>Ga0074198_1000012_pt1 | contig 588453 bp, 561 predicted proteins | sample EPASupsiteSAE323_FD_64527 | JGI IMG/M metagenome (GOLD analysis project Ga0074198, IMG submission 64527) | Bioremediated contaminated groundwater from EPA Superfund site, New Mexico - Sample SAE3-23 | ecosystem: Environmental > Aquatic > Deep subsurface > Groundwater > Contaminated ... | reverse complement strand
CCTCAAAAGGTTTATATGCACTTGTTTTGAAGTTTTTATACCGTTGGTTGCTGATTAACCAACAAAATCGGATTAAGGCAGACGCCGAGGCGGCTTAAAAAGGGTACTTTTTCAGTGGTCTCGGACCGTCCCCTTGTCCCTCTATCCGCGATGCCGCCGCTTTTCTTGTTCCTGCCAATGTGCCTCTAATTCTGCTTGAGCAGCTTGAGCCTGTTCAGGCATCATTCGCCTGGACTGCGAGCTGCTGGCCTGTTGGTAGCCGCGCATTTCTTCTTGATATTCAAATTCGGTGAGATCGCGTTGCCCTGGTCGAGCTGCCGGTGCTGATTGATCAAGGCGTTGCCTTCGGTCTGCAGTCTTATCCCGCAACTCCTGCAGCATAGCATCTTTTTTAGCATGCGCTGCCCGGATTTTTTCCTCCGGCGACGATAATATACCGCGTATTCTGGACTCCTGCTTTCTACGCTGAGACGCAGTGCCGGCTTCCAGGCTATGTGCGCTTCTATAATCCCGGGCACTTGCCAGTGCTGCTTCCATTTCGGGCTGATAAGACATCATTTCAGTAGCTGAGAGGCTGAGTGCCTTTTGATCATCATCTTTGCCGGATAATTCAACATTAGTAGCGCTAAGATCAACTCCCCTGGATTCAAAGTTTTTCAGGGCTTGATAAGTCATGGCTGTACCCGGCATATAGTGGCCGCTGGAATCGCTTACGGTTTCCAATTTGCCTTGATTAACCCGGAGCTCTCCTGCCGCAGCTGTTTCCCGGCCCCCGCTCATAGTCGTATGATGAACCCGGCCGTGCTCCTGCATTCCCTGTCCAACATCTGCGGAATAGAGTTCGCCCTGTCCGCCCATGGTGAACATATGCCGGTGAGCTTTATCTTTTTTAACCTGGTATGGCAGTATACCCTGGGTGTCCAGAGCCTCTCCACCTTTGTGGCGAAACTTTCCATCCTGGATTTCCAGTTCATACGGATTTGGCCTATCGGCGGGTTGATAGTAAGTTGGTTTCCCTCCCCGTGCTCCCCAAAAACCCTGTTGCTCCGTTTCATCATCGAACTGTGACATTTTGGGCAGGGTTAATGGAGAAGAATCGGCCGTACTGCTTGTGGCTGCACCGCCTGTTCTATTCCCGAGTGCCAACCGCTCAGCAGGCATGGATGCCTGCGCAGGTGCCAAAGGTTGAGGAGGAGCCTCAGAAGGATTAACATAGCCGGGAGGCAGAGAGGCAGATGGCCGGGTGTCCTCAGCATGATGGGGAGCACCTGGGTCAGAATAAGTACCGAAGTCCTCAGCGTGATGCTCCTGAGGCGGAGTCGGAGGAGCCTCAGAAGGATTAACATAGCCGGGGGGCAGAGAGGCAGATGGCCGGGTGTCCTCAGCATGATGGGGAACACCTGGGTCAGAATAAGTACCGAAATCCTCAGCGTGATGCTCCTGAGGCGGAGTCGGCGGAGCCTCAGAAGGATTAACATAGCCGGGAGGCAGAGGGGCAGATGGCCGGGTGTCCTCAGCATGATGGGGAGCAGGCGGAGTTGGAGTACTTTGGGGACGGGCGCTTACCCATTGTGCAGTGACGGGAGGAGCAACAGGAGCGTGTTGCGGACGAGCACTCTGCCATTGCGTAGGCCCAGGCGGTGTTGCAGGAGTGCGGGTAGCTGGTTGTAATGCCGGCTGCTCATCACGATCTTTCTTGCCCAGGCCCAACAATCTGCTCAACCAGTTTCTTTGACACTGAACCGTCTGCGATGGCTGATTAGTGGCGGCAAGGCCGCCCTGTTGTACGACATGGGTTAGTTCATGAGCCAGCAATTGCTGCCCTGCTTTTGATTCCGGCTGATACCTGCCCCTGGCCATATAGATATCATTTCCGTGGGTAAATGCTTCCGCGCTTAGTCCCTGATTCAATTGCCCGGCTTCATAACCGGTATGCACCCGTACCTGGCCGAAATCAGACCCCATTTGGGATTCCATGAAATTGCGAGTATTATCCGGCAATATTCTGCCTCTGCCCTTTGATGATTTCAGCTTCTTTTCTAACTCTTGAGCAGCCTTAAACCCTTCATCTACACCTGAATGAGGAGGCATCGACTGTGAAGAGGTTTGCTGAGAGAGATGTGCAATTGAATGCGTTTTTAAATTACCTTTGGCTGGCGTAATATTCTGGCTGCCGGCGTGGCTGGTAACCTTTTCCGCCACCTGATCGGCTTCCTGCTCGTAATGGTTTCTCGCCGGGCCCACCGATAGTTTGGCCTGAATAATTTGTCCCAAGGCGCGGTTGCCTATAACCGGCTGTAGTGACAGCAAGTCCTGTGAAGAGGCAGAAAACGGTTCAGCCATCAAACGATGAAACGCTCCAATATCTTGTCGTTCTATATACTGGCCCTCCGATTGCGATTTCTCGTGGCCTAAAATCGAATGGTTACTTTGATTCGACTTATTGGTAGATTCTTGCTGTGTAACATTTTGGTAATCTGACATACGCTTCACCTCAAAAACATTTCTATTTTATCTATTTCTATGATCTTTCTTACATTATAATAGAAATCCTTTCATTATGACGAAAAATTATAATAATCGATATGCAATGTTTAAATAGACTATTATGCTTGAATTTCCGAGCCTATCCTTTAGTGAAATCAGAAGTTACCAAAGTAAGCGTTAAGGAGAGATTCTCTTTTTATTTGGAGTAGTGATTTGACTTTAACAGCAATAATTTTATAATGAAGATGTGGGCGAAGTTACATGGGGGCACGAAACCGGGAGGGATTGACGTGCAGGAAACCACTATTTTACCGGCCCCATCAAACGTCACTGATGCGTGGCAGATTTTTATTACTAACGGTGATGAGCGCGCTCTTTCAGTTTCTCCGGACATCGCTGAGTCCTGGAAGAGGTGTTATGACTATGGTGTTAATCCTTATGACGGGACTTGTTATAAATTCCTAAATAGGGAAGAAATAAACGACTTTTTAGATAAGCACAAAGATTTTATTGATATTGCCAGACCTTTTATGCGCAGACTTTACGAGTTTGTAAAAGGTTCTGGCTTTATTGTTATGTTGACCGACGAGCGGGGATACATTATGGAAGCTTTCGGGGATGAGGATACCCTGGAGATGGCCGAAATCTTAAACTTTGTTACTGGAGCCAGTTGGGTTGAAGAAGAGGTTGGCACCAATGCTATTGGCACGGCTCTGGTATTGAAGAAGCCCATTCAGACTTCGGGAGCTGAACATTATTGCCAAAAACATCATGGCTGGACCTGTTCGGCATCCCCGATTTTCGATAGGAAAGGAAAACTTTTGGGGATTCTGGACCTGTCCGGTCCGGTTAACGGGGCGCATCTACATACTCTGGGGATGGTTGTGGCGGCAGCAGAGGCTATCATGGATCAAATGTCTATAGATAGCAAAAACCGGCAGCTTATCATGGCCAATAATAAGATGACCGATGTATTTCAAAACATGTCTGACGGAGTTATAGTTATCGACGATGAGGGTATTATCGTGCAGATTAATCCTATGGCGGAAGAGATAATCGGGAAACCGGCCCGGGAAATGGTAGGCGAATCTATTCAAAAGGTTCTGGGGCGGGGAGTACCGGCTGTAGAAAAAGCACTCAAACGCAAGGAGGGCTACAATGATCGGGAAGTCATGCTGGATACGGTCAATGGACGCCTTCACTGCCTTTCATCAGGAATGCCCATCATAGATGATGAAGGTAATGTTACCGATGTGGTTATACTTCTTCGTCCCATTGAAAAAATTCAGAAGCTGGTTAACCGGTTTAGTGGGGCTCAGGCAACATTTCATTTTAAAGATATTATCGGCAGCAGTCCGCAAATGGATGAAGCGGTGCGCATGGCTATTTTAGCGGCATCGGGCAGTTCCAGTATATTATTGGAGGGGGAAAGCGGCACCGGTAAGGAAATGTTTGCCCAGGCGATTCATAACCGCAGTGCGCGTCGCCAAGGCCCCTTCGTGGCAGTAAACTGCGGTGCAATACCACGGGAGTTGATTGCCAGTGAATTATTCGGTTATGCGGAAGGCGCTTTTACCGGCGCCAAACGGGGCGGAAGACCTGGAAAACTTGAACTGGCAGCCGGGGGAACCCTGTTCTTGGACGAAATCGGCGAGATGCCTCTGGAGCAGCAGGTTGCACTTTTAAGAGTATTGCAGGACAAGAAAATCAGCCGTATCGGTGATGATAAGATAATCCCGGTAGATTTTAGGGTGATTTGCGCCACTAACAAGATTTTGTTTGAACAGGTGGAAAAAGGTGATTTCCGGCAGGATCTTTATTATCGTCTTAATGTGGTGGCCATTTCTGTTCCTCCCCTGCGCGAGCACCGCGAGGATATTCCCCTGCTTTTTGAGCATTTTATTGAACGCATTAGCAGGGAATGGGGCAATGAAATCAGTCAAGTGGATCCTCAAGTGATGGAATATTTGCAGAACTACCGGTGGCCGGGCAATGTGCGCGAGTTGCAGAACGTGGTGGAGAGACTGGTGAGTATCGCTGAAGATGGATATATTTGCTTGGAGAATTTACCGGCCGCCATCTATCAAAAACCCGCAAAGACATTGCCTCAAGAACCTGCATCTATTGCTCAGGCGGTTAGGGCTTACTCGGAGAGAGAAAAAAGGAAGCATTTTGTGGCGGAAAATGAATGCAAGGAAATACGGGATCTTCTGACCAAACACGGCGGGAATATAAGCGAGGTGGCCAGGGAAATGGAGGTTTCCCGTAATACTGTCTACCGCAAAATGAAGTTATACAATATTGATTACTGATTATTAGAACATCAAGCGTTAAAAAAACATAAATCCAGTCATTCGCCAATATTGACGTACGACTGGATTATGCCAAATTTATGAATTTGAAAAATAGATTATTTCGAGTTCATTAGGCTTCACTGGAGTTCGAACTTGCAAAAAGTTCAGGAATCCATACTGATATATAACCAAGCAATAGACCAATGATCAAAGGAATACCGGCCTTAAGGGGATCACCTACCCCGAAAAAGGTTGCAGCGGCTGCAAAAGCGGCGGGCGCGGCGGCCAGCAGCGGAACATTCATCATGAAAGTCATAATAAAAGCCAGGACAGTAACTAAGATAGACAATATCATAGTGCTGCCGGACAAAGCGGTATTGGCAACCACAGTCAGATAACCAAGTACCAGACCGGTTAGTACCGTGGGAAAGGCTTTGACCAGAGCTTCCTTATTTCCCCCCACGAAGAAAAAGATTGCCCACCCTACAAAAGCCGGCCAGGTAAGAAATCCACATACGACGGATACATATGTCCATATTCCTGCTAGTATTCCGATAGATAAAGATAATGGAAAAAGCTGCATTTTGTTTCCCCCTTCAAACAAATTTTGAGTACGATTCTCTACCATGACCAATTCTGCATTAACTACTATATAGTTTCCTCCCTTCGCAAATTCGACCTGCTATCAGAAATACGCAAAGTTGATGCCAATAGCATTCATAGATGAATCCTCGGCGATCTGGTAATTAAATCGACCCCGCCTCCATGAGCAGTTCATTTATATTTTAAGAACAGGGCTACAATTATTAGACATGATTCGTTATCAGCCCAAACATGAATCACTGCTGGGAAGCAAGCGTCACCTGTAACATTCACGTCACACCAAATGTTAACCGAGTGTAACATTGATATTACAGTATGAAAGAATTTTGTAACAAAAAGGAGAAACGATTACTCCATTTATACGTAATCCCTCCTCATCTCCGATTATTTTGTCGATTATCTATATATTTTATCTTTTCTGCATATCGAAATATCGGCCTGTATTCAAGGTCGCCAATTGCTTTAATCTCATTTCATGCCTTAAAATACACCCCTAATACATTAGTGAAAACGGCCGCTTAAAAAGTTGGCACAATAATTGCTCTGTTAATCTACAAACAGTATTTTGAACCGCATATGTTGCATTGTTATGAAAATACTATTCTGAGAAAGGAGGGTTAAAGGTTGAGCCTGAAACGTTTTATTGTAGAAATTGGAACCGGAGCCGACCTGCACGGCGGCGATGTAACCAAAGCCGCACAGAGGGCCATTAAGGATGCTGTGTCGCATAGTTGTTTAGCGGGTTTGATTGATATTGTGGGAATTAAGGATCCCAATGAAATGCATATCCATGTAAAAATAGCCTGTCCCCATCCGGAAAAATTAAATCGTGATGAAGTTCTGAAGGCAGTCCCCTTTGGCTCTACCCAGCTTGAGACAGCTCAGGGTGGATTGTCGGTGCGAGGATTGGATCTGCCGGCTCTGGGTGAAGGAGATACGATTGTGGTAGCTGTGGCAGCGCTGACAGTTTTTGTTGATACGGATTTGTAGCCATCTAAGCCGTATAGTATATAGCGGCCTGGGACAAGCAGAATTGAAAAAATCTGCAGGCAAGGACGAAAGGGGGCCAGGAAAATACTCCTTAAAAGCACCAACTATTTTTCTCTGGTTGTTTAGGAATCTGACTTACCAATGATAAGTCACCCCAATAATAAAAGGAGGGAACTTGAATGGATCTCAAAAAAGAACAGTTACTGGATATGTACAAGAAAATGGTTACAATAAGAGCTTTTGAGTCAAAGGCAGTTGAATTATTCGCTGCCGGCCTAATCCCCGGCTTTGTTCACCTTTATCTTGGTGAGGAAGCTATTGCTACCGGTGTATGTGCCAACCTGGAGAAGAAGGACTATATAGCCAGTACTCACCGGGGACATGGTCATTTGATCGCTAAGGGCGGCGACACAAAAATAATGATGGCCGAATTGTTTGGCAGAACTACCGGATATTGCAAAGGTAAAGGCGGATCGATGCATATTGCCGATACTGACCTTGGAATCCTGGGAGCCAACGGAATAGTTGGTGCCGGTATGCCACTTGCTACCGGAGCTGCATTTGCCTGTAAATATAAAAACACTGATGCTGTAGCAGTCGCATTCTTCGGAGACGGTGCTTCCGACCGTGCCACCTTCCATGAATCATTGAACCTGGCTTCCACCTGGAAGCTGCCCATAGTTTTCCTCTGTGAAAACAATGGTTGGGCTATTTCCAATTCTCAGGAAACCCACCAGAATATAACGGATATTTCCGACCGTGCCAGTGGTTATGGCATCCCCGGTGTTTCTGTAGATGGCAATGATGTGGTGGCAGTATATGAAGCAGCAGCCGCTGCCATTGATCGGGCCAGAAAAGGTGACGGTCCTACCTTAGTAGAATGCAAAAGCTGGAGATGGCGGGGACATTTCGAAGGTGACCCCGGAGCATATAAAGATCCGAAGGACCAAGCAGATTGGATTGCTAAAGACCCGATTCCGAGATTGGAAAAGAACCTGCTTAAACTGAAATATGCTACTCAGGCTGAACTGGATGCTATCAAGGCTGCGGCCGAGAGTGAAATCCAAGCAGCGGTAGAATTCGCTGAAGCGAGCCCACAGCCGGACCCCTCGGAACTTCTTACTGATGTTTATGCAGATTAAATTAAGGAAGGGTGAAAAATAATGAAACAAATGACTTATATGGAAGCCATTAGAGATGGCATGCGGGTAGAAATGCACAGAGATCCCAACGTCTATTTGCAAGGCGAGGATGTTGCCCAGTTTGGAGGCTGCTTCGGAGTAACTGCCGGATTATATGATGAATTTGGACCTAAACAGGTTATGAATACCCCCATTAGTGAGGCGGTTATTATTGGTTCGGCAGTAGGTGCTGCTCTAGCCGGGTTAAGGCCAATTGCGGAGATTATGTTTGTTGACTTTATGGGATGCTGCATGGATGAACTCTTCAACCAGGCAGCCAAATTGAGATATATGAATGGCGGCAAGTGCAAAGTTCCTATGGTAGTTCGTACTCCATGCGGAGCCGGGTTGGGGGCAGCAGCCCAGCATTCCCAGTGTGTAGAATCATGGTTTACCCATATACCTGGAGTTAAAACTGTTATGCCATCTACTCCCGCCGATGCCAAAGGCTTAATGATAGCAGCCATCCGGGATAATAATCCGGTAATGTATATCGAGCATAAACAACTGTTTGGTGTATCCGGAGATGTTGAAGAAGGCGAATACGTTGTACCTCTCGGCAAAGCGGACATCAAACGTGAAGGCTCCGACATTACTATTGTAGCCTGGTCCTGGATGCTTCAGAAAGCCCTGGCTGCAGCCGAGGAACTGGCCGCCAAGGGTATTAACGCTGAGGTTCTGGATCCTCGCACCCTGGTACCGCTTGATAAAGATGCAATTTTGAAATCAGTTTCTAAAACCGGTAAATTGCTTATCGTTCACGAAGAAGTTATAACCAGCGGTTTCGGTGGCGAAATTGCTGCCATGGTATGTGAAGAGGGCTTCGATTATCTCGATGCTCCTATTAAGAGAGTGGCCCCCCCTGATGTACCAATTCCTTTCAATCCTATTTTGGAGGGAGCTTTCATTCCCAGTGAGGAAAAGATTATTAAAGCCGTAGAAAGCCTTTTCTAAGTATAAATTCTGGGTGGACAGGGCTTAACCTATCCACCCAGACCGGCAAAAAATCCGAATAGCTTTGTTGTTAAAGAAATCCCGTTCAATCACCGTACCCGATGTACGCCTCAATCACGGGATCCCTTTAACGCCTCGCTCTTCAACTTTTTTGTTCGGTCTGCCTTTTAATTATTTTCCCGGAGGGAGGAAGCAGCATGGCTTCAGTGGGAATCATCGCTAATCCAGCCAGTGGCAAAGATATCCGGCGCCTGGTGGCTTATGGCATTTGTTTTGACAATCAGGAAAAGATCAATATTGTCAAGCGTTGTCTGCTGGCATTGGCGGCCACGGGAGTGGAACGGGTAATGTATATGCCGGATTATTACGGTATTGTTCCCCGGGCGGTAGATGGATTATCGAAAAGTCACCAGTTGCCGTTGAACATTGTTGAAGCTGATATGGAAATGACAGCAACCCAGGTTGACTCCGCCCAAGCTGCCCTGCAGATGAATCAGGCTGGAATCAAATGCATTATCACCTTAGGTGGAGATGGAACTAATCGTATGGTGGCTAAAAATTGCGGTGATATTCCTCTGGTTCCAATTTCCACGGGTACCAATAATGTTTTCCCGCAAATGTTGGAAGGCACGATAGCCGGTTTGGCAGCGGGAGTAGTGGCAAGGGATCTGGCCGATTTTCCGGCTATACACCCCACCAAGAAACTGGTAATCCTGAAAAACGGAATACCGATTGATATCGCCCTGATAGACGCTGTAGTACTAAAGGATATTTTTATTGGGTCGCGTGCTATTTGGGATGAAGATCGCATTCGTCAAGTTGTAGTCACTCGAGGAGAACCCGATAATATTGGGATATCTTCCATAACCGGCAATCTGCAGCCGATTAGCATAACAGAGGAAAAGGGAATGGTTATTGATATTGGTCCTGGCCAAACCAGCATAATAGTACCGATTGCTCCTGGTTTAATCAGGCCTATTGCTGTCTCTGATTTTAGGGTTTTAGATATCGGAGACGAGGTGAGAATAAAAAATGGTCCCTTTGTGATAGCCCTTGATGGGGAAAGAGAAGTCGAGGTAGGGGAAGGCGAGGAAGTTTCAATCAAACTTACCTTCGATGGACCCCGGGTGGTAGATGTACGGCTGGCCTTACGGCAAGCGGTGGCAAAGGGTTATTCGCAAGGCGAACAAGCACTGAAAAATCTACGCTGGTTAAAGGAGGAAAACTAAATGGCAACACCAATTGTAATGCCCAAACTGGGTCTTTCCATGAAGACCGGGACTCTGGGCAAATGGCTTAAAAATGAAGGCGACAGTATAAAAAAAGGGGAAGCTCTTGTCGAGGTAATGACCGACAAGATTACTAATAAAGTTGAGTCTCCGGCCGACGGGATATTATTAAAGATTATATCCGCTAAAGGAACCAAACTGCCCGTGGGTGGATTGATGGGCGTAATCGGTGAAGCAGGCGAGGATATCTCTGCAGTTCTGGCTGCAGGGCCGGCACCTTCGGCTGATGCGGCACCGTCGGCGGCAGCTCCGGGTGGAAAGGTCAAGATTTCACCGGCAGCCCGGAAATTGGCGGAGGAGAATGGGGTTGATTATACCCGTATTAACGGCACCGGCCCTGAAGGACGGATAACCCGTGAAGACGTTGAAAAGGCCATTGAAGAAGGGGTAGGCTCTGCCGATGATCGTCCCACGTTAAAGGTCGCACCTTACGAAGGTATGAGAAAAGCCATTGGCGAGAATATGCTGGCCAGCTGGACCGGCAATGCCAAGGTTACCCAGCATGTAAGCGTTGATATGTCCGGGATACTGGCTCTGCGGGCAACCATTAATGAGGGTGCCAAAGATAAAGACAAAATTTCAGTTACAGCCCTGCTGACTAAGGCAGTATCCAGAGCAATTGAGATCAATCCTATCGTCAATATTACTTTGGATGGTGACGAGGTCAAAACCCTCCAGGATATAAATATAGGCATGGCGGTGGCTGTACCCGACGGACTTATTGTACCGGTAATCCGCAATGCCAATAGCAAAAAACTGGCTCAGGTCAACACGGAAATTAATGATTTAGCCAAACGCGGTCGTAAGAATAAGCTGGATCCCGATGAAATGAGCGGTGCCACTTTTACGATCACCAACCTGGGAGGTTATGGTTCCGTAGATTGGTTTACTCCCATTATTAATCCGCCCGAATCAGCCATTTTAGGAATAGGGAGAACTATAGATAAACCTGTGGCAGTCAAGGGTGAGGTTGTCGTCCGGCCTATGATGGGACTTTCCCTATCTTTTGACCATCGTATCATCGATGGTGCACCGGCTGCTGAATGGCTGGCAGTATTAATTAAGTTAATTGAAAATCCTCAAAAAATATTTATTTAAAATGCAGATGAGTCTTTATTCGTATTTTAAGGAGGAATAAGTAATGGCAAAAGATCCTAACGAAGTATTAAGCGACCTGTATTCGGGTATGGCAGCTGTAGGCGAAGAGGCACCGGAGCTGAGTGCGGCATTTATACAGATGGATCAAGCGGCTTATGTTGAAGGCGAATTGGAGCGCAAGTACAAAGAGCTTATCGGTCTGGCAATTGCCCTTTTTACACGGTGTGAATACTGCATGAACCTGCATGTGAAACAGGCTTTGGACGAAGGGGCTTCACGTGAGGAAATACTGGAAGCCGCCGCCGTAGCGGTTGCTTTTGGCGGATCTCCATCCATGGCCTACCTGTCGACCACTATCATGAATGCTTTGGATGCATTTGAAGACTAGGATTTCATAAACAGGGGGTGATGATGTGGCCAGGAAAGGATACTGTTTGGAACTTGGAACTGAAGAATACGGGAAGGTTTTTGAATTGCAGAAAGAGCTTAACCTGGCTCGCAGGGATGGAACCATACCGGATATAGTCATTTTTTTGGAACATCATCCCTGCTTTACCGTGGGAAGACATGGCGGTTTCGATCATATTCTGGTGAGTAATCAGTTTTTGGAAGGGCAGGGGATCCGGATATATGAAACCGACCGGGGCGGGGACATTACCTACCATGGGCCCGGCCAGTTGGTTTGTTACCCGATTCTGGATCTTAATGATTATGGACGTGATGTTCATTTATATGCCCACCGGATGGAAGATACATTGATAAGAACGCTGAAAACATTCGGTATAAGCGCAGGGCGCCAAAAAGAATATCCCGGGGTATGGGTGGAATCCGCCAAGATTGCTGCCGAGGGGATAGGAGTACAACGATGGGTAACCATGCACGGAGTAGCGCTGAATGTATGCCCTGACCTGAATCATTTTTCGTTGATTATTCCATGTGGAATCTCAACATTGGGGGTAACCTCCATGGAAAAAATATTAGATAAAAAGGTTGATATGGTTTTGGTAAGAAGGGAAATGCGCAGGCAGATTGGCCAGGTATTTGACCTGGTGCTGGAAGATATAGATCTGCAGAAAGTTAAGGAGATGGTCACCCATGATGCTCAATATAAACCGGCCTGATTGGTTAACTCTGCAGGCGCCTGATGCTGACAGCCTGGATAAAATGAAAATCTTGCTGGATGCCGGCCATCTCCATTCGGTTTGCGAAGGTGCGGACTGCCCCAACATTGGGGAGTGCTTTGCCAGTAAAACCTGCACCTTTATGATACTAGGGAATGTCTGCACCAGAAATTGCCGTTTTTGTGCAGTGGGACACGGGCGACCGTCCGTTGTTAATCCGGATGAACCGCAGGCACTGGCTTTAACCGCCCGTCAATTGGGTTTAAAACATGTAGTGGTGACATCGGTCACCAGGGATGATCTGGCGGATGGGGGGGCCGGACATTTTGCCGCAACTATTAGAGCCATACGCAGGGAAGTCCCGGAAGCCGCTATTGAGGTGCTCATTCCCGATTTTCAGGGAAGCAAGGACGCCCTGCAACAGGTCCTGGATGCTGAACCGGATATTATTAATCATAATGTTGAAACGGTTCCCCGGCTCTATCCTGCAGTCAGGCCCCAGGCTAAATATAATCGCTCCCTGGAGCTGTTGCAGAGGGTCAGTGAAGTAGGCGCGGATATTTTGTCCAAGTCCGGTTTAATGCTTGGTCTCGGAGAGACAGAGGAGGAAGTGGTTCAGGTTATGAAGGATCTGCGGGCAGTGAGCTGCGATATTCTTACTCTGGGTCAGTACCTGAGTCCTTCTCCCGATCATCATCCCATAGTTTCCTATGTGCATCCGAATACTTTTGAAAAGTTGGAGACGACGGCATACAACCTGGGGTTTTTGGAGGTTACAGCCGGGCCTTTGGTGCGCAGCTCTTACCACGCGGCTAGAACTTTTTCCAAACTGGGTGCGAAAAAATTAAGCAAGGAGGCCTTGTAACATGGCTAAAATCGACAAATACGAAATGCCTGATGAACTATATTACACCACCGACCATGCCTGGGTGAAGGTGGAAGGCAATCAGATAAGAATAGGTATAACCGACTTTATGCAGCAACTGGCCGGTGAAATAACCTTTATAAGAGTACCCCGGGCCGGCAAGGATTTGGAAGCAGGCAAAAATCTGGCCTCAATGCAGTCAGGTAAATGGGCCGGTAAAATAGCCGTTCCCGTGAGCGGCAAGGTGGTAGATGCCAATAAGGATCTGGCTGCAGCCCCCAAACCGTTGAATGACGATCCGTATGGACAGGGATGGATAGCAGTTATGGAGCCGGCCAATATGGCTGACGTAGAAGCAAATTTGCTTAAAGGCGATAAAGCTATAGAGTTTTTGAAAGAGGAGATAGCCAAACATGCCCAATAGGGCCATGGGAGGGGGAATGACCCGTGAATAAAGAGATACTGCAAGCAATGCTGGACAAATATGGGGAACGGGCTACAGATTCGGTCTTTGAAAGGTCTATGTATGCCCGCGATCTGGCGCCGGTACCGGCTATGCTGGTTAATCCGTTGGTTAAGACTTTGCCCGATATAGTGGTGCGGCCGGCCAATACCGAAGAGGTCGCCGAGATAATGAAAACGGCTTTTGTCAACCGCATCCCGGTGACTCCCCGAGCAGGCGGGTCTACCGTATATTTTGATTCGGTACCGGTTAAGAATGGTATTCTAATGGATCTTAACCTTATTAAAGGCGTAGTCAGTGTTGACAAAGCGGCAATGACTGTCACTGTAAGAGCCGGTACTACCTGGAGTGAACTGGACGAATACTTGAACCGCAATGGCCTGGCTCCCAAATCCTTTCCCAGCAGCGCACCGGTAGCCACTATTGGGGGATGGTTTTGCATGATGGGTTATGGCATCGGCAGCATGAAATATGGCAGCCTGCTTTCCCAGGTCCGGTCCATCGAGGTGGTTTCCCCCGAGGGAAAAATTCTTAAGCTTACGCGTGAAACCAAACCGGCCCTGGACTGGTACGTAGCTTCGGAAGGAACTCTGGGGGTTATTACCCAACTGGAAGTGGAAGTACGCAAGCTTAATAAAATGAAACACTTTTTGCTGCAATTACCCGACGCTGTAAAAATGCTCGATACCATGCAAGCGGTTATTAACGGCGAAATAGTCCCATATAATATGCATTTTACCGACCAGGAATGTCTAAAAACCATGCATGCTATGGGAATTTCACCGGCCAATATGGAGACCGGCTGTCTTATTGGGGTTGACTATGAAGGTTCTGACGAGGAACTGCAACAAGCTCAGGCAATTATTGAAAGAATAGCGGGGGCTAATCGGTCGGTCAATCCTATTCCGGAGGAAACTGCGGAACTAGAGTGGGAAGAAAAATTTAAAGCCATGAAGTTGAAAAGAGGCGGTCCATCGGTTCTGGGTGCGGAAATATGGCTGCCTATAATAAATCTGCCTCAATACCTTGGTGATGTTCAGAAAATGGCCCGAGGGTATAATCTAAATCTGTTCTCCTATGGACATGTGGTTACACCGGAATACGCAACCGTCATGACTACCTTCTATGCTGATGAAACTCACACTATAAAATATATTATTAATCTCAGTCTGGTAAAGAAGATTCATGATATCGGGCATCGTTACTGGGGGCATCCCTATGGAGTGGGATTATGGAATTCACCGATGGTTGGCCGGATTCACGAGCCTGCTCAACTAAGCGATCTTAGAAAAAGAAAACAGAGCATTGACAGCAAAGGAATAATGAATCCCGGTAAGGTTTATCGTTCCCCCTTCATGTTAAATCCGTTTAATTATGCACTGGGTATGAATGTTCTGGCCGGGATAAGAAAAATATTTGGAAAGGGGTGGTAACCGATGAGTAAAGAATCAAAAAGCCTGTACAGTACTCTGGAAAAGGAAGCTTTGATTTGTGCCCGTTGTGGTTACTGCCGTAGTGATTGTCCGGTATATAGGGTAGTTGGCTGGGAGTCGGCCGCACCCCGAGGCAAGATAAGCATGGCACGAGAGATATTCGCTAAAAAGCAACCGGGTGAGATTCCCGATGAATTTGTCAAACGCCTGTCGCAATGTACTCTGTGCGGTGCCTGTGCCAACGAGTGTTCAACCAACATCGATACACGCAAGTTATGGCTGGACCTGCGTCGGCGTATTGCCGCCCTGGGCAAAGAACCTAAAGCCTATGATGCTATCAGGGATAACCTGTTGGCCAACAAGAATATAACGACCTTTGACAATGAAGATAGGCTGGAATGGGCTCAGGATCTGGATGATCCCGAACAGTTAGAGCCTCGTGCCGGAGCTGAAGTTGCTTATTTTGTCGGATGTGTTTCGGCCTTCTTCCCTCAGGCAGCCCAGATACCTCTGGCCATTGCCGAGATTTTGACCGGAGCTGGGGTTGATTTTACCACCATGGGCGGGGATGAATGGTGCTGCGGCTTTCCGCTGATTAGTACCGGGTTTGTTGAGAATTCGGAGGAGTTTATCAAACACAATGTAGAGAAGATCAAGGAACTGGACATTCATACACTGATTGCCAGCTGCGCTTCCTGTTATCATGTTTGGAAGCATGACAGCGAGAAAGCCCTGGGAGGATATGATCTGAATGTAATGCATACCACCGAATATCTGGCCAGTTTAATTAAAGGCGGCAAAATTGAATTAAACGAACTTGATGAGGTGGTTACCTATCATGACCCCTGCGATTTGGGAAGAAACAGCGGCATTTATGATGCTCCCCGGGAGATAATAAACAGTATTCCCGGAGTAGAGTTTGTAGAGCTGGCTCACAATAAAGCTGCTTCTTTATGCTGCGGCGGCGGCGGCAATCTACAGAGTGTTGATCCTCAGACTGCGGCTAAGATTACCGGGCTAAGGGTCGAAGAAATAACAGCAACCGGTGCCACCATTGTGGTTTCCGCATGCCAGCAATGTGAACAGATGCTGATAGCAGCTATACAAAAAGCCAAGCTGCCGGTAAGGGTTATGGATATAAGTCAATTGCTGCTGGAAGCTATGGGGTAAGACAAAACAAAAATGGAGAAGGAGTTGGTTGGAATGGCAAGTTTAAAGGCGGGATTCATTTTTGTGGCCCCGGAGGCCGATTACAAGAAAGACCGGGCGGTAGTTGAGACGCCGGTTGTAGAACTGATCACGGTAGGCGTGAAAGACTATGCCATGGCGGTGAAGGCTGCCCAGGAACTGGTTGCCGAAGGTGTAGGCGCTATCGAGTTATGCGGAGGCTTTGGCATCATCGGTACTGCGGAAGTAAAGAAGGCCGTCGGCGACAAAGCGGTGGTAGGTGTGGTACGTTTTGACCAGCATCCCGGCCTGGAGTTCAAGAGCGGAGATCAGGTCTTTTAGAGACATTAGGAGAAAACAATTCAGGTTATCAAGGAGGTTGTCGGCGGTGGATCTATATAACCTGGGGCCGGTAGACTGGATAGAATCACAGAGCCTGTACCATGCTCTGGCACTTTTAGGCCGGGAAGGATTAATAATCTGTTACCCGGATACTCCTTATGTATGTCTGGGGCTGCATGATGACCTGGAACACGAGATAGATGTGTCCTTCTGTAAAGAAGCGGGAATTCCCTTATTAAGACGTGAAACCGGCGGCGGGGTGGTTTATCTTGACCAGCGCCAGATTTTTTATCAACTGGTGTTAAAACGGGATAATCCCCTGCTGCCCCTGCGGCGCCAGCAGTTTTACGGAAGATTTTTGCAAGCGGCTATGTCAGTGTGCAAAAACCTGGGAATCCCGGTGGAATTGAAGGAACCAGCCGATTTGGCCATCCGGGGACGAAAATGTTCAGGCAATGCCTGTGGAGATATCGAAGGATGTGTGGCCTACGTGGGCAATCTCCTGCTGGATTTTGATTTTATAACCATGAGCCGGGTATTAAGAGTTCCCAATGAGACCTTCCGTCGCTATCTTCACCTGACCATGCGGGAAAATATGACCACTCTGGCTGATTGGAGCGAGCAAGCGGTTGATTATTACTGCCTGGCCAGTGGTCTGATAAGCGGTTTTGGACAGGAAATGGGTAATTTGACCCCCCGCCGGGTTGACCGGGAATTAAAGGAGACCGCCAAGCAGGTGGGAAATAAACTTACTTCACCGGAGTGGCTGTGGATACCCGGGCGCAGGCCGGCGCAACGCCGGGTGAAGATCGCTGAAGGGATATATCTTATTGAAAAGATATCAAGCCCTCAGGAGACCTGTTGTGTGCTGAGCAAGGATGGGACGGAGGAAGAGATTACTCCGCAAACTGTTTTCGACAAGGCTGTAGCGGTCTAAAGTAATAGTATCGATTAGTTTAAAAGAGTAGGGATTAGGGGGAAAACATTATGCATATTGAAAATCAAATGATTCCCGAAGACCTTTTTTATGATAAGAACGATTGGTGGGTAAAGGTAGATGGCCGGTTGGCCACTATCGGGATGACCGAATACGGACAGAAGAATACCGGCGATATCCTGTACCTTGAGCTGGTGGGAGCGGGTGCAGTTATCCAGCGCGGTGAGAAATTGGGCTCCATTGAATCGGGTAAATGGGTGGGCAATTTAACCTCCCCATTAACCGGAGTAATTGAAGAAAGCAACCATGAGGTGGAGGCCAACCCGCGCAAAGTTAACACCGATGCATACGGAGAAGGTTGGATGTACCGGCTTACGATAAATGATCCGGGCGAGGTCCGATTATTAATGACAGCCCGGGAATATGCTGAATGGATTGAGGAGCAGGCCCAATGCGAATTGGAAGTGGGGTAATAATATGCGGGAAACATGGCGTTTGCTAGATACCGGATCATTGCCGGCTGCGGATAATATGGCCCTGGACAAAGTCATATTAGGTGCGCGCAGCTCCGACCTGATCCCCAATACGGTTCGCTATCTCCAGTTTTCACCTCACTGTGTGCTGGTAGGCTATCATCAGGCGGTAGAACTTGAGGTGGAAGAGGAATACTGCCGGGAACACCATATTGAAATAAACCGGCGTATTACCGGAGGAGGCAACCTGTACTGGGATGAGGGGCAGTTGGGATGGGAAATATTTGCGCTGAAGGACACTCCCGGTATTCCCAAACATCTGGAGGAAATGTACCGTCTTATGTGTGAAAGCGTGGTGGCCGGTCTTTTAAAGCTGGGAGTAACAGCCAAATTCCGGCCCACCAATGATATTGAAGTGGAAGGGCGAAAGATATCAGGTACCGGTGGTACGGAGATAGGCAATGCCTTCTTGTATCAGGGGACGCTCCTAACCGACTTTGATGTGGATACCATGCTCAGCTGTTTGAAGCTGCCCATAAAAAAACTAGAAGATAAACAGGTTAATTCTTTTAAACAAAGAGTAATCTGCTTAAAAGAAGTGCTGGGATATCTCCCCCCCATGGAAGAGATCAAGGCGGCACTGGCGCAGGGAATCTCCGAAGTGCTGGGCATAAGTTTGGAACCCGGAAATCTTAGCGAAGCCGAACAGATTGCTTATCGAGATGCATTGCCGGCTTTTCAATCCGAGCAATGGATAAGAGGTACACGTATTCTGCCTCAGGAGAATGATCTTTGCGTAGCGGAACATAAGACGCCAGGAGGATTAATTCGGGTATCGCTCCGCTTGGACCCAAACCGCCAGCGCATTAAAAGCGCTTTTATCAGCGGGGATTTTTTTGCTTACCCGGAAAGAAGCATCATGGATTTCGAGGCCCGGCTGAAAAACTCCTCCAGCCGGCCGGCGGATGTATTAAACAATGTAAGACAGTTCTTTGATGAGTACGAGGTTAAAATACCCGGGGTTAACGGGGATGATTTTTATCACGCCTTACATCTGGCGATTGAAAAGGGCAGGTGATAGTCATGCAGTGTCCGGAGTATGATGTAGTGGTGGTAGGTGCCGGTCCGGCGGGAGCCAGTGCGGCCCGGACTGCAGTAAAACACGGTGCATCCGTACTTCTTATCGATACCCGCAACAATCCGGGAAGCCCGGTGCAATGCGCTGAATACGTGCCGATGGCCGTTAAACATTATGTACCCTTGGTGCCAGGGGCGGTAATACAGCGAATAGACAGCATGTTGACTTTTATAAATAATGAATTGGCATCAAGCTTGGCCGGCCCGGGCTATATGTTGAATAGGGTGGTATTTGACACCAGCCTGGTTAACATGGCCATGGAGGCAGGGGCTGAATTCCGGCCTGGCACGACCGCCATAGCCAGGACCAAAGAGGGGATAATTCTTTGCAGTCACGATAGGGTAATGAGGGAAATCAAGTGCCAGGTGATTGTGGGAGCGGATGGGCCGCGGTCTAAAGTCGGTCAATGGATGAACAGTCAAAATATCCATTTTATGATTGGAGCGCAATATAGATTACCTTTGTGCAGGCCTCAGTCATCGACCGATATTTATTTTAAACCGGAGTATGAGGGCGGTTATGCCTGGGTTTTTCCTAAAGGTGAGTTTGCCAATGTAGGGGTTGGGTTATGCACATCGGGCAAGAATAAGTTGACGTCTCTAATCGAGGATTTTGTTGGCAGCCTGGTAACGAGGGGAATATTGTCAGACCCCCGGCCAGCCTGGAAAACCGGAGGATTAATTCCAGTGGGTGGTCCCCTTAAGGTTACCCAACGGGAGAATATGCTTTTGGCCGGTGATGCAGCCGGACACACTCATCCGGTTACCGGAGGTGGAATTATGAATGCCATTGTCACCGGAGAAATGGCAGGAGAGATAGCTGCCCGGTCAGTAGTTGAGGGCAATCCAGGCCTGCTGGCGGAATATCCCCGGAAGTGGCAGTCATTTTTAGGAAGGTATCTTGACAGAGCCGAACAACAACGCCATTACATGGATACAAACTGGACTTACGATAACCGTAAATTTGAAAACCTGATTAAACGTACCTGGATAAGTTTTAATTCATGCGCAAGCAGAGACGATTCTTGTCTTGTATAAAAATGAAAGGAAAGGAGGGGAGTACAGTGCAGTCAATCATGGAGAGCCCACAGTATGTGCAAACCAGCCTGGCGGGGGCCATATGCCTGGGCCTGGAAGCGGGCCGGTTTATGCCCCGTACGCAATGCACCTGCCTAAACCTGCTGCTGACATATGGAAGCGGCTGTAGAGCCTCGTGCAGTTACTGCGGTTTGGCGCATAACCGCCAAGAGGATGCATCCAAGACATTTATCAGAGTAAAATGGCCCAGCTATTCCCTGGATGAAATTCTGGAACAAATGCGGAGCAAAAAGCATCCCTTTAAACGAATATGTGTGTCCATGATCACCCATAGCCATGCTGTGGATGACACTTGCACTATAGTCAGACGGCTGCGGGATGACACCGATCTGCCTATCAGCGGATTGCTGGCTCCCACAGTTATGAATGGCAAGCAGGATCTGCAGCTTCTAAAAGACGCCGGTTTGGAGAGGGTCGGAATCGCCATTGATGCGGCCAATGAAGACCTGTTTATCCAGCACCGGGGGGCTCAGGTAGGAGGCCCTCACCGCTGGAATCGTTTTTGGGATAGCGTGGCAGATGCTATCGAGATTTATGGCCGGTATATGGTGGGGATTCATTTGATTGTCGGTTTAGGCGAAAGCGAGCAGTCGATGGTGCAGGCCATTTACAGGGCTTACCGTATGGGTGCTCTGACTCATCTATTTTCCTTTTTCCCCGAGGGGGGCAGCTTGATGCAGGATAGGCCTCAGCCTCCTCTGGGTATGTACCGGCGGGTGCAAATGGCCCGCTATTTAATTAATCAAGGTCTTTTAGACATAGACGACATCAGATTTTCACCGGAAGGACAAATCATCGATTTTGGATTGGATATTACTCCCCATATTCAGGATGGGAAAGCCTTCATGACCTCGGGATGTCCGGGGGCAGACGGGCAAGTAGCCTGCAACCGGCCCTTCGGTAATGAACGGGCCAGTGAAGCGATGCGTAATTATCCCTTCCCTCCGGCCAGCAAAGATGTCGATATAATTCGGATGCAGATATGGGAAGGAGTTGCCATCCATGAACGAGTGTAACGATTTGATGCGAGAGGCCTGGGAAGTACGCCGGAATTTTGAACCGGTGATTCATTTTTCCGCACCCGGGGCCAAGCATTATTACAACCGTTATTATTCCAATCATGCCTATTCCTTTGTCAATCTGAGTGTGACCGGGAAGGCTTGTGCCTGCCGCTGTGACCACTGTAAGGGCCGGCTTTTGGAGACCATGGTAGCAGCTCCCAGTCCACAGGAAATGCGCAATGTGATAGACCGTCTGCTGAACATTGGCGGACAGGGTATCCTGGTTAGCGGCGGGGCCGATTCAGCGGGAGAGGTACCGTTACTGCCTTACATTGAGGTAATGAAGTATGCCAAAAACATGGGGTTGAAGGTGCTGGTTCATGGTGGTTTGATCCAGCCCGATACGGCTGCCGGACTAAAAGAGGCCGGAGTGGATCAAGTCCTGTTGGATGTAATCGGTGATGAAAACACTATTAAAAGGGTTTATCACTTAGACCGCAAGCCGGATGATTACTTCAGGTCCATGATATATTGCCGTGAAGCCGGTCTGGAAGTGGCTCCACATGTGGTTATAGGTTTGCATTATGGTCAGATCCGCGGAGAAAGGCGGGCTTTGGAAATGATCCGGGAAGTCGATCCGGAAACGGTAGTGCTGGTAGTATTGACTCCCAGTCCTGGAACTGCCATGGCAGAACTTAAACCACCGCCTATTGATAAAGTTACTGAACTTATAGCCGAGGCCAGGGTCATGAATCCTCATACGACTTTGACCCTGGGTTGTGCACGCCCCCCCGGATTATACAAACGCCGCTTGGAAATTAAAGCGGTCGACTGTGGCGTTAATGGCATTGCCTATCCGGATGAGGCCACAGTATGGTACGCGATGAATCGTGGCCTCGAAGCCCGATTTTCAGAAGAATGCTGCAGCCTGATCGCACGAAAAGAAGCTTGTGTTATGAACTATAATTGATTACTATATGATGAACAAGTTAATAGTGCATCGGGGAGCTGACTAATCGGCTGAGAAAGATAATATCTGACCCGTCAACCTGATCTGGGTAATGCCAGCGTAGGGATTGCGAAAAACGCGCATGGCCTTTTACCCCCTTCAGGAGTATTAGGCCTATTTTTATTCTGAGGAACAAATTATTGAAAAGTTTGCCTTAAAGGGAGATAGGCGCTTTTCCAGGCAAGGAGGTTGGTAAAGGATGATTATAAAAAAAGCAATGACTATTGCCGGTTCTGATTCGGGAGGCGGAGCGGGAATACAGGCTGATCTTAAGACATTTGCCGCTCTGGGTGTCTACGGCAGCAGTGTGATCACCGCAATTACAGCCCAGAATACCAAGGGGGTTCAGGCGACTGCAGGGATTTCCCTTTCCCTGGTGGAAGGACAACTGGATTCGGTCCTGGGAGATATCGGGGCTGATGCGGTCAAAACCGGTATGTTGTATGATGACGCCATTACCGAGCTTGTAGCAGACAAGTTAAAGTTTTACCAGATTCCCTGCCTGGTGGTGGACCCAGTCATAATCTCTACCAGTGGAGATACTCTTCTAAATAGCAGTGGGGTACGGGTCTTACGGGAAAAACTTTTGCCAATAGCGTCTTTTATTACCCCTAATGTAGATGAAGCAGCAGCACTGTGCGGCTTTGCCATAAAAAATAACGATGACCTGCAAAGAGCAGCCCGGGAACTTCACCGTTTGGGTACTGGTTTCGTCATCATTACCGGATTGCAGCGAGATAAAGAGTCGCTTGATTTATGCTATGACGGCCGCGAATTCCGGGAAATGAAGGGACCTTTTATCGATACACCCCATACTCATGGAACCGGCTGTTCCTTTTCTGCTGCCCTGGCTGCATCTATGGCGCGGGGCCTATCTCCCTGGTCGGCGGTGGCAACAGCGAAAAAATATGTAGCAAGCGGTCTGCGCTACGGTCATACGGTGGGAGAGGGCAGAAGCCCTATTAACCACCAGGTGCTTTTTTATCCGGGCAGGTTGGATGATACTGATGTCTTGGAGATTCGTGCCGGAGCTTTTCAGGACTGGGGAAATAAACCCGGGCTAAAACCCTTGCCGATTCTCAATGTAATAATAGGGGGGCCGTTATGCAACGGCAAAGATTATGCGGAGCTAACCAGGCTGGCAGTTGAAAACGGAGCTGGTTTGATTCAATTGCGGGAAAAGGACGGGGAAACCCGCCAACTGGCTGATACAGCCACGAAAATGTGCAGGGTCTGCCATGAACACGATACGCTTTTCGTTGTTAATGACCGGGTGGATGTAGCCATTGCCTCGGGCGCGGATGGAGTTCATATCGGACAGGACGATCTGAGTCCGCAATTAGCTCGCGCATTGCTGGGACCTGGGAAAATCATTGGAGTTTCAGCCACAAACATGGCTGAAGCTGAAGCCGCTGTAGCAGCCGGGGCTGACTATCTAGGCGTTGGCCCGGTCTATCCTACCATAAGCAAAGACTGCAAAATAGATTCCTGCGGGCTGGATGTTCTGGCTGAGATTGTTGACCGGGTTCCGGTTCCGGTTGTTGCTATAGGCGGTATAACCCCGGAAAACGCGCTCCCGTTGTTTAAATCGGGAGTTGCAGGAGTAGCTGTTATTTCCGCCATTCTGGGAGCAGGTGATCCGGCCCGGGTTGTACGTGATTTTATGAAAGTGCTAATTTGATATTTATAAGGAGGTAGTATTATGACCCAATTAGAAAGAGCAATGCGGGGCGAAATTACTCCCCAGATGCAGGCAGTGGCTCAGAATGAAGGAGTTCCGGCCGAGACTATCCGTGAGCGGGTGGAGAGCGGATTTATTGTCATTCCTTTTAATGAGAACCACTTGAATCTTAAGGCCTGTGGCATAGGATACGGTTTGAGCACCAAAGTTAATGCCAATCTGGGAACTTCACCGGTTTTCCCGGAATGGAAGAACGAGGTGGAAAAGATGGATGTGGCACTGGAAGCCGGTGCGGATGCCATTATGGATCTGAGCACCGGGGGAGAACTCAAAGAGTGCCGACTTGAAGTACTGGCTAGATGCCCGGTGCCGGTGGGCACGGTGCCGGTTTATGAAGCGGCCGTAAGAACACGTTTGCAAGGTAAACCGGTAGTGGAAATGGATCCGGATCTATTGTTCCAGGTAATTGAAGAACATGCCGCTGAAGGAGTGGATTTTGTAACCGTTCACTGTGGAGTTACCCGCAGTATTGTGGAGAAAATGAAAAAACAACCCCGTCTTTTGGGCATAGTAAGTCGTGGGGGGGCAATGACGGCGGGATGGATGCTGCATCAGGGCCGGGAAAATCCGCTCTATGAGCAGTTTGACCGTCTTCTGGATATTTGTAAGACTCATGATGTTACTCTCAGCCTGGGAGATGGCTTAAGACCGGGATGTCTGGCTGATGCCACTGACCGTGCTCAGGTAGAAGAGTTGATAACCCTGGGCGAACTGGTGCTGCGCGCTCGTGCGGCCGGTGTTCAGGTAATGGTAGAAGGTCCGGGGCATGTTCCTTACGATCAGATTGAAGCTAATGTCAAGCTGCAGAAGCGGCTCTGTTATAATGCTCCTTTCTATGTCCTGGGGCCTCTGGTTACCGATGTAGCTGCAGGTTATGACCATATCGCCGGAGCTATCGGAGGCACACTGGCAGCGGTGGCCGGGGCTGATTTCTTATGTTATGTAACTCCCTCTGAACATCTGGGTTTACCCACTGCTGCCGATGTTCGGGATGGAGTCATCGCTTCACGCATAGCCGGCCATGCCGCTGATATTGTAAAAGGTGTACCGGGAGCCTGGGCACGGGATCTGGCCATGGCCGAAGCACGCCGGGATTTGGATTGGGAAAAACAAATGAATCTGGCCTTGGACCCAAAAAGAGCCCGCCAGGTTCGAGCCGATCGCAACCCTGATTTACAGGATGTTTGTTCCATGTGCGGGGAGTTTTGTGCCATAGACCTGATTAACAAATACCTGGGGAATTCCTGTAAGTGCCAATAAAGGAGCGGTAAGGAAAGGGGACGCACCTTGACCTGCCACCTTAGTAGGTAACAAGTCAAGGAACTTCCCCTAGGATTCATATCCACAGGTCGCTGCAACGAAGATTTGTGAAGGGATTTTTCCATCCGGAAGGAGTATTCGATTGAAGATCCAGATGATGACTACGGTACTGCAAAACACTGATAATTTAATAATTCGTGATGTTCCGGTAAGCTCCACTATTGTGGAACTTAATGACCACAGCCTGGCCATAATAGATACCGGTTCACCTGCTAATCCTGATTTAGCCGAACAACTGGACGAATTGGGTTACTCTCCTGCTGATTTTAAGCTGGTATTAAATACTCATTTGCACACCGATCATATAGGCGGCAATCGACTTTTTAATAGAGCCCGAATCTTGATCAGCCGCAGTGAACTCCAATATGAAAGAGGTTTCGCTGCAAAGTTACAGGAGAGTGAAGACCCGGTGGGTGCCTTAAGGTTAATGGGAAGGTATGTTGATAACACTACCCATAAAATAGCCTGGGATTTGAAAAATTTGGTGACAGAATATCCTGTAGACTACCTGATGGGGGATGAGACGCAAATTGAATTCTATGAGGATAATCCGGAGTTGCCGGGATTTATATCCCTTCTGCCGTTTCCCGGGCATTCTATTGACAGCCGGGCCATTCTAATAGAGGGCTTAACTCGCAGGGTAGTAGCCGCCGGAGACGCTCTGTATCATCGCGACCTATGGAGGGAGGTTCCCATTATAGGGATTCACTATAATGATGATTTATTCAGGCAGAATGTGGAACGTATTGCCAGCTTCCCGGACATCATTATCCCGGGCCATGACCGCGCCTTTGACAATCTGACCCGGCAATACCTGCCCGATGAGTGCCTGCTGATTTGATCGTTCAATAGAACTAATCAGTCTGGATAACGTTAACTAAGATAGGAGCGTTGGAGATGGCGCAAGCTAATTTAAGCCTGCAGATATTGCCGGTAGTTGATGAAGATAGGATATATGGAATAGTTGATAAAGTTATCAAGGTCATTAGTGATTCACAGTTAAAGTATGTTGTGGGGCCTATGGAGACTACAGTGGAAGGTGATATAGATACCCTTCTAGGTCTGGTTAAAAAAGCGCTGGAAGTTTGTACAGAAGCAGAAGTGCCAAGAGTCATAGCTGTGGTGAAAATCGATTATAAACCAGGTGGAGTGACTATTGATGAAAAGATCAGCAAATATCGCTAATAGGATGATCCCATTTGCATCAGGGTTAATCTTGGTATTAATCTGGGAAATTGCGGTCAGGTTAAATCATTTACCATCATATATATTGCCCAGCCCGGTTCAGATCATCAAAACGCTGTTAGGCACTCTTCCTCTTTTGTTAATGCATACTGCCAAGACTTTGGAAGAAGCCCTGCTGGGATTTGTTCTGGCCATTATCCTGGCTTTTATAACCGCATTCATACTTAATCATTATTACTGGTTGAATCAGGCTGTATACCCTTTACTTATAGTGTCCCAGACCATACCCATTATTACTCTGGCACCCTTATTTCTTATATGGTTCGGCTGGGGAATACTTCCCAAAATACTGGTAGTAATCTTAGTTTGCTTTTTTCCGGTAGCCATAAGTCTTTTGGAAGGACTTAATTCGGTTGATCCGGATCTCATAAACCTTTTTCGATCCATGGGAGCCAGCCGGATTGCTATATTTAACATGGTTAAGCTGCCCTCCGCCCTGCCGGGTTTTTTCTCGGGAATGAAAATATCGGCCTCCTACAGTATTATGGCCGCGGTGATAGGAGAATGGCTGGGGGCGGAGCAGGGTTTAGGATACTTCATGACTATTGCCCAAAAGTCTTTCCGGGTAGACCGGGTACTGGCGGCGGTGGTGTTAATTGCGATTCTTAGCTTGTTGGTGGTAAAAGTTATAACGCTGGCCGAATGGGTTTTGACCCCCTGGAACCATCACACGGAAGAGTGGGAAATTAAATAAAAAGATGTTAGGGAGGTAGGTATTAATGCTAAGAAAATGTGCAGAAATCTGGGATGAGGTGAGAGCCAAGACTCCCCTGGTTCATTGTATAACCAATTATGTGACGATAAATGATGTAGCCAATATTATTCTGGCTGGAGGCGCCTCGCCGGCTATGGTTGAAAACCCCAGCGAATCCGGCGATTTTGCCCGTATAGCCAGTGCTCTTTATTTGAATCTGGGTACTTTAACCGGTGAACAAGAATTAGCAATGGCGGAGGCTGTCAAAGGTTGTGCTGCCAGTGGAGCCCCGGTAATAGTAGATCCGGTAGCCTGTGGAGTAATACCTCGAAAAGTTGAAATGTTAAAAACTATCTTTATAAATGGGAAAATCACCTGCATTAAGGGCAATGGTGCCGAGATTAAAAGCCTGGCAGGACTAGATGCTATGGCCAGGGGAGTCGATTCGCTGGAGCAGGGCGAGGGTGTGGAACAGGCATGCCGGGTTCTGGCTGAAAAGGAAAAGGTGATAGTGGCCGCTACTGGGCCAGTCGATGTTGTAGCAGATGGCAACAATATCGCCTATATAGATAATGGAACAACGCTGTTTAGCTCGATCACCGGGGCTGGATGCATGGTTGGCGGAGTAGTGGCGGCATGTATCGGGGCAGTACCTTCGGAACCGTGGTTGGCAAGTATAACCGGTTTAATTGCATTTAATATCGCCGGTGAGCGGGCTGCTCAAATATCTGGTGGAAATCCGGGAAGTTTCCGCAGTTTATTATTTGATAAGTTGTATAACCTGCGGGGAGAGGACATTCTTAAAGAAGCCCGGGTAGAGTGGGAGAAGAAATAGAGAAAACCATGGAGAGGATGTTGACTATGAGGAAGATTATAGTGGCGGCATTGATTATGAGTATTATGGCGATAGGATTGACCGGCTGCTCGGCCAAGACGGAAGAAAATAATAAGATTCCTCCGCAGAAAGTAACGGTAATGTTGGATTGGTTCCCCAATACCAACCACAGTGGATTATATGTGGCCAAGGATCAGGGTTATTATGCCGCTGAAGGCCTGGATGTGGATATAATCCAGCCCTCGGAGGGGGGGAACCCCCAGCTTATCGCTGCAGGCAAGGGGGATTTTGCCGTCAGCTACCAGGAAGAAGTGACGATCGCCCGTTCCCAGGACATCCCAGTGGTTGCACTGGCCGCAGTTATCCAGCATAATACGTCCGGCTTTGCATCGCCGGTGAGTAAAAACATTAAAACCCCCAAGGATTTCGAAGGCAAAACATATGGAGGATGGGGTTCCCCGGCGGAGACTGCCGTATTAAAGGTATTGATGGATAAGTACGGAGCTGATATAAACAAAGTAAAAATAGTTAACGTAGGCTCCGCCGACTTCTTTGCCAGTATGGAGAAAGGCATAGATTTTTCCTGGATATTCGAAGGCTGGACAGGTATTGAGGCAAAGACCAAAGGAATGGACTTGAACTTTATAAAACCTAAGGATGTATATAATATTTTAGACTATTATACCCCGGTGATCATTGCCAGTGAGGCTAAAATATCGCAGGATCCGGAATTGGTGAAAAGGTTCATGAGGGCTACAGCCAAAGGCTATAACTTTGCCATAGATAATCCGGAAAAGACCGCTGCTATTCTTATCAAGAACGTTCCGGAGCTAAATAAGGATCTGGTTAATGCCAGTCAAGCTTATCTATCCAAAGAATATAAGGCAGATGCCCCGCGCTGGGGAGAAATGAAGTCAGAAGTATGGAAGAATTACGCAGTTTTCATGTATGTTTACAAGTTGATTGACAAGAACATTCAGGTTGAGCAGGCTTTTACTAATAAGTTCCTGCCGGAATAGGAGAAAAGACCGTGGCTGGGATAAACGTTTGCAATGTCAGTAAAACCCTGGACAGAGTATTTACCCTGTCCAATATCTCATTAAGCGTAGATTGCCATGAATTTGCGGTAATTCTTGGCCCCAGCGGCTGTGGCAAAAGCACCCTGCTGAATATTGTTTCCGGGTTAATAATCCCTGATCAAGGGCGCATCGAAATAGGCAATGAAGATTGGACGGGACGCACCGGCAGGGTCAGCTATATGCAGCAAAAGGATTTGCTTCTGCCTTCCCGCAATATCCTGGACAATGTTTGTATCCCTTTACTGCTCAAGGGGGCAGAAAAAAGGGAAGCACACAATAAAGCCCGGGTCTATCTTAAGGATTTTGGTTTGGATGGTTTTGAAAAATATTATCCCCGCCAGCTTTCCGGAGGAATGCGGCAACGTGCAGCTCTTTTGCGTACTTATCTATTTACCAGTGATATTATGCTCATGGATGAACCCTTCGCTGGTCTGGATGCTATCACCCGTCGTAAGATGCAGCTATGGCTGAAAAAACTATGTACGAACTACCGTCCTTCAGTCTTATTTGTGACCCATGATATTGATGAAGCGTTACTCCTGGCTGATAGGATATATGTCTTTTCTCCCCGGCCTGCCGAGGTACGGCTGCATTTTAAAGTAAACCCAGGATCATCTGAGACAAGCGAGAAATTGAAGCACGATATCCTGGCAATTCTGGAGGCTGACGAAAGTCGATCAAATATTTAGTTGGTAATGAATGAGGACGACCATTGCGTAATGCAATCTATTGGGAGGAGTGTTGACCTTGCGCAAGAAATTCATGTTGTTTATCGATTTCGATGGTACCATATCCAGTGAAGATTTCTGCGCTGCTATGGTAAAAAGTTTTGCCCGGGAGGGATGGGCAGAACTCAACCGCTTATGGGAGGAAAAGCTTATGTCCACCGAGGAATGTGCCCAGCGTACTCTGGAACTTATGGATGTAGAACCCAATGAATTGGAGGCATTCATAAAAACCATCGATATTGATTTAAGTTTTCTTGCATTTGTTGAGTGGGCTAAGAAACAGGAATATCCTCTTTATATATTAAGTGATGGTTATGACAATTACATAAAAGAAGCGTTAAATAAATATGATTTAGATCTTCCCTATTATGCCAATCATATGGAATATGAACAGGGATGGCGGATACAATGCTTATATCTGGATGAGGAATGTAAAAAGTGCGGGGTATGTAAGACCGGCTTGGTTAAAAAACTATTGCAGCCCGGTTATGTAAGTGTATATATCGGTGATGGCTACTCGGATATTTGTCCCGCTGAGTACTGTGATATAGTATTTGCCAAAAAAAAGCTGGCTCTGCTGTGCCGGGAAAAAGGAATAGCATTTTACCCCTATAATGACTTTTACGACGTACAAAGGGTAATGGATAGCAAACAAGGGGACGGTTCTTCTGTTTGCCCATCCAAATAATTAAAGGCAAACAGAAGAACCGTCCCCTTGTTTGCTAATCAATGCTCGTGTTGGTGTTCATGATGTTCATGGCTGTGTTCCTGCTCATGGCCGGAAGAATGGTCATGTTCATGCTCATGAACATAGGATTCATGTACATGCTCGTGTTCATGCATATTGCCATCGTGCTCATGGGGATGTTTGTGAATAATCTCAGTATGACTGTGCTCATGCTTATGGGAAATCTTGTCCATCGGAGACCGCCCTCCTTTCATTTCTTATTCCATTTTACAATAGTATTTTTAACATTAACAGAGATTATTACCAGAAAGTAGATATATGCGCCGGCTTGCGCATTGGATTCAAAAATGGTAAGAAATGCGTCAAGAGGAGAACCTGTCCATTATTTACCTATGATATACCATAATGAGTATTGATATAATTAAGCTGAACTCGTCCTATAATTATGAGGGCGACGACTTCGAGAGCAAATTAATTCAAAGGGGTATCAAGGATGGGAATTTATGATCAATGTGAGATAAAAAAGGAACTGCCGGCTTCCTGGACCGAAATGGCTGAAAGCAGCAGCTTAATAGATTCAGATTTATTTAACCAGTACATAGTAAAACGGGGATTGCGGGATATTGACGGAAGGGGTGTGTTAGTAGGATTAACAGAGATCGGCGAAGTAAGTTCCTATGTCATCGACAATGATAAAATGGTTCCTGGCCCAGGCCGGTTGATATATAGAGGGATAAACATTGTAGATCTCGTTAACGGCTTCCTGGCTGAAGGTCGCGGGGGTTTTGAAGAGACCTGTTATTTGCTGCTGTTGGGTTCGCTCCCTGATAAAAATTCATTGGATGATTTTCAAAAGATTTTGGCGGAAAGGCAAAAATTACCGGAAGATTTTGCCCGGGACATTATTTTAAAAGCCCCCAGCAAGGATATGATGAACGTTTTATCCAGAAGTGTGCTGGCTCTCTATAGCTATGATGACAATGCCGATGACATATCCACCGCAAATGTACTGCAGCAGTGTTTGTCATTAATTGCCTGTTTCCCGTCACTGGCGGTCTATGGATATCAGGCTTTTTCTCATTATCATGGCAACAATAGTCTATATCTGCACAGTCCCAGGCCAGACTTAAGCATCGCGGAAAACATTCTATATATGCTCCGACCGGACAATAATTTTACCAGGCTGGAGGCAGCCTTACTTGATCTGGCTTTGGTACTTCATGCCGAGCACGGAGGAGGCAATAATTCATCCTTTGTGACGCATGTGGTAACATCGTCGGGAACCGATACTTACTCGGTAATAGCGGCTGCATTAGGATCACTCAAGGGTCCTTTGCATGGTGGAGCAAATGTTAAAGTCGTGCAGATGTTTGAAGATATGAAGCAAAGGGTGAGTAACTGGGATGATGAAGAGGAGATAGAAGGCTACCTTAATAAAATACTTGATAAGGATGCTTTTGATCGTGCGGGAGTAATATATGGTATCGGACATGCGGTTTACTCCGTGTCAGATCCCCGGGCACTTATTCTAAGGGATCAGGCCGCTCAGCTTGCTAAAGAAAAGGGCTTGGAGGATGAATTCAATCTCTACCTTAAGGTCGAAAAACTTGCGCCGCAAGCAATATCTAAAGTCCGCAAGATGTACAAAGGTGTTAGTGCCAATGTTGATTTTTATTCCGGATTCGTATATAAAATGCTGGGTATCCCCCCGGAATTATTTACTCCGATTTTTGCCATTGCCAGGATAGTAGGTTGGAGTGCGCACCGCCTCGAAGAAATCGTAAACAGCGGCAAAATAATTAGACCGGCCTATAAGAGCGTTGCCCAGTTGCGGGATTACGTAGCCATGAATGAACGCTAAAATGAGGGTCAGGCTTGACCTATTTTAGGTACTTATCCAGAAAGTCCAGCACCTTACCGACGTTTTCGATGTTGTTGAATGATTTGCCGCCATGCCCGGCATCCTGTATAATGTCACATTGTACCTTGTCCTTACCCAGTATGGCGGATAATCTAGCCGCAAAATCAATGGATTGCTGCACCGGTATCCAGTTGTCGGCGGTTCCATGCTGGATTAAGAAAGGTGGATCATCCCAGCTAATATAGGTCTCCGGGTTGGCTTTCTTAACGAGGTCAGGCACCTGGGTGATTTGTTTTCCCATATACTTGGATGAAAAAGAATCGACACAATTTTGTTTAAATCCTTTAATACCGCTTTTAGCATACTGCTCATCAATGGTCAGTGGGTTGATGGGGCCGCACCAATCCACTACGGCCTGCACCCGGTCAGATTGCTCAATGTTATCATAGGGAGGGGCCATCAGTTCCTGGACATCCCCGGTTGTTCCTGCCAGTGCCGCCAGCGCTCCCCCGGCAGAGCTTCCCCAGACCGCAATATTATCGGGATCGAAGTTGTATTCGCGGTGGTTGGCACGGATGAAACGCAGGGCCGCTTTTATGTCGTTAATTTGAGCGGGAAAAACCGCTTCCCCGCTTAAACGGTAGTTAACTGAAACCACCGCATAACCCCGTTTAAGTCCTTCCCAGGCTGATAGAAGATCCGGCCCAACCTTGTCACCGGTGTTATAACCACCACCGTGAATCGAGACAATAACCGGATAAGGACCTTTGCCCTCATATGGAAGGTAGATGTCCAGTTTTTGAGATGCGGAAACATTGGCATAGGGGATATCCAGCCATTTATATTGTCGGGCTGAGGCATCAGCACCGGCACATCCGGTGAGTAATCCTGAACACATTACCGACAATAAAAATAGGGCAATCGCCCCCGCCAATTGCTTCTTCACGATACTATCTCCCCAATAATGAATCTCCGTCGAGTAAGATTGGTGCAGTCGTATGTGTGTCAAAAGAACCGTCCCCTTGACACATTGACACAGGAGAGGCAATTAAGCCCAACGGATGGAATTTCCTGCGCACCTCTTCATTCTACCACAATTGAGTTGTAGTTCACTACTATGAAATTATATCGTTTTCTATGAGGAGATCTTTTAGAGGGGTATAGGGTGATGCCTTAAGAACCACGGTGGTACCGGGATTAAGCAAGTTGACAAAACTGTTTTCAGCGGCTTGCACGGTTTTAAAATAGCTAATTTTATCAGGGGGAAATCCAGCCTGAACAGCTCCTCGAACATATTCCCAGGCCCATCGGCCTATAGCTAAAATATGTTCAAATTCACCCTGAGCCAGTTGCCGGCCAATCTTGAAGTGAACCCTGCGGGCATATGACTCTATATCGGGGGATGGACGCTCCATATCACCTATAACCAGAGCCACCGGCTGTTCTCTAGCCATAATTATTAATTCATCTACCAGCAGACGTGTTGAATCGGGGTTTGCATTAAAGTGGTCATCAATGATTATGGACCCATCGTTTTGATAGTATACTTTCAGCCTGCCTCCTACCGCCTGAAAGTTCTCCAACCCCTGACTAATAACGTCGGGGGTCAAACCTAGTTTGATTCCCACTGCAATTGCTGCCAAAGCGTTGCTGACATTGTATCGGCCCAGTATATTAATTCTACAGTTAAAACGCAGCTTTCTGGTATGAGCGGTAAAGTCGGTGCTGAACTTATGGCGCCGTATATTCGAAGCCCACAGGTCACACTGTTCAGAAAAGCCCAAGCGGAGCAGTTTGCCTGGGTATTTTTGATAAGGGAATCTCCGGCAATTAGGATCATCCCAGTTTATAATAAGGCAGCCTTGGGGAGACAGGTATTCCAATATCTCAGATTTGGCATCAATGATATTGGCTATGGATCCCAGTCTGGTCAAATGAGCGCTATGGATGCTGGTAATAACCCCAATGTCAGGACGGGTCATGCGTGAAGAAATTCTGATTATTCCGGCAGCTTTCATACCTGTTTCCACAACCGCGGCGCGATGAGTATTATTAAGATTAAAAAGACAGTTAGCCACGCCATTGGGGGAATTCATATTTTGCACGCTGGTCAGGGTGGGAAAGTTTTCATTAAGCACGGAGCCGATCATTTCCTTAGTAGTTGTTTTACCCGAACTGCCGATTACCTGAACCAGAGGGATATGGAATTGAGCCCGATAAAACGTGGCCAATTCGCGGTAAGCCCGGTTAAGGCTCGGGACTTCGATAATGGAGATGCCGGCTCTGCTCCATTTATCAGGATCCAACCGGGTGCCGGCTTTAATCATCACGCAGTTTACTCCATGATTGCTGAACAGGTTCAGCCAGTTTAACTCGTTGACAATCGGCTTGGATAGAAAAGTAATGCTGGCCGGAGAGCCTCTGCCTATTTTACTTACTGCCAGGGGAATGTGTTTTTTACGATGTCCGCACACAAGCTGGCCATGAGTGAGCTTTGCCACTCTTCTCAGGGATATATCCCGCAAACAATCACCCTCTTATCTTACTGCGATAGTATATTCAAATTATTTACAAGAGGGTTACAATTAGCATGATTTTAAATTCCCTTTGGTTAAGAGGGGATTTTACCAACCAGCATTCTGCCAAAGGGATTCTTCAGTCTACTCATCAGGAAACACGCCATCAGGCTTAAAGCGGAACAGGCCAGAAATGAAATGATCACCAATGAAATGGCGCCTAACCAGTTGATATGAAGTTTGGCCCAGACATCGATATAATGCAGGATAAAAGCATGCACGAAATAACATCCGAAAGAGTATTTGCCAAAGGTTTTTAGCCCCTTCATAATAAAGCCGTGTTTCAAAAATATAGTCTGTGACAGGTCGTAAATGATAATAAATGACGAGCTTATGTATAGCATCATCATATAATTTAAGGGTCCGGTAAACTGGTTATTCAAAATGAAAGCGCCGCTTGAATCAAAGCGACCGGTTTTCATCAATTGGCTAAAGACAAAAACCAGGGAGCTAAGAAATACCATGATATTGACTAGCCGAATACTGCTGAATAATCCCCGCAGCTTTTCTACATACAGCCCGGCAAAACCGCCCAGAATAAAGTAGAAAAACCAGCTGATGAAGATCCTGTCGCGATAAGCTAACAGCGTCTTAATCCATGGGGACTGGATGTTGTCGAAAATCACGGGAACCTGATACCAATAAAAGCACAGCAATAGCAGCTGCACGATGAAACATATGATTAAGGTAATGATAGGCCTGGATTTATTTCGGGAGATAATGCTTCTGAACAGGGGGAACAACAAATAGAATTGCAGAATCGTCACCATGAACCATAAATGATAGTAACCCTCGCCTGCAACGGTAAGATTGATTAATCTTAGCGCCACAGCTCCCGGACTGCCGGCTATCATGGTTAAGCTAAAGTTCGTGCACATAAAATAAATAAATGTCCATATAAAATAGGGAACAAATATCTGGGTAAACCTTTGTTTTAGGAAATCCCCATAATTTAAACGGTTGTCACCATGATTGTAGAATAATACCAGCCCGGTTATGAAAATAAACATGGGAACCGCGTAGCGGACCAGGGTTAAGAGCAAAGCGGAGGCCACCGCGGGAGCCTTGCCGATACCGGGACTATACATAAAACAGGCCAGAGTGTGCTGCATGACAATGGCCAGAAAGGTCAAGCCCCTAAGGATGTCGATTTCATCGATCCTGCGTTTGGGCATTATTGTTTTATCTCGTGATCCCGTTGGGATCTGGTTTTTAATAACTCAATAAGCCTTTCCCGATTATTCAAGGAAGGATTATCCACTACTTTATCCAAAAGGAATTCCAGGGCTTCACCCATTTCTTTGCCTGAGTCGTACAGGGTCATCAGGTCATAGCCGTTAATATCCAGATCATGGGTGGTAAGCGGCTCTCTGCGTGACAGGACTTCCCAGCATTTATTTCTAATGGAGCTGATCCTGGCAACATCCCGGCCAGAGAAGCCCGAACCTTTACTATCAGCCAACTGCAGTTCAAAAAGGTTGTCGATGTTATCGGGGCCAACTCGACGGATGAGCCGTTTAATACTGAGTTCACTGACATTATCGTAGCAGTTCATATGTTCTTTTATTAAAGCGCATGCGCCATTAATGGTCTTAAGGTCAAAATTGAGCCGGGTTAGTACCGCACGAGCCACATGACTGCCGCTGTTGGCGTGACCATAGCAATGCCCTTCACCGCTGGCATCAATTGTAAGACAATTAGGTTTGTCAATGTCATGAAAAAGGGCGGCCAGTCTAAGGGTTAGATTAGGCTTGCTATAATCCAATACCGTCATGGTATGTTCAAAAACATCCTTATCATGGAAGGAACTGCGAGTGTCAAAACCAACCGTGGGAATGAGCTCGGGGACAAGGTGCTTCATAAGGTCCAATTCCAGCAGCCTCCTGATACTGATAGAGGGTTGTCCGCATAAAAGCATCTGGGTTATTTCATTGCATACTTTTTCGGAATGGTTGAAATCGAATGTATCCTCAAGGCTGCTTAAAAGCTGCAATAAAGAATCATCGATCACGAACCCCAGTTGAGCCTCGAACCTGACCGCCCTTAGTACTCGCATGCTATCTTCTCTTAACTTGACTGCTGGGTCGCCCCCGCATCTTATGATCCGGTTTTCAATATCATGGACCCCGCCAAATATGTCAATTAAGCCCTGCACCGGGTTGTAGGCGATAGAGTTCATGGTAAAATCATGGTGCTTAAGTTCTTCTCTAATGTCATCCGTAAACCTGTGCTCCTGCCCGGTTCGGAAGGTGCTCAAGCGATAGCTTTCCCCCTGGTAGATAAGGGATACGGAGTAATCGTCATGAGACGCCGGAATAGCTGTGAAGCCGTCCCTGTCATCGAAGAGCAGAACAATATCTGGAGCGAGTGCGTCGGTGCTGATATCCCAGCTTATGGGGTTTATTCCCAGCAGAGAATCGCGGATACAGGCTCCGTATACGAAAGCCTGGTAGCCTTCAGCTTCTAATCGACTCATTATGTCGTTAACGTTTTGCGGAATAGATATTGTCATCATTATTCCAATCCTCCATCAACCTATTCTATAGTGAAGGAAATTCTATAAAAACGCTCCATATCCTGCAAGCCTATTAATTATTGCAGGTTTAAAGGTTCCGCAAGCAGGCTCGGTCAATATGATTTATCTGATTCATTTGTAAATAAAGGCATTAAATGAAGCGGGTATGTGCATGCTTATTTCCTTTGAAAGGAGAGGCTTTTTGAAAGCACTTATCCTGGCTTTTCAGTCTCGGGCAATGGTGAATAAAGATAACGATGATGATCGAGCAGCGGCAGTGTTACTAACTTTTATTTTAAATTGCATTAAACGCTAATGTTATATGTAACCGGGTATCAAGATGATGGTTCTCTTGATGCCCTTGCCGCCAGATAGCTCTTTAGCTCATACAATGGAGAATACCACAGCAGAGCGGTAGCCAACTCGATTGTTCCCAAAATCCCACATAAAGTACCAGGCCATCCGGTTATTAATTCGCTGCCCGAAAGAAAGAAAAAGCAAAAAGCAAAAATATAGCGGGCTATAACCCCATCTCTGGTGAGCAAAATATATCCCTCTCTTTACGCGTTGATTACTAATATCACTGCTTGTAGTATTATTAGCCCCATTGATTATAATGCGCAGTAGAGACTGTTAACTTATGGAATGCCGGACAGACCGTCAAAAAAGCCCAATAGCTGCGTTATTAATGAAAGCCCGTTCAATCGACGTACCTCATGTACGCCTCAATCACGAGCTTTCATTAATGCCTTGCTCTTGAACTTTTTTGCTCGGTCTGCCTTTATTGACAATCGGGGCTCTTTTCTATAAAAATGGGTTTTGTGGTCATAATAGGTGTATAATTAGTCATTAGAGAAGGTATGTTGGTAATCAACGGAAGCTCTAAGGAGAGATATGATATGTCCGATCAGAATAACAAAATAAAGAATACCCCGTTAATCAGGGTAACAAAAAACGGGCCTTATCTTGTATCGGGCAACGTTCCCATGGCCAAACAAACCATAATTACCAATGATGAGGGATATTCGCTCAGTTGGGCTGAGGGCGTTTATTACCCGGAAAGGGAAGAATATGCCCTTTGTCGCTGCGGGCACTCCGCTAGAAAACCATATTGCGACGGTACTCATGAGGAGATGGGATTTATCGGCAGGGAAACTGCCAACCGGCAAGCTTACCTGGATCAGGCCCAAAGGCTTAAAGGACCTGATTTAGTTCTTACTGATGTCGAAAGCCTTTGCGCTTCGGGCCGATTCTGCGACCGGGCCGGGGGAACATGGAAACTTACCAAGGACTCAGCCAACCCACTATCACGGGAGACTGCCATTCAAGAAGCCTGTGACTGTCCTTCCGGGAGACTGGTTGTCTGGGACCAAAAAACTGGTGAAGAAATAGAACCGGAATTACCTGTATCCATAGGTTTGATCGAAGACCCTCACGCCGGGGTTAGCGGTCCCATCTGGGCTCGGGGAGGAATACCTGTGGAGGCCAGTGACGGCAGCAGATATGAAATACGCAACCGGGTAACCCTGTGCCGTTGTGGCAAGTCGGAAAACAAACCGTTCTGCGATACCACTCACGTTGCCATAGGTTTTTCGGACGAGGAATAAGAACTTAAGGAGGATAAAATGGAAGATAATAATCGCACGATGGAAATAATGCAGGAACTCATTGAAAAAAAGAAGGCCAAGAGCGCATCCCAGGGCAGCGTGAAACGCGGACCGGAGGATCGTTTTGGAACCAGCCGCACCGGCAATAAGAAGCAAAAGAAAGGTGGGCTTCCACCCAAGTAACAGGGACCCTCCGAGACCACTGAAAAAGTACATGTTTTGTCATCCTGAGGAGCCGAAAGCGACGAAGGATCTTATCAACAATAACGTATAATTCGCATTTATATGATTGCAAGATGCTTCGCTAGCCCTCAGCATGACACATTTAAGAGACTTTTTCAGTAATCTCGGACCCTCCCCGTGTCCCTACCGTCTTTTATAATTCAAGCATAGAGTCTCGTCCTCGGGTATGCCGCTGGTAACGTTGCTGCTATAGCCTACCTGGATAGTGTATAGCTGACAATAATTGTTCTTGAAATGCTGGCAGCTGCTCACATTGCAGCCTATAACCTGATAACCGGTTATATCACTCATCCGCCAAACCTCCCTGTTTTTTTATATTGTGCGGTTTTTTACAGATATTATTCTCCGGTATTTCCGGCCACTCCTCCGGAAACGATAAAGGTCATCATATCCGCACTGTTGGTATCGAGAGGTTGAATCTCATCGCAGGGAAAAACCAAAAGCTGCCCGGCAAAGTTATAAGATTGGGGAACATAGACGGCTACGTACGCATCCAGGCCGAAATTAGCCAGGGATTCGCAGGTAATAAAGCCCATCACATGGGCATGGGATTCATTCGATAATCTAACCAGGACTGGCTTGTTGAAGCTTTTTTTATCGCCAACAAATGCGTTAAGCAAGTCCTTAACCGATCCATACAGAAGCTTTACCAGCGGAAGCCGGTTAAGAGTACGATCCAGCAAAAACAAGAGCTTTTTGGTGAGAAAGTTGGATACCATAAAACCAACCAGGGTTATCAGCAGAATGGTAGCAATAAACCCCACCCCTGGAACCACTCCCAATCCGGGGAGTGGAATTTTCAGAAGACCGTCAATCTTCATGAATAGAATATAGAAGACATAAAAAGTCAGGACTACCGGAACCATAAAGAGCAGCCCCTCAAAGAAATAGTTACTCAGCTTTTTCATGTGAATACTCCATTCTATCTAACATATTTTCATCGTCAATAAGGGATAATAGTAGATAATTACCATTGTATATTTACAATTATATCCTAAATACCTGTGGAAAAACATGAAAGTATGAGCCAAGCTGAAATAGAGGGTAATCGAGTAAATAAGATAATGAGAAAATTAAGTAAGGAGATATAAATTGAAAACCTTTGATGAACTAAAATTGGCTAACCCCATAGTCCAGGCTATAAGCAATATGGGATTTGAAGAACCCACTCCTATACAGGAAATGACCATTCCCACAGCCATGATGGGCAGGGATTTGATTGGTCAAGCCCAGACCGGAACCGGAAAAACGGCTGCTTATGGAATACCTCTGGTGGTTTTGTCTGAAGCCCCCCCGATTCCATTAAAAAGCATTGACAATTTAAAAGGCCAGAAAAGAAGTCCTCGACCCAAGCCGGGTTCTTCGAGAAGACCTAGATCTACCAGGTAGAATAATGTATACAACCTACGGCGTCACATTAAACTTCCTTCTCAACACGTTATTGAGGGTTTGTCCGCACGGGTTGAGTTCACTCGGCTGCTAATAAAGAGGTAATAGGTTCCTCCCGATTTCCTTTGAGTCCAACGCTTTACCTTTGAGACATGATATTTGTTTATCGTTTCAATATATGGTAGAGTTTTGACATATAATTGATAGGGGGTTACCATGATGCTCAATGGATTTCGCAGACCAGCGGTAATGATCGTTAAGCCATCGTCTGTTATTCGCTCAGATTATAAAAGTTTTTCCAGGCTCTGTCACGAAACAGACGATCCCATCATCATCACCAATAACGGTGAAAACGATCTGGTTGTTATGAGTCATGAAGCTTTCTGCCGTCGCGAAGCGTGGATTCGCCTACAAGCAAAGCTGGCCTCAGCGGACAAACAGATTACCGCCGGCAACCTTTTTGACCATGACGAGGTTTTCACCCGGCTAAGGGAACAAGTCCATGACAAAGCTTAGAATACGTTATACACAAGATGCGGTAGACGACCTTGATAGTATTTTTGATTATATTTCGGAAGACAAGCGAACGGCAGCCGCCAATATGCTGGAGCAAATGGAAAAGTCAATTCTGAAGTTAGCCGATAATCCGCGTATGGGAACCGTGCTTCCAACGAACGAGTTATCGTTAGTCGAGCCGGGATATCGCCGTATTGTGGTAAAGCCGTATTTAATCTTTTATCGCATCGGCAGGGGCGAGCTTTTCATATCTCGCGTCCTGCATAGCAGACAGGATTGGATGAGTCTGTTGTTTGATAAGAACTTTACTGATGGGTAGGTAAAGGCAGCAACGGACACTAGCTTTAAACCGCCTATACCTGCTTTATAACCGGTTACCATACCCTTGTAAACAATAGCAATATCCGGGTTATCGGAAACCCACAAAGCCTGCTCACTCTCCGCTATGGGGATTTCCACATTGGGCCTTCCCAAAATATATTTCCATTCCCACTTGGGTTTTACTACCACGGTTAGTTTCAAGGGATTTAGATTTAAATTTTCCCCAACTTTATATATATTATCATTGCTTAACTTAAGATTACTGCCCAGGGAATCTGTCCCCCCTTGCCGAAAGGGCTAAATAATAATATCATCATAATGGAGGATTGAGGAAGGACAGGTAATCCTCTGAAAGGATAAAACGTGCATCATTTACATCATTTACATTATTTCATTGAGTATATCAGGTCATTTGGTTATTGGGCACCGGGAATAGCGGTAATTCTTTTTACTATTCAAGCTGCAGTGCCCATTTTTCCCTACGCGGTATTGGTTGCCGCCGCGGTTATATTGTTCGGAGGCAGAACTGGGTTTTTGCTGGCCATGCTGGGTGCGGTTCTCGGATCGGCAATATGTTACGGTCTTTGCCGGAAGTTTGGCGCGGAATGGTTTAATCGCATACTTTTGAGACGCTTTGGCTATGATACCGGTAAAATAAAAACCGAAATTGCATTTGGGGGCATTGTACTGGCACACCTGGTGCCCGTATTTCCCAGCTCTATGATAACTGCGGTGGCCGCACTAAGCAGAGTGCCCTTCTGGAGTTTTCTAGTAGCCTCTGCCCTGGGGCTGATTCCCGCTACCCTGGCCTATGCCGGCCTGGGTTTGTTTCTCTTTCATATTCGTAATATTAACCAAGGGCTGATTGTCCTGGGCATTATTCTAGTAGTATTCTTCTGGGCGAAAAATGCCGCCCGTAAGAGACTGCAGCCTAAAAAGGATCTGAGCACCGAGACCGAATAGCACCGCAACAGGTGATATAAATTGGTAGATGAAGGAGGTCTGACGAGCATGGAACTGGAACAATGTCTGAATTTCGTCCTTACCAAAGCACAGCATAATGTTCATCAGCTTTTCAAATTAGAACTGGCTCCGCATGGGGTTACGCCTGGCCAGTATGCAGTTCTAAGATGTCTTTGGGATGAAAATGGGCAAACCGCGCGTAAACTGGCGGATCGATTGTCGTTGGACGGCTCAACAATCACCGGTATATTGGATCGCATGGAACAGAAGGGCTTGATTGAAAAACAGTCCGATCCTAGAGACCGGCGAGCCTTGCAGGTAATGCTGACAGATACCGGCCGCTCCCTGCAGGAACCCTTGTCACAGGCCATTGACAGTGCCAACCGCAAAGCGCTGCTCAGTCTGGAAGAAAACCAGGTTCAAGTTCTAAAACAAATTCTTCAGGATATAGGGACGGTTGAAATCGACTAGTACTTTGTTAACACTAATTCTTAATTTTATTCGTCGAGTAAAATTGATGTATGACAAGGCGGAGGATTGAGCAATACCGGGCGTATTGTGATTGACGACAACGCAGTCATACAGGAATTTGACCGGCGAGAAGATAAAGAATTAGTGTTAACAGAGTACTAGATAGTTGGTATGCAAATTAATTGTTGACAAACTAAGCAGCCCAACCTAAACTGCAAATAGATATATTGTGCCACAATCCCCTTATTACTGATTAGGAGGCGATCAATAATGCTGCGAATTTTGGCCTGTTACAAGTGGGTGATTGATCAAGCGGATATCAAGACAGCCCCGGGTTCGCGTGAACTCCAACTGGAGCGGGCGGCTTTCCGTATCAGCGATTACGACCGCTTTGCGATTGAAGAAGCGGTGGGTTTGCAGGAAAAGTACGGAGGCAGCACCGCAGTGATTACCGCAGGTTCTTCGGGAGCCCGCAAGAGCCTGAAAGACGTGCTGTCCCGCGGCCCGGAAAAGGCTTTCTTCGTTCATGACGAGTCTTTCGACCGGCTTGAACCCTCACAAACAGCTGCAGTATTGGCTGAGGCCATATCTGCGCAGGTCGAGTATGATCTGATAATCTGCGGTGAAGGTTCGGGCGATCTCTATGCCCAGCAGGTTGGACCCCGTCTGGCTGAAAAACTGAATATACCCTGTGCCACCGGTGTTAGCAAACTGACTGTTGCTCCGGACGGCAAAGAGGCTATAGCCGAATGCAAGGTGGAGGAAGGAATAGAAGTCTTAGCCATACCGTTGCCTGCCCTGGTGACAGTTTTGCCGGAGATCAACTCGCCCCGAATTCCCGGGCTGAAGGACACTCTGGCAGCTTCCAAGAAACCCGTAACTGAAATTAAAGGTTCTGAACTGGGCAAAGGTTTCGATCCCTGTTTACAGACGATCAGCATTCTGGCCAGCACTATGGAAAGAAACGGCATTAAATTTACTGAGGATACGGATGGTATTCATAAGTTTGTGGAACTGATACTGAAGACCGTCGGTTAGATCGATCTTGTTTTCTAATAAGGAAGGAGTGATATGGATGGCTGGTATATGGGTTTTAGCTGAAAATCGGGATCAAACCCTGGAACTGCTGAATGTCGCTGCAGGGCTGGCTAAAGAGATGAGCACAAAAGTATCAGCTTTCTTGTGGACTGAGCCTGGACTTGCAGAAGAATATATTACCCACGGAGCCGATGAGGTTCTGCTTTTGCCCCCGCTGACGGGAGAACAGGCTCTGGAGGCCTACATTCCCGTTATTGTTGAAGAAGCTCGCCAGCAAGACCCGGATATATTTCTGGTCACTGCCACATCACGAGGCAAAGAAATGGCAGCCCGCATAGCGGGTCGTCTTAATACGGGGCTATGCAGCGGGTGTATCTCTCTACGGCTTGATGAAAACGGTCAGCAGCTGGTTATGGAACGTCTGGTCTTCGGGGGGGCGGCGGTGCAAACCGTCACCTGCCTGACTCGCCCGCAGATGGCTACGATAGCACCCCGCACCTATGCGGCGTCTGCTCCCCAGGGGGAAAGAACCGGTCAGATAAGAGAACTTGCGGCTCCGCCGCCCGGTCTGGTAAGAATTGTGGAGCGCAAACCGAAGAACAGAGAATCCGGTGATATCGGTGAGGCCAAAGTGCTGGTTTGTGTAGGACGGGGTTTGGAGAAAGAAGCAGATATGGCTTTGGCCCGTGATCTGGCCGATGTTCTGGGCGGTGAGCTGGCCTGTACACGTCCAATCGCTGAAGAAATGCACTGGCTCCCGGAAGAAACCTATATCGGCCTGTCCGGACAAAAAGTAAAGCCCGACCTCTACATCGGGGTGGGAATTTCCGGACAGATTCAGCATGTTACCGGAATCCGCGATGCCCGGGTGATCTGCGCCATCAATCGTGATGAAAATGCTATCATATTTGATATTTCCGATTACGGTATCGTAGGAGATTTGCATACTGTCTTGCCTCAACTGACCCGGGAACTTAAACAGGCTCTGAATAAATAGAGTGGGGTGTTGTTATGGCGGAAGACAAATTCACAACCATTATCGTAGGCGCCGGTCCTGCCGGCAGCACAGCGGCCTACCTCCTGGCCCGGGAAGGCCTGGACGTGCTCCTTATAGAGAGAGGAGAGATCCCCGGATCTAAAAATATGTTTGGCGGCCGTATGTACAGCTATGCCCTAAACCAGATCATCCCTGGATTTTGGGAAGAAGCGCCGTTGCAGAGACCGGTGGTCAAAGAAACAGTAAGTTTTTTAAACGGCCCGCGCAGCGTGTCTATGACATGCCAGGATCAGGGCTGGCTTGAGCCTCCGGGCCATTCGTATACGGTCTTGCGGGCAGAATTTGATGCCTGGCTGGCCAACAAGGCCGAAGAAGCTGGAGCCATGCTGGCTTGCGGGATTAGGGTCGATGATGTAATCATGGAAAATGGCCGGGTGGTCGGAGTGCGCGCCGGTGAAGACGAGTTGCACGCCGATGTAGTCCTGGTAGCCGATGGCGCCAACTCCCTCCTGACCGAAAAAGCCGGCTTGCGCCAGGCCCTTTTGCCCGGGCAGGTAGGCACCGGGGCCAAACAGCTTATTGAACTGCCCGCCGATACCATCAGCCAGCGCTTCCAGCTTGAGAATAAACAGGGTGCGGCCTATCTCTTTGTGGGAAGTTGCAGTGCGGGCATGCCGGGGGGCGGGTTCCTTTATACCAACCTGGATAGCATTTCGCTGGGGCTGGTGGTGAATGCCGCAGAGTTGCAGCGCAATCAATATAAAATAAACGAGGTTCTGGAAGATTTTAAGGCTCATCCTCAGATCGCCCCCTTGATTGAGGGCGGTCAGGTGGCCGAGTATTCCGCGCACTTGGTTCCGGAAGCGGGTCTTAACATGCGCACCGAGATTTGCGGAGACGGCATTCTGGTAGCGGGAGACGCTGCCGGCTTTGTTGTCAACCTGGGGTACCTGATACGGGGTATGGATTTAGCGATAGCATCAGGAGCCGCAGCCGCGCAAACCATTGTCGAAGCCCAGGGCTTAAATGATTTTTCTAAACAGGGACTGGGCCGCTATATTGAAAACTTAAAGAAGAACGGGGTATGGGATACAATGGAAGCCTTCCGGCATAGCCCCGAGTTCTTGGATACCCCCCGTCTTTATGGCGCTTATCCGCAATTTGTGACGGGGCTGGCCGCGGAAGTGTTTACTGTCGATGGCAGACCGCCGCAGCACCTGGCGGGCAGGGTGATGAGTAGCATTAAAGCCAGCCCGCTCCGCTGGTCGCAAATAGCACGTGATGCCTGGAAAGGAGGGCGTTCTTTATGAAACGCTTGAACCTTCAACAATTGCTGGCAGGGAATAAATTTCTCGTTGACGATGAGGAGCACCACATTAATCTCAATAAGGAATTATGTGCCCGGTGTCAGGCCAAACCCTGTGTGTTTGCTTGCCCGGCCGGCCTATACACTCTAAAGGACGGGGAAATAAGCTTTGACGATGCAGGCTGTTTGGAATGTGGTACCTGCCGGGTAATCTGCTCATTCCCCGGAGCCATCGACTGGAAATACCCCCGTGGAACCTTTGGTATTATTTACAGATACGGATAGGGGAAACGAACCTGGGGACACAAGGGGATTGTTCTTTCGTGTCATGGGCGTGTCATGGGGACGGGCGTGTCAAAAGGCCCGTCCCCATGACACGAAAAGGACAGTCCTCCTGACACAACCCCTTCTGTATGGTACCCACTTGCATGAACTTCAAAAATAGCGGAGGTGCTGATTTTTGGGTTACAGAAAAACGATTCGTCACTTCCTGCGTTATCGCAGGATAGTCAGGGTCTTCATGAAACATGGTCTGGGTTACCTGGTCAAGGTTATGGGGCTGGATTCACTATTGCCCCGGCAGAACCGTCAGGAAGCCAAAGAAAGCGGACGAGAACCTGACCAGATTTTGGCGGATCGGCTTTGCCGGGCTCTAACTGAACTGGGTCCCACGTTTGTTAAGGTGGGACAGATATTGAGCACTCGCCCCGACATGTTTTCGCCGGCTTACATTGAGGAATTTGAAAAACTGCAAGATAAGGTGCAGCCATTTTACTACGATGAAGTGGTAGAGCAACTGGTAAGAGAAATAGGTCACCCTGATGAAATATTTGCGGAGTTTGACCCACAACCCATTGCCGCCGCTTCCATCGGACAGGTTCATAAGGGTAAGCTTAAGAACGGCGAACAGGTTATAGTAAAGATTCAGCGCCCCAATATTGAACAAACGGTGGAAAGTGATCTTGAAATTCTAATAGGTCTGGCCCGGGTATCAGAAAAAAGATCAAATGAAGCCCGGAGATTGGGCGTCGTGGCTATGCTGGAAGATTTTTCACGCCTGTTGCTGCGGGAATTGGATTATGACCGCGAGGCTCGCAACACTGAACGCTTTTACCATAACTTTACCGGTGATAACCACGTGGTTATTCCCCGTGTTTTCTGGAACTACACCACGCGCCGGGTGCTGACTCAGGAGTATATTGAGGGGGTTAAGCTAAGCAACTTGCAGGAGATCACCGCGCGAGGTTGGGATCGAGGCAAGACTTCTCGCCTGGGAACGGAAGCATTTCTGACTCAGATAGTATTGCACGGTTTTTTCCAGGCCGATCCTCATCCCGGTAATATCCTGGTAGTGGACGAAGAACATATCGCCTTCATTGATTTTGGCGAAGTAAGTGCCCTGAGCGAAAGAAGATTGAATAATCTGGGCGAACTGCTTCTGAGTATTGATCGCAAAGACATGGATAAGATCGTGGCCACCATGGAGGAAATGGGTATAGTTAGCGAAACCGTGGATCTGGAGACTTTCCAGGAAGATTTTGCCGACCTGATAGAAATGATTTCTGCTTCCCGCATAGGGAATATAGATATGAACCGTATACGCATAGAAGTACTGGATATTTCTTACCGCCATCAGCTTAAAATACCACCGTATCTGACTTCCTTGATGAAAGCCCTTATTACGGTTGAAGGTGTAGGCAAGAAGCTGGATCCGACCTTTAATTTCCTGGAAGTGGCCGGCCCCATGGCAAATAAGGTTGTACAGGAAAAGCTTAAACCAGGCAATATCTACGGTTACATGAGAAGAAAATATTATCAGGATTTACGGCCGCTGACATCTATTCCGGCTAATTTTAACAAGCTCATTAAAACCACCGACCAGGGGCGTCTGAACATGAATATTCAGATCAGCTTCAGCACCACCGCCAAAAGAAGTCTGACCAAACTCGTCAACCGTTTGAGCGCCAGCCTGATCATAGCAGGGGGATTGGTGGGTTCAGCCTTAATCATTCATTCCACTGAACCGGAGTATCTTATCAGCCATGCCGCGATAGGAACAACCGGCTTTGTCATATCCATACTAGCCCTGATCGCATTTATTATCTCTTTTATTCGCTCTTAGACCAACGACCGTCCCCTGTCACACTTCCCCTGTCACACTGTCATGCTGCTCCAAGAAAAAAACTTAATTAAGCAGGAAATTTCACTTACTTGGTATAATTAACCTCTGAAAGAATTATTTTCTGTTTGAACGGAGTAAATTTTGCAGATAATAACCGGCCAGCTTTGATCAACGGGAGGTGAATCAATTCCAGGGTACATAAGTTTAAGGGGAAGGTGAGGGAAAAAATGACTATTAATAGAAGGAAATTGTGGATACTGGGGCTGGTAATACTATTTGTGTTTAGCCTTTCACTGGTAGCGGCAGCTGAACCGGCAACAACACCACAAGCAAATGCCGCACCGGCTTTTTCCGATATAGCCGGTGATAATAACGCCCTATACATAAACTACCTGGCTAAACGAGGTCTGGTTAGCGGCTATCCGGATGGGAGTTTCCATCCCAGCCAGGGGTTAAGCCGTGCTGAGGCTGCATGCATTATGGTTCGAGCTGCAGGAATTCAAGTCAATCCAGGAGTAACCGCTTTCAACGATGTAGAGGTTGACTATTGGGCCAGCACGAGTATTGCCGCCGCAGCATCGGCAGGCCTGGTTGCAGGTTATAGCGACGGTAATTTCCACCCTGAAGAGAATATTACCCGTGCCCAGGGGATCAGCATGATTTTACGCCTGTCCAAGCAGGATAGCCAGGCTGTGCTTCCCGGTTTGCAGGATATTGACGCGGCCCATTGGGCGGCCAGGCCGGTTGCGGTGGCCCTGGCCTCGGAGATGGTAGGTCTGACTGCTGATAAACAGAACTTTCTGCCCGACGAAGCCCTATCGCGTTCCGATTTGGCCAGAGCTCTGGCTCTGCTACTGACCAAAGATCCGGATATTTATACGGTGGCATTGGAGGGGCAAATTAAAGTCAGCAGCGGTAAGGTCTTGATAACCAAAGCAGGGGCCGGTGCTGCCCAAGAGATTAGCGGTATCAGCCCGGTTGCTCCCGGAGACCTGATTGTGACCGGTGAAAACGGCAGTGGCGAAATAATCTTCCCGGACGGCAGCGGCATGCTTTTAAAAGAGAATACTGAATTGACTTTAAAAGAAGCCCGTGGAAGAGCCTATATTAAACTGGATGGCAGTCCCGGGGTTGCCGTGGACTGGGTGAAGGTAGACTTAAAAGAAGGTAAGCTGTTCGGCGCCCTGGCTACCCAAGCGGAAACCGGTATAAATGAAAAATCCACTGGAATGTACAGGGTGGAGCCTTGGAACAGCGGCGCCTTAATTGCCAGCCTGGGAGACGGGTTGGATTTGATAGCCGATGAAGACAGCCTTCCCTGGTGGGAAGCCAGTACTGAAAAAAGAGTCAAGATCCAAGTTGATATGCCCTGGTGCGTAGCCGGTATTCGGGGCACATTCTGGGAAAATAAGGTTAGCCCGAGCGGACAGTCTTCGACCAACCTGTTAACCGGTTCCGGGGAAGTAACCAGTTCAGGCCGCACGGTCAGCCTGGCCGCTCAGCAGAGCAGCGCCGTAACCAGTCCTTCGGCGCCTCCGGCGGCAGCTACCGCTTTGAGCGCCACAGATAAGCAGGAATGGACGCAGGCCAAAGATTGGGCTGCACAAAGAGCACAGGAAATTCAGAGTCAGCAAGCAGTACCGGAATTACCGGCGCCTGCAGCCGTACCGGTTGTCACGACACCGGTGACGCCAGCTCCGGTAGTAACCACTCCGGCTGTTACAACCACTCCGGTTGCTACTCCGAGCATTGTTGATACTATCAACTCAGCGATTAGTAGTGTTTCCTCCGGAACGACTTCCACTCCTGCCCCCAGCGGTGGCGGCGGAGGTGGCGGTGGAGGCGGCAGTGATAATACAGCCCCCCGGGTTATCACCAGCCTGGAAATAATTGATTCCACTCACGTGAGGTTGACCTTTAGTGAAGCCGTAAACCGGGCGCAAGCCGAAACGGTTGCCGCTTATACCCTGAGCGGAGGTAATTTGACCGGCAATCCAAGCGCCGCCAGTCTGGCCAGCGATGACCGGGTTGTAACCCTGACCGTCAGCGGCGTTAGCCCGGGGCAGACCATCGTTGTTACCGTCAGCGGGATAAGTGATCTGAAGGGCAATGCTTTGAATGAGTCCCACGACACCGCCACAGGCTCCATGAGCAGTACTCAGGTTGTCGCCAAAACGTATAGGGAGTGCCAAACGGCTGGAGCTACCTGGGTAAAAGCAACCTCTGACGGATCAGATTATATCTATATTGGTCAGGCAGGATTGGATATGAGTATTTTATTCAATAGTGCCGACAGCACAACTACTACCTATAGCTTAAGTGGTGCTGCCAATAGCACCGATTATACTCTGAATGGAAGTATTCTGCAGTCGAACACTAGTCTGACTCAGACTCAACCGGTAGTTATTACTGCCGCAAAGGTTGGCGGAGGCAGTGCAACCGTCAATGCGCTTCTAGGTCTTAACACGACCAACACTCCTAATAGTGCAGAAAGCATGGTATACACGGTAATATTGCCCGACAGTGTTGATACTAATGCTCCCCAGGTTATGCCCAGCCTGGAAATAGTTGATTCCACCCACGTAAAATTGATCTTTAATGAAGCAGTAAACCGGTCGCAAGCCGAGACGGTTACCAACTATACCTTGAGCGGAGCTACCTTGACGGGCAATCCGGCCGCAGCCAGCCTGGCTGACAATAACCGGGACGTAACCCTGACCATCAGCAGCGTCATTTCGGGAGAGACCATCATGGTTACCGTCAGCGGGGTAAGTGATCTGGCAGGTAATCTCGTGGATGCGGCCCAAGCCAGCGCTTCAGGTACCATATCCACAACCCCCGGCAACCTGTCCGGTTCGGTTAGGTCGAACGGAACCGGTATCAGCGGAGTGGAGGTGGCCTTAATAAAGAATGGCCAGACGGTGAATACAACCACAACCGATAATGATGGAAATTACGCACTGACCGGTGTTAGTGCCGGCAGCGGTTACCAGCTTGTTTTTACCAAGACCGGTTATATCTCCACCAGCTACAATGATATAACGGTTCCCTCCGGAGATACTTATAACCTGGAAAGCATCAACCTGCAGCCGGTGAGTCAGGAACAGAGCGGCAGCTTCGAAGGTAATGTCATCAATGCCTTAACCGGGGAATATGTTTCCGGAGTGAGCATCAGCTTCCGCCCAGGGGTTAATAATACCGACGGAACAATTGCCGCAACGGTTGTTACCGATAGCAGCGGCCATTACAGTGTGACGGGTCTAGCCGCGGGGAGCTACACCGGACAGATCACCGGTACCGGTTTTAATTCAGGCGTCTTTACCGCGACCTGTGTTGCGGCCACCAACACCACCGGCCAGAATGCGACCATAACGCCTACCCTGGCGGCAGGGGAGACCCGGATCGTACTTACCTGGGGAGAAAGCCCCTCCGACTTGGATTCACACCTGACCGGGCCAACCCCGGATACTGCTAATACCAGGTTCCATACCTATTATTCAGATCAAAGTTATAGCTATAACGGAACCACTTATGTGGAACTGGATTTGGATGATCTCAACAGCTATGGGCCGGAGACAACCACCATCAAACAACAGCTTACCGGGGACTATATATTCTCGGTTAGGAATTTTTCCGGTTCACCCGCTCTGGCCAGTTCCCAGGCCCAGGTAAAGGTTTACCGGGGCAGCGAATTGACAGCCACCTTTAACGTTCCCACTGCTACCCAAGAAGGAAATTGGTGGACAGTATTTAAGATGAACGGTGATACGATTACTCCCGTCAATTATATCTCCGATACTTTTGAAGCGACCCAGGCAGCAGAAATCCAAACAACAAAATATTTAGAGGCTGACCAAAAAGTCAAAATAAAATAATTATCTCTCCGCCAGACTTTTAAAAAATTGAATAAAAACACGAATCCCGTACCACTTTGATACGGGATTCTTTTTTGGGATTCGGAGTATAACTAAAGCTGTTATGTCTTTATGATTATATTACTTGAATCCTTTATCAGTTGATTTGACGAAGTGCAGGTTCATATCGTTGAAAGTATAGACCTTGATGGGGTTGGTAAAACCTTTTACCAGTTCCTCCCCTACATAACTGAGGGAATCCTTGAGCTCGCCTTCCGGAAGCAGGTTGTAAGAACGTTCTGAAACCAGGAACAGGGTTTCAAAGAGCTTGGTCAGGGCCTCTACCCGGGAAGCCAGGTTGGCATCTTCACCGATCAAGGTATAGTCCATGCGTTCCGGACTGCCGACGTTGCCGACAACCACCGGACCGGTGTTGACACCTACCGCTATCAGCAGGGGGACTTCACCCATTTCAGCCCATTTATTATTCAGTTCCACCACCCTCTCCTGAATATCCCGGGCTACCCTAATTGCTCTTTCGACATGGTCTTCATAGTAGACCGGAGCTCCAAAAAAAGCCATCAGACCGTCACCCATATACTTATCCAGTGTACCTCCGTGTTTTAGGATAGCATCAGTCTGCGCGGTGAGGTATTCATTTAAACGACTGATTACATCCACCGGATCTTTATTCTCACTGAAGGCAGTGAAGCCGCGTATATCGCTAAACATTATCGTAACCACCTGTTTTTTACCACCCAGCGAGACTTCGTCCGGGTTTTGCATAATCTGGTCAACTACATCCGGCGAAACATAACGGGAAAACATGGCTTTGGTTTTGCGGCGCTGCATTTCGGCCAGAATGAAGTCCGTGGAGGTTACCACGGCGTAGACCAGTATAATGACTGCCAGGGGAGCGGCTATGTTCAACCACAGGTGGGCTTTCCACAGGTAGAAAACCGTACCCACGGTAACCGCTGTGACCCCCATGGTTCCCAGCAGTCCTATCCAGGGCCCCCGCCCGGCTACGGCCAGGGTGGTCAGAATAGCCATGACCAGCAGGAACAGGAAGTTATATCCCTTTCCCACCTGACGATACCAACTGGCGTTGAGATAACTCTGCACCGTGTTGGCATGGATTTCTACCCCCGGCGCCGCCCGGGAGCCCGTCTTCACCATATTGGTGGTGGAATATGGGGTGGCGTAAACGTCATGGTCTTCGGCGGTGGCCGCCCCGATCAGAACAATTTTATCCTTAAAATAGTCCGGGCTGACATTACCTTGAATAATATCGGCGTAGCTGATTGTTTTAAAGGTTTCAGTCGGCCCATAGAAGGTGGGCATGGCTTGATTCATTTCATTAATCGGTATTTTTTGATCTTTCACCGTCAGATACCCCGGAGTCAACTTGATTTCCTTGTTTTTGATGCCTTCGGCTGCCATATATGTAGCCAGGGAAAAAGAGGGGAAAGGGACTTCGTAAAGGTTCACATCCACCGTCGACATCCGCCGAACTACCTGATCGGCATCCTGGGGGGTATTAACAAAGCCTATACCGGCTGCTCCCTTCAACAGCTTACGCAGAGGAAACTCCATGGCCTCCGACAACTCGCCCGCCTGATTTTTTTCAAAGGTCAGCTTGGTGGCCAGTACTACCCGCTTGTGTTCGGCAATAGCCTGGGCAAAGGCCTGATCTTCCTCGGCATCCTTTTCTGAGCTGAAAGTCAGGTCGAAGCCCACCACCCGTGCCTGACTGAGCTTTTTCAACAGCTCGGCATGGACCGTTCGAGGCCAGGCCAGAGGACCGATCTTGTTAACGGAAGCATCATCAATGGCGACTACCACTACCTGTTCGCCAGGACTTTGCGGGCCTTTCAGCCGGAACCAGGAATCATAAAGGGTCATCTCCGGCCGGGAGAAGATGCCCAACATCACCAGCAACTGTATAAAAGCCACCAGAAATATGGTTAAAAGCCACTTCTTATAGTTGAATTGAGTCTTGGCTTCCGGCTTAACACTCGCATCCGAGGGTGTCAGCTTGGTCTCCATTCTATGCACACTCCTCTCAGTTCTATAATCTGATTATTTGAAACTATATTCCTTTATGTATATATTATCGCCTTCAGTGTAAGCGACGGCCGGAACCGGGTTCTTAGCGAAATCGCCCGGCGCCCGGGATATTCTGTCCCCGATTCGCAGTTGCTTGGGAGACAGATTGAGAGCAAAAATGCTGCTGCCGGCATCTCCATAGCAGCCCGCATGGGCAATGCCTTCCAGCCTGCCCAGAACTATTACGTCTTTGGCAGCGCTTACTTCAGCGCTCTCATGAACATTGCCCCATATAATCATGGAACCTTCACTGTGCAGTTTTTGCCCGCTGCGCAGAGTCTTATAAATAATAAGATCATCGCCGCTTACCTTGGCCTTACGGTCAGGGACATGGACATTATGTAAAATCATGCCGTGATCCAGGCATAATCTCTGCAGGGTCGATACTTCCAGATGGGTGAGCCGCTGCAGGCCCTCACCCCGGAAGAGCACGGGAGAACCGTTGAAAAGCTGCGGTTTATTCTCAAATCTATTTTTCAGAAGCTCAGTATATTCCTCTACCGTTCCGTTGGAAAAAACAAAAACTAAACAGTTGTTTACCCCTTTAATATCAATCTTAGCCAAAATCATCTACCTGCCTTTTAAGGGAATACTGATGTCCAATGCGGTTCGCCGGCCTTCGGTGATGAAATGAACTTCGGGAGTTCCTTCTATCTCTACGTGACTGGCGATAAGGGCCACTATTTCTCTCTGCAGGGTCTCCATCAAGTCAGAAGAGGCACCGATACGGTCATGGGTAAGAACCACCCGCAGCCGGTCGTTAGCGCGGCGCCGGCTGGAGTTTTCATCATTAGCAAATACCCTTTTTAGAAAATCTAACACTCCTGCTTCCTCCCTCTCCTAATTTTTAAAGCCCAGGTTGCGTTTAAGTTTGCTCCAGAAAGATGTGTCTTCCATAGTAATGAGATCAACTTTCTTACCCAACAAACGAGCGACTATGTTATTGAAGGCCTGTGCTGCCTGGGAACGATCATTAAGAATAATCGGTTCTCCCCGGTTAGTGGATATGACCACACTACGATCTTCGGGTACTACCCCCAGCAGCTCGATGCACAGATGCTCAAGCAGATCATCTATACTCAACATATCGCCGCTTTTCACCATATCCGGGCGGATACGGTTGACGAGCAGCTTGATGTCCGTGAACTGAGCGGATTCAAGCATGCCGATGATCCGATCGGCATCTCTTACCGCGGATACCTCGGGATTGGTAACGACTATGGCTTTATCGGCGGCCGCAATCGAATTGCGGAAACCTTGCTCAATCCCGGCAGGACAATCGATAAAAATAAAGTCAAAGTCCGGTCTGAGTTCTTCAATAATCGCTTGCACCTGGATGGTAGTAATATCATCCTTATTCCGGGTCTGAGCAGCCGGCAGCATAAACAAGGCAGGAAAACGCTTGTCCTTAACCAGGGCTTGTTTAAGGGTGCATTCACCTTCCACCACCTGGATAATATCGTAAATAACCCGATTTTCCAGACCCAGGATTAAATCCAGCTTTTTTAAGCCGATATCCAGGTCAATAACCACTACGCTATAGCCAAGTTTGGCCAGACCGGTGCTTACATTAGCAACCGTGGTGGTCTTACCTACTCCCCCCTTGCCTGAGGTAACGACAATAACTTGACTGTCCGGGGTCTTCTTATCCATTTTCACGGTCCTCCTCGTTAATTGATGGCTACCTTGATGCCTTTACTTACTAAATTGTGACAAAAGCAGACACTTATCTAATTGTAGACCAAATTTGTGTCGGAATAAACTTCTATTTATGTTAAATGAAACACAAGAACCGTCCGCCTGGTTGCCTCTGACACACCAAGTGTAAATATAATTGAGTTACTCGCGTATATATATATAATTAAGAAAAGCGAAGAGGAAGGATTCGTAAAAAATGAAGCTTTTAATCAAGTCGGGCGTGATACTGGCGGGGGTGCTCCTGTTTGCCGCCTGTTTTTTGGCAGGTGTATCCCTGACCCAGACTACCCCGAAAGTCGTAAAATTCTTTGCCGGTATTAACAGTTGGGAATACCGGGTACAGGAACAAACCGTGATCTATTACAGCGACCAGAAGGAAATGGGAAAATTAGGCTACAAACGCGACTACCGGGAAGATTTCCCCAAATTGCTGAAGGATGCGGTAGTTGCGGTAGAAGATCGCCGTTTTTACCAGCATTCCGGGATTGATGCCAAAAGCATCGGAAGAGCCATATATAACGACCTGCGCGCGGGAAGCAAAGCCGAGGGAGCCAGCACTATCACCCAGCAGCTGGCGCGTACCCTGTTTCTTACCCAGGAGAAAAGCTATTTTCGCAAGATCAAAGAAATCTTTATCGCCACTGCAATTGAGGATAAATATACTAAAGATGCCATCCTCAACATGTATCTGAACGAGATCTACGTAGGCCGGGGTTGTTCGGGTATGTCCACTGCGGCCAGTTCATATTTCGGCAAAGATGTCTCCCAGTTGAACAAGGCGGAGATAACCATGCTGGCCGGAATCATTCAAGCCCCGGAATACTATTCACCTGACAAAAACATGGCAGCACTGAAAAGACGCCAGCAGATGGTGGTGGACGCAATGGTTGACCAGGGGATACTGAGCGCTGCCGAAGGGCAGGAGATAATGAAACAAAAGCTGAACATACAGCCTTTTCGTCAGAACCTCAGCAAACATCCGTATTACATGAACTATTTGAGCAAGGCCTTGGAGGATATCGTAGGAGCTCAGAAACTCTACGGGGGAGGATTAAAAATCTATACCACTATAGACAGCCGCATGCAGAATGCCGCCCAGAACGCGGTAGTCAGGAATGCCGCCTCCTTTAAGAGCCGGGGTATAAGCGCCCGGGATGTTGCCCTGGCTTCAGTTGATCCGGACACGGGAGGAATTTTGGCTATGGTGGGGGGAGTCGATTGGGAGAAAAACCAGATCAATATGGCGGTTGCTCCCCGGCAGCCCGGCTCGGCCATAAAACCTCTCTATTACGCAGCGGCAATAAACGAAGGAATAGTTAAGCCGGATACGGTCTTAAACAATGCCCAGCGCGATTTCGGCGGCTATAGCCCGGATAACTACGAAGTTAGTCCCGATAAGGCCACCCTTAAGGAGGCCCTGGTACATTCGTATAATGTCGCTTCAGTGGAGTTGCTTAACAAGCTGGGGGTATCAAAGGCAGTCAAATATTTGGCAGACTATGGTATTACTACGATAACAGATGATGACAAGAACCTGGCCCTGGCTTTGGGAGGTATGAGCAAGGGCATCTCTCCCCTGCAGCTGGCCTCCGCGTATTCGGTATTTGCCGCAGACGGGCGGCATGAAGAGCCATTTACGGTCATTAAAATAGTTGATGCCGCCAATAAGGTAGTATATGACGATAGTTCCGGCTCCAAACGGGTTATCAGCAGCAATAGCGCCAAAAGCATGGATGCCATGTTGAAAGCCGTAGTAAGCGAAGGGACAGGCAGCAACGCCCGTATCGCCATTAGCAGCGGCGGCAAGACCGGAACCACCGAGGGGCGTAAAGGGAACAAGACCAGTCAGGACTTATGGTATGTTGGTTATACCTCCGAAATAGTTACCGCAGTATGGGTCGGCAACAGTGACAACGCTGAAATAAAAGGCCTGGGAACCTACGGGGGAACGGTGGCCGGTCCGGTTTGGCGGGACTTTATGAACGAGCTTATTAATAAATCAGTATTAAAGGAGAAGCCTTCTACCCCGGCGGTTGAAGAGACCCCGGCAGAGACGCCGACAACACCGGTAACACCGGCAGTCCCAGAAACCCCGGTTCCCAATACAACTACCACGCCGAACGGTTCAGCACAGACCAAACCTTCGTCCAATCCGGCTTCGCCGGCCAAGCCGGGCGGCATTACCAGTCCGGTGCCCAATGCGTTATTGGAAGGCTCAGGTCAAACCACTCCTGAAAAGACAACCCCATCACCCACTACGGTGACCCAGCCCACAAAGACTATGCCGCAATGAGGTGGGGAGGTGTGTCAAAAGGACCGGCCCTCTGACACACCTTATAATTTATACGGGTGAAAGAAGGATATATACTGATAGTAGTCGAATAACATAACGACAGCGCAGATGCGTTGCACTGGAAGAACCGCAGCATATATATAATAGAAGGGGGAAGAAAAGATGGCCGAAAAACTGCACATTTTTGCTGTATCTGACTCGGTAGGCGAAACAGCCGAGAAAATTGCAGTCGCCTCAGTATTACAGTTTGATATTGACAGGAGTATTACCCGTTTTTCGCGGGTTACCAAAGAAGAGCAGGCACTGCAGATAATAAATCGGGCTTTGGATGAGGATGCCATCATTATATACACCATTGTAAAACCGCAATTATCTGAATTTATGGATTCGCAATGCCGGGACAAGGGCGTTACTGTAGTAAACGTAATGGACCCCCTGTTTCAAGCCATCCAGATGAAAACCGGATTAAAGCCTGCCCATATTGTTGGCCTGACTCACAAGAAGGATGATGATTACTTCAACCGCGTAAAAGCCATAGAATACACCATTGATCACGATAATGGCTTAGGTTTGGAAACTATCAATGAAGCCAATCTGATTGTTCTGGGCTTGCCCCGGACATCCAAAACCCCCCTGTCGATGCATCTGGCCAATCTAGGCATCAAGGTTGCCAATTTCCCCATAGTCCTTGATACCGAGATCCCCCAGGAAATCATGCAGCTAAAGGAAAAAGTGCCCATGGTAGGTTTGACCATCGATATAGACACCTTGCTGGAATTGAGAAAAGAGAGAGCCCGCAGCTTTGATCTGACTCAGGATATCGACAGTCTGGATGATCTGGTTTCTGAAGAATTGGACAATGCCTACCGGATTTACGCCAAATTAAAATGCCTGGTTATCGATGTCACCCTGGATGATATTGAAGAGATTGCCAGTACCATTACCCATAAGTTTAACCTGCCTCTGAAAGTAAGTCATCACCGCTTTTAAAGGCTCGGGGGATGCGTATTTGGCTTATGTCTATATTTTAGAATGCCGGGACCGTACTTATTATACCGGTTACACGGTTAACATTGAAAAACGCCTGGCAGAACACCGGGGTGGGCGCGCCAGCAAGTACACCCGGGGGCGACTGCCGGTGCAACTGGTATATTTGGAAGAATTGCCGGGCAAGAGTGAGGCTATGAAGAGGGAGCTGCAGATAAAAAGGCTTAGTAAAACTGCCAAACAACACCTTATTAATTCAGCTTGTCGAAAAAGTCAGACCGAGCAAAAAAGTTCGAGAGCAAGGCATTAATAAAAGCCCGTAATTGAGGCGTACATTGGTACGTTGATTGAACGGGCTTTTGTTAATAACGCAGCTATTGGGCTTTTTTGACGGTCTGATTGATTCTCACCCGTTCAAGTACCTGCTTCCGTAAATCTCAGTATAAAAATATGTCATATTTTTAGGGAAAATAAGTATTTTTAAGAACCCCGCGTCAAGCGGGGTTTTTGCGTGGAAATATCCCGTAAAATGGTACTTTGTGCTTATAATGTGAGGATAAATTAACCAAATCAGCTTTACTTCATTTAGTTCAACGATAAGAGATGGGACAAGGGTAAAAACCTTTATATTTGGCTGTACAATAGGTATTATCCGACTATTATTTCGTTTACACCTTTAAAATACTATGGTAAAATTCAGCTATCAATCCTGAATATTGCATAGTGTCCAGCAAAGTATTGAATTTAGAATATTGAGGTTAAATGCAATTAGTTCTATATTTATAAGAATTGAATATTATATGGAATGAAAATTTTCAAAGAGGGATGGTACGTACTAATTGCTTGTTTAAGGAAACAAATGATAAGGATGCACTGAGGTAACAGTTACCTAAAATTTTTTTTCCTATTTTTTGTTTTTAGGGAGGAAAATTAAAATTTATCTCTAATCTACTAATATAAGGGTTAGAGTGCAGGTTTGTGTGCAGAAAACCAAGAATTGGTTTGAGCCCAAGTCGAAAACTGTTGATGTGGGGGGAGTAATCTCTTCACGTTGATAGTTGGCGCATAATAAATAGAAATTTTGGGCGTGCTCGACAAGGCTAAGTTAGGTGGTCAAATAGGGGTTTTGTCACCTAGAGTGATGGGGGTGGTAGAAGGACTTAGATGTAAAGCACACTTAAAAATATAAGTAGTTAGGAGGGAAAAGATTGCGTAAGAAGACTCGTATGAGCTGGTTCATGTTGTTTGCTTTTATGATGGCCATTGTCGGAGGCTTCGGTGCAGGTGTTCCGCAGGCGAGTGCCGCAGATCTTACCGATATCCAGGGACACTGGGCACAGGCAACTATCCAGAAAATGGCGGATGCCAGCATAGTGGCTGGAAATCCGGATGGCACATTTAAGCCAAACAACAACATCAGCAGAGCCGAGTTCGCCAGCATGGTAGTCAGAGCATTCAAGCTGGAAAGCACAAACGGCAAAGTATTTAGTGACACAGTTAATCATTGGGCCAAAGACAGCATCGCTATAGCCAATGCCAGTGGAGTAGTCAGCGGATATGGCGAAACGTTCGGGCCTGATGACCCCATCACCACTGAACAGATGGCAGTAATGATAGTCAAAGCTGCCAAGTTAGCACCTGCAACAGCTGAGTTAACCTTTAAAGATGCTGACAAGATTTCGGCTTGGGCTAAAAACGATGTAGTTACAGCGTTTGCCAATAAACTGATAGTAGGCTCCGATGGATTATTCAATCCCCAGAGCAATGCCAGCAAAGCGCAGGCAGCTATAGTAATCAGTGCAGGAATGTCGGCGGGCGGATCTACGGTAGTTCCCCCTGGTACCCAGGAACCCGTAGCCGTAACCGGAGTAAGCCTGAACAGAGACACTGCCACTATCAAAGTGGGAGGGCAGATTACCCTGACAGCGACGGTTGCTCCGACTGATGCGACCGACAAAAGCGTAACCTGGAAATCAAGCGATACTGAAGTAGCTACGGTAGACGGCGCAGGTGTGGTAAAAGGCGTAGCGAAAGGCAGCGCGGTCGTAACGGTAACCACCGTGGATGGAGCAAAAACAGCCACATGTAACATAACCGTCTCATCAAGCAGCGGCGGAGGCGGAGGAGGAGGTTCTCCCAATAAAGTATCAACAGTTGTTGCCACCCCGTCAGCGGGTGCGGTAGCATCCGGAACTACCGTTGCTCTGACATGCGCGACAGACGAAGCCACCATTTATTACACTCTGGATGGTAGCGAGCCTACTGTCAGCAGCAACGTATACAGCACTCCGATCACCATTAATGTTGCCACGACCATCAAGGCTTTCGCAGCCAAGAGCGGAAAAACCAGCAGTGCGGTTAAAACGTATGCTTATACTATTATTCAGGGATCAATAGCGGCAGAGGTCGAAAGTTTTACGGTCAATACATTAGCCGAACAGACCTATGTTACCGTAACCCTAAAGGCAGCTTCGGCGGCCAATGTTGAAAAAGTATTTGTTAATGGTCTGGAAGCAACTGTTCAGAGCGACGGAACCTATAGAAAGACACTTAGCGGAACAGTGGCCAGCAGCGCGATAACCATAACCGTACAGTTAAAATCAGGTGCTGATAAGCCCCTGCCGACCCAGGTGGAAGGTTTCACAGCCAATTCATTTGGTGAACAGACCTATGTAACTGTAACCCTGAAATCGGCTACAGCCTCAACCGTGGACAAAGTATTTGTAAACGGTTTGGAAGCGACAGCCCAGAGTGACGGTACTTACAGAAAGACTCTCAGCGGAGAAGTGGCTCACAGCGCCATCACAATAACCGTTCAACTTAAATCAACCACAGTCACGCTTATAGAGAAAAGCGGCTGTACCCTAACCTATGTAAGTATGTTTAAGCAGACCAGAGCCCTGGTTGAGACGACTGATGCAGTTACCGGCGTTACCGCTAATGGAAACGCCATGCAAAAGGTTGAAGGAAAATGGCAGTATGATCTGGATGGTGATGTTTCATCCGTAGCAATTATTGCAACGGATGGCGCCAATAATGAGACTTACACATTGACCAAATAGCAGGCTATTCACTTGTTTCCACAAACTTTGTGCATCAAGTGTCAAAAACTTAGTGGGAGGTAGGTGAGGAGATAGTTTCCGGGTTAAACCGGGTAGAGAGGCGCAGGGCGCCGACCTGGTTGCTACTATTGATGGGGAAGGCAAAGCAATAAGCTCTACTGATGCCAGGAACGTCATTAAAGTGGATTCTATTGAACAGCCCCCTCCGTGAGACAGCAAGGAATAGCCCAAAATACTTTTATAAGGAGGCTTTATAGGTGATCAAAAACAAAAGGTTAATTGCAATGTTGTGTACCTTGGCGTTAATGATGCTGTGCGTGGCGCCTGCTCTGGGAATGCCGAATACCGTTAAGGTAGAGCAGGCCAATGGCCAGATCATAGAATACAGCATAAATGCCGCCATAGCTAACGCCAAACTGCTAGCCGATATGAACGCCAAGTTGGCGGCAGCGTTTGAAGCTGGGAAAAAGATTGTCGGCGTGACCAGCGACAATAAGGTTGTTGACGTAGCCGCAGGCCTGAGCGCAGCCAGTTATACCACCTACGAAAACGGAGTCGCAGCAGGAACTATTGCCCAGGGAACAAATCTAGTTGCTGATAAGGTTGCCGAACTTGTAGGCGGTGAAGTTGTTTATAACGATCCTCCGGTAACAGTAGCGGTAACTGCTATTTCTGCCACTGCTGCCAAAGGCGTGGTAGAAGTAACCGCAGCCGGCACAAATGCTGCAGCCCTGCAAGCAGCGATTACGCCGGCCAGTACGGTTGTTCTCAAAACTGGTGACGTCTACACCGTAACCATTGCCAACGCAGCATACGGGACCACCTACACCCTCGCATTTGGAACCGGCTTTTCGCTGGCATCCGGTGTAAGCCCGGCAGTTAGCTGGACGGAGACAGTAGGCGCGACCGGTAATTACACTATAACCACCGTAACCCAGTTCAGTTCCGACTTTGGCGTAACTGTAACAAATTTTGCCGATGCCCAGTACTTTGCAGTTTATAAGAATGGCTCCATAATCGGTGCTGTTACCGCGATTACCGGCAAAGTAAGAAGCCTGCCGGCTATGTTCAGTGATGCTGCTGCGCTGCAGGTCAAATTCTTCAGTGATGCTGCCGGAGCCACTCAGGTTGGAACGGCCACATGCGCGAACAATGTCCTGACCATTACGCTCCCGGCCGCTCCGACCGGAACTTACTCTGTAACCACCGTAACCCAGTTCAGTTCTGATTTTGGCGTAGCTGTAACAAATTTGGATGCTGCCACATATTTTGCAGTTTATAAGAATGGTTCCATAATCGGTTCAGTAACTGCCATTAACGGTAAAGTAAGAAGCCTGCCGGCCATGTTCAGTGACGCTAGTGCATTGACGATTAAATTCTTCAGTGATGCTGCCGGTACTACTCTTGTAGATACAGCAACCTGCGCAGGCGGAACCCTTACGTTCTAAGCTTTTAAGTCGTGATCACCCGGTTCAAGGCTTATTTTAGAATTAGCCTGGATGGTCTAAAAGGACAGTATTATTCGCTAAGCAAGAGTGTTTTCAGATTAGCGGATTATGTCCGATAAACGACAAAATACTGAGCATGCCATCGGTATTAAGTAACCCGGTTTTACTGATAAAATTCTACAGTGATTCCGAGGTAACAACCTGGTAGCGACGGTCGGCTATGGAGGTGGGGACAAAGAACTTTGTCATAAGGTAATTGTTAAGGAGGTGTAGCGTGGTGCTGCATAGATCCAGACTCATGATTTCTCTGATCACAGTAGCCATGATTCTAACCATGGCCCCGGTAGCTTTAAGCTTTAGCATAAGCGATATACCGGATAACACGTTGCGGATAGGTAACTATTTCTTTGACTTGAGTTCAGATAACCTTTCCAATGATACCATATTGGCTCAGGCTCTGGGCAGCGGCGATCAGAAGGTATACTTCAAAATCGGCAGCAAGTGGTACGATGTCTTTGGCGCATCGTCCGATGCGGATTTTGGCGATCCTACGAAAGCAATGGCCGATAGCGCAGTAAACGCCTGGACCGGCTCCGGTAAATATTACAAAGCCGGTGGAGTATCGGAGGATGTAACGCTAACCTCAGGAATTAGCGGTACCTATACGATAACTGCGGTTACCGACTTTAGTTCTGATTTCGGTGTAAGCGTCAACGGACTGGACTCGGCCCAATACTATGCCGTTTATAAAAGTGGCTCCATAATCGGTTCAGTAACGGCCATTAGCGGCCAGGTAAGAAGCCTGCCAGCCATGTTCAGTGATGCTAGTGTCCTGACAGTTGAGTTTTACAGTGACTCTGCCGGTTCGACAACGGTTGGCACCGCCACCCTGGCCAACGGGGTACTCACTATTACGGCTTCCGGTTCGACCAGTGATGATTTTGAGGTAATATCCATCGAATAACAAAGTTGTAGTTACTGTATCCCGGCTGCCAAAGAGCCAGAGGTGCAATCTAAGAGGAATCATAAAATACCACAATAATAACATAGGAGGTAAGAGAATGCTAAATAGGACCAAGTCTAAGCCGTTAGCCGTTTTACTGGTTGTCGCTATGCTGATGTTCTCCATGGTTCCTGTAGCCATGGGTACCGGCATATCGGATGTTCCGGACAACTCCTTGAAAATCGGCAACGATGTCTATTCACTGGATTCAACCAATCTAAGTGATACTGACAAAGTTCAGGCTTCATTAAGCACAGGCGATCAAAAAGTATATTTTAAGACCGGCAGCAAATGGTATGACGTATTTGCCGCCTCATCCGATGCGGAAATCGGCGATCCTGCCAAAGCACTGGCCGATAGCGTAGCAAATGCCTGGACCGGCCTGGCTAAATGGTACAAAGGCGGAACAGAAGTAGCTGAATTTACTACTGCTGTAACCGTAAGTACTGTTACTGCAACGGCTGCTGGTGATATCGCGGTAACCTTGAGTGGAGCACCCGCAACCACTCCGGTGGCTGGCGATTTCGCCTTCACCCAGCAAATCGGTACGGCTGCTGCAACAACACTGACAGTGACTGACTTTGCATGGGCTGCTGCTGACAATAAAGCAACCTTTAAGTTCACCGCGCCTGCCGCAACCACTGCCGAGCAGAGCGTAGTGATTTCCGCTGCCTATGCAGGCAGCACCAAAGCTGCCGATGCTTTCACAGTAGCGGTTGCCTCTCCGGTTGTGACCACAGTCGAAGTTACAGCTATATCACTGGTTGAATACACCTCTGCTGCTCCGGTAGTAACGGTTAAAGACCAGAATGGAAATGCAATGACCACCGGTTATACACTGACTTATGCTATAACTGCAGGAACCAGCACATTCAGCAATACGACCGGTAAAGTAACTGCGCCTGCTTATTCTACAACAGCTGCTAACAATTTAAGTACTCTGACAGTAACCGCTGCCCCGACTTCTGGCACTGCGGTTGTTGGTACCGCCACTATAACGGTAACCCAGGATGCGGTTAAACCTGCTATCGAATCGGTACAGGCATCTGACTCAACCCATATTGTGGTTACATTCAGTGAGACCGTGACCGGCGCTACTACTGCGACCAATTACAGCCTGTATTCAGCAGCCAATGGAAACACTGCTTCGCTTACTCCTAGTGCACTTGCCGGTTGCGTAGCGGTTACCATTTCCGATGTCTCCGTAGCCGGAAGTGGCAAAACTACAGTCTCCATCGCTATAACCAGCGACGGCGGCATAGCCGGATTAGTAGCCGGTGCCCTGACAAATGGCAATTATGTGCTTTATGCCAATACGGTTACACCCACTACCGGTTCGATTGCCGACCCGGCTGGAAACTACCTGGCGAAAAACTCTGCTTGCGCATTTGCAGGAACCTTGAGCGCTGACTCGTCAGGACCGGTAGTAGCTACTGCCAGCTACGATAATGGTTTAATGAAGCTGACATTAACCTTTAATGAAAATGCCACCTCGGTTGATAAAACCAAGATTTCAATCGTAAACGGTACAACTACGGTTGCACTCGCGTCGACAAATGCAAGTACAGGTGAAGGAACCACAAGTGTTGTCTACTCACTGACTTCCGACCAAAACACGCAGTTGGGAATCCTGGGATCGACAGCTACAGTCAGCCTGGCGGCCGGGGCGGTAAAAGATGACAATGCCAATAATAATACCGCTGCCACCCAGACTATTACTGCAGTAGTGAGACCTACGCTTACCGCTGCAAGCTATGATGAGAATACCAACAAGGTTACCCTGACCTTTAGCAAGGCTATTAAGTTAGCCAACTTTGACCGCAGCAAGTTTGATTTCCTATACGGTGCTGCTGATACAAGTTTATCTGTAACATCTACTAACCTCGTTGTTGAGACTACCGGCACAACTTCGGATACGGTAGTACTGGCTCCCAATGAGGCCGGTATTGGACAGTTTAGTGCTCAGCGGGCAACATCAGGTGTGACCTACAAGGTAAAAATGACCGATGCTGCAGTCCAGGATTCGGCCGGTACAGCTTGCCAGACTTCAGCTGGTTATCAGTCGCTATCGATGACTTACACCAAAGAAACTACCGTTCCGACTATTAGTACTGCATCTTATACCACAGCTAACAAAACGTTAAGCATAGTCTTCTCAGAGCGGATGAAGACCACCGTTGGTAATCCACAAAACATTGGTATTTATACCAAAAATGCGGCCGGATCAGCTACTGCATCCATCGGAGTTGATGCTGTAACTACCGCAGCTCTATGTTCCTGGTCTACAGATGGCAAGACCGCCACTTTAGTCCTTAGTGCTTTAAGCAATAGTGCTGTTACAGCAAGTCTTCCATATAACCGATTCTTAATGGTTAATACGGGCCACGGTTTTGTAGATATAAACAACAATGCCCTGGCTGCTCTTACTACTGCGGCGGTGGTTATACCCATTACCTATACCGTTAATGATGCAGTGTCGAGTGTTAATGCTGCTACCGGCGGATTAAATCTTATTAATCTAACATTTGCTGGTTTAAATACTCCCGGGTCAACCTGTGCCAGCACTTCAAACTTCAGCGTTTATGAGGCAGGAAATGTAAACGCTACCAAAACCATATCAGGAGTACAGTTACTGAATCTTAACCCGCTAACCGACAGCATAAGTGAAACTCTGGCTATAAAATTGTCCTCCAATATGACTTCCGCAACAACTTATACGGTAGCCTACAGCAATATGCTTACGGCCAACGGTACAGCAGTCACAAACGGAACAGTCAATGTGGTAGCTGCTGCAGATGCAATCGCACCAACATTGCAGACGTCCTTGCTGACTGACGTTGACAGCAGTAACAGCGTTACCGTAGGTGACACCGTGGCTCTCGTTTTCGATGAACCTGTCGTAGCACCTACAAGCGGAACGCTTACTCCTGCATCCGTGGTTGGAACCGGCAATACAATAGTTGCAGGGGATGCATGGAATAAGTTAACGTTGACAATTGGTTCATCTCCGAGTTTGACTCTGGCTACCAGTGCAGGCGCTGTTGCGGTTGCAGGTTCAGTCTTGTCAGGTACAGCTATAACGACCGGTGCTGCAATTGCGTATGCACCAAAAGACTTTACCGGAAATTACTGGGCCGCCAGTGATCCGATAAATCAGATAACCTATCCGGCAGCTGCGACAGCACCCACTCAGACCGGTAATATCACAGCGGCTGATGTTGACAGCAATGGTTGTTTATCAGTAGGCGACACTATTACTATTCCTTTCGATAAAACGATTAGCTCAACTTATCTGACACTAGCGTCTATTTGGGCAAATCTGTCAGTGAGCGGCATAGTCGATCCTACATCATTTTCAGCTGTTGCCAGCGGCAGTAATGTGGTTCTGACCTTTACTTCCGTAGCTGCTGTTGATGCCAAGAATGTTAGTGGTAAAACCATTAATATTACAGGATCAGGTTGTTCAATTAAGTCTTCATGGGGAATTGAAACTGGTAATGTAACAGGTAAGGCTATAACGGTCGATACAACAGTTAAGCCGTATATTACTTCAGCCAGCTTTAGCTCGACCACCAGACAGCTTTATGTGGTATTCAGCGAACCGGTATACGTTTCAGGTTCAGCGTTTGATGTTAACAACGTTACTCTTGATGCGATATTTATAGTAAATTCCGGTTATGATTTGGATACGACAACCGGTTCAAATGCTGTATCGGTTGCTGCTCTTTCGAGCGATACAACCCATAAGATCATTGTATTAACTTTCGCATCCGGCGAGTATACATTGGATACGGGCTTAACAACCTTAAATATTATAGCCGGTGGAGCAAACGCAAGTGGTAACGCCATTATCTATGACTTCGATGGCAATCAGCCCAAGAGGGCCGATACCACAGGCGTAACAATTACAGCCCGCTAAATTCAAGTCAATACAGTAACAACTAAAAGAGGCTGTCCCGGAAGGGGCAGCCTCTTAATTATGAGAAGCTTATTTGGAAGATAGTATTTATATAGATTATATATGGCAGGCTGATAATAAAATGGAAGAACATTCATACTTACAAAACATGGTTTTAGTGGTATCATAATTAGCAGAATATGCAGAAAATTATCAAATAAGGGGAGAGAAGATTGCGCGTCAGAGAGGTAAAAAATCAGTCGGTCAACTGGTTTTATTTAATGCCGGTTATCATTTTTTTTGCGGTTGTCCCTTTAATTGTCTACATGAAGATAGTACCGATCCAGGGGATTGCATTTGACTATTGGAGAGGAACAAAAGAAAATATCGATTTCTTTTCCTATTATAAAAGCTGGTGGATAATCATATCCGCCGCATTGGCATTGTTTAGTATAGGACTTTGTACATATTTCAAAAAGATTTATATAAAAAAAACGTGGTTGTATATACCGTTATCGATTTATGCTTTATTGGTTATTTTATCGACTGCATTGGCTCAATATAAGGATATTGCTGTTCTAGGCTTTCCTGACCGTTGTGAAGGTATGTTGGTATTGATTTCATATCTGGTAATATGCATAGTGGCAATGAATATCGTTAACGAAGAAAAACATTTAAAAATACTGATATTGTCCTTGTTCGCTTCAGCATCAATTATTGCCTTTATCGGAATATGCCAGTATTTTGGAAACGATTTCTTCCGCAGTCTGACCGGGAGACTGATGATACTTCCCGCAGCATATAAAGGGATGGCCGAGACGCTTATTTTTAACTTTGGGGCCGGAACCATATATTCAACCCTATATAATACTAATAATGTCGGCAGTTATATGGCCATGATATTACCACTTTCACTGGCATTATTTGTTCTAATTGAAAATAAATATTTGAAGCTTGCAATCGGCGCATTTTCATTACTGATATTTTCAAACGCGCTGGGATGTAATTCCCGAGCTGGATATATGGGGAATATTGTAGCAATACCAGTACTGATCTACATGCTTAGAAAACAAATAAAACAAAATTGGAAACATGTACTGAGCCTTTTCGTATGCTTATTGCTGGTTTTCGGCGCCATGGATTATTGGGGCAACAATAAAATCACGAGTAATATTAAGAGATTTAAAACGGATCTTGCAGGCCAAAGTATAAATCAAAATAGCAGCAGTTCATCAGCCGTACAAGGGACAAGCCTGTCTGCTATGACTAATAGCTCTAAAACGGTATCAGGTATTATCTCAGGGATACCTATTCAGATTGAGGGTCCGATCTTAAGAATTATGGATAAAGATAACGGCATACTTCAAATTGTTACTCATGGGAATGAATTAATGTTCCAAGACCAGACAAATGCCAGTTTGGTTTTAAAAAAGTTGGAAATCAAAGATAACTATTCATTTGAAGATCCGCGTTTCGTCAGCTATACCTTTTCAATTGATAAAAATACTATACATATTGTAAAGGATAATTATAATATACATTTTGTCATGGAAGAGGGTAGTTTCATACCTGTTGACAAAAATGGTAGCCATCTGGCTATTAATAGTGACAATGCTAAAAGAAGCGGATATGTCGGCGATTTTAAAATTGATATCAACGGAAGGGAACTGCACCTGGTACGAAACAGTTTGAGCCTGATTATTAAGATCTTGGATGATACCTTAGAGTTTTATGACGGTGACGGGAAGCCTGTTAATTTAACAAAGAATTCCGGTAATGTGGGGTATACCCTTAATGATCCGCGTTATATGAGCTATCGTTTCAGTTGGGACAAGAGCGCGGTCCTTAACGTTTATAACGGTGATACTATTTTAAGATTTGCCCGTACCCAGGAAGGGTTTCGGCTGATTAACGATGAGGGGCAGGAACTGTCACTTGAACCTCCCAAATCTGCAATTCCCTCAATTCCCGAAACCACACCGTTGATCAGCGATATTGGCATTACCGGAAATGAAATAATCATATATAGCCCATCATCCGAATTACATATACAAATGTCAGATAACCAATTATCCGCCAGCGATGAAAAGGGAAATAACCTGAACCTTGAAGCGCCTGGCGCTTTAAACCGATTCTTTATCCGGGACAATAGATTTGAGGATTATATTTTTACCCGCGACAACAATATTTTGCAGGTGCAAAAGGGATCAAGGGTTATAAATTTCACCTTAACATCTGAGGGAGTCAAATATCTGGACGCAAAAGGAAATCCAATTGATATTAAACCTGTAGATAGCTGGGGATTCAAGGGCCGGGAATTATTGGGATCATCGCGCGGTTATATATGGTCGCGCACTATTCCAATGCTTAAGCAAACGATATTGCTGGGCCATGGGCCGGATACCTATGCTATTTATTATCCGCAGTATGATTATGTAGGAAAATTACGATTCTTGGGTTCAGTTAATCTAATTGTTGACAAGCCGCATAACATGTATTTACAGACTGCCGTTAATACAGGAGTCTTATCGCTGCTGGCATTATTGGCACTATGGTTTGGTTATCTGCTTTGGTCTGCCAGACTATATTACAAATCAAATTTTGAAAATATATATTCAGTTGCCGGAGTGGGCATATTTTTCGGATTAATAGGATATATGGTTACGGGTTTATTTAATGACAGCCTGGTTTCCGTGGCTCCGGTATTTTGGGGATTGCTGGGCACCGGCATGGCCTGTAATTTTATATACTCAAGGTTGCAACAAGATACAGAAGCCAAAATGGCTGCTTGATATGGTCAATACAATTATATAAGGAATTATTTACGGTTATTTAACCACCCGGAAGAGGTAATACATAAATGAATTATCGGCTAAGAATTATAGTTTTAATGCTGTTTGATGCATTGCTGGTTAATCTGGCATTGTATCTGAGTCTGTATCTGCGTTTTGATGGGGATATACCGGGAACGTTTTACCAGTCGTATTTAGTTCTTCGACCATGGTTTACAATAACGTGTTTGGCTTTCTTATATCTATTTAGAATCTACCATCGTATGTGGCAGTATGCCAGTATCGGAGAGTTATATGGAACAATTAAAGCGGTAAGCGGAAGTGTGTTGATAGTATTAATACTGATATATACCGGCTTATTGCCTATTCTGCCGCGCAGTGTTTATATATTCACTTGGCTTTTAATGATAGTCTCCATAGGCGGAGCTCGATTGGGCTGGCGCATTTTGCGGCAAATCATTATGCGGGAGGCGGTTAAAAGTGCCAAAACCGCATTGATTGTAGGCGCTGGGGATGCCGGAGCCATGGTAGCCCGTGAGTTGAAAAACAACAGCTCTATGGGGCTAAATCCTATAGGCTTTGTGGATGACAGCGCGACAAAACAAAAACTCATTATGTATGGTATACCTGTACTGGGGACTAGAGTGCAAATTCCTGAATTGGTTACTGAATATGGGATAGAAGATATTATTATTGCCATGCCTTCGGCGGGTGGCAAAACTTTGCGGGAAACTATGAAGATATGCCAGCAAACCCAGGCAAGATTACGAATATTCTCTGGCAGTGAGGATATGCTGGGAGACGGCAGGAAAATACGTAATATTGAACTGGAAGATTTATTACGCCGGGAACCGGTCAAGCTGGATTTAGATGAGATTGCTTCCTATCTGGCGAATAAGGTCGTATTGATCAGCGGCGCGGGCGGCTCCATAGGCTCGGAACTATGCCGGCAGGTATGCCGTACCGGGCCCCAAAAACTTATACTACTGGATTGTAGCGAAAACAATCTTTTTGATATCGAAAACGAGCTTAAAGATGATTTTAAGGAACTTGATTTGGTTACTGAACTAACCGATATAAAGGATCGGGTTAAACTACAGCAGGTCTACGCCAATCATCATCCGCAGGTGGTTTTTCATGCCGCAGCCTATAAACATGTCCCCATGATGGAAAAGCATCCCGGAGAAGCTATCAAGAACAACATTTTGGGCAGTAAAAACATGGCTGAACTGGCGGATAAATATGAGGTAGATACTTTTGTCATGATATCAACGGATAAGGCCGTTAACCCTACCAATGTTATGGGAGCCAGCAAGCGTATAACCGAGATGCTTATACAGGAATTAAACGCGAAGAGTAAAACCAAATTTGCTGCGGTCCGCTTTGGCAACGTTTTAGGAAGCCGGGGGAGTGTGATTCCCACTTTTAAAAAGCAAATTGAAAAAGGTGGTCCGGTAACCGTTACCCACCCCGACATGACTCGTTATTTTATGACTATTCCAGAAGCTGTGCAGCTTGTAATACAAGCCGGAGCCATGGCTACCGGCGGGGAGATATTTGTTCTTGATATGGGAGAGCCGGTGAAAATTATTGATCTGGCCAGCGATCTAATACGGCTATACAATTATGAGCCGAATAGAGATATAGATATTAAATTTACTGGAATTCGCCCTGGCGAAAAGCTTTATGAAGAACTGTTCACTGCGCGCGAACAAATGGCTGCCACGCGGCACGAGCGCATTTTTATAACCCGCCGTACTGAGGATTACATATATGAGGGCATTGGAGATAAAGTGGATAAATATTTTGCTCGCAACGTTTTTTTGAACCGAAATGATGCCATAGAGTTGATTGCCCAAATATTACCCGAATACAGGAACTGTTCTAAAATGGAAGACCAGGTTGAAAAAAGGGTATACAAGTAGATATATGTTATTAATAACAAAATAGTGCTTGCAAAAAACATCTTTATGAGTAAAAATAATACTCATGAAGTTGTTTTTACTTTAGATTAAAAGGATATGACATTTCCTGAGCAAGGGATTGCAGCCTTATGTTAATAATTAGGAGAATAAATTGCTTGATTCACTAATTACCTCAAAAACCAGATTGAAATTAATATTGAAATTTTTTCTCAACCCGGATACCAGTGCTCATTTACGAGGACTTGCAAATGAATTTGGTGAGTCCACCAATGGTATACGTGTAGAACTCAATCGCTTAACCGAAGCCGGATTGTTAGATGCAGATCAAGAAGGAAGAAATATTTATTATAAAGCGAACACCAAAAACAGGCTTTATCCTGAAATCCACAGTATTGTTCGCAAGTATCTGGGTATTGATCAATTGGTAGATGCAATTATTAAAGAATTGGGAAATATGGAGCTTGCATTGGTTACAGGGGATTATGCTTTAGGTATTGACTCGGGCCTGATTGATCTTGTGGTCGTCGGGAATGTGGACAAGGCCTATCTACAGTTACTGGTTGATAAAACCGAGGGCTTGATTGGAAGAAAAATACGCACGCTGGTACTTAACAGAGAGGATTTTGAAGCTCTTAAGGATAAATTGGAAGTTGATAAAGCACTGGTGGTGTGGGGGGATACAAAAGAGATAATATTATGATTTAAAAAATCATTTTCAAGGAGTGGCAGAACAATGCTTGACAGGATAAGGAATAAAAAAGCAACCATCGGAATAATAGGATTGGGTTATGTAGGGTTGCCATTGGCTGTCGAGACGGCCAAGGCCGGATTTAAAGTAATTGGCATCGATACGGATAATAAAAAAGTTGATAAAATCAAGCGAGGGGATTCATATGTCCAGGATGTAAGCAGTTCTGATTTGAATGCCTGTGTTACCCAAGGGTTATTAGATGTTTCCACAGATTACTCAATGTTAAGGGAAGTGGACATAATTGATATAGCCGTACCCACGCCTCTTTCCAAATCGAAAACTCCAGATGTAAGCTTTATTGTTAAAGCCATGTCAGGCATTAAGAAACACTTTGTACCCAATAAACTGATCATTTTGGAATCTACGACTTATCCTGGTACAACCAGAGAATTAGTTATCGGGGAAATGGAATCCAGCGGTTATAAATTGGATAAAGATTTCTGGGCGGCATTTAGTCCGGAAAGGGTGGATCCCGGTAATCCAGTTTATAGAACTCAAAATACCCCCAAGGTGATCGGCGGAGCTTCACAAATGTCAACTGAACTGGCGAACGCGTATTATTCCAAGGTTGTGGATAAGACAATAGTGGTTAATAGTTGTGAGGAGGCCGAGATGTGCAAACTGCTGGAAAATACATTCCGGGCAGTTAACATAGGATTTATAAATGAATTAACCATGATGTGCGACAAAATGGGGATTAATATATGGAGTGTAATTGATGCGGCCAAAACCAAACCCTTTGGTTTTATGCCGTTTTATCCGGGACCGGGTATCGGAGGGCATTGTATACCGCTTGATCCGATGTACTTATCCTGGAAAGCCAAGCACTTTGGGTTCTTCAACAGATCTATTGAACTGGCGTCCGATATTAATGAGAATATGCCGGAATTCACGGTTGATAAACTGCTGCGCATTATGAACCAACGAGGAAAACTGTTGAATGGTGCTAAAGTACTTATTCTGGGAGTGGCATATAAAAATGATGTTGACGACGTTAGAGAGTCTCCGGCATTGACCATACATAAAAAACTGTTTGAATTCGGTGCCCAAGTGAGTTATTACGACCCCTATGTAAACAAGTTTGTGGATCTCGACGGGAATTTAGTGAAGAGTATACCGGAGCTCAGTCCGGATATTTTGAACGCCGCTGATGCGGTTATGCTGGTTACAGCCCATAATAAGTTTGATTACGATTTTATTTTGGAACATTCCAATTTGATCTTTGATACCCGTAACGGGTTTGCCCACTATAACAGCGATAAAATTGAGGTACTGTAATATTCTTTAGGGGAGCATAGGTAGTATGAAAATTATGGCTATAATACAGGCCAGAATGAGCTCGGACAGGTTTCCCGGTAAGACCCTGCATCAGGTAAACGGGAAGCCCATGCTTCAATACCTGTTGGAACGGGTTAAACGCTGTCATAATCTTGACGGTTTGGTGGTAGCCACCTCGGTCGAAGAAAGTGACTCGCCGGTGGAAATGTTTTGTAAAGACTACGGCGTGATGTGTTTTCGTGGTTCCCTTAATGATGTAGCCGGCAGGTTTATTGACGTTTTGGCTAATTATCCTTGTGATGCTTTTGTTAGGGTCAACGGTGACAGTCCTTTAATGGATCCGCAGTTGATTGATTTAGGGGTTAACCTTTTTCGCCAGGGGGATTTTGATATCGTGACTAATATCTATCCTCGGAGTTTCCCAAAAGGGCAATCGGTGGAAGTGCTGCGATTCAGCAGCTTTTGCAGGGATTATGAAAAAATGGTTAACGATGATGAACATGAACATATAACCCGGTATTTTTATAATCACCCTGATCTAATCAGGATACATAATTTTTCATCAGGTACGGATTCCGGTGGAATACAGCTTTCGGTCGATACCCTTTCGGATATGGTCAACTTCGAAAGGATTATCAACAATATGGACAGGCCGCATTGGGAGTATTCATGGTTTGATATATTGTCAATAATGAATAGCCTGCAAACAAATTGAAAGAGAGTTATTTAATAAATGAAAATAATGAAGGTTGGAGTCATAGGCCTGGGTATAGGTGAGAAACATGTACTTGCTTATAATAGCCATCCATACTGTAAAGTAGTTGGCTTATGCGACTTTGATCCTGACAAATATGAAATGGCCAAGAAAAAATATGATGCCAAAGTGGTTATGAATGCGGATGAAATCCTTTATGATCCGGACATAGATATTGTTTCAATCGCATCATATGATAATTATCATTGTGAACAAGCTCTTAAGGCTATTGCCAACGAAAAGCACATAATGGTTGAGAAACCTTTTTGTTTATATAAAGAACAAGCCATTCAGATAAAGGAAGCTTTACAATCCAACCCAGGTATAAAGATGTCTTCCAATTTGGTGTTAAGAACCACGCCTCGTTTTAGATGGTTGAAAGATAAGATAACGGGTGGAAGCATGGGACAGCTTTATTATGTTGAAGGCGACTACAATTATGGACGCTTGCATAAGCTTACCCAGGGTTGGAGGGGGAAAATTGATTTTTATTCCGTAGTATACGGCGGGGGTTTACACATTATTGATTTGCTGCGATGGTTGACTGGCGACGAGGTGGTTGAAGTCAGCGCATATGGCAATAATATATCGTCTCGAGGAACAAATTTCCGTTATAATGATCTGGTCATTGCTATTCTACGCTTTGCAAGTGGGATGACCGGCAAGGTGGCTGCCAATTTTAGTTGTGTACAGCCCCATTTTCACGAATTGTCGATTTATGGAACTATGGCAACCTTTAAGAATAGAAGTGAGGAAGGATTACTGATCGAATCACGAGATCCGGATATTCCTGCTAAGAATATAGATGAAGACTACCCAGGAATTAATCAAAAAGCAATGATTCACAGCTTTGTTGATTCAATTACCACCGGATCCAAAGCTTTGGTTATTGAAGATGATGTTTTTAGGTCTATGGCAGTATGCTTTGCTATTGAAAAAGCCGTCCAGTTGTCCAGAAGTGTAGAAGTGGAATATTTTTAGGGAGAGGAAGCAATGAGAAACATACCTTTCGGGAAGCCCATAATCGGAGACGAGGAGAGACAAGCAGTATTTAAGGTTCTAAGCGGAACGATTTTAACACATGGCCCGCTGGTAAAGGATTTTGAAGCAGCTTTTGCCCAGTATACAGGGCTCGAGTACGCTATCGCAGTCTCTTCGTGTACGGCTGCGTTGCATCTTGCCTATTTTTATCTGGGTATAGGCGCAGGTGACGAGGTTATAGTTCCGGCCCAGACTCATGCAGCTACTGCCCATGCCGTAGAACTATGCGGAGCAAAGGCTGTTTTTGTGGATGCGGAAAATGATACCGGAAACATTGATATAGACCAGATTGAAACGAAGATAACCGGGCATACCAAAGCAATATCAGTTGTTCATTATCTGGGAATGCCGGTTGATATGGATCGCATAATGGACATTGCGAAAAAACACCAGCTTTTTGTTGTAGAAGATTGCGCTCTGGCCATTGGTACCTATCTTAACGGTGAACATGCCGGAGGCAGGGGAGATGTTGGCTGTTTTTCATTTTATCCGGTTAAACATATCACTACTGCCGAGGGCGGTATGCTAACAACCAGAAACCCGGAAATTGCCCGGAAGATATCAATGCTGAGAGCTTTCGGCATTGACCGCAATATTGTAAGCGAAAGAAAGATCCCCGGTATGTATGATGTAGAAGAACTGGGTTTTAACTACCGCATGAATGAAATAGGAGCGGCAATAGGTCTGGAGCAGATGAAACGAATTCCGGGATTTTTAAAACAACGTAAAGAAAATTATGAAGCCTTAAGCCGGGGTTTAAATGAAATCGATGAAGTGGAAATTTTACGGAGCAGCCATGGAAATTATCAGAGCAGCTATTATTGTCATTCCATGATCTTAAAGGAGTCCTTGGCGCCTAAACGTTATGATATTATGGAGATCCTTCAAAAAAGCGGCGTGGGTACGAGCATTTACTATCCTCAGCCGGTTCCCCATTTGACTTATTATAAAAATAAATATGGCTTCGATAAGAACGAGTTCCCGGTGGCAAAAAAACTTAGCTCTCAGGCTATAGCCTTACCGGTAGGGCCTCATTTAAACATTGAGGATATGGAATACATAGTGGAAATAATTAAACAAGCAATAAATGAGGTGAAATAGTATGAATTCATTAAAGGGAAGAAATATAGCGCTAATAGGAGGAGCAGGCTTTATTGGGCACAACCTGGCTTTAAAACTAAAGGCCCTGGGAGCGGAAGTAGCGACTGTAGATAGCCTGGCGGTTAATAATTACCACAGCTTTGTAGACAAGAAGGATTTGATCCCTAATGCCGGTATCTATTTAAGGATAATAGAACAGCGCTTAGAGTTGCTGAAAGGAAATGGGATTCCTTTGTTTGAGGATGATGCACGGGATTATAACCGACTTTCCGAAATCCTAAAAATAATAGGCGCTGATACGATAATTCACCTGGCGGCTGTTTCTCATGCCACAGAGTCTAATAAAGATCCATATTCCACATTCGATCATAGCCTCAGGACATTGGAGAATTCTCTCGATAATGCACGTTCACCTGAGCTTAATATAAAGCATTTTGTATATTTTTCTTCTAGCATGATTTACGGTCATTTCCCCAGCGGAGCTGTAACCGAAGAAACACCCTGCAACCCGCTCGGAATTTACGGAGCCTTAAAATTCGCTGGAGAAAAGCTGGTTATTGCCTATAATCAAGTTTTTGACATGCCATTTACAATAGTACGTCCTTCGGCTTTGTACGGACCACGATGCGTAAGCCGCAGGGTTGGACAGGTTTTTATTGAAAATGCTATCCGGGGGTTGGATATAACTGTAAATGGAGATGGCTCGGATCGTTTGGATTTTACCAATATCGAGGATTTAACTGATGGAATTGTTAACGTTCTCACGAGTAATGATTCAAAAAATGAGATTTTTAATCTGACTTATGGTGAATCAAGATCAATTGGGCAAATGGCGGATATATTGAAAAAACATTTCCCCGAAGTGGTTATTAACTACCAACCCAAAGACAAATTAACGCCGGATCGGGGTACGTTGAGTGTTGATAAGGCCAGGAAAATGATTGGGTATAATCCCAGCCATCCATTGGAGGAAGGGTTTGTGGAGTATATCAAATGGTACAAGGAGCAGTGGGTTAATCTATCAAATTAAAGACAATTTTAGAATGTAGTCAATACAATGGAGGTTATATCTTTAATGGAATCGATTCTGGGACAGGAATTTATTGAATTTGATCCTTGGCTGGCAAATGTAATTGAAAAACCGGTATATAGATTGATATTAAATAGCATGATTAACGGTTCGAACCGTATTTATAATGCCGATTTCATACTCCCCGATTCTCTTAGAGAAGTCTCTGTTTTTGTATATGCCAAAGTACCCACGAGTTCGCTTGATATGGTTAAACATTTAAACAACATAGGCTTTTATCTGGTTGATACAAATGTTACATTAAGTAAACCTATAAATAAGCTTAGTGGCTTAAAAGGTTCGTATGAGCTACGATTTGCTTTACCAATCGATGAAAAACAGGTATGTTACCTGGCAGGCAGCGCTTTCAAATATAGTAGATTCCATATGGATTATCAATTTTCGAACGATATGGCCAATCATATAAAAGAAGAATGGGTAAGAAACTATTTTATAGGTAAGCGAGGACAATATATGGTCGTAGCCATCAATAAATGTGAAATTGTTGGATTTTTGCAGCTTCTTTGCAATGATGGAATACTGACCATTGACTTAATAGCAGTAGATTCCGCTTTTCATGGAAAAGGAATAGCTCAGGATATGATCAATTTTGCAGAATCAAGTTGTAGTAATACATTTGAGTTTCGAGTAGGTACACAGATAAATAATATTCAGTCATTACGGCTTTATGAGCGAGCAGGATTCAGAATGACTGAAACCCATTATGTATTACATTATCATTTATAAAAGCATGCTTTGAGGTGAAAATGATTTGAAGATAGGTGAATTTGATTTAGCCCAGGATGTCCTTGTTATTGCGGAAATTGGCAACAATCACGAAGGGAACTATTCTCTAGCTGAGGATATGATTGGACTGGCTGCCGAAGCGGGGGCAGGGGCCGTTAAGTTTCAAACTATGGTTCCCGAAAAATTGGTATCTATAAAACAAAAGGACAGGATAGAACAGCTTCGGAAATTTCAATTCAGTTATTATCAATTCGAAAAATTATGCCAGGTAGCCAGACAAAATAACATTATGTTTTTATCTACTCCGTTTGATCTAGAAAGTGCACAGTTTCTAAATTCATTGGTACCGGCGTTTAAAATAGCATCAGGGGATAATAATTTCTTCCCTATGATAAAGGTGATTGCGGAAACTGGCAAGGCCATTATTTTATCAGCGGGGCTAACAGATCTTCAGCAAATTAATCAAACCAAGGAATTTATTGAAAGAATATGGAGCAGTAAGGACATTATCCAGGAATTGGCCATTCTTCATTGTATTGTGAGCTATCCTACCAGTCTTCAAGAAGCTAATCTTCAATCTATAAGCCAATTGCGTAAATTAGGTACTACTGTAGGCTATTCAGATCATACCTTGGGGATAGAAGCAGCGGTATTGTCTGTAGCATTGGGTGCCCGAATCATTGAAAAACATTTTACAATAGACAAGCATTATTCGGATTTTAGAGACCACCAGCTCTCAGCTGATCCTAAAGAGTTTGCAAACTTGGTTAAAAGGGTGAGGGAAGTTCAAGAAATGCTGGGTATTAATGAAAAAAAGGTAATGAATACAGAAAAAGCAAACCTGGAGAACGTACGTCGGTCTATTGTTGCCAGCCGGGATCTTAAACAGGGTAATATCCTTAAATGGGAAGATTTGAACTGGGTGCGGCCAGGCGGAGGTTTCCAACCTGGACAGGAGAAGGATATAATTGGGAAAATCCTCATTAGATCAGTAAAACAAGGTGAAATACTGCGCAACGAGGATTTTCGATAGAACAAATTAAGGATGGTATCATTAAATGTGTGGTATAGCTGGATTTATTGGAAATATACCAATCGATGATGATAGGGTTAGACAAACCCTTGGTTTAATGAATAATCGAGGACCTGATCACCAGGAGTATGTAACTTATAATGATGGTGATTTGCTTGTAACTTTATTGCATAGTCGGCTTAGTATAATAGACCTTGATGATCGCGCTAATCAACCGCTGACCATAGAAGATTGCACTCTGGTCTTTAATGGAGAAATATATAATTATGTTGAGTTGCGTAAGCATTTAAAGGATAAGGGAGTGGTATTTAAAACTCAATCCGATACCGAAGTTCTTCTGCAGTCCTATTTGTTATATGGAGAGGATTGTGTTAAGGATTTTGAGGGAATGTGGAGTTTTGCTCTTTATGACCGCAGAAAACAAAGAATTATCCTATCCAGGGATCGGTTTGGAGAAAAGCCTTTGTATTTCCTTCGTACCAGTAGCGGAATCTATTTTGGTTCAGAAGTTAAATTCATTAGAGCCTTGTCAGGAATCAAGCTAAAAATCAACAAGAGACATTTGTATCGTTACCTGGTTAACGGCTACAAATCGCTATATAAAACAACTGATACTTTTTTTGAGGGAATTGAAGAGTTGCCCTATGCTACTAATATGACTATAGACACCGGCTTGACGATTAAAAAGATTCGTTATTGGGAGTCTGTTTGTGCTATAAAGAAGATGAAACGGGAAGAAGCTATTGAAGGATTCAAACACTATTTGCTGGAAAGCATCAAACTTCGACTAAGGGCAGATGTTCCTATGGCTTTTTGTCTGAGCGGAGGGGTGGATTCTTCAGCAATAACATCTATTGCCGTTAAGGAATTTAATTATGATGTACACTCCTTTTCCATCATTGATAGTGATGAGCGGTATAATGAGTATGACAATATCAAGGCTACTATCGATGATTTAGAATGTAAAAATACCATTATCCAAATCCCCCAGGAGGGATTTTTTAATAGGCTAGAAAAATTAATAGAATATCGCGATGCTCCCATATATACCATTTCATATTATATTCACTCATTTTTATCCGAATCTATTGCATCACAAGGCTACCGGGTGGTAGCCTCTGGAACCGGAGCGGATGAACTGGTAACAGGCTACTATGATCATTTTAACCTGCACCTTTACGAGATGCGTAATCATCCCGATTACCTCCAGTATCTAAATGACTGGCGGGAGAATACCGGAAAGTTTGTTAGAAATCCGTATCTGAAAAATCCTGAACTCTATTTTGAGAATACTGGCATCAGAGACCACATTTATCTTAACAACGATGTATTTGCCGGGTATCTTAAGGAAGATTTCAAGGAAGAATTTATTGAAAATAAATACTGTGATTTACTTTTACGTAACCGGATGCTGAACGAACTATTTCACGAAGCGGTTCCCCCGATTCTTCATGAGGATGACTTGAATTCGATGATGTTTTCGATTGAAAACCGCAGCCCTTACCTGGACTCACGGCTTTTTAAGTTTTCCTACTCTATTCCTGATGAACACCTGATCAATGATGGCTATGGAAAGTACATTTTACGGGAAGCGGTCAAAGGCGTACTTAATGAGCCGGTAAGGACTGATAGACGCAAAAAAGGGTTTAATGCTTCTATTCATTCTCTTGTTAATCTTGAACAGGATTATAATCGAGATTATCTATTAGCAGACAGTCCCATTTATGAACTGCTTAACAGGGAAAAAATTGAAGCGGTTATTCGTGATAAACCTTCAGAAAATAGTTTTAGCAAATTTCTGTTTTATTTTATTAATGCCAAGGTCTTTTTGGAGTTGTTTAATTAAGAAGATTGATTTCTTAAGGATGGAAAGGGCAGGTTGAAGTTTATGAAATACTGTCAAAGGTGCGTATTACCCGATACGCGTCCTGGAATAAATATAGGAGAAGATGGTATATGTTCGGGCTGTTTGGCTCACGAACAAAAAGGAAAAATAGATTGGGTTAAGCGGGAAAAGGATTTCGCAGAGTTGGTAGAGCAAGTGAAATTCCAAAGTAAAAGCTATGATTGCATTATACCGGTAAGCGGTGGCAAGGATAGCACCTGGCAGGTTGTCAAATGTAAAGACTATGGGATGAAAATTTTAGCCGTTACCTGGAGGACGCCAGGGCGAACCCTAATAGGCCAACATAATCTGGACAATCTTATTAAGCTTGGGGTAGATCATATTGATTACTCCATAGACCCGAGAATTGAAAGTCAGTTTACATATAAAACCTTGGTAAAGACCGGCAGTACTGCAGTTCCCATGCATATGGCCTTATATGCAATTCCGTTGCGGATAGCAGTCAATTTTAATATTCCGCTTGTTGTCTGGGGCGAAAACTCATTTATGGAATATGGGGGTACGGAAGAGGAGCGAAAAGAATTAGATAAATTAGATCATAAGTGGCTGGAAAGACACGGTATTTTGCAGGGTACCAATACTGATGACTGGGTTGATGCTGATCTGACAGTTAAGGACTTATTGCCATATTATTTGCCAGACGAACATGATTTTAAAAAAAGCGCAATCAGGTCAATTTTTTTAGGATCATATTTTGAATGGGACCCGGAAGAGTCTTTACGGGTTGCGCTGCAAAACGGGTTTCAAGTAAGAACGGAAGGTCCCAAAGTTGGTTATTATAATTATGCTGATATAGATTGTGATTTTATTTCTGTACATCATTGGTTTAAGTGGCTCAAATTTGGATTTACAAGATTATTTGATAACCTATCCCTGGAAATCCGCAACGGAAGAATGACTCGTCCCCGGGCTTTGGAAATTATCACGGAAATGGGCGATCAAAAGCCGGAGGAAGATATTAAAAAGTTGTGCAGTTTCTTAAACATTAGCCTCGGTCATTACAATGATATTGAGGAAAAATTTAGAAATCACGAAATATGGTCGTTTCAAAATGGAAAGTGGATGATTAATGATTTCATTATATCTGGGTGGGATTGGAAATGAGAATAGAACTGAAGAAAACCCCGCGTAAATTCCAGGTTGGGCAAGATAAGCAAATTACAATTTCCGACTGTGGAAATATATATCTTGATCCGGATGAACAAGTAACATTTATGACACCTACTGGCAAAGAATATGATTTTGCCGCCAAATCATGGGGATTCTATGCAACTCCGTCGGTAAACAGCCGCCTTGTAAATCAAGGATTTAAAACTGCATTGGTAAAAAATTCTATTGGACAGTGTTATATTATGGTGGTTGATCCAATACATATGGATGAATTTAAAAAATATATCAGGGAAGAAAAGAATGAAGTTGTCGAATGGTTAGATGAACGTAAACTAATAAATCAAACTTCCAACAATACCGGAGTACCCATGTCACCAGCGGACATACCTATGAAGCTGTCTGACGATAAACCGATCAATTCTTCCAAGGGTTTTTGGACTTGTTATTATAAATGCCTTTTTAGAAGCAAGGGAATTAAGCATGGCCCCGGTCTCAGGGTGTTGGGGCCGATAATCCTGAGACTTGACGGTGATCCTAAAAATATTACAATAGGCAAAAATGTCACTATTATGCCAATGGTAGATTTAAAAATACGGGAAAATGGAAAGATTATTCTTCACGACGGTGTAGCCCTGGATACGATGGCGAGATTGGTAGCAGCAAAAGAAGGGCGAATTGAGTTGGGGGATGAAGCTCAAGTAGCAATGGGGTGCATTATAAACGCCGGTGATGATGTAATAATTGGCCGAAGGACATTATTTTCAGGGTTCTGTACCATTATTGCTTCGGAACATAATTTTCGTAGCAACCAACCGATAATGGATCAAGGCTATCGGCGGGCACCTGTTTATATTGGTGGTGATGTTTGGATAGCTGCCAATGTTTTAATTCGTCCGGGCAGCAGGATTGGCAATAAAGCGGTAATAGGTGCTAAATCTATTGTTGCAGGCGATATACCGGCCAATGCGGTTGCAATGGGAAATCCGTGCAGGGTTAGATCGGGATAAAAGATATTACATAAAAATATTTCCCAGTACTGATAGATTATTAGGGGGTGCTTAAATGAAAAAGAGTATATATTTGAAATCTCTTAGTGAATTACAGGAAATTATGAATAATTCTAAAGTTACAAGTTTCATAAATTATGCAAAAGTTGTCACTTTGGTAATAATGAATATGCGATATGAAAAAATTGCATTCAATTCGAAGTTTAATGAGCATCCATATTTACTAACCAAACAAATAATTGATGATGCAATTCTACAATATAAACAGTTTCTGGATATATCATTTATTGAAGATTTATCAATTAAACAGGAAAATTCTAAAAGCAAAATTAAAGAGGAAAAACACGAAGACTTATTCAATGAAATATGGAATCGTTATGATGCAGTACAATTCCAGGAATATATCGAGAGATACAATACTAGAATCAAGATTAACAATATACAAAATTTGATTAAGGATAAGCAATGCGTTGACTTGGGATGCGGGAATGGTGTATTCTGTTTTGCTTTATTGGAAAATGGAGCAAAGGAAGCTATAGGGGTCGATTTTGGAAAAAATAGTATTGAATATGCTAGTTTTGTTTCTAAACAGCGAGGTCTAGAGAAATGTACATTATTCAAAAATGCAACTGTATATGATACTGGTTTTGATGATAATAGCTTTGATTTTGCTATACAAAATGGGGTTTTTCATCATCTTGATGACGAAGATAAAGCAATACAAGAAACCCGAAGAATTCTTAAAAAGGGCGGATGGTTTTGGTATTATACAGATGGAGAAGGCGGGATAAGCTATGATTTATGGGATACATCTGTAAACATATTACAGGATGTATCAGCCCTTTTTATTGAAAATATTCTGATCAACATGAATATTAGCAGAAATAAAATGGTTCACCTTATGGATGGACTTAGCGCGACATATGCCCATACTAGTTGGGACAAAATCACAAAAAGGCTTTCTGAATATGGATTTGGGAATTTTAAAAGATTAACTGGCGGCTTTAATACTGATTTTGATTTAGATCGCATCGAATCTGATCCATATGGGAAAGAAAAATTTGGCGAAGGAGACCTACGATTATTATGTCAGTTAGTAGAAAAGTAGGTATATTATGTGTGGGATAACTGGTTTTATAGGAATAGGGAACCCAAATTACAATACCAATAACATAATAAATAGTATGACTGACAGTATATTGCATCGTGGTCCCGATAACGGGGGGGGGTTGTTAGATAATGATGTCAATGGAAGATATATCGCATTTGGCCATCGGCGGTTAACTATAATTGATCTTTCCGATATGGGAAGACAACCCATGACAAACGATGACAAATCAATATGGCTGACATTCAACGGTGAAATTTACAATTACCTTGAACTTAAAGAAGAACTTAAAGGAAAAGGACATACGTTCAAGTCAACCAGCGATACGGAAGTCGTAATAGCTGCTTATGAAGAGTGGGGTACAAATTGCTTCTCCAGATTCAATGGAATGTGGGCCATGGCGATTTATGACCGCCATCAGCGCAAACTTATTCTGTCAAGAGATAGATTCGGGAAAAAACCACTTTATTATTATAAGACTGATAATGAACTAATCTTTGCTTCGGAAATCAAAGCCTTTCAGATGCATCCGAATGTGACCTTAGCTCCAAACTACGAAAAGATTTTTAGATATATATCTACAAACTATCGATATGTTGATATTGATAATGAGTCCTACTTTGCCGACATTTATCAAGTGCAAAAGGGTTGCTTTATAGAGATAGGTTTTGATTTAAATGTTACTAACCGCCATTATTGGCAGCTTGAAATTGGTTCTTCTTTAGAAGGTATATCCGATTTAGAAGCCGTTGATAGATTTCGAGACTTATTTATTGACTCCATTAGACTCAGGCTCAGAAGTGATGTTCCAGTTGGATGTATGTTGAGTGGGGGCCTGGACTCCACTTCTATTACATGTGTTGCCTATAAGATACTCCAAACGCCTATTAGGACTTTTTCAGGTATTACCGGAGACGTGAAGGGGGTATACGACGAGAGCGATTATATTGAAGCAATCGTAAAAGCTACTGAGGCAGAACATCTATACTTAAGAACCGATCCGGCAGAACTTTTTGCCACCACAAATGAGATATTAGCATATCATGATGAGCCTCTCTGCACTGTTACCTGGTATAGTCTTTATCTGATTGCCAAAAAGATAAAGGAACAAAATATTACCGTGGTTTTAAATGGGCATGGCGGTGATGAATTGCTGGCCGGATATTGGGATCATTATCACTACAATTTATATGATCTTCAGATAGATGGAGACAGTAGTACATTTGAATATGAAACGAAATGTTGGATGGAGAATCATAGACGGGATACCTCAGAACTCTTACGAACCAGAGAATATATCGAAAGATTAAGTCGCGGACAGATTAGCGAAATGAGCAGATTTCTGAATTATGCAGATTGTTTTAGTGAAGAAATCAGATCAAGTTATACGCGGGAGATTAATCTATCCTATCCACAAAAAGCTACATATTTATCCCGACGTTTGTATTTGGAGATGTTATTTGAAACTATACCGGCATCATTAAGGCCGGAAGACCGTAATACCATGGCTAATTCGATTGAATCCCGCTCTCCTCTCCTGGACTATCGTCTAGCAGAATTATGTTTTTCATTGCCTAATCGTTTTAAGATAAGGGATGGTGTGGGCAAATGGGTTCTCCGGGAAGCCATGAAAGGGATATTACCTGAAGATATTAGAACTAGAAAAGATAAAGCCGGGTTCATTGCGCCTGCTGATGAGTGGTTCAGGACGATTAACCGCACGCAAATTGAAGAGATGATTAATTCTGACTTATTCAAGAGTCGTGGAATATTTAATGTAAAAAGAGTAAATGAGGTTTTTTGTGAACATTTACGTGGAGAGAAGAATCATCAAATGTTCCTATGGCAGTTAATTAATCTTGAATTATGGTTTAGAAGGTTTTTTGACTAGGCATCAAAAACCAGTATAGCTAATATTGATGAACACATTATTGAATTGAGGAAATTAAATGCGAGATATTACTTTACTAGATACCTCATTGAGAGATGGAAGTTATGCAATAAATTTTTCATTTACTTCAGCGGATACAGCCATTATCTGTCAAGGTCTAGAAAATGCCGGCTTTGAATATATAGAAATCGGTCATGGAGCGGGGCTGAATGCTAGTAAGTCTGGCTATGGCATTGCTGCCGAGACAGATGAACAATATATGTATTCAGCGGCAAATGCGTTAAAAAAAGCTAAATACGGGATGTTCTGTATTCCTGGTGTTGCACGATTAGAAGATATAGATATTGCTGCCAGTAATAATATGGGTTTTATTAGGATTGGAACCAATGTAACCGAGGTTGAAGAATCAGAGCCGTTTATTGCAAGAGCAAAGAGTCATGGTATGCAAATAATGGCTAACTTTATGAAGTCATATGCTTTACCACCTAAAGAATTTGCAGAAAAGGTTAAGCTATCTGAAAAGTATGGGGCAGAAATAGTATATATTGTTGATTCTGCCGGCGGGATGTTTGCTAATGAAATTGATGATTATTATAAGGCTATCAGGGAAAGAACCGATATTAAATTAGGCTTCCATGGACATAACAATCTTGGATTAGCCATATCAAATAGTTTAGATGCCGCCAGAATAGGAATCTCATATCTGGATTGTTCATTACAGGGACTTGGAAGAAGTGCAGGTAATGCAGCTACAGAGGTATTAGTTGCTGCCTTGCTGAAACTGGGTTATGAATTAAATATAGATTTCCTTAAAGTTCTTGAAAGTGGACATAAATATATTAACCCGTTAATGAATACAAGGGGAATAATGCCACTTGATATTGTAATGGGTTTGGCTGATTTTCATTCCAGTTATATGCACCATATTCAAAAATATGCAACATTATATAGTATTAATCCAGCGTTGTTAATAATTGAAGCAGGAAAAATTAATAAAGTCCATGTGGATGATGCAATTTTAGAACAAATAGCCAAGAAGATCGGAGATAACGAGGAAGTATTTTTGGGTAAATACAACTTCTTTAGGTATACGGGAGGGGAGCAAGACGATAGATAAAATAAGTCCAGGACAAAGATTGAAAGAAGTATTTTTAAATAATTGGGATAAAAGTATTATTATTGATGCACACAATAACAAGACATATTCTTATTGTGATTTTGTAAGGGAAATTATTAGATTCAATGTAAAACTAAATAGTATTGGGCTAAATAAAAACGATAAAGTAGTATTAATATTAACAAATAGCATAAACATGGCAGTACTTATTTTTGCATCATGGGTAAAGGGTTTGGTGGTAATTACTGTAGATCCGTCTAAAGGAGATAGTGAAATCAGCGAGGTCCTAAATGGCATTACTTATGACCTTTTAGTTTCAGATATAGACAAATACAATGGATTGGACAATTTTATAGATATAAGTGAGTTTAGTAATTTTGTAAATGGTAAATCAACTAGTTGTGGATCCATTGAAGCTGGTGTATTTGAACAAATTGATTATGAGTCTCTTGCGCTTATTACCTTTACCTCTGGAACTAGCGGGGTTTCTAAAGGTGTAATGCATTCAATTAATAACCTTATTATGGCTGCGGTGTCATTCAACGATTATTTTAAGTTTGATAATAGAAATATATTTCTACATAACCTACCCATGTCCTATATGGCTGGAATTCTGAATCTGATGATTGTACCTTTAATAGCTGGCAGCCAAATAGTTGTTGTTGACCGTTTCAGTGTATCAAACGTTAATAAGTTTTGGGATGATGTTATAAAGTATTCAGTTAATACCTTCTGGTTTACTCCTACTATTTTATCTATGTTGCTTAAACTGGACCGCGGCACTATTGGGAGCGATTATACCAGGAAACACCAGATAATTGGTTGTGTTGGTACCGCCCCATTGAATCAACAAACCAAACAGCGTTTTGAACAAAAATATGGCATTCCTTTATTTGAAAGCTATGGTCTATCAGAGACTCTATTCGTTTCTACCAATCATCCGGATATAACCGATAAAGAGACTACAGGCGTAGGAGAATTGCTGTACGGGGTAGAGCTTGATTTCCACAAAGACGGAGAAATATTGATTGATGTTCCTTGGTGTTTTTTAGGTTATACAAATGAACAGGGGGAAGCAAAGAGTTGTAATATTTCAATATTTTCCTCTGGAGATTATGGGGAGCTTGATAGTAAGGGAAGGTTATGGATTACTGGAAGGAAAAAGGATTTAATAATCCGTGGAGGAATTAATATAAGTCCAAAAAGGATTGAGGATTTAATAACTGAATCCGGTATTTTTGATGAATTTGCGATAGTGGGGAATGAGGATGCGATTTTAGGAGAAAAGATTGTATGTGTTTATGTAAAAAGAGATGAGTTTTATAGCGAAAACGCTCGCAAGGATTTAGCAAGGAAAGTTGTCAACGAACTGGGTAAGGATTATACTATTGACCAGTATACTGAACTAAAGAATATTCCCAAGAATACGAACGGTAAAATTGACAAGAAAGCGATTAGGGAATTGTTAAGCAGTGAAAAATAATTTTATTTAGGTATTTGAAACGGAGGTTAATCTATGTACGAGGTTATAAAAGATATCGTTATTTTGCCTGAAGATCAAGGGCGCTTCGTTGTCATGAATGTCTTTTCACGTTCATGTTTGGGCGTTGAAAGTGATGCGTTAATGGTTCTAAGTGCTGTTTCCAATATGTCTATTGAGAAAATGGCGAGTCATTTTGGCAATAAAGAATTCAAGGTATGGGATATTGAATGGTTTTCAAATGATGATGGTTTGCTGGGCGACCCCACTCGTTATATACGGTCGGTTTCAAACTGGCCCGAACCATTCATTTTGGATATTACAGGATTGTTGGGGCAATTTGCAAAACATTTTTTGCTGATAGATGATATTAATGAATACCGAAATAGATTTAAACCTAAAAAATCGATATTAGATTTTGAAAATCTAGGAAATTTTCATGAGCAGGTCGGGCAACATCTGATGATTCACCGTAGGGTTGACCCTGTTAAATGGTGGGTTCAACAGAAGTTTGCTGAAGATGGCATTGGATTGTGCAATAACCTATATAAGGCAGTTCAGGAATATAATCTGGCTCGTTATTTCATATCAAGGTTTACCAGCCAAGATTTAGTAATAGATATTGGATGCGGTACTGGCTATTATGCCAATATGATTGCAGAAACTGGTGCCAGAGTACTGGGGATTGATCCCAATCCCCAGTACATTGAGATGGCACGAAATAGAGCAGGTGAGGGTACTCAATTTGAAGTTGCAAATATAAGTGAACCAGGAGCTTTGGATCATATTCCAAGTGAAAGTGCTGATTATGTGTTTATGAGTGATGCTTTATTGTTTTATTTTGTCCCTGTTTCAAAGAATCAAACAGCGGATCTTACCATGTTGTTTAAGGATTTGCATCGAATTCTAAAACCGGAAGGGAGGTTTATCAGCGTAGAGCCGCATTATGTATTCTGGTTATTACCCTGGTTAGGTGAAGCAGACAGACCCTATACTGTATTGACTGAATACTGGAAACATTCATTCCGTGTTACGCCCGGTTTAAGCGAGTTGATTCAAGCCTTTTCTAAAGGTGGATTTGCCGTATCCTGGATGGAGGAATTACTTCCTAACCCTGACTTTGAAGCTATAGATCAACGAGCCTACTATTTTGCTAAGGAGTATCCACTCTGGCAATTGTATGAATTAAAACCGCAGCAAAAGTAAAGAAATTATTAAATTTAGTTTCCCTTGTTGGTTCACCAAAAAAAGGTAAGCCGGTTAGATTTTTAAAATAATACGATCAACAATAAATTATTAATAAAGGGAGGTAATGTTGCTTAGCATAAGGGTTTTTTTTGTCTAAACAATATGATCCTTTATACATGATCGACTAGGTTATCCGGAAGAGGGCTTTAAAATGGCTTTAGTAAACGGTGAACGGTGAATTAGAGATCAACAGATAGGAGAATAATCAATAATGAACATTATTAATAAATTGATAACCGGAGATAAGTATAGAAAAAATGTAGAATCTATCAGTTTGAGGAATTTACTTCTTAGGTTGCCTCAAAGAAAGACAGACTCAAATTTGAAAAAAATACCCACTTTTCCCCTCGCTTTGCATGTTGAAATAACTAATCGTTGCGATAATAAGTGTGTATTTTGTGCCAGACATAAAATGAACAGGCCGTTACAGCATATGGAGGAGAAAATATTTTATAAAATAATGGATGAATGTGCCAAATATATGCCTAATGTCATATATCTATTTAAAGATGGGGATCCCATTCTTCATCCAGAACTTTGTAAATACATTACCTATGCTAAAAAAGTAAAAGCAGCGAAAAATATAACTATTTCGACTTCGGCAAATGCGCTTACTCCCGAATTGTCTCAAAAAATAATCGAGTCTGGTTTAGATGAAATATTTTTTAGCGTGGATTCTTTGACCGAAGATAAATACAAGATATTAAAGGGTACGGATAAATACTCAACGGTTTTAAGTAATATTTTTAGTTTTATAAAAATAAAAGAAAAAATGAAATCAAGAACCCCAAATGTTACCGTGAAGATACTAGCAACAGACTTGGTGATGGATGATATAGCTCTGTTTGAGCGTATGTGGAAAAATATTGCTGATACAGTTTTGATAGACAGGGAACTGAGCATCTGGGATGGAACAAATAAGCAGGTGATTGATTTTATAGGCACGATGAAAAACTATAATTTTATTAAACCAGTCAAGCGCTTTCCATGCAATCGGCCATGGTATATGTCATGCATTTACGTTGACGGAAAAATGGGGGTGTGTCCGGAAGACTGGGATCAAAAGACGATAGTTGGAGATGTAACCCGAGATACAATATATGATATATGGCACGATGATAAACTCAATCAGTTTAAATGTAAACATATTGATGGTGAATGGGAATCATTACCGGCTTGTTACAATTGTGGGGCTTGGATGACAAAAAATATGGGCAACTGGTTTGTGGCAAACAGAGAAAGAGCATTGTCGCGATAAATACAAACTACCCCAAACTCATATGTACGCTTATCCGTAAAATAATAATCTTGGGATCTATCAATATATTCAAGAGGAGGGTAATTTATGCAATTTCATCTCTGCTCTAGAAATTGTGATGTATGTAATGAAAATAATTTTGAAAGTCTTTGGACTCATAAGCATAATCTCAAAACAATGAATGGCTATTTGAAATGAAGAATGTCATTTGTAGAGATTGTGGTTTTGTTTTTGTATCACCAACGCCCACCAGTGAAGATTTAAATACATATTATGCAAATATATATTCTCTAATTTCTTATGAAACAATGTAGTATAATTACTTCCGATTTTTACAAATGATCGATTTTGATTATCTGATGCACATAATTTAATGAATTCGATCCGTTTGTCAGTGTCATAATCTAATATTTGCTGTTGAAAACATGCATAATTTCTGAAATTATTACAGTTGAGCCCCAACAGCAAGACTATAAATCGATTTTTGATTTGACTGATAATTCAGTTAACTTATTAGCTCATTATTTTGTTATTTATTTCAATATGATTTATAAATAAATGGTTGTTTAAGGAAGTGATTTGATGGGGATTTCTATTGTGGATTTAAGTTATTCGATTGAAGAGGGAATGTCTATTTTTAATGCGCCATGGCATCCTAAACTTTCGATCAAGCAACTGGGCACAATTGAAAATGAAGGGAGAGAAACGCGATTTATATCTTTAGGAAGCCACTTAGGAACGCATATTGATGCACCTCGCCATTTTATTAAAAACGGTATAAGTATTGATCAGATATCATTAAATAGGCTGATGGGAAAAGTTACCATACTAGAATTCCATAATCTTGAGGATAATTCCCCGATAACGCCTGAAATGTTAAAAGACAAACAACTATCAAAAAGAATAATATTTTATTTTGGTTGGGGGAAACATTGGAAAACAGATAGATTCTTTAAAGGTTATCCTTATTTTACAAAAGATGCTCTAGAATATCTGGTTTCCCAGAGAGTCGAATTGATAGGCATGGATACCCCATCTCCTGATGACAGCAGAATTGAGCTTGGAAGCGAGAGAGATTCTGAAAATCACAAATTTCTCTTAGAAAGAGGAGTAATTATTATTGAATACCTTGCTAACCTTGAATATCTGAAGGATCTGGGTGGTTGGAATATAGTGGCTATGCCATTAAAGTTAAAAGGTGCTGATGGTTCGCCGGCGCGGGTATGTTTAATAAAGGAGCATTCCTGTAATACCTAAAGAGGGTCTTTGAAAAAATAGACGCCCATCAATACAATTGAATTGTGCTGATCCCGCGAAGAAAGGCACAAAACAATTAAATGAGGAAGCGTCCATATATGGAAAATACACAAAATGAGAAGATTTCGCAAATCAAATTTTCAACCCTGGTGGTAGGTATTGATGTTGCCAAGGAAATCCATTATGCAAGAGCCTTTGATTTCAGAGGTATTGAGCTATCAGGAGACGTATATCAGGAACTGCGCGAAGTGGTATCTGAAAGAGATCGTCTGGTGCAGCGGATGAGTTCCATCAGCAACCAGGTAATAAGATGGCTTGATATTCACTTTCCAGAATTCAATACCATTCTTAAAGACTGGCGGCGCCAAGCAGCAATGCAGATTCTACGGAACTTTCCGACTCCAGACAAGATCGTAGCCGCCGGTGCAGTGAAGATAGAAGAAACCTGGAAATTAACCATGAAACGCACAGCAGGCTTAAAACGTGCCCAAGAACTGGTGAAAGTTGCCGGCGCAAGTATCGGCAGAAAAACCGGTCTGGTAGCAGCAGAAGCCAGTCTGCAGAACCTTTTGAATGAACATGATTTATATAGCCACCAGTATCAGCAACTGGAACAGCTGATGATGGAACTTTTGCAGCAGGTACCAAATGCAGAGAAACTGCTGGACATCAAAAGGGTTGGTCTGATCACGGCAGCAACCTTTGTAGGCGAAGTTGGAGATATCAGACGTTTTCAAGATCCACGTCAAATCCAGAAGCTGGCAGGGTTTAACCTGGTGGAAAACAGTTCCGGCAAACACAAAGGCAAGACCAGAATCAGCCGCCGGGGCCGAAGAAGATTGAGCCATGGTTTATTCATAGCCATGATAACGATTCTGGCTACGAATCCAGAGTTTAGACAATTGCACAAGAAGAATATTAGCAGAGAAAACAACCCGTTAAACAAGATGCAATCAATTATTGCGCTCTGTGTAAAGCTAATCCGCGTATTCTATGCACTCTTAAGAACAGGTACCGATTACAGTGCAGAAAAGATGCTGGTAGACATTGAACTGGGTATGAAGGCAGCTGCTTAAACAAATAAAGCAATCACAGGCACCATGGTTCAGAGTAAACCAAACCGCGGTAGCTCAAGGAGCCAAGCAATTAAAACAGAGATTCATTGAAAAGGAAGAGCCGGGACAGTCAGGTTGAAATTTTCCATAAGGGCATAGACCCGGCGAAGGAGCATGACTGACGTTCCACCTCTTGGATAGGCAGGACGAAGGAATTAAGGGCGATGACCCAGAAAGACATGGGAGGTTTGCTGCCAGGAGTTGATGTGGAATCTCTCTGGCCGAAATACTAAACAACAGCGGTCTGGCAGGGTGCACCTACTAGCAACCATATTTACACAAAGTTGTAATTAACAAGAGGTCGACTTTTCATGATTAAAATGAAATACTGTGATATCAAGAGATATCGAAAGAAAAAGAAAGTTTATTAAGGGAGGAAAGTAAAAAATGGATGAACAAATAAAAGATTGGCTTATTAATTGGTTTAAAGAAAATACCGATCTGAATATAGAAGATATTAATCCCAATGACAACTATTTGGAGAAGGAATGGATTGATTCCTTGAAATTTATTTGGCTAATAACTGAGATCGAAGAGCATTTCCAGATTGAATTTTCAAATGATGATTTTGAAGATAGAAATTTTTCAACAATAAAGGGATTAACGCAAAGAATTCTGCAATTGAAGGGATGATACTAATATGAAATTTGATTACCAGCAACAGGACATAATAGAATCCTTGAGGAAAGTCGGAATAACAAATGGTGATCAGATATTTATACATAGCAATATTGGTTTTTTCGGACAACTTGAACATGCCCGTTCTGCTTTAGATTATTATGAAGCCTTCAAAAATTCGATCCTGGAGGTTATTGGTGTATCGGGAACATTAATAGTACCTACTTTTAGTTATAGTTTTTGCTGGGGGAATGTATTTGATAAAAATGAAACTCCGGGTATATGCGGACTATTCTCTGAGATGTTAAGAAAGGATCCTCAATCATTAAGGTCGGAAGATGCAAATTTCTCAGTTGCAGCTATAGGTAAAAATGCCGAGTATTTTATCTCTGACCCCCCAGAACATTCTTTTGGAGAGAACTGTTTTTATGAAAGGTTTTTGCAGATAAACGGTAAATTCTTAACTTTTAATCTGGATCTCGGTTATCTTACATTTATTCATTATATAGAAAAATGTTTAGAGGTACCCTATCGCTATGATAAGCCTTTTAATGGGACTCTTATTAAGAATAGTGAAGAACATAAATGCTGTTTTTATCATTTTGTATATGATTTGGAAAAGCCCGAAACAAATGCTGACTCAACTAGATTTGGTAGAAAGGCTAAAGTTATGGGGGTGGCAAAGCAGGCTAAACTCGGCAAAGGTGAAATTCTAGCAATAACCGCTAAGGACTCTTTTGATCTGATTATGAGCGAATTACAAAGAGACCCTTCATTCCTTATAAGAGGCCAAAGATGAGTATTCCAAATTAATTTTGGAGGAAGTTTTAAAATGGAAGACATAAAAATGGATATTGATATATATGGTCTTGAAATATTTAAATTAATTGAGGAACTATATCCTATTTGTCGTAGTATTACTGGCAATGGGGTTCGAAGTACTTTGGAAATCATTAAAAAACATATACCAATTACCGTTCACGAGGTAGCATCTGGTACACAAGTACTGGATTGGGTTATACCAGAAGAATGGAATGTTGTCGATGCCTTCGTAAAAGATGAACAAGGAATAAAGGTGATTGATTTTAAAAAATCTAATCTACATTTGCTTAATTATTCTTCACCGATACATAAATTTTTACAATTAGATGAGTTGAAAGAACACTTATATTTCTTGCCTGATCATCCTGAATGGATTCCCTATGTAACATCATATTATCAAAAGAATTGGGGGTTTTGTTTATCATATGATGACTACAATAAATTAACTGATGGAATTTATGAAGTATTTATTGATACATCTTTTAAAGCTGGTAATCTAACTTATGGGGAATTTCTAATAAAAGGACAAAGTGAAAAGGAAGTTGTCATAAGTTGTTATCTTTGTCATCCTTCATTATGCAATGATAGTTTAACAGGTGTGGCTATTGCAGCATTTTTGGCAAAACACTTAAAAAGTCGTAAACATTATTATTCCTATAGATTTTTATTTATTCCTGAGACTATTGGGTCTATAACCTGGTTGCATTTTAATGAGGACAAACTTGGGAAAATAGAACATGGATTAATTGCTACCTGCCTTGGAGATAACGGTGCTATGACCTATAAAAAAAGTCGACAAGGTAATGCCAAAATTGATAAGGTTGTGGAAAAAGTCCTAATAGATTCAGGGAACCCATACAATATTATCGAATTTGATCCTTCAGATGGAAGTGATGATAGACAATATTGTTCAACTGGATTTAATTTGCCTTTTGGAACACTGATGAGGACAAAATACGGATGCTTCCCAGAATATCATACTTCAGCTGATAATTTGGATTTTATTAAACCAGATTATCTTGGGCAATCTTTAAAATATTATATTGATATTCTTTATTATTTAGAGAAGGATGATAAATATTTGAACATTTATCCAAAAGGTGAGCCTAATATGGGTAAACGGAACCTTTATAGAAGTGTAAATAAAAGTGAGGTAAAAAATTCACAAGCAGTGATCTTTTGGGTTTTGAATTTTAGTGATGGGCAACATTCGCTCTTGGATATATCATATCGTTCAGGTTTTTCATTTAGAGAAATCTGTAATGGTGCAAAAATTCTATGTGAGGCCGGTTTAATTCAAAAAATTGAATAATAAATTATTTAAAACAATATAAGAGTTGCGTAAAATATAAGGAAAAATAAAGGGTATATAGCGAACTATGGATATATTAATTAAACAAGCTATATTATTACATTCAGTAGCTGATGTTGAACATTATGTAAAGCACTTACATAAGAGTAATAATATTCTGTTTTCAACTCATGTTAGTGTAGATGTATATTTAAAGGAAAAATACAACCTCGAATGCAGATGTATAAGTAGCCTTTTTGATTTGAATGAAATTAATGATATTAGAGATAGATCAATTGAAATAATTAATCAAGTATTATCTTGTCTGGAATGCGAAATAACACCTACAATCAACAATATTTTGGATTTAGAAATTAGGTATTTTATACCACATTATTATTATCGAGCATTTCATCAATTAAATTCTTATATTACCTTAGTAGAGGGTCTTAAGAAGCTAATCATAATTCATGGGATAGATAAGCTGGCAATATATGACTATTGTTTTAATAACTTTTTGGAAGTCAATACTAGCATGGAAAAGTTAATATGTATATTATCAAAAAATGATGCTATCAATATCGTTATTGAAATAATTATAAATAGTAATAAACCACTAAAACCAGGAAATTCAATAATATGGGCTAAGATAATCAGATTATTTAATAATCCCAGGTATGCTTTAGGTAAAGGTTTAACACAAATAAAAAATTATCTTCGATTCTTCAGAAAAACTAAAAGTAAAAAAAGTATTTTAATTTATGATGAATTATATGACCTTGATTTTATTACCGATTATCTAGATGAATATAACGTATTTTATTACCATAATGATTTAGGGCATCCAACTGGAAAAAGAGTTAAAACAATAATTATTAAAATAGAAAATGCTACAGATATTAACTATACGCCAAAAGAAAACGATAATCTTTACGGATTGATAATGAATGAAATTATTATGGATTTCTGCAAAAATAGTCAACGATACCTTGAGCCCATTTGTTTATTAAAGGAGATTACCCAAAAGTTCCCCATTTGTATTGGTGTATGGGGGCTTCCACCGGTTTCAGGATCAAAGGCTATGATTTTTGAATATCTAAGGTCAAAACATATTAAGATTTTAGGCGCTCAACATGGATTCGGATTTGGCGAAAGCCTAAATATGCAATTTGAGGTGGATTTCTCTTTATGTGATTACTTCATTAGCTATGGTTTTACAGATGATGATGTAAAAAAATTACGACCTGTACATGGTAATAAAGCTGAAATTTTACCTTTAGGAAGTACCAAATTCACAACTAAACAAAAAAGGAAACAAATTAATATTGATATATTTTGGCCAATTACTAACTCAATATCAATAATGGATGGGGGAATGATGAGAATTCCCCCCCATATTTTGCTTGAAAGGCAAAAAAAAATTTTGGAGTATTTGAATTCATTGCATGAAGTTAAAATATATATTAAACCCCTCATGAATTCTAACCAAGACAATTTGGCGTTAATAGAAATAATCAAAAGGTTCAAAAAAATTAAATTGATTAATCTATCAATGAATGAGTTTTTGCGAAAGTATAATCCCAGGGCGGTAATAATTGAATTTCCTAGTACACCAATCTATGATGTTCTTAATCTTGATACTGAAATCTTTCTTATGAATGATGAATTACTCCCATTTGAAAAAAATGTTTTGAATGAAATACAAAAAAGAGTTTACTATTCTGAGACTGTTGATGATATATTAGCCCAGCTTAATCTTTTCCTCAAAGGTACACTGATTAAGAAACGAGATGATACATATCTAAAACACTTTCTTATTAAAGAATATACTAAGGAAAATATTATAAAAATTATAAATGATATTATGAAAACTCAATAATAAACGCAAATTACATAATCGATTATCCCAAAATATCTTGGCCGTAGAGATAAAATGAATTGTTGCATTTTGGACATCTAATTGTGATACATTGTTTTGCATGAGGACTTATCTTCTTTAAGGAAGTATTTGTTTTGTAGCAAAAACATTGTACCAAGGGATGCAGATACTCAATATTCATTAAGTTTACAAAATGAGGGCTCGTAATTGGAGAGAATAATTAATGATAATTCGTTTTTTTAATAATAAAACCCATGAGGACTCTTTAAACAAGCGGTATGTTTTTAAACTTAGCACCAATCTTATTGGTCTTTTTATAAATTTAATTACCCAGGCCATTATTCCTCGCGGTTTAGGGCCTAAAGCTTACGGAGATTTCAATTTTTTGACAAACTTTTTTAGCCAGATCATTGGTTTCCTGGATATGGGAACATCGACAGCTTTTTATACCAAGCTTTCCCAGAGATCTAAAGAAACCGGATTAGTAATTTTCTATTTATATTTTTCAGCCTTGGCGTCTGGTATTACACTACTATTTGTATTAATCAGCTATCTTTCTTCTATTTATTTTAATATATGGCCAGGACAAGAAATATTTTATATATACCTAGCTGCAATATGGGGAATTATCACTTGGTTTACTCAGGTTTTGAATAAAATGACGGATGCGTATGGATTAACTGTTCCTTCAGAAATAGTACGAATGATACAAAAGCTTGTGGGCCTTATTTTGATAATAGTATTATTTTTTGTCCATAAACTTAATTTGGCTAATTTCTATTATTATAATTTTATTATTCTTATTTTTTTAGCATTAGGATTTATTTGGATACTAAGAAAAAGCAATTATTCAATTTCGAAAAATTGGGAAATAACTTTAGGACAGGCAAAAAACTATTTATATGAGTTTTACGAATATAGTGCTCCTTTACTTACCTATGCGCTGGTAGGATTATTTGTAGGAATTTTAGATCGATGGCTCTTACAGCAATTTGCCGGGAGTGAGCAACAAGGTTTTTATAGTTTATCTTATCAGATTGGAGCAGTTTGTTTTCTGTTTACCAGTGCGATGACTCCATTGCTTATGCGAGAATTCTCAATTGCTTATGCAAATAAAGATATTAGCCTGATGGCCCATTATTTTCGCAGGTATATCCCAATGTTGTATTCAATAGCGGCTTACTTCTCTTGTTTTGTAGCTATGCAGGCCGCAACGGTTGTTCACCTTTTTGGAGGGGCGCAGTACCAGGGAGCTATTGCAGCTGTTATGATAATGGCCTTTTATCCAATTCATCAGACTTACGGACAACTAAGCAGTTCGGTATTTTATGCTACCGGACAAACTGGGATCTACAGAAATATTGGGATTATATTTATGATACTGGGATTACCTATTACCTATATTCTAATTGCTCCGGTTGGGAAGATGGGATTAAATGCGGGGGCAACTGGGTTGGCAATTAAAATGGTGGTCCTGCAGTTAGTTGGAGTAAATGTACAACTCTATTATAATGCCAAATTTTTGGGTTTGAACTTTTGGCGTTATTTAGGTCACCAGATGGTAAGCGTAGGCTGTATGCTGGTAATTGCATGGGGAACGGTTGTATCCATAAACCAGATAAGCTGGATGAATCAGCATATGTTGCCGAGTTTTCTAATTACCGGTTTTTCATACACTTTATTAGTTATAGTGTTGATTTATAAATATCCCCTTTTATTTGGACTAACTAGGCAAGATATTGTTGCATTAATTAATTCAGTTCAAGGACAGATAAAAAAATGATGACTTAGGTAGGTGAGCATACTGTGATTGCAGCATTATTATTGGGCCGAGAAGGCAGTGTCGGTTTTCCGGGGAAAAATCTTTATCCTGTTGTCGGACGATCACTCATGGAATACCCACTACTAGCAGCACTAAATGCTAAGCTAGTGGACCGGGTATATGTCTCAACCGATTCCGAGAAGATTAAAGAAGTTGGGAGAAAACATAATGCTTATATTATTGACCGACCCGCATACTTGTGTAGTAAAGAAGCTTTGGGAGAAGATGCTTATGTACATGGTTATCAGTATATTAAGAATGAATCTGCTGAAGAAATTGAATTAATGGTATTGCTGTTTTGTAATGCTCCCTGTGTGCTACCGGAACAAATAGATGAAGCAATTATGGTTCTTCGGGCAAATTCGGATTATGATTCAGCAGTAACCGTATCTCGTTATAATATGTATTCACCAGTACGGGCCAGGAGGGTAGGTTCTGATGGTCTACTGCACCCCTTTATACCCTTTGAAAACTATCCGCCTGATATGCAAATAAACTGTGACCGGGATACTCAGGGGGATGTTTATTTTGCCGATGTTTGTTTATCAGTGGTCCGGCCCCGGTGTCTGGAAAACCTCCATAAGGGTATTTTACCCCAGAAATGGATGGGACAGAAAATATATCCGATTAAGCAGTGGGGGGGACTTGATGTTGATTATGAATGGCAATTGCCCCAGATAGAATTTTGGTTGAGAAACCACGGCTTTACGGAAGAAAGCGTTCCTTACGGTGAATAAAAAGGATTTGTTGAGTATTGATAAAATACCATTTCGATAAGGAAGGTAAGAATGGATAAGATTAAGTTTGCTATTATAGGTTGCGGGCGTATAGCATACCGGCATATTGAAGCCATCCAGGCAAATTCTGAAGCTGAACTCGTCGCCCTGTGTGATCTCAATATAAATAAAGCAAAAGAAAGAAACGAACGGGCAGGGGTAAAAACATATCAAGACTATAATGATATGCTTCTAAAAGAGGATATTGATGTTGTCAATATCATGACTCCCAGTGGTATGCACGCAGAACATGCAATTGATATTATTAAAAAATACAGGAAGCACATAGTAGTTGAAAAGCCGATGGCGCTTCGAATCGCCGCCGCTGAAGAACTTATTGCAACAGCCCAAAATCACGATGTTAAACTATTTGTTGTTCACCAGAATCGCTTTAATAAGGCTGTTCAGAAGGTCAAAGACGGGATTGAGCAGGGTTTATTCGGACGTATGGTTATGGGTACGGTTAGATTGCGCTGGTCAAGAGGACAGGCTTATTATGATCAGGATCCCTGGCGGGGAATTTGGGCTCTCGATGGTGGAGCATTAACCAACCAGGCTATTCATCACATTGATTTATTGCGATGGTTAGTAGGAGAGATTGAAAGTGTTTCTGCTATTGGGGCTACTCAACTGGTTAATATTGAAGTCGAGGATACTGCTTGCGCCTGGCTGAAATTTAATAATGGGGCTCTGGGAGTAATAGAAGCCACAACTGCTACGAGACCTCTTAATCAAGATCTGGAGGCTTCCATATCTATTCTTGGTGAAAATGGGGTTGTGATTGCTGAAGGGGCATCGGTCAACAAGCTTACTGCATGGACATTCGATGATATTGATATGAGCGAACATATGGAAGAACCGCCCAATGTTTATGGTTATGGTCATAATCATATAATTGACAATGTCGTGGATGTATTGCTCAGCGGGGAATCTCCCTTGGTCAGCGGAGAAGATGCGATTAAATCCATTAAGTTGCTTAACGCCATTTACTGTTCTATGGAGCATGATGGGAGAGAAGTATTCCTAAGAGAAACCCCGGTATCTGGCAAACTCGGAGTCATTGATGAAAAGTCCCAACATATAGCCGACTTATATAGAACCGATATTATGTTGGGGAGGAAGTCTTAATGAATAATTATATTGTTACTGGAGGAGCAGGTTTTATCGGCTCCAACCTGGCCAAGCGGTTGATTGAAGAGGGGCATCAGGTATTTGTTATTGATGATTTATCGACTGGTTTTGTGAGAAATATACCCGCAGGAGCCGAATTCTGTCAGGCTGATATTAGTGATTATCAACAATTACTTAAAATCGGGTTACCTGATAAAATCGACTGTGTATATCATCTGGCGGCACAATCGTCAGGAGAAGCCTCTTTCGATGATCCTGCCCGGGATATTGATATAAACTACAAAGGGACCTTTAACATGCTTAAATTGGCTGATATTAAGCAGGCCAGCCGGTTTATTTACACCAGTTCTATGAGCGTTTACGGTGAAGTAAACGAAAAAAATACTCATGAATCTCATAAATGCGATCCAATATCCTATTATGGTTGCAACAAGCTCGCTTCGGAACGGATTATTGGTCTTTACACCGGGAAATCAGTGCTTAAGCCCTCTATATTCAGACTTTTTAATGTGTACGGACCAGGACAAAATATGCTGAATATGAAACAAGGAATGGCAAGCATCTATATGTCCTTCATTATGAAGGACGAACCTATAATGGTTAAAGGATCTTTGGAAAGATTCCGGGATTTTATTTATATAGACGATGTGGTTGATGTACTCCGCCAGAGTGAGAATTGTACCGAGACATACGGTGAAACCTATAACGTCGGAACCGGTAAAAAAACAACTGTTCTTGAATTATTGGATGCTATATTGAAAGTTTACGAAAAAGAGGATTTTGATAAATGGGTAGTTTGTTCAGGTAATACTGCGGGGGATGTTACAGGTTTGATTGCCGATAACACCAAATTATGCTCCGCGTTAAATTGGAAGTCAAAAACAAACATCGAAACAGGTATCTGTAAAATGAAAAAATGGATCGATGAAACCTTTGATTGGTGGAGGGTTAATTAATGAGTGTTATTTGTCCCCTATGTTCTAATGCGGAACTTTCTCTTATTACTAACCGGGTGAGATTTGATAATAAAGCAGATGTTCTTTATTGCGAAAAATGCTCGTTGATATTTCTGGATCAAAACTCCTTTCAACTACCGACGGACTTTTATGAAAATGAATATCACCAGACATATCTTGCACATATTGAACCGGCCATGCTTGACCCGAATGTTTACTATGAGAAAATGCTGGCTGTGACTAAACCTTGGAGTGATAGAATAATTAAATTACTAAATGGAAATGAAATAATGCTTGATTTTGGTTGCTCGACGGGACATTTAATAAGCAATATCCAACCAGCGGCTAAAAAGGTTTATGGCCACGAGCTTAATAAAAAAGAGGTTGAGTTTTGCAGGAACGTAAAGGGTCTGGATGTTGCTTCAGAGCCTTTGCACAATAGGTTTGCCGAAGAAATGTTTGATTATATTACCATGATTTTTGTTCTTGAACATATTGCTGAGCCAATAGTTTTACTTAATTATCTTAAAAGGTTTTTAAAACCCGATGGGAAATTTTTGATTCTTGTACCCAACGCGCAAGATGCTTTGTTAAGCTTTTATGAAATTCCTGAGTTTAAACATTTTTATTATTGTGTTGAGCATTTGTTTTACTATACGCCTAAAACAATTAATGAGGTTTTTAAAAAGGCAGGGTTGAGAGGGAGTATTGAAACAGTTCAAGAATACCCGATTACCAATCATTTGAACTGGGGATACAGGCAAAAACCATCGGATACAATGGCTTCCCGCCGGAACATTCCCGATATTCCGCTCAGTGCTTCCGCGATGATTCCTAAATGGGAAGAATTCTGGTTCTCAATAAATAAACAATATTTTAGATTCTTACAAGACAACGGATATGGCGACCGTATCTGGTGTGAGATCGGTTTAAAGTAGTTGTCTGAATAAAAGACAAATAAGGAGAATAATAATGCCGGAAGTAAAAAGACATATAAAAAATCTATTTCGAACTCATTCGGAACATACCAACCGAAAAGCGGCTTTGCGCTTGGATATGAATGAAAGTGTCGAAGGATTGCCGGATCAATTTGTGAAGTCGGTTCTGGCTGAAATCGATGGAAATTTTATGGCCTCCTATCCTGAATATCGGTTACTGGAGGAAAAGTTAGCCAAACATAATAATCTCAATATTGATAATATTTGCTTATCAAATGGTTCTGACGGGGCTATAAAGCTAATTTTTGAGGCTTATGTATTGCCGGGTGACAATATTCTTTTAACTGATCCGACTTTCGCCATGTATCCTGTTTATGGTCAAATGTATGACGCTAATGTCTCACTGATTAAATATGATTCTAACTTGAGACTATCAGCAGAAGAATTTTGTGGGATGATTTCAAAGGGAACAAAGTTGGCCGTGCTGGTTAATCCCAATAATCCTACCGGAAGCATTTTGTCCCGTGACGACATTATTAAGGTTATAAAAAAGGCCTCTCAAAGTGATACACTGGTTATTGTAGATGAAGCTTACTTTTATTATTGTCAGGAAACAGTGATAGATTTAGTCGGTAATTATAATAACTTGGTTGTTTTAAGAACATTCTCCAAACTGTGTGGAATTGCCGCAGCCAGATTGGGTTATGCGGCCGCCTGTTCTGAAATTATTGATAACCTGAGAAGGGTCAAACCCACTTATGATGTGAATGGATTAGCCGTGCTTTTTGCCGAAAAACTTTTGGATAGACCGGAATTAATGCAAGACCTTATGAGAGCGGTTAATAACGGTAAAGAATTTTTATCAGCCAAATTGTCTTCAGAAGATATTGAGCATCATATTGGTCATGCAAATTTTGTTCTTATTAAATGTGCGGATAGGGCCGCTGAAGTTACGAAAAGACTGGAAGACAAAAATATTTTAGTCAGCAGCGGTTTCAGACAGGAATTTTTGAAAGATTATATTAGGATAACGATAGGAAGCAGGGAAAAAATGGAGCAGTTTTGGAGAGAGTTTATTCGGATATGGAGGAACTAGCTTGAGTAAACGGGTATTGAAAGCAGTTCTTAGAGCCGTAGGAATTAATCCACGTTTTTTAATTGAAAGGTTTTCATCTTTGTCCATAAAAGCGGCTCTAAATAAAAATGATATTTTTATGATAGAAGAGTTGAGAAAAATCGTACCGGATCTTTCGGATCAGTATTCTCAACCTTTTGACAATTATAATGAATTTATTGAATTGAAACTGAGGGCTCAACATGCTTTTCAATGTAAGTTAATGTTAAGAGCAATTGAACCTGTTAACGATCAAAAAAGTAATATTAAAATGGCTGTCGTTGATATTGGGGACTCAGCCGGTACACATATGCATTATCTAGAAATACTTTCGCGTAAAAAGTATAAACTTAACATCGATGCGTTAAGTGTTAATTTGGATAATCGAGCAATTGATAAAATAAAGAGCAAAGGTAGAAAGGCATTACTTTGTCGTGCCGAAGAACTGGATTTGGCAGAGAATATTGCTTTATACACTACTTTTGAGATGGTCGAACACCTACATAATCCCGCAATATTTTTTTATCGATTAGCCAAAAAAGGAACGGGCAAGAAAATGGTTATAACTGTTCCATTTGTAAAGAGAAGCCGGGTAGGCTTATCAAATCTACGAAATCATAATCAAGAGCCATATTATGCTGAAGATGAACATATTTTTGAATTGAATCCCGATGATTGGCAACTGCTAGTGTTGCATTCGGGATGGAGAGTAATTGAGAGTAATATTTATTACCAGTATCCGCGACATATTCCTATTATTAGCCAATTATTAAGCTGGTACTGGAAAACTTTCGATTTTGAAGGATTTTGGGGAGCAATATTAGAAAAAGATATGACCTGTGCTGACTTATATCAAGATTGGGAAGATTGAGAGGGGGGATGGATTAGTGAAAGTGTTAATTGCGATATATCCGTTCCTAAGCAAACCGCCAGTATTATGTGACACTGAATTTGTATGCAATCCTTGGGGTAGGGAACCGTCTGCAGACGAAATTGAAGCGGAATTGATAAAAGGAAAATATGACGCGCTGATTGTCGGAACAAAGAAGGTTAACAAATCAATAATTGATAATATGGATACGCTGAAAGTGATATCCAGGGTAGGTGTCGGATATAACAATATCGATGTTGAGTATTTCAAGGAACATGGGGTGATAACTGCCTATACCCCATTCGGTCCGACAGATTCAACCGCGGAAATGGCTTTAGCGTTGATATTGGCAGGAACCAGAAGATTAGTTAATTACGATCGCATGATAAAGGACAAAAGATGGCAACGAAATTTTGGATTACGGCTTATGGATGCCACCATCGGAATAATTGGATTTGGACGAATTGGCAAACGTCTGGCTATTCTGCTTAAAGCCTTTGGATGTGAGATACTATTGAATGACATTAAACCTGATTTAGCGACTGCTCATGCTATGGGATGGCGATTTGCTGACAAGGAAGAAATACTGAAGAGAGCGGATGTGATTTCATTTCATGTTCCTTTAAAAAAAGACACTGTAGATTGGCTTTCCCATAAAGAGTTTGAAGCAATAGATAGACCGGTGACAATAGTAAATACGGCTCGTGGTGGCATAGTGAATGAACAGGCTATTTATACATACCTTAAGTCTCATCCAGAGAGTTATTATTGTTGCGATGTTTTCGTGGAAGAGCCTTATCAGGGAAATCTTAATGAATTAGAAAATGTATTACTGACACCCCATGCCAGTTCATTTACAGTTGGTTCCCGAAAACAGACCGAATTATTGGCTATTGGGAACTGTATAAGAATACTTAACGGAGAGCCTTGCGATTATATCGTGGAGAAAAATGAATAATGCGGGTTGAATACTTATCTTATTCAATTCAACGGAGAAATCCGGTTTATGGATTAACGGAGAAGGAAATCGAAATCGAATCAATCAAGTCCATTGCTCAAGGGGACTCCTGTAATGTTTATCGAGTTTGTTTTGAGAACCACTGGGGGACGCATGTTGATGGTCCGGCTCATTTTTTTTTAAATGGTAAGAGAATAGCACATTATAATGCTGAGTTCTGGCATTTTACATCTCCGCAAGTAATACCTGTGAATGCAGAACCCGGGCAGATTATTTCCATGGACGATTTATTGGTAACGATTGATTCAAAAACTGATTTATTATTACTTCAGTCGGGTTGGTCTCGGTATAGGGGACAGGATTCCTACAGCCTTAGAAATCCAGGCTTGAGCCCTGAAATAGGTTTCTGGTTGCGAAAAGAACGGCTATGTCTGAGGGCTATTGGATTTGATTTTGTTTCAGTATCTTCTTTTGAGAATCGCGAGTTAGGTAGAATAGCACATAGAGCATTTTTAGATCCAGATGGTTATGGAAATCCCATAGTAATTATTGAAGATATGTGTTTACAGGGCGATATGCAAGATTTAAAAGAAGTATGGGTGGCCCCTTTGCTGGTAGACAGTATTGATAGCGCGCCATGTACAGTTTTGGGAGTATTTAAGTGATAAAAGCAATTATTTTTGATTTTGATGGTGTATTATTAGAGTCTGCAGACATAAAAACGAGAGCTTTTGCAAAGCTTTTTGAGAAGGATCATTCTGATAAGCTGACCTCAATAATAGCTTACCATATGGAAAACATGGGTATATCCCGTTATATAAAATTCCGTTATATTTTTGAGAAGATACTTAAAATGCCACTAACAGTTGAAGAAGAAAATCGATTAGGTGAGGAATTTTCAGCAATTGTTATTAATGAAGTATTGGCAGCGCCCTTTGTACCGGGTGCTCTAGAGTTTTTGCAAAAGTATTATAAGGAATATTTATTTTTTGTTGCTTCTGGAACTCCAGAAGAGGAATTGGATTGTATAATCGAAAAAAGGGAATTAAACGGTTATTTTGTTGAAGTCCACGGTACTCCGAGAAAAAAGGCTGATATTATTGCTGATATTCTGGACAGGCATAATTTGATTCCATTAGAAGTGCTCTTTGTGGGAGATGCTGAAAGTGATTTGATAGCTGCTCAAACTACCAGAGTCCATTTTATAGCCAGGATTCATGGGAATGGCAATGATTTAAACGAGTGCAAATATAAAGTTGCAGATTTGTCTGAACTGGTTCATATTACCGATCACTTATAGATTTATGCGAATACCAATTTATAGAGGATAGGGGAATATTGTTATGAGAGCGATTGTTTTTGGCGGTTCCGGTTTTTTGGGTAGTCATGTGGCAGATGGTTTGAGTGATAATGGATATGATGTAATAATCTTTGATTTGGTTCATTCGCCATATTTAAGAGAAGAACAAAAAATGATAATTGGCGATATTCTTAATCCCCAGAAGGTTAACGAGGCCATAGCAGGGTGCGATTATGTTTATAACTTCGCCGGTATTGCCGATTTGGATGATGCCACCACTAAACCTATTAAGACTGTTGAATTAAATATTATGGGGAATTTAAATATCATGGAGGCATGTTTGACCGCTAATGTGAGCCGTTATATATATGCAAGTTCAATTTATGTTTATAGCCAAAAAGGTGGTTTTTACCGTTGTAGTAAGCAGGCGTCGGAGATATATATTGAAGAGTATCAAAGAAGATTTGGTCTTGATTTTACGATACTTAGATATGGAACATTATATGGACCGAGAGCTGATAGTAGCAACAGCATTTGCAGATATATAAAGCAGGCTCTTGAAAAAGGTGTTATCAGTTGCAGTGGAACCGGGGAAGAAATGCGGGACTATATTCACGTGCGCGATGCGGCCCGGTTGAGTGTTGATATTCTGAATGAAGAGTATAGTAATCAACATATCATTCTCAGTGGTCACCATACAATGAGGTTTAAAGATATGTTATTTATGATAAAAGAGATTCTAGGTAAAGATGTGATGATAAATTTCAATAATCAAAAAAATCAAGACCATTATGCCTATACCCCTTATTCGTATACTCCCAAAATTGGTTCAAAACTTGTTAATCATCTTTACGTAGATATGGGACAGGGGTTGCTTGAATGTTTGCATGATATAGATAATATTAGTGAGAAGTAGACTTTAATTAAAAAACGAAGGAAACAATATAAGATGAGAGTCCTTGATTTTGCCAAGCTTACTAAAGAAGAGAATCTTATTCTAAATCAGGTGGCACAAGATATACGAAAACCATTTAATGATTGTATTGCAAAGTTATATAAAGGCAGAGAAAACGATATAGATTGGTTGTTTAGCAGTGTAGCCAGTCGGAACATTTACTTTAGTCCAATGTTTTTAAACTGCTGCTACCTGGCTTTAGTGCTAAAACTTGTAGAAATAAAAAATCTACCGGAAAAAATAGTTGTAGATTCAAAAGCAATGAAGATAACATTAGAAAATTACTTTTTAAGAACGGGCTTATCTATTAGTGTGGAATATCAATTATCCTTTATAAAAAAAATTAAAAACAGGATTGTACCGTTATTACAATGGTTTTCGAATTGTTTTTATTTTATAAATCAATATACTAAGCTTCGCAATGCTTTTAAATATGATTATAATTCATCACAGAGTATAACACTTCTTGATACATTTATATTACATAATAGTTTTGCAAACGGGATCTATAATGATCGTTATTATTATAATTTATTAGATTTTTTATCCTATGAAGAAAGAAAATTAATTTATTATCTTCCCACCTTTTATCAGATTAAAGATTATTACAAAATAATTTTAGCGATGAAAAATGCAAAAGAACAATTTATTTTAAAAGAATGTTTTCTTAAATGGAGAGATTATTGGTTTGCTTTTGGACATTTTGGAAGGATGTTAAGATTAAAAGTTCATTATAGTTATTTTTTGGATTTTAATATAACCGGTTTAATTAAAGAAGAGATTTACCATTGTTCATGTAACAGTTCGACTATAATAGGAATTCTAAACTATAGATTTGCCCAACGATTGAAAGAACAAGAAATAAACGTAAGATTGGTAATTGATTGGTTCGAAAATCAAATCGTTGATCGCGGTCTTAATGCAGGTTTTAGAAAATATTATCCCAATACACCCGTTGTGGGTTATGTAGGTGGTCCATACTTGGACAACAATATACACGTAATTCCAACGATTATAGAAGAAGAGAGTATGGTAATTCCCCAATATATAGAGGTAATGGGCGCGGGAATGATTGAACAAACAAAGGAATTTAACCAGTATTTAAATGTAGATGTTGCTCCCGCATTACGTTTTCAACATATTTGGTGTGATGGAAACCATTATCCTGATCATAATGCGTTTACGATTTTAGTTGCACTACCGATTATATTGAAAGATGGAAACGATATTTTAGAATTGCTTAATGATGTCTTTAAAAAAAACGAAATAATATCTTGTCGGCTTTTTATTAAACCGCATCCTACTAATAAAATAGATACAATTAAAGAATTCTTTGGGATTGAATGGCCTAAAATTTTTGAGTTTGTTAGTGGAGATTTTTATGATTGCTTAGAAAAATCAGATTTAGTAATTACCAACGGTTCCAGTACCTGTATGGAAACAATAGCCAAAGGAATTCCAGTTATTATTGTTGGCAATCAGTCAGGTTTAACTCAGAATCCAATACCGACGGATTTTAAGGAAGATATTTGGACTTTATGTTATACATTTGATGAATTATTTCAGGCTATTTTATTTTATGCTAGCCGAAATCAGGAAACAATTAAAAGACATAATGAAACTGGCAAAAGAATAAAAGCAAAATACTTTGAACCGGTTACTAAAGCAGGGGTATATAAGCTCTTAAGGTTAGATGAAAGAATATGAAATTTATTCGGAAATGAGGTTGAGGACTTGAAGGTCGTAATTTTATGCGGTGGATATGGTACCCGCATACGTGATGTATCTGATGATATTCCCAAGCCAATGATACCAATCGGGGGATTTCCCATTCTTTGGCATATTATGAAATACTATGCGCACTGGGGGCACAAGGAGTTTATACTATGTCTGGGTTACAAGGGATATGTTATCAAAGATTTTTTTCTTAACTATGAAGCGCATACTAAAGATTTAACTATATCAACTGGCTCTAAACCATCCGTTTATTATCATAATAAGCAAGACTCCGATGATTGGACCATTACCTTGGCGGAAACCGGAAGGGATGCAATGACCGGAGCCAGAATTAAGAGAGTACAAAAATACTTACAGGGGGAACAGAATTTCCTTTTGACTTATGGAGATGGCGTAGGCGATGTGAATTTAGATGAATTATTGGAGTTTCATATGTCTCACGGCAAGGTATTAACGGTATCCGGGGTAAGGCCTCCAGGTAGATTCGGCGAGATGATGATCGATGGTGGTCAGGTGCAAGCGTTTAATGAAAAGCCCCAGGCAAGCGGCGGTCGCATTAATGGCGGATTCTTTGTTTGCAAACAAGAAATATTTGATTATATGGATGATAGGGAAAATCTAGTCTTTGAGCAGGAGCCAATAAATAATCTTGTGAAAGATAAACAGATGATGGTATATGAGCACGATGGATTTTGGCAACCCATGGACACATCAAGAGAGTATAACTTGCTTAATGGTTATGTTGAGAGAGGTGAGGCTCCATGGGTGAAATGGTAGACGATTTGGAAATATTGAAAGGAAAAAGGGTGTTAGTTACTGGTGATACCGGGTTTAAAGGTTCTTGGTTAAGCTTATGGTTGAATTTATTGGGGGCGGAGGTAGTAGGTTATGCATTACCTCCGGAGTATGAAAAAAACCATTTCACTTTGCTTGAATTGGACAAGATTATTGATCATGTAAATGGAGATATTCGTGACATTGAAAAAATGAATCGGATATTTAAAGAGTTTCAACCCGAATTTATTTTTCATCTGGCTGCGCAGGCATTAGTAAGAAGGTCATATCAAGAGCCAAAATATACTTTTGATACTAATATAAGCGGTTCTGTAAATATTTTGGAGATGGTCAGGACCACTTCATCTGTACAATCCCTAATTTATGTTACTTCAGATAAGTGTTATCGGAATAATGAATGGGTCTGGGGATACCGTGAAAACGATGTATTGGGAGGGCACGATCCGTATAGTGCGTCTAAAGCAGCAGCTGAAATTGTGTTTTCATCATATTTAGATTCTTTCTTCAGTCAGCAAAGACAGTTGGGGGTCTCTAGTGTAAGGGCAGGTAATGTAATTGGGGGGGGCGATTGGTCTACAGATAGGATAATTCCTGATAGTATTAAAGCATTAGAGGCAGGGCAACCGATCATATTAAGAAATCCGGGAGCAAAACGCCCCTGGCAGCATGTATTGGAGCCCCTATATGGGTATATGACACTGGCAATAAAACAATACCGTGAACCGCAAAGGTACTCTGGTTCATGGAATTTTGGACCCCGCATAGAATCAATACGAACGGTAGAGGATTTAACCAATGAGCTTATTCTATCCTGGGGAGAGGGTACGCTTAAATTGGAATCAGTTAATAATGCCCCGCACGAGGCAGGTTTATTAAATTTGAATTGTGATAAAGCCAACCAGATTCTTGGGTGGTATCCCCGCTGGGATTTTGATAAAACCGTTTTAAAAACGGTTGAGTGGTATAAAGGCGTTATGAATGGAACACCTGCTTACATGGTATCAAGGGAGCAGATACAGGAATTTATGAGGGGAGTATTGGGATGATTGATGGAGTAGTTATTACCGCTCTGAGACAATTTTTGGACGAACGTGGTAAAGTAATGCATATGCTTCGCTGTGATTCCCCGATGTTTCAACAATTTGGGGAAATATATTTTTCCTGTATATATCCGGGAGCGATAAAGGGTTGGCATGTTCACAAGAAAATGACATTAAATTATGCTGTACCTCATGGAAACATTAAGTTTGTTCTTTATGATGACCGGGAGGATAGTCCGACGCGGGGAGAACTTCAGGAGATTTTTTTAGGCCCGGATAATTATGTGCTGGTTACGGTACCTCCTCTAGTTTGGAATGGTTTCAAAGGTCTCGGGAAAGAAATGGCTATAGTTGCGAATTGTGCGTCAATTCCTCACGACCCTGATGAAATTGAGAGGTTGGATCCATTTAATAAATCTATCCCCTATGATTGGGGGATTAAGCACGGATGAGTAATAAGATTTTAATAACAGGCGGGACGGGTTATCTGGGAGGACGAATTGCAGCTGATTTGATTGCTGTAAATAAGTTCCCTGTGCGATTAACGGTTCTACCCAATGAAGGTAATTATCCGTCTGACTTATCTGATTGCGAAATAGTGCCAATGGATTTATTAGATGACCAACAGATTAATGTTGCTTGCAGGGGTGTAGGTTGCATAATACACTTGGCAGCGATGAATGAAATAGAGAGTGCTATGGATCCAGAAAGAGCATTGGCTGTAAATGGACTGGGTACGTTAAAATTGATTCAAATCGCGGAAGCGGAAGGAGTAGAGCGATTCATTTATATGTCTACCGCACATGTCTATGGTGCACCTTTAGTGGGCAATATTACCGAAGCCACGTTACCCAGGCCAATCCATCCTTATGCCATTACTCACCGGGTGGCAGAAGATTTTGTATTAGCTGCCTTATCACAATGTAGAATACAGGGCATAGTAATCAGGCTTTCCAATGCTGTTGGAAGCCCGGTACATCCGTCTGTAAATAGGTGGTCTCTGGTAGTTAATGATTTATGTCGCCAAGTTGTTAACAATGGGAAAATGCAATTGCGTTCTTCTGGGATGCAAATGAGAGATTTTATTCCTATAGTAGATGTCTGTGCCGCTATTAAACATTTTTTAATATTACCAGAGGTTGAATTGGATGATGGATTGTTTAACCTGGGCGGGGAGAACTCATTAAGGATTATTGATTTGGTTGAGATTATTGCTGATAGAAGTCTGGATATTTTTGGATTTAGGCCCTCGATAATTAAACCGTCTGCAGTACCTGGTGAAGGAACAGAATCACCGTTATTCTATTCCATTGATAAACTAAAAAAAACCGGTTATAAGCTTAATGGAAATATTATTAATGCGATTGATGAAACATTGTTGTTTTGTGAAAAGCATTTTGGGATGAAAAAAGATGAATAACCAATCGCTGGTTTCAGTTTTAATGAATTGCTATAACAGTGAAAAATACCTAGAAGAGACCTTGATAAGTTTAGTAAATCAGACCTATTTGAATTGGCAGTTAGTATTTGTAGACAATTGTTCTACGGATAATAGCAACGTGATTGTTGATAAGTATAAGCGGGATTCAAGGGTAATTTATTTGAAAACACCATGTCATATGCCTTTGGGAGAGGCTAGGGAATATGGGCTTAAATGGTGTTCGGGGGATTTTATTTGTTTTCTGGATACTGATGATATTTGGAGATCGGATAAACTGGAAAGACAGCTTAAGTTCTTACAAAACAATTCGGAAATACTGCTCTGCTATTCTAGCTATTTTCTAATTGATGAAAAAAGCCAAATAACTGGTCGGCGAAAATTTAAGAGCAGGAGCGGTGATCTTTTTGGATATAATTTAGCTAACTATGAGATTAATTTCCAAACAGTAATGGTACGGAGAAAGGCGCTGGAGTTGGTTAGTCGTCCATATTTTGATCCTTCTTTGAAGTTTTCTCCGGATTATAATTTGTTAATGCATATACTTGCTTGTGGGCAGGCTGCTTGTATGAATGAAAAACTGGTTTATTATAGGAAAAGTTCTGGTTCTTTGACTCAGAAAAGTATTGCTTTATGGGGAAAAGAGTCAGAATATACTTATCATCAATTGGATAAGATGGGAATTTTAAAGAATAAAAGTACTGGATTGCAACGCAGGCAAGCCTTGGCCAAGATAGCTTATTATAAAGCGGAACATTGTATTGCTGAAGATGACTATCATGGAGCCAGGGAATTGCTCAGAGAGTATTGTTGTACAAATTACAAATATTTGATCCTGTACTTAATTAGCTATTTTCCTGCATTATGGAGGTTGGCACACAGATTCAAATGAAAATTTCGGTTCATTATCTGGGGGAATAACAAAATGAAGAAAAAAACAGTATTTGTAACCGGAGCCACTGGATTTGTAGGCAAACATTTAGTGAAAAAGTTACTGGAAGATAATATTTATATATTTGCTTTAACTAGGCAAAAACAGGCGGAATTACTCGGTGTCCCTAATATTCAAATATATATTGGCGATATAACGGAGAGGATTCAGATACCTGAAGATGTTTCGACAATCTACCATTGTGCGGGTGTAATATCCCAGGAAGAACAAATGCAAAAGGTTAATGTGGAAGGAACTCGTAGGATAGTCGAGGCGGCATTGACACGAGGATGCCGCCTAATTTATTTATCTAGTGCAGGGGTAGTGGGTCGTTCAAATGATTATTTGATTAATGAAAATACTGCATGCCAACCTCAGAATATGTATGAAAGAAGTAAGTATGAGGCAGAGAAGATAGTGCTGGATGGAATTAACCGCGGGCTTAAGACACAAATATTGAGGCCTACGATAATTTTTGGAACTGGCCGGGCACATAATCAGGATAGCTTCTTGCATTTACTCAGGAGCATTAAACACGGAAAATATAGAAATATCGGCAATGGTATTTATAATATTGTACATCTGGATGAAGTAGTTCGTGTTATGCGTATGCTAGATAATGACAATATATCCAACGGCGGCCTCTATATTATTAATAGTCCGGTGCATTTTAAAGATATGGCCAGAATAGTGAAGGCTGAAATCACCGGAAGGTCGGCAGAAACGGGGAGTATTCCTTATGGAGTGGCCTTTATGGCAGCTACCTTGTTAACCCTAATATCTTTCATTATTCGTAAACCGCTTCCTCTTACATTATCTCGTTTCCGAGCGCTTACCAACAAAACGATATTTTCCCAGAACCTTCTTGTCGAAAGGCTCAATTACCAGCCTTTGTTGCCGGTCGAGGAATATATTAAGAAAACGTGTCATGATTACGAAAGTGCAGGTTTGCTTTAAATATGTGCCTGGACAACTCAGGGAGAATACTATTTATGAATCCAGAACCGGTAAAAATATGTGTAATTACCACCGTTTCAATAACACTCAGGGCATTTCTGCTTGAGCAATTGGTCTTCTTATCACAAAATGGTTTTGATGTGACTGTCGTCTGTGATAATGATCGGGATTTTGCCAGGGATTGTCCTGCAGAGCTTAAATATATACCGGTTCATATGATTAGAGGAATAGGATGGCTATCGACATTTACCGGCCTGTGGAAGCTATACCGACTTTTTAGGATCAAAAAATTCAGCATGATTCAATATTCTACCCCCAAAGCCGCCCTGCTTTCTTCTCTGGCCGGATTTATGGCCGGTATCCCGGTAAGACTGTACTGTCAATGGGGAATCCGTTATGTCGGGCTTTCTGGTTTATCCAGAAGGATATTCAAATTGATCGAGAAATTAACGTGTTTGTTAAGCACTGACATAGCGCCGGACAGCCGGGGCAACCTGGATTTTTGCGTCGGCGAAGGATTGTATCCTGCTGAAAAGGCTTATGTTGTACATAAGGGTAGTGCCAATGGAGTGGATTTGGAAAAATTTGATTTAGCGAAAAAGGCTGTGTGGTATGATAATAGCCGTTCAGAGCTGAAAATAGGAAAGGATTGCTTTGTCTATGGTTTTGTCGGCAGGATTACCAGGGATAAAGGAATAAACGAACTGGTAACAGCCTTTATAAGAATGGCTGAATCGGATGCTCAAATAGTTCTTTTATTGGTCGGTCCCAAAGAGGAGCGTCATGGCTTGGAAGCTGGTATAATGGAAGCGATAGATAATCATCCCCGCATTTATTCCGTAGGCGCCAAAAGCAATCCCCAGGAATATATCGCCGCTATGGATGTAATGGTTCTGCCCAGTTACCGGGAGGGATTCGGGATAGTCGCCATCGAATCTCAGGCAATGGGTGTGCCGGTGATCGCCACCGATATACCCGGACCGCGTGAAGCGATCATAAACGGGGAGACGGGGATATTGGTTCCTTGTAAGGACGCCCATGCTCTTGAGGAAGCAATGCGGGTATTGAGAGCCAGTAAAGAAATGTTGGATTCGATGGGCAGAAATGGCCTTGAATTTGTAAGCGAGGATTTTGAACAAAAAAGGTTTTGGGAAAAGGTTTTGGAACACCGGCGCGGTTTGTTGAGCAAGAGGTCCGTGATGAGTTGAAAGATATTACTCAATATGGGAATAATGCGGGGAGAAATACAATGCGATCGAAGAGCCGGCTTAAAAGAGTACTGGACTTAGTCGTTAGTATAATGGTATTGATTTTGGTATCGCCAGTTTTATGCATGATGGCTTTAATAATACGATTTAAACTGGGAGCTCCGGTTATCTTCCGGCAGGTTCGACCCGGACTGCGCGGCGAACCGTTCAAGATGTACAAATTCCGCACCATGAACGATAAACAGGATGAGGAGGGCAAGCTGTTGCCGGATGCCGAGCGTTTGACCCGTCTGGGGAATTTTTTGCGCAGCGCCAGCCTGGATGAGCTTCCCGAATTCATTAACGTTGTGAAAGGGGATATGAGCCTGGTGGGGCCCAGGCCTTTGCTTATGCAGTATCTGGACAGGTATACTCCGGAGCAGGCCCGGAGGCATGAGGTGAAACCCGGGATTACCGGGTGGGCGCAGGTGAACGGCCGCAATGCCCTTAGCTGGGAAGGAAAGTTTGCCCTGGATGTATGGTATGTTGATAACCAGTCTTTCTGGCTGGATTTGAGGATATTGGGTATGACCATATGGAAGGTATTCCGGCGGGAAGGGATTAGTTCCGAGGGATGCGCTACCATGGATGAATTTATGGGAAGCGAACTGAGAGACAAAAATATTAAGAGTTTTTATGAGGGTACTCAAGACAAGCAACGGGCAGTTAACGAGCTTGGGGAAGCTTTCGCGCAAGCGGCGATCTCTCATAATGATTAAATTGGGGTGCAATTGATTTGGCGAATTTTGAGGATGGAGTCAGGAACTGCGAGGATGGGGTTTTTATTTTAGGAGCCGGCGGACACGCTAAAGTGGTGGCGGCTACCCTGCAGGAAGCCGGGATCCCGATTGCGGCGTTTTTGGACGACGACCCCGGCAAAATCGGAAGTATTATTGCGGGAGTGCAAGTCGCCGGCAGTTTAGATACAATTATAGGCAAGGGAAAGGTGAAGGCTGTTATTGCCTTGGGAGATAACCGGACCAGAAAGGAAGCCGCGATCCGGTTTCAGCCTTATTGCCGGTGGATAACGGCGATTCATCCTCTGGCGGTGATACATGAAAGTGTAAAAATCGAAGAGGGAACCGTGGTGTTTGCGGGCGCGGTTATCCAACCCGATACCCGTATCGGCAGGCATGTTATTGTAAATACCGGGGTAACGATTGATCATGACTGTGATATAAGGGATTTCGCGCATCTTGGGCCGGGAACGCATCTGGCCGGAAATGTTGCTTTACGGGAAGGTTGTCTTCTCGGGGTTGGGGTGGCTGTTATCCCTGGCCGGCAAATCGGAGAATGGTCAACGGTGGGGGCCAATGCTTCCGTGGTTGCGGATGTACCGGATGGGGTGATTGCAGTAGGCGTTCCGGCCCAGGTTATAAAAGAAATAAGTAGGGACTGATATTAAATCGGGAGTGATTATGTACTATGACAAGATCAGAAAAACGCATTTATCTTTCTTCGCCGCATATGAGCGGGTATGAACAGGAATATATCGATGAAGCATTTGCTACCAACTGGATTGCGCCTTTGGGACCGAACGTAGATGCTTTTGAACGGGAACTGGCGGCCCATGTGGGTTCTGAAGGGGCGGTGGCTTTGAGTTCCGGTACGGCCGCTATACATCTGGCTTTGAGGCTGCTGGGAGTTGGTCAGGGTGATACTGTGTTTTGTCCGTCATTAACCTTTATAGCCAGTGTGAACCCCGTATTATATCAGGGAGCGAAACCTGTTCTGATTGATTCCGACCCTGCAAATTGGAATATGTCGCTGTTGGCTTTACGCAAGGCTTTTCTGGATGCTGAGTCATCCGGCCGGTTGCCGAAGGCGGTTATAGTAGTAAACTTATATGGCCAAAGCGCAGATATGGTTCCTATTCTGGAGCTATGCAACAGCTATGGAGTCCCGGTAGTGGAAGACGCCTGCGAGTCTCTGGGGGCGACCTGCCAGGATAAATCCAGCGGCACCTGGGGTAAATTTGGGACGTTTTCCTTTAATGGGAACAAGATTATTACCACCTCCGGCGGAGGTATGCTGCTATCCGACGATGTTGAAGCCCTGGCCAAAGCCCGTTTCTGGGCCACCCAGGCCCGCGACCCGGCTCCTCATTACCAGCATAGCGAGATGGGATACAACTATCGTATGAGTAATATAATGGCCGGAATCGGCAGGGGACAGTTAAAGGTTCTGGAGGAAAGGGTTCTGGCCCGGCGGTCTGTTTTCGAACGATATTTCCGGGCATTATCGGGAATAGACGGAATCGGATTTATGCCGGAAGCCTCGTATGGCCGTTGCAACCGCTGGCTGACGGTTATGACCATAGACCCGGCGAAATGTTCGGTTCGACCGGCACATATTATTTCAGCCCTGGAAAAGGAAAATATTGAATCCCGTCCCGTGTGGAAACCAATGCATTTGCAGCCCCTGTTCAGGGATTGCGGGTATTTTACCCACGGTGACGAGGAGAGTATATGCGACCGGCTTTTTGAAAACGGTCTTTGTATACCCTCGGGATCTAATATGGATATTATGGATCAGGAACTGGTAATAGAATGCATAAAGACATGTCTGCTTCACTAACAGTACTCGGGCCAAGAAGAAGATTAGGAACCTTATTGATTGGGCTTAACAAACACTCTCTGCTCCATTGGTAGCGGGAGTGTTTTGTTTTATACACGCGGTCTTTCCCACAAAATAACCTTAAAAAAAATAAATAATATGGTAAAATATTATAATGTACAGTAACAGGGCGATAAGCTTTAATCTGGTCGGAAAACGGGTGACAAATGAAAAGAAGAGCGGAAGGGGAGATTGGAGGAGTATGAAAACAATCAGGAGGATAAGTCTGGTAAGTATTGGCATGTTTCTGTTTTTAATGTTTAGCCTTGGTTTAGGACTTAACCTGGCTAAAGCAGGGGGATATTCGGACATAAGCGAAAGCAATGCCGAGTTCCCGTATATTAAATATTTATATGAAAAAGGAATTATCAGTGGATACTCCGATGGAGAATTCCACCCCAACGAAGGACTTACCCGCGCCCAGGCCGCAGTTGTAATGGTCAAAGCCGCAGGCTTACAAATAGATCCCACATCAGAAAGCCCTTTTAACGATGTAAGCCAGGAGCACTGGGCAAAAGACTACATAGCTGCATCCGCAAAAGCCGGATACCTCCAAGGCCTGCCTGATGGCAGCTACCATCCCGAAGACCAGCTAAGCCGAGCCCAGGGAATAAGCCTCATATTAAGATTGTCCCAACAAGATCAGAGCAAAGCGGTACTGCCCCAGTTGACTGATGTCGATTCCGCCCATTGGGCTTCCCAGGCAATCGCGGTAGGCTTAGCCGCCGATATGGTAGGGGTGAGTGCTGACGGTACGCAATTCCTGCCCGACGCTGACTTTACCCGCCTCAATCTGGCCCATGCTTTAGGTACACTGCTGACCGGAGATCCCGAACTATATGCCACCACGTTGGAAGGTACTCTAAAAGTAAAAAAAGGCATAATTAAAATAAAGACGGCTGGAAGCGAAAACGAGACCCAAATAAATACTGAAACCACAGTAAAAGCAGGAGATATAATAACCAGCGGAGCAGCCAGCAGCGCCGAGTTAAACTATCCGGACGGCAGCAGCCTGCTCATAGAAGAAAATACCCGGATAACAATAGCTGCATCCGAGGGCAGAAAATACATCAAGACCGATGGAAGCGAAGGAATTGCGGTAGACTGGTTAAACATAAAAATAAAACAGGGCACTATGATTGGAGGATTAGCAACCCGCCATGAAAGCAGCCAAAAAACCGGAGTAATACCGAAGTTAAAAAGCGGGTTAACGGCCAGCCTGCAGGGAATAGGACTGATAGCCGCAGAAGATGAAGACATGCCGTGGTATGCGGCCAGCGAAGAAAAGAAAGTTAAGGTTCAGGTAGACATGCCATGGGGAGTTGCGGCGATAAGAGGGACATTCTGGATGAATGCCGTGGCCGCCAATGGAGCATCAACCACAAGCTGTCTGACCGGAAGTGTCGCGGTGACAAACGGAGGCCAAACCGTGTCCTTAAGCGGCAACCAGAGCACTCAGGTGACCCAGGCAAGTGCGCCGCCGCCCGCGGCAGCGACGATGCCCCCGGCAGCGGTGCAACAGTTCGCACAGGCTCAGGACTGGATAGAGCAGACCGCCGAGATAATGGATCAGGTGCAGGAAGCAGCCCCGACAGCGCCGCCGGCGGCAGTCGAGCAACCGACCATGACAACGCCGGCAACAACCGCACCGGTTACGACCACGCCGGTTACGACAACAACGAGCACTGTGCAGACAGTAACCCAGGCAATGAACAGTAGTGGGGTATCAAGCGCGAGCAGCACCCCGACACCCTCAGGCAGCACCTCCTCCGGAGGCGGCGGAGGCGGAGGTTCTTCCGCTACTATCAAGACTATAGAGGATATAAATGCCGCTATTACAGTTGGGCAAAGCTATACCCTGCCAACTACCGTAACCGCTAATATGAGCAACGGTAAAACGGCTCAGAAGCCAGTTGTCTGGAACAATACCAGCCCCGATTTGAGCCAGGTTGGAACGGTTACTATAACCGGCACGGTGAGCGGCTACAGCGGAACCGTGACCGTGACCCTGACTATAACAAGTACACCGGTAGTAACTATTCAGAGCATAGACAATATCAGCGCTAACATAACTGTCGGAAGCGGCTATAGTTTGCCAACCACCGTGACTGCCAAAATGAGCGACGGCAGCACGACTGAGCAGGCGGTTCTCTGGAACAATGCCATTCCCGATTTGAGCCATATTGGAACGGTTATTATAACCGGCACGGTGAGCGGCTACAGCGGAACCGTAACCCTGACTCTGATCATATCGAACATACCGGTAGTAACCATACAGAGCATAGATAATATCAGCACTACCATAACCGTCGGTGACAGCTATAGCCTTCCAACTACTGTGACTGCCAAAATGAGCGACGGCAGCACGACTGAGCAGGCGGTGGTCTGGAGCAATACCAGTCCCGACCTAAGCCACACCGGAACGATTGCTATTACCGGAACGGTGAGCGGCTACAGCGGAACCGTATCCTTAAGCATTATCATTAAAGAAAAAGCGACCATCCAGAGTATAGACCCTATCAGCAACACTATAACCGTCGGTGACAGCTATAGCCTTCCAACTACTGTGACTGCCAAAATGAGCGACGGCAGCACGACTGAGCAGGCGGTGGTCTGGAGCAATACCAGTCCCGACCTAAGCCATGCCGGAACGATTGCTATTACCGGAACGGTGAGCGGCTACAGCGGAACCGTGAGCCTGAGTATTATTGTTAAGGAAAAAGCTGATAAGACCCCGCCTTCCAATCTAAGCATAATGGCTGGAACTAAAACAGCTGTCAGCATAGAACTGATTCTCAGCGCCGAGGACAGCAGCGGTATTAAAAACTATGAAATATATCGCGACAATACCAAGATAGCCACCGTAACCGAAGCCAAATATACGGATACTAATCTGGAAAGCGGCAAAGAATACAGCTACCAGTTCAAAGCGACCGACATTTACGATAACCAGAGCGAACTTAGTTCAGCCCTGTTGATAAGAGCCCTTGCAGCCGGAGTGAACGGTACCTGGAGTGTAACTCCGGTAACCGCCTTCAGTTCTGACTTCGGTGTAACTGTAACAGGTCTGACCGATGCCAATTACTTTGCCATTTATAAGAACGGTTCCATAATCGGTTCAGTTACCGCGATAACCGGCAAGGTAAGAAGCCTGCCGGCCATGTTCAGCGATCCTGCTTTGCTGACGGTAAAAATCTTCAGTGATGCTGCCGGAACTACTGTTGTAAAAACAGCTGCCTGCGCGACCGACGGAACCCTTACGTTTTAAGTTCTCGTTAACATTTAATGCCACCAGGGGAACGATTCCTCTGGTGGTATTTTTATGGGTGCGCCCGGCATGGGCGCAGTCTAACGGGTGAAAGTCCCGAGTGCGGGTTGATAGTGCCAAGCACATAGCCAAGGGCAAAGGTGGCCATCGCGAGGTGGAATTGCCCTTACGGGTACAGGCTGAAGTGGCAGAAATTGCAGTTACCGCTACTATGTGAAATACGTGTGGTATTTACCAATCTTAAGCAAATGGAATAATTTATTTATGTATTTGCTGATTTAAGCATGGTAAAATATGTTTAACAGTGTTTAAAAAGTATACGATGGTGTTCGGCTGGGGTCTGTCCCCTGAAGCCAGAAGGGAGGACTTTGTTTATAGTTAGGTGAAGAAAATAATGGAGAATTAATTGATGTTTTTTAAAGGGAGAGTAAAGATGAAAAAAATATTAATATCGGTATTATCCATGCTTATGTTACTGAGTGTAATGGCTTTCTCGGCTTTTGCAGATGACATCGGCATAGTGGTCGATGGCAAGCAAATTGCGTCCGATGTTTCCCCGCAAGTTATAAGCGAAAGGACGCTCGTTCCGGTAAGATTTGTGGCCGAGGCCCTGGGGGCCACGGTTAACTGGGTTAGTGATAAAAAAATGGTTATTATTAATAAAGATTCTACCAACATCACTCTTTTCCTGGATAGCCTGAATGCCAATAAAAATGGGCAAACTCTTCAATTGGATGTCCCAGCCACCGCTCTGAATGACCGTACCCTTGTTCCGCTCCGGTTCATATCAGAAAACCTGGGTTGTAGTGTGGAATGGGACGGGGTTAATAACGCTGTAATTATTAATTCGGTGAAATCAGGACAAGCGGGGGGCCAGGACTCCACAGCCTCCAATACCAGTGAGAGTACCGTTACCACAAGTACTGATACAACCAACACCGATACATCGGGTACTAATACAACCGCTGCTAATACGGGAAGCACTGATATAGTTAGCATTGATACTGGCAATACGAGTTCGGGAAGCACAGGGTCAGGAAGTACAAGTTCAGGAAGTACGGGTTCGTCAAGTACGAGTAAACAACTTACCGGTAGTTATACAATTACGGAAAAGAACCGGTTTGCAAAGGATATTCAGGTTACCCTGGATCAATCTAACGGAATAAGTTATTATAACGTCTACTATAAAGGCAATAGTTTTAAGACCGCGCCGACTAGCTTGGGTACCAGTTTGACAACATTGAGTCAAATGTTGGGAAACATAAATGATCTCACCATAAAGTTCTTCAGCGATGCCAACGGATCGAAATTAAAGGCCACAGCCACATTGAGTGGGAATGGATCATCAGGGCAGCTGGTTTTTAAATAGCCATATTGGAAAATCGACAATAATCGGCTGAATCGACTGGGGTCTGTCTCCAGTCGATATTTTCACTCCATTGCCGCAAATACTTTCAATGATAGGGGATTGGTCCGGTTGAGTGGTCCACTTTTATTCATGAATACCAGCTAACAGAATAAAAAGGGAGCCATGAGTAACCAAGGGAAAAGTGGTATAATTTGATATAGACCTTGCCAAAGACTTGTTAGATAGGCGGCCTATTGCTAAAATTATAGATGAGAAAATATTTAAGAATAAAAAAATTACTATTATTGAATGGGGGCGGAAAATGAAAAAAGTATCAATATCGGTATTGGCCATGCTTATGTTATTGAGTGTACTGGCTTTCCCGGTTCTGGCGGAAGATATCAACATATTGGTCGATGGCAAGCAAATCATATCCGATGTGTCCCCACAGGTTATAAATGGAAGAGTGTTGGTTCCGATAAAATTTGTGGGCGAGGCCCTGGGTGCCACGGTTGAGTGGGTTAGTGGCAAGGATATGGTTACGGTTAACAAAGGCTCTATCGCTATAGCCCTTTTCCTGGACAGCCCGAACGCCAACATAAATGGGCAAACTGTGGCTTTGGATGTGCCCGCTGTCGCACTTGATAACCGTACCATGGTTCCGCTTCGGTTTGTGTCTGAAAACCTGGGATGTACGGTGAACTGGGATCCTTCCACCAGCAGTATTGCTATCATCAGTGACGGTTCCAGCGTGGCGCCTCCCACTGATGCTGTGGTACCAGTTACGCCCCCGGGTACTGAAGCCCCGGTAGATACGTCAACAGATTCTACCCCGGAAACACCGGCTGTGACGGAACCCCCTGCCTCCGGCACGAGTTCAGGAGATTCTGGCAGCACAAGCAGCAATAATGGCGGCAGTTCATTTACCGCCAGTGCAGGTGAATATAATGCTACGCTGGATTATATCAACTTAACCGTGTCTGACGCCAGCAAGATATCGAGTGTCAGTAGTCCCAATGGGGCCGGTTGGTATAAGGTGACTGACACGGCTATCCGAGTTACCAATCTGGATGTCAAGCCTAAACGAATTATACTTAAGTTGAGCGGTTCGCCTTCTAGTTATACTGTAAAAGTTCCTTAAGCTGTTGTTCCGACAATTAGACTGAGTTCGACTGGGGTTTGTATCCAGTCGAACCTGGTCTATAATGTAATTCCTCCTCATCGAAACCTGCCTTTGGATTACCCCTCATTTTTAAAAAAATACCTTATATACCTACTGCAATAGTCAACTTTTATATTGCCGCCAGAATATCAAAAGACAAGATGGGGATAATGTGTCCCTGGTTGTTAGGCAAGTATAAAGTTATATGTGCGGAAATTGTTTAGATTTTTTATGTGTTTACTTTGTTAAGCATGGTAAAATATTCTTAACAGTGACGCAAAAGGGGGTATACAGGTGTAGGTCCGTGGTCGGTATTATTAGCAATAGTATTTATTTATCTCGACTAGTGATAGATCCTGAATAGAAAACCGAAATAAAAAGTAGGGAGGGTGTCGGATGTTCATACATACTAAAAAAGGATTGCTTCTCGTCGTAGGAATGTTGGTACTGGTAGCCTTGATAGCGCTTCCTGTGCCTCTGCGGGCGGAGGAAACGGGAAGTAATCCGCCCGGGATGGCCAGCTTTACGGATAGCAACAGCAGTCATGTATATACTGCCGGGGACAGCATTGGCTTTAAGATTGGACCTTTTCCGTGCCAGGCAGGGTTGGAAGACCATTTGGTTTTCGGTATCATGGAACGTTCCGGAGGTGATTTTATCATTTCCACCCCGCCCCTGACAGGCCTGACAGCCGGTTCTCAGGGCTATTATCTGGCCTGTACCGCAGATGCCGGGGGATATTTCACAGTCGCCGGGCAGATCGGCAGCGTGCAGCAAAACGGTGTACTGGCAGTGAAGATTTACAACCAGGATGGAACGCTGCTGGTGAATGAGCAGACCGGAGCGGAGGCATTTATCCCCATTGTGGCAGCGGATGGTACCCCGGCTATCGTGCTGGGGAGCGTACAGAACCAGGCTCCCACTGATCCGACCCTTACGGCTAGTCTGGTCAGAGCCACCGATGATGACCTGGATCATGTTTATTTTGACGGTCAGGCGGTGCAGTTGAGCTATACGGTTCCCGGCGGGATGTCGCTTCCCGCCAGCCTGCAGAGTATGATCACGGTGGTTTCCGGCGTGTTTAACAGCAGCCAGAGTTTTATCACCAGCCCCAGCCCGCTGAGTAATGCAACGGTTCAGGTTAACGGCAGCAATATTATTATTTCCGCTACCATTAATAATCCGGGGAATAGCAGTTTATTGCCGGGCGCATTGGGTACCCAACTGTCGGGAATCCCGTCCTATATTCCCGGAGCGTCCGGTTTGAATACGCCGATGCCGGCGGTCAGTGCTGACGGCCAGGCCTGTATCGTGGGGGTGGCGATTCCGGCAGAGATGCTGGTGACCGCCAGCCCGGCCTTGTCGGAAATAAAGAACCTCTATAATACCGAACAATCCCTGACCTTTGTAAAAGGGGGTCTGGGCAGCATTACGTTTAGCCCGGGACTTAATATCATTGATAACCGGGATGAACTTGATGCGCTGGATCAAGGAATCCGGGTTGAATTTGACCAGCAGGACCAGTCCTTCGCATTTCAGGTAGCGACATCTTCCTTGAGTTTCCTGCAGGGAAAAACAGCCGGTCTGAAAGCTTACTGGGTAATGAGCAAGCTGCAGTTGCCTTCGGACTTCAATCAGGAGCAAGTTGGCCGGTATATTAACATGCAGGTAGTGGATAACAGCGGTCAGGCGGTAGCCGATGAAGATGTTGGCAACTACATCGACCAGGAAAATGTGGTCTACAATAGTGCGGATGATACCCTGTTGATTCCGGTGAAGCATTTTACCACCTATTCGATTGGCAAAACGGCCCCCCCTGATGAAAGTGCTTTTTTAGCCTGGACGGGTGGAATACATCAAAAGACAGCTGCCTGGGAACCGACCATTACCTTTAACCAGGCGGTCGACGATACCAGCCTCGACGGGATTACAGTCTGGAAGCGCTCGACGACCGGGGCTTTGCAGGCTGTAACGGTGAGCCCGCAGTTGCAATCCGGAAACAGCAAAGTGGTGCTGGTCAAGCACAGTACGGCTTTTGCATCCGGAGATTATTTGCTTTTGATTGACGGAACGGTTAAGACCGCGGCTGCGGGAGGACAAACGCTGCGTCAACCGCGTAAGTACGAGTTTAGGATCTAGATTTCGCGAGCGTGTGCCCCCTAATTAGATTATTTAGAATACACGGTATGATCAAATCCCGATCCATCTGACTAACAGTAGATTAAACCAGGAGGGAATTAAGATGATGAGGACAAAAATATTTAAATCAGCGAGTTTGCTTGGTCTGGTCTTGGTATTTATCGGATTAATGTCTTATCCGGCCATGGCGGAGGAATGGAACCAGTATCTTAATGGTCCGCAGCACCGCAGCTATATTGATATTACCGGGCCGCAGGGCACGCCGGAACTTAAGTGGGAATATGAAATAACGGGCAATCCGGGTAATCCTGTAATTGCTGACGACGGCACCGTATATGTCAGTTCGGTCAAGGATCATTATGGGGATGCCGGTGCTGCGGCAAAATATACTTCGGACTTGCACCTTTACGCGTTTGATAAAAACGGTAATTTAAAACTGGATAAAGTTTTATTACAGATTACTTGCAATAATGATGTATTTCACAGCCCTTCTTCTTTTAAACTGGCGGTAGGAACGAACGGCGAATTGTTTGCGGTCTGCTATGATACTAATAATGACAAAGGTTATGTCTTTTCATTTGATGCTTCCGGCAACAAGAACTGGGAAAAGACTTATGATAATGTCAGCTTGAGCAGCGAGCCGGTGGTCGGTACAGATAATAAAATTTACGTTACGGCCGGAACCAACATGATTTATGCGATTAATGGCAATAACGGAACGGAGTACTGGCATACTGATATTGGCGGCGGTTACTTGTACGGATGTACTCTTTCCAATGACGAAACCGTGGTCTTCGCCGGAAATGAATGGGGAACTGTCGCGGCAATCAATGCGGCCAGCGGAGATATCGTCTGGTCAATTTACAACATGCATACCAACGAATGCCCGGTTGTCGCCAATGACGGGTCTCTTCTGATTGCCAACAATTATTATAATGTGTTATGTATGTTGGATCCGGCAACGGGAGCAATGCTTTGGCCGTCCGAACTTGCGCGGGGGCGGGGCTTGGGCGGTGAACCGGCTGTAAACCGGGATAATCAGGCCATTGCGCTGGAATGGTTGGATAATAAGGTTTCCTGCTACAATGTGACTAATGGTCAACGGCAGTGGGAAGCCAGTGATCTTGGCACACCCTACCGCAGCCCGATCGTTGATGCCGACAGTAATGTTTATTTTGGGACCCAGTCCGCCAAATTTTGTGCATTAACTGCGACCGGACAGCTGCTGTGGCAGAAGTCCATCAACCCGACCGCTAATGATTACCGTTTCATGGCATCGGACATGATTATGGATCAAAGTGGTCTTATTTACTTTGCCGCCGGCGATAATTACTACGGTAAAAGTTACTTTGTGTGTTATGAGGGCTCAGGGTCGGTAACCCCGGTTGAAAGAGTAAAAGCGCCGGTATTCAGCCTGCCTGCGGCAACATATACGGCGGCCCAGCAGCTTAGCATCAGCTCGGCAACGCCGGGCGCCACCATTCGCTACACTACCAACGGCGCCGACCCGACGAGTAGTTCAACCGTTTATTCAGCGCCCATTGCAATCAATACCAGCATGACCGTTAAAGCTTGCGCATTTAAGAATGGTATGACTGCCAGCACCATAACCAGCGCTGTTTACACCGTCACTGTTAACCAGGACCCCGGCTCAATTGTGTTGCCCAACCACTGGACCAACGGATCTGTCTTTGATTTTGCCAACGGCAAGGTGTTCTCTTTATGGGAAGGAAATCCGGATGGTTACAGTGATGATCTGGAACTGGTAAGTACCCCGGCCGACCCTCTATTAAGGGGAACCCTGCTTGATATGGGCAGCAAATCCCTTGATGAACTGACCACGCCTCCGGCAACGGGTTATGATGATGAAATTTCAGCCGTTTCCGGCCACGCTTACTGGGCCAAAGCAGGTGAGAAATATTATAAATTCTTAATCACCAGCTTCGACTTGACTCCTGACCAGAATGGCAATGCCAGCGCTATGACTTTCAAATATGAAGAGTACGGGTCTTCCTCGTCAGGGGACTACCAGGTGTTTGAAAAGAAGACCGTAACCCCCGCCCATACATTTAAAATAACCTTTAACATAGATGTAGATCCGCTTAGTATTAACTCGAACATTATTTATGTTAAGAATGCCTTGGGATATGTGGTAACTACCCGGATTAACCAGATGCAAAATAATGTATTGACGGTAATACATGTGGATGATTACGATCCGGGTGAATATACCCTCTACATTGAAAAAGGACTCCGTTCTACCACCGGGAAGTATTTGAAAAATGCGATCAAGATGGATTTCACGGTAACCCCATAGGGGCCAGGTAAAAAAACCCAAGGGACGTTTTATTTGCCATCTAAAAGCTTAGATAGCAAATGAAACGTCCCTTGGGTTTCGTACGTATGCAGTTTACGATGATATTCTTGGCTGTTTATGTCGAACACTCAATCTATTTTCGACTGGGGTCTGTCTTCCTAAATTATTAGATAGTGAATGTTATAGTCTGGCTGGCCGCATCCCATGAGCATTCCGCTCCCAGGGCCTGGGCCACAAAACCTGCCGGTACGGCCAGAGTACTGCCTATTCTTTCGGCATTCACATCCATAGTAACGGCAGCGCCGTTTATCAGCATGATATTGCTGTCCGCACGCCATTGAGAGACGCGGTCACCCTGCAATACCGTAACTGTCTGATTGCTCTCATCCCAGATAATATTAGCATCAGAGACCCCTAGAGCTTTAGCTACATCTTTTATTCCCGCATAGGTTCGGCCATTTTCTGTATAGGGTGCTGTGTCTATGGTCCTCAGGGCTCCATTTACAATGCAGGTATTTGAACCTACCACGAACTGGGCGCAAACATTGGTGTTGTTTTTAATGACAAAATACATTTGCACCGGTTTTTTCAATACCTTGCCGGTACGAGACTGGAGCTTATCGCTGATGTAGAGTAAATAAGTCTGGCCATACTGGTAGTTTTCGGTGCTGTTAACCATCAGAGCGCTTCCGTCTCCTCCAGGCATTACAACAACTATGGGTACACGATTTCCGTCAGCATCATAGACTATTATGTCTTCCGCGGAGAGGCTTTCAAAATTCACCGGCTGGCTGAAGCGGATGGTCCACTTTTTGTCCGGTTCCTGCTCGTAAACCGTATCCCACTGGTCAACATATCCCGAAAAACTAAAACTTAGGCAATAACTGTCTGCCATTATATTACCATTATAATCCTGTACAGCCCCGGCAGGTATGTTAACAGTATAGATTTGGCTGGCAGTCAGGGGATCTGCCGGAGTAATGCTTAAGGTGGTTCCATTTATATGGTAAAACATTGCTCCTTGCTGGCAATCTATTCCGGAAAAGGCAGGGCCGGCTTGTACCGGTTTGTTAAATGTTACGGTTATGGGGTCGGTTGCAGATTCTAACTGACCCTGGGCGTCAATGTTATTGCCGGCGACGGCTGGCAGCAGGTCATCCTGCGTACCCTGTAAGTCGACGGTTGTTTCAGTGGAGGTGGTAATATTTCCGTCCCCATCAACGGCTGCGACCTTATATTGAATAGATCCGGCTGCTTCCCCGGCAGGAATGTCTCCTTGATACAACGAGTTTACCAGCATCATATCAACTATTGTGTAACTGCCGGCGCCCATTGCCTTGTAATAAAGGCTGACAGATTTTATCGCGCTGTCATCCTCTACTGAAGCCTGAACTACGACTGGATGACCCATCAGGTCTTCAATTATGGGCAGAACGTAAACAACCGGTGGATTACTATTTACGGTAAACGCCAGGGACCCTGAATCAGATTGGTTGCCTGATGTATCTATTACCACCAGTCGGCAGGTATGGTTTCCGGACGCCAGAGGCTGGGTTACCGGATAAGAGAAGATGCCTCCTGCGCCGTCAAAATACGAGGCTGGATTTGCGATGCTGACCTCATCCAAGTAAAACACCAGGCTGTCCGTTTTTATACCGCTGAAATCATCCGTGATTGTGGCGGTAATTGTGGGACAGGCGGTATGGTTGGAAACCATAAAATCGCTGATCGTCGGCCCCTTATCGTCTACAGCCAGAACGTACTGCCCTGGTTGGGTAATAGTGGCCGTTACCATATTCAGATCTGAATCCAACTGGCCTGCTTGATATATATAGTATCCAACCGAGCCATCAAAGCGATAGATCCCCAGATGGTTCTCCGCGTCCGTTGGCAATTCGGCAGCTATTAGCATCGCATCATCATAGGATAAACTGATTTGCAGGGGCCGATCGGTGAAATCGGTTATATCCTCAGCGGTAGCTCCATCCTGTAAACCAACTATATACACATTGCCAACCGTAGATGCTTCATAGACCAGATCGGAAGGGGTTTCGGCTGCCGCTAATTGGCGGCGGTAATCCGATGGAAGAGCTTTAACCCGGTAAGTAGAGCGAAAGGGATTCAACTGGTAAACTACAGCATTGACGCCGTCAGCAGTGCCCCGGACTATCGCTTTCCCTATTTGAACACCCTGTTTAGCCGTGTCCACAGCTTTATCCATAAAACCAGTAAGGGCTTCGGTTAAAGGCCGGGTAATGGTATTAACAAAATTAGTCAGATTCTGTTTGCGGTTTTCCAGCTCGGGATCGGCTTCATAGGTTGCGGTGGTGCGGCGAACCGAATTATTAATTATTCCGCTTTCCAAATCGGTGGAAAGGGATTCTTTTCCGGTCAACTGCAGGCCCACTCCCAATTTGCCTCCCCAACCCAGCGCAATTTCGAACGGTATGTCGAAGGCCGTTTCCGTATTCTGTGTAAGCGTATATGCTGAAGGTTTGACAAGGGATTCGGTATCCTTCATCATTTGCTCAAATTGACTGGGCCAGAAATCGGGGTAAAAGTCGGTTAGAAGCTTTTGGTTATCCGCTCTCATATTTTTCAGTTGTGCCAGACTGGCCGGGTCGCTGACTTCCACCTTGCAGGATGTATCCGTCGTTGTCGAGAAGGGGCCTATGCCTTGACTGGCAGGTTGGCCGGCTTCCAGGGTAAGCTTTTCTATTCCATTTTGATTTTCGATTTCCATGCTCTCAGTGCCTGATCCAAAGCTTAACAAGGTTACACCGCCCGAGCCCAGTTCAACATCCTTAGCTATAGGAATATTGGGCAGCGGCCAGGAAAAACCGTTTTCCATCTCTACGTGGCTGGAGCGGGTAGCTTTCGAGGAAGCTGTATCCACTACTGTTTGCAGGGATGTTACCAGTTTGCCGTCCCATCTGGGCAGTTTTATGGGTTCACTGTTATCGCTCCCGTTAATAGTTAATTCGAGTCCCACGCTATCACTAATCTCGGTTCCAAAATCCTGGCTTAACAGATTGCAGTAAGTGGGATTAATCCGATTGGTAAGATAGTTAATTATGCCGTCCATTCCCGCCGGCATGCAGGGCATGGATTTTACCCCCGATTCCAGCATGAGTACCCCGGCGGCCAATAATTGTTGGTCATGATACGCGGCGTTTTCATTCATAAAGTCAACCAGCCTACCTCCGGCACCGATACGGGCGTTGATTTTAGCTTCAGTTTCCGCCCCCACACCTATGGAGGGAAGCTTCCTGCCTTTCCACAATGAGGCGGATATACCCAGGGAAGCTTTATAACCCAGGGAAAGGTTTTCTTCATTTAGCAGGGTAACGGTGTTGCTATCGCCGGCAATTTCATACTGTAATTTAGTGCAGGTATCCCGCCCGCCTTCCAGCCCCAGTTCTGCAGTTTTAAACTTGGCCGGGCCAAAACTGGCGGAAGGTCCGGATAATCCAGCTTCTCCGGAGACTCCAAATAATATGGACCATTCCTGGTTTAATTTTCTGGGACTAACCGTTACGTTAAAGGCAGGTGCAGCGGTAATATCCTGTTTGTCCTGACCGTTTTCATCCAGCACGCAAAGGTATAAGCTCTGGTTGTTGTATATCTTGGGAGTTACAATATCCACTATGCCGTTGGCATCGGTAGTGGCGCTTAATTCATTGGTATCGTTCTGAAAATAATAATTAAAACCGGTATTGGCGAGGGGATGGGAATTGCTGTCCAGAACGGTGTAATAACGGTGAGCGCAGCCCCCTACCATTACTTCTGAAGATACGGTTTCCGAGGCAGGGTACAGGGGTTGGAATTTGGCTGCTCCCTGCAAGTAGTTGGTACCAACTGCATAAATCTCGACCGGTTCCGAGCTTATGATTTTCCAATCAGACCGTACCACCGCTACATAAGGCAGGTATTTGCCCGGTTGGGTATAGGTATACTCGGTGTCGGTTTCGGATGTCTCCCGGTCTATGGTTCCATCACCTTCAAAATCCCATTGAAAATACCAGACTCCCATCTGGGCCGGCACACTCGCAGAGAATTTTACGGTAAGGGGCAATCGGCCGGAGAGAGTTGATGGCTGGATGGTAACCTCTGCGACGGTGTATTGATAATAGTGGCTAATTAACGGATAATAATCAGCGCAATCATCTGTTCCGCTAATGGAATAAGATGTGTTGCCGGTGCCGCCTCCACCCTCATCATATCCGGAGTAATCAGAATAGAAGTTGCCCAGGTAGCTGCAATAGGTTTGTCCATTATACTGATATACCATCTCGTAAGGAGATTGAAAATGATTGCTCCACTCGTCGGCATAAATGGTGTCACTGCTGTTAGTATAGAAATCATTTAAATATATGTAGTTGGTACTGCTGAGATCTTCATAACCGGCTGTTTTGCGCAGGGTTTCAGCAACGGCAGCCTTTTCCGGCTGATAATAGCTGGAGTTTTTTAAAATTGCGGCAAAAGGCTGTCCGGGCTTTATGTTCCGGCATTCGGCCAAAAATTGATTGAGAAGGCTAATAACCTGGCTGGCCCTATCAGCTTGACGACCTATATAATCTCCTTGTAATGCTCCGCACAGGTCGTTGGTAAAGGAAATTACCTCTGACAGATCATCCTGGGTTACGAGGTTGCCTTCTGCTGAAGCGAGAGAAGCCGCCTGGGTTACCGCCGGGGAATATTGCCGCAAAATGCTGCAGGCTCTGATGGCCAGCGACGGATGCGATAGAAGTACCTTGCTGACTTCCGGGCTGGCCGTATAATAATCATTAATGAAGCCGGCGCTCAGGCTGCTATCTCGAAGCTGGCGATAATCATTGATCCAGGAGATATTATTGGCGGAAGCAGATATCCGCCCATCTCCGTAAGCCACGGCCACGGCCTGATTCACCGCACAGCTGTCCGGGTCCTCAGTCAGGCCCATGCCATATGAATTGTTTTTTAAGGTGTTGCGGGTGATGATGTTGGAAAAGCATTTGTACAATCCCATTCCGGCATAATTACCGGTCATCACATTATCAGTAATTACGCAATGGTTGGCTCCCTCCCGGAGGGAGATACCTCCCTTTTTGTCGCCGGTGGCTCCTGATAGGGTAAATCCCTGTACTTTGACATTTGTGGCATTGACCTCTATAACATGTTTGCTGCTATCAGTTGCCTGGATGAAGGTTGATGCCGCACCCTGCTCGGATACCAGGGTAATACTCGTGCTGATGATCAGGTTTTCGTTGTAGGTTCCAGGGTAAACCAGGATTCGGGTTCCATAAGCAGCATCGTCAATGGCAGCTTGAATGGTATCAAAATTTGCTCCCGGATAAATAGAACGATCTCCTACATTAATAGTGGTGCCGGCTGTGTAATCGATTGCCTGCAGAACGCCGGGCTGAGACAGTATTCCCATTGTCGTCATTACGGCTATCAACAAGCAGATCTGTAATTGTTTTTTCATTGATTTCAATGATAATTCCCCTTTCCGAGTTTAACGGACTTCGGGCGAAAAAGGTCGTTCAGGTCTACCCTTTTCGCCCGGGGTTCGTCCCTTTTAATTAGCTACTATAAAATCCATTTTGACTCCATGCTGGATTAGTCGGTCGTCGCTGGTCTTAACATTCCGTATCCATAATGTGCAGTGTTCTCCCGCAGGATAGGGCTCCAGGGGTGACAGGGTAAGCTGGTTGGCAGTCTGGCTGGAATCAATCAGGTAAAGCACCGGCAACAGATCCCCGCTCATATCGGTAACAAATACCGTATCCTGGTTAACCGTTGATGAGTCCAGCGGCAGATTGAAACCAATCTTCCATTTATGAGATGATTCTATACCTGTCTGCGTGGTCCATAAGGTGTATTCATGGGGAGAAGCTTCATCCACCACGGTGACCAGACAGGCCGAGGACGTGGCGCCACCTTCGCCAAGGGCGGTTATAATGGCTTGACCTGCCTTCATAGCCCTAACTACGCCCTGATTATTTACCACGGCAATGCTGTCATCATCACTGCTCCAGGAAAGGTTTTGATTAGTGGCGTTAACGGGATCGATTGCGGCGGTTAGCTGGTAGGTTTCTCCCATAGATATCTGAACCTCACCCGTATCGAGCTGAATTGCGTTGACCGGGATTGTTGGCGGAGCCGCCTGCAGCACTGCCTGGCTCATATTAAGAATGCCATAGCCATAGTAATTGTCTTTGCCCGACGCACCTTTATCAGTGGCCGTATCACAGATTATCTCCCGGATATCGGCAGGAGACAATGAAAGGTCCAATGACTTCAATACGGCGGCGGCCCCCGCTACCAGCGGAGCCGAAAAGGATGTGCCGTCCAGGGTGAAATCATACTTGCCCCGCAGAGCGCAACTGACAACATCTACTCCCGGAGCCGCTACGTCTACCCGGTTGTTATGATAGGTAAACGATGCATATGTCCCGTTCTTTTGGATGGCTCCCACGGAAATGACACCATCATAGGAGGCCGGATAACAGTAGATATCCCTGCGGGAAGGGTACTCAAGGTTACCGGCGGAAGCTACTACGGTTATGCCGGCACTAAGTGCCCGCTGTATAGCTTCATTTTCCAGATCGGAAGGTTCATCGCTGCCCATGCTCAGGTTGATGACATTGACATCTTTATCTATGGCATAGTCTATGGCCTTAATGACGTCAGACAGATAGCTGTAACCGTCCGAGTCGACAGTCTTAATAGGCAGAATCTTAACATTAACCTGACCACCGGCCCCGGCTATACCTATGGCATTATTGGTTTCAGCGGCGATAAGACCTGCTACTGCGGTTCCATGTCCCTCAACATCGGTGACATCCGTATTTTTATCGACAAAATTATATCCTCTGCTATCCAGGCGGTTTTTTAGATCGGGATGAGTACTGTCTATACCGGAGTCAATAACAGCTACAACTACCGTATTGGTTGCGCTTCCAGCCCTTTCCCAGGCGGTTTCAACGTCTATGGCCGTTAGCGCCCATTCCTGCGAAAAATAGGGGTCGTTGGGTGCCTGGCAGAGTTTAATCCTTTTATTTTCTTCAACGTACTCAACCTGGCCTGTTTTTTTTAGCTCTTCTATTACACTCTGCCGGTCGGCTTCCGGTTTCAGTTTAATCAGGTTGATTACCGGTTGCCGGTTTGTTTTCTTTTTATGTAAAGGTTGCCTGTACTTATGCAATACCTCCATACTTTCAATGTTGCCGCTTAAATCTGCTGGCATCTCCAAGGTGGAAGAACTATCATAAAACTGTACGATAAGCCCCGATTTATCGATGGCCTCATCTAGTACTGGGGCCGCCAGTAGATTTCCGGCGGGGCAGCTAATAAAGAATACTGTCAGAGCGCATGTAAATAAAACGCCGGCAAGAAAACCGCGTTTGGTTTTGCTTTTAATATATATCACCTCTTTCCTGTATAACCATTTTTCGACATATTTTATATAAATCATATCACTAAATATATAATTTTTGTGGTTGAAAATGCAAAACTATCTGTGGCTGCAAAAAGGCCGCTGGCATTATACCAGCGGCCTGGAAGTCTATATGGTTTAAGGAGGTTAGGGTCCACTGGGAGGTCCGGATGGAGGTCCACTGGGCCCGCCACCAGGGGTAGTACCGGGATTAGTACCGGGATTAGTACCGGGATTAGTGCCGGGATTAGTGCCAGGGATAGTGACCCCTGGAGGCAAGACGAAGCCATCAGGGAGTTGAGTTCCGCTGGGCATGGTGATATCGCTGGGCAGTATAGTCCCGGTCGGAATAACTATATTATCGGGTAATACAGTTCCGCTGGGAATGGTGATGTTGTTTGGCAGAATAGTCCCGGTTGGAAGAACGATATTGTTTGGTAAGGTAGCTCCGGTTGGAATGGTAATGTTGTTTGGCAGTATAGTTCCAGTTGGAATAACAATACCTTCCGGAAGAGTAGCTCCAGTAGGTATCTGGGCACCTGTCGGCAGCACTATACCAGGAGGAAGATCAATGCCGGTGGGGAGGTAAACCCCTGGACCGCTTGCATTTCCGGTCTTAACTCCTAAATTGCTCATATCGATTCCCGGGGGCAGCATGGTATTGCTCCCTAGTGAAACAGTACTTCCGGCCGGAATATCCAGACCCGGAGGCAGGACTACGCCGGGTGGAATTACCATGGGAGTACCGGCATCGGCTAATTTTTGCAGGGTTTCGGTAAAATCAGCGGGAAGGCGGGTTCCGCCACTTTGAATAATTTCCAGCAAACAACCCTCGCCGAAAACCTCACATGGTAAGATGGTACTGTTAGCAGGCAGCCTGGTATCTTCCGGCAGAGTGGTCAGGTCGGGTGGCAAAACCACTCCTACCGGCAAGTTATTGAAGAAATCAGCCCCTTTATCATCCAGTCCGGCTATGCCGGGAGGTAGAATAAAGCCGGTTATATCCGGAATATGGGCAGCATCAATACTGGGTGATGTATATCCGGTCGGGATTTCGAGTTTAAACATGGAATCACTGTTGTAAGGTACTTGTTTGTCAACCAGTGTGGCCTGCAAGGTCTCGATGTTATCAAACAGAGACAGGACTGAAACGGAAGAATTGTCATAGTTGTTCTGCAAACGTAGATTATCCTTCATTTGATCTAAAAACTTCATGCTTTCCGTCTGAAGTTGCAGTGTTGTGCTGTCAGTACCGGTTCCCAGTAAATTTCTGCCAGTATCGGAATCCAGAAAGGTGTTAATATCTTGCTGGGTATTAACCAAAGTGGTATTTATTGCATCGGGGAGCTCTATCCCCAATGATGACATTTTCTGGCGAACATCGAAGGAAAAGGTACTGAAACTTTCCTGGGCGGCTTTAATGCTGTCCTGATATTTTTGTTTATCCGCAGCATCATTTGCATTTACATACTGAGCAGCCTGCATCATGGCGTTGCTTCTGTTGTTCAACTCATTGGCCTGCTCCTGGGTGGCCGCTTGTAGAACATCTTTAAGCTCGTCGCCAAGGGTATTCAGACTCTGTGAGTCGGCCAGGGTGGTAGTCATGACAGGTGTTGCTCCACCTGAAGAGGTGGGAATTTCTGCAATTGTATTGGCCGACAAAGCTATAGGTTGACCGGCAGCGTCGGCTTGATCGTAGCCGACTACCCCACTGATGACTTCCACTGTTATAGCCGGTGGAGCTGAACCGGTAGTGGTTGCCGTATCCTCGCCGAGGGCTGCAGGTAGAATACCGCCCCAGGAAAGCAGCATGGCTAAGACCAGAGCCAGGATTTTCTTGTTGGGCGATTTTTTCATGGCTAATTCACTCCTTCCTCTAAAAAACATTCGGGTAGGGCACTGAACATAAAGCTGTCGCGTACGTCATGGCGAGTATTATTTGGTGACGCTAAAAGTCGCACTATCGGTAACACTTAGGTAATCACCGCCTACTTTTATCCGGAAGCTGTCGTTGGATGCCGGTTTTACCGCAGCAACCGTCAGACGACCGGAAGTAAGTTCCATTAACACGGTTTTGCTGCCATTGGCATTACGATTGCTGGTCAACAGTTTTATTTTGGCTCCGGAATCCAAAATAAAACGCGTTCCGTCATTAAGACTTAGCGTGACAGGGCTGGTACCGTTGCATATTTCCGTATCTGCACCGGGGAGTATCCGGTCGTTGGGTTTCATCAGTACAGATACGGTACCGGTTTTAATATATGCGTACGGGCAAGCCGTGGTAACTTTCACTGCTTCCTGCACGATGTTGTTGCTTCCCACGCGAATCCCAAAACACTGCCATAGCAGGTTCGATGTAACCTGAATGGTGCCGCCGCTACTGAGCGGAGCATCAGCCGATGCTAGAATTACACTATTATTATTTACACTGGCCGAGGTCTGTCCGACCGTGAAAATTCCAGAATAGTCAGGGGTAAACAGGGTTATATTGGTGCCCGCTGTACTGCTGGCTTCCGAACAGGTTATGCCAAAGTTCTCCAGCTGACTGGTGGTATAGTTGGAACCAGTGGTATTGGGCGCATTGGCAATAGAAAAGTTCTTGGTGCTAAGTGGACAATTTGCTCCTAGGCTCGATTTTACTCCTGTTCCAACGGTAATAGTATAGGTCTGCCCGGCAGTATAGCCTTCAGCCGGAGGATAAATTAATGCTGAACGATTGTCATTACCGGCAATGATTTCGACCGATGCGTTTTGACTACTGCCAGCCGGTGCTACCGTGATATTAGGAACTAGAGTACTGTTGTTAACGGTCTGGTTAAAGAGGACTGTCCAAATCCGATAGGAATTTACCCCACTTTCGGTGGTAAAACTTGTGGCGAATGCAGTTGGGGTAAAACCTATCAGTAGCAGGACCATGCCCAGAGAAAGCGAGGCTCCTATCTGAAACTTTTTCCACCTGGATCTTAACATTTCCAAATCCCTCCTTTCTTTCCATGATATTGACATTATTTTAACACAAAAATACCTTACTACGCCCATATTATAGCATGTTGCCCAAACAGAGGAAAAGAGGGTAGTGAAATAGTTTGAACCATAAGGAAGGAATTAATTGATCGACTACTCCACGTAGCTGACAAAACCTAAAAGGACTCCCTTGAAGGAGTAGCCCTTCAAGGGAGTCTTGTGCAGATTATTAACCATAGCTTAGTATGTAAACTCCTGGCGGGTGGTAATCCTGGGTCATCTATTAGGGGTTGGTATACAACTGTATGGACGCCGCCTTTGCCAGTGTTTCCAGGTTGTCCTGCAGTTTACTTTTGCTCAGGATGGTTTTTATATAGGCTTTGACTTGGTCGTAAGAGAGTGGTTTGAAAATATGATCCTCCGCCTTTATTATATGATAGCCGTATTGGGTCTTCACCAGGCCGGAGATCTGACCTTTTGACAAACTGAAGGCCGCATCTTCGAATTCCTTAACCATAACTCCCTTGCTGAAATATCCCAGTTCTCCTCCTTGAGGGCCGGAACCGGTATCCTCAGAATAGTTGCGGGCCAGGGTGGAAAAGTCCTCTCCGGCTTGGACTCGCTTTAATATATCGCCGGCCGTCCGGTAGGCTTTTTCATTGGCGGCTTTATTATCAGGATTGCTTTCGTCAAGGGTCTTGATTAAGATATGGGCCGCTTGCACCTGTTCATCTCGAAAACTGTTGCTATTCTGCTTATAGACTGCCTTCATTTCAGTTTCGCTGATATTCAAGCTTTTTTCAAAGTCTTCCTGGTAATCGGCAAATGCAATATCTTTTTCAACTTTTTTGCGCAGATAAATTGTGCCAATGCCATTATCTTTTATAATGGCGGCAAAGACAGGATCACTCTGGGCCAGTTTCTGGTAAGTATCGGCTGCGGTGTTGATCTCATTGTCGCCTGGTTGCCGCTTCAGGGAGAGAGCTTTTTGATAGGTGATTTCGTGCTGTATCATCATGTCTTTAACTAGTTCGGGAAATTTAGTTTTATAGGTAACACCGTTTTCATATTGCTGTGACCAGATATTAGGGCCATAGTTTTTTTCCATAAAGTATTTGGAAAGGGCAGTCTCCTTTTCATAGTCGCTAAGGCTTAACGGCGTACCATTAACGGTCATAATTATAGATTTGGTGATAACTATCTTATTATCATCTCCATACCATTTTACGCTATAGCCCATATTTTCCGATATGAACCGCAGGGGGATCATGGTCCGGTCATTCACTGCCTGGGCCGGTTTGTCAAGCTTAACGGCAATTCCATTGACAGCTGCATTTGCGGAATCAAGGGTTAATGTGACGTTGTTGAGACCTTCGTTGATTTCCACCTGCCTGGTTTCCGGCTGGTATTCAATACTGGCACCCAGAGCCTCCAGTACGCCGCGTACCGGAATCAGAGTAACGCCATCCGGGCTAAAGGGGGCGGTTTCCAGGAGCAGACTCTCGCTGGTCTGATTGTTCTGGACAGTTATCTCAGGATTCCCGGGAGAGAGAGTAACTGTAGTTATGTTTCCGGGCAGGGTCTCGCTCCGGACTTGTCCTCCGGGGAGCAGGATGCATAAGAGGGTTGCCAGGATAATGCTGAAATACTTGAGCTTTTGCATTTTTGCCTCCTTAAAAAATAATATTGGGTAGACTGATGGAGTGATTTAGATTCTTATTCCATTTGGGGTTAAATTAATGGTAACATTTAATATGTCGAAAAAGAATATATTTTTGACGACTTGATTCCGAAATTTCCGGATCTGGAGGGGGATTGCTTTGAACAGCAGACGTCGCTTTTTTAACTCTATACTATTGCTGGCACTGTCTTTATTGTTTGTTCTGCCGCTGCCTGTATTGGCGGAAGATTCAACTCTTCTGGATTCAGTAAGGAATCTTATCCGTAATCGTTATGTAGACCCGGTTTCAGAGGAAATATTGAATTTACCCACTATTGAGGAAATAATCGATCAACTGGGAGATCCCTATACGGTTTTTATGAGTCCCAGTGATGCCAGCAGCTTTACCGGCTCGATCGAAGGCACATTCTCGGGCATAGGCATTTATTTGGATATCGTATCCCAGGGAGTTCTGGTTACCGGCATCATTGAAGGTTCACCGGCGGAGGAGAAGGGTCTTAAGGCAGGGGATATTATTATCCAGGCTGGCGGTACTTCGCTGGCCGGGTTGAGTGCGGCAGAGGCCACGGCTCTCATAAAGGGACCCGAAGGCACCGCGGTTGACCTGATCGTCCTGAGGGACACCGCTACATTCAGTCTGACGGTGACCAGGAGAACTATCACGGTTCCGTCATCGACCGCTGAAATGAAGGACGGCGGCATCGGCTATATAGACATAAACACTTTTGCCAGTAATACGGGGACTTTATTCGGTGACGAATTGGAACAATTAAGAGCGCAGAATCCTTCCGCTTACGTGATAGACCTCCGCAACAACGGCGGCGGTTATGTTAGTGTGGCCCAGGATATAGCCGGCTATTTGGTTCCTTATAAAGATAGCGATAATAATTCCATTAATGATAACCTGGTAATTCAAACCGAGTCGCGAGTGGGTCTATTGACATACCCTGCAGTCAAACATGATCTCATCATCGACAAACCCAGCATTTTTATAACCAATAACAGCACCGCCAGTGCATCAGAAATCCTCGCCGGTGCGGCCCGGGATTACAGCAACTCCTTCTTTGTGGGCAGCCGCACCTATGGCAAGGGCTGTATGCAGGAAATGTGGGGATTTACTGAAGGTGAGAGTTCTCTGGGATCATTAAAACTGACCGTGGCCAGGTTTACCACCCCACTGGGACAGGTGATTCATAAGGTAGGGCTTCCACCTGATCTGCTTATCGAAGAGACCGATCCTCTGCTGGCCGCCCGCCTGCTTCTATCCGCTTCGGTCAACGACGCTGATAAAACCGGTTTGGTGAAGCTGGAAATAGGAAATCATACTTTTGCGGTTGATTGCAGCCAGGCCAGTGAGGCTGAGTATTGGCCGGTTTATGCGGAAATTCTGGATAGACTGGGAGAAGGCCGGATAATGAGAGGCCAGGCCGGCGGGTGGGAGGCTGTGAACTCTCAAGAGATTGCTGACAGGTGGCAGTTGTATTACCCGGCTTACCGGCTTATCAATTCGCTAATGGACATTGAGCCTGCCCATAAATTCACGGTTCGCTTTTCACGGGCAGTTAGTCGGCAGACGGTTAATGAAGAAACAATCGAATTGGTTGACAGCGCTACAGGAGAACGTATCCCGTTAAAGTTCGAGTTTTTGAACGATACCGATCTTCAGGTAACTCCAACTCTGCAAACGAGCCTGCAAACGGCCGGCACTTACTGGCTGCTGGTTCATCCCGCTGTATGTGATCAGAACAATAAAACTCTTCAAAGCGGCGCTATTTGTACGGCAACCGTAAAATAATGGTAATTACATAAAAGCCCCCGTAACGGAGAAAATAAATTCAGGTAATAGAATCGTGCAGAAAGGGGGCAAATTAGATGCAAGCCAAAAGAGGCACAATTATGAACAAAAAGGATTTTATAAAAGATGGTTTATATGCCAAGGAAGAATATGAAGGACTTCTGGTCAGTTCCGACCTGCAACAGGGCTGTTATCAACTGGGGGTGCAATTAAGCGAAGATAAGGTTTTGGTGGTTGACCAGGCCAGTGAAGACAATGTAAACGAGAGGATACAGAGCTGGGTGCCGCAGATTCAGCAGATACAGCGCCAACATAATGTAAAAAATAATTCCGCCAATTATACCAGATAATCGGCAATTGTCAGAGCGAGTGATGGAAGCACCTTTCACTCTACGGGTACCAATAATGACCTATGATGTTCGCCTCCTCAATTGCGAGCATCAGTTGTGATCATGGTGCTTCTATCGACGCTCTGTGTGGGGATACTCCCCTATTTTTTTGCCCCGGAGGAGCATATCTGTCCTCTGAACCCCGTATAAATAGTATACGGAGGGCGATATTATGAATGACCTAAAAAAATTGCTGAGTCAACCTTTTAAAGACCGGGAATGGCTGGTAAAAATGCTGCTCGGAAGTGTAATTACCATAGTGCCGGTCTTTAATTTTCTCTCCCTGGGCTATTTCCTTCGCTGCATTAAGCATAGCTGGAGGGGACATCATGCTCTACCTGCCTGGGACAACTGGCCGGATCTTTTCAAAGAAGGCTGCCTGGCATTATTAATAACCCTGCTTTATCTAGCTATTCCCTTGGCTTTAGGCTATCTGGTGGCATTAATTCCTATTGCCGGCATTGCTTTGGCATCGATTATCATCTTTATTATGGGTCTTATAATTCCCATGGCAATAGCCAGCTTCGCCATCTGCGGAAGTTTACGCGATGCTTTTTACTTCAAGGTAATTATTTATTTGGTTAGTCAGGTTTTCAATTTATATGTCGTGGGCTATTTGGCGGCTACCCTGAGTGTAATCCTGGGGCTATCGCTTCTGCTCATTTTTCCTCTTGTTGGTTTTGTGGGTGGGGCTGTCATCTTTTACTGCGGAGTGGTTTTTGCCAATTTCTTAGGTACCCTGTATCGCGAAGCCTAGGCTGATAACCTCTTAGCCTATACGGATCAGACAGTGAATTTCATCCTTACCGGGTGTGAAAGGAATTTTCCGCCGCTGGCATTGCTGCTTTTCAAGCCGCTGTTTATTTGCAGGTAATAGGTTCCTGCCGGCCAGCCACCGGTCGGGGGAGAGATCAAAACAGTTTTTGAATTGGCTGAATTTATCCGGGGGTTAACGCCACTGACCTGGTTGCGACCGTCCGCGTCAGTGCTTACAAAAATATTGTTGCTGGTGATCGTACTGGTATCGAGATCATGGCTGAACTGTACGCTCCACTCTTTGTCAGCCGACTGGTTTAACTTATCAGGCCGGTCTTCAGGCACATAAATTGTTTTGGTTTCGGTATCGCTGGTGCCGTTGCTGTTGGTTACGTTAAGGGCTGCCTGATAAACGCCCGCCTTTGCATAACTATGATTGGCCTGCACACCTGTTGCGCTGCTGCCATCCCCGAAATCCCAGTTGTAAGTCATACTGCTTCCCTGTGTCCCGCTGGAAACCGAAGCATCAAATGAAATTGATGAGCCCACCTGCGGCCGGTCGCTGCTGGCAGTAAAGCTGGCCTCGGTAAAGACCGTTAAATCTTCAACCCTTAACCCGTAAAAGGAACCCAAATATTGATTGGTTACAATATCGGTAAAATCAGGGGAATTGTCTGCCGTGACCTTGATGAAGGTGTAATTTAGCATATGCAAGGATGAAATTGTGGTATTAAATATGAGGTTATAGCTGTGCCCGGCGATCAGGTTGAAAGTATCGCTCAATTGAGTACCGCCGATAGTTATAGTCCCGCCATCTATAAACCTCTGAACATTAATAGTTGCTTCGCCGCTGCCCCCCGTAACATTAAAGGGATATGTCTTGGCACATCCGATAGCTTCGCCATTGGAGTCATAGGAAAACATGGTTGTGATTATACTACCCCAGGAAATTACGGGCGGAGAATCAGCGGCGGTAAAATGAAGCACCAGCCCGTCCGGCCAGGTATTGCCAGCCAGATCGCAAACGGCTCCGGTTGAAATTTGGAGAGTATAAGTGCTGCTTTCGGATAATGCGCCGGTGGGGTGGATATGCAGGGTGTTGTCGGTGATACTTGTTGTGCAGGCAACCTGGGCCGTATTGTTGCTCAGAGAAAAGGATGAATAATTAAGTCCGGCTTTAATATTTTCACTAAAGGTGATAACTATATCCTGGTCTATCTCAAAATTGGTGCTTCCTTCTGTAGGGTTGGTGGAAACAACTGCAGGAGGTGTACCATCAGCCTGCACCGTAACCGTACAAGAACCGCTGAAATCTCCATCCACACTGGTAGCAGTAATATGGGCCACTCCGGGACTTAAAGGTTTAACCTCTCCATATGAGTTTACCGATGCTATGCCGGGGTGATCGGAAGACCAGGTCAGAGTTTTATTGCTGGCATTCTCGGGAGATACCGTGGCCTGTAGGGTGACTGATTGTTCATTGGCCTGCAGGCTTAGTTCGTTGCTGTTAAGACTTACTCCGTTAACGTATACCGTACTTCCCTCACCGGTTTGTTTGGCAAGCAGCAGGCTGCCGTTTCGCTCAATATATGCCGCATAAATTTTCCCGTCCGTAGTTGTGGTCAGGGAAAAAACAGAACCGGACTTACTGGTATGATCCAATATAGCTTTTTCACTGCCGCAAACCAGTACCGGTGTATTGCTGCTGTTATGGGCAATAGCGACCGGCTGTCCCTGGATGAAAGCGACCGGCAGGTTGGCATCGCTCCAACCGAGCGTTTCTTCGCTTCCACTCCAGTTTATTTGATTATTGCTGCCCACATAACCCCATTTTAGCCTAGCCTGTCCGCCAGAGGGATTCTCGCCTACAGCCACTTGCAGTTGGCCCGTATCTGTCAATGCTCCGCTTAACCAGACCAGGCTGGCACCGGTTGATGGTGCGTATAGAAGGTAGCTTTTCCACACCCCCTGCTCGCGACAGCTCATATACAGGCAGTTGTTTTCCTCCCGCAAAACCGACAATTCTGCGTTTTCACCAATGCCTATCCACGGTACGACGTAATTAGCTGACTCCTCCGAGATATATTCCTTCTGCCATTGATAGGCACTGGTTCCCTGGGTTGCATAATAGAACTTGCCGTCAGCGCCAGTAAAAACCACGTGCAAAACCCCGTCACTTTGCCGCACCCCCCAGTGAGGCCAGCCGAAATCCGTGGAAATACGGTTTTGGGACCAGGAGTTGGCACTTTGCCGGGTGGCATAACACAGACCTTCCTGAGAAGCATAAACTATACTGGGTTGTCCCTGGGGTCCGAGGAAAAGGCTGGAACAACGACCCTGAGTGTCGATCAATTCTTTTTGCCAGGTGGTTCCTTCACCGGTGAAATAGTAAAGACCTTGATTGTTTATCACGCCGGAGACATGGGGAATACCGCTGGAATCCACCGCTAAGCTTACCCGAGGCCCAATTTCCATGTTGCTGCTATTCGGTATGATAGCTTCTTCCATTACCAGCGAGGAAGCCATAAGCAACGGCTGGCTGCAGCCCAGAAAAACTAATATACTTATAATGAGGATGGTGAAGTTGAAGGTTGAAGGAAATTTCAAGCAGGATTCCTTGATCCTGGTGGCCATATTAATGGAATTTGTAATTTGTGCTGCATTTTCAACCATTCTTTTACATACCCCCAATTTCGATCATATAAGAATTATAGTAGCAAAAATTACCAATAGCAAGATTTGATTAGAAACTGCCAGGAGTAGCAGTCGGTATGATTTTTCGTCTGGAGATTGTGTTACTTAGTGCAGTCAACGCTTAGTGCTTGAAATAATTCGACGGTTGCGGTAAAATGATTTTTGCGTCGGGATGTAGCGCAGCTTGGTAGCGCGTCTGGTTCGGGACCAGAAGGCCGCAGGTTCAAATCCTGTCATCCCGACCATGTTAAAAGCTACATTTTATCTCTTGTTTTGAGGGGTAAAATGTTTTTTTATGTTTAAATGGATGTGAATTTACTAACAGGTATGGTAGTCCAAAAGGCCACCATGCTTTTTTATATCCAAAATTAAAATTAGGAAGGTGATGGTATATGAAAACAGTAACAACAATTGCTCCCAAGGGGAATTATTCTTTCTACATATCGGCATGAAGCAGATAAGTTTGACGCGTTGAGTCAGGCACCTATTATTGATGGTCAACGATATAAGATAACCGTTTACAACTGGCCTTCACCCATTTGGGGTTGGCAACAGTGACATTGATGGAATCCTCCAATAAATTGAACACGGGAACCCAAAACTTCCCGGTAGATTCCATGCAGATGTCCAGGCAATTGTTGTCCAGCAGCCAGCGTTTAAACTGCAGGATGGAGTTGTTAAAGGTAGAGAAGCGTTTCTTCTCATAGTGGGGTGTAATTCCTTCGGATGTAATGAAGGTGGCGACGAAAAATCTTTTATGGATATCTACGCCACAGCAAATTGGGTAAACGACTTTCATACTACTGCCTCCTCTTAAAGAAATGGTGTGGAGAAGGCAGTGACTGGACTGACACACATTTGGTTCATTAGTTCATTTGGAACCGTTGTATAATCAAACTCTAAGAGATATAAACCTAACTTATTTTTAATTATTAGGGCGGGTTCTGATTATGTTCATGACAGTGAAAGCCATATAAAAGAGAAAGTAGTTCTTTTTGATTTTTGGAACCCGTTTTAGCGAGAATGTTGGATATATTACGGTCTTCTGAATAAATCATTTAAATTATGTCATTATTTTACATAAAATGACACAATATTCCTCCCAATATATGTAAAGTGCTTATAACGTACGAAAACCGCTACATTAGTAGCAGTTTTCGTATTTTAGTTTATATTTATAAAAACTATTATTTCGTCAGTAGGCCATTTCCAATTGAAGAACATCTATCTTTTCTTTAATATGCCCCAGTGTATCTAATAATCCAAGTTCTATTAACACTAATTCCTGAAAACTTTCATTTCCCAAATTATTTCTCCTATTAATTTTGAAGGATTTCATATAATCTTTAGGATATGGACGTCTGCCCAATATCAATTATTATTTCTGGCGTATTTATTATTTTAATATCCTCATTAATCCGGCTTTCATGAGGATCTTTCCATTGCCTACGGCCAACTCATTAAAGCGAGCTAGCTCCTACTCCCTCCCTTCCTATTTTGATTTTCTGCCTATATGAGTATGCAGATCAGTTACTATCCCTATTATGCGAATTTCATTAGCACGAAAAGTCAGTGGTTTATAGCTTGAGTTATCAGGGATAAGTGTGATTTCATCATTGGCGGTAGTATATCTACGGATCAGCAATTCGGTATTTCCGGGAACCTGGGCAACTACAATCTCTCCGTCCAGGGGAGAATCGTCTTCTTCAATAAGCACATTAGTCCCTATTAATATTTGACTACCCGACATGCTGTTATCAATTGCTTTAAAGCCTTTTGTATAAATACTATCCGTAGGAACCAGCTGAGTTCCAATGATATTCTCCGGGGCAAAGATTTCCTCCTTTTTTCTTGGTATCAAGTTATAAATATTGATCTCTTTTCGTCCCTCCACCGGAAAAACAGCATTTATTGCTTCGGTGTCACTTGATACTTCAACATATATATTTGGAGTTTCTTTAAGGCCAAGAAGATAATCTGATGTAACATCATAATACTCTGCGAGTGCCTGTAATATCTCATTATCGGGTTCACTTCTTCCCGTCTCGTAATGAGAATATCTGGCTCGAGATATTCCGATAGCAGTAGCTACTTCTTCTTGAGTAATTTTACCTCTTAGGCTTGCCAGTTTTCTCCCAAAAGCCTGATTACCAGCCATCAATACCACTCCATTTCATATTAAATTATCTGATACAAAATTTATCAATGCAATAAATGATAAAAATTGTATCTACAATTCTTGACGATACAAATGGTAACGGATATAATCCAATTAAACAGACTGATACAATACGTATCGCATGGAGGTGATTAAAATTGAAACATATTATATGTATCTTTTAGAGACCTATTTTCTAATATTTTTTTATCTGATCATGATACGGAAGGTATCGAAAATACTATTGTGACTACTGAAAACAGTCTTATCCTCACTGGCACCGACGGATAACCATTATTTCAAAAACTGGATGAGAAGAAAAAGTAAAAAAAGGCAATGAATCTAAAAAGAAGCTAGTTTGTGAATAAGGCGAAAAAAGCACAAGAAAAGCAGGTTTCCAATGCATCGAATAAATCTTCATAAATTTGAATAATCCAAATAACGAGAGGCGATGTATCAATAATAATAGTAACCCAATGTCAGTGAGCAGGGTATTCTTTTGTTTGAATAACCCCAACTACGATTATGTATTCACAAAGATCAGAAGGATAATGTTTAATAAATATAATATTTTTCTGAGTTTATTAAGCAGGCAAAAACATTTTTAGGCTCAAACAAACCGTTTAAAGATTATTTGGATGGCGGAAAGGTGGGGAATATGGATGTTAGCCGATTTAAAAACGATGACTATACCGGATGAGTATTTATCGTCTTTTGAGCCTTTGCCGACCGGAGTTGTTCAAATCGGGGGGGTAGAGGAACTGAAATGCAACAGATGGCTCCAACGTATTGGCATTAAAAGCAATCGACCTTCTCAGCCGAATAAAGCGTACATATGTTCAGAAGGATGACAGGGCAGAAACCGATATTATTTGCTTACTCAAGAATATAGATCTGCTGGTCATTGATGAAATCGGCTTGGAAAAAACCACCGAATGGGTAACATCCAAATTCTATGAGATTGTTGATTACCGACATTCCAGGCGATCTACCATTTATACAACTAACCTCACTGGTGGACAAATGCGGGATAAAGAGGGGATGGCTCTGGTATCAAGGATTTGGGGCTCAAAGTTACATTTTGAATTAGAGGGGAAGGATTGGAGAATATACAGAAATAGTGGATGGTGAAATGCCTGTAATTATAAAAAAAGCCTATACCAGTGGCATATTTTAGGAATTATACCCGCGAGCTTTCTTAAGAGCAAATTATTGAATATAAATGCAAGGATACTGAGAGAATAAAGGCTGAACCAAATGGTTTATATAAATAGTTGCAATTGTACCGGGAACGGAAAAGGTGGGAATAAAGGCAGAAAATATGGGGGGGAGACCAGGTTGAGTGAGGTGAAGAAAAAAGGAAATTTATGGTATAAGGCAACGGAGAAGTTACTTTATACATATAGAAGCTTCCCGATCAGAATCATGGCGCTACGGCAGCAAATTGAAATGGTCCGCCAAGAATTGGAGCCTAATATTGTCAGAAGTTATGAAATTCATGCTGGCAAAACTACTTCCAATTTATCACCGCTTGAGGCGGCCGTTATAAACCGTATAGAGGGTGATACGGTTCAGAAACTTGAGCAAAAAATTAATAACTTAGAAAATCTAAAAAAAGTAGTCGAGGTTTCGATTGAAACTATGCTTAATAGTGAGCAGCGCCAGCTGGTGAATATGAAATACTATCAACATCTTACTTGGCAGCAAATCTGTATCGAGCTGGCAATCAATAAAAATACTTTTTATGATCGTAAGAATGACATCGTGGAAATCCTAGCTTGGTGTTTTGGATACCTACCTGACGACCAAGTCGAAGAGGTATTAGGGTTATTTATGGATAAAGCTTTATGGCAGCAGAAAAGCAAGGTTGGATAGATACCTTGGAACTTGTCCGGCCCGTATATTTGAGCTTAATAAATGCTTTTTGTTTTCCCATTATCTCTTAATTAAGTAGTAGCCATTCATTACAGCAATGCTCGGTTATAAGAAATATCCGGGAAAAAATAAGGAAAAACTCAGGAAGCACTAACCGGAATTGTGCTTTATAATTATATCATCTCAAAGCTTCGGAAGACCGGGGCTTATTTTATTTAAACATTTTGTTATGCAATTAATATGCATGAAGTATTGGCATTTTAGCGAGGTGAGAAATTATAGTAAATGTGATAAGCAGAGTCAGACAAGCCCGGTATAGAAGGTTTAAAAGCAGCACCTTGGCAAATCCAGAAGATTGGCTAATTGAAATGTTTGGCAGACCGCCTCCGGACGGCTAATTACCATCCATATGCAAGAATATAGGGAATAGAAAAAAGATTGAATTTTGCCAAGAACGTAATATATTAGAAAGCCAGGAAGTTTTAGGCCGGGCCAAGTAGCGGTTGGAAATTGAAATGGATGGTATCGCTGACGGTATCATGGGTCGTTATCCAAAGGGGGAATAACATTGTGCTATCAAGCCAGATAGAACAAGCACTGAATACTCTAGTTACAAGGTTAAATGAAATTCAATTAGACGGTCTGGCGGCGTTTGAGACCGTAGCCTTGGCTATGCCCGCGGTAATGGATGTAACATACATGCCCGCGGCTTATGTATTGCTGGACAATGACCAGGTGAAGATGGAAAACCAGTATCTTGAGATGCATACTCTGACAGTTATAATTTCCGTCTTTCAGATAGAGGACGGCACTACCGGCTTAACTCTTTCTGGAGCGGTATATGATGCCCTGGTATCGGAACGCACCTTAGGCGAAAAATGCGGATCCTTGGTAGTAAAAAAAGTCAATTACGTTCGAACTACCCTGGATACCGAAATTGTTATTAGGGCGGAAATAACATTGGAATTTGCTATAAGATACGCGCCAGGTAAGCCAGCGGAAGCAATGCTAATGCAAGAGATTAATGTAAAGGAGGAGGTCACTTAATGACGAAGACCAACGAGCGGGAGGCTCAAGTTACTCAGATCCAGGAGACAACAAAATATCACCGCGAAGAGCTTCTGGCAAATGCCGAGGCTCTTTTCAATGTCAAGCCGGAAGTCTTGCTGGGTGCACTTAATGGATATGAACAGCAGGAATTAAGCGTTGAAGAAATGAGAAAAGTCCTTGATGACTTTCTGAAAAGGAGAGTGAAGTAAAGTGGCAGGAGGAAGCTGGTCAGCAACGGAGATACCGGTATTACCCGGTCTATATATGAATTTTAAGGCCGCTGCCCTGGCGGCTATTCAAGCAGGGGCCCGGGGAACGGTGGCTATTCCCGTTAAGGCTCACTGGGGTCCTGAAAAGCAATTTGTGGATATTACCAGTGAAGCGATGATAACCGAAATATTTACGAACGATATTACTAATGGCGCAACTGCTTATACGTCCCTGTACTTTGCCATATTAGGCGGTGCCAGTAAAATTCTGGCTTACCGGCTGACAGATAGCGGTGTTGCGAAGGCGACTACTACCCTGGTAGATACCGGTACAGCTCCAGGTGTAAACGTACTGCGTTTGGATGGTAAATATAAAGGCACCCGGGGGAATAACTTCAAGGTTACGGTACAGGTTAACCCTATCGATTCTTTGAAAAAAGACATTAAGCTCTATGAAGGGACAACCCTGTTAAGAACATTTACCTTAACCAGTGGCACCATTGATGCCGCAATAAGCACCATTAATAACGATTCCGCTAATGTGTGGATTACCGCTACTAAACTGGCGGAAGGGTCCGGTGTACTTAATAATATATCCGGCCAGACATTTACCGGCGGCGATTCGGGCATAGACGGAGTCGTAGCCCAAGATTATACGGACTGGATGGCGGCTTTAGAAACGCAGCAATTTAACCTGTTGGCGCTAGACGGTATTTACGATGGTGCTATTCATACTTCAGTGTCGGCATGGATAAAGAGAATACGCGAAGAGGGTAAATGTATTATTGGTGTATTTGGCGGTTCGGCTTCGGGTGATATCGCAGCAGATGCAGTTGCTCAGGCAATGGCTCGAGCTGCCGGCTTTAATCATGAAGGAATAGTCTCAGTGGGTACCGGCGTTGTACTCGATGGGACAACCTACAGCTCAGCCCAAGTAGCTTGCTATGTAGCCGGTTTGATCGGAGGTCAAAAACTTTCGGAATCGATTACTTATGCAGCTACACCTTTTGATGACGTGACCAGACGCTGGACAAAATCGGAAATGGAACAGGCGGTCACCGGGGGCGTTTACCTGTTTTTCCATGATGGGAGCATAGTAAAGGGCTTAAGAGGCATGAATACTCTGATTACCTTGCAACAGGGCCAGAATAATTCCTGGAAGAAAGTTAGGGCCATCCGGGTAATGGATGCAATTAACATCGACTTGCAGGGTACAGCAGAAGCCAATTATATTGGCAAAGTAAACAACACTGCGGAAGGTCGGGCATCTCTTATCGGCGCATTTAAACAGTATATGCAACTCCTGGCTATGGATGGGGTAATTGAAGCAGATGGATGGGACGTATATTTGGATCCGTCTTATTATGGTACTAATGCAACGGTTACTCCGGAGCCTGACCAGGTTTTCACTAAATGGAATGCCCGACTTACGGATGTGATGGAGCAGATTTTCGGAACATTTTTGGTTCACTAGGAGCGAACGGTTGCTCCTTATTAAGAAAGAGAGGTGTTATAAGTGGCAGGCATTGATGAGACTCGGGTTATCAACGGCACTTTCGGATCGGTGTATTTGGACGGCCAGTGGCTGACCAGCTTCACAAAATTTGAGGCCAGCGATGAGTACGATTGGACTGAACTAAAGCTATCCGGCGACAGACGTACCAAACATAAGTTGGTGGGAATCAAGGGAAGCGGTACAATAAGCGGCTATAAAGTAACCAGTGAACTACAAAAGGCTCTTGTTACAAATCCGCTGGCTCAGTTCCAGTTGATATCAAAGTTGGATGACCCGGAAGCATATGGCGCTGAAAGAATTCGCCTCAGTAAGGTGAAGTTCAGTAAAAATCCACTTGTTAACTGGAAAACCGGTGAAATTATCGAGGAAGAATGGTCTTTTGTCTATGATGATGAACCGGAATTCGTTGATGTGATTACGGCAAGTTAGGAGGGTCCCGATGGATTATAAGGACATGACTGATGAGCAGATATTACAGCGGTTGCTCGAAACTGATGCGGTGCCCCAGAGGACAATTACCCTTCCACGCCTGGGCATACCGGTTACACTAAAAGGTTTGACCGGCAAGCAGGTATTTAACCTGCGCGAACGGTCCACCAATCACTGGAATGATAAAAAAGGCCGGGAAAAAGAAAGACTGGATGAAGAGGCCTTCAACGTGGGATTAATTACTCTGGCTACCGTAAAACCCAACTGGGGAGATCCTAAATTGGCTGATAAATATTCAGCCAGCGGTCCGGAGGAAGTAGTAAAACGTTTATTGTTGGCCGGGGAATTGTCGTCATTGGGTGATGTGGTACTCGACCTATCAGGGTTTAATTTGGAATTGGATGAAGTAAAAAACGGATAGTTGCCGGGGGAATGGTGACGGTACTATATAATCTGTTTACCCGTCACCATATCCGTCCCGGGGAATTCTGGAATATGCCCCAGGGCGAGCAGTTGTGTTTAATGGCATTTTCTGAGTTTGAAATCGAAGAACGGAATCATGCGCTTAAGGAGGTTGGCCAATGTGGCAAGTAGTAGTTATAAAATAGATATAATGCTGACCTTACACGACAAAATGACTAGAGCTCTGGAGAAGATTGACAGCCAGGCAAAACGGCTGGAATCTACCACCCAAAGACTTAACAAAGCCACAGTCAGCCCTACGTTAAAGCTCAATGATCGTATATCCGGACCGCTAAAAACAATTGAGGGAAAATTAAAGGGCCTTGGAACCATGGCAAAAGTAGGAATAGGAAAAACCTTGGCGGGTGCAGGAGCCTTTGTGAAAAGTTCATTTTCTAAGGCTATGGATTTCGAATCTCAGATGTCATCGATTAATGCATCGAGTGCCATAGAACAATTCTGTGGAGCAATGGAAACCCTGCAAATATCGGCATTATTGCCGACACTACCACTTATAAGGGACCTGGCTCTGGCCATGGCAGACTTGGTTGAGAAATACACTCCCAACATAACTACTGCATTTCAGAATGCAACGGAAAAGGTAAGAGCTTTTATTGAATCTCTTTCAAAAAATGAAGCTTTTCAGAAAATGGATTGGAGCGACAAGATAGTATTGATCCTGGATAGTATTATGAAGGCCATGGACGGATGGGTGTCCGGTCAGGGTGGTCAGAAAGTCCAAGAGATATTTGTCAAACTGGCCGAGATAGCGGTAAAGGCCTGGATGACAGTTCTGAAGAATCTGCTTAAAGGAGGGCTTCAATCACTTGCCAATGGTAATATTGCCGGGGGAGTAGGTCAATTATTTATTGCAAATATGCTTACCGGTGGACTAGCGGGGTCAGCAGCTTTAGCCGGCGGCGCAATCCTGAAAAAAGGCGGGGGAGCAGTATTAAATAAGTTAACCGGGAAGTCGGTGACTAGTTCAGCAGCAGAAGCGGTAAACGCAGTAAGTAGAACTGCACAAGCTGGAAGTAAGGCGCCCTATACTACCAAGGGTTATAAGGCAATGGATGAAAGTATGACCATAATGAGGCGGGCTCAAGTTGTTAAGCCGGTATTAAGAGCCGTTGAACCGGTTGGAGATTCCCTGTCATTATTGCAGAAAGCGATGAGAGCCACTCCCGCTGATGAAACATTGTCCATGATGGCCGAGGCTCAAAATACGGCAAAAGCTGTAACCACACCCGCATCCGGTAAAGTTTCATGGTTAAGTCGAGCTAAATCTTTCTTTACACGGAAGCCAGTAATGGATGAAGGCTTGAGTATTATGCGGGAGGCCCAGGGCAAAGGATATGGATTTAAAATGCCATCAATATTTAGTCCCATATTAAATACTGCTAATTCTAGCGTATCAGAAACAAATGTTCCGGCTGCAAAAGCCGTAATTACACCTGCAAATGAGAATGCATCTGTATTAACAAAGGTGGCCGGAAGGCTCACGCCTGTGCTTAAGGTTGCAGGTAAATTAGCGATGCCTTTGGAAGTTGCCGGTGAAGCTATAGAAGTGGCTAAAGCAAAGGATAAGACCCGCGCTTTAATAGAAGGCGGAGCTGGCCTGGCAGGTGGGTGGGCAGGGACTGAACTGGGGGCTGCCATCGGAACGGCTTTACTTCCCGGGATAGGTACCGTAATTGGCGGTTTGGTAGGTGGGGTCGCAGGACACTTCGTTGCCAAAAAGAAAGCTCATGAGAATTATGATGTAGCTAGGAAACCCGAGAAAATGAATGAAGCTGCTCAAGGCGCAGCGGATAAAATGGGTCAAATCGGTCAGGTATGGGTTGATGAGCAAGGAAGAATTACAACCAGCAATGGATTTGTTATTAACTCTCAGAATGACCTTATGCAATCCTTTACCACATTATCCCAGGCGGTGGATTTTGCCAGTGCGAAGCTAATTGCCATGTCGGGAATCATATCCGCAGTTGCTTCTCCCGGAGTAGGTGACTTTAAGATAATGGAATACGGATATGTAAAGGGCGGTATTCTTACCCGCCCACATCTTGGTCTAGTAGCCGAGGCTGGTCCGGAAGCAATAATTCCTTTATCATCCCGTATGCGCAGCCGGGCGCCGGATTTGTGGCAGGAAACAGGCAGGCAACTTGGTATAAGGCCTTATGCAGACGGTGGTTTTGTTGGCCTTATTGATAACACCCAAGAAAGTAGTGGAGGAGTTAATTTAAACGTACAGATTCCCGGGATAAGTGTTCAGGTTGGCGGTTCAAGGGACATTGATTATGATGCCCTGGCCGCAGAAGTAGGATGGCGAATAGTCAACCCGATAATAAAAACACTTGAGAATACTGCCTAAGGCAGGTGAATAAGATGGACATCATGCTGATAGACCCGGCTGGGCCTCAACTGAGATTCCCAGTTAACCCGCCGGAAATTAAAGTTAATCGCGAAATGCTGTATGAAACGGTAAAAATAATAAGCCTGGGGGAAATTGATTTTCCATACGGACAGAAGGTAAGGGAGATTACCTTCTCTTCTTTTTTTCCGGCTGAATATGATGCTAGTTATTGCTGCTGTTCTGATATACCGGATCCTCAACAGGCAATGAACCAGTTAACCGCCTGGGCCAACGGACATAAACCAGTAAGGATAATAATATCCGATACTATTATAAATTTCCTGGTGCTGGTATCTGCAAGCAATAGCACCTTTAAAGGCGGTGAGCCGGGCGATGTATACTTTGACATTAATCTGCGTACATGGCGAGATGTAAAGGTCAGGACATCAGCGGAAACTGTGACTACATCTCTGGGTTCTGATAATGTGGCAACCATAACGCCTGCTAACAGGCCCGATGTAAAACCGGTATCTAAAACCTATACGGTAAAACCGGGTGACAGTCTTTTCAAAATAGCAAAAATGGAACTGGGCAGCGGCTCAAAATGGCAAGAGATATATGATGCAAACGTAGTGACTATTGGAAATAAACCCGAGCTGATTCAGCCGGGTATGAAGTTGGTGCTGCCATGATAAGTCCGGGAAACAACAAATATGAAGTGGTTTTGGACAACAAGTATTATCTTCGGGAGATCGTTGAGGATATAACCCTGGAAGAAAGTCTGGATGAAATAGCATATCGTGCAACGGTTAAGATGGCAATAACTCCGGATTTCCCCGGAATTGCACCCGGCCAGGAAGCCCGGGTGTCTGGAATAAGGTTCGGGGAAACCCATATGATGCCCTTGTTGCATCCAGGGGTTGTCTGGGAATGTAACAGTGAAACCCAGGGGCAGAAGCATTTGACTGCGACAATATATGATAAAACCATCTATATTGCAAAGTCAGAGGATGAATACCTACTCCCGGCCGGACAGACAGCTACCCAGCGTCTTAAACAATATGCGGCCGATTGGGGCATAACCTTAAGCCAGATTGCTGATACGGGTGTTCCTTTGGCGAAAGCTGTATACCGGGCGCGGCCGATTTGGAACATGATAATGGCTGACCTCAAGGAAACGGCTAAAAAAGGCGGCGAAATGTATAGGGCTCGTATGACTCCCAGTGGGTTGGATCTTGTGAAGTTGGGAGACAACCAGACTATTTGGGTACTAGAGATGAACCAGAATATCCAATCGCTAGGACAAAATAGAACTCTAGAGGGGTCAATAACCCAGGTTAAGGTGATGGGAAACGCCAGCGAGGATGCGCGCAGTCCGGTACTGGCTCTGGTTAAAGGTGAAACCGAGAAATACGGCACCTTGCAGAAGGTTCTTGCCGATGAAAAAATAACCAATGCTGATCAGGCTAAAACGGAAGGTGAAAGATTCCTGTCTGGTATTCAGGAAACATTTACGGTGCAGGGAATAGATATTAATACCATTAGAGCTGGTGACAAGATGCAATTGAACGGTGGTGAAGTATTAGTTATGTCAGTGCGTCATAAGCTGGGCGATCCTGGTGAGATGACAATGGAATTAACCTGGCCTGATTATATAAGGAGGCGTTGCTATGCCTGACCATTTTAAGAAACTGGCTAACGTTTTTGATAAGCGCATGGCCGGTCACGTTACCGGTGGAACAATGGGAATGTCCTGCGTGCTGGGAACTATGACCGCTACAGGTGTTTTGCTAGATGACTTTAAACATGAGATAAAGGATCCGCTATATGCGGACTGGACTGTTAAGCTAACTATTCCCTTGGGATCTAGAATAGTTGCAGCGGCAGCTCCGGTGACCGCGCAAGGAGAAGATATCCCCAACGTTACTGCATTTACCTTAACACGAATGGACTTTGCCAACCAAGATGATGATGGCGTCGGCGGAGCCAACGATATCATGCGGGTGAATGTAGAATTAAAATCTCGTTTAAAAGAAGGAAACCGTATACTTGCTATTCCTGTAAACGGAGGTCAGGAGTGTGTGATTATTTGCAAGGTGGTGAGTTGAAGAAATGCCAAACATCTTCCCAACTGAATCAACTACTACAACCCAAGCTCGGAACCAACAAGTCAAGTTTGGAAAAGGCTGGCGTTTTGATTTTGAGGCTGGAGAATTCGTACTGACTCCTACGGGGAAGGTGGCGCCGGCCAATGAACTGGAGGCGTATATGCAATGGTGCGAGAAGGCCCTGCGTACACCACGGTACCGGCATATGATTTATTCCCGGAATTATGGGAGTGAGTTTGATGACCTTATAGGACGCGGCTATCCCAAGGCAATAGTGGAGAGCGAAATAACCCGTATTGTGACTGAGACTCTCATGACGGATCCACGCACTGGATCTATCCAAAACTCTTCTTTTTCGTGGGGAAATGATGGGGTTTATTTTTCTTGTGATGTCTATACGATTAATACTGAAATAGTCAGTACAGGACTAAAGGTGGTGGTATAAATGACGTTGCCGACTTTTCTGCAGCAAGAAACCGAAGATATAATCTTAGCCAGAATGCTTGCCCGGGTTCCTGATGATTTGGATAAATCAGAGGGTAGTTATATTTATGATGCGCTAGCAGCGGCAAGCCCTGAAGTTGCCCAGATCAAAATTGAAATGGGCAATTACCTTAATCGAGGATTTGCTTTAACCACTTTTGGAGAATATCTGGACCTTCGCTGTGCCGAAAAAGGTATCAGTCGGATTGCGGCAGTCAAGGCTACTGGCGAGGTAACTTTTACAGGTACGCCGCTGGTGGTGATTCCTGCTGGTACAGTTGTGGCAACGCCAGCAGACCTGGTATCAAATACTATTTCGGTAGAGTACGTAACCGCCGAAGAAAAGATTATAGGGCCTGGAGGCACAGTAAATGCTCCTATACAAGCGAGAATATCGGGTACAGGGGGAAATATCAATATCCCAGGTGTAATTTCTATTCTGACCACTCCAATATCCGGGATAGCATCAGTTACAAATGCATCTACGATCACGGGTGGTATGGATATTGAAAGTGATGCGGCTTTATTGGAAAGGTATTTAATTAAGGTGCAAGAACCGGGAACAAGTGGGAATAAGGCCGATTATCGCATATGGGCGGGAGAGGTCGCTGGCGTTGGTAATGCTGTTGTCACACCCTTATGGAATGGCCGCGGTACTGTAAAAGTATATCTGCTCGGGATAGACAAAACACCAGCTTCTGCTGATGTTGTGGAAGATGCTCAGGCATATATTGATCCGAATCCCGGTCAGGGAGAAGGTAAGGCTCCGATAGGCGCTACCGTTACAATTGTGGCTGCTACAGGAATTGATATTAATATAACAGCCACTGTGACTTTGATAGGGAGTAAAACATTAGCGGAAGTTAAAACGACCTTTGAAGCGGCCCTGGTAAAATATTTGGCAGAACTTGCATTCTCTGATGATCCTACGGTGAGATTCGTTAGGATTGGCTCGCTGCTGCTGGATACGGTCGGAGTCCAAGATTATTCTAACCTTTTAGTTAATATGGGTACAGGCAATATTGTTATAAATACCGGGGAAGTTGGGGTTAAAGGTACGGTGACATTATCATGAGTGATTTATTAACTTCGCCCGAGGGACAGCGGATGTTAAGTAACTGCCCTGAGTACTACGGAACTTCTCGAATATTTAAGGCGTACTTGCAAACGATCGGGTTGGAATTGGATGCTTCTACGACTGGAGTTGGTACCATTCTGGATGCCTTCTTCGTAAAAACTGCTCCGGAGTGGAGTTTGTCAATTTGGGAACGGGAATTAGCAATAATTCCGGGCTTCTATGATACTGTTAATTTGCGCAGAGCCATGATACTAGCGAAGCTGGCTGGAACGCCAACAATGACACTTGAGCAAATGAAGCGGATTGTTAATCAATTCGTCCATGAGCAGACCGCTACAGTCGAGAATATTCCAAATGAATATGTTTTTAAAATAATTATACCTGTTGATGATGTCCCTTGGTTCACTCCAATGAATGAAGCCGTAGAAGAATATAAACCGGCACACCTGGAGAGTCTGCCGGTCCTCCGGGCAATCTACCAGGGCAGTGAGAGTTTGGAGGCCAGGGCTATTTTTATTTCAGCAATAAATATCTGTGGTAATCGCAGCTTATTGTGGGATGGAACATGTTTTTTCGATGGGAGCCAGAATTTCACAGGTTATATTTCCGAGCCAAATATCTCTGATAATCGCAGTTTGTTGTGGGATGGAACATGTTTTTTCGATGGGAACCAGAATTTCACAGGTTACATCTCCGACGCAAATATCTGTGATAATCGCAGTTTGTTGTGGGATGGAACATATTTTTTCGATGGCAGCCAGAATTTTACAGGTTGCATCTCTGCCACAAACGGAAATGTTTTATTGCAATTAATAGTAGGTGTGCAAAATTCTGAGATAGCGGCAATAACTCTGATCACGCAGCACGATTTTTGGTTTTTCGACGGTTCCGGTTTGTTTGATGGCAGCCGGGAATTTAATGCTTACGAGACCACAGAAGTATTATAAAGGAGGTGATACCTTGGCTAATGAAGTTATAACAAACTATAGGCGCCAGATACTAGTTCAAGCCAGTTCGGGGGATATACTTTTGCCAGCAATTACACATATGGCATTTGGTGATGGAGGAGTAGACGGCGAAGGGCATCCGATAACACCTTCCGGAGCAGCAACAGCGTTAAATCACGAGTTACTGCGTAAAACAGTTGACGGGCATACCTTCCCGAGCGCTACTACATGTCGTTATGCTTGTACTCTGGAGAAAACGGATTTGGTTGGGCAAGACATAAACGAAATTACTCTGATCGATGCCAACAATGGATTGGTTATGATTAAGACCTTCACATCAAAACCAAAGGACGGGGACATGGTTCTAATTTTTGAAGTTGATGATGAGTTTTAATGAAAGGGGTGAAGTAATTGGCAAACCAACCAATTCATAATCCGAAGGATTATAGTGAAGTTCTATATTCAATAATGACAACAGATCCGGTTAGGGCAGATCTGGTGAACTCAATTCTTGAAAGATTAATTAATAATGATGCCTATCTGAAGGATTACACCGATGCTCAACTGGCCGGCAAGGTCGCGCAGGGCGACTTTAATACACATTTGGCAGAAACTACGCATCAAGGCGGCAAAATATACGCCTACAATAATTTTTGGGGAGGGTTTTAAATGGCAGCAAATACAAGTCCTATATTTCCGCTGACCCCTAAAGTAAGCTGGGGAACTGTAACTACGGCAGATGCCACAGCAAGCAAAAACCATGATGGCACTTCTTCGGGAGCCGTGCTGATCTTTACGGCAGGCGCGAATGGGGCAAGAGTGGATGAAATTTCATTCTTACCGTTAGGCACAAATATAGATTCAGTTTTGCGTATTTTCATTAACAATGGTTCCGATCAGACATCGGCTGCAAACAATAGTTTATACAGAGAATCAACTGCTTCTGCGTCTACGATTGCGGAAATAACGGGGAATACAACTAAAAAAGTATTAGAAGCGGATGAATCTGCATTGGTGTTACCCGCTGGATACCGGCTCTATGCAGTAGTCGGAACGACAGTAGCAGCAGGATTGCAGGTGACAGTTATAGGCGGTGATTATTGATGATTGGACACAGCTTTCCGAGAGCATATGATTTGCGAAAATTGATCCGTAAAGAAGCGGACATAACGTCAACTCCGGAAGTTCCACGAGACGGGCTGTTCGTAGAATATACGATGGATTATATCTCAGGGACAACTATTTATGATACGAATGATACTGATACAAAATATGACGGGACTATAAGCGGGGCAACCATTTGCCAAGGAGCAATAAATAACGGTTTGAGTTTTGATGGAGTTGACGATTACTTATCTGTTGACATCGCGAAGCCTAGTATTTATTCAATTTCGGGTTGGGTATATGGTGCAATCGATGTATACGCTGGATTTGGCAGAAGATCAGGAAATAGTGCTTATAATGGACAGACATGGTTTAGAACACATTGCTGTTTCTATCATAATGGCATATCGCAAGCAAGTGACGAAGAATACAACGCATCCACTGGAGCAAGCGGTTGGAACCACTATGTAATGACCAAAAACGGCACCAGTATTAAAATATGGAAAAACAAAATTCAAACTATAAATGGCACACTCGGAACAGATAGAGATACAAATTTCAGCAATTTTTATGGACCTGGGCAAGAAACTAGCGGTTATCTGTCGTTTAAAATGGATCAGGTTCGTTTTTACAATAAAGCTCTCAGTATGGATGAAATTGAGATACTTTATAACGAGAGAGAGGTGACTTAAATGTTGGTAATTCTCGCCCAAGAAGAAAAAGAGAAATTCCCTAAAAATCAATATTCTTCTGATGGAATATTAATCTCCTCTCCTTCGTTTACCTTTGAATTATTGGCGCAAAACAGGGAAGATTATAGGGTCTGCGGCAAAATAGCCGGGGATTCGGAGGCATTTCTGGCGGCATCGATTTCCTATCAGGAGGTAAGCGACATTCCAGTTGATTTTGAACAAAATTGTCTACCCCCTGAATATGGAGCGTATTTGAATTATCAAAATATTGTTAACGGTAAAGCTCGAAAATATCTCAACGATACCGACTGGAAGGTAATAAGACACCGGGATCAGCTTGCTGCAGGGGCAACAACCAGCCTTACGGATACGGAATACCAGCAACTACTATCTGACAGGCAGACAGTGCGGGATAGCGTTAGTGAACAGTAGACTAATTATGTGCAACAATGGTCGCTCAGAAATGAGTTGCTATTATTCTGGGTGAAGGGAAGAGTTTGGGAGTGAACTTTGAAGAGGTTGCAGAGCGCCGGCTTAACGATCATGCCGAACGCCTCCGGACATTAGAAACATCAGACGCTAGGAAAGGCGTCATGATTGAGCAGTTATGCGCAAAACTGGACAACCTCATAGCTTGGATAAAGGCTATTCTGGTGGCCTGGATAACCGGTATGGGAGGCTTTTTTATCTGGTATGTGCAGAGCTTTAAGAAGTAGGGAAGGAAAGGTGGGAAAATTGAAAATCGGGATAGACCCTGGCCATGGCGGACGGGACCCTGGGGCGGTAAGTCCGGTAAGACCCAGCTTGAACGATCAACTATATACAGAGGAGGCATATGTAACCCTGGCGATTGCAAAGCGACTCCAGGGTATTTTATTAGCCTGTGGGTATGAAGTTATTATAACTCGGACGGACGATACCAATATAAGCTTGAATAGCCGATCAAACGTGCTGAATCAGGCTGGTTGTGACATCGCGATCAGTATCCACCTGAACAGTTCTACTGTCAGCGAGCCCGACTATATAGCCACGTACATCCAAGCAACTGGCGGTCTGGCCGAAAAACTGGCTCAGTGCATTCAGCCCAGATTGGTACAAATCACTGGCTGGCCGGACGGTGGAATACGGGTCTCTAACCTGCATATGACCAGGGAGACATTTATGCCAGCGGTGCTGGTAGAACTCGGATTTGTATCTAATCCGCAGGATGAGATTCAGCTGAATGATCCGGGAGTTCAAGGCAAACTTGCTGCGGCGATTGCGGAAGGCACTATGATTTATGCCGGTGAGCTCCAGCCTTGGCAGCGCAATTTGCTGACCTATGCCGCCGATCCGACAGTCGGTCAAACGGAAATTGCTCGCGCCGGGGAGGTATGGAAAAAAAGAACTGTTGTTGGTGATACTGCTGGGGCTGATGCAGCCCATCAGTGGGCAAATACAATCAGGTGTGTCATAGACCTGATATAAGATAGGGGTGAATAAAGTGAATAGCAAAATCTACAGCCGGTTAAGCAGCCCGGCTTTTTACGTTGCAATTGTGGGAGCTGCCAAACTTGTTACAGATGCATTCGGAGTGAGGTTAATCAGCGATGAACAGGTGAATAGTATTGCCAACGGCTTTGCTGCCCTGTCGACAATAATTGGAGTAGCCATGGGATATGCTGAATAAGTATTGTAATACTTAATAACCCACCGAGAGTAGTTCGGAGAGAGGTTTCAGGAGCCGTATACGGAAAACGTACGTACGGATCTGTGAGAGCAAGAAAAGCAGGACTAATTATCCTGCTTTTCAGCTACTCGATATATTTTCAGCGTGCCCAGCAGAGAATAAATATTCTATTTGGGACATTCAAACCCTGCAACTACAACATTGACTAATTACAGTTTTATTGATAGTATATTCAATGCGTCGGGATGTAGCGTAGCTTGGTAGCATGAATCATGCAACACAAGAACTTCGATTTGATTTCAAAGCAGAGCGTAAAATACCATTATTTAGGCTCAAAAGAGGTCGTATGACCGACAATAATAATCGTGAAAAAAGGAGCCGTAGCCGAAATCAAAGTTTCAGCACAGCCCCTTTTTAATTTCATAACAATTATATTTAATATTGATATTGACAGTATCCTTATAAATTATTTCGTAATAAACTTGACTTGAAAACGCGTATGAAGCAAGAAGGAAATATATTCCTTCCCAGCGCATAAACGAGCTGTTTACTATACTGTTAGTGCTATCACATAATAGGTTCTTCAACAATGTAGTGAACCCCAATAGCCGTTGCCAAGCGGAAAATGTTAAGGTTATTTTAAAAAGCAATCCACTTATGTATAAATAAGGGAAAAATAGTAAGCTGAAAATAGTTGCTCAACTTTAAATAATTAATATAATAACAAGTAGGGAAAGTAGGGGGCTCCCTAAACGACAAGGAGGTTTTGAAAATGGCTATAAACCGACCGCTTGTAGATAATGCAAAAATTATGGCAAAAGGGCAGGTAACGATTCCTAAGGATATACGCGACAAGCTCAAATTAGCTGAGGGGGAAAGAGTGACTTTCATTTGCCAGGGCGATTATGCTATTGTGATGAACTCTGCTCTTTATGCAATGAAAACGCTTCAAAAAGAAATGCAAGGGAAATTTGAAGCTGTGGGAATCAATTCAGACGATGATATAAACGATTTGGTTAAAGAAATACGGCAGGAGATTGAAGGTAGATGAGGATAATGGTTGATACCAATATCATTATTTCGGCTATTCGCAACCCGAATGGAACCCCATTTGCCGCTTATTTTTTGGAATCGGGTATAGAAACCCCTAAAATTGTAACAGCGGCAGAGTTTATTAATGATTTTTAGCAAAAAATATAAGGTATCTATTTTGGGCACAAATTCCATGTTAAAATAAGGGTTCAAGAAGCGGGTTTGCTTTATATTAAATTACTTTTCAGCCACGATGGTTTAGTACGTCGTGGCTATTTTGTTCAACTAGCGTCAGTTATTGATAATGGATCAAAAAGAACTTAGATGGTAATTTTATTGCGATATAAGCAAGAGATTTATTCGGAGGGATAATATTATGCTGCCAGTGAAAAAAAGAGTGGAACTGGATGGTAGAATTGCAATTGGAGAGGTGTTAACAATGTATAGGCATCAGTATGATCTGCTATACTTATCTTGGCAATAATAGAAAATAAGGTAATAGGAGAACAATTTCAGAAGATATTGCATTGCGGGGTCTCTCTATTGATAATTCATGGTTCATTAGTTCATTTGGAACCGTTGTATAATCAAACTCTAAGAGATATAAACCTAACTTATTTTTAATTATTAGGGCGGGTTTTGATTATGTTCATGACAGTGAAAGCCATATAAAAGAGAAAGTAGTTCTTTTTGATTTTTGGAACCCGTTTTAGTGAGAATGTTGGATATATGAAACTTGACTGTACGCTCTGTGATGCATAATTCATGGGCCATTTCTTTTATAGCTGAACCAGCCAGGATAAAAGCGAGCAATTGCCTTTCTCTATCAGTAAAGCCGTATTTACCAATTTCCAACTCAATATTATTCTGTGGTGATTCCAGTTCGGGTTCAAGCACTTCCCAAGGATGTTCCGTTAATACTATAGTATCACCCTGGTCAAGAACGCTCCCTGGATTATCTTTTAACATCTCGTAAAGCTTGAAAGACAAGAATATTAAAATAATAAGCAGGGTAACGTACTGCACCAGGATGCTGAGTAATCCATTGGCGGGATTGGTCCACAAATTGGATCCAATAACCGCACCAATTCCAGTGATGGTGTGCTTGATGATTCGTCCGACTCCCGCCCATAAGGCTGGTTTATTTGTAAACAAGGCCACGTCAAGAAAAGCAACGGTAAAAAACATGACAAAAAAACCACTACCTATATACATAAGAATCAAACTGATAGTATAAGCAGCCGGATAGTCCAAGAGGATTATATTAAGGGCCACAGAAGTCATAACTGCCAGAGAGAGAACCGGCAGGTACTGGCGCCCTCTCAAATCGGCAATTAAGCCGGCCACAATCAAACTAGCGGCATAAAACAACCGGGTCGTATAAAGGTTAATATTTCCTTGGGCATGATACATGGTAACAATACCATCGTTTAAGGAATGCAGATAACAAAGTATGACTACCGACGCAATCAAGACAGCAAAAGTGTACCCGTCATTGAGCGGTTTAGGAACAGGCGAAGAGCAGACATCTGGTTGCTGGACTGCAACAAGATCGGTATTGATTAGAAGATAGCTACTTATTATGGCGGCACATAAGATGCCGGTTTTGAAAACCTGGGCCATATATTCATAGCCAGGAAATAAAGCTGCCGCCACAACAAAATGGATAATGGTACCGGTACATAGACCACCGGCTACGACACGACCCCGCCAGTACTTGGGAATCTTCTTAGCTACAGTATAGTATGCATGTCCGCCGAATATACCGGTTATAAAAGTCAGGAGTACAGCCGATATGGTATATACAACCTTGTCAGTAGGTAAAAAGGCCGCGATGGCCACAAAAGTATTTATTAATGCCAGGACGTTTAAAATTAATCTATTATCGAATAGGATATAAATCCATCGCTGCAGCAAGCCATACGCGATAATTCCTGCCGCATATACCAGATTGAAGATCATGTATAACCATACAACTGTATTAGCGCCAAAGAGTACACTGTTCTTCTCGTTAAAAGTGAACTCCTGGAAAAAGTAGCACAGAATTTGTAAAGCAAGAAAAGAAGAAATCCGAACGGCGTTTTTTAATTTAATCTGCACCCTTTAACCCCCGCACAACTTTTTCCATATGAAATGCCTGTTTAATTAGTATACCAAATTGCAAGTGCTATTTTTAGCTGTTTTCTTATCTACTGTACTAACGTACAGTAGTCGCTATTTACTAAAAACTGTACCCAGATACAGTTAAAAATTAACAATCCCCAATATAAAATATAGTAGATATCGTAATACTTGAAAAGGATGGTATAAAAAACAAAATAGATATTTCTTAAAGGAGGGAGTCAGTTGAAATCAAAAGCAAAGGTAGAGAAAATTATTACATCATTGGTTCTTACCCTGGTATTGCTGACAGGGGGGTTGTTTCTCCCGGAAAGTGGCGCAGGCAGCTTTTGGCCGGGAGCTTCCAAAAGTTTGGCCTATAGTGGAATGAATAGCGGAGATATAGTAAGTATTGCCGGTGGATATGATCAAAGTCTGGTTGTGAAAAATGATGGTACGGTCTGGTCTCTGGGAGGAACAAATGATGATGGTTCCGGAACACCAGTGCAGGTATCGGGTTTAAGCGGGATCACGGCGGTTAGCTGCGGCTATGTTCACAGTCTCGCCTTGAGAAGCGATGGTACGGTCTGGACCTGGGGTGAAAATGGGTCGGGACAACTGGGGGACGGCAGCACCATTGACCGAAACACGCCCATGCAAGTGTCAGGTCTGAATGGAATAACCGCTGTCGCTTGTGGAAACGTGCACTGCCTGGTCTTGAAAAGCGACGGCACGGTCTGGGCCTGGGGTCTTAATGGATACGGACAGCTGGGAGATGGCAGCACTACCGACCGCTCCAGGCCGGTGCAGGTATCGGGTCTAAGTGAAATTACCGCCGTTTCCTGCGGAGATGGGCACAGCCTGGCCTTGAAAAGCGATGGCACGGTCTGGGCTTGGGGTTATAATGAATACGGACAGTTGGGAGACGGCAGCACCACTAACCGTTCTACGCCGGTGCAGGTGCAGGGTTTAAGCGATTTGATCACCAATATAGCATGCGGGGATCTTCACAGTATGGTTCTAAAAAGCAATGGTTTGGTGCAGACCTGGGGATATAACTGCAATGGACAACTGGGTGATGGCACCAACACCACACGGCTTAGTCCGGTGGAGGTCAAAAACCTGAGCCATGAGGTAGGTGATATTGTATCGATAGCTGCCGGAAGTTCTTTCAGTCTTGCATTAAAAAGTGACGGTACACTAAGAGCCTGGGGCAATAATTACTATGGACAGTTGGGTAATGGCAGGAACGTGAATACGGTCAGCCCGGTTACGGTAACGGATTTAGGCGGAATAACCGCTGTTGCCAGTGGATTTCACCACAGTCTGGCCTTGAGAAACGATGGTACAGTATATAGCTGGGGTTATAATGATTTTGGGCAGTTGGGGGTTGGCGAATCCTGGCATTGCAATACACCGGTTCAGGTCAAGGCTCCGGGCGGGAATGGTTATTTTAGCAATGTCATGATGCCGGACGGTGAACTTCCTGTTATCTGGAATGACTGGACACCTCGGCTTAATATAGCTGTTGATAAATCCTGGACGATCACTTTCAGTATGGAGGTCGACCCAAACTGTGTTAATATCGACTATATTTATGTCGCCACCGACGAAAACGGCAGCGATAAGGAAGGTGTAAATCCGGATTTTTTCGACGGTGATGACAAAAAGGTCAGGATTTCTTCTCCGGATGCCGGATGGCAAATGGGCAGTGATTACTATTTATTCATTAGCAAAGATGTGCAATCCACTAGCGCTACCGGTAATAAGAAGCTGAGCAACGGAATCCGAATGAAGTTTAGCATTGTAACCAACAACCAATCTAATTAAAATAGAAGATTCCGATAATGGTTGAATGATGGAGCCGTATGAATCGAGAGGTTCACGTACGGTTTTGAGAGCCTGCTGGTGAAACTCCTACGGGCTACTCGACAGAAAGGACACTGAGTAGACTAACTACTCGGCTCCTACTCGATTTGGGGGGTCAGGCCTGAGCCCGGTAAATGCTGGTATAGGCATCCAGTTCCTGTTCCAGGTTAAACCTGCTTTCCACCAAACTACGGGCCTTAAGCCCCATTTTATCCCTTATTGCAGTATCATTTATTAATATTTTGGCCGCGCTGATGAGTTCTTTCCGGTCAGCAACATAGAAACCCTCAGCACCATGGGAAATAACATTGAGGTTGCCGGGCACGGCGGTTAAAATACCGGGTTTCCCGAGGCTCATAGCTTCTAGGGCGGCCTGCGGTTGACCTTCAGACTGTGAGGTGTTTAAAACCACGTCACCCAGCGAGAGTATAGAGCGCATTTTTTTATGGGGGAGCTCGCCCAGGAAGGTGATCCAGTCACGTCCTTTAATGCTGTCTAAAATATTCTGGCTGTATTGCGGGTCAATGATCGCTCCGATAATTAGCAGGCGAACCGCTCTGGTTTCTTCATGTACGGCGTTCAGAGCCTCGATAGCCATCTCGATATTCTTAACCGGACGCAGGCCGCTGGGAAGAAGGAATATGAAATCATGGGGGGAGAATCCCAAATCCGGGCGGTTTATTACGGGACCTTTCTCCAGGAATACTCCCTGTGGAATAGTAAGCAGTTTATCTTTAAATAGCGGAAATTCAGCTCCGAGGCCGAGCCGGAACCTATCGTTGAAGACCACGATTTTTTGGACTGTCTGCAGGGCCTTTACTACAATATCCCTTGTAGTTCCGTACAGGTCGTAATTGATGTCTGTGCCGGTGGTGGTGAGAAGTACAGGCAGTTTGCGAATGTCAGGTATGGCCTGAAATACATGAGCGAAATGCCGGGCATGAAAACCATGCACCAGGTCGTATTTAGATTCTTCCAGCGCGCGCTGCAGGCGTTGCTGCCAATCATCTTCTTCCAGGGACAGGCGGTCAATATTGAACCCCCGTGCGGATAGAAAAGTCTGCAGACGAGCCGAAGTCAGACTATTGCCGCGCTGGTTCTTATGAAAGGGAGTGATCATGAGAATCTTCTTATTTATCAATGTCATTATTTCACCAAAAAATTAATATTTGTTCTCAGAGTAACACAAGGGAACGGTGTGTTAAAACGTGTTAAGGGGACCGTCCCCTTAACACGGAAAATCAATATTTTTATAACTGCGCCTTGATTATCTGAAAGCACTCGCAATAGTCTCCCTGACCTGTCATGATGCCGCGATAGCGGTTCAAACTGAGGATAGCTTCATCATAGTGGATATCTGCCAATTGGGATTTATGCATCTGCAGGGATTCAATCTTCAAGTTAATATATTCATTAATATTAACGCAATAGCCTATATTTTGCAGAGGAGTCCACACCTCGTATCCTAGTATATTTTTAACCGACCAGGGAGTTTCCCCGCTTTGCTGAAACCAGGGGCCGGCTGCCCGCCGGCAAGCCTCCACTACTAGCTGATGAGTCACCTGATGATCGGGGACAGCATCAAGGCTATGGGGTACATATATCCATACGGGTCTACGGGAACGAATTATGGCTATAAGGCGATTCAGATTATCTCGGTTATACTCGAGAAAACCATCCGGATTACGCAGGAATGACAGGTCGGTGATGCCCAATAAAGCAGTTGCTTGAGTCGCTTCTTCTTCCCGTATGCGCATCAATTCCTGCGGTGGAAAGGAAAGACTTCCGGCTTCCCCTGATGTCATGTAGACTATTGCGACCCTGTCACCGGTATGTATGTGCCGGGCCAGGCTGCCTCCAGATCCGATTATATCATCGTCGGGGTGGGGAGCGAATACCAGTACGCTTTCCATGTTCAACCTCCGTGTCCGTCAGAATTACTAAACTCGGGCTCTTGACCTATTATGTGCCGATTGGCCGAAAAATGGCAAGCGGCCCAACCTTCTTTTGCCATATGTAATACGGTTCAATATATTTACAGGTGGTGGTAGAATAAAAAGAATAGAACTATCAGAGGAGGCAGTATGGTTTGTCCAAGTATAACACCCCGGATATTAATGAACTACTGGTAGAGAGTCCGTACATGGCTCTGGTCATGGTAGATAAGGACGGTTATATAACCGTAATGAACCAGACGTTTCTAGATTTGCTGGGTTTGAGCAAAGATCAGGCCATTGGCAAGTATGTACTTGAGGTCCTACCGCATTCTGAACTGCCCGAGGTACTCAAGACGGGAAGGATTGATAAAGCTGATATCTGGCCAATTACCAAAGGCAATGACACGGTTGTAACCCGCTTACCCATCGTAAAAGACGGGGAAATTGTAGGAGCAATCGGGCAAAGCTTTTTCCTGGATATGTCGGGTGCTAAGATTTTGATGCAAAAGCTGCAGGATACCGAAGAAGAGTTCCAGGCTTTTTCCGAAGCGCTTATTGAGAACCCCTACATGGTTTATGTAGCCGTAAACAGTGAAGGGCGGATTACCTTGATGAACCGTACTTATCTGGATGCTTTGGGGTTGAAAAAAGAGGAAGTAATCGGCAAGCACATTCTGGAGGTAATACCCAACTCCCAGCTTCCAGAAGTCTTGCGTACCGGTCGCATAGATAACGCTGATATCTGGACTATAAACGACCGGGATACCATCGTTACCCGGGTGCCCATAATAAAGAACGGGAAGATTATCGGAGCGGTAGCGAAAAGCTTATTTCTGGATATGTCCGGCGCCAAAATCCTGATGCAAAAACTGCAGGAAACAGAGAAGGAATTTCAGGCTCTATCAGAGGCACTTATTGAAAGCCCCTATATGATATACGTCATCGTGGACAAGGATGGCCTTATTACTTCCATGAATCAAACTTATCTGGATGCCTATGGTTTGAAGAAAGAGGAGGTGTTGGGCAAGCATATTCTGGAGGTCGTACCCAACTCCGGACTGCCCGCCGTCCTGAAAACCGGTCGTATCGATGAAGCTGTTATCTGGCCCATAAACGGACGGGATACTATTATGAGCCGTATGCCGGTTATGAAGGATGGAGAGATAATTGGCGCTATAGCTAAGAGCCTTTTCCTGGATATGTCCGGAGCCAAGATACTAATGCAAAAACTGCAGGAAACCGAGAAGGAATTCCGGGCTATATCCGAGGCTTTAATTGAAACCCCCTATATGGTTTATGTCATAGTAGATAAAGAAGGTATAATCACTGCCATGAATCAAACCTATCTCAATGCTCTGGGCTTAAAGAAAAGCCAGGTGGTGGGCAAGCACATATTGTCGGTTACTCCCAACTCCCAGTTGCCGGAAATTTTGAAAACGGGACGTATCGATCAGGCAGATGTTTATCCTATCAACGGACAGGATACGATTGTAACCCGTTTGCCGGTAATCAAGGATGGTGAAATCATCGGCGCTATGGCCCGCAGCCTGTTTATGGATATGTCCGGTGCGAAAATCCTGATGAAAAAGCTGCATGAAACTGAAAAAGAATTGAACATTTACCGGGAAGAAGTCCGCCAGGGATACCGGGCCAAATGGCAGTTTAAAGATCTTATCGGTGCCAGTCCGGCCTTTGTTAAGGTGAAATCCATGGCGGAACAATTGTCGCATACGGTATCCACTCTGCTTATCACCGGTGAAAGCGGCACCGGCAAGGAACTATTCGCTCATGCCATTCACAACTCCAGCCGCCGCAGTGACCATCCTTTTGTAAGGATAAACTGTGCCGCTCTGCCTGAAAATCTCCTGGAATCGGAGCTTTTTGGCTATGAAGAAGGAGCTTTTACCGGGGCCATGAAGGGCGGCAAACCGGGCAAATTCGAATTGGCCATGGGTGGCACCATTTTGCTGGACGAAATTGGTGATATGCCGCTTACCATGCAGACCAAGCTCCTATCGGTCTTACAGGAAAGAATGGTGGAAAGGGTCGGGGGAACCAAGCCCATTTATATAAATGTAAGAGTAATAGCCGCAACCAACCGTGATCTTGATGAGATGGTGGGAGAGGGGAAATTCCGCCAAGACCTATACTATCGCCTGAATGTTGTCCGGTTGGACATGCCTCCGCTGAGAGAACGCAGCGAAGATATCCCTCTGCTGGTGCACGAGCTTATAGAGAAAATTAACAAGCGCTCAGGGACTACAATCAGTAAAATTTCATATAAAGCTATTGAACTGATGCAGAATTATTCTTGGCCCGGTAATGTACGCGAACTGGAAAACCTGCTGGAGAGGGCGCTTAACCTGGCGGATATGAACCATGAAAACAGTATTACCCTGAAACATTTTCCGTTTTTGGTGGAGAAGGTCTATTTTATAAATGATGAGCCGGATAATTTACCGTCCTCGCTTTCCGATTCCATTGAGCAGTTGGAAAAGAAAATAATCTGTCAGGCCTTGGAGACGGCCAATGGCAACAAGGTCAGAACCGCTAAGATTCTGGGAATTCACACCTCAGCCCTGTACCGCAAATTGGAAAAATACGGTCTGGAAGAACTATAGGATTTATATGCTCCCCATGTACAACTATCCTATTTTGAGATACAACAATATTAGGGAAAATATTTGTGCTGGGGCGATACTCCGATTTAACGGGCTTTCGTACAGATAATTTTGCCGCTGGAGAAACCGGGTATTTTCAAACCAGGTTGACTATCCCATTTTGATATACTTCTAATTTAGATACTTTGTCTTATTCAAGCCGTTTATCGATTTTTCAAACTATATTATATTGAGATAGCAGTAAAATAGAATAATAACGATTTAATCAAGAGCGACATGCCTCGAAGTGAGGTATGTCGCTCTTTAGCGTATTCTCTTCTTACCACTGTGGATGCTTGGCACGATCTTTGCTTTATATACATAGAAAGACAAGTTAGCTGCTTATTCTGCAGATAAACTAATAAATTTTTATTTGGCGAAAGGAGGGCAGAGGTTTAATTTTTGGTTTCCGTATTGGTTATTAATTTATTTATTCAAATGAGGAGGTATTTTTTAATGGCTATCAACAAGATTGCAATGCTGGGTGCAGGAACTATGGGACAGGGTATTGCTTGGTCGCTGGCTGCGGCTGGTAAAAAAGTAGTACTGTTTGATATTAAACAAGAGTTTATTGATAGAGCGATTAATGCTATTGGTAAAAGCCTGGCCAAAGCAGAAGAAAAAGGCAAAGCCGCTCCCGGTACCAAGGATGCGGTAATAGGGAACATCAGCGGCACGGTCGTATTCGAGGAATTAAAAGACGTAGACTTCGTAATCGAAGGTGTATTTGAAAATATGGATGTCAAGAAAGACATCTATACAAGACTGGATGCAATGCTGGCGCCTGAAGTGATTATCGCCACCAACACTTCTTCACTTTCCATCACCGAAATAGCAGCTATTACCAAGAGACCGGACAAGGTCATTGGTATGCATTTCTTCAATCCGGCTAATGTTATGAAACTTATCGAAGTAATTCCCGCCCTGCAAACCTCAGAAGAAACCCTGCAAATCGTTTTTGATTTGTCAGTAGAGATAGGCAAAAAACCCATAAAGGTTAAGGAAGGTCCGGGATTCGTGGTCAACCGCATTCTGGTTCCTACTATTAATGAAGGCTGCACCATTCTTCATGAAGGACTGGCCAGTGCTGAAGATATTGACACCGCTATGAAGTTTGGCGCCGGATGGCCGATGGGACCACTTACCCTGTGCGATCTGGTAGGTGGAGATATTGCTTTGGCAGTAATGAACGTTATGTATGCCGAAACCGGAGATCCCAAGTATCGTCCTTCTGTTTTGCTAAAACAGTATGTACGCGCCGGATGGCTGGGGATGAAGACCAAGAAAGGCTTCTACAACTATTAATATAAAGAGCAAATCCCAAACTCGATGGGGGGAAAACAACAATGGCCTATGAAAACATAATTCTGGAAAAAGAGGATTACCTGGCGATCCTATATATTAACCGTCCCAAAGCCCTCAACGCGCTTAACAAGGACACTCTGGCTGAAATTAGAAGTGCTGTTGAAGATGTAGCCGCCGATAAATCCATCAAGGTCATGATTGTAACCGGAGCAGGGGATAAAGCATTTGTGGCCGGGGCCGATATTGCTTACATGCAGCCTCTGTCAGCAGTTGAAGCGCGGGAATTCTCGGATTATGGCGAGAAAACGATGCGTATGATAGAGATCATGGAAAAACCAGTTATTGCAGCCATCAAAGGTTTTGCCCTGGGTGGCGGCTGCGAACTGGCTATGGCCTGTGATATCAGACTGGCGGCAGATAATGCGCTGTTTGCACAGCCCGAAGTTGGTCTGGGCGTGATCCCGGGCTTCGGCGGCACCCAGCGGCTGCCCCGTTTAATCGGCGAAGGACGAGCCAAGGAGCTTACCTATATGGCTAATACCATAAATGCGGACGAAGCCTATCGTTTGGGGCTCGTCAACCATGTATATCCTGCTGATCAACTAATGGATGAAGCTAAGAAAATGTCGGCGCAGATTGCTAAAAAAGCACCTTTGGCAGTGGCTTTTGCAAAGTTTGCCATCGGCAAAGGTATGCAGGCCGACCTGGATACTGCTATGAGTATTGAATCAGATATGTTCGGCATGTGCTCCTCCACCTTCGATCAGAAGGAAGGCATGGGAGCTTTCCTGGAAAAGAGAAAGCCGGTATTCCAGGGCAAATAATAATTTCAATAAATAATTAAGGGGGATTTTCCAAAATGATGAAAGAAATTCAAGATGTTGTTATAGTAAGCGCGTGCAGAACGCCTATTGCCAGATTTCAGGGTAGTCTCAAAGACGTACAGGCCATAGAACTGGCTGTTACCGTTGCTAAAGAAGCCATTAAAAGAGCTGGAGTAGCTGCAGATACAATTGATGAAATAGTTATGGGCGAAGTATATCCTCATATGCAGGGATCACTGCCTGCCCGCCAGGTTGCTATGGCGGCCGGTCTCCCGGTAAGAAGCAATGCCTGCAATGTAAACCAGAACTGTGCGTCCGGTATGCGTGCTCTTGATATTGCCATTCAGAACATTCAACTGGGCAAAACCGAGATCGGACTGGTAGTGGGTGTAGAGAGCATGACCAACGCGCCTTATATGCTTCCCAAAGCCAGAATGGGATATCGCATGGGCCCCGGCAGTGTCGAGGATGCCATGCTTCATGATGGTCTGGTTGACCGCCTGGTACCTGGCCACATGGGTATGACTGCCGAAAATATTGCAGAGAAGTATGGAATTACCCGTGAAGAATGCGATGAGCTGGCTCTTCTAAGCCATCAACGCGCTACCCGCGCTACCCAGGACGGAACCTTCACTCGCGAAATAGTACCGGTCGAACTTAAGTCTAAAAAAGGTATCAAACTATATGAAAAAGACGAGCATATGATTCCCGATGCCAGTGTTGAATCAATGGCCAAACTGGGACCGGCTTTCAAAAAAGGCGGAGTAGTAACCGCCGCCAATGCATCCGGGGTTAATGATGCGGCTGCTGCAGTGGTAATCATGTCCAAAGCCAAAGCTCTGGAATTAGGTTTGAAACCGTTAATGAAACTGATAAACATCTGCGCTGAAGGCGTAGCTCCCGAGGTTATGGGTCTGGGTCCGGCGGTTGTCATCCCTAAATGCCTGAAACAAGCCGGCATGAAATACGAAGACGTAGAGTATTGGGAAATCAATGAAGCCTTTGCTTCTCAGTTTATCGGTGTTGGCAGAATGCTCAAAGAAGACTTTGGTATCGAAATGGATCTGAGCAAAGTTAATGTCAACGGTTCCGGCATCGGCCTGGGTCACCCGGTAGGATGCACTGCCCTGCGTATTGTGGTTTCCCTGTATTATGAACTGGAAAAACAGGGCAAGACCGTTGGCGGAGCTTCCCTCTGCGTGGGCGGCGGCCCGGCACTGTGCTCACTTTGGACCAGGGATATTTAATAGCCTCCTCAGAGTAATCTTTATTATATGGGTGATGGTTTGCACAGGCCATCACCTGCCTCTTTAAAATCATCGCGCTAAAGCGAAAAATATATGGTGAATAATTGGAGGGAAAAATAATGGCTGCTAATTTTGCGGTAAATAACATCAGAGACTTCGAATTTATAATTCAAGAATGGCTTCCCACGGAGGGGGTCTTTAATTATCCTCAGTTTGCTGATTATTATTCCAGAGACGATATCAAATCAGTACTCGGACCTATCTTAAAGATGTGTAAAGAAGTAATCGAACCCACCAATGACGATGGTGAGAATAACCCGATTATTTATAAAGACGGCAAAGTAACTACACCGAAGAGCTTTGGTCCCCTTTTCCATAAGCTGCAGAGCGAAGGATGGGGTACCAGCAATATAGACAATAGCCCTGATGCTATGGTATTGCCAGAAATGCTGTATGCTGCCGTATGGGAAATGATCTGCGCCGCCAACCCGGCATTCATGCCTTACGTACTGCTGACCAGCGGTGCTGCCGATTTGATTCAAAGTTATGGCGATGATAAATTGAAAGCCATGTTCCTGCCCAAGATGATGGACGGGACTTGGGCGGGGACTATGTGCCTGACTGAACCCAGCGCCGGCTCGGACGTGGGCGATATAATGTCCAGGGCTTATCCCACCGATAATCCTCGGATTTTCAAAATTAAGGGTAGCAAAATATTCATAACCGGTGGGGATAATGACTTTACGGAAAATATCATCCATCTATATCTGGCTCGGATCGAAGGCGCCAAACCCGGAACCGGCGGTATTTCCCTGTTTGTAGTTCCTAAGTTCTGGGTTAATGAAGACGGCAGCTTTGAAGATAATGATTTCCAGACCACCGGGGCCGAACACAAGATGGGCTTGCATGGATCGGTTACCGCTTCCCTGGCTGCCGGCGAAGAAGGCAACTGCCGCGGTTGGCTGCTGGGCACAGACCCGCGCGAAAACGAGGGCAAGGGTGAAGGCATGGCGCAGATGTTCCAGATGATGAATCTGGCCCGCATGGAAACCGGTCACATGGCTCTGTCCTGTATTATCAACGCATTTGCCAATGCTCGCGATAATGCCAAAGAAAGAATTCAGGGCCGCCTGTTCACCAATCCCAAGTCCGGGCGGGTAGCTATAATCAACCACGAAGATATCAAGCGCACTCTGATGATGGGCAAAGCCCATATCGAAGCAATTCGGGCTATGATGTACAGAGTATATTTAGCCTTTGACCAGAGACACCGTGATCCCGATCCGGCAGTCAGAAAAGCTGCCAGCGACCTGATCGAAATGACCACCCCGCTTTGCAAGGCCTATCCTTCCGATGAGGGCTGGTGGCTGATTGGGGAAGCCATCCAGACCTATGGCGGCTACGGTTTTTGCTCGGAATATCCAGTGGGTCAGATTGCCACAGACATGAAAATCTATTCAATCTGGGAAGGCACCAACTTTATCCAGTCTCTTGACCTGGTAGGCCGTAAGATGAACATGAAGGGCGGAAGCGTATTCGGAGCCTGGGTGCAGGAAATGGTTGATTTCTGTGAGGCTAACAAGGGCAATGCCACCTTTACTAAAGAGTTTGCCAACCTGGACAAAGCCTTGAATGCTTACAAGGAAATGCTTAAGGTTTTGGGCGAGAATTCCAAGGCTAATATGAGCCTGATTCCGCTATATTCCCGCCGCATCCTGACTGCTACCGCTCAGCTGTTCTGCGGCCGCCAGATCCTTGATCAAGGGGTGCTGGCCGACAAGAAAGCCAAAGAAGTTGGACCGGAACACTACGATTACAACTTCTACAGCGGTAAGGTAGCTACCGCCAAGTACTATGTGCGTAACGTGGTTCCTAATGTATGGGCGGTTGCCGAAATCGTAATTGATGGCGACACCTCAGCTATTGATGTACCAGTTGACGTTTTTGAATATTAGAAAATATAAGGAGGGCTTTGTTAGTGGATTATAGTGCAGAATACCAACGCAAATTAACCCCTGTGGACGAAGCCATGAAGGTGGTTAAATCAGGAGATTTGGTGCACTATGGAGAGTTTGTCATGAATTCGGCTTACCTGGATGCGGCCTTGGCCAAACGGGTTGATGAACTGACCAATGTGAATATTAGGACAACTACCTGCCCTTTTCCGCCTAAAGCGGTTCTGGCTGATTCGGAGAGAAAACACTTTATCTATAATGACAACCATATGAGTGGCGCCAGCCGCAAATTGCACGATAAGAATCTATGCAACTATGTGCCCTTGACTTATCATGAAGCCAACAGCTTTTATGATCGCGGTTATGTTGACCCGGATGTGGCATTAATTAAGGTTGCGCCCATGGATAAACACGGTTTCTTCAATTTTGGAACTTCATGTTCGTTTACCCCTAATTTCTGCGATGCGGCCAAAGTAGTAATCGCCGAGGTCAATACCACTGTCCCCCAATGCCTGGGTGGAAATCGTGAGTCTATACACATTTCGGAAATCGATTACATCGTTGAAGGCGACAACCAGCCCATGATTCAGCTTCCGGAAGTACCGGTAACCGAAACTGATAAGAAAATAGCCGCTATTGTTATGGGAGAAATAGAGGATAGGGCATGCTTGCAGTTAGGAATCGGAGGTATGCCTAATGTGGTAGGTTCTATGATAGCTCAGTCCGATCTTAAGGACCTGGGTGTTCACACTGAGATGCTAGTCGATTCTTTTGTCGATATGTATGAAGCCGGACGTATAACCGGCAAGTACAAGCAACTGGATAAACGCAAGATGGCTTATACTTTTGCCATGGGCACCAACAAATTATACAATTTCCTGGATAATAACCCGTGCTGTGCCTTGTATCCGGTTGAATACACCAACCATCCCAAGGTGATAAGCCAAAACGATAATGTTATAGCCATCAACAATGCCATCGAGGTAGACCTGTACGGACAAGTTGCTTCCGAATCTTCGGGAACCCGGCACATCTCCGGAACCGGCGGACAGCTCGACTTTATCACCGGATCTTATGATTCAAAAGGTGGTAAAGGGTTGATATGCCTGACCTCCACTTACAAGGATAAGGAAGGCAATCTAAAATCCAGGATTTGTCCCATTCTTACACCGGGCGCGATCGTTACCGTGCCCAGAAGCATAAACTTCTATGTAATAACCGAGTTCGGCGTGGCTTTGCTCAAAGCTAAATCAACCTGGCAGAGGGCGGAAGCTCTAATCAATATAGCCCATCCCGACCTGCGGGATGGACTGATTAAAGAAGCCGACCAAATGAACATCTGGGTAAGGAGCAACAAAATAGTCTAAGTTTAAGGTTCTAGGGTGACGGTTTCCGGCCGTCACCCCAGACCGTCAAAAAAAGCTTTTAAGGGTTTAGTTTTTTCTAGATGGGAGATATGTTAGATGAACAGGATCATATTGCTGGAAAGACTAGTTAGTATTAAAAATAATGCTCAGGAAAGAGCCAACCAGGAGTCGATGGGAAATCCTATCCGTCAAAGTGAGCTGAAGGCTTTCATGCTTCAAAACGGAATCGAGCAGCTTATAATAGAAATTCAGAATACTATGCTGGCGGAAAATCATAGCGCTAATGCTGCCATTGTCTCCAAGAAGCTGCTCTCCTCGCAGGCCAGCTGACACTGAGCACAACCTTCCATGATTCCTCGACCAAACTTCCGTTAATTACCGCTGCCTTTCAAACTGGCGATTATTGTCCGTGCTGAAAAGACTCCTGCAAATAGGGGAAAGGAGAAAGGGCGCGGGGCAGAATACCCAGCACGTAAGCTATGCACACCCCGTAATTAACGATCGGGACTCCGGCTGCCTGAGCCTTCATGATACGTGACAGCATTTCCCGCCGGTTTATCATGCAAGCCCCACAGTGTATAATCAACTTATACTGAGAAAGATCCTCCGCGAAACGTGGGCCGCTGCTCCAGTGGAAATCAACTTCTCCACCTACTATCGAGCGAATCCAGCGAGGTATTTTCACTGTTCCAATATCATCTTCCACCCGATGATGAGTACAGGCCTCCGCGATCAAAACTTTGTCGCCGGGTCTTAGTTTCTCTATGGCTTTAGCTCCGGCTACCAGGGTGGCCAGGTCGCCCTTATAGCGGGCAAAGAGTATGGAGAAGGACGTCAGCAGTACATCCGGCGGGGTGTCGGCGTCTGCTTTCAGGAAAGCCTGGGAATCGGTGATTACTATACGGGGCTTTTTACTCAGGCTTTGCATACATTCCTTTAACTCCCGTTCCTTCACCACATAAGCCATGGCATCGTGATCCAGAACGTCACGTATGGTTTGAACCTGGGGCAGGATCAAACGCCCTTTGGGAGCGGCCAGATCAATAGGCACCACCAAAACGGCCAGGTCACCCGGGTTTAGCAGGTCACCTACTATGCTTTGGTCGTCCCAGGCGGCGGGAGCGTTTTTTACCATGGCTATTTTCAATTCCGATATACCTTCCCCGGTAAGCGCGCTTACTGTCAGAGCCTGCACACCGAGGCCGGCCTGGCAGGCCGCTAATTGGGCGGCGGTAAGCGGATGAATGTCAATCTTATTTATCACCGCTACTACCGGGAGTTTTTTCTCCCGGCAGCGGGTGACGATATCGTGCTCAAATTTATTTGTACCCGCTCCGCTGTCCATTACCAGCAGAACCATATCCGCCTTGTTTAAAACTTCCAGGGAGCGTTGCACCCTGAGTTCTCCCAGTTCTCCGCTGTCGTCGATACCGGCCGTATCAATTATTACCACCGGACCGAGGGGGAGTATTTCCATAGACTTATAAACCGGGTCAGTGGTTGTTCCTGCGACCGGTGATACCACGGCAATGTCCTGGTTGGTTAGTGCGTTGATGAGGCTGGATTTGCCGGCATTACGCCGGCCGAAGATAGCAATATGCAGCCGGTTGCCCCGGGTGGTTTCATTCATTTATTTCAACTCCTTAGCTTCGTTTCCCTACTATACCGGGGCGGGTTAGTTCTCTAGGTTGAAGCAATTGCTCCAACTCTTTTTCTGTGAACAGACCTGCCTCCAGGATAAGCTCCCTGACCGGTCGTGAAGTCTGCAAGGCAGTTTTGGCCAGCTCCGCAGCCACATCGTAACCGATTTGCGGGGAAATGGCGGTTATAATGCCGATGCTGTTATTCAAGTGAGCCAGGCATTGTTCAGGTACGGCTTCAATACCCTTGATGCAGCGCTCCGCCAGGAGGCGCATGGCACGGCTCAGGGTCTCCATGGCGGGCAGAAGGTTAGCTGCTATCAATGGCAGGAAAGCATTTAACTCCAACTGGCCTCCCTGAGCTGCCAGGCTGATGGCCAGATCCTGGGACATCACCTGGTAGGCTACCTGGGACAGCATTTCCGGAATGACCGGATTTACTTTACCAGGCATAATGGATGAGCCGGCTTGCAGATCCGGAAGCCTGATTTCACCCAGCCCGCCCCGGGGACCGGAGGAGAGGAGTCTCAGATCCCCGGAAATCTTGATCAAAGTGGTAGCGCAGGCCTTCAACAAGCCGGAGACTTCGACAAATATATCAGCATTCTGAGTGCCGTCAATCATATTTTCATTGCGGGACAGTCCTAAACCGGTTAAAGCCCGCAAGCGCTCAATAACGGAATAAATGTAGTTTTTCTCGGCGTTTAGACCGGTGCCGATGGCGGTGCCGCCCAGATTTACCTGGCGCAGACGTTCTTCAACTTTGTACAGCCGCCAACGGTCGCGGGCAATAGCCTCGGCCCAGGCGGAAAATTCCTGACCCAGAGTAATAGGCACGGCATCCTGCATTTGCGTGCGGCCCAGCTTCAGAACCCCGGCAAACTCAGCCTCCTTGGCCTGCAGCGCTCCCTGCAGGAAGGCGCAGGATTCCGATAACGGTGCCAGAAGGCGAATGGCCGCTATGCGTAGAGCCGTTGGATAAACATCGTTGGTGGACTGGGACAGGTTAACATGGTCGAGAGGATGAACCAGGGAATAATCACCCTTTTCCCCTCCCAATATCTCTATGGCCCGGTTGGCAATAACCTCATTAACGTTCATATTTGTGGAGGTGCCGGCTCCGCCTTGCAGGGCATCGACAATAAAGTGTTCAGCCAGCTTGCCGTCCGCTACTTCGCCGGTGGCCTGAAGAATAGCCTGACCGGTTTCCAAATCCAATAGACCTATGGACATATTGGTTCCGGCGGCGGCCTGTTTGACTACCGCCAGGGCCTTGATCAGCTCTGGATGCACCACCTGCCTGGATACTTTAAAGTTTTCCGCAGCGCGCGCGGTTTGTATGCCATAATAGGCATCTGCGGGTATTTCTTTGGAACCGATCAAATCATGTTCAATACGATATGCCAACTAAAGCACCTCCCGGGGTGTGACAGGGGGGACAAGGACGGTCCTTTTGTCCCCCCTGTCACACTTTTGTCACACTGTCATGTACCTCTAAAACCGCAAATCTCTTTCTCCATCACGTATGCGGCTGAGATAATCGATAGCTTTTACTCTTCTTTTTTCATTGGGGATGTTTTGAATTTCCTCATCGATCATTTTCTGCCCCATTTCCATTAATTCGTCATCAGCATAGTCTTCCAGATACTCCTCAAATGTCAGCAAGGCATTGGGCAAACAGAAATTTCCTATTTGTCCTGATTTCGCAAATGGCATAAACCGGTCTCCGGTTCTTCCTTCACGGTAACAGGCGGTGCAATAACTTGGAAGGTAGCCGTCTCTTACAAGTCCTTTGAGCACGTCAATCGGTTTCCTATGATCTGCAACATCGAATTGTGGTTTTTCCTCGAGTCCGCTTTCATCTATTTTCATTCTTTCGGCATACCCGCCCACACCAACGCACGATCCCGCACTCATCTGCGAAATACCAACATCCAAAAGCTCGTTGCGAAACTCAGCAGTTTCTCTGGTTGAAAGAATCATTCCAGTGTATGGAACTGCCAGACGAATGACGGCTACTATCTTTTTGAGTTCTCTGTCTGTTACCAAATGCGGAAAATCGTTATAGTCAACACCTTCAGCCGGCAGAAGCCTTGGGAAGGAAATCGTATGCGGGCCAACTCCGCTGACCGCCTCCATATGCTCAGCATGCATTAAAACCGCGACCGTTTCATAGTGGTAATCATATAAGCCATAAAGAGGTCCAATGCCAACATCGTCAATGCCACCGCCCAGCATTGCCCTGTCCATAGCCTCGGTATGCCACTCGTAGTTTTGCTTGGGCCCGTTGTGCAGATTGAGATAAGTGGGCTTGTGGTATGTTTCTTGGAATAAGATATAGGTGCCAATTTGGGCATCCTTGAGTTTTTTATAATTTTCTACCGTTGTTGCAGCGATATCTACATTCACTCTGCGGATTGCGCCGTTTTCAAATTTCTCGGCATAGATCGTCTTAATGCATTCCAAGATATATTCGATTGGGCATTTTTTATCGTCTTCACCTGCTTCGAGGAGAAGCCTTTTGTGCCCCATAGCCTCCAACGCCCGAATTTCCTCTCTTAATTCATCCTGTGTAAGCTGGTGTCTGCCGATTTTGTTTGCACATCTATAACCGCAGTATTTGCAGTTATTGACGCAATAGCTTGATAAGTATAAAGGTGCAAACATAACGATTCTCGTGCCATAAATTTCTTCCTTAACCTCTTTGGCGATTTTATACATTTTCTCCAGGGTTTTATCATCGTCAACCTCAAGCAACACTGCCGCTTCTCTGTGAGAAAGGCCGTTATACTCTCTTGCTTTGGCTAATATTCTGTCAATTTCAGCGTTGTCATTAACGAGTTTTTTGGCCTCGTCAATTGACGATAAGATCTCTCCGTCGTCAATGAATTCATTTGCGTCCATAGACTTTACATTATACATATTTTTACCCCTTTCATTTACCGCGCGTTTGGATGAATCGTGCTAAAGAACTTTATAAGACCCCAATAGAAAAAGCTTACCGGGATGGGTAAGCTCATAAGCTAGAAATAACTCATTTCTTACCCCTTTAACTTAGTAATAAACCTTATTATCAGGAAAGCTGATATTCAGTTGTTGAGCCAATCAGGGGGACGGTTCTGTTGGTTGGCATTTAGGAACCGCATAAGCCAACCAACAGAACCGTCCCTCTGATTGGCTCAACATAATGTAAATCTTCATTTCAAATCTTGGTTAGAGCACTTTTCACCGTGACCTGAGCAATATTGCCGAGTTTACCGGTCAGGGAACCGACTTGATCAGTGGTACCATCTACTATAAGGGATATCACGGATATGTCCCTGGACTGATGGGGAAGCCCCATACGGCCAATAATCATTTCTGCATGTTCGCTTAAAATCTGATTTACCTGCGCTACCGCCTGACGATCCTCAATTACAATTCCAATAACGCCCACCCGATTTGTTGACATTTTAAAAACCTCCCTTGAAACAAAACCGCTTACCCTGCATTAGCACAGAGTAAGCGGTCACACATCTCAATAGGAGAATATGATGCCCCCTTTAACTCAGCGTTACCTTGCTATCAGGGTTCCAAGCGATTTAGTTGTTGGGCGCTTAAAAATCAGTCCTTTTGAACCTCTTTTTAAACTCCTCTGCCAGCATTCTATACTTTAACTGTATGATTTACAAGTATTTTTTATGCTTGGCGTGGTAGTGAGTATGCAGCAACTCGTGGGATTTATGTCCCAGCGGTTCATGCAGGAAATCCTCATAAAGTTTATTAACTTCGGTATTCAAATGCGATTTGCGCACGGGCGTAGTTTCGTCTTCCACATAAATGGCATCAATACGCTCAATACGTTTGGCGTTGGCCTTGGTTATGGGCTGTCCGCCACCACCGATGCAGCCGCCCGGGCAGGCCATAATCTCAATAAAGTGGTAGGGGGATTCACCAGCCCTGACCTGATCCATTAGTTTGCGGGCATTACCGGCACCATGGGCAATCGCTACCTTAACCAGTGTTCCCTTGAGATCTATTTCAGCTTCCTTGATGCCTTCAAAACCGCGTGCTACCTTAAAGTTGACGTCATCCAGAATTTCTTCCATTACGACTTCATAGACGGTACGCAGGGCGGCTTCCATAACTCCGCCGGTAGCGCCAAATATAACGGCAGCGCCGGTATATTCGCCCATCCAGGGTGAGAAGGGAGCAGGCGGAAGTTTCGAGAAGTCAATACCGCTCATACGGAAGAGGCGGCCAACTTCACGGGTGGTCAGGACGATATCTACATCCTGGAATCCGCTGGCATTCATTTCGGGCCGGGCAGCTTCGAATTTCTTGGCCACACAGGGCATGATGGATACGGAGAATATCTTCTTGGCGGGTATTTCCATCTTGTCGGCCCAATAAGTCTTGACCAGGGCGCCGAACATCTGCTGGGGTGATTTACAGGTAGATAGATTGTCCAGCAGGTCGGGATAGAAAGTTTCAATAAAGTTGATCCAGCCGGGGCTGCAAGAGGTAAACATAGGCAGTGTGCCTCCGTTTTTAATCCGGCTGAGAAGTTCGTTGCCTTCCTCCAGAATTGTTAGGTCAGCAGTAAAGTTGGTGTGCAGCACATGGTCGAAACCTACCTGTTTCAGGCCGGCTACAAATACTTCCATGGGCAGATCGCCGGTATTCATGCCGATTTCTTCAGCCAATGCCAGGCGAACCGCGGGGGCGATCTGGGTAACAACTACAGTATCAGGATCTGCAATGGCGGCCATCAATTTGTCGATATCTTCCACTTCGCCAATGGCTCCCACCGGGCAGGCATGGATACATTGACCGCACATGATACAGGGGCTTTCAATTAAATCCTTGCCCAGGGTTGGTACAACTATGGCATGACTGCCGCGGTACTCAATGCCCAGGGCATTTACTGTCTGGATGACGCTGCACGCTTCAATACAACGGCGGCACATCACGCATTTATCGGGATCCCGGAATAGGGAAGGAGTGGAGAAGTCTTTGGCCATTCCTCTGACCTTCAGTTCAAATGGGTTATCCCGGATGCAGTACTCGGCTGCCAGGCTCTGCAATTCGCAATTCTCATTACGGATACAGTTGAGGCAATCCTGGGGATGATGAGATAGAATCAGTTCCAATATTGTTTTGCGAGCCTCAATGACTTTGGGGCTGCGGGTTTTAATTACCATTCCTTCAAAGACTGGCTGTGAACAGGCTGCCTGAAGAAGTCTGTTGCCTTCAACTTCACATACACATACCCTGCAATTGGCCTTAACGGATTGATCAGGGTGATAGCACAGTGTAGGAATATTTACACCGACTTCTTTAGCTGCCTGCAGGATAGTTGAGCCATCAGGAACGGAAATTTTTATTCCGTCTATAGTTACGTTAGCCATATTTTTCACTCCTTTTTGCTCTTTCCTACATCAACTTGGCGTTATAGTCGGCGGAAAAATGATTGATAGTACTGGTAACGGGGGAGGGGGCAGCCTGTCCCAAGCCACAGAGGCAGGAGTAGGACATCACCCGGCCGAGTTTATCCAACAGTGCAACGTCTTTGGATGCACCTTTACCATCATTAATTTTATCCATCAGATCATGCATGCGCATGGTTCCCTCTCTACATGGAGCGCATTTGCCACAGGATTCATGGGCGAAGAATTTTGCGATACGAGCAACTACATCTACCAGATCACGGCTTTCATCCAGCACAAATACCGCGCCGGAACCCAGAGCCGCCCCGATGGCAGTCATGGCGTCAAAACCGATGGGCGTATCCAGTTGTGAAGGGGGAATAAACGCACCGGAGGTTCCTCCGATTTGGACGGCCTTAAATTCCTTGCCCGAAGCAATCCCACCGCCGAATTGGAAGACGACTTCTCTGATAGTTGTATCTGTGGGGACTTCAAAGAAGGTTTTATTTTTCACATCGCCTGTCAGGGTTACTACTTTGGTTCCCGGATAGGATGGTGTGCCGATACCGGCATACCATGCGGCACCCTTTTCGACGATTACGGGTATGTTGGCAAAGGTTTCAACGTTATTTACTATGGTGGGTTTGCCCCATAGTCCGATGACGGGCGGGAAGGGCGGCTTAATACGGGGTTCACCCCGTTTGCCCTCTATGGATTCAATTAGCGCGGTTTCTTCGCCGCATACATAGGCTCCTGCTCCCAGGCGCACTTCAATCGAGAAGTCTCCCAGTACACCTTTGGCGGTGGCTTGAGCAATGGCCTCTTTCAAGGTCTTGGCTACGGAAGGATATTCACCTCTGCAGTAAATAAATCCCTGGGTAGCACCGATAGCATAACCGCAAATCGCCATACCTTCCAGGAGGGTATGGGGGTCGTTTTCCATGATCAGCCGGTCTTTATACGTACCGGGCTCACCTTCATCAGCATTACATATAACATATTTTTGGTCGGCTTGAGCACCGAAGGCAAAGTTCCACTTCATGCCACAGTTAAAACCGGCTCCACCACGGCCTCTAAGATTGGATGCTTTTACTTCGTTAATTAGATCTTGGTTGCTCATACCGCGGGCTTTATTGAGTGAATTGTAACCACCCACAGCTATATAGTCGTCTATTTTAAGTGGATCAATTTTCCCGTAATTACGCAGTACAATGCGCATTTCCTCGGCCATTTCTATGTCCTCCTTTCCTGATAAATCAGGTCTTCATATCTAATCCAAATATTCAAATTGTCTACTTGTATTCAGCAATTATGGCGGGTATCTTTTCCGGACTTACATCCAGATATGGTTTGCCGTTTATCGTTATTACGGGAGTAGCCTGGCACTGACCCACACATTCAGTAAATTCAAGGGCGAAGAGACCGTCGGCGGTACTGCTGCCTATGCTTATTCCCAGTTCTTTTTCCAGAGCTGAAACTACCGCAGCGGCACCGGCCACGTGACAGGGTGCGCTTTCACATATTCTGATAACATTTTTGCCACGGGCATTAATTGAGAACATGGAATAAAATGTTGCGACCCCATGAGCCTCAATAACGGGTTTGTGAAAAACCTGAGCAGCCTGGATGATGGCTTCCTCTGGCAGATAACTGAGTTTCTCCTGAATCGCATGGAACGCTTCTATCATCCCGCCGGGCTTGTCTGCATATTGAGCAAGAATCTCCTGGTAATCCATTTATATATCCCTCCTTTCTACAAATATTTTCTCTCTATATTGTGCTTTATATGACTACCCTTATACCTGCCTGAAATGTATGACGAATCTAATAAAACAGGTTCCTCAGGGTAGAAACATATTCCTAGCATGCTACCATAATTCTATGTAAGTTCAGTAGCAATTACAATAGTATTTTTTCCTTTGTTTCATAAACTTTTTAGTAAATATAGGATTGCTAGTTTAAAGCCTAATTATAGGTCTTTCATGATGTTGCGCCGGTGGGCCAAAATACTTTTAATATAATTTATTTGTTTATAATTCTTATCCGGACCAAAGAGAAGGAAAGGGAACCCAAACCTCTTGTAACCCGAATTCTAAACCTATATGATGAATGTATACTTAAAATAGTCTAAATTTGGGTTTGGGGGCTATATTATGCAGGCAGTGAAGATTAAAAGGACATTTACCGGGTAGGAGTTCAAGATCCGGATTTGCATATCTTTGAAATTATCATGACCACTGAACTGGGAACCCAGAATGGGTGCGAGGGTTAAAACGGCGTTTTCTCGATGCATCTATATTATTAAGATTTATAAACTTAATAATTATGAAGTATTTACTTTTATATGACGATAAAATCACATAGAACATTGCAATTTATGAGGTGAATGCAACTTGAATCTTTGGACAGCAATAAAGCAGAACCGGATGAAAACCGGAGTATTGGCGCTTTTGGCCACATTCTTGATTTTGATCTTGAACGGGATGATTTTCTCCTGGTATTCTTTGCTGGTTTTGTTGTTGGGTGTGACATTTATTATTACTAAAAAATCCCGGCTGCCTTCCTCGGATAATAAAAAGAGGGAAGTGGATGTAGAGGTAGACAAGCATGTTATGGAATTAATGACAGAAATCAAGATGCGCTGCGACCAGATCCTGGATGAGGAGATCGGCAAGAAAACCGGGCCGGTTATAAATGGTATCAGGGAAGACTTTAGCAAAAGCATGCAATGGTTGTGGGAGGACGGCGATAATTACCTGTCTCGCGTGGAACTGGGAATAAGCGAAACTCAAAGCGTTATTCGCTTGTCTTCCTCCTTAAGCGATGATTCCATGAAAACTGAGCAGAAACTTCAAACTGAATTGGACATATTAATAGAAGCCGTAGACTCTATAAAAATCAGCAAAGAAAAGAATAATGAATACCTGCAGAAATGTTTGGACGAGAAGGAGGAAGAATTAAAAGCAGGCATTGCCGATGAAAAAGAACTTTTTTTTGATTACGTTCAAAAGCTACTTACCCAACAAATGAGCAGCAGTCAGGAAGGCCTGGATATGGGCAATTATTTTGATGCCGGTCCTTTAGGGGAGCAGTTCTCCTTGGTGATAGAGAAATCCCTGGAGGCACGCCTGAAAAACTTTGAGGATTCGATTATACAGTATCTTGAGGAAGTTTGTGCCGATATAGTTGGATGTATGCAGTCTGTTGCCCTAAGAGTTATGAATGTTTTTAGAAATATAGAAGATATTATAGAGAAAATGAGGGATGAATACCAGGGAGATGAAAACTTAGACCTTAGAAAGCTTGCTGATTCCCGCGAACGAATAAGCAGGATGAAACAGCAATCCAATGAGATTATGGTAACCCTGTCCTGGCAGGATATTTTACTGGAAAAACGCTGGCAGGAGCTACAAGAGGGGTTACTTGTAATCAAGGATCAGGTAATGGTAAATGTCAGCGATGATGTTATAAAATACCTGCAAAATAGCCTTGATGACAAGATTGTAGGTTACCGGGTCATGGCAGATAGTAGTGAGAACGCTTTAATATACAAGTCGATACTTGATGCGGAAGCCATTTACCAGGTTTATATCGGTGGCAATTTACTTGAAATCATCAGGGATGGAACGAACGTACTGCTGCAATTTATGCGTCCGATTGAATTGTTGGCTATGCGGGAGATACGTTTGAATGACTACTTTCTCAACAAACGCAGCTATCTGAAAGATCAGATCAAACAGGATGAATACCTGGCTTTTTGGAATAAAGTACTATCTACACTGCAAGATGAAAACCCGGAACTGCCAACTTATCTGGAGAATGCCTTTCCTCTGGGGCTGGCTGCCTTTTGCAGTAATCCCTTTATAGGCCAGAAACCCGAAAATCTTGGCCAGGCAGCCTGGATGCTATTCACACTTATTACTGAGAATCCAAGCCTTGGAGATGATATTTACCTTTTAGCCGGAATGCTGCTGATTATGCATCGTTTGCGCAATAAATATATTCACCCTCTGAGGAGTAAAATCCTTCCTCTACAGAACCCGGACGAAGTAAGCTATATGCGTAATTGTGCTCTTTCTATTGTTAATATCTTGCTCAACACCGACATGAAGTCCTTGTATAGAACCAGACGTTTTTGATCCAGGAGAAAGAACGTATCGATAAGGAGATTTAAATGATACCGCTTAGAGACAGCACTCGCGGTGAGCACTTTCCATATATAACGGTTATGCTCATTGTCATCAACACTCTGATATTTTTATTTGAAGTTTCTCTGGGCGAGGAGGGAATGAACCAGTTATCTTATATTTTTGGACTGGTACCTGCCTATTATACTTACTATAACGGGTCGCCGGCAGGTTATATACCTTTCATAAGCTCCACTTTCCTTCATGCCAGTTGGATGCATCTCATAGGTAATATGTGGATTTTATGGCTGTTTGGTGATAACGTCGAAGACAAGATGGGCAAGGTTCGCTTTTTATTGTTTTATTTGCTGTGCGGATTCCTGGCCAGTCTGACCCATTTCATTTTCAATATCGGCTCCGAGGTGCCGGTTGTAGGGGCATCCGGAGCGGTAGCGGGGGTCATGGGCGCGTATTTCCTAATGTTTAGGAAAGCCAAAGTACTTACTTTCATCCCCCCTTTCTTCTTATTCAACCTGCCTGCCTGGATTTACCTGGGGTTTTGGGCGATAACCCAGTTGTACGGTGGCGCGGCGGGATTGCTTTCGGTGGCCGCCAACGAGCCCGTAGCTTTTTGGGCGCATATAGGCGGCTTCTTGACGGGAATGATTATGTATAAACCGTTTCTGCGGTAAAACAAACAGCGGCGGAAGCAGGGGGATGGTTCTTTTGCTCCCTTAATAGGTTGCCTTGGAAAGGAAGCAAAAGAACCGTCCCCCTGTTTGCTGGGCTCTACCCATTTATTCCCGAACGCTGGCAATAAGCCGGGATGTTTCCTCACTGGCCATTAACAGAGCATCATTGTCGGGCTGCAGATAGAAAATGGTCTTTTCAATTCTTTCTTGACTGGCCTTTATGTCGGTCCATAACCGTTCTTCTTCGTAAAGGTTTATACAAGCTTGAACGTCGTCAGCCCGTCCGGTCTCCAGATAACGTTTGAAGGTCAGCAGGATTTGGCGATTTCGATAGTCGGGATGGACGGAGCTTTTACGGATTACATTCTGGTATGTTTCCAGCAGAATATGCAGTTCATTCAATTGTTTATTAAGCTGCTCAATGTCTGTATGACACTTCTTGATGAAGTCAGTACGGAGCGCTTGCCAGGATTGCATGGCCTCCTTATAACGATCACAGGCCTTTTCATACTCCCGATATCTTATGAAATATATTTTAATATTACGGTTGTAATCAGCCCACGATTTTTGATAGTTGTTTGCCCGGCTGCGTGAAAAATTGAGGGCCAGCAGTTCTTTCAAGGTCGAGGGAGGATCCTGAGGCTGGGCAGGCTTTTCGGGCAAAGGCCGGGGCTCCTGCGGCATATTGTCAGCTGCGATAATGGCGGCTCTGCGCCCTTCCAAAAACAGATTTAGATACCGGATGTGCCGGTTTATTTTATCATTCTGCTCCAGGCAATCAGCGCACAGAGTAATATCGCGAATTATTTCATCCTTATTCTGAGCTGCCTTTTTGGTGGTTTTGCGATTATGGTAATATTTTTGTACCCGTCTGTCCAGCGTAAGTGTTTTATGCAAATCGGACAAAAGCGCAAAATCGTTTGAATTCAGGGCTTCATTTTCTGAAGCGTAGGATTTGCAGAAAAACAATTGGGTACCCGTAGGGCCATAATAGTATGGTCCGATAGAATTAAGATATTCACTTTCCTGCAGACCATACAAATCTGAGCGGGCATTAATTTCGACATCTATCAAATCTATCCATCGCTTAATGTTAACCTGATTGCCATAACCGTTTTCCAACCATTCATGCAATTGCAGGTAGGTCTCTACGCTGATATTTATCCAGGAATTGTAATAATAGTACATTAATTGATCCGGCTGATAGCTAATCAGGGCAGACAAATCAAGATTGTGTCGTTCCTCCTTGTTTATAAACGTAGCAAACATCGGCTTCCCCCTTTTCGATTTATCATAATCATATTTAATTTCAATATATTTCCAGAAAGTCCTTCTTTTGTTAGGTAAATTTTTATATATCGATGTTCTATTAATTTAGTTGATGGGAAATGATAAATGCGTAATAGATGAGATAATATTCTAATGGAGGTGCAGCGTATTTCAAAAAAGAAGGCCAGGAAAAAGAATTCAGTCTTAAGCGACCGTGACCTCTTAAAAATGGAGATAGCCAAAGATCTGGGAATTTTGGATAAAGTTGAACGTGACGGCTGGGGATCGCTCAGCAATGCCGATTGTGGCAGAGTTGGCGGAATAATGCGCAAGAGATTGCAGCAACTGCAGGGGTGACATTTGTGTCGCCCCTCTTGTACGATTTCATTTATAATAAGGGGAAAGATTTCTAAATACTACAAAAAAACGGGGAGATTTATAATGAACGAAATAGAAAGAGTAAGGGCATATTTACACTATAGAAATCCGCAGCTAAACATTATTGTTATGGAAGATAACACCAGCACGGCAGCCCTGGCTGCGCAGGCGCTGGGGACGGAAGTTGGGCAGATAGCGAAGTCGATTTTATTTAAGACCAAGAGCGATAAGTATTTTATGGTGGTGTCAGCCGGGGACGTGCGCCTGGATGCCAAAGCCATGAAAGGAGAGCTGGGCGAAAAGGTACGGATGGCCGATGCCGATGAAGTACTGGAAATGACCGGTTTTAAGGTGGGCGGGGTGTGTCCATTTGCCCTGCGCCAGGAACTACCCATTTATTTGGATGAAAGCTTAAAACGCTATGATGTAGTCTATGCTGCGGCCGGTACAGCTCATACCGCTTTGCCGATAAGCTATGAGGAATTATTGAATATTACTGCAGGCCGGGCCTGCAAGTTCTCGGCTTGATAGGAGATGAGCATGAAAACAGGTTTTGTGCATTTACATAATCATTCCGAATACAGCCTCCTGGATGGGGCCTGCAGGATTAAGGGACTGGTAAGCCGGGCCGCGGAAATGGGCATGCCGGCTGTGGCTATAACCGATCACGGGGTGCTTTACGGCATCATTGACTTTTATAGAGAAGCCAAAAAGCAGGGCATCAAGCCGATCATCGGCTGCGAGGTTTATGTTGCCCCACGCAGCCGTCTGGATAAAGAGGTTCGCCTGGATGACAGCCAGTTCCACCTTACCCTTCTATGTAAGAATCAGACCGGCTACCGAAACCTAATTGAAATGGTCAGCCGGGCCTTTCTGGAAGGCTTCTATTACAAGCCCCGGGTGGACCGTGAACTACTGGAGCAATACAGCGAGGGTTTGATCGCCCTGAGCGGTTGTGTGGCCGGAGAGATTCCGCAGTTGATCCTGGCCGGTAATGTGAGTGCGGCGACTCAGCTGGCCCGCGAATATGCAAGCATTTTTGGCTCGGGCAATTATTATTTGGAAGTGCAGGATCACGGATTAGAGAGCGAAAAGCAGGTTTGCCCGGTTCTTTACCAAATTAGCGATGAAACCGGCATTCCCGTGGTAGCCAGCAATGATGCTCACTATCTGCGCAGGGAGGATGCCTCGATTCATGATGTGTTGCTATGCATCCAGACCGGCAAAGTGGTTAAGGATCAGGAACGTATGCGATTCAGCGGCAGTGAGTTTTATTTGAAAAGTGCAGCCGAGATGAGGGAATTGTTTGCGGCTCGTCCCGATGCGGCCGACAACAGCCTGATAATAGCAGATGCATGTAATCTGGATTTTTCATTCGGAGAATTTCATCTTCCGTACTTTACCTTGCCTGAAGGCTACAGCCCGGAAAGCTATTTGGACAAACTGGCCTGGGAACGATTTGATAACAGGTATCCTTTGGGCGAGACATCCATTCGAGCGCGGCTGGCTTACGAGCTGAAGACTATAAATAATATGGGTTTTGCAGAATACTTTCTGATTGTTCAGGATTTGGTGAACTGGTGTAAAGCCAACGGGGTTCCTGTAGGACCGGGGAGGGGATCGGCGGCCGGCAGCCTGGTGTCCTATGTGTTGGGCATAACCGGGATTGATCCTCTCAAATATGATTTGCTGTTTGAGCGTTTTTTGAACCCGGAACGGGTAAGCATGCCCGATATTGACATTGACTTCTGCTTTGAAAAAAGGGATCGAGTCATAGACTACATCGTTGAACGTTATGGTTCCGACCGGGTGGCGCAGATTATAACCTTTGGGACGATGGCGGCCCGGGCTGCCATCAGGGATGTAGGCCGAGCCCTCGATGTTTCCTATGGAGATGTGGATAAGATCGCTAAAATGATACCGGCGGAACTGGGTGTAACTATAGACCGGGCTCTGGATATTTCAGCTGATCTGGCTTTAACATATGAAAGTGATTATGATACCCGGCGGATAATCGATATTGCCCGGGCGATAGAAGGCATGCCCCGCCACGCTTCCGTTCATGCCGCCGGAGTGGTGATTGGCCGGGACACTCTGAGTTCGCTCTTGCCTCTGCAGAAAACCAGCGATGGTCATGTTATAACCCAGTTTGCCAAGGAAACGGTTGAAGACATTGGGCTGCTTAAAATGGATATTTTGGGCTTAAGAACCCTTACGGTTCTGGACCGGGCGATAGAGATAATTAGAAAAACCCGCGGCAGGGATATTGATTTGGATAATATCCCCCTGGATGATGATAAGGTCTATAAACTTCTGCAAAACAGCGATACTATCGGAGTTTTTCAACTGGAAAGCGACGGCTTAAGGCGTATATTGGGTGAAATGAAGCCTAACCGTTTTGAAGATTTGATCGCTGTTATAGCTCTCTATCGTCCCGGGCCTTTGGGCAGCGGAATGGTGGAGGATTTTATCAACCGCAAACACGGGCGCCAGGAAATGGCCTATTTGCATCCGTTGCTGGAAAGCATACTGGAGGAAACCTATGGGGTTATCCTCTATCAGGAACAGGTGATGCGGGTAGCCAGCGATTTGGCCAGCTTCAGTATGGGTGAGGCGGATGTGCTGCGCAAGGCTATGGGCAAAAAGAAGGCCAGTGAACTGATGGCTATGCGCGACAAATTTATTCAGGGAGCATCTCAAAACGGCATTGACCGGGATATATCCAGCCGCCTTTTTGACATAATGGAGAGCTTTGCAGGCTACGGCTTCAACAAAAGCCACTCCGCGGCCTACGCTGTGATTACTTATCAGACCGCCTATCTTAAAGCCTATTTCCCGGTGGAATATATGTGTGCTTTCTTGAGCAGTGTGATTGAACACCAGGAGCGGGTGGTATTCTATATAAAGGAATGTATAAAAATGGGGATAGCCATCCTGCCTCCGGATATCAATGAAAGCTATGAGAATTTCACCGTAGGATCAGGCGGGATTCGTTTTGGTTTGGGCGCGATTAAGAACGTGGGCTTAAACGCGGTCAAGACGATGGTGAATGCCAGAAAAGAGGGAAAGTTCAAGTCCTTTTTTGATTTTTGCCAGCGGATTGATCTGGGTCAGATTAACAAACGTATGCTGGAGAATCTAATTGTGGCCGGGTGTTTTGACTCTTTAGGTATGAGCCGGAAAGAGACCTTGTTAATAATGGATGAAAGCATTAATCTGGCGGCGCAAATCAAGCAGTCAAAAAACGGGGGGCAAATATCTCTTTTCGGCGATACGAGCAGCATGGTAGAAGAACCCCGGCCAAGTGTAAGGGGTGAGTGGGAAAGCCGGGAGAAGCTCAGCCGGGAGAAGGAGGTTCTGGGATTTTATGTATCGTCCAACCCGCTCGATGAATACCGGCACGTCATAGAATTGGTGGCTACGCATGAGGTGACTGCGCTGGTTAAAAACGGAGGCGAGGAATATGTGCGCCTGGCCGGTATACCAGTGAACCTGAGCAAAAAGATCAGCCGCAAAGGCGATCCCTATGCGCGTTTTTATTTGGAGGATTTCAGCGGGCGAATGGAAGTGATGCTATTCCCATCCGCATACCGGCAATACATAGATAGAATTAAACCTGATACCGCTATAGTAGTGGAAGGTTTTGTTGACCGGCGTGATGAGCAGGCTAAAATTTCTCTGCGGCGAGCTGGTGAGTTAACGACAACTATAAAAGAACTGCATATACGCCTGCCATATGAGAAAACCGATACGGAAGGGAAACAGGAATTGCTGGAGATTCTGGCCCGATATCCGGGTAAAAGCGAAGTCTGTCTGCATTTGTCCGGCAATAAAATGGTGGTTATGGATGAAAAATATGATGTTGCTGCCCGTCTTGATTTGAAGCAAAGCCTGGCCAATTTATACGGGAAAAATAATGTATGGTTTAACTAAGGAGGAAAATGCATGAACGAAAGCTATTTGGGAGAAGACTATATTGTTATTAAAGCGTTGGAGAATGGTGTTACTATTATCGGTTTGACCCGCGGAATGGATACCAAATTCCACCACACGGAAAAGCTGGACAAGGGAGAAATTCTGGTAGTGCAGTTCACCGAACATACTTCGGCTATGAAGATCAGGGGTAATGCCGAAGTCATTCATCGCTATGGTACAAGTATGAGTGAGGGCACAAAAAGATAATTATATTGGAGGTTGGCCGGTGCGAAGACTGGCAGTATTGACAAGCGGTGGGGATGCCTCGGGTATGAACGCCGCGATTCGCGCGGTAGTTCGTTCTGCCCTTTACAGAGGTGTAGAAGTATACGGGGTGCAGCAGGGCTTTGAAGGCCTTATTAATGGTGAGATAAGGCAAATGAGCGCGGGCTCGGTAGCCGATATAATTCATCGCGGGGGGACTATTTTACAAACCTCCCGTTCGGAGGGGTTCAAAACCGCAGCGGGTATGGAAAAGGCGGCCGGTTTACTGCGTACTTTGGGTATAGGAAGTCTTATCGTTATAGGAGGCAACGGCAGTTTACGGGGAGGCTGTGAGTTTTCACGACTGGGTATTAACGTAATAGGTATTCCGGCTACTATTGATAACGACGTACCCTTTTCCCGTTCGATCGGCTTTGATACGGCGGTGAATACGGTATTGGAAGCAATCAACCGGCTCAGAGACACAGCCAGCAGCCACGGGCGGATCTTTGTGATTGAGGTTATGGGCCGGGATTGCGGGGAGATAGCATTGGCTGCCGGCGTGGCTGGAGGGGCGGAATCGGTGCTGATTCCCGAGGTTAAGACCGATCTTAGCCAGGTGATTGACAAGATCAATCAGGGCATAGACCGGGGCAAGCTGCACAGTATAATAATTGTTGCTGAAGGGGTCTATCCTGCCATGGAATTGAGAGACAAAATTCAGGAGGCTACCGGGCATGATACCCGGGTCAGCATTCTGGGGCATATTCAGCGGGGTGGTACGCCCACCGCAGTTGATCGTATACTGGCTTCCTGTATGGGGAAGCAAGCGGTGGATCTGATATGTGAAGACCAGCGCAATCTGATGGTGGCTGGAGAGGGGGACAATATTTTTTCCCTTCCTCTGGAGGATATAGTGAAAGGAACCCGTAAGCCTGATCTGGAGATGTTCGAGATTGCCAGGATGCTGTCCATTTAGATTAGTATAGAGTTGACTGATCCGACATAAAGGGAGACGATAGACGCGGACAGACGCTGACCCTGCGAGCGCGGAACGACGCAGACTTTTTTAAAAAACTAAACTCGAAATTTGTGATGAATAAGCTATACCGGCCAGGGTATATAAAATAATAGAAAACCGCGTAAATCATAAAAGTTCCGCGTAATCCGCGTTGAATTACGTTCCCGCTTGGTGCGCAGTATTTATTAACTGCGAAAGTTGAGGTTGTGTCTAGGAGGTAGAAAATGCGTAAAACCAAAATTATTTGTACGGTTGGTCCAGCCAGCGAAGCAAAAGAAAAACTGATCGCCATGATCAATCAGGGTATGAATGTAGCCCGGCTCAATTTTTCCCATGGTGAACATTCCGAACATAAGCAAAGAATAGCCACTATACGGCAGGCTGCTGCCGACACCGGTCATCCTCTGGCAATTATTCTGGATACCAAAGGCCCGGAAATTAGAACCGGCAGATTGCAGAACCGGAAGGTAAATCTGCAGACCGGACAGATACTGGTTTTGACTACCCGTTCAGTGCCGGGTGATGACAAGGAAGTATGGGTAAGCTATCCCAATCTCCCATCTGAAGTTAAAACGGGAACCAATATATTGATTTCCGATGGTCTGATAAGCCTGCTGGTCCAGGAGAGCAACAGTACGGATATTGTCTGCCAGGTTGTCAACGGCGGGGAATTGGGAGAAAAGAAGGGAGTCAATGTACCGGGCATTAGAATTAATATGCCCTTTTTAAGTGAGAAAGACATAGCCGACATTAATTTCGCTATTGACGAAGATATGGATTTTATCGCTGCTTCTTTTGTGCGAAATGCCCAGGACGTATTAGAAATAAGAAGACTGTTGGAAGCCCGGGGTGCCAATATTGATATTATCGCTAAAATTGAGAGCCAGGGAGGAGTAGACAACCTGGATGATATCATCAAAGTGGCCGATGGAGTAATGGTGGCCCGGGGGGATCTGGGGGTGGAAATTCCTGCCGAGGAGGTACCCCTGGTACAGAAGGTGATAATTGAAAAATGCAGCCGGGCTGGCAAAATAGTGATTATAGCCACCCAGATGCTGGATTCCATGATTAACAACCCCCGGCCTACGCGTGCTGAGGTCTCTGATGTGGCTAACGCCATATTTGACGGAGCGGATGCCATCATGCTGTCGGGAGAAACCGCAGCGGGCAAATATCCGGTCGAGGCAGTGGAGATAATGGCCCGGATCGCCAAAAGGGCGGAGGAGGCTCTGCCCTATCAGGAGATCCTGAGAAGCAAACGTCTGCAGAGAACTTCTTCGGTTACAGATGCTATTAGCTATGCTACCTGTGCCACCGCAGCCAGTCTGGGAATACCTTCAATAATTACCGCTACCAGTAGTGGAACTACAGCCCGGATGGTTTCCAAATATCGTCCCCAGGCAGATATTCTTGCGGTTACTCCTGATCTCCGGGTTATGAAGAAGCTGGTTTTGGTTTGGGGGGTTAATCCGGTACTCACCAAGGAGACCCAGGGAACGGATGAAATATTTGCGGAAGCTCTGGAAAGATGCCTGGAAAAAGAATATATCAAAAAGGGAGATCTGGTGGTTCTGACCGCCGGAAGTCCATCTGGTGTTACAGGCAGTACCAATCTAATCAAAGTTCATGTGGTCGGAGACATACTGCTGCAAGGCATGGGAATCGGCTCAAAACCGGTCACGGGCAGAGTAAGAGTAATACTGAATGATGAGGAGCTGCAAAAAGTCGAGGCCGGAGAAATACTGGTAAGCAGGGCTGCTCATAAAGCCTATGTTCCTTATCTGGATAGGGTGGCAGCATTGATCACGGAGGCAGGCGGTTTGACTTCCGATGCGGCTATAATGGGGCTTAACCTGGGGATACCGGTGATTGTAGGGGCTCATGATGCTACCCGTATACTGGAAACCGGGATCTTAGTTACCGTGGATACACCTCACGGGCGGGTATACAGCGGTTTGACCAAGGTGATATAGGATGTCGAGGGGGACACAAGGGGACGGTTCTTCATTCCTCCTGTTTTGAGTGTAATTACACAGAAGAACCGTCCGAGATTACTGAAGAAGTACATGTTTTGTCATCCTGAGGAGCCGAAGGCGACGAAGGATATTATCAACAATAACGTATAATTTGCATTTATATGATGGCAAGATGCTTCGCTAACGCTCAGCATGACACATTTAAGAGACTTTTTCAGTGATCTCGAACCGTCCCCGTGACACCTTACAGATAACAAAAAAAGGAAGCCCAAAGAACGTTCCCTTGCTTCCCTAAAAGCATTTAAAATGACATGAAATATTTCACAAGAAAGGAGGAGTTTTTAAAAGCATATAGAATTGCTAGTTTTGAGGACTGTATTGTATTCAGAAAACTAGATTAGAAAGATTATTAGAGGAGGTAATTAGGAATGAAAATTATGGTACTTGGTGCAGGTACTATGGGAGCAGGCATTGTGCAAAATGCTGCTCAGTCGGGTTTTGAAGTAGTATTACGGGATATTAAACAGGAGTTTGTCGACAATGGTATTAAAGGGATTACCAAGAACCTGGCCAAGTTGGTAGAAAAAGGCAAAATGGAAGCGGCTGACAGAGATGCTATCCTGGGCAGGATCACTGGCACCATTGATATGGCCGCAGCAGCTGATGTTGACCTGGTCATTGAGGCTGCCATCGAAGTTATGGAAATCAAAAAATCCATCTTTAAAGAACTGGATTCGCTTTGTAAGCCCGAATGCATTCTGGCATCCAATACTTCAGCTTTAAGTATTACTGAAATTGGTGCAGCTTCAGGCAGACCTGACAGAATGATTGGTATGCATTTCTTTAACCCCGTACCGGCCATGAAACTGGTTGAAATTATCCGTGGCGCAGCCACCAGCCAGGCTACTTATGATGCAATTAAAGACCTTGCATTAAAAATGGGCAAAGCTCCGGTTGAAATCAATGAAGCTCCGGGCTTTGTTGTAAACCGTCTTTTGATCCCCATGCTGAATGAAGGTATGTATGCTTTAATGGAAGGCGTAGCCAATGCTGCAGACATTGACACCTCCATGAAGTTTGGCGCAGGACATCCGATGGGTCCGTTGGCATTGGCTGACATGATCGGTTTGGATATCTGCCTTAAGATTATGGAAACTCTGTACAAAGAGTTTGGCGATCCCAAATATCGTCCCTGCCCCTTACTGGTTAAGATGGTACGTGCAGGCAAACTCGGACGTAAAACCGGCGAAGGCTTCTTCGCATACTAAGCCGATAAACAAGGAGTTGCTGACTTTATCAACACTAAGGGTCTCACCAATGGTGAGACCCTTTTTTCGGTTTCTTATTTACCAGAAGCAGGAATTTATAAAATAATATAGAATTGCTGATTTGAGGACTGTATTGTATTCAGAGAACAAGATTACTAGATGAATATGAGGAGGTATTAGGAATGAAGATAATGGTATTGGGTGCCGGTACGATGGGAGCAGGCATCGTGCAGAATGCTGCTTCATCAGGAATCGAGGTGGTGTTACGGGATATCAAACAAGAGTTCGTTGACAATGGCATCAAGGGAATCAACAAAAACCTTACTAAGTTGGTTGAAAAGGGCAAAATGGAAGCTGCAGACAAAGATGCTATCATGGGGAGAATCGTGGGCACCGTTGACATGGCTGCCGCCAAGGATGTTGACCTGGTAATCGAAGCTGCCATTGAAATTATGGAAATCAAGAAATCCATCTTCAAAGAATTAGACGACCTCTGCAAACCCGAGTGTATTCTAGCCTCCAATACATCAGCCCTGAGTTTGACAGAAATAGCTTCTGCTACCGCCAGACCCGACAAAGTTATCGGCATGCATTTCTTCAACCCCGTGCCGGCCATGAAATTGGTTGAAATTATCCGCGGAGCTGCGACCAGCCAGGCCACTTATGATACAATCAAAGATCTTTCTTTAAGTATGGGTAAAGCTCCGGTAGAAATCAACGAAGCTCCTGGCTTTGTTGTAAACCGTCTTTTAATCCCCATGCTGAACGAAGGTATGTATGCTTTAATGGAAGGCGTAGCCAATGCTGCTGACATTGATACTTCCATGAAGTTTGGGGCCGGACATCCGATGGGACCGTTGGCCCTAGCCGACATGATCGGCTTGGATATCTGCCTTAAAGTTATGGAGACTCTGCACAAAGAGTTTGGCGATTCCAAATATCGTCCGTGTCCATTGTTGATAAAATTAGTACGTGCCGGCAAACTAGGGCGCAAAACCGGTGAAGGTTTCTTTAAATACTAGGCCGTTAGAGAGCAGATTGAAAAAGGGGTTTCACTACAGTGAAACCCCTTTACGTTATTATAGCTACCTGTCATCCCTTGATAGATTGCCGATAAGTTTTCTGTTTAACGTTTCAGTTGCCGACTAGCTTGGTGTACAGTAGTCTTTTGAATGAGGGCTTGCAGGGTTTGGGCATCCATGATACCGGTAGCAGGAAGACTGATGGTCTCCTGAAAGGTTCGCACGCGCTGATTATAGTCCTGATTGGCCGGTATCCCCACCGTGTTCAGCATATTCTCGATTTCCTTTTTCTCAGCGGGAGATACTACCATAAGCTGACTTCCAGCGGTGTTGGATGAGGACTGGCTGGAAGAAACACCGGTACTCGTCTGCTGGTTGGCTGAGGCGGAGGTCTGGGTGTTAGATGATTGAGTTGTAGTCGACGGTTGTGTAGTTGGGGATGTTTCACCATGGGAAGATGGGATTTTAACTTCCAGTCCACTACTGGACGGCTGTATACGCGAATAAGTCTCCTTCTCTTCTTGTAGCTTTTGGTTGGCAACAACCTGTTGGGCTATATATTTGAAATTCAACATTATGCCCATGGTGATGCCAGCTACCATAGCTGCGGCAAGGACAAAAACAAAAAACCACACATGTTCCTTTTTCATGATTCTCCCTCCCTCAAGCTTTACCTAAGCAATTCTAACCCATTTTTCCAACATTATCAACCAAATATGGCCTAGAATGCGTAATCCCGACGGGGTTCTTTGGTATCTTTAATAAGGGTCACCGAGGTAGAGTTAAACAATGCAAATACCTCATCTCCTTCATGTAAATTCATATCATGGGCTGCTCCGGCGGTGATGGTCGCGGTAACCGCCTGATCACCCACATCTACTATGATTTCGGTCATATCCTGGCCGGATTTTATAGTAATAATCTTTCCTACCAGTTTATTAGGATCGCTAATACGCATGACAATTCCCTCCTTTTTAATTTAGCTTCTACGGAAGTAGCACTTTTTAAACCTTATAGAAATAAATTGACGTTGGCACAATTTACCACAGTACGCCACAGGCACCAATATGGTTTAAATTTGCCACCTGATTTACTAATTGGAAGAATTATCATCTGGATGCAACTGTAGAAATACTGATATGGTAAACGCAGGGGAGGTAAACAAACAATGTAACGTTGTAGAAATTAAGGAGGGAATAAGATTTGAAGAAATTAGCAAGCATGATAGTAGTATTTTTCTTAATGTTCGCCCCTGTACATGCTGCGAATGCCGGAGTAATCCAAACCTCAACCAAAGCGACGATCGTGACAAGTACAAGCCCTAAATGCGTGAAGCTATGCTTAGTTAAGGTTAATGGAAAGTACACCTTGGTTTACAAGCGCGTAGCCTGTCCAAGCACTAAACCGCTACCCACACCTGCCCCCGTACCCACTCCGGTGCCGACACCTACCCCTGTGCCAACGCCTGCACCCGAGCCGGTACCGACCCCTAATCCCGAACCTGCTCCAACCCCTACACCCGTTCCCGTACCCAGTCCCGAGCCTGGACCGGATGCGGCTGCCCTGGCCATGCAAACCGAAATGTTGGGCTACATTAATGCGGAGAGAGCCAAGGTTAATGCGGCACCATTAACACTGGATACCAAGCTGTCTAATGGAGCATACTTAAAATCAAAGGATATGGCGGTAAATGGTTACTTTGACCACACCTCCCCAACTTACGGCAGCCCCTTTGATATGATGAAAGGCCTGGGTATCACCTATCGTATGGCCGGAGAAAACATCGCTAAAAACATCAGCGTCAAAGGTGCTCATGATGCCTTTATGAATTCAGCAGGCCACAAAGCCAACATTCTAAATACCGGCTACAGCAAAATAGGTCTGGGATTCTATAAGAGTGGTTCCTACCTTTATGTCACGCAATGGTTTACCAACTAGAAAACCGTTAACAGAAGAAAACATAGAAAACCCAGGGTTAGATAATGAACCCTGGGTTTTCTATTGTACTATCAGAAAGTATAACATTTTAAAATGATGATAGTATAAGTGCAACCGCGGTTCCGACGGCCAGGATGGCCTAGTGTCACGGTGCCATGGATGGCAAAGAGTGACCACCGTCGCCAGAGGCTCACCCTTCACCCTTCGGGTACTACCCCCTTCGGGGACTACTGATGCACCTATCGGTGCTACTAAGGTTGCTGATGTTCCCGTTAGTCACTTTTAAGGTTGCGGGTACTACCCCCTACGGGGACTTCACCCTTCAGGTACTTCCGATGTTCGCTGTCGCTCACGAATTAAGGTTGCAGATGTGAACTTCGTTCACAGTTAAGGTTGCTGATGCTCTCTGTCGTTCGCCATTAATGTAGCGGCGAAAGCCGGGTTTTCTTTACTATTTCCTTGAGCTACCAGTTCCAGGATCCGTCCGCATTCCACCGGCTGGGGCTGGGCTTCACGGCCCCGATTTTCACCAGGATGGCATCTGTCAAGGTGTATTTTTCTTTGAAATAACCCATGTCAACACAGGTAGTATCCGGTTTATCCTGGTTTTTCGAGGCCTCCTCAATCGTTTCTCCCTTTAAACCACTGACATCCAAGTCGGGAGGATATTTTTTCCCTAAAATATACGGGGGAGCATAGTATATGTGAGTTTTTTGGTCCACATACACAACAACATTGGGGGAGGGATCCTTACCAACAATAATCAGGTGACCAAATAGTCCTAGCAGAACCAATGTTCCTATTGCTAAAGCTACTATCATATATAAGCGCTCAACCGGACCGCTCTTTATTTCTGAATCCATATCCGCACCTACCCTTACAACGCACTTAAAATTAATAATTCCAGACTTAAAAATTATAGCTCCAATTTCCATTATAAAGCAATATCCTCCTGCAAAGTAGTTAAATATGATGTGCCAGGAGGATTTTCAATCGTTATGGCTTATAAGCAAGTGTAAGCTTTTTTAGGTATGGATTGTCTAAGTGATAGATAAATATGTTAGTATAGGTTAAATTAATTTTAAGTGGGAGGTTTGGCAGTGACAATTTTGCAGGCAATCGTTCTGGGTTTGGTTCAGGGTTTGGGAGAATTCTTGCCAATATCCAGTTCTGCGCACCTGGTTTTAGTACCGTGGTTGTTCAAATGGCAGGATCCCGGACTCACCTTTGACATAGCCCTGCATCTGGGTACCCTTATTGCAGTGCTGATATTCTTCTGGCAGGACTGGATAAGGTTGCTGCGGGGTGGAGTGAAGGGTTGGAATAATAAAGATGGACGTCTTTTCTGGTATCTGGTTTTGGCTACAATTCCGGGTGGAGTTATAGGTATACTATTGGAGGACAAAGCGGAAACTGTTTTTCGAACACCGTTGTTAACCGCCCTGATGTTGATTCTTATGGGTGTTGTTCTTTACTGGGCCGATCGCAGAAGCAAAGGTGGTTTGAGAATTGACCACATCGATTTGAGAACCAGCTTGTTGATAGGCCTTTCCCAGGCCCTGGCAATTATACCCGGGGTTTCCCGATCCGGCATCACCATGACGACGGCTTTATTGTCCGGGATGTATCGGGAAGATGCAGCCCGGTTTTCGTTCTTGTTATCAACCCCCATAATTATGGGGGCGGCTCTGATAAAGATCCCCGAATTATTGCACAACACGGCTATGATCAACACCGCCTTCCTGGTAGGCGTACTGGTCTCGGCTCTGGTCGGACTGGCCAGCATCGGTTTTCTGCTGAGCTATGTTCAAACGAAAAACTTTCTCCCCTTTGCCTGGTACCGGTTTATCCTTGGAGCCCTGGTAATTATCGTGGTTTTCCTGCGCTAGAGCGGGAAGTTCACTATTTACATAATTGGGTTCGTGAGTTCCAATTAGGCTCTCACGTTACTTAGGAATTATCAAGAGGTTTCGGTTTTATATCCGAAGCCTCTTGCTATTTTTCATTAACATTTCCATATTATTTTACTTTGGTGCAGGATATTGTTGATTTTGAAGGAATGGTAATATATGAAAAAATTATAGTAGTATAAATTTTCCAAAATATTGAATCTGATTAATAAAATGAATTCTAGCTACTTACCAACATAAAATTATATTAATAAAAGAGGTTTTACTTTGAGGAATCTGTTGAGTTCAGTTAGTAAAACTGGGTCCATAAATAGAGAACTGGTATATTCCGGATGGATGGCCCTTTTTATTGTCCTTTCCCCACTGTTTGATGGGCTGTTTGCTCCGGTTGAGTTCATGCCGCCGGTTATTATATTGTTAGCCTGCTTCCTTCTGGCAGGTTCAGGCAACACCCAGGGGGAGCGTGACAGGATGGCTTGGGTTGCCGGGGCTTTTGCCGTGGTTGCCTTCGCTGCCGCATTCCAGGGAGTTGATCGCGGGCTGGCACTAGCCGATGCCTATCGCTATCTGCTGTACATGCTTTTGTTGCTGATAGCTATGCGGATATCAATATCTCAAATTCAATTCTTTTATCAGCTAATTTTTATATCGGGACTTTTGATAGCCGCTCTGGGTTTATCTACGCTGGGAACCGATTTCTTCCTGACGGATGGGATGCGCGCCCAGCGGCTGCAGGGTAGCTTTTCCTATGCTAACACCACGGCCATTTACCTTTTGGTTTCCTTGATGCTGGGACTTTTTCTGACAGTCAATTTGGACGGTTGGAAAAGATCGATTCACCTGGCGGGGACATACACTTGCGCGGCAGCACTTTTTCTCACCGGTTCACGCACGGTGTGGATTCTATGGCCTATTGCTCTGGGTTTGTCTATCGTATTGTCTGATAAAGAAGAACGCCCCTACTGGTTTTTGGTGGCATCCTTTATCAGTCTTTTCTCGGCAGTTTTCGGGTATGGTATTCATATCGAATACGTGGCTCACCGAACCGGCGTAGCTTACCTGTTTTTTCTACTAGGCTTGGTGTTGGTACCTGCCGGGGCATATTATCTATTTGAACAACTAACTAAACGTCCCTTGCGCGAGATATCATCAACCAGGCTTGTTCCCTGGTTATTGCTCGGATTGCTGCTGGGTGGACTCATGTTCGCGGGCAGTACCCTTAACAGACCATTTTCATTAAATGCTTCCGAATTCCAGGGCAGGTTGACTTACTACATAGATGCCCTGTCCATGATTCGCGACTATCCCTGGCTGGGCTTGGGCGGAGGAGGCTGGTCTTCCTTGCAATATGATTACCAGACCGCCCTGTACAGCGTAAGCCTGGTACATAACAGTATATTGCAGGTAGCATTGGACAGCGGCATTCTTGGACTACTGCTGTTTATGATGCTTGTTATATATTCCGCCCAACAATGGTTTAAGGCTCGGGCGCAGCTAATAAACAGCTCCGCTTACCGACTGCTCTGGCCATCCCTGTTAGGGGGACTGCTTATAGGAGTGCATTCATTATTTGACGTAGACCTGGCCTTTCCGGCAGCAGCAGTGTTGTTCTTCTTTTTTTTAGCCGTACCTTGGGTTGCGGCATCTGATCCCGACCACAATACGCCACAACTAAAGCTTAAGTATGTTACCACTATATGGCCATGGGCAAGGGGAATATGTATTCTGGTTTTACTGATGGGGGCCGTGATTCTGTGGTCAGCCTCCCTGCAGCAATTACAGGGAGATAAGCTGGCCCATGCCGGCCAGTTCAACCTGGCAGTGGAGCGATATCAGCAGTCCCTGCGCTGGTTTCCTTATTCAGCCTATACCGCCAACCAAATGGGGGTGGCCAACGAGCAGCAGTTTATGCGCAATGGACAGGTATCTTATCTGACAGCCGCCGCTCAGGACTACGAGCAGGCCCACCGCCTCAACCATTATGAACCGCGCTATTTGGAAAATTTGGCCTATGTTAAATTTGAACTCGCCCGGTATGATGAAAGCATTGCCTATTTCCGGGAACTGATTCAGAAGAACCCTATGGTTATTCGTCATTATGAAAACCTGGCATATGTTCTGGTAGTAGCGGGGGAAGGCAGGGGTTCAGAGTCCAATGCTTATTATAAATCTGTATTGGACATCCCCAAAATGCTAAATGAGGCCTTGAAAAACGTTTCTTCCCGTGGTTGGGAACTGCGAGATATACCTGAACTAACAGTCACAAACCGTCTGGCATGGAAAATGGGACAAGCGGAATATTACCTGGGTCATTTGGATTTGGCGCAGGCATTGTGGCGGCAGGCCGAGGCTGATCCTGCCGTGCAGGCGGAGATGAGGAGGTGGAGCAGCAGTCATAATATAACTCTGGTTCAATAATAACTACCACCAATTATAATACCGAAAAAGAGGCGATAACTATGCAATCAAAAAGGGTTTATATGGGGTTGCTAATGATGATAACCATCGTTCTGACCCTAAGCTGGGGAACCCATCAAGCCGAAGCCGGAATTTTGCAGCTTACAAAAGATACCCCTTATGAAACGATGTATAACATGTATCCTGATCTGGACAACCACGGACGGGCAGCCTGGAACGCCTATAGCTCTGCCGGGGGCAATACAATCGTCTATTATAATGGTTCGCAATGCCAGCAAGTTGGCACCAGTTCCGTACCCCGCAGCTACAATGGCCCCTGGGTAAGTGATGGACAGGTAGCCTGGATTGAGGATGACCGAACCGCATCGAGCGACCAGGCTACCTGGTATAAGCTTTATTTGTATGATGGACAACAGAGCTGTCAGCTAGCTTCCAGTAACTCACCAATCTACTATATAACATCTTTGGGTAACGGTCAGATAATCGGCTATGAAGGTGATTATACCCATGGTTTTAAGCTAATGCTGTACAATGGACAGCAAAACAAGGAACTGGGCTCCTCTACATATTACTATAATAGCAATAATGTCGTTGTTTTGGGTGGCGGAAAGCTGGCCTGGTTACAGTATGACAGTACTGGGCAAAATCAGCTGTGTATATATGATGGGCTGCAGACCAGCGTACTGGTATCCAGCAGCGATTGCCCTTGCTATATAACTGATTTGGGCGATGGGAAAATAGCCTGGCGTCAGGGTAGCGGTACCAGTGGCTATAAACTGTGTTCATACGATGGGCAGTGCCATGATTTGGCCTCGAGCAGCGCCAGTATAGCTGTTCCTATATCTGCAGGCAGCGGGAAAATGGCTTGGACTCAGGGCAGCAGCACGCAAGGTTATCAGCTATATTTGTATGATGGACAGCAAAGCTGCCAATTAGCCTCAGCCATTTACAGTTTTTCGTCGCTAACATCTTTGGGCAATGGGCAACTAGCCTGGACACAATATAACACCAGCTCTCGAATATATGAGCTTAATTTGTACAACGGGCAGCAAAGCCAGGTTTTAGTCTCTTCCAGCAACAGTTTGAGCAATCTAAGGTCTTTAGGCAGCGGGCAACTGGCCTGGGTACAATATGATAGCAGCTCCAGAACTTATAAAATTTGGTTATACAATGGTCAATCCAACCAGGAGGTAACCTCCAGCAGCACTTATTTTTCCTATTTGACTGCACTTGGTTCTGGACAGCTGGCGTGGACTCAGGGCAGCTACGGGCAGGGCAAGGTCTATTTGTACACCGGACAAGCGACCAGCATGATTGGGGAAAACTATTACAGTAGCTTAGGCTACCAGGATCAATACCTGTTCTGGGTAAGCACCGACCAGCAGATAAACCGGTATCAGCTTGCAGATAGTTCAAATGATACCGGGGAGAGCTATGAGATCAAGACTCCCCAGACCACCACCGACCAGAACAAGGAATGGACCATTAACCTCAGTCATGCGGTTGATAAAGCCAGTCTCTCCGATCAAAATTTGTATATTAAGGATGCCTCGGGTACCAAATTAGCTGCCATCCCATACGTAAAAAGCAGTAACCAGTTGGCAATTCCTGCTCCAACTGGCGGATACGCGGCGGGAAGCTATACCCTTTACATCGAAAATAGCCTGCGGGACACCAGTCAAAACCAGCTGAAAACAGCGGTTAAAATGGTCTTTACGGTTAGTACTAATTAAAAATAGGTTCAACTAATACCAGGCATATAAAAGATGTTATACGCAACCATATAAACAGGAGAGAAACCCTTTAGGTTCTCTCCTGTTTTAGATAATTGCGGAAATCTATTATTCCAGTGCTCAAAAAATGGGTAAATGTGTTAGACCTCCATTTTATTGATATTAATCAGAATTACTTTGCAATCATTACTGAACTTGCTTTAATTACAGCAAAGGCTTCAATGGTGTAATCTTATCTCCGTCCGATTATATTGAAGATGACCGAAAGAATAATACTCAAGACAATACAAGTTGCCAAGGGAAAATAAAACGTGTATTTTTCTTTTTTAACGACAATATCCCCGGGAAGGTGAAATGTTCCTAATCCCGTTTTGGAGATAAGATAAAAAACAATGCCCGAAATCATAATAATAATGCCTAAAGCTATTAATATTTTGGCGGTGTTTTCCATGGTATTCATACAAATAATCACTCCATATAAAAGAAAAGGTAGTGTAATCCTCAACAATTATAATGTTTTAATTCTGTTTTCCCCGCATTTCATATAGTCTTCAATTATCTTAATTATACTCTGAGCTCTTTTCTCATGGTTTTGCAGATATTGCACAAATCGATCTGTAACATAGAAAAAATCCACATCATTATCAGGAAGAGATAACAACATTGATGGTTTTTCCATGATAATTTCCTGATGACTGAAGACTCTCAGCAGGGAGACAATACTGTAGCCGCAGTTTCTAAGGAGCCTGATAACTTCTATTTTATCCAGATCCAACCGGGTAAAAGCAAGTATACCGTGTTCATCCTTTTTAATAGTATACAATCCATTTCGCTCCCAAGTCCTTAAGGTATCAACCGTGACTCCTATTTTTTGAGCCGCTTTTATCCTTCCTTTTATAAGTCCGTCGTCATTTTGGCAGCGGCGGTTTGCAAACCAATCATCCAAAATAGCCAGAGCCCTTGCAGCCCTTTTTTGTTCTAAACGCACCATATCATGGTATTCTTTAGCCAGAACCAGAGATGCCTCAAGTTTGCCTGAAGCGAATTCCTTTACCATTAGCTGAACTCGTTTCCCATTGACGGGATAGGGTCCGGGAAGAGCAATCCGGGCCAGCTTCATCTGTAATAAATGTAAATCGGTAAATATTCTATAATTATTATCCAACCTGTGAGGTTTCGATATATAACCCCAGGCTTCATATAGCCGAACGGTATTGGAATGAACACCCGTCAGTTTTGCAATTTCTTTAGTTGAGTAAGTATGTGCCACCATGCCTTGTCCCCTTTGTCTGAACCCCTGTCTGCGGCAAGACAACTATTTGATGCAGTTATTTTTATAGTAATTATAACAGTCTAAGCTATTACAAATAGCGGTTTATCTCATCTATCAATTCTCTTAGGGCCAGAGCGGTGTCAGCGAGTATGTCAATATCCACCAAATCGATTGTATCTTTGGCAGTATGGGCAACATTCGACCAGGTATCGTGGAAATCCTCCGTTGTCAAGGCCAACGCCGGCCTATGATTCATGGCAAACAGCATGTGATCGCTTTGGTACCAAGGGTCCCGTTCAATAAATTTACGGCTGTCTTTAAAGACATTTTTGACCACTCGGTCCATTGTATCAGAAGCATTAAAACTGCAATAAGTCGTCTTGCTTCCTTTGACTCCAACCCCGTCCGCATTTATGGCCACCACTATCTGATCAAAATTATCCTTATTATCGGCCAGATAGTGCATCCCGCCAGGATAGGCATAGTAGTCTTCACCGTTAATGATGAGCAGTTCTATAGCGTATTTTCCGTTGTAATTCTGCAAAAGGCCTGCCAGAGCCAGCAATATGACCACTCCGCCGCCGTTGTCTATTGCCCCGGGAGTACCTTTTTTTGTGTCAATATGTGCGCAAAACACTATGCGATCATTGGTTTCGCCGTTCTTTACAGCAATTACATTACATCCGGTAGAAGGAATTCTCATAGAATCAATGCTAAGATGTATTTCCTTTCCCTGCTGAAGCAGAAGCTTTTCGCCCTCTTCTATGGTAAGATTTGCAACCGGAATATTGAAGTCCCCATCTTCAATCAGCGGAAACGGGTAAACAGCACCGGCCAGTTCTGGATTTTTGCCGGTTATCGCCACAACCGCCTGCGGATTATTTTGTTCCAGCAAGCTTATAATTTCCTTATGATGATCAGGGTTGTAAAAAACAAAATTCTTAGCAATTAATTGTTCCTGACAGAGATCCCCGTATAGTACAGCGACCTTCCCGGCAAAACTCTTTGATCTTAACTCCTGAATCGAGGAAGCGGTTTCAAAATTGCTCTGAATATCGCAGGGAAGAGAATAGGGGCCAACTAATGCCTGAAACGGCACTCCACCGGCGGTTAGGACGATGTCTCCGTATTCCCAATCAATGCAGTTGAATTCCGGCTGTGAGACTGCCAGACCCAGTAAAGTTAAGCGTTCTGCCACATAGGCTACGGCCCTCTGGTTTCGATTGCTGCCTGGGTGGCGGTCGCCAATCCTGACGCACAGCTCAGTTAAATCCTCTTTCATCATTTTCTTTTCTATTCCTATCATACTCATCCTCCTCGTATTTTGCTGAAGCATGTAAATGGAATCCCGGACCTTTGCCTGTGATTTATGATGCTATTTACAAAAATATAAACGATGATATGCATGTGGTGTACTAATGGAGGGTTTAATTTAGGCAGCCGTGGAACATTGGCCAGGTGGAGGTGTTAAAAGAATAAGCCGGGGTTAGAGTCCCGGCTAAATTAGTTTGCATATATTGATTATAGGTATGATAAGGTTTTGATATAGTGCTTTTTATAAAAGAGGTGAAAAGTCTGAAAGAATTTTTTCATGACGTTTTGTGCCTGAGCTTTAGCGAAAGGAATGGTTATAATAATGAATAAAATATTGGTGGTTGATGACGACGCTTATATTCGCAGGCTGGTAAGAACGATATTGAATGACGCTGGTTTCGATGTTTGCGAAGCTGAAGACGGATGCAACGCGCTTTCAAAATTCGACGTTAATAAAATAGACCTTTGTGTTGTTGATATTATGATGCCGAATATGGACGGATTGGATTTTTGCCGGAATGCCCGCAATTATTACATGGATTTGCCTATCCTTATGCTGACGGCGAAAAGTGAAATAGGCTCAAAAATTAAAAGCTATGGCTCGGGTGCAGATGATTATCTGACCAAACCTTTTGAAGCGGAAGAATTGCTGCTTCGCGTCAGAGCGTTGCTGAAACGCTATAAAATCGCTTCCCAGCAAACGATTGCGATAGGCGCTCTTACTGTAAACAGCACCAACCATACGGTTTCCGTCAACGGAGAACGCCTTGGTATTCCCCTGCGACAATTTGAACTTCTTTTTAAGCTTGGCAGTTTCCCCGGAAAAACCTTATCCCGCAATCAACTTATCGAGGATATATGGGGATTCGATTTTGACGGCAATGAACGCACTTTGGATGTTCATGTCGGACGGCTGCGCGACCGATTTCCGCCCGAGCGATTTGGCTTTCAAATATTAACCATCCGCAGCTTGGGCTATCGTCTGGAGGTGATTTCCTGAAAAAAAAGAGCTGGTTTCATAATTTGCTCTGGCTGTGTTTTTACGTGTGCATGCTGGCGGCGTGTTTTGTTGCAAGCTATATACTGATGCTGCTGATTTACCGGTTCATAGGAAGACCGCCCGAACCGTGGAGCGATATGATCTACGGTACTATCAATATATTTCTGATTGTTGGGAGTATTATTGTACATATTAAAATAAATAACCACAACCAGTCCCACCTTATGAGGAGAACCCTTGAAGCTTTGGAGAGAATAGCTCAGGGTAATTTTGATGTGTTTATTGAGCAGGATAAACATGGGCCTTTCATTGAAATCACTGACAGCATCAACAAACTGGCTAAAGAACTTGGCTCGATGGAGCAGTTGCGGCAGGATTTTATCTCCAACATATCGCATGAGTTTCAATCGCCGCTGACATCGATCAGCGGCTATGCGGCTCTGCTGCGCAAGGACGGCGCGACCCTTAAGCAGCTGGAATACGCCACGATCATCGAAGAGGAAAGCAAGAGATTATCCAAACTGTCGGAAAATCTTTTGCGGCTGTCGGCATTGGAAGCGGAGGGCAGTTCTATCACGAAAGCCTCGTTCCGGTTGGACAGACAGCTTGAAAACGTTGTATTACTCTTAGAACCGCAATGGAAAGCCAAAAATATTATTCCCGAGACAACGTTGCCTAATATAACCGTCTGCGGAAACGAGGATCTGTTACAACAGGTTTGGATCAACCTTTTGGTGAATGCTATAAAATTTACACCTGAAAATGGAGAGATTAACGTCAGCTTAAAACAGGACGGTGAAACCGCAGTTTGCCTGATTTCCGACAACGGTATCGGTATAGCGCCGTCAGACCAAATGCACATTTTCGAGCGATTCTATAAAGTGGATAAATCACGCGACCGCTCATTGGGCGGAAACGGGCTTGGCCTGGCACTCGTAAAAAAAATTGTGAATATGCACGCGGGCGACGTCACAGTGGAAAGCGCATTGGGAAAAGGAACGGCATTCAAGGTGATATTGAAAATCAAAGAGTAACCATCAAATCAGCACGAAGAAGCGGCGGATTACTAAAGGCATGGTTTAATAGGGAAACTTGTTGAACCATGCCCCAACCCGATACGGAAAAAGCAAAGGAGAGGCGTTGTCCCGCATGGGATAGCGCCTCTAAATATGATTTACTATGATTTACGATTATTTATTTAAGATGCTCTTGTCATCATCTTGCCGACAATCCTGTATATCATCCACAAACACTTGATTGCCAATAATCTGATAAACGATCCGATACCTTTTATTTGATAGTATATAGTGGTATTTGCCGACTGGAAGATATGGGCGGTTATACACAGGATAACGGAACGGGTCGGTACGGAGATTCCGAATATCTTTAAGCAATCCATCCAAAAGCCTGTTTGCTGCATTAACGCTGACACGCGCTAAAAATTCAAAATGGTCATACATCCTGCCATTTGCATCGGATGCAATAATTACCTGATATACATTTTCATTACGCTCCATGCTCCGCTCCCCTGGCGATTGCTTCCCTCATGTTTCTTTCAAACTCATCAACCGTATATCCTTGAGTTCCAAGCAAACGGGAACGTTCCGTCGCAAGCAAACGCTCGGCTGTCGCCAAATCATCCTCGCGCCGGTTGAATGTTTCCATATCCATGATAACTGTATCGCCGGTGCCATTTTTGGTTAAAAATACAGGTGCTTTCGTTTTACGGCAAATATCAGCGATACTGTTGTAATTTTTACGAAGTTCACTTGATGACTTAATTATTGTACTCAATTTTCTCACCCCAGATAGTCATATTTATATCAATATTATACCCTTATAAGACTAAAATAAACAAGTGCGAAATTGCTGATAAGTAACGGACTTACCCATGGTTCAAATCCTATACTAAAAGAAAACCGCCTAATCCTCCCGCCTTATTTGGTATATAAGAAAATTTTAAAAATATTATTTCCGTTTATACTCCGTTTAAATTTCTTCGCTAATTTGAGATCGTAAAATCGGACGGAGGTGTATTTTTTATTTTCATTAGTCTCGGCAGTTAGTAATTCGAGAAGATTTGAGAGGAGGAAACTGAATTTGCTCAAAAAGATATCTCACATTTTTAACAATTTAAAGAACAATGCTCTTGAACCAAAGGAAAAGAAAATTACAAGCAGTAAACCTTTATGGATTATCGGTATCGTGTTGATAATCATTATTGCATATATTGCGGGCAAAAATATATTAGGCAATAAACCTCAGATAACACAGGAGCCGCAATCTACAACGGTACAAATTCAAATGGCAAAAAAGATGTCTCTGTCGTCGGTTCTATCCTTTAAAGCCAATCTGGAACCGGTGGAAGAAGGTATTGTCGGAAGCAAAACCGCAGGACAGGTAACCCGGATATTGTTTGAGAACGGGGAGCAGGTTGCTCAAGGACAGGCGCTGGCAATCCTGGATGATCAGGATGCGAAGAACCAGTTGCGAATTGCGCAAATTGACCTTCAAAAGCTGGAAATAAGCCTGGATGCCGCACAGAAAAACTACGACAAAACGAAAGTCCTTTACGAAGCCGGCGCATTTTCAAAAATAGAGCTGGAAGAGTCGGAAAGAGTCCTAAAAACGGCGCAAGCCGATTATGAATTGAAACAGGTTGAGATTGAAACGATCAGCAATTCCTTGAACAATACCGTATTACGCGCGCCGATCAGCGGTGAAATCAGTGCCAAGAATATCACCGTGGGAGAGTATGTCAGTCCGGGAGCGGTTTTGGCCAAAATTAAGAATACCTCCTCAATCAAAGCCGTCATTCAGCTCCAGCAGAGCGATCTGGCAAAAGTATCAATCGGCCAGGAAGTCACCTTAAAAATATCGCAAAATGATGGAGCCGGGTATAAGGGAACCGTGAAATCAATGGTAAAATCCGCGAATGCTTCGACCAGGGTTTTTGATTGTCAAGTTCAGATGAACAACGCTGAAGGAAGGCTTTACCCCGGTACTTTCGGTTACGTTGAAATCCCTGATCCTGAAAAGAAAGAATGCATGGTTATTCCCCTGGCGGCCTTAGCAGGCAACGAAGGTAATTATTCAGTTTTTACGGTGCAAGAGAATATAGCCCGCAGGCGTTCGGTCGGTATTGGCGTGATACATAATGAGTTGGTGGAGGTTCTTACCGGTTTGCAGGCGGGAGAAGAAGTCATCGTGACGAATCTGAACGCCCTGGCTGATGGTTATTTTGTGAAAGTGACAGAACAGGGGGCAGAACGCGATGTTTCTAACTGATATAAGCCTGAAGAGGCCTGTTTTTATTACAGTTATTATTGTCGTTCTCCTGGCAGTAGGTATTATCTCCTATACCAGGCTGACGGTAAATGACATGCCTCAGGCTGACGTACCCTACATTACGGTAACTATTGTGCAAAGGGGAGCATCTCCTGAGCAGATCGAAACCCAGGTCACGAAGATTGTAGAGGAATCGGCGGGGCAGATTTCAGGCGTAAAGCATATCACTTCAACTATCACGGATGGGCTTTCCAATACAGTCCTGGAGTTTTCTATGGATAAATCCGGCGATGTGGCCGCTCAAGAAGTGCGTGATAAAGTTGGAGCTATACGAGGGCAGCTGCCTCGGGACATTGAAGAGCCGGTTATTGTAAAATTTGATGCCAGCGCTGAAGCTATTTTTTCTTTGGCAGTAACTGGGCCAATGGAAACAAAAGAGTTATCCCAAGTGGTCAATGACATTGTCAAAAAAGGTCTCTATACGGTAAACGGCGTTGGTACTTTAAACATACAGGGTAATACGGAACGGGAAATACATATTAAGCTGGATAGGGAAAAGCTGGCTGCTTATGGATTAACTACAGCGGAAGTGCTGAACAGCCTGCAAAGTGATAATATTGAGATACAAGGCGGTAAGGTCACCGACCAGGACAGAGAAATTTCTCTCAGTACAAACAGTTATGTAAAGAAAATAGAGGAATTTAATAATCTTCTGGTTGCAAAACATGACAGTACTGAAATCAGGGTCCGTGATGTAGCAGAGGTGGACGATGGAATCAAGGCAATGGAATCCCTATGCTTTTATCAGGGAAAACCCGCAATCGGGATTGATATCATCAAGCAATCAGGCGCTAATACAGTGGCGGTATCGGAAGAAGTTAAAAATGAGCTGGCGCGGATTGAAGGACAACTGCCTCAAGGCGTAAAAATCAACATCGTTCGTGATAGTTCCCAAGAAGTAAAGAAAACCGTAAATAACGTTGAAACAACTGTTCTGGAGGGATGTATCCTTGCGGTTGCAATTATACTGCTCTTCTTGAATAAATGGCAGAATACCTTGATCGGTGCCATTGCTCTTCCTACCTCCATTATTACGACTTTTATTGCGATGAAGCTGATGAAATTTTCCATCAACACCATGTCAATGATGGCGATATCGCTTTCGGTAGGACTACTTATAGATGACGCGATTGTTGTCATAGAAAACATTGAGCGCCATCTGCGTATGGGCAAATCTCCATTTCAAGCCGCGCAAGAGGCCACATCTGAAATTGGCCTGGCTGTACTGGCAACGACGCTGTCGGTCGTCGCTGTGTTTCTCCCGGTCGCCCTGGTTAGCGGGTTTATCGGGAAAATATTTATTGAGTTTGGACTGACGGTTGTTTTTAGTATGCTGATTTCGTTGTTCGTCTCCTTTACGCTGGTACCCATGATGTCAGCTAAAATGTTAAAGGAAGAAGATAAAAAGGCGAAACGATTTTTGGGAAAGTTTTTCGAGTGGTTTAACGATAATTTTGATAAACTCGCCCGGAATTATTCGCAATTTCTTGAGATCGTCCTCCGCCACCGGCTGATAACGCTGATAATGGCACTCATAATGTTTGCGGGAAGTATCGGGTTGGTTCCTTTGCTCGGATTTACCTTTCTTCCGGCCACAGACTTGGGGGAGATTACCATCGATGCGGGACTGGACTCAGGTTTATCACTTGAAGCTGCAGGACAAAAGGCGAAAGTGCTTGAAGGTATCGCTTATCAATATCCTGAAGTACAACGTGTCTATACCACGGTAGCCAAGGATAAAGTGTCCATTTTTATCAAGCTGACTGATAAAACGGAACGAACCGCCGGTGTTGGAGACATCATAGAGAAAATGAAAAATGACTTAAAAAAAGTTCCCGGGGCAGAAGTTGCCGTTTACTCAGCTTCAATGGGGACGAACAGCGAAAAGGATGTCACATTTAATGTCAGAGGGAATGATTACGAACAGATGCAAAATGTTGCCTTTGCGGCCAGCCGGATGCTGAGAGAGGACCCTCATGCCCGGGACGTAAGCATTAGCTATAAGGCGGGACAGCCTAAAACAGTGCTGGATGTAGATCGGGATAAGGCAGCAGACCTTGGCGTTAATGCTGCTGCAGTTGGAGAGACAATAAATACGTTGTATGACGGTGTCGTGGTGAGCAAGTTTAATGAAGCAAAAGACCGCTATGATGTGAGAGTTTTAATGAAAGATGATCAACGCAAGAACCTAAGCAGTTTAAACGATATCTATTTATCAGGTGGAAATGATCATATGGTTGTCCTGGATCAGGTGACCTGCAAGGTTTTTACCAGTTCATCTTCAACCCTTGAAAGGTACGATAGGTCAAGACAAATTGAACTTTCCGCCAATGTTACAGGGATATCCGCCGATGCTTTTTCAGCTTCGAATTTAGAAAAGTTCAATAGTGGAATAACCCTGCCGGAGGGCACTTCTATTGTGATAGCCGAGAACGCCATGCTGGAAGGTTTTAATGAACTGGTAATAGCCTTGGGAATGGGAGTCCTATTTATATTCCTGGTAATGGCGGCACAGTTTGAAAGCTATATTGACCCGGTAGCGATTATGTTTGCTCTTCCTCTGGCTATTATCGGAGCAATACTTGGACTATTTATTACCGGCAGCCAGCTAAGCGTCATGTCTTTGATCGGTGTCATTTTATTGATGGGACTTGTTGCGAAGAATGCCATTTTGCTGGTTGACTATGCCAAACAGAGAAGAAGCGCAGGCATGGAGAGAAATAATGCTTTGATTGAAGCCGGCCTGGTAAGACTTCGTCCCATCGTGATGACATCATTGGCGATGATTTTCGGTATGATGCCTTCGGCATTAGCGAGAGCAGCCGGCTCGGAGATGTATGCGCCTATGGCCCATGCGGTTATCGGGGGATTAGTTACTTCCACGATTCTCACTTTGTTTGTAGTACCGGTTATTTACACATTGTTGGATGATTTCAAAAAATGTATTTGACTATACCGGGAAGGTGCGAGTAAAGCCCAAAATACTGAACTATTTGGAGGTTTTGCTATGACAGTCAAGAACCCTATGCAATTGAAGGCCTATATAAAAAAGATGGCCGCCGAAAAAAACATTTCCGTCCAGCAGACGGTTGTCAATCTCTTCGACTTATACAGCGTACACACTATATAAAGGATATGAAAACTATTAAGGATGGGCTTCAACCTGATAAACTTACTCGTATTGTAAAATGTGTTCGCTATGCACTCTACTGGGAATCCGATACAGATAAAAATTATGGTAAAGCTCAAAAACAGTTGTATGAAACTCATTGGAAAGCGATAGAAAAGTGCTTGATTGTTCCGCATGATAAAATCTTAGGTGAAGTAATCATTTAATAGTACAAGACCGACAAATTTCAATTTAGCGAGCAAGCCACTTTTATAATGAGCATAATGAGAAGCGTACAAGTTCCGGTTTGGCAGAGGGATTATAAAACCAACCCAAAGGAGCAAAGAATGGATTTTAATATAAACACTTGGATGAAAGGATATTTGGACGGGTTGAAAGCTCTGTTCGGTTCTCGCCTGTTGTTTGCCGGGCTTCAGGGAAGTTATGGACGGGACGAAGCAACAGCCGGCAGCGACGTTGACGCAGTTGTCATACTGGATCAGGCGACTCCGGGAGATCTGAAAGCCTACGGCGCTATGCTGGACACGCTTCTGCACCGGGAGAAGGTGTGTGGATTTATCTCCGGCCGACAGGAATTGCTGAATTGGGAACGCTCCGATCTGTTCCAGTTTTATCATGACACCACGCCAGTTTTCGGAAGCATTGATTTTCTGCTGCCGCAAATCAATAAGGAGGATATTCACCGCGCCATACGCATCGGGGCCTGCAACATCTACCACCTGTGCGGCCATAACATGGTGCATGAGAAAGACGCGGAGATATTGAAAAACCTTTTTAAATCAGCTGCTTTTACCGTGCAGGCGGTCTATTGTGACCAAACCGGTGCCTACATAAAGCAAAAGGCGGAGCTGATCCCCTTGCTGCAGCCCCAGGAACGGGAGATTTTGCAGACCGTCATCAACCTTAAGCAGCAGCCGAATATGGCGCAGACTGAGTTTGACCGGCTCTCTGATCTGCTGTTCAATTGGGCAGCGGGGTTGATTATTGAGTACAAGACTGAGTGAAATTGAGCGAAAATCAGGAATTTAGAGGCATTTGCTTATGGACATTATAAAAGTCACAGGAAACAAAAAAGAATATCTCAACCTACTCTTGCTGGCGGACGAGCAGAAGGATATGGTAGATAAGTATCTTGAGCGAGGCGAAATGTTTGTTTTGCATGACGATGGAGTTAAGGCCGAATGCGTGGTCACAAAAAAGCGGATGGAACTTATGAAATAAAGAACATTGCGGAAAGTACCCCGCCCGCCGCTTTGATGCAATACCTCAAGGATTACCCGCAAATAACCGAAATTGCCCTGCATCTGGACAATGACGCACCGGGAAAGCTGGCGGCGGAGACCATCGAGGCCCTCCTTTCCCCCGCATACACCATTATCGACGAGCCGCCCAAGCGCGGAAAGGATTACAACGACTATCTCAGGGTTGTATTAAGGATACGGCAGTCAAATAGCATGGAAAAATGATTGCTTTTTTCGGCGTTTTACAAAAAAAATAAATGCTATTCCTTGATTCATGTTATCGTATATGATAACATGATGGTGAGGTGAAGCATATACTAAGATTAGAGGTGTATCATGGATTGGCAAGTGGAATACTATAAAAGGAAAACGGAGATATCACTGTACTGGATTTTTTGCTATCGTTGGAAGCAAAAATGCGGGCGAAAGCCTTTAGCGAAATAGAACTGCTGGAAAAGCATGGGCCTGATTTAAGGAACCTTACGTAAAATCCGTAAAAGGCAAAGGTCTCTTTGAACTGAGAATCAAATTCGCCTCGGATATCAGTAGGATATTCTATTTCACATACCGCCAGAAGACTTTTGTGCTGCTTCATGGTTTCACCAAAAAAACTCAAAAAACTCCGCCAAGAGAGATTGAACGGGCACTGCGTTATAAAGAAGATTATGAGAGAAGGTGTGACAATGAGTAAGGCAGGAGCAAAGTTTTCCGAAGTGAAAGAGCTTTTGATGAAGGACGAAGAATTCAAAGCTGAATACGAAAAGCTGAAACCGCGCTATGATGTGATTTCGCAAATCATTGAAGCACGCACCAGCCAAAATATTACCCAGGAAGAATTGGCGCTTCGAGTTGGGACCCAGAAATCCAATATCAGCCGCCTGGAAAGCGGAACGTACAATCCATCCCTGGACTTTCTGTCCAAGGTTGCCCGCTCCCTCGGCAGAGAGGTACAGGTTACTCTGAAATAAAAAATGTGAGAAGTTATAAAGATGTGCATGATATCACGAATGCAGATGGCAACAATTAAGGCACTGAGAGATCAGCGCCTTTTTTATAGAGCTGAAACGAATAAATGCGCTTTGTCGCTGCTTTATTCATTGATTCGAGCAAAGAAGTCTAATATGATTAGATTGTCAATATAAGGAATATAACAGATTAAAACCTTGGGTACGTATTTGGCTGAATTTACAATGGGTTTGCGACTTTGCATTAGTTAACCGGAAAGGCGAGGGGGATCTCGGGGTTATAGATATAGAAGCGTTTACCCGCCGTGAAAAAATGCTGAAGCTGCGAGAAGAACTGCTGGCCGTCGAGAAAGACCTTAGACTTCGGTTTATTTATATAATCCACATTGGAGGATAGTGAGCATGAAATATACCTGCACCTTAATCGCGGTAAGAGATATGGAAAAAGCCAAGCGGTTTTATCACGATGTTTTAGGGTTAGAGGTTGTTGCTGACTTTGGGACAAATGTTACTTTGACGGGCGGCATTGTCCTGCAGACTGTTGATACTTGGAAAGGTTTTATTCATAAGAGGAATGAAGAAATCGCTTTCGGCAACAATGCGTGTGAGTTGTATTTTGAAGAAGATGACATCGACGCTTTTGCTGCAAAATTAAATAACATAAAAAATATCGAATATGTTCATCCGCTTTTTGAGCATTCGTGGGGTCAGCGCGCAGTTCGTTTCTATGATCCGGATAAGCACATGATTGAAGTCGGAGAAAACATGCCGATGGTTGTGAAGCGATTTATAGACACCGGACTTTCGCTTGAAGAAACAGCCGCTCGCATGGATGTGCCGGTTGATTATGTTAAGTCATGCTTAGCGTAAGAAATAGCCCATACTGGGCTTTTAAAGATGAGGGGCATTACTCATTTGTTTGATTGGAGGATAAAAATGATCACCATTGAAAGCATGATGTCGATTGATAAAAACAGTTTACAGGAAGCGTCAAAAACGGTAGGCAAAGAGGAGATCGCGCAGCTTGTGGAATGGCTGTCCTTAAAAGACGACAAGATCAGATACCAAGCTTTCCTCCTTCTGCAAAACAGGGCATTGTTCTTTGATGACGTGTATCCGTACTGGGATATCTTCCAAAAGAAATTGAAAAGCGATAATTCTTATCAGAGAAGCCTCGGGCTTATGCTTATTGCCGAAAACGCCAAATGGGACACGGAAAACCGGATGGAGGACGTCATTGATAAGTATCTGGAATTTCTAAATGACGAGAAGCCTATAACCATACGTCAGGGTATTCAGTCATTAGGTAAAATTGTGCCCTATAAGCCGGACTTAAATCATAAAATAGCCGCCGGGCTTATTTCATTTAATCTCATGTCCGTTAAAGAAACCATGCGCAAATCCATACTGCTCGACATCTTAAATGTATTGCTCATAATCAGAAAAAATTTTAAAACGGATGAAATGGAAGACTATATCTTAAACGCATTATCCGGTGGAATATTGGATAACAAAACAAAAAAGCAGATTGAAAGACTTTTATAAACTATGATTTCAAGACCAAAAATATAATATGTTAGATTGTACAATTTAAGATGAAAGCCTATTGACTATCACCTTGGGTGTTATGTATATATTGTAATTCAGATGATTTATCAGTTTCCGACATTATTTCATATGCTTTAACTGGTGCTAAAGTAACAAAAAAATTTGCTCTTTCTTTTTCGGCCGGTTTGTATTTGAGGACAATCGTAACCCACCCACAACACAAGACAGCAGTCTTGTGTTGCAGCAAGCACTGAATTTGGCTAGCCAAATTCGCTTATTAGGGGCTCTCGCCCCTAATACCCCAAAGTATTTATAGAAATGCTTTCTACAACGGCACCAATCAATATAAAGACTATTCCAACCATCAGCGCCGTTTTTTCCGAATTCGCTAACCGAATTTCTCTGATATTCCTTGTTGCCGTTTCTTTTCCGCTGGTCAGTACCGTAACAATGTGAGCAATAGCACACGTTATCAGTAATTGCCCCGTCATCTCCCAGAGACCCGCCCTGTGTACAAGGTCAAAGGTGCGGGTGATTCTACCAAGCAGGGGAACGGCTTCACTCTCTACAGAAAAAGACCACGTGCCCAGTATAATGCCATTGACGGAAATCAGTGCAAAAAAGGCCATATACCCAAAAGAAAGATAGTTGGCATCGCTTGCCTTTTTATTACCAAACAGGCTTGCCAGAGCAATGACCAGCACCGACAGCAGATTGTAAAAGAATATCTGCAGGGTAAGAATAAGGGTGTTGTCGGAAGTTTCCCAGCTCTGCAACGGGTTTTTGTTTTTCAGCAATCCCTCGGGAAGCAGGAAATAACTGATTAACATGGCTCCAAAAAATAGTATAAAGAACAGGATAGCAGTACCAATGATTCTTTCCTTTAAATGGTTGCTGCTTAATTTTTTCCTAAAATATCTCATGGTTTCCCCCCCAAAGCGATCACATTTCCTTTTGATATTTATTCATTAAATAAAGAGCAATTATATTGTAAGCAAGAAAAACGGCCACAACCGCCAAGGTGACCCACAACGGCGCTGAAATAATGATCGTAATATACGAGATAGCAATGATAAGCCATTGCGTAATATCCCCGGCTTCTGCTTTCGCCCGATTCCGGATCATCGTGTTTCGTTCGTCTCTGTACTCAATTTCGTTCTGTTTCTCAAGTCCGGGGTTTTTGCTTTCCAGATGCTTCATATACAGGCCGGATATGCTCATACCCAATAATCCTGCCCCTACGCCGAACAATACGCCGGATACGGTCTTAACGACCTCCTCCTTAAAAAAGAGGCTCGCGGCAATGCAGCAAATGCCTATTAAAAGCAGTGCAATATAAACGGAACGTTTCTTTTTCACTGTTCTTCCTCCTCATAGATAAAGATGTCCTCGATACTCATGCCAAAATAGCGCGCGATTTTAAAGGCTAGAATAATGGAGGGATTATATCGGCCGTTTTCAAGAGAGCCAATGGTCTGTCTGGATACCTCCAGAGCCGCCGCCAATTCCTCCTGTTTGATTCCGTGCTGCTTGCGTATTTCTTCCAACCTGTTCTTCAAGTAACCACCTCATTGATAACTTAAGCATGGAAAGTAAACTTTCCATGCTTAAGTTATCATAATAAAACACTCATGTCAAGCTAGCTTTCCATAGTCGCATTTATTAAATTCGGAAATCTGTTTCTGTTAAATTGCGTATATATAATTCTTTGCTTTTGAGCAGCCCAGATGTGAAATCTCAAAAAGAAAGGAGTGAACTTTTCATGAAACAGGAAAAGCGCTTTTCCGCGCCATACGAAAGGAGACGGGACGATGAGACAACGGGGAATACCCATTCTTGTGCGGCTTAATGTCCAGGAGCAGCAAAGTCTTGTCAAGCAGGTAAAAAAATCAGGCCTTTCAAATGGAGCTGCCCGCCATCGGGGAGAAAAAGACGGCCCTCTTTGCCGTAATCCCCGACAACGACAGCAGCTTCAATTTCATCATCGGAATGCTCTACACCCAGCTTTTCCAACAGCTTTACTACCTGGCCGACATGTTTACGGCGGTAGGCTGCCCCTGCACGTCCATTTCGTAATGGACGAATTCAGCAACGTCGCCCTGCCGGATGAATTCGACAAGCTTCTTTCCACCATGCGCAGCCGGGAGGTTAGGTTTTTGCTTATCAGGTAACGGTGCTGTTCGTGAAATTATCTTTTAGTACTTTTCGTTCACAAGTATTGTTCAAGATTCCGTTGAAGATGCTTATATTACAAACTTTATTATTAAACCGATAAATGCCCCGCCCTCCTGATGTCCAATTGTGTCCAATAAAGAGGGGTGTTAATATATGAAATCAGGCTTGATTGTCAAGCTGATCGAGGCGCACTGTGCAGGCAGTGAAGATGCCTGCAAGAAAGCACTACAGGATTTGGCGAATGATGAGGAGCGAAAAGGAAATATTTCCTTATCATCCTCACTTATGAATGCTTATGTATCTGAAAAAAAGACAAACACCTCGATTTCTTCCAGCCCATTATCAGAAATATCTTTTTCTGTACAAAGCGTTCTGCCAACTCCTAAAGATAAGGATAGTACACTTGAACTAATTGAGATTCTTCAACCAAAAGTAAGACTGGAAGATGTGGCTCTGCCGGAAAAAACCAAAGAGGCATTGCTTCAAATTATTGAAGAACAAAAGAAAGCGGCTGATTTGCTCTCAAAGAGAATTACGCCAACCAACCGTGTGTTGTTTTGTGGGCCTCCGGGGTGCGGAAAAACCCTAACGGCTAACGCTATCGCCGGAGAAATTGATATTCCAGTTGCTTATGTTAGGCTTGATGGCTTAGTGTCTTCATATTTAGGTCAAACAGGAACAAACATTAGAAAAATCTTTGAGTTTTAAAAAACAAACGAATTATGCTTTTCCTTGATGAATTTGACGCTATTGCAAAAAAAAGGGATGATGCGCATGAGTTGGGCGAATTAAAAAGGGTTGTCACAACTTTACTCCAAAATATGGATTCCATGCCAGGGAACGTTTTCCTTGTAGCCGCTACCAACCATCATCATCTCCTTGATCCAGCCATCTGGAGAAGATTTAATACATCCATATTACTGGAATTGCCAAACGCACAACAACTTGAAGTAATTATCAACCGGTTTTTGACCGACACCTTAAACGAGTACAAAGTGGATGTGAAAACGCTTATTATTTTGACAGAAGGAATGAGTGGTGCACAAGTTTGCAATTTTTTACAGGCATTGGCGAAATATTGTGTTATGCAACATAAGAGAAAAAAAACGTTACAAAGGAGAACCTCGTGAGTGTTTGGGTTAAGCAATCCACCCTTTTTATTAATGAGGATAGTGATGCTTACACCCATGCCTTGTACAAGTTAAATAAAAGTGGAGTACCAATGCGAACACTCGAAGAGATAACCGGAATTTCAAAGTCTACCTTAAGCTATCGTTTTAGTAAGGAGGAGAAACCTGATGAACAAGGAACAGAAAAGTCATCTTTGGATTCCTGATGAGGAAGTCCAAAGAATCGATAAGACTCTAACAGCCAGGCCAACCCAAAGAAATGTATCCTTTTCAGAACACGGTTCAAAATTGAGCTATGGTTTGCAGGCTATTAAACAAACATTGGATACAGTTGCTCAGGATAACTCCTTGGCAGATGCGGATATGCTTGTATTTAGCGTTGAGCTTCCTGAAGGAGAAAAAATCCAAGATAAAAAGGAATTTTTCGATGCCAACGGTATGCGTGTCAGAGCGGTAAAAAATATTCGCAGCGCTATCGTAACATCTACGAACAGCCAATTTCAGGCCTTAAAGAGACGGGTAGATTCATATACCCAAAATGGAATCGGCAAAGGCCATTTCGATTATGTCGAGGATTTTAAGCCGTTTATTGGTGTTGAGAAAGATTCAAGCGAGCTTCGGAAAACTCTAAGCGCTCAAAAGCCCCCTGTTACTTTGGATGTGCAACTTATGTTGGTTCCAAACTTGGAAAGCGAAGTGTATGATGCAGCGTTATCGAAGTTGATCAAGAAAATCCATGAAACACAAGGAAAAATGCAGGAGTCCCCATATTACTTGTCAGACAGAACTCCTGTCGTCCGCGGAATATCACGAGGTTATCAAAGAGGCCTTGGCCTATGCCGTGGAGCTTAAATTATTTCTCGCTCACACTGAAAAACCACGGCCTCAAAAAAATTCGTTTTCACGATTTGCGCCATAGCTGCGCCAGTCTGCTGTACGCCAACGGCGTCAGCCTAAAGGAGATCAAGGAGTGGATGGGGCCCAGCGATATTTCCACCACCTCAAACATTTACACCCACCTGGATTTCAGCTCCAAGGTCGCTTCGGCCAACGCCATCATCGGCGCATATCCCTCCTGACATCCCTCCAAAACGACGGAATGCCAGGTAAATAGTGAGCTGAGAGCACTGCAAATTTGCGCAAAATGGTTCATGTAACGGTATGAAGGACGGCAAACGATAGGTGCCGCCAGAAAAGAAAAAGCCCCCGAATCCGCTTATATCGCGGTTCAGGAGCGATTATTTCTGGTGCCGGTGAAGGGACTTGAACCCCCACTTAGTTGCCTAAAACAGATTTTGAGTCTGCCGCGTCTGCCATTCCGCCACACCGGCAAGTTTATTTTAATTTCCCTCTCCCTAATCCGTTTTTGGAATTTGGAGGGATATGGTGGAGGGATATTAAAAACCATAGAGACTATTCAATTGTCAAAAACCCAGCAATCACGCGGGTTTGGGAGCCGCTAACCGGTCGAAAAGGACTTTTCACGCACTGGATTTTGAGTCCCTCGACATTACCGGAAGCATTGGGAATACAACGTACTCTACCGGAATCCTCAGACCCTAAAAAACCTTGTATAATGCGGGTTTGCGGCACTTAAAACCCGGAAACCCAAGTCACTCCAAGGCTCTCTCAAAAGAACGGTTTTGGCATCAATTTTGGACGTTGGAGGGATATTGGAGGGATGTGACGGAGGGATATTCGGATCATCTACTGTCAGAACGTCGAACGTGTAGTAATCAAAAATTAATAGTGTAACAGTCATCCTACCATTGACAAATCTTTTCAGGAGTTGATGACTGTGAAAAATCAAGAATATTACGAGCAGCTTTTTGAGCCGTATCCCGATGTAGTTACGCTGGATGAATTCAGAGCCATGTTGGGCGGCATTGGAGAAACCACGGCACGCAAGATTTTGCATGGAAAACATATAAAGTACTTTTTCATCCGCAGTACCTACAGGATACCTAAAGTGTGGGTTATCGAATATGTGTTAAGCGACCATTATGCCCAATACCGGCAAGAGCTAAAAGTACAGGTTTAGCAGCAATTAAAATGAACGAACAAGAGGACATAGGTTGAATCGCTTATGTTCTCTTTTCATATAAATATACAGGACATGTCATTAGTGACAGTTTAGTAAAATCATGTTGCTTAAACCGGCATACCTACATATAGTCTGCGTTCATCTCTGTTACCGTGACACGTCGAAAGCAACGCAAAAAACGCAGCAGCAGAATAAGTTGGGCAACCTGTTTTGACAGGCTGTCCACCGTTATTTGGTTGACCGTCTCAAAAAGATTTTAACTCATTTGTTGATATTTAACTTTCTTCTGGTTATAATATCATTGTTGAGTTAAAAGGAGGCGAGCCAATGGAATATATCACAGAAACACTTGGCGTTAACGTAGCGCGCGCTGAATGGAAGCAGGCGGACAAACTGCCGTATTTCCTGCTGGACGAATACCGCTTTGAAGCTGTCAGCATCGGCGGCACTCAGTGCCTGTTTCTGAAGCCTGCCGCAGAACTCAGCGCCATCAACGTAATTAAAAAACACTTGAAGCGGCTGCGCGAGATATGTGAATGGCCGGTCGTATTCGAGTTGCCTGCCATTACCCGCCAGAGACGAACGTCGTTCATCGAAGCAAAAATCGCATTTGTTGTTCCGAGGAAACAGATATATTTGCCCTTTATGGGTGTTCAGCTTCAAGACCGCTGCGACAGCGAAACAGCAATCACGCCGGTTTTGGAAAAGCTTCAGCCCTCCGCGCAGATGCTTCTTTTCGCGTTCATCATAAGGAAAAATAAGCCGATGTATCTGAGCGACATGACAAAATGGTTCGGTTTTTCGGCCATGACCATTTCCCGCGCAGCCAATCAACTGACGCAAGCAGGATTAGCCTCGAAAAACAGCGACGGCGTACAGAAGGTGCTCGTTTCGGATATGACGCCGCAAGACCTGTATCAGAAGGCGAAACCGTATCTGATAAACCCAGTTCGGAAAACCGTCTATGTCAGCCGAGCTGAGATCGCGCCTGAGATGTTCCATGCGGGACTTAGCGCCCTTGCGGACAGGAGTATGCTCAATCCGCCCATGCCAGAGGTTTGGGGAACGGTGCAGTCCGAAAAAGCCGTCTCCAATGCCGGCGCGCGTCTGATAGACGCGGAGAAACAATGCGCGCTGGAGCTATGGAAGTACGACCCCCGCCTGATCTGCGGGGACGGAAAAGCGGATGCCCTGTCTCTGGCTGTCAGCTTGAAAGATGTGGCGGACGAGCGTGTGGAACAAATGCTGGATGAAATATTGACGGAGGTGTGGTAAATGGTATCGGGAATTGAAAGCTTCAAGAAGTGGTTTGCCGGTTATGGCGACCAGTACGCGATCATCGGTGGCACAGCCTGTGATTTGCTGATGAGCGAAGACGGTTTGGATTTCCGCGCCACCAGAGACATCGACATGGTTCTGATCGTCGAAAGCCTCACCCATGAATTTGGCATCCGGTTATGGGAGTATATCATCACCGGAGGATATGAACATAAGAACAAAAGTACCGGAGAACCACAATTCTATCGCTTTATCAATCCGAAAAGCAGAGATTTTCCGTTTATGATAGAGCTGTTTTCACGCCGCAGCGAGGCTATCGTCTTACCGGAGGACGCGCTTCTGACGCCGTTGCCTCTGGATAATGAACTATCCAGCCTTTCCGCGATACTGATGGATAACGACTATTACCGATTTCTGCTGGACGGAAAGGTGCTGATCGACGGAATCCCCGTTTTGGACGCAGGCCACCTCATTCCCCTCAAAGCAAAAGCATGGCTGGATCTGTCCGGCCGTAAAGCAGCGGGAGAAAACGTAGACAGCAAGAACGTCAGAAAACATAAAAACGATGTATTTCGTCTCAGTGTATTGATGACGCCAGAAACAAAAATCACGGTTCCTGACAGCGTTTATGCGGATATTTCAGACTTCCTTTCCATAATGGAAACCGAACAGGTTGACCTGAAACAGTTTGGAATTCGAAATCAGACAAAAGAAGAAGTCCTCGGCAAAATAGCGGCGGTATATGTCAAGGAATCGTCTACCGGCGCTTAATTCCACCTGCCCCGCTACTCTAGCGTGGGTACAAGTTCCTGTTGTCACTGGTAGCAGCTTGCAAAATCATTGTTCAAAGCGGCGTAATACCTACATATTTCAGAAGCAGTGTTTCATGGAGTTAAAAAATAAGTGCCCATATGCAAAGGAAAAGGATGTTAGTTTAGCTGACACTCTTTTTTTATAAAACAATTTTTCGGAAAGCCGTTTGCTTTATTCACTGGATAAGACAAGCGACTTTTTTGCGTGTAAAGGAGAAAACAGAAATGTCAAAGTTAGGAGGCATTGGAGAAACCACGGCACGAAAGATTTTGCATGGGAAACATATAAAGTACTTTTTCATCCGCAGTACCTACAGGATACCTAAAGTATGGGTTATCGAGTATGTGTTAAGTGACCATTATGCCCAATACCGGCAAGAGCTAAAAGTACAGGTTTAGTAGTGAATAAAAATGGAAGAACAAGAGGACATAGGTTTGCGCTTATGTTCTCTTTTTATGGAATAAATTCATATTGCTGATATAATTTATATCAACACCGTTGTTTTCATTGATATTATATGGAGATTCTATGATGCCAGATGTAAATGAACTTTTAAATAATGCAATTAAAGAAACAGAGAACTTGAATCAAGGAGAAGTTTTCCTTGTAAGAGATTTATTCAAAGGCTATGAGTGGAACCGCATTTCTCGTAGTGAACGGCTTCTGCTTGGCACATTATTTTTGAATTATGTAAAAACATATAAAAATTCTATTCAAGCAATTGAAAAAACATCGTCAGGGCAACAGAAATATAAAATAAAGTTTGAAGGCTGAGGCGATAACATGGAAGATATTAAAACTAATGCAGGAGCGCTACCCTCTAATGCTGGCGATGATTTTCATCTTCTATGGGCAGCTCAAAAGATATTAGAAATGCTTAAACCAAATGCAGCAGTTACATCAGTAACGGTGGAGGGACCTGCATGGCAAGATTCAGTTGTAGCTGATATAGATGATAGTAAGTTATATGCGATTGACTTAGCTGAATATTATGGAGGTACAAATTTTCAAAGTGCATCAAAAATAATCTTTTCTCAATTAAAATATAGTACATATATGGGCGACGCAGTATGGACTGTTGCAAGTTTATGCCATTCTGATAACAAGAAAAAGGATAATTCAATTATTCGTAGACTTGCTGATGTTTATAAAGAATATACAGAAAAGAATACGAATTCCGAGGATAAACTTACTATAAAATTTGTCAGTAATCGTTCTATTTCTGATAGTTTGAAACAAAGTATCGCTAAAGCAAAAGAAGCTTTAGCGAAAAAAAATTATAAGCAAGCAAATACCCTGGTTAAAAATCTTGGCCCAGAATTTAAAATGGAAATTGAAAGATTATATAAAGAATCTAACCTTAATTCAGTAGCATTTTTGGGTTTTATTAAAATGCTTGATTTTGAAGATTGTGGTACGGCGACAAGAAGCATTCAAAAAGCAAAGATTATTCAACAACTAGGCAACTGGGGGATAGATAGCTTACAAAACAAATATAACGAGATAATAATGACCTTACGCGATAGAATGATGCCTGGAAGAAATGCGAATGTTCCCATGACAAAAGATTTTGTATGTTCTCTTTTTGGCGGTAATTATACTCGATTTTTCCCGGCTCCTACAAATATTCCTTTGTTAAAAAGAGGTTATATTGAAAGAGAATGTGTTCATGATTTAGTGAAGATTGTATTAGGTAAAGAAAAAACGCCTATATGTGTCTATGCGACAGCTGGCATCGGAAAAACTACACTTGTCAACAATATGCAAAAATATCTTCCCGATGGTTCTGCTGTGGTCTTTTATGATTGCTATGGAGGCGGGACATATCTGCAGCCTTCCGACTCAAGATATGAATGTGATACCGCCATACCTCAGATTTGTAATAGCTTGGCACTTGAGTGTAAAACCGAATTTTTATTGGAACGCAGATTGAAGGAATCTGAGTTTTTCCAGGAGTTATGTATACGACTGGAACACGCAGTTAAATATGTAAAATCATTTTCTGAAAGCGCTATTGTTTTGTTGATTATTGATGCAGCAGATAATGGTGTCTTTGCAGCAAAACAAAATGGAAGGACTTGCTTTATTGATAAATTACTGCAGCAACCTTTGCCTCAAGGTGTACGATCTCTTTTGACGTATCGAACAGAACATGAGGATTTTTTTACCTTTCCGGATAAATCAATGTTTTTTGAAGTTCCTGCATTTAATTTGCATGAAAGTACAGAACATATCAGATCATTTTATCCCGCAGTGGAGAAAGAAGCTTGTTTAGAATTTCATCGTTTAAGTAAAGGGATACCAAGAGTCCAGGCATATACGTTAACTTCAAAACGAGAAACATTTCATGAAGCTGTAGATATGCTACGTCCAAATGGTAAAACTACTGAAGATTTACTGAATGATATACTTGAAGAAATCCGGCAGAGATACGGAGAGAGAAATGAAGAAATTTCATTAATATTTGGAGTCCTTATTAATTTACCGCGCCCGATACCAATAATGATTGCTACTAAAATACTTGGTTGCACCCCGGAAATATTGCAGAGTTTAAGTGTAGATTGCTCTTTCGGACTTTATATTGAAAATGATTATATTTACTTTCGTGATGAAGACTTTGAAACATTTTTACGGGAAAAATATTGTGATAATTTTAAAGCAGTCAGTACCATTACGGACTATATGTACCAGCATCGACACCAAGATTCTTACTGTGCAAAACATGTGCATACTTTCCTTGCTAAACAGACTGATATATCCAAACTTTTGAATATAGCTTTAAAGGAATCAATAGATGAATCGCTTGTGGATATTACAGAAGCTAGCAGGATTATGCTCTCACGAATTAAAGCTACTTTAACTAGTTCTGTCATAAAGACACCGGAATACTGGAAGGAATCTTTTCAGTTAATATACAAAATCATTGACTTTTCTAAAAGTGATGAGGCTATTAATAAACTAATACAAAGTAATCCGGAACAGGCATATTTGTATTGTGATAATAACACTCTTTTAAAAGTATTTACCACTGATAGAAATGATTTTGACAGTTTGGGAAAAGCAGCATTTATCTTCTCAATGAAAGCTGAGACAATGCCAAAAGCTCTTTCCTACTTGGATAGCTATAGGGGTGCTATCAATTATTATTATAGTAAACCCAAAGAAAAGCAAAATTCTGTAAAAAGACCACACTTTGGTGATATTGTCAATGTAGCAGAATCGCTGCTCAGACTCAGAGACGAAACATCGATGAAACGCTGGATAACCTCTTGGAGTAATAAAAAATTCCAGGCAAACTTATTATTCGAAGTTTTTGTTCGATTAATTAACCGAAATAATATGCAATTAGCAAACCAAGTTGAAAGAATGAATTGGTCATTTCATTGTAAACTTTCTATAGCTGCAGCTTATTTAAGGTGCAAAAAAACACCTCCGATTTATTTGGTTGAATATCTTATAAAATTGTTTAAGAAAATGCAAGTTTTGAATTTGGCTAATCTTAATAAAGATCATGTGATTTTGTTTTTCGAGTATCTTTGTAAAGATGATAAAGATAGGAATATGCTTCTTAATATTATATCAAAGTACCAGATTAACTATCGTGTTTCATATTTACCCTATATTCATGGTGACGATGAGCGTGAATTAGATTGCAATGTAAGATTCTATGTATTGGAGAAAACATTAAGGAACGAGAATGTTAATTCCGAAGATTTTTGTGATAAAGATGGCCTAAAAAAGGATGAACGATTAACACAGAAAGAAATAGATGAACGCATAAAAAATATTAAGAAAGTCTACGACTTTCTCCTCCCTGCTTATATGTATCGAATTCAAGTAATATTTGGTGTTAGTACAGAGGCTACAGAAGTATTATATAATGATTGTTTGACTAAATTAAATCGGTTATTTTGGAACGATCTTGATAGTCAAAAATCTGGAAGTATTCGCCTTCACCTATTAGCTTTATCTGATGCTGTTTTGTATATGAACACAACGGATTCTCATGCAATATATAATAATCTCCTAAAAATAGCACGAGCTACTAAAATATATCGTGATACGAAATTTGCCTTAGCAGATTTATGCTCGTATGATCGTCGTTCGCACCAGTTCACTTTAGAAACACTGAAGTCTATATCTGATGAACTCGTTCAACACCCTATATCAGCTATGGAAGCATCGGAGGCTTATATTCAATGTGCTCAGATTGGGCAAAAAGTTGAAATAAGTGTTGGGCATATTTATTTTGAAAAGGCGCTTCAAGCTGCGAAAGGGTTGGATTATGAATCATATCGAAAGCTTGGGCTTTTTAATGTTTTGACTAATGTTGCTTCCAATAGAGGGCACTTATCGGACATCGAGCTTTCTCATGAGTTTGTACGTTTAGCAGAAGATTATTATCGAAAGATGGGTGATTCAAAGAATTTTCCTTATGAAGAAGTTTTTGAAGCAGCAATGACATTATGTCCAGAGAATATTTTTTCTGTAATGTGTCGGCTGGATGATCGTAACGATTTCGATCATTTTTCCTTACCTGAAAGTGCTTTTCATGTATTATCAGGATTATTGGAAAAAGGTATTTATCAAGCTGATGTTATATCATCTCTGGCCACTATTTTGCTACCAGAACAGCCCTCTGATTATAGCGATCTAGTAAAGAAAATCTTGCAGAAGATAAAAAAAGCTCCTATTTCAGTTCAACAAAAGAGTTTAGACATTCTGATTTATGATACCTTATACAATGTACCATTAAGCTATAAAGATACACTGACAAAAGTGATTACTTCTTTCATCAATGAATATAAACTTTCTAGTTGTAAAAATAGTCAAGAGATTACTGGCTTACATGATTTTCTTTGCTCCATTGACAATCAGAAAGCGAAAGAACAGCGGATAGAAAATGAAAAAATAAATTTACCTATTCCAGATATGGAATATTATATGCAACCCCACCCCATATCAAGCTCTATACAATTGGTAGACTATTTAAAAGAATTAGACAGGGATAGCCAAGTCAAATTTATTGATCTATGGCTTGCTAACACTTTACCAGAAGGTTATGTTTCTAGCGCCAACATTTTGATAGAAGCCTGTTTAAATGGAATATATTCTATTGAATGGACAGAGATTATGGACGTTTTTATAATGCACATAAATACGTGGAGTGTTTGGCCATCTGTGGAAGCTTGGAGAAACGATTTAAGTATCCAAAGAAAAATATTTGTAGATCATATGGATAAGATTTTGAGTTCCTATCGTAATTATTATGATAAATTGACTAGTATTTTTAACGTTCAAACAGGTGATATTCGAGCATTTTTTATAGAATACTTGATATCACAAGATAATGTTCCAAGTGAAAACATCATCGAAATATTAAAGAAATTATCTGTACGTCTTCCCGCAAATTTTGCGGAAGAAGTATTAAAATGGTGCGTCTCTATAGAAATTCCTTCAGTACATCCATTATCCGGTGATAAACCATTTTCTGATAGTTTTTCACAGATCGACGAGGATTTACTGCCGGTCTGCAAATTGCTATGGCGGATGTTGGGACATCCAGATAAAAAATATCGTTGGACTGCTGCACATATACTACGAAACTTATATTTATGTGGGTACTTAAGTATTATAAAGCATCTTATTACTTTATATCACGCTCCTTTGGATTCACGATATATGGATAAAAATAACTTCTTCTTTGAAGAGTCAGCTAAAATATATTTTTTAGTTGTATGCCTTCGAATTTTTGGCGAAGAACCGAAAGATGGAATCCCCTTTTATAACTTCTTTAAAGAAATTGCGTGCTCAGAACAAACTACTCATGCATTACAAAGAAGGTTCGCCAAACATATTAGTCTTAGAATTGCTGATACAAGTTACCCTGGTGACGTTGCGCAGCTATTGAGATCTGATGAACTAAAGCTTGGAAAAATTAAAAAAACTCCTAGATATGCAAGAGCAAATTTTTCCTCAAAGCAAAAATTCCGTTTTCATTTTGATACGATGGATACGCTCCGCTATTGGTATGATGATGTTGCTGATATCTTTAGCCTCACTCAGGAGGAAGTTGCTAAAGACTGTGATAACTATATCCAACAGTTCGGAATTGATAACAATAAAACTCAAATCTGGCGCGATGAATATTTGCATTATAATAGATACCGCAATCGCAATACTTACAATGATCATGGTTCCTTGCCAGAAATAGAAACATTAGAAAAGTATGCAGAATGGCATGCAATGTTCTATGCTGCAGACCAATATCGTTGCACCTTACCCTATTCCGAAGATTCATATAAAAACTACTATGACTGGCTCGATTCATATCTTCCCGGCTATCAAGGGTATTGGAGTTGTGAATATCGTGATCATATTCCCTTCGTTCCATTTTTATGGGAATTTAAAAAGTACAAGAATCCAGAAAATGACCGTGAATACATGATCCATCCAGCTATAATTAATTCATTAATTATAGCTGGAGACAACATAATCACTTATTTGAACTATAATTCTTCTTTCGATCAGAGCAGCCAGATGATAAATATAAAGAGCGCATTAATTGAAGAGAAAAATATTTATAAGTTAATAAAGGAACTAAAGAATCCACATAACATATTTGAGTACTTTTATTTTGAACCAGATCCGGAAGAACGTAGATATATTAAAAAGAATGCCGTAAAAATTTGGCCTTTACGTGTCGATATAGATGATGTGAGAGATAACCGGCTTGATCGGCATGACCCATTTGTAAAGGATGTATTTACGAATATCTATTCTTTTTCACAGGATGTATTGGCTTATGGTGGATATGAACATTTAAATGCGGAGATGTTTTCGCTTCCTGCAAAAAATAAAAATTTTCCGTTTCATATAGCAAAATGGAGTGAACCGAGCGAGGAAGGCGGATATACAAAACAAGGAACTTATGGCAGTATTGCAGAAATAAAAGCCGAATTACTCTTGAAATATCTTGATAGTGTTAAAAAAGCTCTTATTTTTGAATATAGCATAGTCTTTGAAGATCAAACCTATCAATTTTATGGAACGCCAAGTAAGGCAGCTAAAGAACAAGGTGTTTTCATCATTCATTTACATGGTAATACCGAGTCATATATATTAAAGCGAGATTCAGATGATGTTGATTATGAGTAAATATAAATTCAAGGAAGTGGATACTATGGCATCTGTAAGAACTTATAATCTTGATACAATAGATATAGCTGGAATACGGGCTTTACTTTGGGAGGCATTGAATTTGAAATGGGTAAGAGATGGTTATTATCCTGTTCATTCAAACTACAAAGTAAAATATTATGATATTTGTATGTCAATTGCAGAATTAGCTGCAAAAAAGAATATAATTCAGAACCCTCCTATTCCACAAATGCAACCTTTTACAAACGAAGTTTCTGCCCTAGCCAAGCAGAGAATAGGAAGTGTCATTTGGGAATTAGTGTGCCAACAAATTTTATATATAGATCTAACGCAAAACAATTATTCTGGGAATCAAGGTTTTATTTTTGACATAACTGAATATGGGCAAAAAGTGCTTGCAAGTGGAAAACCGATTCCTCATGACCCTGACGGATATTTAGATTACTTAAGACATGAAATTCCAGATATTGATAATGTTATATATACCTATGTAGCAGAAAGCATCAATGCATATAATAATAATTTGCTTTTATCGGCTACAACAGCAATTGGATGTGCATCTGAAAAGGCGCTCCTTCTTTTAATTGAAGCTTATATCCCGTTCCTCCCTACAGAAAAGGAACAAGCAAGTTTTGTGCAAAAAACAAAAGGTAAGTTTATTAAAAATCAGTTTGAAGAATTCCAAAAAAGTTTAGGAGGACAAAAAGGTCGTATAGATAAAGAATTGGTTGATGGTATAGATATAGTTATCAGCGGGATATTTGAATTACTACGTCAAAACCGAAACAGTGCCGGCCATCCTACAGGAAAACAAATGAAAAAAGAAAATGTATACGCATCCTTACAAATTTTTATTACTTATTGTAAGCGGATTTACGCTCTGATGGAATTTTTTAAAAATAATTATTTCGTCAAAATTAGTGTTGATAAATGAGAATGCATAGGTTTTGAATCGTGTTTTCATTTTATAATAGAGGTTTATAGGTAAGTATAATAGCCTGTGTTATAGCGTTTTTATTTGATTGAAATATCAGGAATGATTTAGCATATTGTTTTATTAATTGAGAGGAGGAAAGGATTTGAGTACATTCTATAACTACTTGAAAGAGTTTGCCGACGATATTAAAAAACAGTTTGATACTTTAATTAATAATTATTCTGATCTTGTTTATAGTCCAGCAAAAAGCCACCCAGGAGTTATTATGATACCATGGGGCGATTATTACTGGAAAGAATTATCAGAGGAAGGTAAACAACTACAGTCAAAGCTAAATAGTGATTACGAGCAGTTTGCGAGTATAATTCGAACACTTTTAAATAAACAATTAGATCATATACGTGATTCTTTTGAAGCCTATTGTAAAGACATAAGACCTATAATTGTGCAGCAAGGTTGGACCTTTGAGTCATCAAAGACCTCTTTTCTTAAGGAAGCAATAAGGCTTGTTGATGAACAAATATTATTGTTGAAAACAATATACGACTCATGTTCCCGAAATACAATAATTGTACCAGATACTAATTCATTGATTTACAATCCTGACCTTGAGAACTGGAAATATGATAGTATTCCCAAATTTGAACTTATTCTGACACCAACTGTTCTTGAGGAACTTGATAAATTAAAGATATTTAGAAACGACGATGTAAGAAAAAAGTCAGAAGGATTGATTACCAGGTTAAAAGGCTACAGAACGAGAGGACGACTTATTGATGGAATACCTTTAAGAAAAGGTGTAAGTTCCTTAAGGACAATGGCATTAGAGCCGGATTTCAGTACTACACTTCCCTGGCTGCGATCAGATAACAATGATGATAAAATAATAGCATCCTTTGTTGAAGTAATTAGGAATCATCTTCATTCAGAAGTTTTTCTTTGTACAAGAGATATTAATTTGCAGAATAAGGCTGAATATGCGAGACTTCCATTTATCGAACCCCCTGAAATCTCAATATGAATTTTATACTTTATAAATTATAAATTATAAATTCATTTGATAAGAACCTTTCCAAAGCTATAAGAAGATATATGGTCTGAAAGGAATAGGTAATTTTGTTCTCTTGGGTCATCCTGAAAACTTTTAATAAGTGTTTTAAAAAATGAATGAGAGGACATATTAGATTATGTTCTTTTTTCATAATTTAAATGTGTTAAAGAAGCCGTTTGCTTTATTATCCGATAAAGCAGCGGCTTTTTTGCGTGAAAGGAGGAATTTCTAGTGTCAAAAGTAATCGCCCTGGCAAACCAAAAGGGCGGTACCGGAAAAACAACAACGGCAGTTAATCTGGGCACCGGCCTTGGGGCACAAGGCAAAAAAGTGTTGCTGGTGGATGCGGACGCCCAGGGAAACCTTACAGACTCATTGGGTTATCGGGAGCCGGACAATTTGCCCGTTTCGCTAGCTACTATCCTTACTAAGACAATGATGGAGGAACCGTATGAACCTGATGAGGGCATCCTCCACCACCCGGAAGGCGTTGACCTTATGCCCGGAAACATTGAACTGTCTGCTATTGAGGTATCACTGGTCAACACCATGAGCCGGGAAACGGTACTACTCACATATATCAACACGGTCAAAGATAAGTACGACTATGTGCTGATCGACTGTATGCCCTCCCTAGGAATGATGACCATCAACGCCCTTGCCGCTGCGGACAGCGTAATTATTCCGGTTCAGGCTCACTATTTGCCCGCCAAAGGAATGACACAGCTTTTACAGACCATAGCTAGGGTAAGGCGGCAAATCAACCCCAAGCTGAACATTGACGGCGTTTTGGTGACAATGGTGGATAACCGCACCAACTTTGCTAAGGACATTTCCTTTATACTGCGCCGCGACTACGGCGACAAGCTGCGCATTTTCCAAACGGAAATCCCTTTGTCTATCCGTGCGGCGGAAGCCAGCGCCAAAGGAAAGAGCATTTATCTTCACGACCCCCACGGTCTGGCGGCTAAAGCCTATGAAGTCTTTACAAAGGAGGTGCAGAACATTGGCGAAAAGCAGCGCAAGAGACAGCATCAAGCTGGCCTCAGTAGATGACCTGTTCACCACAGAAGAAAGCCGCACAGATAATCAGCGTGAAAAGGTGTTGGACATTCCCCTATCGGGAATCAGTGATTTTCCCAATCACCCGTTTAAGGTGAAAGCAGATGAAGACATGCTGGAAATGGCAGACAGCGTAAAGCAGTACGGTGTTTTAGTCCCTGGCCTTGTGCGTCCCAAAGCGGATGGCGGCTATGAAATGGTGGCCGGACACCGGCGCAAAAAGGCAAGTGAGCTTGCGGGCAAGGAAACAATGCCCTGCATTGTCCGTGAACTGGACGACGACCAGGCCACTATTATTATGGTTGACAGCAATCTGCAAAGGGAAAGCATTTCTCCGAGTGAAAAAGCCTTTGCCTACAAAATGAAGTTAGAAGCCATGAAACGCCAAGGAGAAAGAACGGATTTAACTTCCGCCCAAGTTGGGCGGAAGTTGGACGGAAAAGAATCACGGGAAATACTTGCGGAACAAGTAGGAGAAAGCCGCAATCAAATTTCCCGATATATCCGCCTTACCTCCCTGCTTCCCGCCATTCTTGAAATGGTTGACGAAAAGCAAATCGCCTTTAACCCTGCTGTGGAGCTTTCATACCTGGCAGAAAACGAACAGCAAGACCTGTACAACACTATACAGTCGGAAGATTGTACTCCGTCCTTGGCGCAGGCGCAAAGGATGAAAAAGCTCAGTCAGGACAGACGATTGAGTGTGGATGTCATTTTTTCTATTCTCACTGAAGAAAAGCCCAATCAAAAGGAAAAATTCAATATCCAGCGGGAGCGCATTGACCGGTTTTTCCCTAGTAACTTTACCGAAAAACAGAAAGAGGACCTAATCGTTCAGTTGCTTGAAAGCTGGTACAAAAAGCGGCAGCGGGAGCAAGAACGATAAAACTGAATACGACCGCGCCGCATGGCAATTTGCTCTTTAAGTATGAAGGCGTTTTTTAATGCCCTTTTTTGAAAGGAGGTGCTTCCATGTACTTTACGGAAGGGCGGCTGCGCGCATACGAGCGCATGATGCAGGAAAAACCGAAGCATGACTCCGAACCTGCTAGAACGGTGCAGGATTGGGATTGCAAGCAATGCTTAAACTTTGACGAGCATCACCACAAATGCAGCAAGAAAAAATGCGTGATATTCAATGAGTAATAAAGTGATTTCACACCAGGGGATAGCCTGATTGTTTATGGCAAGCATAGATTGAGCCGTTTTCCGTCGCCCCCTTCCACCCTCCACCCCAATTACCAGCCGAAAAAGAAATATTTCTGCCTTTTGGCGGGTAAAACCGTCCTTCATTCTAAAAACCTGAAAGGAGGAACAGAACAATTTGAAGCTACTCAAGAATCGGATATTTTTAAGCGCCCTTTGCCTTATCTTGGCGGCGGGCGTTTCTTTTTTTCTCTTGCCTCACTTCTACGAAAACAAAAGTGCAACGGTTATGGTGCCAAGAGCGGCGCAGGACATTCCGGCAGGGACGGAAATCCAGGATAAACACCTTGTTTCAGCGGAAGTCGGAGGCTATGGCCTGCCGGAAAGCATTATCACCGACAAGGCCCTGATAACCGGAAAAATTGCACAGACTGACATCACAGCGGGGGATTTCTTGTTTCCGCAAAAACTCGGCGGAACGATTGCCAACGAGCTGCTTGACCGCATTGCCACAAATAATCAGCGTTTGGTCACTATAAGCGTTCCAAGCATCGCGGCGGGACTGTCCTCCCACCTGAGAAGCGGCGACATCGTGACGTTAGCCGTCTTTACGGATAAATCTACCGGCAGCCAAAGCGCCTCTCCACAGGTTATCATTTATCCCGAATTACAAGGGCTGGAGGTTTACAGCGTAGAGAATGCCCGCGCGCAGGATACCACCGAGGTTCGGAAGCAGCAGTCCGAAAGCCAGTCTTCCACCGGCGATCCCATCGTTAAAGCCGTAACACTGATCGTCACCGAAGTGCAGGTGGAAAGGCTCATCCAGGCGGAATACACCGGCAAATTGCACCTCATCTTTGAAAAAAGGGGTGTGAGTCATGAGCAGTAAAATCATCGTCGTCTGGGGCGGCAGCAACAGCGGAAAAAGCACCTTCGCAACCAACCTGGCCTGCGCTCTTTCCACCCGTGACCAATTGGTGGGCCTCATTTCCTCCAATCTGGTCTTCGGGGAGCTGCAAATCTTCTTCGGACAGAACATTCCCCCGGAAAAGGGTTTGTTCCGGGCATTAAGCGAGGATAACCCCAACATCGGAGAAAAATTCGTGGAATACGGAGAGAGCAAAAACCTGTTTTTCCTGTCCGTGCCCACTCGTTATTCCGGTCTGCTTTGCGACACCGTGACCCTGCAAAGCGTGGAACAAATGATAAACGCCGCATCCGTGATGTTTGACATTCTCATCATTGACGGAGCCGCGGAGCTGATAAATCCGGTATCGGGCGTGGGCCTGTGGCTGGCAGAAACAATCTGCACCCTGCACCGGCCCTCCGTCGCGGCGCAAATGTGGCTACAATCAGTTACCGATTTTACGCGGGAGCTGCATATAGCGGAAAAGCAAATTCATATCCTGCTGGCTCCGGACGGTGAGTTTGACGACAAAGTCTATCGGAGTATGACCGGGCTTTCCTTTCCCTTCGAGCTGCCCTACGTCAAGCGGGCAAGCGAGCTGCAAAACGCCGGAACGCCCTTGTATTTCAACCGCGACCGGGCCTGTCGGTATTACGGCAAGCTGTTGGAAGAGATTGCCGACAAGATCTGCGGAGGTGGGAAGCCATGAACAGATTTTCCATCCATGATCTGATCTACCGCGCCAACAAAAGGCGCTCCGCCACTACGGAAAGCAATCTGGAAGCGCGGGACTACGGTGAGATTTTAGACAGGTTGCAGCGGATCATTGCTCAAAACCATTCCACGGAGCTGGCCCAAGTCCTATACTCCCAAGAAGCCGAAGCAAAACTCAAAGACTTGATTATGCGCTATCTAAATCAAGAGCAGTTGGTGTCCAAAGACCTGCGGAACATTTCCGAGCTGGTGGACGCGGTGTACTACGACATGGCTGGCATGGGGCTGTTATCCCCTTATTTGCAGGACCCCGATACTGAGGAGATCAACGTCAACGGCTTCAACGGCGTTTGGGTACTGTACAAAGACAAAAAGGTACGGTTGGCAGAAACCTTCGGCAACCCGGAGGCTTGCGCCAACATCGTCCGCAAGATGAGCCGTTTCGGGAACGTCATCCTCGACGGTTCCAAGCCTGTCGGGGACAGCTATATTTCACGGGGCGTCCGCATGTCGGGAGCCATTGAGCCATGTGTTGATACGAGCGCCGGAGCCATCGCCTCCATCCGTAAGCAAAAACCATCTTTCATCACAAGGCAGAACTTGATTCGCTGGGGGACGGCGACGGCGGAGGAATTGGATTTTTTGACTGTCTGCGTCAACAATGGCGTTTCGATAGCCCTCGCAGGCGCTACCGGCAGCGGCAAAACGGCGGATATGGGCTACATCCTTAGCTCCGTGGCTCCTGAGAAGCGCATCGTCACCATCGAGGACACGCGGGAATTATCACTGGCCCAGTTTGACGAAAACGGCGTAATGCTCAATGATGTGATTCACCTTTTGACTAAGGAAGCGCCGAACGAGATTACCATGCTGGATTTACTCAAACTGTCATTAAGATTACACCCTGAAATACTTGTTCCGGCGGAAATGCGCGGCGCGGAGGCGTTGACCGTGCAGGAGGCCGGACGGACGGGGCACACCATCGTCAGCACCCTTCATGCCAACAGCGCCCTATCCGCTTACGACAGGATTTTAACGATGTGCTTGGAAGCCGGGACCTCCTTGTCGGAGGAACGATTGCTGCGAAATATTGTCGAAGCATTTCCGATCATGATTTTCAAAAGACAACTCCCAGACAAATCCCGTAAATACATGGAGATTTTTGAAGCCACCGGAGTACAAAACGGCGAAGTCACCGGCACAACCCTTTTCAAATATGTGGTGGATCACTATGAGCGGGATAAGGCCGGGAGGATTATAAAAGTGGTGGGAAGCCACCGGCGTTTGGGGAACATATCCCCGGCGCTGGCCGAAAAGCTGCTGGTAGGCGGCGTCCCGCAAAAGGAAATCCGCCGCTTTGCGGAAGGAGGCCCCGCATGAACCCGATTCATCTATCCCTTATGCTTGTTTTTGTACTTGTAAGCCTTGCCCTGTTCCTCTGGTTGGGGCTTAATCCCTTTGCTGTGGAGCGGAACCCGCTGAAAAAACGCCGCCTCTATCTGGCAGGCGCAAAGCTGAAAACCGCCGAGCGGATAGCCATCCGGCTTGACACCTTGTTCCGGCAGACCCGCTGTACGCGAAAGAAATTTCTGATCATGATGTTCGCTTCGGCGGCAGGCGGTTTTTTGGCTGGAATGCTGTTGTTTGGCAGCATCGACCTGGCGGCGGTGACGGCGGCGTGTGTGCTTCCCGCTCCGTACATCTACTTGACCATACAAAGCGCGGCGGCGGCGCGGGAGGAAATCGAGGGACTGGAAAACACGATGTCTGTGATTTCCAACGCTTACGCGGGCTGCGACGACATTGTCAAAGCGATGGAGCTTTACGTAGAGGAAAAAAACCGCTATATTCCGCTTTACCTGAGAACCCCCACCCCCTTTGACGAGTTTGTCTCTGAGATAAAGTTCATCAATCCGAACATAGAACATGGGTTGTACCGTTTAGCCGCTAAGATCAAAAATCGGTACTTCGCGGAGTGGACCAAAATGCTCATCCTGTGCCATCAAGACCGGCGGCTGAAATTTGCCTTGTTTCCGGTGGTCAAAGCCATGAACGACGCCAAATCCATGCAAGTGGAGAGCGACGGCATGATGGTGCGCGTCTGGCGGGAATATTTGTTGACGGTGGGCCTGATGTTCTCCGTCATTCCCATGATGCGCTTTTCAAATGCCGAATGGTTTTCCATCCTGACCACAACCGCCATCGGCAAGCTGCTGGTTGTCCTCATGCTGCTGACCGCCCTGGCTACGGCCTTTTATGTCATGAAGGCGACAAAGCCGTCCAACAGATAACAAAGGAGGTTCACCGTTGTTTTATCAAGTCATTGTGTTTATCCTGCTAACCTTAGCGGGATTTTTAATTTGTAAAGAACTGCTTAAAATCCCCCAAGTAAGCATGAAGAAAAATCTAAAAAACCTGCAACCCGAAAAAGAGAAACCAGGCAAACGGCTAATAGATCGCTTTGTCATGCCCCTGGTCAGGCCGGTTTCCCGGCTGATCCGGCTTGACCCTGTACAGGAGGCAAGAATGGCGTCCATGCTGCGGCGGGGTGGGCTTGACCTCACACCCAAGGAATATCAGGCCAGGGCGCTCATCTGCGCCGCATTCACCCTGCCGCTGCTGATTCCGCTTTTATTAATCGGGGCAACAAACGTCGCGCCCGTTATTCTCATTTTTGCGGTGGTCGTGTATTTTCATTTCACGTCCGATCTCAAAGATCAATTAAAAGCGAAAAAGAACCGCATTGAAATGGAAATGCCCAATTTCATCCGTTCTATCCTGTATAAGCTGGACGACATCAGGGGTGGTAACCAAACTGTCGTGCAGGTGGATTTGATCCATATTTTTGAAGATTACTTGCGAGTAGCCAGCGATGTATTTTATTCCGACATCTCCATTCTGGTCATGGAGATGAAAGCGAAGGACATTGAAACCGCCCTGCGAAGCTTCAACGCACGTCTTGGTTTGACGGATATTTCCTTCCTGACTAACGCCCTCATCGGCCTGCACCGGGGCGAGCATCAAGGGGAGGCTCTGGCCTACCTTGCCCGGGACATGGACATCAAAGCCAGGGAAGCCCTGAAGACAAAACTGAATAAATTGCCCGGAAGGGTCAAGATCGCTTCCATCCCTCTGGTGGCCGTGACCTTGGCCACGCTGTTATACGTCATCGGCTCCCACATGACCAAAGCAATGGGGGGCCTCTTTTAGTGTGCTGAAACGGGGAAACCCTTTCAAATAAGCCATTTTCAGGAGGTAGCAGCATGTAAAACAAAAAACGCAGCTCCCATCATTACGGAAGAAAGGAGGACAGATCCCATGAGAAAGAGGATGTCAACCGCTCTTGTGAAAGCCGGAAACGTGCTGGCAAAGCGCGACGGCGACCAAATGACCGGCTGGCTCATCGTGGTGCTGGTTGTCGTAGTGGTAGGCGCAATATTTATGACCTTGTATCAAGGCTCTATCACCACCATCTGGAACAGCATCGTGGACAAAATCACCGGCCTTTTGAACTAATTACAGCCAAAAGGCAACGGCGAGGGGAAGTATCGCTTCCCCTTTCCAACCAAATCTAAAAATAAACGGAGGTATTGATTATGATGATTGCTTTAAAAAACAAAATCCACCTGGCGGGACAGAAAGCCAGGACTATACTTTGCAATTCCTTGGGGGACCAAATGACCGGCTGGCTCATCGTCGTGCTCATTGTCGTGGTCGTGGGCGCTGTCTTTATGACGCTCTATCAAGGCTCTATCACGCAAATTTGGAACAGTATCGTCGCAAAAATCACCAACCTATTGAACTGATGAAAGCCGCCAACGGCATATCCGCAGATGCGGGAGGTGCAAGACCAATGAACAGCAAGCACCGGGGCATATGGGGGAGAGCTTCTCTCCCCCGGCCTTTTCCAAAGCTGCTTTTAAACAAAAAAGGCAGCAGCTATTTCGATTTGATCATAAAAACGCTGGTGGTGATTACGCTCATGGCCACGGTGATGAGTTTTTTGGGCGTTTTCACGACCTATTTAAATTTGAATCACATGTGCCGCCGCGTTGTGCGGGTGGTTGAGCTGGAGGGGAAAATAGCCGAACCCGTCTATGATGTGTTTAATCGGCTCAAGCAACAAACCGGATTAGCACCGGAGATGATCATCGAGGACGTGGAGTACTGCGACAATCAAAACCAAAAAATCCAACTGCGGGATACCTTTACAGTCACGATGAAATACAGCCACGCCTTTGCAATTTTCAAACCATCCTTTGCGCCCCCCGTTGAAATCCATATTCCTATGAAAGTAAGTATCAGCGGCATGTCGGAGAAATACTGGAAGCTCCCGGAATAAGAGCGCCGGAAAGGAGGAAAGCTGTGGGCCATCTCAAACGAATGATGAACAACCGAAAAGGCGACACTTTTGTGTTTATCCTGATCCTCATTTTTTTCATCCTGACCCTCGCCGCAATCCTGATCGAGTACAGCCGCATGGAAAGTCTCTACCAGCAAGTGGAGTATGTACTCCAACGCGGAGTAAACGTATCCGTGGAATACGCCATGCGGGACGATTATCGTCGGGACGGTTATTCACGAATGGACAGCGCCCTGGCGGAAGATGCCCTATATACCTATTTTTACGAAAGCATGGGGCTGGACGCTGATCTGAACAAATATGCCGACAATCAGTGGGTCTATCAGCTTGAAATTGAGCGCGTCGACGCGACCGCCGACCCACCCCGGCTGACGCTGAACGGGGCGCTGAAGACCCGCAGCGTTTTTTCCTTTCTAACCGGCGAGGTTAGGCTTCCCTTCAGCATATCCAGCGTTAATATCCGCATTGAGGAAGGAGGTTCCCCATGATAAAAAAGCTCATCTTTGCCATCCCGCTTGTGATTGTGTGTTGTCTGTTGCTGTCAGCCCAAGCCTTTGCTTTGTCAGAGAGCGACATTGCAATCAATGTCGCTTCCCCCATAGACAGCCTTGCCAGTGAAAGCGGAGTGGTTGCCGTGGAGCAGTTCCCGGCACAAATCTCTATAAATACCACGGCCAAAACCGGCGCGCTCACCGAGGTCCGGCTGGAGTATGGCGGCCAAAGCCAAGCGATAACTCCAAACTACGCGCTGATGATTGAGAATAAGGAGGCTTGCGGCCCCTACACCGTTACCGCCCAAACGGATCAGGGGGCCGTTCTTGTCGTTGCGGCCAATGTGGTGTTTCAAGTCCGGGCTACTTATGACACCCGATACCGTACCATCGGCATGAATGTCAGAGAAATCTACGAGGGCGAAACGCTGCTGAAATCCTTCCCGGAGCCGCAGCGCGTTGACCTCATAAACGCCAATACCGTGGCCGATCATGAACAGGAGCGAATTGCCGGTTGGATCGGCAAACACGACGGCGGCACCTACACGCTGAAAGGCAGCCTGGTGGTGGAAATCCACAATATTTCAACAGGTGAAATCTACGGAACCTATGACACGGGCACAAATTTTGAACCGCTGACCACCCGTTTCGGCTGGACGCCCCAAACCCTGATTGCCTTTGAAACCATGCGGAACGCGGAAATAGCCTATCAGGCTCCCGTTAAAATCGATGTGGAAGCGACCTGGTGCGACGAAAGCAAGCGGGAGATTTTCGGGAAGCTCACCGCCCAGGACAAGGGAATACCGGAATTGCTCTATCCCTATCAGACCACCTCCGTCACCTTTGCCAAAGACGATATTTCGCTGTCCCGCAACTTCATTTATTGCGGCCTCGAATGGGACTATACGCCGGAAACTGCGGAATACACCGATGGGAAAAGCGTAACCCGGACCGAAATCACGCAGAAAATCCATTATCAGATTCCCGCCGCCGACTTCTATTTTAAGTTTAAAGCATGTGACGGGAACGACCTGTCGGTTGCCATCCGCGCCCCGGCAATGGTGAACCGGGGCGACGATTATTCCTTTACCGTCATTTACATGAATAGCGGAAAGAGTCCCGCCTATGACGTGCCCCTTAAAGGTACGACGGACGGCGTTTTGATAGAGGGAATTCCTGCTGTGCGGGACTTCCAGCCCAATACAAGCCAAACCTATGTTGTCAAACGAACCGCCAACACCGCCGCTGGTGAAATCCATTTGTGGGCCAACATCGGCGTGCCGGAGGGCTTTCATGACGGCAATCTCAGCAACAATACCGCTACGGCGGTGATCAAAATAGTTGACCCTGCGCCCGAAGCAACGCCCGAGCCCGGCGACCAGCCCGACCAGCCGGATAACCCGGACAATCCCAGCAACCCCGGCAATCCTCCGGACGAACCACCCGGCCTGAAGAAATCCTGCGACCTGTCGGCAAGCATCCTGGCCCCGCCCACGGTTTACGAGCATGAGGCTTTCAGCTTTATCGTGAGCTTTGCCAATCATTCCGATATGGACCTGAAAGCTATACCCTTGGAGGGGAAAAGCAATGAAAATACGCTGCTGCAAATTCCGAAGACGGCTGACTTCAAGCCGCAGGAAACCAAATCCTTTACCGTCACGGGTACGGCGGGGAATGCGGGCGAGATATACCGCCTATGGGCCAATGTGCAAGCGCTAGAGGGCCTTACGGACGAGAATCCCGTTAACAACACCGCCATTTCAAGCATTACGGTAGTGGAAAAACCTGCTGACAGACCGGATAAGCCGGATAATCCGCCGAACCCCGACAACCCTGATAATCCCGAGGAACCCGGCAATCCCGACGACAATCCCAATAATCCTGATAACCCGGATAATCTGTCGTGCGACGTATGGGTGAACCTGTCGTCTCCGCCCACGACTTACGAACAGGAGGAATACAGCTTTACCGCATACTTTGCCAACTCTACCGGCAAAGCATTAACTGATGTGGGCCTGAACGTCGCCATCGACGGTGAGGCGGTTCCCGCCGTGCCTGCCACGGCCAATTTCAAAGCCTACGAAAAGAAATCCTTCCTTATCACCGGCACGGCAGGCGAAAAAGGTGCAACCATCCGGCTTTCGGCACAGGTATTGCCGCCCGTGGATTACACGGATACCAACATCGGCAACAACCAGGCAGCGGCGGAGATCGCGGTGTTGGAGCGTCCCTATGATCTGGACGTGCAACGCATCACTCCCGACCGATACAAAGAAAATCAATCGGTCATTACTACCGTCAAGGTTTCCAACCGTGGAAGCCTCGACTTTACGCCGGGGCAGAACGTCACCGTGCTGTTTCAAATCCCGGAATTAGCTTTTTCAAAGCGCATCAACACAGTAGTGATGGAAAAGGACACCTGGAATGTCGTATCAGTCAGATGGGATACCCCGAGCATCCAGACAGACAAAAACATCACCCTGATTGCCACCATCAACCCCGATGAGATTTTGGATAATGAAACCTCCACTGCCAACAACACCTATACCCAACAGGCCGTCATTAAAAACGTAACCTATGAGGAAGCGGAGGAAAGCCGGGCGCTGCCCGACCCGCCGCAAAGAAATGAACAGCCCAGGGTGACATGGTGGGAGCAACGGTATGAAAACGGTCAGTTTGTATGGCGGCAGTTTTACGCGGAGCTGAAAGTTGCTGCCGCCTTGGACTACGACACCAAATCCCGCGGCTATCTCAAGTCGGGTTACGGTTATGCCATACGCGTCACCGCCACCGTGGATACCAACTACGACAGACCGGAACTGATTACCGTTCCGCAGACGGCGGAGGTTTATCTGCCTGAGCACCGTTATGAAACTGCCATTCCCTTGGTAAAGGAAGGCGGCCAATTTGTTTTCCGGGAGAATCCCGCCTCTCCCTTCCGCTATAGGAAGCAGTACATCCCGGTCTGGTTCCCGGATTTCAGGGATTACATCGTACAGCTCCTTGTGACCGATGTACACACGCCTGCGGGAACGCTGTCCAAGTGGACCACCGGAGGGGAGCTGAAAATCTATGTGGTGGATAGCATGTACGATGATGATGTCACCACGGGAAATTGATATGCTGCTTTGTGCCGTTCCTCTTCTGTGCGCGGCCAGCACGGACTTGAGAAAGCGGATCATCCCCGATTGGACATGGATTTCCATTCTCCTGATCGGCGGCGTATCCGCTTTTCTGTTTCCGTATCCGACCCCGGCCCAGCGGATTGCGGGATTTCTGCTGCCGGGTATCTGCCTGCTGCTCCTTGCCATGAAATACGGCGGCGTGGGCGGAGGTGATGTAAAGCTGACGGCGGCGATGGGGTTTTGCTTTGGCCTGAACGCGCTGGCGGCCATCCTCTTTTTCGCTTTGCCCCCCGCCTGTATCTATGCAAAGGCAACACGGCAAAGGAGCGTACCGCTGGCCGTCTTTTTGTGCATCGGCTTTTTTATTTACGCCGGTGTTCTTTTTATATATGGACTGACCGGCTGATTAGTATAAGGAGGTTTTTTGTGGAGTTGAAAACGATTTTAGCCGTGGTGCTTTGCCTGATGATTATCGGCGGCACGGCGTACCTGCACCTCAAGCGGAAAAAGAAATAACGGCGCGGCGGCAAAAGGGACGGCAACACCGTCTTATTTTGCGGCCCGTAGATGGGCGGAAAAGAGCATGAGTGAAGAAAAACGCATGGTGGATACCTATGAGATAACACACGCCATCCATGTTGGAGATAAAGAAGTCCTCTTTGCGGTGGACGAAAAGAAAAGCGACTGCCCCTATATCGTCTGCGACTGCACCTGGGATAACCCCTTGGGTATCGACCACTATTTTAATGCCGCGGGAAGCGCGGACTATCTGGAAATGATGACCGAGTTTACCGACCGGGTGAAGGCGCAGCTTGACGCGGTGAAAGCGGAACGGGACAAAATCACCGTCCCGCTATCGACCTTCACGACGGAGCATTGCATGCTAAACGATTACGGAGAAGGCATTGAAAATAAGGTGGTAGTCATTCGCGCGGAGTGCCTGCGCCCCGAATATCGTACCGCCGACAAACAGCTTGTGCTGGCCGCGGGCGGTTTTGGCACTCATGCCAATGCCAGAGGCCGGGCGGTCTACACCGTCAATCTCTATTCCGGCAAGGAATCCCGCTGGAATCGGGAGGACATCTTGGGTGTTCTTAAACCCGAGTATATGCCCGATTGGGCAAAGGAACGGCTAAAGCAGATACAGACCGAACGGCAGGCAAAACGCAAAAAACAAGGACAAGAGCGTTAGGAGGTTTTTAGGATATGGGAAAGGAGATCAACGCCGGGTATGTCATTACCGACCGGCTGGCCGTGGGCAACGCGGAATTCGTTATCGGGCAGAGCGATACGGCTCCCGCAAAGTTTGTCACATGGAAATGCAGAAAGGGTGAAAAGGAATACTTTTGGGGGCATTACCTGGGCGACCGGCTGACCGCTTTGGAGGACTTGTGCAAGCGTGCCCTTGAGGAAATCGAGTATTTGCGCTCCTTTCAGCCCAAAAGGGACACCGGGGAAAAACCAGAGCAACAAATAAAAAAACGGCGCGAGCTGGAACGGTGAGGCCCGTGCTTTTAAGGAGGGAGGGAAAACATGAACGATCTGACAAGATACAGGCTGTGCGCGGGCCTCCCCGCCCCCGCGTCGGAAAAGCTCCTGTACTGCTATCTGCTGGATATGGCGGGAGGCCGCCACAACAGCGCGGTCATATCCATCAAAAACCTTGCCAAAAGTGTGGGCCTCTCCCGTTCGGCCACCAGCCGCAATCTGAACCGCTTGAGGCGCTTGGACATGATCGGCATTGTTCCTCGGTATTCCGAGGACGGCGGCAGGCTGTCCAATCAATATACATTGAAATAAGGAGGGATGCGCATTGGCAACCAAGCTGCAACTGATTAGTGAGCTTTCATTAAGAACTTCCCGCAGCGTCACCAGAAACCATGCCAACTGGACTTCCTTCCTGAAAACTGCGGCCTGGAGCTACAAGTATCCCTTTCAGGATCAGCTTTTGATTTACGCGCAGCGGCCCGACGCGACGGCCTGCGCTCCCATTGAAGTGTGGAACGGAAAACTGGGACGATGGGTAAACAAGGGCGCAAAGGGCATCGCCCTCATCGACGACAGCGGAAGCCGCTTAAAACTCCGTCATGTGTTCGACGTGAGCGACACCAACAGCCGGTATAACCGTCCCGTTGTTCTGTGGGAAATGCGGGACGGATACGCCGAGACGGTGACGGAATCCCTGGAAAACACATTTGGGGAATTAGACGAAAAAAGCAGTCTGACCTATGCCTTGCTTAGTGCCGCCGCAAACGCGGTGGACGACAATTTCACGGATTACCTGCCCGATCTGCTTTCTTTCCGGGAAGGCAGCTTCTTGGAAGAATTGAATGAGCTGAACGCCGAGGTGTTTTTCAAGGACGCGCTGAAAAGCTCCGTGGCTTACATGCTCTTAACCCGCTGCGGCTATGATGCCGACAAATATCTGCGTATTGAGGATTTTCAGAGCATTCTTAACTTCAACACCCTCGACACCGTTTCCCGCATGGGCGCAGCCACCAGCGACATAGCCGAAATGCTCCTGCGGGAAATCGAGACGACGGTCAAGGATTTGCAAAAAGCGGAGCGAAAGCAAAACCGCACATTTGAAAAAAATAGAGGTGCGGTGCACAATAAAAACGTAAAGCCAGATGACGAAAGGAGCGGTGAGCATGGAACTGACCTACACGATGCAGGGCGATTATCTGATACCCGACCTGACCCTGCCGGAGGAAGAAACGAACATCGGCAAATATGGGATGTTGCGCAAAACATACCTAAAAAACCACCGGAAAGGAATGTACGCCAGCCTGATGCTGTCAGGGGGCCTGCACAGCCACCTGGCGGAGATCGACCGGACGGCGAGGGAGCGCGCCGAGCGGATCACGGCACAACTCCTGGTAAAGAGCCCCGCGCCGGGCAAGGCGAGCGAACAGATGGCCTGGACAGGCCACATGAACAGCCTCAAGCACCAGGCGGAGGAAGCGGTACTGACGGAACTGATTTACAATTAGAATGGTATGACCGAAGAGCGGAGGACAAGAGTCTTCCGTTTTTTCATTCCACCCCTCTTATCAACGAAATCCTGCGCTCCACCCCGCACTTACAAGCGACAAAGCAGGAAATCGTTGATTTTTTCGCCGCCCATGAGGACAGCAACGAGCGCAGCGAATACATCAAAAGCATTTTTAACAATGACCACACGGAGCTTCTCATCGGTGCGGATCAGCGCGTCGGATACAAGATCTATCAGAACGTCCTGCATCTTTGGGAAGGCAGCTTTTCCGAAAAAACATCCCAGGGCTACTATGATTGGGGCGTTATTGCCGAACACTTTGGCAGCATGATTCTGCTGAATGAATTTCTGGATGCACCACCGGCCTTGCCGTCCATGCAGCAGCAAATGACCCTGATCCAGCAGGCGGAGGACGGAAAATCCTCCGCTTTTTCTATCCCCCAGGAAGCCATTGACGCGGTTTTACAGCAAGGAAGCGGCGTGCAGGACGGAAAGTACCGGATTTATCTGCAATTCCAGCAGAATGCCTCCGCAAAGGAAAACGCCGATTTTCTCAAAAATGAGTATGGTACGGGCGGGCGCTATCCCGTCTTGGTTGGCACCCATATCGACGAATGGCACGACAGCAAGGGAATCGCCCTCACCAACGAAATCGGATCGGATAAGAAAATTATTCTACCCTGGACAAAGGTACAAAAGCGAATTGGCGAGCTGATTGCCGCCGACCGTTATTTGAACAACAAAGAAAAAGAGCATCTGCCCGCCTACCGGCAGCAGATGGAGGAACGCCGCCAGCAGCTTGCCGAGGAAGCCTACGCCCGCGAAATTCTGAACCGGGAGCCTCCCCCCGCCGTACCGGAGCCGCCAGCACGGGAAAATGTGCATTATTCCTTTTCCTTTGGCGACACCGTTTATCTTGGCGCGGATGAATATGAGATTTTTTCCTTTGACGACAGCACCGTGCATCTGCGGGACATAAGCTTCCCGCTGTTCGGCAAGGAGCTTGCGCGGAGCGACTTTGAGCGGATGCTGCGGGAAAACCCCCTCAACGACCACCTTATAACAACCGGGGAAGCACCGGAGCAGCCAGCCGAAGAAAAAACGGAAAAGCCGTTGCCCCGCGCGCTGTACCGAGAATATCTGCCCCAGGTTATCGACAGGGTGCGAAGAGATGAGATTTATCCCTACCTGCGGGACAGGGACACCGACCCGGACCCTGCCAAAGAGGAATTAGACAGCACCCTTGACCGTATCATTCTTTCCATGCGGGAGGAACACCCGGACTTTTACGAAGCCTGCGCCACCCTGCCCCAGTTTCGGGAATGGCTCCATGAGGATGTGTTCCAGCGAACCTACCAGGATTATCTGACGGAAACCCGCGACCTGGTAACCCTCCACGCCGACGATCCCGACGCGCCGGATTGGGTGCGGCAAACCGGCGATATTACCGTCACCCGCCAGGGGGATACGTTTACCTTCGACAGCGACAGCGGCAAGGACGAAAGTTCCTATGTGGAATTGGACCGGGAACTACCGGACGGTCAAGCCGGGGAAAGGGAAAAGCAACCAGCCGAAAAAGAAATGGCTGTGGGCCTGGAATTGTCCATCGACGACCGCCGCTTTTCCATTGACACGATCGACGAGGAAGCTGGAACGGTCAGCCTGCGGGACATCACCTTCCAAAATGGCGTGGGCTTCCCCATTTTCCGCAGGGAGAGGATCGGCTTCGTGCGCGGCCTCCTGGAACAGCAAACAGAATCCGTTTGGCAAAAGGTACAGGGCGGCGAAGTAACCAAAGTCCACCTTGACCTTGTGCCGGAAAAACCGAAGCAGCCCCGCGTCAATTTCCATATTACCGACGATGAATTGGGGCACGGCGGTCAAAAGACCAAATACGGATGGAATGTCGCGGCCATCCGGCTCTTGAACCAACTAGAAGAAGAAAACCGCCTGGCCATGCCGGAGGAACAGGAAAATCTGTCGCGTTATGTGGGATGGGGCGGCCTGCTGCAAGCCTTTGACGAAAACAATCCGTCATGGGCAAAGGAATACGCCGAGCTGAAGGAATTGCTTGACGAGGACGAATATAATTCCGCGCGGGCCTCCACCTTAAACGCCCACTACACGTCGCCTGCCGTTATTAAAGCTATTTACACCTGTTTGGAAAACATGGGCTTTCAGACCGGCAACATTCTGGAGCCTGCCTGCGGCATCGGCAACTTCTTCGGCCTGGTGCCCGAGAGTATGAAAAACTCCAAGCTCTACGGCGTGGAGCTGGACGGCATCACGGGCCGGATCGCCAAGCAGCTCTATCAAAATGCGAGTATTGCCGTGCAGGGCTTTGAGGAAACCAACCTGCCCGACAGCTTTTTCGACCTGGCTATCGGCAACGTGCCTTTCGGTTCTTATGGTGTGTCAGACAAGAAATACGACAAACACAAGTTTTACATCCACGACTATTTCTTTGCCAAGACCTTAGATAAGGTACGTCCGGGCGGTATAGTGGCATTTATTACAAGCAGCGGTACGCTGGATAAGCAAAATTCTGAAATCCGTAAGTACATCGCACAGCGGGCGGAGTTTTTAGGCGCTGTAAGGCTCCCGAACAACGCATTTTTGAAAAACGCCGGTACAGAGGTCGTCGCGGACATCATCTTCCTGCAAAAGCGCGACCGTGTGATAGACATTGAGCCTGATTGGGTGCATCTCGACAAAACCCCCGAAGGTTTTACCGTCAACAGCTATTTCGTCCAAAATCCTGATATGATTTTGGGACAACTCACTGAGGAAAATACACAATACGGACGACAGGAATGTACCTGCCTTCCCCATGAGGACGCCGACCTTGCCGAGCTTCTCCGCGAGGCACTGGAAAACATACATGCCGAGATTACCGAGTATGAAATCAACGACATCAGCGAGGATGCGGATACCTCCTCCATTCCGGCAGACCCCAGCGTCCGCAATTTCAGCTATTGCCTGGTGGACAGCCAAATCTACTTTCGAGAAAACAGCCGGATGAACCGGGTGGAAACTTCCGTCACGGCCCAGGGCCGCATCAAGGGCATGATCGAGCTGCGGGACTGCGTCCGCGACCTGATTGAATACCAGACCGAGGATTACAGCGATGAGGCCATTTTGCAGCAGCAGCGCAAGCTGAACCGCCTGTACGACGCCTTTACCGCCAAATACGGCCTGATCAACAGCCGGGGCAACAACATGGCCTTTGCCGACGACAGCGCCTATTGCCTGCTCTGCTCTTTGGAGGTGCTGGACGAAAACGGCGAGATGGAGCGCAAGGCGGACATGTTCAGCAAGCGCACCATCCGGCAGCGCACCACCGTTGCCCATGTGGACACCGCCGCCGAAGCCCTGGCCATCTCCATCGCCGAAAAAGCCTGCGTGGACTTAGGTCTCATGCAAAGCCTGACCGGGCTTTCGGAAGAACAGCTTGCGGCAGACTTAAATGGCGTGATCTTCCGCGACTTCGGAAAGGCGGAGCCGGAAAACGTCCCCCGCGCCTTCTTTCAAGTGGAATCTTTCCCCTATGTCACTGCGGACGCTTACCTGTCCGGCAATGTGCGGGAAAAGCTCAAGCAGGTGCAGGGGCCGGCCAAAATCCTGCCCCCTGAACAGGCGGAAAAGATAGCGGTCAACATCAAGGCGCTGGAAGCGGTGCAACCCAAAGACCTGTCCGCTTCTGACATCGACGTGCGTTTGGGTGCGACCTGGCTGCCTCCCGATGTGGTCAAGGACTTCATGTTTGAACTGCTGGAAACGCCGCACATGTACCGGCGGTACATCGACGTTTTTTATTCGGGCTATACCGCCAACTGGAACGTCAAGGGCAAAAACGACGACCGCAGCGACAACATCAAGGCCAACGTCACCTACGGCACCAAACGCATCAACGCTTACAAGATCATCGAGGAAACATTAAACCTCAAAGACGTGCGCATCTTTGATACAGTCTACGAGGATAACGTTGAAAAGCGGGTTTTGAACAAAAAGGAAACCGCCATCGCGCAGCAAAAGCAGGAAGCCATCAAGGAAGCGTTCCGGGATTGGATATGGAAAGACCCCCAGCGCCGGGAACAGCTGACAAGAATCTATAACGACCGCTTCAACGCCATCCGGCCCCGCGAATACGACGGCAGCCATATCCGCTTTACGGGCATGAACCCGGAAATCACCCTGCGCCAGCATCAGGTGGACGCGGTGGCCCATATCCTTTACGGCGGCAACACCCTGCTGGCCCATTGCGTGGGTGGGGGCAAGACCTACGAGATGGCGGCGGCGGCAATGGAAGGCAAGCATTTGGGGCTTTGCAACAAAAGCATGTTCGTCGTGCCCAACCACCTCACCGAGCAATGGGCCGGAGAATTTTTGCAGCTTTATCCTTCCGCCAATATCCTTGTGGCCACCAAAAAGGACTTTGAGACCAAAAACCGCAAGAAGTTTTGCGCCCGCATCGCCACCGGCGACTACGACGCGGTGATCATCGGGCATTCGCAATTCGAGAAAATTCCCATTTCCGCAGAGCGTCAAAAGCGCCAATTGCAGGAGCAAATATGGGAGATTACCGATGGTATACAGGAAATCAAGGCGGCTAAAGGGGAACGCTACGCCATCAAGCAGCTTGAAAAGACCAAAAAGACCCTGGAGCTAAAGCTGAAAAAACTCAATGACACCAGCCGCAAGGACGATGTTGTGACCTTTGAGGAATTGGGCGTTGACCGGCTGTTCGTGGATGAAGCGGATTTTTACAAAAACCTGTTCCTCTATACCAAGATGAGGAACGTGGCGGGCCTGGCCCAGACCGAGGCCCAGAAATCCAGCGACCTGTTTGCCAAATGCCGCTACCTGGACGAACTGACGGAAGGCCGCGGCATCATCTTTGCCACAGGGACACCCATTTCCAACTCCATGACCGAGATGTACACCATGCAGCGGTATCTGCAATATGAAACCCTGCGGCGAAACGGCTTACAGCATTTCGACTGCTGGGCCTCCACCTTCGGGGAAACCGTGACCGCCATCGAGCTTGCGCCGGAGGGCACAGGCTACCGGGCCAAAACACGTTTCGCCCGGTTTTACAACCTGCCTGAACTCATGAGCATGTTCAAAGAGGTGGCGGACATCAAAACGGCGGATATGCTGGACCTCCCCGTGCCCAAAGCCAATTACCGCAACGTGGCCGTCAAGCCGAGCGAGTTTCAGCAGGACATGGTGGCCGAGCTTGCGGAACGCGCCGAAAAGGTGCGCAACCGGATGGTGGAGCCACACGAAGACAACATGCTGAAAATCACCAACGACGGCCGCAAATTGGCCCTTGACCAGCGGTTGGCCAACCCCATGCTGCCCGACCACGGGGAAAGCAAGGTGAACGCCTGCGTGGATAATATCTTCCGCTTTTGGCGAGATCACCGCGATAAAAAGCTGACGCAGCTTGTCTTTTGCGACCTGTCCACCCCGAAAAACGACGGGAATTTCAACGTCTACGACGATCTGCGCCGAAAGCTCGTGGAGCGCGGCGTTCCCGCCGACGAAGTTGCTTTCATCCACGAGGCCAACACGGAAACCCGCAAAAAGGAGCTGTTTGCCCGGGTGCGCACGGGACAGGTACGCGTCCTGTTAGGCTCCACCTTTAAGATGGGCGCGGGCACCAATGTCCAGGACCGCCTGGTTGCACTCCACGATCTGGACTGCCCTTGGCGGCCAAGGGATTTGGAGCAGCGTTCCGGACGTATCGTGCGGCAAGGCAATAAAAACGACGAGGTACATATCTTTCGGTATGTGACTGAAAATACCTTTGACGCTTACTTGTATCAAATTTTAGAGAACAAGCAGCGTTTTATTTCCCAGATCATGACCTCAAAATCCCCGGTGCGCTCTGCCGAGGATATTGACGAAACGGCTTTAAGCTATGCGGAAGTCAAGGCGCTGGCGACCGGAAACCGCTACATCAAAGAAAAGATGGATTTAGACATTCAGGTTTCCAAGCTGAAGCTATTGAAAGCCAACCATTTAAGCCAGCGTTACGCTTTGGAGGACAGATTGCTCAAACACTTTCCCCGGCAGATCAAATTAGCCGAGGAACGCATTGCGGGCTATGAAAGGGATATTGCCCTGTATCAACGGCACAGCGCCTTGCAACCTTCCGGGGGGAATGCCGAGGAAAGCAAATTCGCGGGCATGACGGTCAAAGACATTTCCTACCCCGAAAAGGCCAAGGCGGGCGCGGCCATCCTGGAAGCCTGCAAGCTGATGACCTCACCGGAGCCGCAGGAATTGGGCAGCTATATGGGCTTTCCGATGCTGTTCTCCTTTGACGGCTTTGCCAAACAGTATCAAATCACCCTGCGGGGCGCTCTGAGCCATACGGTGGCGCTGGGCACGGACGTTCACGGCAACATCACAAGACTCAATAACGCTTTGGCCGAAATGCCGAAGAAACTGGAGTATTGCCGCGAGCAGCTAAAAATCACCTGCCAGCAGATGGAAACGGCCAGAAAAGAAATTGACCTCCCCTTTGAAAAGGAGCAGGAGCTTCAGACTAAATTCGCACGGCTGGCAGAGCTGAACATTTTGCTGAACATGGACAAACGGGAAAACGAGATGGTGGACGACGAACCGGACGAGGACATGGATGTTCCTGAAAAAAAGGCTGTGGGCTATGAAAGATGAGGTGAAAAAACATGCCCTATGTGACGCCGGAGCAGATCCAGCGCGCCAAGCGGTTGGATCTGCTAACCTATCTGCAATATTACGAACCCCATGAGTTAGTGCGCTTTTCCGGTAATGTTTATACGACGCGCACCCATGACAGCCTGAAAATCTCCAACGGGAAATGGAGCTGGTGGTCGCGCGGCATCGGCGGGCGCTCCGCTCTGGATTATTTGATAAAAGTCCGGGGCATGACGCTCCCCGAAGCAGTGCTTCAGATAGACGGACAGGCGGCCATCGTGCCGCCGATTCCGTCAAAGGCACGGGAACCGGCTAAGCCAAGAAGGCTGCTTTTGCCGGAGAAAAACGAAAACAACGACCGCGTAATTACCTATCTCACCGGGCGTGGCATACACAGCACTTTAATTGATTACTGCATCCAAACCGAGCGGCTGTATGAAAGCCGCTATCATCACAACGCGGTCTTTGTCGGCTTCGACCGGCAGGGTATTCCCAGGTACGGTGCGCTCCGGGGCACATCCGGCAGCCGGTTTATGGGGGACGCAAACGGCAGCGACAAGCACTTCTCCTTCTCCATTCCGGCAAGGGACGAATCCACAAAGCTGCACCTGTTTGAAAGCGCCATTGACCTTTTGTCCTATGGAACATTGGGACTGCTTTCCGGCAGGGATTGGTGGCAGGAAAACTATCTGTCCCTGGCGGGTATTTACAAGCCGAAAAGAAACATCGGGGAAAGCACTCCGCCCGCCGCTTTGATGCAATACCTCAAGGATTACCCGCAAATAACCGAAATTGCTCTAAATCTGGACAACGACGCAGCCGGGCGACTGGCGGCAGAGACCATCAAGGCCATTCTTCCCTCAACCTACACAGTATCCGACGAGCCGCCCAAACGCGGGAAGGATTATAACGACTGTTTGAAGATGATGTTGAGAGGGCGACATGGGCCGGAGCGATGATGACAAATGGTTTTCTTTATAGCTCCATATCGCCAAAAAAATTAGTGATATGGAGAAAAAAGTAAAACTCGGCAGGACTTAACCTCTCTGATGTATACAATTACACTCTAGAATGATATAATATAGAGTGTAATTGTACTAAAAGGAGGTGGTGTAAAATGAAGCATATTGACAAAATCCAAGAGACTCTCGAACAAAACAACGGAGTAATTACCGCTTCACAGGTCACCGCAGCCAATATACCCAGGCATTATCTGAAAAAAATGCTGGACATGAAGCTCCTGGTTAAAATTGACCGGGGAATTTATAGCAAGCCGGAAATATGGGAAGATGAAATGTATGTCTTGCAATACAAATATGGCAAGGGCATTTTTTCCCATGAAACGGCCTTGTACATTCATGGCTTGACGGACAGGACGCCCCTGAAATATGTCATGACGTTCCCCTATGGGTATCATGTCAAATCCCTCAAACAAGAAAATGTTACTATTAGAAAGGCTGTGCAAGATTTATATGAACTCGGATTGACAACCAGCATTTCTCCCTGCGGGAATCAGATCCGCCTGTACGATGTGGAACGGACGCTTTGCGATATTGTAAAGGGAAACAATACTTGCGACATCCAGATCGTCAATCAGGCGATGAAGCAATATGCCAAAATGCCGGGGAAAAATATCACCAAGCTATTCGACTATGCCGCGAAAGTGCGGGTAAAGCCCAAAATACTGAACTATATGGAGGTTTTGCTATGACAGCCAAGAACCCTATGCAATTGAAGGCATATATAAAAAAGATGGCCGCCGAAAAAAATATTTCTGCCCAGCTTGTCATGCAGAACTACATGTTGGAACGGTTATTGGAACGTATTTCCGTATCCCAATATCAATCCAATCTGATCTTAAAAGGCGGCTTTTTGATTTCAGCCATTGTCGGACTGGATACCAGGGCGACGATGGACCTGGATACCACCATCAGAGGCTTTGACGTTACCCATGATACGGTCAGGAGAATTTTTGAGGAAATAGGCGCTACTCCCATTGAGGATAATGTCAAATTTGAAGTGCTGAATACGTCCGATATACGGGAAGGTGATGATTATCCGGGGATCAGAGTAGCGATGAAGGCCAATTATCCACCATTGGCTATTCCCCTTTCGGTGGATGTTACCACCGGAGACAAAATCACGCCCAGAGCAATAGAATACTCTTTCAAACTTTTATTTGATGACAGGACGATTAAAATCATGGCGTATAATCTGGAAACCGTGCTGGCCGAAAAGCTGGAAACCATAGTGACCCGTGGAATTGCCAATACCAGGCCCAGAGATTTTTATGACATTTACATTCTGTATCAGCTCAGAGGCCATGAATGTGACAGGTCAGTATTAAAAAGCGCGTTGACGGAAACCGCGTCCCGACGCAAAAGCCTTGCCGTTATGTCAAATTACAGAGTTGTTCTGAATAGTATTGCAGAAAGCGAACAAATGAAAGGGTTTTGGCGGAAATACCAAACAGACTTTGACTATGCGAAGGACATTGATTTTACGGATATCTGCCATTTGATTGTTCAAATTTTCGCTGAAATTGGTTTTTAACAATATACAATAAAACTCTATCATTATGATATTTTGAGTTTGTCTGTATTTTATGAATCTATGTAGATACTGAGAAAATCATCACCTTTTGTTCTGCTTCATGGTTTTACCCCAAAAATGCCGCAAAGAGAGATTAACTGGGCGCAAGTTATAAAGAAGATTATGAAAGAAGGTGTGATAATGAGCAAAGCGGAGTAAAATTTTCCGAAGTGAAAGAGCTTTTACTGAAAGATGAAGAATTCAAGGCGGAATACGAAAAGCTAAAACCGCGCTATGCCTTTTTTATAGTACTGAAACGGATAAATGCGCTTTGCTGCTGCTGTAATTTGTTGATTCGAGTAAATAAGTATAATATGATTAGATTGTCATTATAAGGAAAATAAGATTAAAACCTTAGAAAAGAATTTGGCTGAATTGCGACTTTGCGTAAGCTAACCGGAAAGCCGGTATACCTTACAAAAGCGGCGAGGGAGATATTGCGGTTATGGATATGGAGGTGGTTACCCGCCGCGAAAGAATGCTGGAGCTGCGGGAACTGCTGGCCGTCGAGGAAGATCGTCTGGCAGGGCGCGCGGGGGTTACGCCCGATGAACTGGACAAATACCTGGACTGTATTATTGACGAGGTGGAGCATGGGAAAAGAAGCCTCAGTATAAGGTGATTGTTTCCGACCGAACCCGTCAGATGCTGGTGGGCCATGTCTGTTTTCTGTCATAGAAAGCCCTACTGCTATCCGGCAAGGTGAAAAACGACCTGATGGACGCGATCCCGTTCCCTGCATCAAATGCCGGAGCGTTTCCCGTTTCTGGAGGCCGAATTTATACCGCTCAACAAGTATCATAAGATGTTCGTAGAAAAGTGGTATCTCATTCTGTATCAAATCAAGGATCAGACGGTGTACGTTGACTATATTGTGGATTGCAGACAGGATTATGGGTGGTTGGTGCGGTAGATTTCGATATATGGCGTAAATGTTTGTTAAAATAAGAATTAGGAAGTTACTGAGCTTTCGGGGTACGTCTATTAATGGGAAGTTAATATAGTGCAGATAGACGAAAAAACTTCGTTTATTCAGTAGTTAGCTGAAATCGGACGCATATGCCGCGCATCCTTGCGCGGATAATTAGGAAAGGGTCTAGATATATATTAATCTATATGGATGGTGACTAATACCATGGATAAACAAAAGGAAGAAAAAATTTTAAAAATGATATATTCCCAAAATGATTTTGAAATTATCGGAACAGAAGAGCCAGATTTCATAATAACAGATAAAAGCACAGCAGAAGTGTTAGGAGTAGAGGTAACAGAGGTTTTTCATACTGAATCAGATGCAAGGTTAATAAATATCCCGAATTATATTGAGAAGATAATTGACAAAGGACAATACTTCCATAAGGCTGATTTAACAGAGCTATCTGTTGAGCAAGTTAAAATTCACCCCTCTGGATTAGATGCAAGTCCAAGAGAAATAAAATGTATTATTAGAGATGTACCATCTCGTGAGCAAGTTGGTACTATTATTAGCAACGCTATTTCAAAGAAAAATGAAAAAATAATTAATTATAGAAAAAAAGCAAAGAAGAATTGCTTGATCATATTTGATAATGAGCATTTTATAAAAAGCAAGGGAGATCTTTCTAGTATTTTAAGCTTGGGCTTAATTAAGTCTATTGTGGATAGTGGATTTGATCGGATTTATTTTCTAACCAAGGTTGAAAATGAAATGATATATTATGAGCTAAAGGGTTCATGTTTTGTAATTCTAGCATTTCTTACTCTAATTTTTTATAAACATTCGAATATTCAAAATCCTGATAGGTTCTATTTGACCTTGGATACACTTAATGGGCTAGGATTTGGAATTGAAACATTTTTCTCTGATAAAGAAGATTGTATAAAGGTAAAGTGTTGGAATGCAGTAGTATGCTTTAAAGAAAAGAATGAAGAATTAATTATTGATCGGATATTTACGGACGGAAAAACGCAAAGTGAAGAATTTCAGGAATTTATCCCTGTAAATTCAGTTTTTGAAGATATCAAAGAACAATATTATAAATTCATATTTACTAAGATTGTAATAATGGACTTATCACATAAAGTTAGTATTCATAGATGATTAATGAGGGTTTAAGGGCTCCCATCCGTGGTCGCCTCTGAATTACGGGGCGTCCGACATCAGCTAACATCGCATTTCAACTCCGGCGCGGATGAGCGGTTTCAGCGGGGGCTAGGTTTTGGCGCGGATTACCGCGCACATCACCCAGCCCAACTGCGGCAGCGGCCTGTTCGCCCGAACCTAGCATAAGAGCTATCTAAGGTTTGACACATCACCTTAAGGCTAGATGGCGTCGGGAAGCCGGGACCGTTAAATGAAATTGGTCGCAATGACCGCGCCATCTTGGCGCGGATAGAAAGGTGTTATATGAACATTGATTTTAAAGTAGTTTATCAATCATATGATTGCAGCATCGCTCTCTCTGAAGAGATGAAAAGCTATTATATAAGAAATCTAACAGATGTAGTGCGACAGCTATCAGCAGATTTAGATATTCCTCCAACATGTAAAATTGTTGTTCCGGATGATTTTGAGAAAGAACTGAAGGAATTTCAACTTAAATATAATCTTGTTGTCGGTTTTACAAAAAATGATATGGGAACAGCATATGCAAAAGTTTTAGATTATACAGAAGATGGTATTTTATATAGTGTTGTATTCGTCAATAAAGCAATTATATTTGCGCTTCAATCAGATAATATTATTGAGAATTTGGAAGAACAGAAAGATCAGTTCACTTATCTTCGTAAGATCGCCATTAATGTTATTCACCATGAACTTATACATGTTTATGATAACTATATGAACGGAACCCTATACGAGGAAATGGAGAATAATAATGGCATTTTGTCAAAACAGATGAGAAATATCGCCATAGTTGTTTGGAAAGAATACTACGCGTGCAGAAGGACAGCTTCGACATATTACATGGATTTGGAAAACGATATAAAAGATTGGAAGCAACAAGTGCTTGATGTTGAAGAGAAAATTAAAGATGTTATTAACCAATATAGAACACATGGTGATATTAATGTCGTTGATAGGGAGCTCCAATCAAGAGTTACTATCCTGTTAAACTATGCAGCTTATTTTCAGGGTCATCTATTTAGGTATAGTGATTTCAATACCCTTTGTCAAATTGTTCAGATTATTAATGAACAGATATCCTCGAGCTTCATGTATGATATTTGGAGTAAAATGTTTTATAAACTTAATGAACTATTTATTACTTATTTAAACTGGGACAGTAATGCTTTTGATAATTTAAGTCAAACAATATTAAAATGTTGGAACAACGTTGGAGTTTTTCCGGAAGTAACAGGTAACGGGGGTCTATATTATTCTATACCTTGAGATAAAATGGCAAGCTCTTTATTAATAAATAGTTCGAAAAAAAGTAATCTACATGGATTATGCGTATATATAGGTGACATCCTCCATGGCGGCCTCTGAACTTGTGGGCGACCAACTTCACTTAACAACCTCCGGGCGCGGATAAGCGCGAGAAGCAAGCTACGGGGTAGGGCGTGTTCTGGGCAGGCTGCGCCACATCCCCCAGCCTAAGTCAGGCATGACCCGGCTCGTCTAGGCCTAAGATTTGGCAAAGAGAGACTGACCATCGCTTTAAGGTCGGGTGACATCGGAAATGCAGGGCCATTATGCGAAACCGTTATTGGGGTGAAAAGTATGATAAATGATCCAAATATCTCAGAGTTATACGCCGGAATATCCGGGATAGTTTTACCAGTTGATAAATATGAATTTGGATATGGCATTGTTTTAAGCGAGACATATGCTCATGTTATGGCACCATACTTAGTTGCATTCAGTCCAGCGGAACCTGGCAAACCTCATCCCGCCCCCTGGAAACCAGTAAAAGGTGATCTTTCATTTGATGTATATGCTCAGTTATATATACCCAAAGATTTAAGAATTGAAAGATGGTTTGATAGAATAAATACTATATGGTGGTTTTTAGCTTTAATCAGATTGAATGGCTATACGTTTGCTAGAGTGCCTGTTGTGGGGATATTACCATTCTCGGAAATACCAAACAGTATTAATGAGCCAATATTTTGGCCAGTTGAAATGAATTCGGAACGTCTCAACCCTTCTGAGAGCGCAATAATTCAGCTGGACTTATCAGTATTAGAATGGGTAAATAAATATTGGTTAACCGCAGGTATGCTTATGAGAGATTACGAAAGTTTTAGTATAGCATTTCAGGCAGTTGACCAATGTATATGGAACAATTCACCTGCACTAGCTTTGGTAAACGTATGGGGAGGGTTAGAAAAAATATTTTCCCCGAGCAATCAAGAACTGAGATTTAGAATTTCGACTGCAATAGCGGCATATTTGGAGCCACCAGGTGAAAATAGATTAAATCTTTTTTATACTATTAGAAAACTTTATGATGCCAGATCAAGAGCTGCACATGGTACTGCTTCTGACGAGAAGAAAGCATTCACCGATACTTATAACTTATTGAGGCGTGTATTGATTAAGATCATTGAAGAGAATAAGGTTCCGCAAAAAGAAGAAATTGAAAAACTAATATTTGGTGTATAAACGGCTTCGCATAACAATGTGTTCCCACGAGGGCGTGGGTTATTATTAAGGGTGCTGAAATCAGCGCCTTTTTCTTTTGCCCAAAATCAAGAAAGGAGGCTTTGCCCATATGAAAACTATCGGTGGAAATCAAGAAAACCCTTTGTATGACCGTTGAGATCAAGGCCAAAGACTTGGAACAGGCCGAGGCGATGGAGCGAGCAGCATACAAAAACGAGGAATACATCCTCGACGTGGAGCATTTTGCTGGCGTGGAGTTTAGAAGGCGGGAAAGGAAATGGACGCACGGAACAAAGATCATAAGCGCCCGCAGCCTGGAGCGATGACCTCCGGCATTTTCTTTTTCGGCTGGTGATATAAGAACAATCGTAACCCACACCAAACACAAGACTGCAGTCTTGTGTTGCAGCAAGCACTGAATAATGCCAGCATTATTCGCTTGTCAGGGATAATCCCTGAAACCCTTAACAGAACAGGAGGTTATATATGCTCAAAAGAAACATCAAAATAACGTTTCGATTGAACGCCAAAGAACAGCAATCTCTTGTCAAACAGGTGAAAAAATCGGGGCTTTCACAGGAAGCATTTATCCGCTCTCTCATCAACGGCTATATGCCCAAGGAGTTGCCCCCTCCCGATTATTTTTCCATGACGCGGGAGTTGCACGCCATCGGCGGCAACCTGAACCAGATTGCGGCAAAGGCCAATGCCACCAGGCATATTGACAAGACGGTATTTCAATATGAAGCCAACCGGCTCAGAAAGGCGGTGCAGGATATTATAGAGGCGGTCACAGCGCCGGAAAGGAGAAGGGATGATGGCGACTACAGCGATATGGAACGTAACCGACCGCCTTGACCGGGTGATCGACTACGCCGCCAACCCCGAAAAAACCGAAAACCTCGATTTTACCAGTCCCGACTTTCAGGGCTTGCGCAAGGTGCTGAATTATACCCAGCAGGATGTCAAAACCGAAAAGCAGTTCTATGTGACCGGCATCAACTGCGACTCGGCCACCGCCTGGCAGCAGATGGGCCGCACAAAGCGGCAATATCAGAAGCAGGATGGCATCCTGGCCTTTCACGGCTACCAAGCTTTCGCGCCGGGAGAGGCCACGCCGGAAACCGCCCACGCCATCGGCGTGAAGCTGGCAAAAGAACTTTGGGGCGACCGCTTTGAGGTGGTGGTTTCCACCCACCTTGACAAGCAGCATCTTCATAACCATTTCGTCCTGAATTCCGTATCTTTTAAGGACGGGAAACGGTATTACGACAACAACGCCACCTACGCCCTCATGCGCAAGACCTCTGACCGGCTGTGCCGGGAACATGCTCTGTCTGTCATTGAAAACCCGCAGCGCGGCAAGTCCAAGCACTATGCCGAATGGAAGGCCGATCAGGAAGGCAAACCCACCTGGCGGGGCCTGATCCGGGAGGACGTGGACCAAGCCATTGCCGCAGCTATGACCTTCACGCAATTTATCGCCGCCCTGCGCAAAGAGGGCTATGAAATTAAAATCGGCGTGAAACATATGGCGGTGCGTCCTTTAGGCAAGGAGCGGTTTGTCCGCCTGAAAACCCTGGGCGACGATTACACCGAGGAAGCCATCAAGCAACGCATCCTGCAAAACCGCATACCCCAGCGGCCACCCCCCTTGCCGGAGCCGAAGCGAAAACGCTGTACCTTCAAAGGCTCCCTCAAGACGGCGAAAAAGCTCACCGGCCTGCAAGCGTTATACTTCCACTACCTCTATAAAATGGGCATCCTGCCCAAGCCCCGCGCGTCCAGCAAACGGACGCATTTTTTATTGCGCGAGGACCTCCGGCATCTGGAGGAAATCACCGCCCAAACCAATCTGCTTTGCAGAAACCATATTTCCAGCAAAGAGCAGCTTTTCATGTATCAGTCCGGTCTGGAGCAGGAAATGGCCTCCCTGTCTGCCGCGCGCAAGTCCCTTTACAACCGCATCCGCCGGTGCAAGGATGACGGGCAGGCAGTGGAATATAAGGAGCAAATCGCCGGGCTGACCAGGCAAATCAGCCAGTTTCGCAAGGAGGTGAAGCTCTGCACGGGCATCCTGTCCCGTTCCGATGAGAAAAAAGAAAAGCTGCATCGGGTTAAACAGGAAGAAATTGAGCAGCGAAAGGAGGGCAAAGCCTATGAACAGCGAAGCCGCCGCAGCGGATCAAGTCGTTAACATGAGTCTTAAAGGGATCGAGGTACTGGCCAAAATCTCCGGCGAGGGGGCCAAGAACCTGGCCGTCTATCTCTACGCCGTCTTGAAAGACCAAAAAAAAACCAAGGGCAAAATCCGGCTGGAGGGACTGTTGCGCAGCGGTAAGGAGCTAAAAGTCTTTGCGGTCAGGAACGAGGACTTGCAGAAATTTACCCAGGAGGCCAAACGTTACGGCGTCCTCTATTGTGCCCTCCGTGACAAAAGGGACACGGACGGCATGTGCGACATCATGGTGCGGGCCGAGGACGCGGCCAAGATCAACCGCATCGTGGAACGCTTCAAGCTGGCCACCGTGGACACCGCCAGCATCAAGAGCGAAATCCAAAAATCCAGGGCCGCCAAGCAGGAGGAAAAAGCGCCCGCCGAAAAAGAAACGCCCGCCGAAAAAAGCGCGGACGATTTTCTGGACGAACTCCTGGCAAAGCCCGACCAGCCGGAGCCAGACAAGGAGCGGACCGACAACCCAAACCCCACGACGGACCCTACGGCGGCGAAGGCGGAGAAATCCCATCCGTCCGAGCCTACTTACGAGCGCAGCGGGAAAGCCGCCGAGGGTACGAGTGAGCCGGAGCGAAAATCCGTCCGGCAGAAATTAAAGGAAATCAAGTCCGCTCACAGGGAGGAAACGGAACTCAAGCGCGAACCGGACAAAGAACAGGCCAAATCCGCCAAGCCGCCTGCCAAATCAGGCCAACAGAAATCCAAAAGCAAAAAATCAAAACCGAAAGAGAGGTAAATCCAGATGAGCAATTTTGACGATCTTTTCCGGCAGGAAGAAGGCCAAGCCCCGCGCATAAGCGACCAGCCCTTTGACAAGGAGGCCTGGGCGCAGAAAAAGCAGGAGCAGCGGGAAACGGTGTACACCCTGATCGATGAAACGGCGACAGCCGTGGCACAGGACGGAGATACCTTCCAAAAGTATCTGGACGTGCAAAGCCGCTTTGACCGTTACAGTGTTTCCAACGCCCTGCTTATCCTTGCACAGCGGCCCAATGCCACAGTCATTAAAGATTTTGATACCTGGAAGGACCAGGGCGCGTACATCCGCAAGAAGGAATCCGGCTTTTACATCATCGAGCCGGGCGAGGAATATCAACGCGAGGACGGTTCCACCGGCATCAGCTACAACCCCAAAAAGATGTTCGACATTTCCCAAACCGGAAACAGCCGTAAACGGGAAACCCCCGTTTACCCCGACGAACGCACCCGCATCAAGGCGCTGCTGGCTCACGCCCCCGTACCTGTCCGTATCAGCGATACGCTGCCAAGCGGCGTGAACGCCTTGTACCAGCCGGATACGCGGGAAATCCAAATCCGGCGCGGCCTGGACGCCAATCATATTTTCCGCGCCCTTGCCCAGGAACTGGCCCAGGCGGAAATGGACAAAGGCGACGGGAGCTACAACCGTTCCGAGCAGGGCTTCCACGCCTATTGCACGTCGTATATGCTCTGCAAGCAGTACGGCGTGGAAACGAACGGCTTTTACCACTTCGAGGGCGTTCCCCAAAGGCTGGAGACTTTGGAGCCGCAGGAGATCCGCGCCGAGCTTACCGCCATCAAGGAAGCGGCGGGCGAAATCTCCGGCCGGATGAACCGGATGCTTAACCAGCAGCGGCAGCAAAAACGGCAGGAGTCAGAACGTTAGGAGGGATTGTCCATGAAGGAAGAAGAAAGAGTGCTGACCCTGGACAATTACGAATACGGCGTGGTGGTGAACGCCTTGAACGAGCTGCGAAACGACCTGATTAAAGAGGAACGCCCCACCGACGCCGTGGACGAACTGCTTCTGAAAACCATTGACGCCCCGAGCAAAAAGCAGAAGCGCAGGGACCACGATGAATCGCGCTGAAACCGCCAAGAGCAATCTCATTCTCTGGGCGGTTTTTTTAATTCCGGTGGTGTGGGCGGCCTTGTTGGTCGCCCCCTCCCTTTCCGGCGGACTGCCTGAAATCCTGAAAAACCTCACGGCGGCGATGAACGACCCATTTCATATCCGATGGACGGATAATTCGCTCAAGTGCGTTTTGCTCTTTATCGCCGCCTACGGCATGGGCATCGGGATTTACCTGTCCACCAAGCGCAATTACCGGCACCGGGAGGAACACGGCAGCGCCCGCTGGGGCGGCGCGGCGGCTGTCGATAAGAGATACCGGGACAAGAATCCGCCAAAGAATAAAATTCTAACACAAAACGTCCGCATCGGGCTGGATGGCAGAAAGCACCGGCGCAACCTGAATGTCCTGGTGGTGGGCGGCTCCGGCTCCGGCAAGACCAGGTTTTACGCGAAACCAAACGTCATGCAGGCCAACACCTCTTTTGTGATCCTCGACCCCAAGGGAGAGATTTTAAGGGATACCGGAAACCTGCTCAAAGCCAAGGGCTATGACATCAAGGTGCTGGATTTAATCAACATGCAACTCTCCCACTGCTACAATCCCTTTACTTATTTGCAGGACGATAAAGACGTGCTTAAACTCGTCACCAACCTGATCCGCAACACCACCCCCAAGGGCAGCAATACCAACGACCCCTTTTGGGAACGCTCCGAAACCGCGCTGCTGGAAGCACTTATCCTCTACCTGCTCTACGAAGCGCCGGAGGATGAGCGAAACTTCCCGATGGTCATGGAGATGATCGCCGCCGCCGAGGTGCGGGAAGAGGATGAAACCTACCAAAGCCCCCTGGATGAACTGTTTGAGCGGCTGGCCATGCGGGAGCCGGAGCATCTGGCGGTCAAGCAGTACAACATCTTCAAGCTGGCGGCGGGAAAGACGGCCAAAAGCATTCTCATCAGCCTGGGCGTCCGGCTGGAAAAGTTCAACCTGTCCACCATTGCCGGAATTACTACGGTGGATGAAATGGAACTGCCCGCCATGGGGGAGAAAAAGACGGCCCTGTTTGCCGTGATCCCCGACAACGACAGCAGCTTCAATTTCATCGTGGGGATGCTCTACACCCAGCTTTTCCAGCAGCTTTACTACCTGGCCGACCATGTTTACGGCGGCAGGCTGCCCCTGCATGTTCATTTCGTGATGGACGAATTCAGCAATGTCGCCCTGCCGGATGAATTCGACAAGCTCCTTTCCACCATGCGCAGCCGGGAGGTCAGCGTCTCCATCATCCTGCAAAACCTGGCTCAGTTAAAGGCCCTGTTCAAAGACACCTGGGAGTCCATCGTCGGCAACTGCGACGAATTTTTGTATTTAGGCGGCAATGAGCAAAGCACCCACAAGTATGTGTCCGAGCTTTTAGGCAAGGAAACAATCGACCTGAACACCTACGGGCAGAGCAAGGGCAGGAACGGCAGCTACTCCACCAATTTTCAGTTGTCGGGCCGGGAGCTTTTGACCCCCGACGAGGTGCGGATGCTGGACAACCGCTACACCCTGCTGTTTATCCGGGGCGAGCACGCTGTCATGGACGACAAGTACGATATTCTCAAACACCCGAATTTAAAGCTGACGGTTGACGGCGGCGGCCAACCCTTCCGGCACGGCACCACGGAACACGCCATGGACTGGAAAGCCGTGGTTTTAAAGGAAGGAGGCGATTACGAGCTTCTCGCCGAGGAAGAACTCGAAAGCCTGTCCCCATCATAAAAACGAGGAGGAATGATACTGATGAAAATGTTTGGAAAAACCAAAAGGGTTTTTGCCGTTTGCTGCGCACTGGTGCTGCTGCTGACCCTTTTCGCCGTCCCCGCTTACGCGGTCAACGACCCCCTTCAGGTGATCAACAACCTGTCCGAATTTATCTTCGGGCTTATCCGCGCCATCGGGATGATACTGCTGGGTTTCGGTATCGTGCAGATCGGCCTGTCGCTGAAATCCCACGACCCCAGCCAGCGGGCCAACGGCTTCCTGACCCTGGCGGGCGGCGTCATCATCACCTTTGCCAAGGAAATCCTTAATCTCATCACAGGAGGTTAATCGTTATGTTTAACAAATTCCCGATCACCGAAAAAATGCACATTCATTCCCTGGGCGGCGAACTGCGGGAAGCCGACATCCTGGGGAGGCTGGGCGACAACGATTATCTTGCCGAGTATAACGGCGTCAAGTGCCATGCCGTCTACAACCCGTTTGTCAATCATTTCTATGTGGATGACAAGTATGGCGTCATCAAAGACAAAAAGCCCGGCAGGGACGCACCATGCCGGTAACGATCACAGAAGCAAAGCCCGCGTTTCAAGCGCGGGCTTTGTCTTGGAAACGAGGTGAGTTTATTTGGAAAGCGGCAACTGGGTGATTGAGAACCTGAACAACGCCCTGGGAACCTGGAACGAAAAGCTGGCGGAAATCTGGCAGCTTGTCACCCAGTCCCCCACGGAATTCCGCGGCGGCGGCATCTGGGACGTCATTACCAATATCCACGGCGCGTTGCAGGCCATCGGCCTGGCCCTGCTGGTATTGTTTTTTGTGATCGGTGTGGTGAAGACCTGCGGCAGCTTTGCGGAGGTGAAAAAACCGGAACACGCCCTGAAGCTGTTCATCCGCTTTGCTTTGGCTAAAGGTGTTGTGACCTACGGGCTGGAGCTGATGATGGCGTTATTTACCATTGCCCAAGGGATCATTTCCACCATCATGAGCAGCGCGGGCTTCGGCACCACCAGCCAAGCCGTTTTACCGCAGGCCATCGTAAAGGCCGTTGAGGAGTGCAGCTTCTTGGCGAGCATTCCCCTGTGGGCGGTGACGATCATCGGCAGCTTGTTCATCACGGTGCTGTCCTTCATCATGATCCTGTCGGTGTACGGACGTTTTTTTAAATTGTTCTTATATACCGCCATTGCCCCCGTGCCTCTGGCCTCCTTTGCCGGGGAGCCGAGCCAGAGCATCGGCAAAGCTTTCCTCAAAAGCTATGCCGCCGTCTGCCTGGAGGGCGTCATCATCGTCCTGGCCTGCGTCATCTTTTCCGTCTTTGCGGCCTCCCCCCCGGTAGTGGACGCCAGTGCCAGCGCAGTGACGATGGTGTGGAGCTATATCGGAGAGTTGATTTTCAACATGCTGATACTGGTCGGCGCGGTGAAGATGGCCGACCGGGTGGTGCGAGAGATGATGGGATTATAATTTTTTGATTGGAGGAAAACAAAATGAGTAATAAAGCGATTTCAAGCAGCGATCCAAATGCTCTGGAAAAGCTGAGCGCGAAGCTGGAAGCCTGCGAGAAACGGCAGGCGAATATGAAAGAGCTCAACGCCTATTACCGGAAGCTCGGCACTTGCAAGGGCTGCCCCGGTGTATCGGACGAGATGGCCGCGAAAATAGATGCGAAAATCGAAAGCTCGTCTTATTCCTGGGATAAGCAGCCGTTTTCAAGCTATGAGCTGACAAACAACAATTCCGAGATAAAACGGATAAAGCAGCGTATCAATGAGCTTGAAAAACATCGGGATGTCGGTTTTGTCGGATGGAAGTTTGAGGGTGGCGAGGCGGTAGTCAACAATGACATCAATCGCCTGCAACTGTTTTTTGACGAGAGGCCGGATAAAGAAAGATGTTCCGTTTTGAAGCGCAAGGGCTTTCATTGGTCGCCGCGAGAGGGCACATGGCAGCGGCAGCTTAACGACAATGCCATCTATGCCGTGAACTATGTCGATTTTGTCAAGCCCCTTGACGGCAGGAGACCGAGCGATTTACAGCCGAAAGCTCCGCAGCGGGATACCGGGGCGCGGTGATAACGACAGATAATGTGGCGCGTGAAGTGATGGGGATTATAAAAAAGGATACCGGACATGAAAATCCGGTATCCTCATATATCCTTGAACTGAACGCCATCCCCATAAACAACAGGTTCCTCTGTTCTTGGGTCAAGCAAATCCCCCTGCTCGTTAAACTGAATTTTGTCAAGAGGTACGCCCATCTCTCTTGCCCGCCGGATCTGCCAGGCGACATCATCTTCAAGGTATTTCTCGTCCCGTTTGCGCCGTATCGCCTTTATAAGAGACACAATCCAGCTTAACACGGTCAGGCCGAGCAACGAGAAAAGGATAATGAACGCTAAAGTCTCATTTCCCCCCGCCCACTTGTTCAGCACGGTGCTGAAAAGCAGGAAGCAAAGGACGGGAATCGTCAGCCGGAGCTTTCCTGCTACTTTGAAGATAAAAGAAAGGATGAGCAATCCCACCGTAAGGCAAAGAGAAATGATTGCCGCGCTTGGCATAATGGGCACTCCTTTCCACATAATCCGTATATTTCCCATTATATCACGCGGCGCAAATATATAAATAAGACCGGAAAATCGACGCAATTTTGAACATGAAGTTTAGCAGGAGCATCAACAGGAAGATGAAAATAGATGCGTACAGCACAAGCAAACCCTCCTTTCTTACGCCTATTATCGCGCATCAAGGAAGGAATGGAAGTGTACCGTACGGATGATAGCACACTACTCTTTTACCGCTTTTTCCCTAACAATTCTTCAACAGAAATATCCAATGCTTTCGCGATCGCAACGATCTCATAATCCTGAACAAGACGGTATTGTCCTTCAAGGCGAGAAAGACTCGTGGGGCTGATGTCCAAGCCCACGGTTTGCAGTTTAGCGAGAAAATCCTTCTGCTTTATTTTCCTTGCCTTCCGAAGGGCAACAACCTTGGCTCCGATCATGTTTTTGTTGCCGGGCGGGTTCTTTCGTGGTTTCATAACCTTCGCACCTCACTGTTCTTCCCATCAATTTTATGTGAGGGCACGATGGTTTTAATGCGAATATCGCATTAAAATAAAAAAATAAGTCGATATTCGCAGTAAAATTGAAAGGGGTTTGACATAAAGATGAAGGAAAAAATCTGTTGTTTTGTGGTACACAGGCACATCAAGCCGTATTATGACGATTCCATTTTTATCCAGATTAAAATCAGGCAAAGGAGATTTCAGCCATGAAAAAGGCATCTCTCAATGAAAAGCTGGAAAAAGAGAAGGAAAAACTCAACAGGCTTGCGGATGAAGCCTTGAAAAACGGTATCCCCCTCACCCAGGATGAGGCGTTTATGGCGCAGAACCGCAAGATTGACGAATTGGTAGTCAAGATAATTAAGGAGCAAGAACGGCACAGAAAAAAACAGCGGGAACGATAAGGCAACTGATCTGCTGGCGCTTCGTTAAGAGGCGCTATTTTTTATGGAGGTGATTGAATTTTGGAAGTCAAGATCAACCGGGAAATCCGGGATTACACGGAAAGCATGTTTTTTGGACTGTCCCTGCGGCAGTTCATTTTTTCTGTCCTGGCCGTCATCGTGGCCGTGGGCATCTACTTCGGCCTAAGAAATTTTTTCGGCACGGAAACCTTAAGCTGGATGTGCATTTTGGGGGCCGCCCCCTTTGCCGCCCTCGGCTTTATTCAATACCACGGCATGACGGCGGAGCAGTTTTTGTGGGCCTATGTCAAGTCGGAATTTCTCCTGCCCAAGCGCCTGACCTTTCACCCGACCAACATCTATTACGAAGCCCTGAAACACACCATTGATAAGCACGAAAAGGAGGCATGGAAACGCCGTGATTAAAACTCTGCAAAAAATCATGAAGCAGGACAAGGAAAGGTTTATCGTCCCCAAAGGCGTGCAGCAGGCCATCCCTATCTGCGCCATCTGGCCGGAGGGGATTTTTCAGGTAGGGAACAAGTTTTCCAGGACCTTTCGCTTTGAGGACATCAATTACGCCGTGGCCTCCAAGGAGGACAAGGAAGCTATGTTTCTGTCCTACTCGGAGCTTTTGAATTCCTTTGACAGCGGCGCGACCACCAAAATCACCATCAACAACCGCCGCCTGAATAAGACGGACTTTGAAAACTCCATTTTGATACCCCTCCGGGAGGACGGGCTGGACGACTATCGGATGGAATACAACCGGATGCTGCTGGACAAGGCCACCGGCGCAAACAGCATTGTACAGGACAAATACGTCACCGTGTCCGTGGCGAAAAAAAGCGCCGAGGAAGCGCGGAACTACTTTTCCCGCATCGGCACGGACCTGATTACCCACTTTTCCCACCTGGGTTCCAGGTGCGCGGAGCTGAACGCCACCGACCGCCTGAGAATCCTGCACGACTTTTTCCGCTCCGGCGAGGAAACGGATTTTCGTTTCGACCTGTCCGAAACTATGCGAAAGGGACATGACTTCAAAGACTATATCTGCCCCGACACCTTGGAGTTTGAGCGCGACTATTTCCGCATGGGCATCCGGTTCGGGCGCGTCATCTTCCTGCGGGAGTTTGCCAGCTTCATCAAGGACAGCATGGTGGCCGAACTTTGCGACTTAAACCGCAGCATGATGCTGTCCCTGGACATCATCCCCATCCCCACGGACGAGGCCGTGCGGGAGGTGGAAAACCGGCTGTTGGGCGTGGAAACCAACATCACCAACTGGCAGCGGCGGCAAAACCAAAACAACAACTTTTCCGCCGTCGTGCCCTACGACATGGAACAACAAAGGAAAGAGAGCAAAGAATTTCTGGACGATCTGACCACTCGCGACCAGCGCATGATGTTTGCCGTTTTGACGATGGTGCATATCGCGGACAGCAAGGAGCAGCTTGACAGTGACACGGAAACCCTGCTGACCACAGCCCGCAAGCATCTCTGCCAGTTTTCTACCCTGACCTATCAGCAGATGGACGGCCTGAACACGGCGCTGCCCTACGGCCTGCGCAAAATCCACGCCATCAGGACCCTGACCACCGAAAGTACGGCGGTGTTTATTCCCTTCCGGGCGCAGGAAATCGCCCATAGCGGCGGCATCTACTACGGGCAGAATGTTATCTCCAAGAACATGATTATTGCCAACCGGAAATTATTGCTGAACGGCAATTCTTTCATCCTGGGCGTTTCCGGCTCCGGCAAGTCGTTCACGGCCAAGCGGGAAATCGTCAACCAGATGCTTGCCAGTGACGACGACATCATCCTCATCGACCCGGAGCGCGAGTATTCGTCACTTGTCAAGGCGATGGGCGGCGAGATCATCCATATCTCCGCCACCTCGAAAAACCACATCAACGCGATGGATATGAACCGCGAATATGGCGACGGCACTAACCCGGTCATCCTGAAATCCGAATTCGTCCTGTCCCTGTGCGAGCAGTTGATGGGCGGGCAGAACCTGGGGGCGAAGCAGAAATCCCTGATCGACCGGTGCACGGCCAGCGTATACCGGAAATACCTGCAAAGCAATTTCAAGGGGAAAGCGCCCACCTTGCAGGACTTTCATGCGGAATTACTTAAGCAAGCGGAGCCGGAAGCCCAGGAAATTGCCCTGGCCATCGAGCTTTTTACCTCCGGCAGCCTGAATACCTTTGCCAAGCCGACCAACGTGGACGTGACCAGCCGCCTGGTCTGCTACGACATTTTGGATTTAGGCAAGCAGCTTCTTCCCATCGGGATGCTTGTCGTATTGGACAGCATCTTGAACCGCATCACCCAAAACCGGGCAAAGGGCAGAAACACCTTCATCATCATTGATGAAATATATCTCCTGTTCCAGCATGAATACAGCGCCAATTTCCTGTTCACCCTCTGGAAGCGTGTCCGCAAGTACGGCGCGTTTTGCACGGGGATTACCCAGAACGTGGACGATCTTTTGCAGAGCCACACGGCCCGGACCATGCTGGCCAACAGCGAATTCATTGTCATGCTCAACCAGGCCAGCACCGACCGCATGGAGCTTGCCAAGCTCCTGAACATTTCCGACCTCCAGCTTTCTTACATTACCAACGTGGACGCGGGCAACGGCCTCATTAAAGTGGGCAGTTCCCTGGTGCCCTTTACCGACCAATTCCCGCGCAATACCAAGCTCTATAGCCTAATGACCACCAAGCCGGGCGAACAGACCCAAGGCTGAATTAAGCTGCCAAACACCAACGGCTGGCCGTAATTTCCGGCCAGCCGTTCATTCATGATGTTAGGAGGAAAACACAATGGAATCTATCCAGTTTGCAGACAAAGAGCATAAGGCTTTTTTCTATCAAATGCTTGCCAAAACCCACAATAGCGACGCCTATCACCAGGCACTTTTTTATGCAATGGGAATCTGCGCGGAAACGAGACGCAATATCCATACCCTCTTTGATTTCCAGGAGGACGGCATCAGGCCGGAGGGCCTTGCGGCGGCGTGGCAGACAGGCGGAACCCGCCGTTTGTGCCGCCTGGCCTTCAACCTCTGGAACGGCTGGACGGAAGAAGGAAAAGAAAACCGTTCCACCCCCTACGAGCTGTTTGACTGCGGCTTTGCCCCCTACTTCTTCGAAGCCATCCGGCTGCGCTATCCCGAATATTGCCGGAGTTTGGAACGCACCGCGCCCCGGCTTTCCGAAAAGGCGCGGTAATAATCAGCGAAACTCTGAAAGGAGGTGGGCGCGTTGAAAGAAATCAAGACCAAATCCACCGTCAAGGATATTAAGGTGCTGGACAAAAGCCTCGATGTGACCCGCAGGGCGAAAAACGCCTTTATCCGCACCAAAGATCAGGCCGAGCAGACGCAGCGACCGGAACAAGATAGCTATGTGGAGTATGCCGAGGATAAGATAAAGGAAAATGTGAAAACGGTCGGCAATGAAGCTGTTCACACGATGGGGCGTCAGGGCAAAAAAACGGTTCAAAAAATTAAGGAACGCCGCAATCTTCCTTCGGACAGCCATCACGCCGATGCTGCCGACGGTCATGCGGCGGAGCAGACCTCCCGTTCCGAAAGCGGCAGTCCCCAAACGTGGAACGCCGCTTCCCTGCAAGGAAAGCAAGCTGCCTCGTCCAAGGCTGGAAAAACACCTGAACAGTACAATGCTCCTGTGCAGGCGAAGCAATCGACACAGCGAAAAGTCGCCCAATCCAAAGCAAAGGAAACGGTGAAACGAAAATATACCCTTTCCAAGCCCAACGAATTAGCGAAACGGCGATTCATCCAAAGCCGGGCGAAAGCACGGTTTTCTCTAAAAAGAGAAATGCGTGCGGCGGAAACCAAAACCGCACAGGCCATCCCAAGTCCCATCTATAGGCCGTTCGAAAAAACAATACAGCGCACCACTCCGCCAAACGCAAGTGGCACTGGCCGCACCGTCCGGAAATCTGCCCGGTCCGGCAGCAAAGCGGTAAAGGAAACTGCCAAGGGCACCATTAAAACGGCGCAAAAATCGGTCAAGACCGCCGGGCAAACCGCCAAGACCGGTACAAAAACCTCTCGGACGGCGGCTAAAGCCGCCCCCAAAATCGCGCAGGTAACCTCAAAAGCGGCGCAACAGGCAGCGCAGACGGCAAGGGCCACCGCTAAATTTACTATTCATATGGCGAAACTGACCGTCAAAGCCGCCGCCGCTCTGACCAAGAGCTTGATCGCTTTGGTGGGCTCAGGCGGGGCCGTCCTGGCCCTGTTCCTGATTATTATCGCCGTGGCTGCCTTGTTCGCGTCTCCCTTTGGCCTTCTCTTTTCCGATGAGAACAAGGATGCGGGGGTAACGCCCGTTTCCATCGTGATACAGGAAATAAACGAGGAATACAACCAGCGGATAGAGGACATCAAGAACGACAACACATGGGACACGCTGGATGTTCAGTACGTCGGCACCGGAGGCAGCCGGGGCAATATCTGGATAGACATTCTGGCCGTGTTCGCCGTTAAAACCGCCCTGACTGACGACGGCATGGATGTCGTCACCATCGACCAGACCCGTGTTGACCTCATCCGGGAAGTGTTTTGGGATATGACGGAAATTGACCACTGGATAGAAACCGTGGCGCATACCGACAGCGACGGGGGAACATGGTACGAGCGCGTTCTGCATATCATCATCACCCAGCGAACCGCAGGGGAGCAGGCGGAAATCTACCGCTTTAACGACGACCAGAGGGAAGTACTGGAGGACCTTCTGAGCGGCGACTACGACCGGTATTTTATAGCCTTGATCACGGGTTTGAGACACCTGGGAGACGGGACGGAGGTTATTGCGGAGGGCTTTTATATCTGGCCCAGCGCCGCCAGTGACTATGTAACTTCCTTTTTTGGTACCAGGCTGCATCCCATTTTGGGCATTTACAAAACCCACACCGGTATCGACATCGGGGCGGGATACGGAACGGCGATACTGGCTGCCGCGGACGGTGTGGTCACAACCGCAGCTTATGATGCGGGCGGCTACGGAAACTATATCATTATCGACCACGTCAACGGCAATAAGACCCTTTACGCCCACATGAGCCAAATGAGCGCCGCTGTCGGACAAACGGTGACGCAGGGCCAAACCATCGGTTTCGTAGGCAGCACGGGAATGTCCACAGGCCCGCATCTGCACTTTGAAATTTTTGTCGGCGGCACCAGGGTTGACCCCCTGCTGTATTTCTCCAATTATACGGCGGCATGGTAAGTGTTCGCTGATTAAATATGTTTGTATCTATGCTGGAGATGGCTAGGTGGAAGCTTCATACTCCCGTAGGCAGGTGGTTTACCGCACCTATTTGACGGGGATAAGCAGGTTCTCTATGGTAGGACTCATATAGCTACTGGCTTATCGAACCCTTAGAATCAGTTATAATGCAGTCTAACCTCTTCCTACAAACTAAGCATACAATTCATCTATTTGCTATGTTACCCTGAAATGCGGTTGTGCTCTATTGACAGATATGTGCCTGTGTAAAGTTTTTTTACACAAGCGTTTTTTGTCTAATTACTAAGAATTTTCGGTATGTTACACTGCATCATAAATTAAACGGTATGGAGGTAAAAGATGATGAACAAAATAACCAGTTCCGCAGGTACGAAGCTGGCCTATCCCGTATACAGGCAGAAGAAGGTCTGATTGCCTATTTACGGTCGAAGGACTTTTTTCTGTTTCAAAAGACATTCTTAAACGACCCTGTAAAAAATACTCATTGAGTTGTGGGTAGGTAAAGAAGTTGATGTTCGGAAATTTCTTAATGTTGCTTTCTTAAAGAATATCAAATTAGGAGTGGAAAAATGAGTACAGAATTATTTGCTATTCTAGGAATGTTATTAATAGGATTAATTGGAGTTGGCCTTATTCTGATAGGAAAAAGAAAAGGAGGCAAAAATCACTGGCGATTATAATCTTGAGAGTAAAAATATTTCCATGATACCAATGCCATTATTAACAATATTCGCTGGTTACTCCAATACGAATATTAAAGAAACGAGTTTGCTGGAAGCGTTAAAGCAACCATTGTTGCGCGCTAAAAGAGGTAATAGGATTGAAATATTTTCAGGCCATGCCTCTGCCTGGAAATGCTTTGCAATGGGTTCTTTGCAGGTGGAAGATGCTAAAACTATCACAATATCGGGGGTGAGTAAATGTCTGTAAAGATTATAACCGACAGTTCCAGTGATTTGCCTGCGGATCTATTAAGGAAGTTCAACATTGAAATGATTCCATTAAAAGTAAGCTGTTGAAAACAGTGAGACTTATTTAGACCACTTGGAATTGAGCCCGGCTTCATTTGTGGAAAAGATGCGTACCTTTAAGACTAGCAGAATATTAGAATAAAAAATGCAGGAGAAAGTTATGTGCGCAGCAAAACGTGCCCCTTTTATAAAAAGAAATGGCAGAATTGATACAGATAGCCCTACGGAAACAAAGGTCGACAGTCATCAAAATGAACCCGCTCCAATTGAAACTAATTCGAAAGCCTATATAGATTCCACAAGAATTCCATATAAAAAACTTGAAATAATCGCCGAGCTGCTTAAGTAATTCAGTCTCAGTGCAAGGTTTTATATGCTGGAAGCCGTCTAATATTTAATGGAGATAAAGAATAAAGGGTTAGAGAGACAAGAAGTTGCTAAATAAAGGAGGTGTAGGGTGTATCCCGAACTGGACACCTGTTGACATCCAATTCAGCGTCCAGCATGGGCTTAAATAGGGGCCTTTACTTAAATAGTACGGCTTTCCTAATTATCTGCATTTAAAATACTCCTTTTCTACTTTGACTGGCGAAAATTTGCTAATCATTTACCTGAGGCTTTGCTACGTATTGCTTTTTGCTGGTTCGTTTTATCCTAAATCGCTCAGGAATGAACCGTATGCTTTGCCTATTAACAGCCTTTTGTTTAATGAAGTACGCATACCGGTTGATTTCATCCATTTTCGGTAAGGCGCATCTCCCAAGCAGGTATTACGATTCGGCTATCGCGTTCGTCAACCGTAACAATAAAAATTCCCCGGTATCTGATTTCCCTGCAAGTATTCCGGTTATGCAATCTATTACCGACAACCTTCCTCCTTTTAGCAATATCCTCAATAATGCAGGTAATTGTTTTATCAGAGGAGGAATAATCGAAAAGCCTTTCTCGATATCTCTTTACCGCATATTTTGTAACGTGAATCTGCATATTGATCTTCACCGCCTTCGCTACTGTGGCTATAAGTATTTGATGACATAACAAACGTTTATCCTAGATGATAGCCACCAGGGGCAACATTTGGTTAATTACAAGTTTCATATGAAAGAGAGGTTGACCCGTTATCCATTTGAATTTTGGGGCAACCTCTTTTATGATACCTTGCTATGAATTGCATCGGTTCTACCTGAAAACCGAAAGGGTTATCACCCCTGTACTTTGGCTTACTTCTTCGGTTTCGAGTTCTTCCGTGATTGTCACCATCCTTTAATGAGCATGGAAGGTATATGACAGATCACCGACCACGACAATAGGCTTTTAGCCTCCCACATCTCCTGGGGCCTCAGATGTATTGTCGCCGGCATAGTTCCCATCATTTTGCCCTTCGTAACCAGATCATCACCTTTACACTCAACGGATACGATTTCCATCATAACATTGCCGTATACATCATATAGTCTCATGCTTTCAGCCATCCTCTTTACCGTTTCTTCATGACAACACTACTGTTTGGCAGCATTTCTCTTCACAAAGATCTAGGCAATCACTTTATCGAAGTCAATGCCCAAGTCGTTCATAAGCACCTGGACCGTAGCCCGGCCTCCTCCAGCAATGCATCCGCCTGGATGAGTTCCTTGCCCGGATAAATACAGACCCTCAACCGGAGTACGATATTGACCTAATTCAGGTATTGGTCTGTAAGAGAAAAACTGAGACATAAAGGCACCCGCCCCCAAAATTGAACCATTTACCAGGTTGGGATTCCACCGCGCGAAATCAAGTGGTGAAAAGATTTTCCGTGCAAGAATGTTTTCCGGACCCATATTGGAATTCCAAAGAAAATGCCTATTTATGCAGTTTTTGCAGGTTTACTTTGCATAATTACTTTCTTCGCATAAGGTGGGCCATAAAGTCCACTCTGTGCAAACGTCCTGCTGAACGAACTGGACTGGGAACTTGAACGGAGAGGGCACAGATTCGAAACGATTGCCAGCAACCTGCTGGGTTACTTGACAGTGGACAAAAAATTATGATAAACTTAGGACGTACGTACGACCAATAATTTGGAGGTGCATCATGCAGCAAAAAACTGATAAAACAAACCCATCTGAGAAAATCCTTATAACGGCCTTTGAATGTCTTTCTACAAGAGGCTATGCCAATGTATCCATGCGAAATATTGCCGAGGAAGCCGGAGTCGCGTTAAGCCAACTGACATACTACTATAAGAATAAAGAAAAATTATTCATTGAAGTTATCAATATGATGACACTCCAATATTTACATGAAATAGAAGGAAATTTAGAATCTGTCACGGGTGAGAAAGAAAAGCTCATGTCCCTCGTGAGGTTCTTTAAGGAACTGATCAGGGATAAACCAAAACTTTTGAAACTTTTTATTGATTTTATAGCACAGGCTTTATGGATTCCGTCTTTTAGAGAACAACTGGACAGCTTATTTCGTGAGTTAACGGAGATTATTGAAAGAAACCTCTTGACCGACCCGAAAATCAAGAAAAGATATCTTGAATATTCTCCCCAAACGGTAGCTAAATTAATTCTTGGCGCCTTGCTCGGAACCTCCATTCAAATAATACTCGGCTCCGACCAGGGCAGTGCCTTTGAATCCTTAAATTTGGCAGAAAGTCTATTAAATTAAGAAGGAGTGGATGGAATGTCAAACGCATTTGAAAAGTCATTTAACATAGGGTTAGGGCTTCTCTTGTATTCACGGGAAAAAGTGGAAGAATTGGTGGAGGAATTGGTTGGCAAAGGCGAGGTGGCCAAAAAAGACGCCCGGCAGTTTGCGAGTGAGCTTATGCAAAGAGGCGAAGAGCAGAGAGAAGAACTGAAAAAGCTGATTCAGAGTGAGGTCACCAAGGCCCTGGATCATGCAAATGTGGCGAGAAAAGAAGACCTTATTACAAAAGATGAAATCAGAGAAATTGTCAGAGAACAAATGCAGCAAATACTCCGGGAACAAGGATGCTTCAAAAACGAGGGCACAAAGTAAAGGGATAAATGTTTAGAGTGCCGGAAAGTAGTAGGCTCAGGAAAGAGAGCAAATCAATCTAAATATGCTTTTGCATGTGATGAAACGATAGGAATGCCTCTTTTCCCCTCTGCTTAAATAGTGCGGAATCGCAGGATAGAGTTGATATGATGGGTTACAGGCGCGTTCGTGCCAGAAGGTATAAAGAAATTATCGCTGTTTTTACAAAACATGGTTTCGGATTGCTTGTGAAGCAACTTAGGCTCCATTATTCTTTAAGGCCCAAAGATAGAATTTTAGATGCCGGAACTGCACCTTCCAAGGCCGGAGCTTCAGCAGGAAGAAGGCTGAAGATGGCCTTGGAAGAACTGGGTCCGACGTTTGTTAAACTGGGACAAATTCTAAGCATACGACGGGATATTTTTCCGGCTGATATTATTGAAGAGCTTAAAAAGCTGCAAGACTCGGTGCGGCCGTTTCCTTTTTCTGAGGTAAAGACGCTCATTGAAACGGAATTTAATGACACGCTGGGAAATATCTTTAAAGAATTTGACGAGGAGCCTGTAGCCGCGGCATCCATATCCCAAGTCCATCGCGCCAGACTGATTTCGGGGAAGCAGGTGGCCGTAAAGGTCCAGAGGCCGGAAATAGAAAGACTCATAGATCTGGACTTAGACATTCTGAAAGATATGGCGCATTTTCTCGACCATCACACAAAATACGGGGAGATTTATGATTTTGGCGGCATGGTGGCGGATTTTGAAAACACGCTTAAAAATGAGCTGGATTTTACCAAAGAAGGTGAAAACGCGGATACCTTCAGGCTTAATCTCAGCCGGGACGAAGGCGTAACAGTCCCAGAAGTGAAGTGGATATATACGACAAAGCGGGTTCTCACCATGGAGTATTTTGAAGGCATCAAGATCAGCGATTCTGCCACCTTGGATCTGGCGGGCATTAACCGGAGAAAGATCGCCGAGAGGCTTGCCGCATCCATATGCAATCAAATTCTCAGAGACGGTTTTTTCCACGCGGATCCGCATCCGGGCAATATTCAGGTCATGCCGGGTGGCACCATCATATTTCTTGATTTGGGGATGGTAGGCTGCCTCAACGAATCCCGGAAAAGAGCGATTTCAAATTTTTTTATCGGGGTTGCCTTCAAAGACAGTCGAATGGTGGTCAACTCCATTTTTGCTATGGAGGCCGCAACTGCTCGAAGTAATGTGAAGAGCTTTGAAAAAGACGTTGATGCACTGATCGAAAAGTACCTTACGATGCAGATGAAAGAGATGAAGCTTGATAAGCTGCTCCAGGAAATCTTTCATATTGCGTTTTTGAACCATGTAAAAACACCCCGTGAATTTGCTTTGCTTTCCAAGACGATAACAACTCTTCAAGGATTGTTGGAAAAACTGGCCCCGGATCTTAACGCTCTTGTTATTGCGGAGCCTATCGCTAAAAAGCTGCATTATCAGTCGTTTTCAGCCGAGAAAATGGGAAGCGGAATAAAAAAGAGCTTATTTGATTACTGGAATCTGTTGAGCGAATTCCCGACCGCAATGCAAACCCTTCTGCATAAAGCGGCAGATGCAGACTTTGCCGTTCAATTTGAGATAAAAGAGATGGATAAGCTTCAAAGGCGATTGGAACGAATTTTTAACAGAATATCCTTCAGCGTGATCTTGCTTGCCGTAAGCATTATCATTGCCGGAGTCCTGATAAGCTCCGGCCTTAATGCAAATATAAGCAGCGAAATGTATCTTTTTAATATGACAGTATTAAAAATCGGATTGGCATCGGCTGCGATTATTGTTTTGGGACTGGTGATTTCTATGCTCAGGTCAAGGCACTGAAAAATAACACGTAAAAGGAGCAATGACAGATGATCGGCTGGATCATTTCAAAATTAAGACTGGAACCGGATTCCTTCGCTGATATGGAATATTTGGACTGTATACGCGAACTGATTGGCCATGAAATGGTCAGGTCTATGAAAAATTATATACAACACAGCGATATTGATTGTTTAGAGCATAGTCTTTATGTGTCGTACAGCAGCTATCTGGTTTGCAGGAGAATGGGGCTTGACTATCGTTCGGCGGCCAGAGGAGGATTGCTGCACGATTTTTTTCTCTACGACTGGCATATTGAAAAGCCGGATAGAGGGCTACATGGCTTTGCGCATCCCCGCATTGCGCTGCGGAATGCTAATCAGTATTTTCATTTGAACGAACTGGAACAGGATATTATCAGTAGGCACATGTGGCCTTTGACAGTAACACCGCCTAAATATAAGGAAACCTGCATTGTAATCGCGACAGATAAATATTGTGCGTTGATGGAGATTTTTGATTTTGGAAAAAGAAAGAATGTGCATAGGCTGCAAAATTTACTGTTTTATTAGGCGCTTTTCTTAGGAAAGGAACAGAAAAATTATGTTTGATGTTATTGCAATCCCCTATACTGGATTATCGGGAATGTCTATCAAATTGCACAGCAAATGTTTATGAATAAATTTGTGATAAAAAAGCCTCCGAATTCAAGCGCAGCGAATAAAGCAGTGAAGGAAAGGACAATCGAGGGTGGATAATCTCTTGGAGCACATCACCGATCCGGGCGACATAAAAGGATTGAAGCCGGATCAATTAAGACAATTGGCGGACGAGAGCAGAGCGTATCTGATAGAAACCCTATCCGGGGCAGGGGGTCACCTGGCTTCCAATTTGGGCGTGGTTGAGCTATCGCCATCAGATACCCCAAAGGAAACGGCGCGGCGTTATTGGCGAAAACGCGGGAGCCCGTCCGCTTCCATAAAGGGATCAGGCTTTGCGCGGGCAACGATATTACCATCGTCGCGGCTGGGAAAATGATGGAAACCTCCCTGAGTATCGCAATGGCGCTGAAAAGCAGAGGCGTTTACGCTGATGTAATCAATGCGCGGTTTGTAAAACCTCTGGACGAGGAATTGATTATCGACTCCGTCATGAGGATAAAAAAGGCGGTAACGATAGAGGATCACAGCATCGTTTCGGGCCTTGGAAGCAGTGTTCTGCAAATGTTGAACCGGCATGGGCTTAAAACTGACATAAAATTGTTCGGTTTTCCGGATCGGTTTATCGAGCAGGGCAAAAAAAACGAGCTGTTAAAGCTGTATAAGCTTGATGCGGATTCATTGATCCGGGAAATCACAGCGTTTTAAGGACAAACAAGTAGATTATCATAGTAAGGATTGCGGTCATGCAGTAGCGGATAAAAAGAAATCGCCGGCATGTGATATACGTGATGTCAGGCTTGGAGAGAGGAGGTTTGTCATGTCGGATTCAAACATTACAAAGCTGGCCCTTGCCAATTCCTTAAAGGGACTGATGGCAAAAAAAGCCTTCAGCAAAATCTGCGTGAGCGACATTGTAAATGATTGTGGCCTGACAAGACAGGCTTTCTATTATCATTTCAAGGATAAATACGACCTCATGAACTGGATTTATTATACGGAAACCGCCCGTTTTATGAGCTCCTATAGCACGGTGGAGCATTGGATGGATGGTCTGACGGATTTGTGTAATTATATGCGGCAAAATAAGACGTTTTATATTAACGCTCTTAACACAACCGGACAAAACTCTTTTCAGGAATATCTGCATAATTACATTCGCGATATTTCGATATCTGTAATAGAGAACATCAAAAACACAGAATTTGAAGAAGAAAAATGGGGATTTATTGTCGAATTTATTTCCACTGCTCTTGTCGACCTGATTGTGCGGTGGGCCAACAATGGCATGAAAGATGATCCGGCAGAGTATGTAATGAAAATGCGCAGCTTATTTGACGGAAGCATTCTTTGTGAACTGGAAAGCCAAAGCGAAGAGATATCCACGGAAAATCCGACTAACCCGGGATAAATATTATGGCAGCCCATTATTTTTAATTTGTCGATAATTAGATTTTAGCAGTGTGAAAAATGCGCTGCCTGTAAAGCATTCCGAACTGAAATTGGAGCAAGTAGTATGAAAAACATATTTGATTACACCATAGAAGAAAGTGATACTTTTGATAATAGAAAATTCAACACGGTTGACAGCCTGGTTTTATCCCAATTGGCGTATCTGCGTTTTGATAGGTTCGTACTCAGTCTATCTGATACCGCGACGCCGGTGAGCATAAAAGAAATAGCAAGCAGGGAAAACCTGGATATGCTGTTTAGTGATACATGGAACAGCAAAAACAACCGGCGTCTATTCTTTGCGCTGGCTAACAGTTCAAGGTTTCGTGACATGAAAGTGGCTTTTTATGTCAATAAAATAGATAACAAGACTGAGAAGCAGTTCTCAGCCATTACGTTTTTACTGGACGACGGTTCAGCCTATATCGCTTATCGCGGAACCGATTCAACCTTTATTGGATGGAAAGAGGATTTTAACATGGCATTCATCAGCCCCGTTCCCTCCCAGGAAGAAGGCGTCGCCTACCTGAATGCCGTTGCCGACAGAATTTCATGCCAACTAAAAATTGGCGGACACTCAAAAGGAGGAAATATTGCGGTCTATTCCTCGATAAAATGTCGCCCGCCCGTTCAAAAGAGGATCACGCATGTCTTTAGCCATGATGGACCCGGATTCAGGGATGAAGTTTTTCAATGCCACGAGTATTTAATTATAAAAGACCGAATCAATAAAACCTTGCCTCAGTCATCCATAATCGGAATGCTATTGCAGCATCAGGAACAGTATTCTGTGGTTAAAAGCAATCGTATCTGGTTCATGCAGCATGATCCTTTTTCGTGGCTAGTTGACGGCAGCGATTTTCAATATGTTCAATCGGTTAAAAAAAGCGCACTTTATATGAATGGGACGCTAAACCAATGGGTTAACTCCTTTGACGACCAAAAACGGGAGTTGTTTGTCAATACTCTTTTTCAGATTATCCAAGCAACAAATGCCACAACATTTTATGATCTGACAGGAGATTGGCCCCAAAAGGCTGTTGCCGTGCTTGGCGCAATCAGAGATATTGACGATGAGACAAGGAAGTTTGTTTTTCAAACCATAAGGGCGCTGTTTGCTCTGGCTGTGAAAAATATACGAGAGATAAGCTCGGAGAATAGACAATAAGCCTTAAAAACCGTCAAACATGATCAGCAGCTTGTGCAGGGCTGCGTGCTCTGAAGTATTTCAAGAAGCGATTTTATAAGCTCATCTTTTGCTTTGATATATTCACAATAGACATTTTCCGCCAGGCTAATCGCCATGTAACCACTGCCGGAGAGGATTTTTTCACTGATAACCCGCATATCCCGGAACCATTCCAGCGTAATCAAAGGCTGGCCGTTTTCCCCTCTGACATTGCACGCAAAGGTATATACGGAGTCCTTGCACGTATCCGAAACGCCGTTTTCGGCGATATATACGCCGAACAGATTGCCGAGGCGGATCGCGGAGTGGATATATTCCGGAGTGGTCAATCGCTTCATAGTATCCTCATTATAGCTTACATGGAACCCATACAGGCAGCGGTTCTGTTTTAATAACCGGAAGGCGTTTTTATCACTTCCACAGCTGAAATCCGTACCCATTATCTGTACGGAAATCATCGTGTTGGGGATTTTGCCGAGAGACTCGGCAGTTTGCTCCGAAATTAAGCCGGAAGATACTTTCAATATGAACAGACATTCATCAAACCGTTTGGCGATTTCACATATGGCTGGTATATCATTCTTTTCGTGCGGACAAGCGATATAGCTGTGAATGCCCAGCTCCCGCCCTTCCCTTATGAAATGCTCCATCTGATGAAAAAAATCCGAACTGGATTCTTTAATATCAAAAATCAGAAGCCATGGAATAGGAACCCCCAAATAATCCTGTCTTTTTTTCAGCTTATTGGCCCCATATATCAGGCTGCTGTATCCCAGATTCAGACCGACTTTTTTTATCGTATCGTTGTTAACATCGGAAATTATTCTTTTAAGCAGCAAATTATAAGGATTCTTTGGATTGGCAATGACCTTTTTGGCGGCATCAAAAAACCATTTCTGATTTTCACTTGTTGAAAAAAGCAGGCCCAAATCAATCAGGTTTCTTATGCTGCGTCTTGTGTTGCTTTTCATATCTTCCATAGCTTTGCTGACAGCTATATTGATTGTCTGCCTTATCAGCCTATGCTGCAACTCCAACACCAAACAACTCCCTTCTAAATAATAAAGTGCATTTTTAATATACCCCAAAACGGAGATGTGCTCTATTGACAGATATTTGCCTGTGTAAAGTTTCTTTACACAAGCTGTTTTTGTCTAATTACTCAAAATATGCTCTATGCTAAACTTCATCATAGAATAATTTGATTGGGGGCTGTACCATGAACAAACTTATCGGTTCTACAGGGATGAAGCTGGCATATACCTACTTAAATTCCAATCCTGAAAGGAATGTCCCAAAACTCATGGATTGGGTAGATCGTCTTGCTATAAACAATGTAATGGAAGGTCAGCGTAAGACGGTCCGCAAGATCATCGAAGATAAGGACAACAACTGGTATAAGCTGATTCTCAGTATGTGGACGGATGTTGATCCCGGGGTGCGGAAGGCGTTTTTCAATAACTTCATATTAAATGAAAACTTCATCGGATGGCCCATACAGGAGAAAAACCGTGAAAAGTACGGCTGTAACATACCATGGGCCATTTTGATGGACCCCACCTCGGCCTGCAACCTCAGATGCACAGGCTGCTGGGCAGCTGAATACGGAAACAAGATGTCCATGAGCTATGAGACACTGGATAGCGTCATTCAGCAGGGTAAGGAACTGGGGGTATATTTCTTCATCTATTCCGGCGGAGAGCCGCTTGTCCGCAAAACGGATATTATTCGTCTTTGTGAAAAGCACGGTGATTGCCAGTTTCTTGCGTTCACGAACGGTACGCTGATTGATGAGACGTTTGCCGACGAAATGCTGCGCGTCAAGAATTTCATACCTGCCATTAGCATTGAGGGTTTTGAAGACGCGACGGATTTCCGCCGTGGCCGGGGCACTTATCATGCGGTTATCCGCGCTATGGAGGTCCTTAAACGGAAAAAACTCGTCTTCGGCGCTTCTCTCTGCTATACGCGGTATAACACCGAGGTAATCGGCAGCGAAGAATTTTTCGATTTCTTGATCGACAAAGGGGTGAAATTTGCCTGGTTTTTCACCTATATGCCGGTGGGGGCAAATGCGGTGCCCGACTTGCTGGTAACTGCCGAACAGCGTGAATTTATGTATCACCAAATTCGTCACTTCCGCCAAATAAAGCCACTCTTCACCATGGATTTCTGGAACGACGGCGAATATGTGGACGGCTGCATCGCCGGCGGACGCAGGTATCTGCATATCAACGCCAACGGGGATATCGAGCCATGCGCGTTCATCCATTATTCGGACTCCAATATTCATGAAAAAACGCTTCTTAAGGCGCTGCAGTCTCCGCTGTTCATACAATACCACAGGAACCAACCCTTTAACGGCAACCACCTGCGGCCCTGCCCTCTTCTGGACAATCCGGGCAGACTGACGGCAATGGTGGAGGCGTCCGGTGCGACCTCGACTGATTTCGTCAAGCCGGAGGATGTGTACAGCTTGAGCGGTAAGTGTGTGGATACGGCTGAAAAATGGGCTGTGACCGCGGAAAGGCTGTGGGGTGAATCACACAACTGCGCCGGTTGCGTGCAATGCGGTGATAAGGCTCAAAAGGCCGTCGGGTGAAAGGAACCGGCGCTTTCCTCCAGTCTCGGAAACTCATTCTGGCGTGCGCTTGCCATAAAAGCGGTTGCCGTGAGGCAGGGAGCTTACTATGATAAACAATTTTATTATTTTCACTGATTCCGCATCGGACCTTCCGACAGAATTGATTGAAACCCATGGAATTTCTGTTTTACCTATGTATTTTGAAATAGACGGTAAAAGCTATCTTCATTATCCTGATGGCAGAGAACTTGGATATTCCAGATTTTATCAGATGCTTCGCTCCGGCATCATGGTCAAGACATCGCAGATTAACAGTTCGAAGTACCTGTACTGTTTTGAACCTGTATTAAAACGCGGTCTGGATATCCTCTACATATCTCTTTCTTCGGGATTAAGCGGCAATTATCAATCCTCGGCAATGGCCGCGAAGGAGTTGATGGAAAGGTATCCTGAGCGAAAAGTATACTGCATTGACTCGCGTTGCGGCAGCGTAGGACAGGGTATGCTTGTATACCACGCTGCGCTAAAAAAACATGAAGGTTTAGACATAGACGAATTGAAGGATTGGGTAGTTCAAAATCGTGATCACCTGTGTCTTTGGTTTACGGTGAATGACCTGAATCACTTAAAACGGGGAGGTAGATTAAGTGCTTTGTCAGCTGTCGTCGGTACTATACTTTCAGTGAAACCAATTCTTCATGTTGATAAGAATGGCCATCTTATCCTGAGAGGGAAAGTACGAGGACGCCGTAAGTCCCTTGTAGAGCTTGCCGACCGTATGGAAAAATTCTGTGTCAGCCCGGAGAAACAGACGATCTTTATCGCCCATGGAGACTGCATTAATGATGCAGGTATCCTTGCATCTATAGTTGAGCAAAGATTTGCACTAAAGAATGTAGCTGTCAGCTATGCCGGGCCAATTATTGGAGCGCATACCGGACCTGATGTGATGGTTTTGAGCTTCTTCGGCAGTGAAAAATAGCCTGAATAAAAGAGGATGAATCAATTGCTTATTTTATCAAAATACTTTTTATGGTTTATTGCATATAGCTTTGTGGGATGGGCCTATGAATCCGCAATTTGCTCAATAAGTGAACGAAGCCTTGTAAATCGCGGGTTTTTGAATGGCCCGTTATGTCCGGTTTATGGTTTTGGAGCTTTAGCCTCCATATTTATTTTGGATATGAGAATGGACAATATTTTTATTCTGTTTTTTTCCGGCATGCTTATAGCCTGTACGGTTGAATATATCACCGCGGTTTTGCTTGAAAAGCTGTTTGATGCGAAATGGTGGGACTATTCTAATTACCGCTTCAATATCCAAGGGCGTGTCTGTCTTCTAGGGGCCGTAGTTTTTGGTGTTCTCGCGGTGCTGCTTATCAAGTATATTCATCCGTTTGCCGGAGGTTTGATTGGCCAACTGCCTGCTTGGTGGCAGATTGTTTTATCAGTCGTTATTTTTATTTTTCTCATGCTGGATTTGTATATAACTGTGCGTCACCTTCTGGTTCTGAACTGCAGACTGAAAAAGATGCAATTGGCAATAAACCAATTTTTGAAGCAGTATGCACAACAGGCCGGAGAACTTAAAGAGTCTCTTATGAGCAAATTTGAAGAAAGTGATTTTTATAGCGAACGCATTAAAGCGTTAATTAGTTTAAGTCGGTTTCAGAATATAAGAATTATTAGGGCATTTCCAAGCTTACGATCCATCAACTATGATGATGCATGGCAAAAGCTTAAAAGCATTTTGTTAGGCTCTGATAGCAGGAATTAGAAATTTGCGTTTAAGGGGCTATATGCCCAAAGAGGGAAGATAGTATGAACTTACCAAACAAATTGACAATATTAAGAGTGATATTAATACCAGTTTTTATTATTTTTTTAACAAAAGAGTACTATTACATATCAGGAATCCTCTTTGTTGCAGCTTCTATTACAGATGCTCTGGATGGATATTTAGCAAGAAAGTACCATCTCATTACGGATTTCGGCAAGATAATCGATCCCCTGGCTGATAAGCTTTTGATTACATCAGCTTTGATTTGTTTAGTGCAACTAGGCAGTATTGCGGGATGGCTTGCCATAGTAATTCTGGCGCGAGAATTGGTTGTTACCAGCTTAAGATCTATTGCGGCTACAAAAGGAATAATCATTGTTGCAGAAAGATCGGGGAAAATCAAAACAGTACTGCAAATGTTGGCCCTGTCGGTTATTTTGTTGCGCAATTGGCCTTTTTCAATTTTTATCGATTTACCTATTGGAGATTATTTGCTTTGGCTTGCTGTAGGCATGACCTTATATTCAGGAATTGAATATATTCTAAAAAATAAAACATTACTTCAGCAAAAAAGTTCAAGCATGAAAAACAGCCCAATATTCAGTACTAAGGCAAAAGGAAAGCTGAACATAGGGCGTTTATTGATATACAGCTACTGTATCAAGAAAAGGTGAAAATTTATAGCCTACCTAATATTTTATGTAGAAGAATCCATACCCATCTAGTCCGAGCAGAGCCTATTACATCGCCATAGAGATGCTTGATATAATGCGGCCATGTTATCTAGGTGACACGGTCGGCATGCGCCGCAAAGCGAGGAGTGATTCTGGTGACAAAAACAACGATTGTCGGGGCCGGTAGTTGGGGTACGGCTTTATCATATTCATTGGCATCCAACAAAAAAAAAGTAACCCTCTGGGGCAGAGTAGAGGATGGAATCAATGAGGTAGCAGAAAGTAGGCAGAATCCCCGTTTCCTTCCCGGCGTTATTTTGCCGCAGGAAGTAGAAGTGTCCAACGATCTGGAGAAAGCCCTTGCCGGAGCAAAAAATGTTGTACTGGCTGTGCCCTCTCATATCGTACGGGAAGTAACGCATAAAATTGCCGGTTTTTTAGAGCCTGGCTGTATCGTTATCAACGTAGCCAAGGGAATTGAAACGGAGACCTTACTGCGCTTGTCTCAGGTGATTGAAGAAGAGCTCAGCGGTAAAAACACTCATATTTCTGTCTTATCCGGACCCAGTCATGCCGAAGAAGTCGGACGTGGCGTCCCCACAGCTGTAATGGTGGGCGCTAAAACTCGCCAAGTAGCTGAAAAAGTACAAGATCTCTTTATGTCTCCGCTTTTTCGGGTCTATACAAACCCTGACCTGGTGGGAATCGAATTGGGTGCAGCTTTGAAAAATATCATCGCCTTGGCTGTCGGAATCACGGAAGGTCTGGGCTATGGTGATAATTCAAAAGCGGCACTGATCACTAGGGGTTTGGCGGAAATCGCCCGTTTAGGTGTGGCGGCCGGAGCGAACCCGCTGACCTTTGCAGGACTGGCGGGTGTGGGTGACTTAATCGTAACTTGCACCAGCATGCACAGCCGTAATCATCGTGCCGGTATCCAGATTGGGCAAGGGGTTCCCCTGGATGTAGTCCTGGAGCGGATGGGTATGGTTGTGGAAGGTGTGAGGGCTACCCAGGCAGCTTATCGCATGAAGGATGTTTATCAGGTCGCGATGCCTATCTGCGAGGAAACATACAATGTCCTCTTTAATAAAAAAGACACCAAAGAAGCGGTCATGGATCTGATGCTGCGTCAACGCACGCATGAGGTCGAAAAAATTGTGATGAATCCACCTCTTAGCCAAGTGGATCAAGCTTTGACGTGTTTCTCGGATGTGCTGGTGTAAAAACCTCACTGTTGAATTATAAAGCATCTAATTTGTTGGAGGTAAAGTCTATGTCCTTGCAGGACTACGATATTTAGCTTTTACGCGAAATAACTGAATAATTGCATGATATTGAGTGCTATGTCGTTTGTATTTCTTGTCAAATTGAGGCGTAGGCTGCAAGGTTTTCCTTGCGGCCTACGCCTTTTCATTGTCGTTTTTTGCTGGATGTGAAGGAAAAGCAATAGCTTTTGTTGTGAGAAGGAAGCCGTAATGTCGGAATAAGACAGCACTAAAAAATTATTTTTCCAAAACCCTGTATTTTGTCCTTCTCATTTCAATGTATAGGACGAGAGGAGATGAAACCCTATGAAAAGGAGTGCTGAAACCTATAAGGCGGTAGAAAAAGCGTTTTGTGCCTACATAAAAATCGTAATAACCCGTTCGTCACGGGGATATTTCCGCGCCCAATACAAGTATTTCAGCAGGAGCATTTCTTTGGAGGAAGTAGAGGAAATCAACTTATGCGCCGAAGCGGACATAGACATCACCATTCCTATTTCCAATGGGGACAAGCTGGATGAATATATCGAAAATGAAATCCTTTCTGCTATTATCAGCACTCTCAATTCAAAGAACAAGCAATTGCTCTACCTGAAATATTACGAGAATAAGACCGACTATCAGCTTTCCCTCATTTTCGGCGTGACGCAGCAGAGCATTACCGAGCGTAAAAACCGGATTATGAAAAAGCTGAAAAATCGATTTCAGATATGAACCAGCCATCTTCTATCTAATCCGCGCACCGCCCTTCCCGTGAAAGCCAACCATTTTTATGGAAAGGAGGAAATGCGATGCCAGAAATAATGGATTTAATCGAAGCGGCCCAGCATGGTAACGAGCGGGCAATGGAAACTCTTATTCGACAGTTTGAACCACTGATTATCGACAAATCCTGCCTGTTCGGAAAGCTGGACGAGGATTGCAGGCAGCATTTGACGTTGGAATTCATATTGGCGGTACACAACTTTGACCTGAAACGATTTGACTAATAAACTATAAGGCTTGCAGGAAATTTTTTTTGCAGGCCTTGTTTTTTGCCCTGTATTTTGCGGGGCTTTTTTCAATGTATAAGGCGAGAGGGCAAGACAGCTTTCCCCTCACGGTCTTTGACAAGTGAATAGGTGTCTTTCCGGTACGTTCCCCGTATGCCCTGAAAAGGGAAGCCAGATTGCAGGTACGCCAAGACCACCTGTCCGGCATCAGCCGGATCATAGCCGAAGTATCCATGCCGTCACGGATTGGATGAAGGTAAGGGGCGAGCGATCAATACCCGTGCAACGAATAAATGCCGGTTGCATTTAAGGCGGCGACACATACGGAGGGATAATGATACTTCCGTCCAGCCACAGTCCGAGCGTGATAAAACCGTCGCAGGCAATGGGGATGGCCCGTCAGTATGGGGGGAGGTGAAATTCCTATGAGGACGGTCAGCCGCCGTCCGCCGGATAAGCCCATAACGATAAAACTGAAACAGAAAATGCAGGTCAGAGGCGCGCACCTTGGTGCGAGCTATATGCGTACCCAATCATGGGCGCGCCCCTGTTGTCTGCATTTATATTTTTGAGCAGAAAGGGGCTGATGCCTTGCTCAAAAGCAATGAAGCATATAGGCTGGTCTTTCGGGACTACCCGGATGTGGTCAATGTGGAGCAAATGTGTGAAATGCTTGGCGGTATCAGCACAAAAACCGCATACCGCCTTTTGCGGCAAAATCAGATTAAGCACTTTAAAATAGGCAGAACGTATAAAATCCCCAAGCTTCATATTTTTGAATACCTGGCGGTCGTACAGGAATCCGATGCGTAAAACATCGTTCGCACATTTGCAAGATATTTTGGAGCCTGCTACACTAAACCCGTCAATGGTAGGTGAATATAGGCTGTTACTGATTTAAGGAGGCAAGAATTCATGGTAACAGGACATCTACGAGAAAAAAACGGCTATTTCCAGATGATCCTCACATACAAGGATATGAACGGAAAGCGCCAAACCAAGTCCGTCAGCACGGGACTTCCCGTCAAGGGGAATAAAAAACGTGCTGAAGCACTGCTTTTGAAAACCAGGAAAGAGTTTAACCCCGACAATGCATTGAGTGACAAGAACGCTTTGTTTGCAGACTTCCTAACAAAATGGCTGCAAAATGTTATCGGCAGAGTGGACGCTGACATCTATGCCCTCTACTCATACGATGCAAAAAACTTCATTATCCCTTACTTTAAGAATACCCCCATTACGGTAGCGAAAATAAAGCCGGAGGATATAGAAGGCTACTATCAGTATGAGAGAACAGAAAATCGTGCCTTAAACACTGCCCTGCTCCAATATCACGAGGCCATCAAAGAAGCCTTGGAATATGCCGTGGAGCTTGAATTGATCAGGGACAATCTGGCCAATAAAGTAAACCCGATCTCCGGTGAGGTGCAAATTCTGTTTACCGACTTCCTGCTGGAATGGCTGGAGATGATGAAACACAATGTTGAAATGACCACTTATGCCTCTTATGCTGTTTGCATTAAGAGCCGCATTATTCCTTATTTTAAGAAATTCAAGCTTGCATTGAAGGATGTTACGCCGAAGCACATCCAGGACTATTATCAGTATGAGCTTAACGAGAAAGGGCTGAGTCCCAACACGGTGATCCATCGCCATGCCAATATTCGCAAGGCATTGCAGTACGCATTCAAGGTGGGTCTAATTGCCTTTAACCCTGCCGACCGGATTGAGCGGCCCAAAACAGGAAAATTCGTAGGTAGTATTTACGATGCCGGCGAATTGGAAGCCTTATTCGCCGTCGTGAAAAACCAGCCGATAGAGCTGGCCGTTATTTTGGGAGCGTTTTATGGACTGCGCCGCAGTGAAATCGTAGGGTTGAAATGGAACGCGATCGACTTTGAAAAAAAGACGCTGACCATCAAACACACCGTAACCGAGGTAAGGGTGGACGGAAAAGTCATCATCGTGGAAAAGGACCGTACAAAAACCAAGTCAAGCCACCGCACATTGCCGCTGGTAGAGCCTTTTGAAAAGCTTCTTCAGCGGCTAAAGGCAGAGCAGGAGTGCAATCAAAAAGTTTGCGGAAAAGCCTATTGTCGGGAGTATCTTGGCTACATTTACGTGAATGAGCTTGGAGAACGGATCAAGCCGGGATATATCACCCAGAATTTCTCGCTCATGCTGTCAAATCACGGCTTGAAAAAAATCCGTTTCCACGACCTGCGCCATAGCTGCGCCAGCTTGTTGTATGCCAACGGAGTCAGCCTGAAAGAAATTCAGGAGTGGTTGGGGCACAGTGATATTTCCACAACCTCAAACATTTACACCCACTTGGATTTCAGTTCCAAGGTCGCTTCGGCTAACGCCATCATCGGCGTATATCCCTCCTGACATCCCTCCAAATCGGGAGAAATGTCAGGTCAAAAGGGAGATGAGAGCATTGCGAATACTCGCTAAAATGTATCATGTGATGGTATGCCGGACGGCAAACAGAAAGGTGCTACAAGAAAAGGAAAAGCCCTCAAATCCGCTTATATCGCGGTTCAAGAGCGATTGATTTCTGGTGCCGATGGCCGGAGTCGAACCGGCATGGAAGTTATCCGCCGCATTTTGAGTGCGGTGCGTCTGCCAATTCCGCCACATCGGCAAGTTTATTTTAACTTCCCTCTCCACAATCTACCTTTGGAAGTTGGAGGGATATGGTGGAGGGATATTAAAAACCATAGAGGCTATTTAATTATCAAGAACCCAGCAACCACGCGGGTTTGGGAGCCACCGACCGATCGAAAAGGGACTTTTGCGCATTGGATTTTGAGTCGCGCTCGTCTGCCAATTCCGACACTCTGGCTAAAGAATTTGCGCTCACCACTGATGACGCAAGGATTATTATACTGGGATGAAGCCTGGTTGTCAAGGCTTGGAAGTCGGGAGGACAAAGTCCTTAATACGCGCAATGTGGCAGAGCCTTAATAAACCAGGGAAAACAAGATATAATAATGACAGGGCAGGGAATTTGTCCCTGCCTGTTGAATTTTACAGGGAAGTCTAAATAAGGGGTGATTTACTGATGCTTGACCGTAAGATCATGTTAATAGATGGGAATAGTCTTCTGTTCCGGGCCTTTTATGCCCTGCCTCTGCTGCAGACCAAAGAAGGGGTTTATACCAACGCCGTGTATGGGTTTTTGACCATGTTTAACCGCGCCATAAAAGAAGTGCAACCTACCCACATAGTAGTGGCTTTTGACAAGGATAGAAAGACCTTCCGCAACGAGACCTACAGTGATTACAAGGCTAACCGGCTGTCAACCCCGGAGGAACTGGGCGGGCAGTTTGCAATCATACGTGAGGTGCTTAAGGCTCTCAACATCAACTATATGGAGATACAGGGCTATGAAGCGGATGATATCATCGGTACCCTCAGCCTAAAAGCTGAAGAGGAGGGGATAGACAGCATCATCGTTACCGGTGACGGCGACACCCTGCAACTGGTATCTGACAGAACCCAGGTCTACATGACCAAAAAAGGGATCAGCGAAATTGAAGTCTATGACCCGGCCAAGGTACAGGAAAAATGGGAAGTGAAGCCCGACCAGATGATAGAGATCAAGGGCTTGATGGGGGATTCTTCAGATAATATTCCGGGTGTACCCGGAGTCGGTCCTAAAACCGCGATTAAACTGATAAAAGAATTTGGCAGCCTTGAGGTACTATATGAAAACCTGGATCTTTTAAAAGGTAAGAAGCTGGTGGAAAACCTGGTGGAGCATCATGACCAGGCTTTTATGAGCCGGGAACTGGCTAAGATAGTAAGAGATATTGATATCGATTCCCAGTTTGATGACTATTTAGTTCAGGATGTGAACCGTGCTGAGCTTATACCCCTTTATGAGCGGCTTCAATTTAGCAATTTCCTAAATGCTCTGAAGGAAAGCAGTCCTGCCCTGGAATTAGCAGGAAACGATGTTGAGGCTCGAGAACTGGAAAATGAAGAAGAATTGATGAATTTTCTTTCCGCCATTCAACCCGGGGAAGGATTGACGGTACATATAGAGGCAGATTATCATCATCCCATGTGGGCTAAGATTCAAAAAATTTATCTGGCTTACCATCCGGAAGTGATCTTTATAGATATAAGCTCCAAGGGCGGAGCCAAATTGGATTGGCTCAAGACCACACTGGAAGATGAAATGATACCCAAATACCTGCATAACGCTAAATTTGTCCAGGTAATTCTTTTGCGCCAGGGCATAGATTTGAAAGGCATCAAAGGCGATACCTTGTTGTTCACATATGTGCTTGACCCCTCTTTCCAGAGTGAAGCACTGAGGGATACGGTGGCTCACCATTTACAAATAGATGCCTCGAATAGCAGCGTCGCTTATCTGGTTTCACAAATACAGGCGGTGAATTCGTTATTAGAAAAACAGGCCACCGATGACTTAAGAAGCCTGCTGGACGAAATGGAGCTGCCTCTGTCCGATATTCTAGGGGAAATGGAGTTCTGTGGGGTGAAGGTAGACCGGAAAACCCTCTTATCCATAGGTCAGGATTTGGGGGAACGCATCGCCCGCTCGGAAACGAAAATACACGAACTGGCCGGGAGTACCTTCAATATCAGTTCACCCAAGCAGCTTGGCAAGGTGCTGTTTGAGGACCTGGGGCTTCCCACCGCCAAAAAGACCAAAAGCGGCTATTCTACCGGACAGGAAGTGTTGGAAGGCCTATTCGGTGAGCATCCCATAATTTCTTACATAATGGAATTTCGCCAATTGAGCAAGCTAAAATCCACCTATGCAGATGCCCTGCAAAACCTGATTCATCAGGATACGGGCCGGGTGCATACCATTTTCAAACAGGCTATTACCGCTACCGGGCGGCTTTCCAGCGTGGAGCCCAACCTGCAGAATATTCCCATCCGCATGGAGGAAGGACGCCGGATCAGAAAGGCCTTTGTGGCCTCGGATAAAGATTGGGTTATATTTTCAGCCGATTATTCACAGATTGACCTGCGTTCCCTGGCCCATATCAGCGGGGATGAAATCCTGATTGACACCTTTAAAAAAGGGATTGATATTCATACCCGTACCGCTTCGGAAATATTCAATGTCCCGCTGGAACAGGTTAATAGTGAGCTGCGCCAGAGGGCCAAGGCGGTGAATTTCGGTATTATTTACGGCATCAGTGAGTTTGGCCTGGCCCGGGGTACGGGGGTAAGCCGCAAAGAAGCGGGGCGTTATATCCATGAATATCTGGATTCCTATCCGGGAGTTAAGAAATACATGGAGGATGTAGTCCAGTTTGGAATTGAAAAGGGCTATGTGGAAACAATTTTAAAGAGACGCAGGTATCTGCCCGATCTGCGCGCCAAAAATAAGATGGTACAGGCCTTTGCCCGCCGGATGGCGCTTAATACACCCATCCAGGGCAGTTCCGCCGATATTATCAAACTGGCCATGTTACGGGTTGCAGCCGAGTTAAAAGAGAGGCGGCTAAAATCCCGCCTGCTGCTGCAGGTACACGATGATCTGGTGCTGGAAGTACCGAAAGCGGAATTGGAAGCGGTGGCCGTGATGGTTAAAGACTGCATGGAGAGCGCCTATGATCTGAAGGTCCCGTTGCTGGTTTCTATGAAGGTGGGCAGCAACTGGTACGATATGCAGAATTGGGAGTAACAAACGATAGAGGTGGTATAGATGCCGGAACTGCCGGAAATAGAGACAATCAGGACATCACTGTCCATAAATATCGGCGCCCGCGTAAGCGGCGTTGAACTCAGGCGAACCGACATTGTTAAACGACAAGATTTTCACCCGGAGGAACTGAACGGGCAGCCTATAAATGAGATCAGCAGGCGGGGGAAATTCCTGGTCTTATTACTGGGGCAAGAACATTTCCTGATAGTTCACCTGGGGATGAGCGGTCGTTTTTATATGCAATCAGAAGAAGACGATGACCGGGCCAAACATGTGCATTTTGTCCTTCACCTGGATAACGGACACAAGCTACTGTACCAGGACGCCCGCCGATTTGGGGGAATATGGTTGTGTCGTAATATTGAGGAGATCTTTGCCCTGATGGGGGTGGAACCCCTTTCCCGTCAGTTTACTGCCGGCTATCTGGGCAAAATCGCCTGCAACCGTAAAGTAGCTATCAAGACTCTGCTGCTCAATCAGAGGCTTATATCAGGTATAGGTAATATATACGCGGATGAAGCTCTATTTGCTGCAGGCATTCGCGGGCAACGTCCCGCCGCCTCGCTGACGTCCCGCGAGATTAAACGCCTGCAACTGGCCATTAAAAAGGTTTTGAAACAAAGCATCCAGCGTAGAGGAACCACCTTCCGCGATTTCAGGGATGGGTTCAACCAGAGCGGCAACAACCAGAACTTCTTGAAGGTATACGGAAAAACCAATCAAGCCTGCAGCATATGCGGCAACATCATTAGAAAGGAAACTATAGGTGGCAGAAGCAGCCACTTCTGTGAGCGCTGCCAGAAATAGGCCTTACCTCACCCCGGCTTGAACCGCACACCTTGCGCTAAATATTCATATAGTATCAATATATTTAATATATGAATGGGAGTGGCAGTAGTGGAGTTGCTGGCGATAGTTTTGTTTGCGTTGGCGGTGAGCTCGGACGGGTTTATTGTAGGGGTAGCCTACGGAGTCAGGAAAATTAGGCTGCCCATCATGTCCCTGCTGGTTATATGCATAGCATCGGCGACTGCGGTTACCGTGGCTATGTTTTGTGGAAAAGGCCTAAGCTATTTTCTCAATCCCAATACGGCCTCCCGCCTGGGAGCACTCACCATTATGGCAATAGGTCTATTCTTTTTGCTGCAGTCCTTCCGCCAGAAGCTCTGCGTCATGGAGGAAAATGGTAAGGAGCCACTAATTTCCCTCAACTTAAAACCTTTAGGTATAATAATTCAAATACTTAAGGAACCGTCCAGTGCGGATTTTGACAGCTCGGGGGAAATTGGCACCAGAGAGGCCTTCTTCCTGGGTCTGGCCCTGGCCATGGATGCCTTTGGCGCGGGTATCGGCATAGCCATGGCAGGTTACAATATTTTACTTACTGCTGTATGTGTTGGTATGCTAAAATTTATACTAGTCAGCAGTGGGATAAAGCTGGGAAAAGTAGTCACCAATGAACGCTGGCAGTACCTTTCTTCGGTTCTGACCGGTATAATTCTGCTGGCCCTGGGTACTTCGGAATTGATTTAAAAGCGGTGATACATTGGCATGAAGGTTATTGGTTTGACCGGCGGAATCGCCAGCGGCAAGAGCAGTGTTTCCACTACTCTTGCTAGGCTGGGAGCTATAATTATAGATGGGGATGAGGTTGCCCACCGCCTTATGGAACCTCACCAGCCGGCCTGGAAGGAGATAGCTGAGGCATTTGGTTCGGAAGTTTTGCTTCCTGACGAGACCATTAATAGAGTAAAATTAGGAGCCATAGTTTTTGATAACCCTCAGCAGTTGCTCTTGCTCGATAATATTACCCATCCCCTGATCATTGCCCAGGTAAAAGACGAACTGCAGAGGATAAAAACTTCCCAGCCGGAGGCAGTGGTGGTGCTGGAGATCCCGCTGCTTTATGAAGTGCACATGGACAAACTGTGTGAGCAGGTGTGGGTGGTTTGGGTTGACCGTGAGACGCAGATTGACAGGTTGATGACTCGTAATGGCTATAGCCGGAATGAGGCCTTAAAGCGCATCAATGCTCAGATGCCACTGGATGAGAAGGCAGATCGCGCCGATGTGGTCATCGACAATAGGGGGACCCTTGAGGAAACTATATGTTTAGCCACCAGATATTTCAATGATATTTTAACTAATCACTAAATATTATGTAAAAGGGAATGAACCTTCGGAGGGTTTCATTTGACTAATATAACGAAGAATAGATACTCTATGTTCCTGTGGATAATAATCCTCGTATTTATGGCGCTGGTTATTTCATTTCCCAAATGGATTACAGTTTTCTATCCACTTCCGGAACGGGAAATAGTCATGGCAACTGCTAGCGAATTTAATGTAGACCCGTATCTGGTCTTTGCTATTATTCGTGCCGAAAGTAAGTATCAAACCAGCGCACAATCTCCGGTAGGTGCCAGGGGCCTTATGCAGATCATGCCCGAGACAGCTTATTGGATTGCTGCGCAGATGAAGATGGAGAATTTTAAGGAAGACGATCTTCACGACCCGGCGGTCAATATTCGTCTGGGCTGCTGGTATTTGAAGAATCTCAATTCTGAATTCAAAGGCAGTATTCCCCTTGAGGTAGCTGCCTACAATGCCGGGCGGGGTAAGGTAAAACAATGGCTGCAGGAAGGTAAATGGGACGGCAACCAGCGTAATATGGAGGGAATACCGTTTCCTGAAACCCGGCAGTATGTTAAAAACGTGCTTAAAAACTACGAAGCCTATAAGGCCATCTATGATGGGGTAAAGTGAGCCGGTAATATCAGCACAACAAAATATCAGTACCCCTATAACCGCTATGCGGTTGTTTTTTTGCCTTAAAGGGATGCAAAGGGGAAGGAAATAGAATACCCGGACAGCCCGCCGCATATATTTGTCCAGAATATCTGGACAAAGGGGGCATCATCCTTGAGCATTAAATACAGGTATAGAGAACATATATCTGGTACACCATCCCGGCCAAAGCAAAAAATCTATTATACGGGGTATAATAAGGGTTCCCGTTTTCCTATATGGCTGCAGTTAAGAAGGATGCGCAGGAACTGCTATAGCGGCGGCAGGTGGACGCCATTAAAAAGAATTCTGACCGTGCTGGGCGCTCTGATGTTTTTGATATGGGGAGTAAAATATCTGCACCAGGCTATATTTACACTCAGCATGAGCTCCCGTCCCTTGCAGATGGCTATAGTCGAACCGGTGAACACACTGGAACCGGCATTGTTAGAAAATCATTCCGGGCAGTTAATTGCCAGCGCTATCTATGAAGGGCTTTTTTCTTACAATGACCAGGAATACGATCTGAAACCGGTGCTTGCTAAAAGCTGGGAATATGCTGATGAAGGTAAAACGATAAACATTCAGCTGACAAAGGGCATAAAGTTCAGCAATGGACAGGATTTGACTGCCGCTGCCGTAAAAGCATCCTGGGAAAAGAACCTGGCTCAGAATAAGGAATGGGCCAATACCAGTATGTTTTTGCCCATAGTTGGGGTAAGTGAAAGAATAAAAGGAAAAAACCAGGATATAGCAGGCATTCAGGCCATAGATGAACATAGTCTGAAGATTCAACTTACCCAGGCCAATGCCGCTTTCATCTATAGCCTGACCAGTCCGGTTTTCTGGATAACTTCTCCCGTGGGAGACAAGGCCTCCTGCGGTACCGGGCCGTTCATTTTAAAAGAAAGCCAGGGTGAAACGTTAACTCTGCTCAGAAATGAAGCATACCATCAAGGCAAGCCTAATTTGACGGCCATTAGTGTTATGCGCTATAAGGATGAAAACGAGGCTCTGGCAGCTTATAAAGCAGGCAAAGCGGACTACCTGGACGCGCTACCGCTGCAGGAAATAGCCGCTATTGAGGCCGATTCCCACTACAAGGAGCTATTTATAAGCAAACCGGTAATGGAAGTTTACTGGTTAGGTTTTAACCTCACCCGCGAGCCCTATGCCCGCAACTATCTCTTGCGTCGAGCGTTAAATTATGCCATTGACCGGGAATCAATTATTAAAAATATTCTGGGGGGCGGCTTCATACCCGCTAAAGGTGTGATTCCTATGGGCTCCAAGGCCTTCAATCCACAGATGCGAGGCTACACCTATGATCCTGACAAAGCCCGCGAGCTTCTTTCCGAGGCAGGATATCCGGATGGCACGGGACTGCGGCCTTTGACCCTCACGTACAATCAGGATCCAGGCCACAGTCTTATCGTCCAGGAGATAGCCCGTCAGTTGAGCTTGCTGGGAATAGCAGTACAGGTTCAGAATCATGATTGGAATTATTACACCAAACAACTCAGCAACAGGCAGATCAGCTTTTTTCGGTTGGGATGGCAGGCAGATTACCCGGATGCGGATAACTTCCTTTATACCCTGTTCCACAGCTCAAGTGCCGGAGGAAGCAACCTGACCGCTTATCGCAATCCGGAAGTCGACAAGAATCTGGATGCATCTCGGGCTGAGTATAACAATGAGGAAGAGCGGCAAAAGCTACTAAAACGAGCTGAAGAGATCATAGTCGATGATGCCCCCTGTCTATGGTTGTTTCAGAAAAAGACCACCATACTGACCAGCCCCGATGTGCGAGACTTGAGAATAGACAGCATGGGAATGATTAATTGGAGTGAGTTAGCGTTAAGCTCATAGTCTAACCACAACTGCAACCGACCTATATATGCAGTAATTGACAGACCTATGTACCTATTGTATAATGTGCATGGTCGGGAGAAGGGAGATTCCAAACAATATCTTCTGGTATCCTAGGACCTTAGGGGTCGGAGTGGTGGAACCGGCAGACACGTACGTTTGAGGGGCGTATGCCGAGAGGCGTAGGGGTTCAAGTCCCCTCTCCGACACCATTAATACTAATATATAGGGCTTTGTGGGTTCTGTAATTTTTGAGAATACGCAAAGCCGTTTTTATTGTTCGTACCAGAGAGTACACAAATCCCCCTTTGCATGGTATAATATGGTAAAGGATATTTAGACATTTGATTAAGATTTGATAAAAGCTGGCTGGTTGGAACAAAGATTTACGTTAAAAATAGAATAAATCTATAAAGTATTGCAAAGCCCTCTTTAGTGAGGGCTTTTTATTGGAAGGGGGTGAGTTAAACCATAGTTATATCCCTCATATTTATACATAAAGGTCTTAGCAATTTTTAAATATGTTCATTTTTATTTCGTAACCTTTTTGGTTAATCGATAAACTCTTATTATAATCTATATGATTCTCATTACCGATAATGCAATAATGAAGAATTAAGCCTAAGAATCCACATCCTACCTCCAGGAACAAATATAATTCTCAGCTATATCTATGGCGGCGAATATGCAAAAGCCCATGAAGCTGAGAACTACGATGCCGGCATACATATCCAGATAATTAACCCGCATCCAGGAATCCATGATGAAGTAGCCCATACCGTATTCGGTGCCGAAGGTTTCGGTGAAGAAGAGGATTGATACTGCTGTGCCTAATGCCAGCCGGGTAGAGGTTAATACCTCGGGCAAGGAGGCCGGAAGTATGATTTCCGTTATGTATTGCAGCTTGCTGGCTCCCAAAGAACGCAGGGAGCGGAAGGTTTCAGCGGGAATGCCTTTTACCGCATCCCGGGAAGCAATAATGATCTGAAAAATTATTATCAATACGATCATGATAATTTTGGATAGTTCCCCGAGGCCGAACAAGAGCATTACCACCGGCAATAGAGCCAGCTTGGGAACCGGATAGGTGAAGTAAACGAGAGGGGATAGTATTTTATCAATGCGATTATAGTAGCCCATTAAATAACCTAATGGAACTCCGGCCAGTATGGAAAAAGCGATTCCGGACAGAATCCGGCCCAGGCTGGAAAGAACATGGGTCTCAATTTTAGCTGCAAATATATCCTTGATATTGACAAAAACAGCCCAGGGCGGGGGGACAATAGGTCGGTCCAATAACAAGGCGACTGCCCACCAGAGAATTATCACTACTATTATGCTGTACAGCGCGCCCTGCCATTTCTCTCTCGACTGCACCCAAATCATTCCTTGCTCAACATTTTTCGGAGTTTCATAGACATTTCATAATACTCATCCCTGGATCTTAAGTTATCCAGTTTAAAGCAGGGATTATCTAAAACTTCTAATATCCTTCCCGGGGCAGGGGAAAAGACTACGATTTTGCTGCCCAGATATAGCGCTTCGTCCACACTATGGGTAATGAAAACCGTAGTCACACTATACTGTTTCCAGATATCTAAAAAAAGCTCCTGCATTTCTTCACGAGTAATAGCGTCCAGAGCTGAGAAAGGCTCATCCATCAGCAGGAGATCGGGCTTTAAAATAAAGGCCCGGGCGATAGCAACCCTTTGCTGCTGGCCGCCGCTCAATTCTTTGGGGAATCGATCCAGGAGGTTGTCGATCCCCAGCTGATTCAAGATATATCGTCTGTAATCGTCTAATTCCTGGATGCCGTCCTTTATCTTAACTCCCAGCATGGCATTCTGATAGACAGTTTTCCAGGGCAGCAGTCCATAGTTTTGGAGTATCAATCCTATGCGCTCAGCTTTAGTATTGATGGCCCGCCCGTCTATGGAAACACTGCCGGTATAGTCCCTGAGGATGCCGGATAATACGTATAAAAAGGTTGATTTACCGCACCCTGACGGCCCTATGAAGGTGTAAATATCACCGCTGTTAATATTTATATTTAATTTATCGAGCGCCAGGGTTTCTTTATTATTACCCCGGTATTTTACGGACAGATCTTTGATCTCAATCACTAAATAATTACCTCAAAACTTTGTCATCTATTAGAGCCTTATACTCGTAATTTCCTTTTATCAGGTTTTTGGCCTTCATCCACTGCACAACATCATTGAAGATCTTCTCGCTGGGTGGTTCGGCGTTGCTATACTGCGGAAGCTTAAGGATATCCTTGACTTCAGCGGGGAACCCCTGGGACTGAATAATGAAATCCACATAATTGGCCACCGGTTCTTTGTTTAGATAAGCCACTGCATCGTTATAGGCTTTGAAGACGGCCTTTATCTCGGCGGGACTTTCCTGCAAACTCTTGGCGGTAAATGTTATGGCTCCCGCCTTATTCTTAAGCTGGTCGGTGCTGCTTAATACTGTGGCACCATTTTTTATCGCCAGAGTGGATTGAGGTTCAGGCATTATGGCGGCATCCACCTTGCCGCCCTGGAGCATTTCCAGGCGGGTAGGTATTTGGGGAATGGCGATTTTTTTAATATCATCAGGTTTTAACTGAGCAGTCTCCAGTATTCTGTCGGTAGTGTATTCCATAATGGTATTGGTCGAAAGGCCTACGTTTTTTCCTTTAAGGTCGGCAAGTGACTTAATGCCCGAGTTCTTTCCGGCCATAAATGCGAGGTTGCCTTCGGTTTTGGCGATTATTTTAAGATTGATTCCACCCTCATTGGCAAAAACAACGGCTATAATATCGGATATCATTCCATCCAGCTGCCCGCTTTGCAGGGCGCTGTCTCTATCTTTGGCACTCTTGAAAGGTACGATTTTAACCTGAACTCCCTCTTTGGTAAAATAGCCGTTTTTCTCAGCGATTATAAAGGGGATTGATTCAACATCCGGCATAACCCCGATAGTTATGGTCTTTTGGGGAGCGGGGGCAGCCTTTTCCTTGTTGCAGCCCATAAAACTTAGGCTACTCACAATGATTAGAAAACAAACGAGTAACTTTTTCACTTTTCTCTCCTCTTTTCCCTTCATTTCATAATGACCTGCCAATAAGTTTAATACATCATCCATGATAAAACCATATATTTGAACAAGATGTTGCCCTTATTGTATTTAAGGTGACAGGATCAGTCATATGATTTAGTTATTCCCTATAAACCAAGTAACAATGGCATCGCTCCTCTCATCATCCATTCCCTTGAGCTTGACATGCGCACCGGCAATTCCTGAAGCAAATGCGACGGCCAGAGAATTAAGGCTTTTACGCTCCTGGAAAGGGTTTCTCGATATACTCAGGGACTGGATTCTTTTCCGGTGAATAATGGTAGTGACTCTAGCCAAACTGCGCGATCTCAATAATAGTTTGTGATTTTCTACCTGCCACCCGGCATCCTGATACTGCCGGTGTCCCAGCCAGGCTGCTATAGGAACAAGTGAAAATGCCAGGTAACCCCAGGGTATGAATATAGATGATAAAACAGCGGTGATTAAAGCGGGTAAGATATTTATTAAATAGTAACGTTTTTTCGATCTGCCCGGTAATCCCTCTATCTGCAGAGACATGGTGAATTCAGGTAGGAATTCTTCCATAAAGCCGACTAGTTGTGATTTTGGCAATAACGGAACGATCATACTCCCCTCGCTCTTGGTGTCAATGTTGCTGACACTTACCACCTTTATGCTAACCATTCCCAGAGGTTGCCGCAGTATGCCTTCTATAATCTTAATAGCCTGAATTCTTCTAAGTGGAATGGTTATCTGCTGTTTTTCTAATAATCCACGGCTGATCTTGATATTATGATCGTCCCTGATCATACGAAAGCCTGTAAAGCGAATGATTGTACCCACCAGAGATATGAGCCAGGCCAGAAATATCAGAACTAAAATGAGTAAAACGATAAGGCTTGCTTCCCCCCCGGCAATATTTTTTGCATAAGTACCCAGTTTAACCCAGATATGCATATTGGAAAAAACATCATCAAATTGTGATATAGCAGCTAAGGCGGCAATTGCCACTCCTATGCCGTTTGATGTGCTGGCTAATAATAACAGAGAGCGGGTAGATAAAATATATTCGCTGGGAGTTATTTCACCATAGTTGGATGAGTGTAAATTTTTATTTACCTGTAGAATCCGGCTCAGTTCTTCGGCCTTTTGTCGTGGCAGCGCTGCCAATACAAATTCGGCTTTCCCTCCTCCTCCAGCGGTTTCCACCTGAACTTTTACCAGACCCAATAGGCGCTGAAGAATTCCGGCCGTAATCTGCACGGTTTGGATTCTTTCGAAAGGAATATACCTTTTCTTTCTAATGAATACTCCAGACTCCATCCGTAATTCCTGGTCTTTTATATAAAACACATAGCGAAGCCAGTAAAGAATGCCATAGGCGAAGAAAAAGAGCAATAAGAAGGGTATTGCCAGCAACAACCATCTGCGGATTTCTGCTTCCGCGAGAGCAAGTACTATAAAGGGGAGAAGGGCTTGCACCAGCTTATAGATCTTAAGTATAAAAAAGTCTAATATGGCCAAGGGATGAAGTCTTTGAGGTTTATACATCTTCATCCACCACCCGGGCCAGTTCTGAAATAGAATCTCTTAATGAGGCGGCGACATCATCAGCCAGGGCAGGTATCTCATGGGTTCCGGCAGCGGTGGAGATGGTTACCGTAGAGAGCCCAAAATGACGTAACAGCGGACCCTGCTGGGTATCCACATGTTGAACCCGCACCATGGGAATCAGGGTCCGTGTTTTAATAAATACCCCATGGAAGAGATCGATTTCCTGCTCTGACACGTCATAACGCCAGGTTTTCCAGATGATTTCAGGTTTATAACAGATGTTGAATACAGCGAGTGCCAGGGTTAGAAACAGCAGGACAATGGTTATCCAGGCCGGCCAATGCCAGAGCCGTACAGCTAGATAGTAGGCCGCCGGCACCAGCAGAAAGAAGACTGCACTGATAATGTTAGTATAACGCCAATATTTCACAGCCTTGATATCAATACGCTGCTCAGGTTCCTTTCGCAAATCCAATACCTCCCATAATCAAAACACCCAGGTAGAAATACGAGTTGATTAAATTTAGTAGCGTAATGCCCTGAAGTAAATTATACAACAAAAAGGAGCCTTATTTTACCAAATAAGACTTCTCAGACCGTCAAAAAAAGCGAATAGCGGCGTTATTCAAGAAGCCCGTTCAATCAACGTACCGTATGTACGTCTCAATCACGGGCTTCTTGAATACCTTGCTCTTCACTTCTTTTGCTCACTCTGACAATTGTGACAATCTTAGAGCCTATTACCAAATTAGACTCCCCTGGGTATTAGTTAAGTCATTATAATGATCAGTTATTATTACTTTACCTTCTTAAGAACGTAGTATTGAGGTTGCATTCCCCGGAAGGAGTAGTCCCCGCTCTTCCATTCATAGAATAGATAGGTATCGCCTTTTAATTCTCTTATTTCATATTTGCTGGCTATTTTATGCTTCTTATCTAAGATTAGACCTTTGGTCCAGGTCAGGAATCCTTCCGGAAGGTCACTTTTAGATGTCGAACCGCACATTATTCCGTTTTCTGAAATGTCGAACTGAATTAAGAATAGATCGCCTATCCAGCTTAAACCTCCGGGTTTAAACTTATCAATGGTTTCAACAAAATCGACAGTTTCCCATTTGCCTATCAACTGGGGATCATCTACGAAGGGGTAGTCGACCTTGTCTTCTATAGCAGTAAGTTTGTAGTCGGAATAGTCGGCATTATCAACCCTGGTTAATACAAAGTACCAGGGCTTCCTATGAAAATAGATATAATCCCCGTTCTTCCATTCCATGAACATATAGGGCGTACCATTGATATCCTTGATCTCGTATTTACTGGCGGTTTTTTCCTGACTATTAAGGACCATTCCCTGAGTCCAACTCTCATCGGTAGGTACCAGTTTACCGTTGCCCCTAGTAACAGCATTAAGCATTTTGCCTTCTTTAATAAATACCAGTTCTTTAAGCATCAAATCAGCTTGCCATACCTTTTTATCCGGACTGAACTGATCGATGGTCTCAACATAATCCACGATCTGCCATTTGCCGATCACCTGCTGGTCATTAACGAAAGGATAATCGATATTATCTTCATTAGCGGTAAACTTAAACCCTACCAGAGTCAAGGCTAGCAGCGCTATCAATGCGATGCCGGGAATAGCAATCGCCCTTCTTAGTCCGAAAATTTTTCTGCTTTTCTTTGTGTGTTTATTCCATACCGTTCCGAACCTGACAGACGGTTCGTTTCCATCTAATTTCATTCTCATGGCCTCCCCAATTTTGTTATTAGATTGTTCCATATAGATCCTCTCCTTTGTTGGCAGTCACAATATTGTTTCCAACCAATTGCTTTTCCAGAGAATTTAAAGCAGTGTTCAGACGGGATTTGCAGGTGCCCAGAGGTATGCCCAGAACGGCGGCGATTTCGCTCAGTTTTAGTTCCGAGTAATAGTGCATAACTATTATTTCCTGGCTTTTCAGCGTCAGCTTGTTTATGGCCTGCCACAATACCTCATTGAGTTCGTTTTTTAAAACCGCATCCTCGACCGGGTTAATAACAATATCCGGCATTTCTCTGCTGAAAATATGCCACTTCTGTTTGTGCAATGTCTTGCGGGTAATGTTGAGGGCGATTTTATAAATCCATGGGGTAATGGGCTGAGTGGGATCGTAGGTATGATATTTGCGGAAAACCTGCAAGAATGTATCCTGAGTTATATCGTCGGCCAATGTTGGCGATTTGGACAAAAATAATGCGACCCGGTATACTTGGGCGGAATGTTTTCTGAAAATCGCTTCGGCCTGCTCTTCAGCAATGTTGTTAATCAAGCTCCTCTCCTTTCATGCGAATTTAACCTTTATATACTTCCAAGGCTAAAAAGGTTCGGTGCATTTTCAAAATATTTAGAAGCGGGTGCGACTGCTTCGTAAAGGAAAGGGGAACTTAAAATACTGCTTATAGTATAATATGGAAATACTGACCCGGGGGGAATAAATAGCGGCCAGGGGGACGGAGATTATGCTTAAGGTAACGGGTTCGCCCTATTGTTTTGTGCATACGGTACGGGCGGCTGTCCCGGCAAATGATTGATAGCGAATGGCTTATGGACTGTGCTCTGATAAAAGCATGATATGTTATAATCTTGGAAAACAATATTATGGAGTTGAATAATAGTGGTTCGAATTGCAGATCTGGAAACAGGTAACTACTGGAAACATATGAATATGAGCACTGAACCCGGGGAGAATGGTCAAATCCAGGTAGTAATGACGATTACTGAAGATATAAAACAAATATATGGAAATGTTCATGGCGGTGTTATTGCCGGGCTAATGGATTCATGTATAGCGGTAGCTCTTAACCAGCAACTGGATCCGCAGGAAGGCGCTTCGACTGTGGAGCTTAAATTAAATTACCTGCGTTCAGTAAATCAAGGAACCCTTCGGGGGCAGGGTAAAGTAATTAAAAAAGGCAGCAAAATTATTGTCGGACAGGGTGAGATCAAGGATGATGCAGGCGACCTGGTAGCCTTTGGTACTGCAACTTTTATGGTTACTAAACTTGCCCGTTAGGTGGTCAATATATTAAGGGGGTGAAGGGTTTGACTCTTCGGGAGGCGGTTCTTCTGGCATTGAAGGAGAAAAAAGGTGAGTGGGTTTCAGGAGAGGCGTTGAGTGAAAGCCTCCAGGTATCACGAACGGCGGTCTGGAAGCAGGTCAAGACGCTATTGGGGGAAGGGTACGAAGTAGAATCTTCTACCAAAAAGGGATACCGGCTCAGTGCGCCCGCCGATCTCCTATCACCGGAAGAGGTATGTCCCGGACTGGCAACGGAGGTGTTTGGCCGCAATAACTACATATACTACCGGGAAACCGATTCCACCAATACCCGCGCCCGCCTGCTGGCCTCCGAGGGTTATCCTGAGGGAACCGTAGTAGTGGCGGAAATGCAGACCGCTGGAAAAGGCCGCCGGGGCCGAAACTGGTACTCGCCCGCCAGCCAGGGAATATATGTTTCGGTAATTATGCGGCCGGTGCTGCCGTTAAAAGAAATTTCACGGGTATCTCTGGTCGTGGCGGTGGCGGTGGCCGAAACACTGGAAGCAGAACTAAACCTTAAGCCCCGCATCAAGTGGCCCAACGATATATTGATAAACAACCGGAAAATAGTCGGTATGCTGTCGGAAGCAATTACCGACATGGACGGCATCGAATACATTGTGACCGGTATTGGGCTTAATATTAATAATCAGATTGAGGACTTTCCCGAAGACTTACGTACGCCGCCTACCTCAGCGATGGCTGAACACGACCGACCCTCTTCCAGAGTCAAGGTCCTGCAAAGCCTGCTATGGCACCTTGAGAACCATTATATGCAGTTGCTGGCGGGTAATTTTGCCCTTACTCTGGAGAAAGCGAAAAGCCTGTCGATGGTAATCGGCCAGGAGGTTCGCCTGGATACCGTAAACGGCTTTGTCGTCGGGCAGGCGATTGATATCGACGACAGCGGTTTTCTCCTGGTTCGTGACCAGCAGGGCATTATTCAAACCGTAATGTCTGGTGAGATAAGCATTTTACCACGGAATTAAGTCAAGAACAATCAGGGGGATGGGGGTATTGATTTGAACACAGTGAAAGTGTTTCACTGTGTTCAAATCAATACCCCCGTCCCCCTGATTGATACGGGCCACAAGGATATGTTAACCGCGAAACTGTTTTTAGGTTGACAATATATGCGGATGACAGCATAATGATAGTAGGAACAAAGAGTACTAGGTATCCATATTTATTTAAACCCAACTTGAAAACCGGGAGGCATATACATATGGTTAGAAATGGCAATACTTCGCTGCGGCGTATGGTTTACGCCGCCCTGTTCGGAGCTCTGACCGCTATCGGCTCCTTTATAGTCATACCGCTGCAACCGCTTCCCATTACCTTGCAGACTTTTTTTACTAGCTTGGCAGGTGTCCTTTTGGGTGGATATACAGGCGCATTAAGCCAGATTGTTTATGTGCTTTTAGGAACGATAGGCCTGCCGGTCTTTGCAGGCGGTAAAACCGGTATCGGAACCCTATTTGGCCCCACCGGCGGCTATCTTATCGGATTTATTGTGGGTGCCTACGTTATCGGCAAAATTGTGGAGGCCAAGCGGGAACCGGGTTTAGCTTGGATATTAATGGCTATAATAACTGGTAATCTGGTGCTTTATATACTAGGTACTCTTCAACTCGCACTGGTGGCTCACCTTTCCTTGCTTAAAGCCTTTATGGTGGGTGTATTACCCTTTTTAATTGGTGACCTGCTGAAGTTCCTGACAGCGGCTTTGCTCGCCCTTAAATTGCGGAAAAATATCACGTTATAGGGGGATGGTACAAAATGATCCGGATTCAAAACCTAAATTTTGCATACGATACTGCCCATCCCCCGATCCTCAAAGACATCAATTTGCTAATAAAGGACGGCGAGTATATTGCTGTTATTGGCCCCAATGGCTGTGGCAAGACTACTCTTATCCGACATTTTAATGGTCTCCTGCTGCCCTCTGCCGGTGAAGTGCTGGTAGATGACCTAAATACTCGTGATGCCAAGAGCCTGCGGGAAATCCGCAGCCGGGTGGGCATGGTTTTTCAGAATCCGGACAACCAGATCATAGGTATGAGTGTGGAAGAAGACGTGGCTTTCGGGCCGGGAAATATTGGTTTACCGGCGGCAGAGGTGCGTCGGCGAGTGGATCAGGCTCTTGCTACGGTGGGCCTGACCGGGTTTGAGACCCGCCCGCCCCATACTCTTTCCGGAGGTCAGAAACAGCTTCTGGCTTTAGCGGGTCTGCTGGCAATGGACCCCAAAATTATTGCGCTTGATGAGCCGACCTCCTCCCTTGATCCGGTCGGAAAGAAGAATGTTCTGGCCTTACTGCAGAAATTGCAAGGCCAGGGGATCGGCATAATACATGTTACCCACAGCATGGACGAGGCTGCTATAGCGGATCGCGTGCTGGTAATGGAGCGGGGGGAAATAATCGCTGATGGAAACACGAACGACATTTTAAGCCGGGTGGAGTGGCTCAAATCGTTGGGTCTGGCTCCTCCCAGGGTTACCGAGTTGATGTGGCGGCTGCAGCAAGGGGGAGAAGATGTGGGAACCAATATCTTTACGGTTGAAGATGCTGCCGATGAGATAATTGCCCTGCTGGCGCAGCTGCGTACCGCCAATGATGCTTTTAGCCTCCGGAAGGCGGGTGGACATGTTTAAATTGGGTCAATATGTATATCAGGAATCACCGGTTCATAGCCGGGACCCCCGGGTAAAAATTATTGCGGTGATAGCGCTTAGCATGGTAATACTGCAGGTGAACAGCGTTGGTTTGCTGGTAACAAGTATAATAGTCATGGCCTGCTCTCTACTGGCCAACATAGCTCTAAAATCATTGCTGAAAACCTTGCGCCCGGTGTTGCCTTTCTTTTTCTGCTTGTTCTTGCTCTATATCTTTTTCACCCCGGGGCGTCCGCTGCCTTTGTTTCCCATTGGTCCGGTGCAGATTACCTATGAAGGCGTGGGCTTCGGGATTTTACAGGTGTTGAGGTTCATGCTGCTGGTTCTGGCTGCATCCATCCTGACCGTGACTACCTCGCAATCTGAAATTACTATCGGGCTGGAACGGCTCCTGCGGCCCTGCAGAATTATCGGGATATCTTCTCATAATATAGCTATGATGGTGTCTTTGGCCTTGCGGTTTATACCGTTGCTGGCGGATGAAATGAACAGTATCAGCGAGGCGCAATTGGCTAGAGGCGCCAGTTTCAACCCGCGCCGCGTAAGCGGAAAGATCAGGGCGATCAGTTATCTGGCCGCCCCGCTGGCGATAAATGTGTTCCGGCGTTGTGACGAATTGGTGGATGCCATGGAAGCACGGGGATACCGACAGGGAAACAGAACATATTTATGTGAACTGGTCTTCGATCGCATCGATTACTGTTTAATAGGTATCCTCATAGCAGTGGTAATAGCTGTCCTGGCATGGCACCTATAAAATTATAATCTTCTTTCGTAATGGGTTTTGCCTAAAGTAAGATCTTCAGCCAGGAACTCCTCCAACCTTTCATCAGCAAAGCTTACCATTAACCCGCCTCTTGCGGTGATATCTACAGCCCGCCCATGAAGTGCCTCATTTTCCTTGATGATGGTAACATATCTTCCCAGGGTTACGTTATTATCAATCCATTTAGGCCGGAGATATGCATTTCCATCATGTAAAAAGCACTGATAATATTCCTCCCATATATTTAAGAAATCCTTGAGCAGGCAATAACGTGAAACCCTCCGGCCAAGTTCTATTTTTAACGAAGTGCTGGTTTCACGGCAATCAGGAGGGAGTTGATCCGTATCCAAATTCACGTTGATTCCCAGGCCCATAATTACATACTCGGGACTGCCGCTGGAAAAACTGCTTTCTGCAAGTATTCCACAGACTTTTTTGCCGTTTATTAAAATGTCATTGGGCCATTTTATTCCTGCCTCACAGCCGGTAACCTTTTGAATTGTTTCGGCAACTACCACTGCAGTCAGAAGTGTAAGCTGAGGAAGAAATTGCATATGAGTTTTTGGTCTCAGCACCATTGACATTAAAATACCCTGACCAGGGGGACAGAACCACTGGCGCTGCATTCTTCCCCGGCCTGTTTTTTGGAAACTGCTCATGACTATGGTGCCCTCCGGAGCTTTAAATTGAGCCATAAATTTGGCAATACTGTTGGTTGAAGTAACTTCCCTAAAATAGCATATATTTTTTCCCAGCAGGTCGATGTGCCGGTAGGCTAATAAGGTTTTGAGATTAGTTTCTTCATGATTATCATACTGATAATTTTGCATATTAACCCCCGTCTCACCGCATACGACGATACAAAGTATCAAAAAGCAGAAACAATGCCTGCTTATTTACCATTACAATGATAGCAACAGTTATAGAGGCAAATAAGGTCAATAACAAAATGACCAAAGTTGCCTGAAAGATATACATACTATTTGAATCCCCTTTGAAAGCTGAAATTAAAAAGGCCACCTTCTTATGCCCACCGTCAAATGTGAGGTAAAAGCGGCGCGCATAAGAAAAGTGGCAACGCAATTAATGAGGAGGTTGGAACCAAGTCAACATTAACCTTTGATAACCCTGGGGGTTATCATCTGGTGGGGTGGGCATATAGAAGTCGGGTTCTGGTATGTCGCGCCCACGAAAGCTTTGCAGTACTTGCGCAGATCGCTCAAGTTAGCAACTTCATCAACAAACCCCTTTTTGGCGCAGAATATCGGTCGAGACTTGTCATAGTAGTCTTTTACGATCCCGTTCATTTTCTCTATAATGGGTTCCAGCGGTTGCCCTGCATCTTGCTCTTTAACTAATCTGCGAGAATAAGTGGCAGCTGCCGCAGTCTCACCATGCATTACATATATTTCTGTGGCAGCAGTGCCCAGGGTGAAGACATTGTTATTGTTGGCATTGGGACCACCCAGTACGTAATGGGCGGCAGCCGTACCTTTTCTTAATACAACCAGCATCATTGGCAATTCGGTACTTTCGATTGAATAGATCAATGACATGCCTAAACCGAGCAGTTCGGCTCTTTCTGCAATGTCTCCAACGTCTATGCCGGTGGTATCCTGCACCCACAATAGGGGAATACGATCACGTCCACAGAAGGTCACAAATTCGCTCATTTTTATAAGGCCCTGGCGATAGAGCTTTCCGCCTATACCTGCGTACTTGTCGGTATATTCAGGATAGTCGGCACCCAGAGCACCCTGGTTATTGGCAATAACGCCGCACAGATACCCATCGATTTTGGCCAGGCCGCAGTACATTTCCGGTCCATAATCAGGCTTAAATTCCATGTGCTCACTGTTATCAAAAAGTCTGGCCAGAACATCCGGCATAGAATAGACTCTTCTCTGATTAAAAGGAACTAGGCTATAGAGATCGCTAATCGGGAACTTAGGCTCCGCAGGATCAGCCACACGAAAAAAGTCCGGATGATAAGAAGGCATATCCTTCACGTACTGTTTAATCTTATCCAGAACAGCTTCTTCCGTTTCACAAACCTCTCTGAAAAAACCGGTTCCATTATAATGGATTTCTACCCTACCCGGTGGGGTCGAGCTTAACTGACGGGTGGCTTCAATCAGGTTTTCTGCTGTTTCGTTGTCAATATATCCCTTGGGAGACATACCGCCCACAATACCACCACCGCCAACCGCGATATTGGCATCCTTATGGGCAACCAATGTTGTTGGGCTTATTCCGTGGTAACCGCCGCCAGCAGGATTGGTGCCATAAATGCCGACGATCACCGGTACACCCAGTTGTTCCAGTTCGGCATGTCTGAAAAATGTGGTTCCGTTCCCTCTGCGGTTGGCGTAGACCTCTTCTTGCTCCATAAGTTTGACCCCGCTGCAATTTAATACCCACACCAGAGGTATATGCAGGCGCTTGGCTATATCAGTCACCCGAAGAATATTATCAGCCTGTCCGGGTATCCATGCCCCGGCCATAATTTTATTGTTTGAGGCAATAATTACAGCCCATTTTCCAGCGATCTTGCCTAACCCATCAATAACCCCGGTGCTTCCTTCTTCGTTATCAACCGGATCATAGATGGTATGCAAAGGACACCAGGTGCCCGGATCGATTAGATACTCCAGGCGTTGCCATACCGACAATTCACCTTTTTTATTCATCGCCTCGGTAGCTTTACCTGAGTTCTTGACTCTTTCAATCTCGCGGGCGACCTCTTCTTCCACTTTTTTCAACTCTTCTGCGTTTGCCTTGAGTTCCCTGGATAATTCCTTGCCGATTCCCGGCATTTCCTTAAAATATGGATGTAATGAGAAACCATATTCACTCATTTATGTTGTCCTCCCTTCCTTGTAATGCATTTTCCCTTTTGTCTTTTATTAAAGGTTCTGGTTACTATTAATAATGAAAGCATTAGCATACCTGCACCCAATATCCATTCAATTGCATTCAAAATGCAACACCCCCTGGCAATAACGAAAGGGACAGCATTTGGAATTGTCGCCAATGATGAACGGCATCATAATTTTGTTATGACCTAGCGATTGGGTTGGTATCCGAGTTCAATATTAGCTATGATCTGCATATGCATGTTGGACGTCCCTTCCAGGGTTTCAAACTGCTTGGCGTCGCGCAGCCATCTGCCGCATGGATATTCGGTCGAATATCCATAAGAACCATAGATTTTCATAGCCATATTGGCACCATGAACCGCCGCCTGGCAGCCAAACAATTTGGCCATGGATGTTGCCTGCTGATTGGGGAGGCCTTTGTCTTTTAACCAAGCTGCATGATAAACCAGATATTTGGCTGCTTCATCTTCCAGTTTCATTTCAGCTAACTGGGCCTGAATCATTTGATATTTACCAATTGGTTTGCCAAACTGGGTGCGCTCGTTGGCATATCTGGCGGCACCTTCCAGACAGGCTGCAGAAAGCGCTGCAGAGCCGGTGGCGCAGCCCATACGAGTGTTGTTTAACTGCCACATGCAGATAACAAATCCTTTATTCAAGGGACCTAGGAGGTTTTCTTTCGGGACAATGGCGTTTTCAAAAACCAGTTCCGAAGTCGGGGCGGTCCACATTCCGACTTTACTATGGATGGGGATTCTTGTGACTCCCGGAGTGTTGTTGTAGTCGATTATGAAACAAGACAGCCCGTTGTGACCGGCTCCTTTGGTAGTAACAGCATATAAAAGTCCCACATCGGAAGCGTGTCCTCCGGATATCCACATCTTGGAGCCGTTAATAAGCCAGTGATCTCCTTTATCTTCAGCAAACGTTTTCATGCTGGCCACGTCGGAACCGGAGTTGGCCTCGGTTATGGCAAAGCTTCCCACTGATTGGCCGCTTACCAGGTCGGGTATATACTTTTGCTTTTGCTCCTCGGTACCATATTCATTTATGGTCATGGCTGGGCCCCAGCAATTGCCGCTGATACTTAGCCGCCAGGAAGTGTGGACCTTGGAGATTTCATAAAGAGCTAGAACGCCTTCCATCCAACCCATGCCATTTCCGCCGTACTCCTCGGGAATGCTCCATCCTAACAGGCCCAGATCACCCATTTTGGTCAATATCTCCCGGCGGTAATAGTGTTTTTCTTCATCCTGGTCAACATATGGAGCAATTTCCTTCTCAGCAAAATTGCGGGCCATATCCTGAACCATTTTTTGTTCTTCGGTTAATGCAAAATCCATTATGAGTATCCTCCCATACAATATATAGATTTGCCCTCATTCTTTTAAGCAGGGCAGCTATAACTCAGAATTTTCCTAATATTTACTCAATTATTGCTAATATTTGGCCCTCTTCCACCTTATCGCCGACTTTAACCTTTATCTCTTTCACCGTGCCTTCAGGACCGAATGCGGGGTTTTCCATCTTCATAGCCTCTATTATCACTAATTCATCATCTTCGGTTACTACCTGGCCAACCTCAATATTGATTTCAAGAATTTTCCCTGCTAGAGGGCTTTCAAAATTTGCCATTTCCATACCTCCAATTTTCTTTTTCAAATTACTTATATAATATTGTAGGAATTAGGTTGCGATTGTCTGGCTATCCCAAGTTTATTGTTCCAGAATAACAAAATTGTTTTCTGGCCGGGAACCTCTTTTCCAGTTATCATGCCTCCTTTACTCTGACCGTTCAGTGTTTAAGCGCACAGCCATTAATTATTTTAGATAAACACTATTATGATTACTAAACTATTAACGCAAATTTCGTGCCAGGTATTGAATTTTCTATATCGGTCTATAAATATGCTTGCCAGAGGTGGATATATATTAGGAAGGAGGCAGACGTTGCGGTTTTATTTATTCCTTGCCCCATCAGCTTCAGTTAATTAATGCTATGATGATTGCCGTCTGAACTTCTGTTCTTATTCCAGCCGGTAAATCAACGTCCTGTCGAATTACCAGCCCTGTTTTTAATTTAGGGTAGGAACCCACACAATAGTGTTTGGTTACCCATACACCTGTATGGGTTAACCGACATCATCTTCTGCAAATATCGGGAAAACAATCTAATTATTATTGCAATGACAGGAGGTCAATTTTAGGAGTTGGATTGTGATTAGTTGTTGCAGACCATTATATCCCCACCTTCATTGAAGCTTGGTAGTAGGCCACAAGTTATGTATGGAGTTATGAATCTTACCGGATTTGGAATTGGCTCAATGGCGCGGGGCTTTATCAATGTTGGTACGAAACTTGCATTATCAACATCTTAGATTATACAAAAAGGGAGGGGATGAGGATGCAGCATTTCTTATGATATTTATCTTTAGCGCGAACCATAGGTGTTTGTGATGTTATGCCTTTTGGGATTGCTGTAATGACAAGCTGGCGGTGGCCGGAAGGCTTGAAGCAGCGTTTGAAACCAGGCTGCTGCTTAGAGATTTGAAAAAGGGAAGAGGCTTAATCCTCACTACCTGGAAAGGGGGAGTTATGTTCTGCATATCAGTATGGATTGGAAGGAGCCCTATACATGAATACTCTTAGTGCAACAACTGCAGTTTCGGTTTTTCTATTGGCATACGGACTAATAATATCCGAAAAGATTCATCGGGCGGTGGTCAGTCTTGCCGGGGCGGTTATCATCATTATTTTCGGGATATTAACCCAGGAAGAAGCGGTTAACGGCATTGATTTCAATACCATAGGACTGATGCTGGGAATGATGATTATAGTAATAATTACTCGAAGAAGCGGCGTATTCGAGTATATTGCTATAAAGGCGGCCAAAGTGGCCAAAGGCGATCCGATAAAAATACTGGTGCTCTTGACAGCAATAACCGCTTTCTTGTCAGCATTTATGGGCAGTGTAACCGTAGTGCTGTTAATGGTGCCGGTCACATTTTCCATCAGCAACAGAATTAACGTAAGTCCAGGGGCTTTTCTGCTATGCGAAATAATAGGCTCGAATATCGGCGGTACGGCTACCCCGGTGGGCGATCCTCCCAATATGCTTATTGGCTCGGCCACTGGTATGGGATTTATGGATTTCATTGTGAACCTTACTCCGTTAGTAATAGTCGTTCTTGCGGTAACGATTGCATTAGTGGCTGTGATTTACCGGGGCAGTCTTAAAGTGAGCGAGGCGGACAGGCAGAAGGTTATGGAACTGAACGAGTGGGAAGCTATCAAGGATTGGTTGCTTCTAAAAAAATCACTAGTAGTACTGGCTATGACCATAGCCGGCTTTTTCCTCCAACAGGTTCTGCATATGCATACGGCTACTATTGCTCTGGCGGGGTCGGTACTATTATTGCTACTTACCAGGGAAGAGCCGGAAGATATTCTGCTTTCGGTGGAGTGGCCTACCCTGTTCTTTTTTATCGGATTGTTTGTTCTGGTTGAATCCCTTGTAAAAGTAGGAGTGATTGGCCACCTGGCTGAACAATCCCTGATTCTGACCCAGGGCAATATTCCCTTGACCACACTTCTGATACTCTGGATGTCAGGGATTTTTTCGGCCTTTGTGGACAATATTCCTTTTGTAACCGCCATGATTCCATTGCTAAAAGACATTGGACAACTCACTGGAATGCCGATGGATCCGCTTTGGTGGTCATTAGCGTTGGGCACCTGTCTGGGGGGGAACGGAACCCTGATCGGCGCTTCGGCCAATGTGGTGGTGGCGGGCATAAGTGAGAAGCAGGGATATCCTATTACTTTTATGAAATACATGCTAGTAGGATTCCCGCTGATGATAGTTTCTTTGATAATAAGTACCGGATATATATACTTTAGATATTTGATGTGAGTCAATTGTAAACCAGTAAGGAGAAATACATTGACGGGGTGCGCTTTTTTGAAATAAAGCGCGATTAATTACTTGAATTGCACATTTTTAGTATATGTTTGGTAATTAGGGCTGAAATTAGAGTAATCTTGACAAATATTTGAGGGATAGGTTTTTTTTGACCGTAGGTTGGTTTGATTATCGGTTTAAATGTATGATCAAAAGATGAAGGCCGAGGAGGGAAGGAAATGTTACAGTTTACCACAATGCAATATATTATAGGTGGGTTGGCCTGTATAGTTATTGCTGGGGTATATTTCATAATGATCAGAAAAGAGTTGCAATAGATTAGGTTAGAAAAGGAGGAATAACATGGAAGCCTTATCGGTAGCACTTACAATTTATGGGTTGGGATTTATCGTATCCTTTCTTGTTGCGGTTATGATCAAGTTAATGATGTTTACTATCAGACATTTCAACCGTGACAACAATAATAATACCGAGAATGCACATTAGAAAGTGAGGATAGTTTAATGGATATTGCAACATTGTTTCAGGGAATTGGTACCCTGATGGCCGCCGAACCCAAGATTATTATCGGCAGAATCGTGCTGATGCTGTTGGGTATGGTGCTGGTTTTTATGGGGGCTAAAAAATATTTGGAACCCCTGGTCATGATTCCGATGGGATTCGGCATGGCGGCGGTTAATGCCGGAATGCTGTGGTTAGAAGCCGGTAAGGTGGGGAACCTCCTTATAGATCCATTAGTTACAGAAACCTCTGCTTTGATGACCATTCTGCAGATTGACGCCTTCCAGCCGATCTATACTTTTGCCTTCAGCAATAATCTGATCGCCTGCATTGTCTTCATGGGAATCGGAGTATTGTGCGATATCGGATATTTACTGGCTTATCCTTTTACAAGTATGCTGATCGCTATGTTCGCCGAACTGGGGACGATCTTAACCTACCCCATCGCCGTAAACGTGTTTGGACTCAACCCCGGGCCAGCCGCGGCAATTTCTATCGTGGGGGGGGCGGACGGCCCATTGGTTCTTTTCTCATCGTTGATGTTGGCTCCGGAACTTTTTGTTCCTATCACCGTTATTGCCTATCTATATTTGAGCCTGTGTTATGGAGGATATCCTTATCTAATAAGGGCATTGGTTCCTGCGGAGCAGAGAGGTCAAAAGATTAAAACCTCCTCCCGACCCAAGGTTACCTCCCAGGAAAAACTGATTTTTGCTGTTGTTGCCTGTACCGTGCTGTGTTTGCTGCTGCCGGCGGCAGCGCCCTTGCTGCTGAGCTTCTTCCTGGGAGTAGCTATCAGGGAGTCCGGGGAGAGGCATTATGTTGAATTGATCGAGTCTACCTTCCTGTATGCCGCTACTTTCTTCCTGGGTTTCACCCTGGGTATATTGTGCGATGCGTATACTCTTCTGAACCCTACCATCTTACCGCTCCTGATCCTGGGCGTGATTGCTTTATCTGTTTCCGGAGTAGGCGGGATTATTGGCGGCTACGTGGTTTACTTCATCAATCATAGAAACTTTAACCCGACTGTCGGTATTGCTGGTGTTTCCTGTGTGCCCAGTACAGCCAAGATTGCTCAACATGAAGTCGCCGCGGTTAAGAAGTCAACCATAATTATTCAATATGCCATGGGAGCCTGTGTATGCGGGGTTATGACCAGTGCGATCCTTACCGGTCTTTACATCACGCTTATACCCATGCTCAAATAGATGGAGTTGACAACTCTTATGGCTCCAGTGGACGACTGTAATATGTACGGATAGTCATACACATGTACGGCTACACAACACATTCATGTAATACCATTATTAACAATATGCATCGGTACAAGTATAAGCATAGCTTGCCTTATTGCAGTTGTGGTTTTTGCCAAAAGGTACAATAATTCTGGCACATAATTTGCGTACAAATAAAATGAGCGAGAATATAACTCGGAAACTTTTTTATAGGGGGTGATTTATGTTAGTGACGAATTAGAAATTAGGGCGTCTATCCAAGTGGAATGTTTTTGAATATGTAGTATCGTAATAATTCATATGAAGGAGGCCGGACATGGGAAGTTATATAGACCAATATAGAGATAAATTGCGTACTCCAGATGAAGCGGTAAAAGTTGTGAAATCCGGTGATTATGTCTGGTATGGCCATTTTGCAATGGCACCCCGGGCTTTAGATGAAGCTCTATCGAAGCGGGTAGGCGAATTAAAAGATGTCTGGATTAAAGGGGTTTGCCCTCTGTTTGATCCTAAAGTAGCCACGGTCGATCCTGAAAAAAAATCTTTCACCTATCATAGCGGTCACTTCAGCGCTCATGACAGACACCTGGGAGACAAGAATCTAGCCTATTATCTTCCAGGCAACTATGGTCAGTGTCCTTATAATGTCAGAATGGGCAATTATGGCCCATTGAATGTTGCCATGATAATGACCACGCCCCCGGATGCCAACGGTTATTTTAATTTTGGAACGGCGTGTTCCTATGCCAAGCTGATTTGTGATTCGTCCGATATAGTGATTCTTGAGGTAAACGATCAGGCGCCCTGGTGTTTGGGCGGTGAGCAGGAAACTATCCACATTTCCGAGGTTGACTATATTGTTGAAAACAGCATCCCCATGACTGCCTTCCCCTCGGAGTTTCCCGTTTCGGATGCTGAAAAGAAGATCGCTTCAATAATTATTGAGCAGATTGAAGACGGCGCCACTCTGCAATTTGGTATTGGAGCCATGCCTTCAATGATCGGAAAACTGATTGCCGACACCGATCTGAAAGATCTGGGGATTCATTCGGAAATGATGGCCGAGTGTTTTATTGATTTAGTTGAGAAAGGCAAGGTCACCGGAGCCAAGAAAAACATTGACCAGGGAAAGATCACCTACACCTTTGCCCTGGGGTCCCAGAAGCTATATGACTATATTGACAGGAATCCAGTTTGTGCGACATTCCCGGTAGACATAACCAACTCCCCTGCAAGAATGGCCCTAAACGATAAGTTATTGGCGATTAACAATGCAGTAGAAATCGATCTGTTCAGCCAAATAAACTCAGAGTCCTCTGGGTATAGAAATATTTCTGGCACCGGTGGCCAATTAGATTTTACCATAGGAGCCATGAATTCTAAAGGGGGCAAGCCCTTTATTTGTATGACATCAACCAAGGTCTCAAAAGGTAAAACTCTTTCCCGAATTGTGCCGTTCTTAATCCCGGGTACCATTGTTACGGTTCCTAGAACATTTGCTCCTTATATAGTAACAGAATTCGGAATAGCCAATATGATGGGTAAATCAACCTACAGACGGGCCGAGTTGCTCATTGATATAGCCCATCCCGATTTTCGCGATGACCTGATCGAAGCTGCTCAACAGCAGGGTATTTGGACCCGAACCAATAAGATCGACTAGGAGTAAGGAAAAATCAATTATAGGGGGGTTAATTTATGAGCAACATTTTTTGGGTTGTGTTTTACTTCGTTATTACTGCTGCTATCGGTGTCTGGATGACGAGGCAGAAAGCCGGTGTGGCTGAGTACTTTGTGGCGAAGAAAGGTCTGAGTTGGTGGCTGATTATACCGCTGCTGTTCGCGGAAATGATCGCCGGAGCCGGGACAGTTGGGAACGCCGGGGACGCCTTCAAATACGGAATTTCCGCGGTATGGATGAACTGGGGTATGTCCCTAGGCGTAATATTTGTTCTGGTAACGGTAACTTTATTTTACCGGGTCATGAGCAACAAAAAGGGCATCATATCCGTGCCGGAAGCCTTTAAGCACCGTTTTGACCAGAAGACCCGCATGGTCATGATGGCCATCCTGGTGCTGGTCTATATAATGCTTTTCGCTATGCAGCCCATTGCGGCCGCTTCCATTCTGGCTCCGATGCTGGGTATGAATAAGATGATGCTGGTGTGGATCATGGGCGCCCTGTTTATCATCCTTACCATTACGGGCGGCATGAAAGGGCTGGCCTGGATGAACGTGCTGCATTCCGCCGTAATGTATATCGGCCTGGGCTTAGTAGCTTATGTGAGCGTCAAGGCGGCCGGTGGGTTAGGCCATATGCAGGCGGTTCTGCCAGCCGGTTACTTTGAATTTACCAAGCCTAGCATTGGTATCGTAATTGGGACAGCGCTGGGCACCTGCCTTTCCTATGCGTGCGCCTCCACCGTAGTGGGCACTATATTTGGCGCCACGTCCAACGGAGAGATCAAAAAGGGTTTCTATGGAGCTGCCATCATGGTTTTCATCTTTGCTGTGTTTCCAGCCCTGATCGGGATGGCCGGCAAAGTGGTTATGCCTAAAGCCGCGGCTGCCAGCGTACTCTATACAATGGCCAACAATTCGGGCAACCTATACGGTGTCCTGGCCGCCATGGGTGTTTTAGCGGCCATACTGTCCACCGCTCCTGCTCTGTTGCTGATAACGGCGACCATGTGCAGCCGCGACTTCTACCGGACACTGAAGCCGGATGCCACCGACCAGCAGGAGATGTTTTTTGGAAAAGCGAGCATGGTCGTTCTGGGTCTTTTAGCCACCTATATGGGAATGAATGCCACCTCCATCCTGGCCGGTCTGGTAGGCGCTTTCAACATTCGCGCCATAGCCGGTTTGGTCCTAGCCGTGTCCCTGGTGTGGCCCAGAGTGGACAGCCGGGCGGCCTTCTGGTCCATGCTATTAGGCGGCCTAACAGCGGGTTACTGGCATTTTGCCGGCAATCCTCACGGTATATCTTCCCTCTGGCCTTCACTTATAGTCGGAATTCCGATTCTGGTGGTATTAACTCTAATGGCCAAAAAACCGGAATCAGATGGTTATCTGGTGTACAAGCAAGCTCTGGATGAGTCCAATGCCGAGGGTGGCGTAGCCTAAGAATTTTAGTATATCGCGCGGAGATGGCGTCTGATCATAGCCTAATTTATATAATGACGCCTTCTCCACACAATTATTATCAAATCAACGAACTAGCTCGTGAATTATTTAACACAGTATAGAAAGGAGGGTGAACAATGTCATTTAGCGACGAGGGCTACAAATTTATAAAAGTTAGCTTTGAAAATGAGATTGCCATTATACAGTTTAACCGCCCTGAGGCATTAAATGCCGCCAATGCCCAGATGGTAACGGAACGCAGTGATGCTATTTATAAGGCCGGTGTTGATCCTGAAATCAAAGTTTTAATTATTACCGGCAATGATAAGGCGTACAGCGCGGGCGGGGATTTGGCTTCCATGGTTAATTACGGGGTTAAAGAAGCACGGGAGTTTATTGATAAAAACGTACAGGGCGGCTTAACACTAACAAACCTTCCTAAGCCCACCATCGCCATGATAGCTGGAGTTTGTATGGGTGGCGGATTTGAAAACGCCATGTGCTGCGATCTGAGAATTGCTGCGGACAATGCCAAATTTGCCTTGCCGGAAATCAATGTGGGGATATTCCCCGGCGGAGGCGCAACCCAAAGACTGCCCCAGCATATGTCGCTTTGCCAGGCCAAGGAACTGGTTTTCACCGGGCAGATGTTCGATGCTCAAACTGCATTGAATTATGGTTTGGTTAACAAGGTTGTTCCGCTTGCTGAATTAAAAGAGACTACGATGAAACTGGCCAAGCAGTTGACGCAAAAACCTGCTTTTTCGTTACGAATGGCCAAGGAAGCTTTGAATGCTGCCTGGAGCACCAGCCTGGAAAAAGGTTTGCAGATTGAAACCCACGGTTGGGCGATGACTTACGGAACCAAGGACGCTAAAGAAGGAATGAATGCATTTTTGGAAAAACGTAAACCGGTTTATACAGGTGAATAGTAATTAGGAGGAATTATCATGGAATTTAAATACAATGTTCGCGATCTAAAATTCATCTTGAAAGAATGGCTGCCCACGGAAGAAGTATTAGCCTGTGACCGTTTTAAGGAATACTTTGGAATAGAAGATATTGATCCGATTATGACCGAGGCATACAAAGTTGCCCGCGAGGTGGTCAGCCCCATCAACGCCGAGGGTGACAAGAACCCGGTAAAGTTTGAAAACGGGGTGGTTACCAATCCACCCGGATACAAAGAAGTTTTCCAGTTTCTTCAGACAAACGGATGGGGTTCCAGCAGCGAATGCATAGAGCTGGACGGTGGGATGCCTCTAGTATTATACAAAGCTTGCGCAGAAATGATTGCTGCAGCCTGCCCGGCTATGGGGTCAAACATTAAATTAACATCCGGTGCCGCCAATTTGATTATAGAATTTGGAACCGAGGCCGACAAGGAGAGATTTCTTCCCAAGATGCTTAGCGGTGATTGGCAGGGAACCATGAATTTGACGGAACCTTCGGCTGGGTCAGATGTGGGCGATGCCCTGACCAGGTCTTATCCTACCGATGATCCCAGAATATACAAAATAAAAGGTACCAAAATGTTCATCACCGCCGGAGACGGATCCATCGTTGAAAATACTATTCATATGGTTCTGGCCCGTCCGCCGCAGGGAGCCAAAGGCTCATCGGGTTTAGGTCTTTATATCGTTCCCAAGTTCTGGGTCAACGAAGACGGAAGTATGGGCAAGTCTAACGACGTTACCACTATTGCCATTGAGCATAAAATGGGTCTTAACGGATCAGCCACATGTATGCTGAACTTCGGAGAAAACGATGAATGCTACGGGATTTTAGTTGGTAAACCAGCCGATGAGAAAGGTCGCTCCAAGGGCCTGGCCATGATGTTTAATATGATGAACGAATCCCGCATTGGAACCGGACATAATGCCAACAACCAGGCTTCCGAAGCTTACGCCTTGGCGTCCCAATATACCATTGACCGGGTGCAGGGCTACATCAAAGGTGAGCGGGTACCGATTATTAAGCATTCCGATGTTAGAAGAATGCTTCTGGACATGAAGGCACATACCGAAGGAATCAGGGCTATGATATTTAAGGGATTCTATAACCTGGATATAGCCGGGAATTCCAGTGATAAAGCCAAGGCCAAAGAATGTGCTGATATTGCCGCTATATTAACCCCCCTGGTAAAGTGCTACGGAAGTGAAACCGCAGTATTGATGACTGCCGAGGCCATTCAGTGCCTGGGCGGGGTAGGATACACGAAAGAGTATCCGGTCGAGCAGTATATGCGCGATTCCAAAGTATTAACCATTTGGGAAGGAACCTCATTTATTCACGGTAATGACTTGGTTGGCCGCAAGATGACCATGGATAACGGCGAGCCTTTTAAAAAGTTTATGGAGAGTATTAAAGCATTCATTGATACCAATAAAAACGCGGCCGGTTTGGAGGACGATGTAGCTGTCCTGGGCAGAGCATATGAAGCTGCCGAAGAAATATGGCAGCTAATTATGTCATGGCAGGCCAACAAGGCTGAGAAGGGTGAATTAATCAACCTCTATGCCATCAGAACATTGTTTATTTTTGCTCAGCTTTATGTTGCCATGTGCCTGGTGGATCAAGCGGTTATCGCCAATAACATTATAGCAGGATTGCCTGCAGACCATTATGACCTGAACTTTTATAAGGGCAAAGTGGCCAGCGCCCGTTACTATGTGAACAACTCGCTGCCCAACGTATTTACACTGGCTCAAGTAATTCAGAATTCGGATACCACTGTTCTGGAAGTTCCTGAAGAAGTATTGATTGTTAGCTAATTGTTATATGAATAGGAGGGAAATTGAGAATGAGAGATATTTACCTGGTTGAAAGTGTTCGCACCGGTATCGCCAAGGCAGGCAAAAATTCCTGGTATGCAAATTTGAGAGCCGACGACATGGCTGGTCTGGTCATGAATGAGTTAATGCGCAGAGTAGGCCTGGAAGATAAAAAGGAAGAACTCGACGGAGTTATTCTAGGCGGAACCGCCCTGGTCAATGATATGGCCAGCAATATCGGACGCTACTCTGTTATCATGGCGGGTTTTCCCTTTAGTGTACCCGGCTGCACGGTGGATCGCTTCTGTTCCTCCGGGGTTCAATCAATTTTCAACGCAATAGCCGAAATCAATATGGGTTGGGGCTCTGAACTCATACTGGCCGGCGGCGTTCAACACATGACCCATGTTCCCATGGGCTTTGGAAATCTGCACAACCCGCGCCTGGGTGAATTCACCGATGATAATGCCAAGGGCATGGGATGGACCGCAGAAATGGTAGCCCGCAAGTATGGCATCACCCGGGAAGAACAGGATTTAATGGCATGTGAAAGCCATGCCAAGGCCCATAGAGCCACGGAAGACGGCTTATTTAAAGATGAAATACTGCCTATAGAAGTGGATGCACCCCAAAAGGATGGAAGTACCAAAAAAATGATAGTTGACCGGGATCAAGGAATTAGAGCGGATACTACCATGGAATCCCTGGCCAAGATGGAACCGGTTTTCCTGAAAGACGAGGCTGCCACGGTTACGGCCGGCAACGCCAGCCAGACCAACGATGCGGCTGCAGTGGTACTGGTAGCCAGCGGAGAAAAATGCAAGGAGCTGGGATTAAAACCTAAAATGAAGCTGGTGGGATTCAAGGCCATTGGTGTTGATCCAATTTATATGGGCATTGGACCCGCGGTAGCCATTCCCCTGGTCTTAAAACAGGCCGGGATGACCGCAGATCAGATCGATATTTGGGAAATCAATGAAGCTTTTGCTTCACAGGCAGTATATTGTACTAAGGAACTGGGTATCCGCAACCATCCGCGTTTGAATCCGCGCGGAAGCGGTATCGCTCTGGGTCACCCGCTGGGCTGCACCGGAGCTAGAATTGCCACCACCCTGATGCGGGAAATGCCTTACTATGGCGCCAAATATGCCGTTGAGAGCATGTGCGTAGGCCATGGCCAGGGTGTAGCAGCTATATGGGAATGGGTTGGATAAATACGGTAATATCCATGATTACGGTTGGCAGAATTTTAATAGAAACACTATATATAAGGCAAGATTGGCACCAGGGCCAACCGTAATCCTCCCTTGATTGGTATCGTTACAGAGACAGAACGAAAAATATTCTAATAATTAAGGAGGAAAATAAAATGGCAGTTAAGTCTATATTTGTAGTTGGCGCGGGCTTCATGGGCGCTGGTATAGCTCAGGTGGGAGCACAGGCAGGATATGAAATGGTTCTTTATGATATCGCTCCTGCTGCTGTGGAAAAAGGCATCGGTGGGATCAATAAACTTCTCAGCAAAAAGGTGGAAAAAGGCACCATGACTCAAGAAGCCCTGGACGGTACCATGGCTCTTATTAAATCCAGCTCTGCCCTTGAGGATGCGGCTAATGCTGATCTGGTCATTGAGGCTGTTTATGAAAATGCCGATCTTAAGAAAGACATTTTTGCCAAGTTGGATGCAATATGCAAACCCGAATGCATTCTGGCTACCAATACTTCATCAATCCCCATAACTTCAATAGCTGCTTCTGTTAAGAGACAGGATAAGTTCATTGGGATGCATTTCTTCAGCCCGGTGCCGGTTATGAAACTGTGCGAAATCATCCGTGCCATCAAGACTTCTGATGAGACTATAAATGTTGTTGCTGAAGTTGCTCAGAAAATGGGCAAGGTAACAGTCGTGGCCAAGGATGTTCCCGGCTTCATAGTAAATCGGATCAATTCCGCATTGAGATGCGAAGCCTATAAGTGTATGGAAGAAGGCGTGGCCAGCATAGAAGATATTGACAAGGCTATGAAAGCGGGCGCCAATCATCCCATGGGTCCATTTGAACTGGCGGACTTTGTAGGTCTGGATGTTAATTACAGTGTACTTTCCACCTTACATGCCGGATACAAAGACCCCAAATGGGCACCCAATCTGACCCTGGAGAAACTGGTCACCGCTGGCGACCTGGGCCGGAAGAGCGGTAAAGGATGGTATGACTATACTTCAGGAGAAAAGAAACCCAGAACGGATGTCAAGTTCTAAAGGCACGAAAGGGTGATGGTTACGGTTTATCCGTCTGAAACCACAGGATGGACCGTAACCTACAACTATGGTTTATAGGCATCGGGAAGGAGGCAGTGTTTAGTGTCATATAGGGATAAGAAATATAATACCATGCTGGTTACGGTAGAAGATCATATCGCAACCGTGCAGTTCAATCGACCGGAAGTATTAAATGCTATAAATAATGAAGTGAACCGGGAACGGGTGGAGATATTTACCGCACTGGGGCAGGATCCTGATGTCCGAGTGGTAATACTTACCGGCGGCGAGAAGGTATTTAGTGCCGGCGGGGATTTGCCGGCTCTTTCTCAGTATGGAATAGTAGAAGCCCGTGAACATGCTGATAATAACTATGCTGGTCAGAGGGCTCTGGCGGAGATGCCGAAACCGACTATTGCAGCCGTAGCGGGATATGCCATGGGTGGTGGCGCCGAGAACGTATTGTTGTGTGACCTGCGGATAGCCGCGGATAATGCAAAAATTGCCTGCTCAGAGATTAATGTCGGCATTTTCCCGGGTGGCGGTGCGACCCATCGACTGGTGCAAAATATATCAATGTGTCAAGCTAAGGAAATGCTCTTCTTTGGCGGTATGATAGATGCCCAGCAGGCTCTGGAAATGGGGTTGGTCAACAAAGTGGTTCCATTATCCGAATTAATGAGTACAGCCAAAGAATGGGCGCAGAAATTAGCCAAGAAGCCACCATTCACGCTGAAAATGCTCAAAGCAGTCATGCAAGCCAATTGGGGCTTGGATACCGAGACTGCAATGAGAGTGGAGCATGATGCCTGGACGGCTATATTCGGCAGTGCAGATGCCAAGGAAGGCATGCAGGCCTTCGTTGAGAAGAGAAAACCTGAATACAAGGGCAGATAGGCGACATGTATGCCTTAAGCCCAGGAAAATAGGAGGGAAAAAACATGCGAGAAGTTGTCATAGTTGATATGGCCCGGAGCGCTGTGGGAAAGATGGGCGGAGCTCTTAAAAATGTACGTCCCATTGAATTGCTTTCTCAGGTTGCTACGGCAGTAGTGGAACGTAACAAGGGCAAGGTTAAAAAAGACATGTATGATTATGTCATTATGGGACAGGTCAAACAGAATAGTGAATGTGCCAATATCGCCCGGAATTTGGTGCTAAGAATAGGGCTTCCGGAAGAAACCCCGGCCACCTGCGTTACTATAGCCTGCGGTTCGGGTCTCCTTTCGATCGAAGAGGGAGTTGAAATGATCAGGAACGGCTTTGCTGATGTAATACTGGCCGGTGGGGTAGAAACCATGAGCGGCGGCGAATACTTTTTAAGCTATCAGTCAAATCAAGCTTTCGGCAACAACAATGTTACATTATTGGACGCTATTTTAGCCGGCGGAGCGGGAGGCGCGCCCACAGAACGTTATGGCAATATCCCCATGGGGAATACAGCTGAAAACCTGGTGGATATTCATAATATAAGCCGCGAGGAACAGGATAAATTTGGCTTCAGGAGCCAGACCCTGGCCCTCCAATCCATAGCCGCGGGCGACTTCAAAAAGGAAATAATACCGATTAAATACCCCAAGGCGGACGGCAGCATAGGTATTTTCGATACTGATGAGGGCCCCCGTAAACCTGATATGGAATCAATGTCCAAACTAAAACCGGTTTTCAAAAAAGACGGTTCGGTGACCGCTGCCAACTCATCCACCAGAAACGATGGAGCCGGGGTAGCTCTGATTATGTCCCGGGAAAAAGCTGACGAATTAGGAATCAAACCCCGGGCCAGATTTGTGGCTGCCGGTATTGCCGGAGTAGATCCCAGCATCATGGGCAGAGGCCCGGTACCAGCTACCAAAATAGCTATGGAAAAAGCTGGTCTTACCTTGAAAGACATGGATGCAGTTGAACTCAATGAAGCATTTGCAGGTCAGTCCCTGGCCGTGTACAGAGAATGGGAAAAGGACTGGGGTATCGACTTTGAATGGGAAGACAAACATATAAATCCGTGGGGAGGAGCTATTGCCATCGGTCATCCCCTGGGCGGAAGCGGATGTATCATTACCACCAAGCTTTTATATGGTCTGGAACGCACCGGCGGTAAATATGGCTTATCCACCATGTGCTGCGGCGGTGGTATCGGAGCAGCCGGTATTATCGAAATACTGGATTAAGAGGAGAAAGTGAGGTAATTTGCGATGCAAGAAGTCGTGATTGTCGGTGCTGCTCGAACACCGTTTGGGTTGTATCGTGGCGAATTAGCCAGCCAGAGAGCACAGGATCTGGCAGCCAATTCTATGAAGGAAGCTGTAGCACGGGCGGGAATTGATTCTGCCAAATATGATGCTAGCATATATAGTGAATCCGTCCAAACCAGTCTGCCGGCCAATGTCTCCAGACACGGTTGGTTGTTGGCGGGATTCTCTGAGGATCCAGCCGGTTTCACCATGAATACCCTTTGCGCTGGAGCGATTCAGACCATGTTCAGCGCTTATAATAAGATAGTAGCCGGCGAATATAAGCTTTTCATGACCGGTGGGATAGGAACCAGCAGTCAGGCTCCTTATTATGTTTTCCATCCCCGCTACGAATTTGGACCGCAGAGCATGTGTTTCCATGATCAAAAGCTGGAAATTCAGACAAACGCCCAGCCGGTCGACCGATATGGAGAACTCACCTTCACCGATCTGGCTGATATAATTGCCAGTAATAATGGCTTGAGCCGTCTGCAACTGGATCAATACACTGCGGCCAGTAAAGCTAAAGCGATTGCTGCCCTCAAGAACGGCGCTTTTAAAGACGCTATTTCACCCATAGTAAAGAAGGTTAAAAAGGCCGAGGTAACCATTGACACCGACGAAGCCCTTAAAAAAACGGTTAGCCTGGAAGAATTGATGGCCATGCCGGCGACTAATTGCTGCGGCAATGCCAGCGAAGGTAATGTGGCGGCCATGGCTGATGGATCGGCCAGCATAGTCCTGGCATCCGCGGACGCCGCCAAAGAACTGGGAGCCACTCCTCTGGCTAAGGTTGCCGGCTTCGGCATTGCCGCCGGTAATCCAACGCTGATCGAAAGAACAACGGTTAAATCCATAGAAAAAGCCCTGAAATCTGCCGGAATCAGCATGAGTGATGTGGATTACATTGACCTGCATGAACAGTCGGCTGCTTATGCCGTGGCGGTAAACAACCTGTTGGGAGCCGATGCAGCTGCTAAGATTAATGTGGATGGCGGCAGTCTGGCCTTTGGTCATGCCGGGGCGGCAACTGGCGGTGCCATGGTAGTCAATATGGTTTATCGCCTGCAACGTACCGGAGCGAATTGTGGGCTGGTAAATGTTGGAGCGCTGGGCGGGCAATCCCTGTCAATAGTGATTAAAAAGTAAGTATTGTAATAATAGGCTGGGGTAAGTATACTCGGTCATTACCCCGGCCTATCAGTATATTGATAAACCAGCCCCGTAAGGGTCAGGTATTCTGGGATGGGAGGTATATGCGTGGACACAATTCAAATATTGGAAAGACTTGTTAGCATAAAAAATAATGCTCAGGAAAGAGCCAGAAAAGAGTCAAAGGAACATCCCAACTCTAAACCGGAGATGAAAGCATTCATTCTCGAAAAGGGCATTGAACAGCTAATCATAGAGATTCAAAATGGCATCTTGGCAGAAATCCAAACAACAAAAAAAATCATCTTATATAAGATTAATGTTTCATCGCAGGCCAGTTGATTGTCCAAGATGTACAATAATATGTTGAATCAGGTGGGTCGGAAGCACTGAACTTCCACCATAAGATGAGTATTCGCTTAATCATACGACCCGCAAGGGTCTTTTTTGTGATGTGCTATTGTTTGTTGACGTCAGAAGGAGAGCACAATGAAAACTAAAATTGAAATATTGCAGGAACATATGGATATAAGTCGAGCGTTAATTGAATCCCTGGCGCTTAATGCTCTGGTTTTTAGTACCGATAAAAATAGTTTTACCTTTGTGAATAGTTATGGTAACTACAGCTATGGCGGTATTGTAAAAGGAGAAAATGCACTGCATTTTGATTTTATTAAAGAGGTTCTGGAAAGTGGTGATGAAAGATCAGGACAATTAAAGGAAGCCAACCCGGAGTTAATAACCTTGATGACTGTTTATCCCGTGGTTACCTCAGAAAATGGACAGGTTATGGGGACCTGGGGGATTGTATATGCAAAAATGTGGCCGGAGATATCTGCCTTCAAAACATTTAGCAGATTGATAGGCAATGAGTTTGCGCAAGGATGCATGATGTATATATCTGACCGTGAAAAGTTCCTTTGTCGTTATGAATCGGATAATTATGAGTTGGGCGGAAAGTCGGTAGCCCAGGTTGGAGACCGGCTGGGTCAAGGCGGTGTTGCTCTTAAAGCAATGGCAGAGGATAGAAAAATGTCTAAGATTCTGTCTAAGGAGATTTACAATACACCAGTTAAAGTGGCAGCAATCCCTATCAGGGATCATGGCAATGGAGAAGTTATAGGGGCGCTTGGTATAAGCCTTAATAGGGGTATGGCAACGGACCTGCAGAACACCATTAACTATACCAATAAAAGTTTGGGTGAAATTAATTCCGCTATTGAAGCCGTCGCCACCGCAGCCGAGCAGACGGCACGCAATAGCGGCACCCTCAACTCAAAAATGTCATTGTTAGCAGGTATTACTCAAACAATAGACAGTATTCTCATCAAAGTGAAGAATATCTCTGATCAGACCAAAATGCTAGGTCTTAATGCGGCCATCGAGGCGGCTCGGGTTGGTGAGAGTGGTCGTGGTTTTGCGGTAGTGGCAGATGAAGTGAGAAAGCTCTCTGAAGAATCGAAGGATACTGTGGCTGATATAAAGAGGTTTATCGATCAGATTTCTGATACTTTGGACGAAATCGGTAGCGAGACCAAAGAAGGCATGCTGGCCAGCGAGGAGCAAGCAGCTGCCATTGAAGAAATTACGGCGGGCCTGCAGGAAATAGATGTCACCATGCGTAAAGTGGAGAGCATAGCAGCCCGCCTGTAGTAGCACTTTTAGTAGATTCCGAGTGCATTCTGTACAGGTTTTGATAAATGATTTCAAAGAGATAAAATCTGTATGACTATAAACGACCTTCACATTAAATGGATAGATGTGGTGTTTATTTAATTATGGATAAGGCAAGAAGGGAGTTGCTAATATTATGCCATTGGCATTAAAGGATTTTCAAAATCTAATCGACCGAATTCCTATTAATCAATACCTTCATCTACAAGTGCTTGAGATTGGAGAAGGTTATTCAAAAATTAGAATGCCATATAATCCTGTTTTTACAACGCTTTGGAATTCTACTCACGGTGGTGTATTGATGACTCTAGCGGATGTAACATTTTTTATAGCAATGGCCACATTAAACGGTTTGGATATTTCCGGCAGCATTGTAATAGTTGAAAATAATACCAAGTTTTTGAGTCCCAGCCGGGAAAGTGAGCTTTATGTAGAAGGCAGGATTATCAACGGCGAAACAGGAGATGTAATTATTATGAATACGACCGATAAGCTTATATCACAATCAACAATAATATATAAGAAAAAATGCCGGCCTAAAAGTTAAACTGTATTTTGCCTGATTATTAGTTTTTATTGGCGAAGATTACTTAAAATAAACATCCTGGTACTTAGGATTCAGCTCGAAACTGTGTTTGCAGACTTGACTGCACATATTCTCGGGTCGATTCTTAACACCGGGTTTAATTTTGGTTAAATAAGAACTTAGAATCTATAATTCCCATAATCTCCGATTGTATAACGAACGAAGACATAAAAGATTGATAATTCCTGGAATAGATTATTGAAATGGTGTCGAGAATATATATAATATAGTATTTCCTGCAAAAAAGTAGGAATATTGTGGTAAAATGACGAAAGTAACCTTTTTAAAACATCAATAAGGCTCATTAAAATATGAATTGAAGGTTTTACCTGTGTCATCAGCAAGGAGGGCCAGTGCATGGAATCTAATATTTGGAGACCCAATGATTCCTTAATATTGCTAAAAGACATGATGAATACACGGCATGAAGTTATTCATCCCGATGCAACGATAAGAACCGCCATGCAGTTCTTTAGCAGATGCAAACTGAATATACTGCCGGTGGTCGATAAAGACGGTTATCTGATGGGGGTTTTACCCAACCGCAGATTATTCAAGGCCATGTTGGATGGTCATAGTCTTGACGACCCATGTTCCCCTTTCGTCATAAAGAATCCGATTTTTATAAACGCGGAACTTACATATGATGAGCTTTCATTGGTTATGAGAGTGAATAAGAGCAAGGTGGGAAATGTGCCGGTGGTTGACGATACCGGAAAGGTAGTTGGGGTTGCCGGAAACAATGAGTATCTGCGTACCAGCCTGACTCTAATTGCGAAATCCTATGCTTTACTGGAGTCAATTTTTCAGGGCATGAACGAGGGGATCATAACGGTCGATCAAAGCGGTTATATTCTGCGGATCAATCAATCAATACAAGAAATGTTTGAGGTTGATCCGGCAGATATTCAGGGAAAACACCTGTATGATGTATTTCCAGAAATATTTTATGATGGCCAGCGCAGAATAGGAGTAAGAGTAAGTATCAAGTCGGTTTCCGTGATTGTTAATCAGGTACCTATAATAAAAGACCAAGAGTTGATAGGTATGAATATTGTCATTTCGGACATATCTGAATTGGAAGGTATTGCCAAGGAGCTGCAAATTGTTAAGGATTTACAGGCAACTCTTAGTGGAGTTCTCAGCGCTTCTTCTGACGGCGTCTTCGTTACGGATAGGTTTGGCTCAATAAAATTTGTCAATGAAATGGCCAATAACTTGGTTGGAGACGACATTGATATGATTGAGGGCAAATCGATAGAAGAATTCCTGCATACCAACAGTCTGGCACGAGTAGCAAAAACCGGCATAGCTGAAGTTGACGTTTGCCATATAAATGGCAGAAATTGTATTGTTTCCCATGTTCCCATTAGATCGGAGAACAATAATGATATCAAACCATTTGGTGTTGTCAGCACGGTTTATCTTGATGACAATAAGCTCACTGAGGAAATAACCAGAAAATGGTATTCTTTGCGACAACAGGTTCAATACTATCGTAGCGAACTGGAAAAACAGGGTGGAAGTGAGATAAAGAGTTTTGCGCATATAATAAGCCAAAATAGTGAGCTAATTCAAATAAAAAAAGAAGCCCAAAAAATAGCCAGGAGCACTTCCACCGTTTTATTGACTGGGGAAAGCGGGGTTGGCAAAGATATGTTTGCCAGGGCGATTCATGCTGCCAGTCCCCGGGCGCGAAGACCGTTTGTGAAAGTGAATTGCGTGGCAATACCGGAGACTCTTTTCGAATCGGAGTTATTTGGATATGCCCCGGGTTCATTTACCGGGGCCGCCAAGAAGGGGAAAACAGGTTATTTTGAGCAGGCTAATCAAGGCACCATTTTCCTGGACGAGATTGGTGATATGCCGCTTTCCATACAGGTGAAAATACTGCAAGTGTTGCAGGAAAAACAGTTTACACGGGTTGGAGGAGTAGCTTCTCAGAAGGTTGATGTGAGAATAATTGCCGCTACCAATCGTAATCTGCGCGACGCCATAAACAAAGGAATCTTCAGGGAGGATCTTTACTATCGTTTAAACGTAATTGAGTTATACCTGCCTCCACTTAGAGTACGATCTGAAGATATACTGCCTTTGGCCGAAAATTTTATTGAAAAATACAATGCCATATTGGGTACTTTGGTATCAGGTATGAGCAATTCGGCAAGAGAAGCATTGCAACAGTATGCATGGCCGGGTAATATTCGGGAACTGGAAAACGCTGTTGAAAGAGCTGCAAATTACGTTTGGGAGGGCGAAATAGATCTAGAACATCTTCCGGTTCATATCTTAAACGCTGAAAAAGATATCGATGAAATATCTTCTTATAAAATGGCCTTAAATGACGTGAATAAGGAAATAATACAGGATGCTTTGAGAAAGGCCAAAGGAAACAAAAGTGCAGCCGCAAGAATACTTAAGATAAGCCGCTCGGCATTTTATGAAAAAATGGCTAAATATGGTATTGTATAAGAGTAAGATTAGCCCTGTCCACATTACCGTTAGTCTAACTCCGCTTCAGTGTCCTTTCACTTGGTTTTAATACTGCTCGCCTAAACATATCATGTTTTGGTCATTTCAAATTAATGAACTATATTATGGCCTCAGTAGGTTCTATTTGGCCATCTATACCTTGGTCTGCCCTTTTAAGAAAAGGTTCGCTTTTCCATCCCGTTTTTTAGATTAATTAAGAGGTGGCACAATAATTGTATAAATAATGGCAGAAGGACCAAAAATAGGTGTTTTATATAAGGAGGACAAAAAATGAATTATCGAACGAAGCAGTATAACACCATTCTATTGAATATTAAAGACAATATAGCCATCATCCAATTCAACCGCCCACAGGCCATGAATGCATTAAACCGGGAAATGGGCGATGAGAGAAATGAAATATTAGCAGGAATTGCCAGTGATCCAGAGATAAGGGCCGTTATAATAACGGGTGGGGAACAGGTTTTTTGTGCAGGAGGGGATCTGGTTTCTTTTTCAAAATTCGGAGTCGTTGAAGCTAGAGAATATTCACAAAGGATTCTAGCTGGACAACGTTTGCTAGCGGAATTAGCCAAGCCGACGATTGCAGCCGTAGCTGGCTATGCGCTGGGTGGCGGCATGGAAATTGTCCTGCAGTGTGATCTAAGGATAGCCGCGGATAATGCTAAGTTTGCTCAGCCCGAAATTAATGTAGGGATCTTTCCTGGCGCCGGTGCCACCCAGCGTTTGGTACAGAATACTTCCATCTGCAAAACCAAAGAAATAATTTTTTTCGGAGAAATGATTGATGCTCCAACCGCTCTGGAGTTAGGTATCATAAATAAGGTGGTGCCGTTGGAAGAACTAATGGATACAGCCCTAAAATGGGCCGGAAAGCTTGCTGCCAAACCTCCGGTTGCGTTGCGGGTGGCTAAAGCGGCTATAAATAATGCCTGGAGTTGTGATTTGGAGACAGGCATTAAGATGGAAGCGGATGCTTGGAGTATGTTGTATGGGACAGAAGATCAAAAAGAAGGAATGAATGCTTTCCTCGAAAAGCGCAAACCATTCTTTAATGGTAACTAAGGTAAATACCTGGATTACAGAGTTATTTATTGTTAGGGGGGAATTGGTTCTATTCTACGGATCATAAGGTGCCGGAGTTTATACTACTTCCTTGGTGGATTGGGCTAGATATTTATAATTCCACAAGGTCGGTCCATAGTTATTGGATGTATCCGCGATCGTGTCATTTCTAACTAATAACATTTAGGACTAAATACGACATTTGCCCTCAGTAGGTCTCATTTCTTTCCATACCCTGGCCTGTCTTCTATTTTCAAGGTCCATATAAGCTTAATAAGAGGTTCATGGCATAATAATTGCATTGTTAATGGCATGAATCTTTTTTTATTTTGGAAGAATGGCAGGGAGGTGATTATTCTCAGAATCCCTATAGAGGGTAGCGGATAGATGAAGAACATTTCAACAAATAAAGGCGGTCATTGGGAATCTGGTTAAGAATTTTGATGTTAGCCGGATGGATAAAACCAACAAAGGTGGTGTAACATGACTGAAACAAAAAGCTCGCGGCAAGCCATCCAACGAGTTGCGGGAGGTTTGTTAGGAATTATAATCGGAGTGATTATTGCCCGGAACTCTCCGCCAAATGGTTTAACGGTACAGGCAATGAGCGGGATGGGAATTTTTGCTTGTGCGGTGGTTTGGTGGATCGCAGATGTGCTACCTGATTATGTTACTGGAATTTTGATGTGCACTGCCTGGGTTTTCTTTGAAGTTGTACCTTTTCCTAAAGCCTTTGCGGCATTTTCCGGAGACACAGTCTGGCTGCTGGTAGGAGCGCTAGGAATAGGGCTCGCGGTTACGAAGAGCGGACTTTTGAATAGAACGTCTTTGTTTCTAATGAGCAAATTTCCCCCTAACTTCAAAGGACAGACTTTGGCTTTACTTTTTGCAGGAAATATCATTGCACCTTTGATTCCCAGTACAACAGCTAAAGTTGCCATTGTAGCTCCTTTTGCTCAGGCAATAAGCGATCATTTGGGCTTCTCCAGGAAAAGCCGGGGTGCGGGCGGATTGTTCGCCGCAATGTATATGGGGTTTGGAGCTACCGGACCGGTTTTCTTGAGTGCATCTTTTATTGGCTATACTCTTAAAGGATCGCTTCCCTTGGCTTATCAGGCCCAAATTACCTGGATGAATTGGTTTGCCGCTGCGTGTGTTTACGGCATCATTTTGTTTATCGGCAGTTATTTTGCAATCCAATTTCTGTACCAACCTGATGAAGAGTCACAGATGGAACGTGGGTACATTAGAACGGAACTGGCGAAGCTTGGACCCATAAAAAGAAACGAAAAAATCGTTATGGGTGTATTGGTAATTTCACTTCTAATGTGGATGACTGAAAAGACCCACGGTATAGCTGCCGCTCTCGTTGCACTTGTTGCTTTGTGTGTTCTGCTTGCTTTTGAGATCTTTGACCGCACCGATTTCAAGTCAGGAATTGGCTGGGACTCGGTTATTTTCATTGGCAGCATAATTGGTCTTGCAACTGTCCTGCCAGCACTGCAAATTGATAAGTGGATTGCCACGATGCTTGGTTCCACCATTACACCATTGCTTTCTAATGTATATCTTTTTGTTATTGCAGGCGCGATTATGACTTATCTGCTTCGATTTGTGATTGTATCAATGACCGCGATTGTATCTATTTTTACCGTTTTATTGGCTCCTTTTGCGCTAAATGCCGGAGTCAACCCATGGGTAACAGGTTTTATAGTATTTGCTTCCGCTCAAGTATTTAATATTGCTTACCAGAACTCTGGGTATTTGGCCGGATTTTATGCTACAGGCGGTGAAATGGTAAACCACCGGCAAATGGCCAAAATGTCGATTGCCTATATGATTATTTCTTGTATTGGATTACTCGCATGTGTTCCAATATGGAGGATTATGCACCTGATTCCATAATAACAGCTAAATGACAACAAGAGCGGGTGTGTGAAATTACGTACAACTGTATGAATAAACGGACAAAATGCAGAGACTTGTTTCCAATTTAGTTAAGAATCACCGGGACTTTATGAATAGGAGTTATTATATGTTTGCTACTCTTTTTAGCCCCATAAAAATCAATGGAACCGAGATTAAAAATAGGATTGTTTATCCGGCCATCAACCTGTTATATTCTACGGATCATAGGTTGACTGATAGGCATAAAGCCTTCTTCATAGAACGGGCGAAAGGAGGAGCCGGAATAGTTACGGTCGGACCGGTGGGAATTGATGAGTTGGGAGCTGGGAAAACAGTGCTGGCTATTACTTCCGATGAGGATATCCCTTCATTTGCTGAGTTGGTAAAGTCCATTAAGAATAATGGTTCCAGGGCCTGGATTCAGCTTTATCATGCCGGAGGCTATTTGCATTCACAAAAAATTGCAGGCCGGCAGCCTATGGCTCCTTCTCCCATATTCAATCCTTATTCCAAGGTAACTCCCCGAGAAATGACATTTGAGGATATTAAAAACGTACAGCAAGCTTTTCTGAGATGTGCTGAAAGAGCCAAGGAAGCCGGATTTGACGGAGTTGAAATCATTGGTTCGGCTGGCTATCTAATTAGCCAGTTTCTGTCACCTCTAAGAAACCATCGAACTGACGAGTACGGCGGGAGTTTTGACAATCGGGTGCGATTTGCCAAAGAACTAATTCAGCAACTGCGACGGAGGCTGGGGTCTAATTATCCTATTACTATTCGCATGGCAGGAAATGACTTTGTCCCCGGCAGCAATACGGATATGGAAACACCCGCATTTGCACAGGTATACGAAAAGGCGGGGATTGATGCCATAAATGTAACCGGTGGCTGGCATGAATCGCGGGTTCCGCAAATAACTATGAAGCTGCCCCGGGGAGGATACACCTATTTGGCCCAATCTATCAAAAGAGTGGTAAATATTCCAGTTATAGCTTCAAACCGGATTTCCGATCCCCAAACGGCTGAGAAAATACTTCGCGACGGATGTGCTGATATGGTAAGCCTGGGTAGGGTATTACTGGCTGACCCTTATTGGCCGCTCAAGGCAGGGAAAGGCAGCAGCGAACAAATAAGGCCTTGTGTGGCTTGTTCACAAGGTTGTATGGATGAGCTCTTAGGAGCAAGACCAGTAATGTGCATGATTAATCCCCGCACAGGCTTTGAAGCCACTAGAAAAATAAGCGTTGCTTCAAAACCAAAGCGAGTAATGGTTATCGGGGCAGGACCGGGAGGTCTGGAAGCAGCCTGGCGAGCAGCCAAGGCCGGACATCAAGTTGAATTATTTGAAAAAGCTGAACGGATTGGCGGACAACTATGGATTGCAGGCACTCCACCCTACAAGAAAGAATTGTGGCAGCTTGTTCAATATTACCTGGTGATGTTGAAACTCTACAAAGTGCCAGTCTTTCTGGATACAACGGTTGACATTGAATTCGTCAAACAGAAAAGCCCCGAATATGTCATTGCTGCAGAAGGAGCGGAGGTATTGCTTCCAGCTATTGATGGTATTGATGATCCGGATGTAATCTCGGCTTGGGATGTTCTGAAGAAAAATGAACCACTGGGCAAGAAAATTGCTGTAATTGGAGGAGGGGCTGTTGGTCTTGAGACGGCGCACTTTGTGGCTGTTAAAGGAACCATTTCTCCTGAAACTCTTTACTTCCTCTTCAGCAATGATGCGGAAAGTCCAGAAAGACTTCGCCAACTGGTTTTTAGAGGCAGCAAAGAAGTGACTGTCTTTGAAATGACGCCGCAGGTTGGAAAAGGCATAGGCAAAAGTACCAAGTGGGGACTTATAGCCAGTTTGAAGAAGCACGGAGTAAAGATCATTACCAGGGCAAAAGTTTGCTCTATCAAGGAGGGGGTACTAACCTTTGAAGTGGACGGCGAAAGCCGGAGCGCCACATTTGATAATATAATTAATGCCGCAGGCTCTAAATCCGTGCGCAAATTGGCTGATGCTCTGTATGAGACTGGAATTCCATTCTCGGTTATTGGAGATAGCTTGAGTCCCGGGCAGATCACAGATGCCATTCACCAGGCTTATCTGGCGATTATGAACAATCTATAAGGAGGAATCGGTAATTGATTCTTACCTTAGGAGTTCAGACTATAGCCTCAGGGCACATTATTGGAATGGTGGCAACACTTTTCTTTATTATCGGAGTGGGAATCTATGCCGGAAGTCAGGTTAAGAGTGCGGCAGATTTCTCAGGAAGCTCTCGTAAAGCCGGGTCAACACTAGTCGCGGGTACGATTATGGGAACCCTGGTTGGTGGGTCATCGACTATTGGTACCGCGCAGCTAGCATTTCAATTCGGACTCTGTGCCTGGTGGTTTACGCTTGGTGCTGGAATTGGGTGTTTGGTTTTAGGATTAGCTATACTCAAGCCCCTCTATACAAGCAATAAGGAGACAATTCCTCAATACCTGGTTGAAACTTATGGTCAGTCGATTGGACCAATAACAAGTATTTTCTCATCGATTGGTATGTTTATAAATATTATCGCCCAGGGTCTGGCAGCGGTGACTCTGCTGACAGCAACATTTCATATAAGTCCTTCTTTAGCATTGCTTGTTGACATAGTTCTGGTACTTGCATATGTGTTTGGCGGAGTACAGGGCACAGGTATGGTTGGTGTAGTCAAATTGTTACTCTTATATGGAGCAACATTAATTACCGGTGTACTCGCTTTATATCTGTTTGATGGTGCTAGTGGAATATATCACGCCTTTCCTGCGGCGTTTCCGTGGTTTTCCCTGTTCGGACGAGGTTTTTCTAAAGACTTTGCAGGCGGATTCTCCCTCTTGGTAGGGGTGCTATCTACTCAGACTTACATTCAAGCTGTCTTGTCTGCTAAGAGTCTCGGAGCAGCTCGCAAAGGCGCTTTAATGTCTGCATTCCTGATTCCCCCAGTTGGAATAGCAGGCATCCTGGTCGGCTTATATATGAGAACTCAGGTGGCAAGTTTTCCTGGATTGGAATCAGCTGAAGTATTGCCTGTATTCGTTCTGCATTATCTTCCCGCCTGGCTGGGCGGCATAATCATATCTACCCTGCTTATTGCAGTTATTGGGACTTGGGCCGGGTTATCGCTCGGGGTTTCAACCATGCTTATAAATGATATTTACAGACAGTTTATTAATAAAAAGGTTAATGAGAAGGAGGCTCTTCTATTACAACGGGGACTAATTGTTGCTCTCTCTCTGGTTGCCTGTTATATTATTTCCAACAGCGCAGGTGCTCTAATTCTTGGTTTTAGCTTCCTATCAATGGGTTTAAGGGGTTGTACCGTTCTTTTTCCGTTACTGGGAGCAATGTTCTTCAAACGTTTTGTTACACCGGCAGCCGGTATTGCCGCTGCAGTGTTAGGGCCTTTGTCAGATTTAGTATGGCAGTTTATGTATCCGAAGGGTATCGACCCTCTGAATATAGGCCTTGTGGTTGCGACCAGTGTTCTCGTTATCGTTAGCCTCTTAACCCAAAAAAGTAAGCTTGCAAAGACTTAATGGTGGAGACGTTTTTGTTTTTGGTTGCAATGAATGGCAAAAATAAGGCAACGCAATAAAAATAACCTAATGAGATGGGAGGTTTTTCCGTAATGACGGAGGAGATAAAATGGATCAAAACTCACTGCGCGAGGATGGACCATGGCGGATGCGGATTACTGGTGGGGGTTAAGGACAACAAGATTATTCAAGTCAAGGGCGATCCTGAAGGTTATTTAAATAAAGGATACACCTGCTATAAAGGGAGAGTATCGGCCGAGCGTCTTAGCCACCCGGATCGTCTTAAATACCCTCTAAAGCGGGCGGGAAAACGGGGCGAGGGGAAATGGCAGCGCATCTCCTGGGATGAAGCACTCGATGAAACGGCGGGAAGTTTACTCAGGATCAAGGAAAAACACGGAGCGCGGGCGGTAGGATTCGGTGTCGGGATGCCCAAAGGCCTTGAGCATTTTATTTTAATTCGGTTGGCCAATGTTTTCGGTTCGCCTAATGTAATTGCCTCCCAGGATGTTTGTCACGCCCCCCGGGAGGTTTCAGGCATGCACACCTGTGGGTTTTACCCGGTTCCCGACCTCCATAATCCTACCAAGCTTGTTCTTTCCTGGGCCAGCAATGTTCTTTCCACCAACGAGGAGGGGCAAATAGGCGGTAATATGTTGCAGCAACTTAAGAACGGCGCTGAGTTAATCGTGGTTGATCCTCGCCGAACAGATTTGGCTGATCGAGCCGGCTTATGGCTGCAGCTTAAACCTGGAACAGCCCAAGCACTGGCGCTAGGTTTCTTAAATGTTATCATTGAAGAATCGCTTTATGACCAGGATTTTGTTGCAAATTATACGTTCGGATTCGAAGACCTGGCTCAGCACGTGAAACAATATTCGCCGGAAGTGGTTTCTGAAATCACCTGGGTTCCACCTGAACTGATACGTAAAGCTGCACGGATGTATGCCGCAGCGAAACCGGCTGCTCTTCAGTGGGGTAACGCTATCGAACATGACATCAATGTCTTTGATGCCACGCGCTCACTGGTTTGCCTTATGGCTATCACCGGTAACTTGGAAGTGCCGGGGGGAAACATTAATGCCTACGACCCCAAAATCATGGGCCTGGGTGAATTTGTAAGAGCAGATCTGGTGCCTAATAAGTATAAGGAGATGATCGGTGCCCACCACGGGACTATTCCCAAGATGATGACAGTACCGCCGTCCTATTTCCGGCAGGCAGTTCTGGAGGAGACTCCTTATCCGGTCAGGGGATACTATGGCATGTGCACTAATCCCTTGGTGGCTTGGGCGGATAGCGCGCTTACTTATGAAGCATTTATGAAACTTGATTTTATTGCCATGGCAGAAATATTTATGACGCCCACCGCATCTATGGCGGATATCGTCTTCCCGGTTGCGCACCAGTATGAGATGAATGATATTGGCCACTACGGAATCGGACACGGCATGATACTGGCCCGGCCCAAAGTGGTCGCTCCACCGGAAGAGTGCTGGCCGGACATAAAGATTATGAATGAACTGGGCAGGAGGGTTTCGCCACCGGAGTATTGGCATGATGATTTTGAAGATTTTCTTGAAGATTTGCTTAAGCCCTCGGATTTAAGCTACAGTGAGTTCTCCGCCCAAGGATATCTTAAAGGACCTGATCGTTTCCGGCTGGGCCAGGAGAAGGGATTTCGTACGCCCACGGGAAAGGTGGAGCTGAAGTTAAGCACTGCGGAAAAGTTCAAATTGAAACCGCTACCCGAATTCACTGCTCTGCCCGAGGAGGATGATCCGGATTATCCATTGATTTTGATTAGTGCCAAGAGCCGCTATTTTCTTGTCTCTTCCTACCGGTGGGTTGATAAACTCCGGCAAAAACGTCCCGACCCAACAGTTGAAATACACCCCGAAACGGCCCAAGCTTACGGGATCAGCGATGGAGATAATGTGGCTATCGCAACGAAATACGGTGAGATATTACAGGTAGCAAAGGTTACCGATATCGTTGACCCACGAGTAATCAGTGCTGCCCTGGGATGGTGGTTCCCTGAAGGAGACGCGGCCAAGCAATTCGAGTGGCAAAAGTCTAATTTTAATATGCTTACTTCGGCCGGAAAGTTAGGCAAGGAGTTCGGAACACCGAATCTGAAGAACATCCCTTGCAGAATAAGCAGAAGGTAGTTTTAATGCTCTGCTGACAATGTATCCATAAACATACCGATGAAAATGCTATCGTGTTTGTTTAATAATACACATGTGTTTAAACCTGGACATGGTTTTTGGCCCGACGTATGGTTGTATACGATGAACCGCAATATATTTAATTGGTCTTATAGAGACGCTCCAATATTTATGGCGACATTAAATAATGTGAGAATTTTGCATAATTTTGTTGAATACCATCGTTAATATTATGGCGGCTTAGCTATTCTACAGTATATTGTACAGGCTGAGCCGCCTCTGTCTGTATTATGAAAAATTCTCAAGTAACACAAAGAATGAAGGCAATAATAGCCGGCATGTAGAGATTGGCATGAAAATTGCTAAATAAGTAGTTCAAAATACCCCTCTATCTATCTTTTTACTGCTGTTCTGTAACGTAAAAACGCATTGGTCGCCAAGCTTGCAGGACAGTAGTATACCTTTTTTGATTAAAAATACAGGGAGGAATTTGGATTGCCACACAATAATTATCTGTATCAGACCCGCGACATTAAATTCGTAATAAAAGAATGGCTCGACATGAACACGCTCTTGTCCTTGGATGTTTACAAAGACTACTATGGAATTGACGACATTGATTCGTTCCTCGACGTTAACTTCAAAATTTGCCGCGACGTGATCTGCCCGGCCAATAAAGATGCCGATGAAATCGGGATGAAGTTTGTCGGCGGTGATGAACATGCAGTTGTAAGCCCCGAGGTCTTCAAGAGTGTCTACAATACGGTTATGGAAGCCGAGTTGGGACCGCAGTTCGGATTCCGCGGAGATGGCAAAATACCGCTGTCCTGGTACGCTCCGATTTTGGAAATGCAGAGCGGCGCGTCCCCGGGGATGGTAATGTTCTGGTGTTTGACCCAGGGAGCTACCACCGTTCTCCAGGAATTTGCCAGCCAAAAACACCAGGATATGTTTCTGCCCAAGATGTATACCGGCGAATGGGGCGGCACCATGGGTCTGACCGAGCCGGGTGCAGGATCCGAGGTTGGCGCTTGTGCCACCAAGGCATTCCCTACCGATACCCCCGGCTTGTGGAAGATTAGAGGTCAGAAGTGCTTTATTTCCTCCGGCGACCATGATTTGGTGGAAAACATTATCCACCTGGTGCTGGCCAGGTGTCCGGGCGCCGCGGAAGGTACCGCCGGCATTTCACTCTTCATTGTTCCCAAGTTCTGGGTCAACGATGATGGTTCCCAGGATGCCTGGAATGACGTAACTTCCGTCAACATCGAGCACAAGCTCGGTATCCACGGCTCTTCCACCCTCACCCTGGCCTTTGGCGAAAACAACAACTGCCTGGGATGGATGGTTGGCGATAAAGATCCGGTAGATGGCAAAGGCGTAGGAATGAAACAGATGTTCGCGTACATGAACGAAGAACGTTTGAACACCGGGTTGTTCTCCTTGGGCGCATTTAGCTCAGCCTACTACGCGGCTCTGGATTATGCCAAGGTCCGTGTACAGAGCAAAAAGTCCACCGATCCGAAGGGTCCCAGCGTCCGTATCATTGAGCACGAAGACGTCCGCCGCATGCTGTTGCTGCAAAAAGCCCAGATGGAAGCCGTCCGGGCGTTGATTTACCAGTCCTATCTATATCGCGACTTGGCCGTAGATGCTGCTACACTAGAAGAGAGGGCATATTATGATGACATGTTCGCGATCAACAACCCGCTGTGCAAGGCCTATTCTTCGGACATCGCATGGCTGATGTGCACGGAAGCCATCCAATGCCACGGTGGCTACGGCTTTATGGAAGAGTATGCCCCGGCTTCCCTGTGCCGCGATACTAAGATCTACTCCATCTGGGAAGGCACCAACTTCATCCAGTCGCAGGATTATACCGGCCGCAAGTTCACTATGAAGGACGGCGCACCGTTCAAGAAGTGGATGGCAGAAATCAGTGATTTCATCGCAACTCAGAAAACCCCTGAATTTGCAGATGAATTTGCCATGATGGCAGATGCCTTCGAGGCGTTTGGCTCGATTGTCGATATGAATGCTGCCTGGACGAAAGGCGATAAGCCAATGAAACAGCTCTTCGCTACCCGGACAATGCATGCCGGCGCGAGAATATACTGCGGCAAGCTGTTGCTCTCTCAGGCCCTCCTGGCTGCCAAGAAACTCGCAGAACTGGGTGATGACCACTTCGATGCCGATTTCTACAAGGGTAAAATCGCCAGTGCAAAATTCTATGCCATGAATGTTGTTCCCGAAATCTTTGGATACGAGAAGGCTGTGAAAGGCGCCGACAAGAGCGCTATTGACATAGCTGAAGAGTCATTCATGTAATTCAGATGAACAAGTTCTTAATTCGACCGCCGAGATAGAAAGGTGGAACATATATGACTCTGCCGCTTGCCGGGATTCGCATACTGGATTTATCAAGGGCTCTTCCTGGACCCTTTGGCACACAGATTTTAGCGGATTATGGAGCTGAAATAATTAAAATTGAAGATCCCTCCGGCGATCCGGTTCGTAACGCGGAGCCTCATGTAGCCGGCGATAGCGCCCGTTTTTTGGCCGTTAACCGGAACAAGCGCAGCCTCACTCTTGATTTAAGAAAAGCAGAGGGAAGGGCAATTTTTAAGAAACTGGCTGAAGGAAGCGATGTAATCGTAGATGGTTTTCGGCCTGGTACGATGGACAGGCTTGGATTAGGTTATGAGATTTTAAAAGAAGTGAATCAGCGCATAATTTATTGCGCGTTAAATGGTTTTGGAAATACCGGCCCGCTGCGTGATACGCCCGCTCATGACATAAACATTACCAGTCTGGCCGGGATCACGGATCTAACCGGGCGGTCTGATGATCCGCCGGCCATGTCGACTGTGCAAATTGCCGGCATAAGTGGCGCTTTATATTCAGTTATTGCCATCCTTATTGCTTTAAACCACAGAAATAATACCGGCATCGGTCAATTTTGTGACATAGCAATGCTGGACGGCTCAATCAGTCTCTTGGCCTATACTATGGCGGAATGGTCGGGAATTGGGTCTACTCTGCAAAGAGGAAGAGGATTGTTAACTGGCCGATATGCTTACTTCAACATTTATGAGACGAGTGATAAGAGATATATCAGCCTTGGAGCATCTGAAATGAAATATTGGAAGAAATTCTGTTCAGTGATTGGCAAGGCGGAATACATTGATTTACACAAAAGACTGGACAGACAGGAAGAGATGATCCGGGGCATACAATCGATCATAAAGCAGAAAAGCCAGCAGAAATGGATGCAAATATTTGACACTGATATGTGCTGCGCACCGGTTTTGAATCTCAAGGAAGTCAGCGAGCATCCTCAGATACAGAACCGGGAGATGATTATTAGGTTAAAGAACTTCAAAGGTTCAGACCAGGATATGGTACTGACCGGCCTACCGATTAAACTCTCGGAAAGCCCGGGCCAGCTAAAATTCAAATTTCCCGGCTTAGGAGAGCATAGCAGGCAAATACTCGAAGAAGCAGGATTTACCTGTGATGAAATTCAGTTATTTATCGATAAAGAGATAATTTAGTAATATGAGTAAAGGAGAAACTGAAATGATCGTGCCAATTAATAAACACTTATCTTTTTGTTATTATCTCCAATTAGCCACTCGTGTAATAATCGGTTCAAACAAGTTGAAGATTATTTGCCTCGGTTTTTCCAGTTTCTTATTTACCGGCTTCTTTTTCGCTGGCACGTCTTTTACCGACTTGCTGGCGTTCTGCTTACCCTTGACCTTAATAGATCTCATGCGTGGAATTCTTTTACCTCCCTGCCGTTTGCATTCTGTGCCCCAGTGAACCAAGCAGAACTTAGCATGAATACAGGAAAGGCATGTTTCCTTGCAAACTGCATTTTTTGCCATGCTACCCCTCCCCTCTGATACTATCAATGATAACCAGACCTGAACAGGCCATTGCCAATCGCCCTGAGTATTCTTAATACTATAGGCAAGCAATTATCATGCCAAGTGCCGGGAGTTAAGGCATTCTTAGATTCAGATCATATATAATACATTTTTCAACTTTTAAAATCATAGACATAAGCGTTCTTTTAGGCGTACACCTGTGCGCATAACCGTACAAATGAAAGGACGGTTATTAATTATTTCGAGGCTATTTAGGTGGGTTAAATAATAGAATGATACTGCTCAAACTCATTCGAAAACAATTAGCTGCCAATAAAAAAGCTGATTTTATTGAGCATTAATCTTAAATGGGAAAGAATCTTGGCTAATATGGGGAAGTTGGCGCGATAATTGCTTAATAAATAAAAGGATAATACCCAAAACGAACGTCCTAGCGTTCATTTTGGGTTCCCCCTTACAATCCTTGTTATAGCTACTGTTCTGTGATGGTAACACTGTTTCTGAACCATATGGCCGTCCCCATAAGGAGCAAACCAGCTTCTTGTATCAGATATCATAGAACAGTAGCCCTTCTTTTATCATAGTCAGAGTTGGTATGCAATTATTTTAGTTTGTTAATATAAGCCATTAGCGCATCTTTAGTGGTAGAGCCTACGATATGGTCAGAAATCATCCCTTGTTTATCTATAATAAATGTGCTGGGAATGCTGGTTATTTTATAGGCAGCGGCCGCCTGGCCTTCGCTATCCAGCAAGACACGCAGGGAAAATTGATTGTCATTAATATATTTTTTAGCTTTATCCGCTGTTTCTCTTACCCCGTCGGTTAAATCTACCGCCAGCACTACAGCATCCTGGCCAGCGGCCAGCTCCTGGCCGAGCTTATCCAAGTCAGGCATTTCCGCCTTGCAAGGCGGGCACCAACTGGCCCAGAAATTCAGAATTACTACTTTACCCCTGTAATCAGACAGCTTCACGGTTTGTCCTTTGGTATCCTGCAATACCAGATCAGGTGCGGCTTGAAGGGGAGCCGAATTGTTGAGGATGGAGTCCGCGCCTGAAGTCCGGGCTGGCCATGGAGTCGGATTTTCCGCATATTTCAGGTTATAAAATCGATAGCCCGCAAATAACAGCACCAATATCACCCAAATCCAGAAGACAATTTTCCCGTATTTACTCATTGGAAATACCTCCTTCGTTATTAGCTTAGATACTCGGAAAAGCCAGATGATTGCTGATCAGCAGTATACCTGCCAGCACCAGCACCAGCCCGGAAACTATATTGATAATTCGGCTATATGTCTGTATTTGCCTAAACGTATTCCTGATTGCTTCGAAAAGAACTGAACTGAGCAAAAAGGGAAGACCCAATCCGGCAGAATAAAGCCCCAGTAAAAGCATTCCATGAACCATGGAGCTGGAATTAGCGGCCATGAGCAAGGCTGAACCCAAGAACACCCCCACACAAGGAGTCCACCCGAAAGCAAATACCATGCCGAAGAATATTGAGTTCAGGAATTTTAGATTCTTTACATTGACGTCAAAATGTTTTTCATAGTTTAAGAGATTCAAATTAAATATACCCATAAAATTGAGTCCGAATATTATCATCACCAGTCCGCTTATATATCTGAAGGCAGCGATATGGCCGGTTAAAAAGGCGCCCAGGGTAGTGGCTGTGGCTCCCAGCATGATGAAAACAATGCTGAAGCCTATCACAAAGGCTATGGAGTTCATTAGCAGCCGGGAGTGACCGGCATTTTCTTCGCTGGAGATGCCGGCCAGATAGAAGAAATATATGGGCAGCATGGGTAGTATGCAGGGAGAAATAAAGGTTAATACTCCTTCTAAAAAGCTGAGCATGTAGGGAAGCTCATTCATTTAAACACCCTCCTCTCTCAATAAATCTCCTATATCATTATAACTTAAATAGGAAGATTAATCGCTCCGGTCAGATTATTAGGCAAGAGTGCTTGCTAACAGAATTGATAGAAAACATTCATCAAATTTTCAGTTTTAATTCAGTACGGTTTCAGATAAATCTTAGATAATTATTCCAATGTCATTTAAAACTGAGGTATTTTTTTTATAATTAGTTCCCTGTGAAAAGGTCCATTGTGCATACCTGAGTAACTTTTTCAGAGTGTACTAACCAGGAAATTTATTGAATTGGAGTGAAGAGTATTTATGTCAGAATCTAAAACGGAAAGGAATAGCGATCCGATAGTCGCTGAGAATGTTAAACTGGATGCGCAAAATGTCCAGGAATTATTATTAAAAAAACGTATCCATGTGATGTCCCGGAAAAAGAAGATTACTTTGTTCCTGGGTATTCTAATTATTATTGCCGCATCAGGTTTTGGTGCATATAAATGGTTGGTAAGTTCTAAGACCACAACTTACCCTACTGCTACTGTCACCAAAGCTACTATAACCGATTCCATTGAAGCGACGGGTACTTTGGAGGCGATAAAAGAATCGGCAATGGGTTTTAAGAACAACGCAACCATAACGGCTATCAATGTAGAGCCAGGCGACAAAGTGAAAAAAGGTCAGATTCTGGCGCAACAGGACACCGCGAATTTACAATCCGCCTTACAGCAGGCTCAAAGCTCGGTAGAGCAAGATCAGATCAGTTTGAAAACGAATAACTTAACTTTGGAAACTGACCGCAGGGATTTGGAACGCAAGCAAAAACTTTTTGCGGCGGGGGCATTGGCCCAAACAGATTTGGATACGGCTCAAGATACATATACCAAGAGCGAATTGGCGCTTGCGACTTCCAAATCAAAGCTGGTCAATGATCAGGCCAAGGTAGCCGAAGCTCAGTCTGATCTGGAAGGCGCCACTCTGGTAGCTCCCTTTGACGGGATAATAGGTGAAGTAAATGGACAGGTCGGCCAGATCAACGGAATTGACGCCAGTTCCAGTACTTTGCTAACTATTCTGAGCGAGGATTTACAGCTTAGCGCCCTGGTTAATGAGGCAGACATCGGCCGGATAAAGGTGGGTCAGGACGTGGAATTCACCACCAGCGCCTATTCAAACAAGACTTTTAAGGGAAAAGTCTTAAGAATCACTCCCCAGGCTTCAACGGTCAGCAGCGTTCAGTATTACCCCGTACTAATTTCCTGCAGTGATCCTGACAATCAACTTCTGTCCGGCATGTCCGTCTCGGCCAACATTATAGTGGCCCGCAAAAGTGATGCGTTGGCGGTGTCGATGATGGCGGTTAGCTATGCGCAAAGTTATATAAAAAGTAATCCATCAACAACAGCAAATAATGCCCAATCCACCAGTCCGGGATCCCAGACTAATACTCAAAGTACTGTTTCAGGAAGCTCCTCAAGCACAAGCACTACAACTGAACAAACTACATCAAGTGTATTAGTATTGCAGAGCAATCAACCGGTCGTTAAAACAGTAGTTCTGGGGTTAAACGATGGATCTAATTATGAAGTTATCAGTGGTCTTAACGATGGAGACAAAGTTATTGTAGGGTCCAGCCAAACCGATACGACATCCGCATCTTCAGGAACGAGCAGCAGTAGCAGCAGTAAGACTACCAAGAGTCAAAACCAGGGTGGCGGGGGAATGGGAGGACCTCCACCGGGAGGATTTTAAACAAAGTGGTATACAGGGGAGGAATGGGACATGAATGAAAACCTAATTACATTAAAAGATATTGATAAAACCTATTACGGAGCAGGTGAGCCGGTTCATGCCCTGCGCTCGATTTCATTAAGTGTTAACGTTGGTGAAATGCTGGCCATTATGGGACCTTCCGGGTCCGGCAAATCAACTTTGATGAATATTTTGGGGTGTTTGGATAAGCCTGACTCAGGTACTTACGTTTTTGCCGGTCAGGATGTTATGGCTCTAGATAAGGACCAGTTGGCCAATTTCCGTGGAATATTAGTCGGCTTTGTCTTTCAAAACTTTAATCTTATAGGCAGAGCAACCGCTTTGGATAATGTCTGCCTGCCTTTGATTTACGCAGGGATTTCCTCCCGCCGGGAAAGAGAGAAGCGTGGGCGGGAAATGTTGAGCCTGGTGGGATTGGATGGACGCGAACATCACCTTCCCCGGCAACTGTCCGGCGGGCAGCAACAGCGGGTAGCCATCGCCCGGGCATTGGTCAACCAACCTGGAATGCTGATGGCCGATGAACCTACCGGAGCTTTGGATAGCCGCACCAGCGTCGAGGTTATGGGATTATTACAGCGTTTGCACCGCGAACAGGGACTGTCGGTGGTAATCGTTACGCACGAACAGGATATTGCTCTTCATTGCCAGAGGATTGTACGGTTAAGCGACGGAATGCTGGTTAAGGATGAGATGATCGCTGAACCCTATTTGGCCCAGGTAAGGGCTGGATGAAGATAATAATATTAATAAGGCGGGATAATATATGGATTTACGCTCAAGTGTAAAAATGGCTCTGCAGAGCTTGTTGATGAATAAAATGCGTTCTTTCCTTACTATGCTGGGGGTTATTATCGGCGTGGGCGCCGTTATCGCTATGGTAGCTCTGAGCCAGGGAACTGCCTCGGGTATTACTGATAGAATTTCCAGCATGGGATCCAACCTGTTGACCGTTTCTGCCGGAGGCAGCAGTGGACCAATAAGGGGTACCAACACGGCCAAGCTGACTAATGGCGATGTGGAGGCTATAAAGGAATTGCCACTGGTCAAGTATGTGGCGGCGGAGTCGAGCGTAAGCAGTGCAACCATAGCGGTAGGCAGCAACACCTGGACAACCACAGTGGACGGTACCGCTCCAGAGTTGATGACGATCAAAAACTGGCCAACGACTAAAGGGTCATTTTTTGATGAAAGCGATGTTAATTCTATGAACCGGGTTGCGGTCCTTGGAACTACCGTAGTCACTAATCTTTTCGCAGATGGAGCCAGCCCCCTGGGAGAAACCATAAAAATCAACGGCCTTAGTTTCACAGTGGTGGGTGTGCTTAAAGAAAAAGGAAGCAGCGGAGGCCAGGACCAAGACGATATTATCTACGTACCCCTTAGCACTGCTCAACAACGGCTTCTAGGGTCAGCCACCGTTCGTTCCATCAACGTGCAGGCTACCAGCGAGGAAGCTCTTACCCCATTGAAGGAGTATATTACTACCCTGCTGCGCCAGCGCCACCGCCTGGCGGAAACAGCGGATAATGATTTTCGCGTCCGGGACATGGCGGAGCTTTTATCAACCATTGAAGACACTACCAAGATGATGACCTTTTTGTTGGGAGGTATAGCTGCTGTCTCCTTACTTGTTGGGGGGATTGGCATTATGAATATCATGTTGGTTTCGGTAACCGAGAGGACACGGGAAATAGGAATTCGTATGGCAATAGGGGCTACTACCAACGCCATTCTTACCCAGTTCTTAATCGAGGCACTGGTACTATGCTTTGTCGGTGGGCTTATTGGAGTTCTGGTAGGATGGGGAACTGCACAATTATTGAGTATATTTGCCGGTTTAACTATGAAGGTTGCTCCCTGGTTGATAGGCATCTCTATGGGCTTTGCGGTAATGATCGGTCTATTCTTTGGTTATTACCCGGCGCGGAAAGCGGCTAATTCCAATCCTATCGAGGCCCTGCGCTTTGAATAAAGGGAAGTGTTGTAGATGCTTATGATGCGAGGACTAATTTGATTAAGCGGGTGTATTTATTGCTATTTGAAATAATATTGAAAATGGGGTTGTGGATGTATGCGTTCTATCTTTGTAATTGACCATGAGGAAAGTATTCGCTTTGTTGTTAGCAAGTACCTGGCACGAGAAGGATTTGAGATGGAGGCCTTTTCCTCGGTAGAAGAGATGCTGCTGCGTCTCCAATCAGGTTTTCCTGATATGTTGATAATGGATGTCATGTTGTCCGGCAATGACAAACTGGGATTTTGCAGGGATATTAAGAGCCGCAACATTCTTCCGGTTATTTTTACTTGTGACCGCAGTGCTGAGGTCGATCATATTAGCACCTTAGGAATAAAAAGCGATGAATATCTGATCAAACCCTTCAGCCCCCGCGAACTGGTATCGCGGGTTAGAAGCATTTTTCGCCGTTCCTCCCAATACATCATGACCGAGCAGGATGTTGAGATTGGCAATCTCGTAATCAATACCAGTGATCGTCATACCATGGTGAATGACGAAGACGTCATGTTGACCCCGATGGAATATGAACTCTTACTCCTGTTTGCCCAGCAGCCCCAGCGTACCTTTAGCCGTCAAGAGCTGCTGGATCGGGTATGGGGTTACGACTATGTAGGCCGCGAACGTGCCGTAGATGATCTGGTAAAACGGTTACGCAAGAAACTGAAAGACAAAGGAGCAACGAAAAATGTCGTAACTATCTGGGGATATGGTTATCGCTTCGAAGAATAGACACAAAGCTGACTGCTAATCCCAACATATTATGTAATTATAAAGACAGAGCTTGTTCTATTTACTGGATCTAAATAACGATCTACTGGATCGGTTGTTCCGGGATGGGATCATTTCTGTCCGGTTCTAAACTCCAATCGATTTTCGGCATTTACTTCCTCGGCAACGTTATTTCTTCTCCAACTTCTCATTTGCCTGTCGTACTTCCTCATGAAATAATACTGCTTTATATTATTTCGGCTGGCTACGGGAGGAATATGCCATCCTTAATAAAGGTCAGGATGGTGGAACCACCACCCTGACTACATTAAATTATACTGCCATCAACCCATTCTTACGATATGGCGCTGGCCGATGCGTCCTGAGAGAAGTATATTTGTGCTTCATAGGCTTCCATAGCTGACCTGAAAGCAGTATGGATAGCATCTTCCTGCTCCTGGGTTATAGTACCCGAATCTACTAAACTGTCTAAAGGATCGTTAGAGCTATTGCTCAATGAATCATACAGAGCCTGGAAAGCGCTTTCTATAGAGTCTTCCTGCTCCTCGGTGATGGTACCGGCTGATACCAAGCTGTCCAGAGTGTCGCTGAGTGTCTGTTCAAAATCATTGCCTTTAGGCGGCGGGGGAGGCGGGGCTGCATTTTTGGAAGTCTCTAAGGCGTCCATGATAGAATCTTCCTGCTCCTGGGTAATAGTACCGGACGATACCAGGCCGTCCAGCTTGTCAGTAAGTGTTTGTTCAAAACTGGTATCGGCTGTAGATGTCGTTGTTTCCTCAGAAGACGAGGTCAGTGCGCTTAGGAGTATGCTTTGTTGCTCCGCGGTGATAGTGCCTTCTGCAACCAGACTGTCCAGGGTGTCGCTGAGCGTCTCTTCAAAACTATTATTGCCATTAGGCGGCGGGGGAGGCGGGGCTGCACTTCTGGAAGTCTCCAAGGCGTCCATAATAGAATCTTCCTGTTCCTGGGTAATGGTACCGGCTGATACCAGGCTGTCCAGCTTGTCAGTAAGTGTTTGTTCAAAACTACTATTGGTTGTAGATGTCGCTGCAGCCACAGCAGATTGGGTCAGTGCACTTTGGACTGAGCTCTGCTGCTCCTCGGTGATGGTACCTGCTGAAACCAGACTGTCCAGGGTTTCGCCAAGAACCTCTTCAAAACTATTATTGGCTGATGGCGGTGGGGGGACTGCGGTCTGGGTGAAAGCGGTACTCAAGGCTTCACTGACGGCATCTCCTTGCTCCTCGGTAATGGTTCCGGACGATACCACATCATCTACAACCTCCCTGAGTTTTTGGGAGAAATCATTGCTTTCCGAGGATTCTTCCTGTGACCGCTGTTCCAATGCGGCCAATAGGGCGTTAATTCCTGCCTGACTGATTTGAACCGTATCAGTGCCATTGTCGACAGAGGTAGTGCTGGTGTCATCACTATTAAAGGTGGCATTACTGAAAGAGACATTCTTAAAAAGAACCGAACTGATACTGGAATCCCAACTGACATTCATTGTATATCCCTCCTTTCTTATAAGCTATAAGTTTTATCGTAAATCTTAAATACAAACTGAATAATATTACCATAATTAGCAATATATTAAATTTACGGGTAAATAGTGTCGAAATATCATAAATAATGTGTAAACAATGTGGTGTCAGCCCAAAAGAGAAACGAGCTGTTTGCGATTTCTTATAGCAATTATTAAAATGTATTTAGCTGGAACATACAATTGGATAAAAAAAGTAAAAATTTGCCGTATTCCAGATATTTTCAGCCATTATTCAGCAGGATTTCAGTTTTGGTCGTGATAATGGTAGTACATATTAGAAGGCAGGAATCAGACATGCAAAACTTAAAGGGAATAAAAATACTATTGGTTGATGATGAACCTAATATACTGCAGTTTTTGGAACTTGGTCTGCAAAATGAAGATTTTGAAGTGCAAAGTGCTCAGGACGGAATGACGGCTATAAACCTGATAAAGACTTTCCAGCCCCAGATTGTCATACTCGATGTTATGATGCCTGGAATGGATGGGTTTGAGGTATGCCGCATGCTTAAGAAAACCGAAAATGTTGCGGTTATTATGCTAACCGCCCGGGATGAAGTGGATGACCGGGTAAAGGGTCTAAATCTGGGGGCTGATGATTACATGGTAAAACCATTTAGCTTTGAGGAACTTCTGGCCCGGATCTATGCCCGGCTTCGCAATCAGTTCCCCAACCTGTTCGGGGATGTGGTGAAGGGACCATTTCACATTGACGAACGCCGCAAGGAGATCAAGTATGAGGGGCGGGTATTGGAGTTATCACCTACCGAATATGAACTTTTAAAGTTTCTGGTGATAAATCACGGTTTGGTTTTGAGCAAAAACGTTATATTGGACCGGGTATGGGGATATGATTTTGGGGGAGAGAAGAATATTGTTGAGGTTTATATACGCTCGTTGCGTGACAAATTAAATGATAAAGACCACCAGCTGATACGTACCCTGCGCGGTTCAGGATACCGGGTGGATCTCCCGTGAAGTCCAGGTTAATTAGTCAATGCAGATCCAAATTCACTCCCAACTCCCTTCAGAATCAGCTTTTATCACGCTCCTTGCTGATACTGGCTGGGCTGCTGGTGTTAGTAGGCCTTTTGCAATATGTTGTTATGCGGGATTTTACTTATAAAAACAAGGCCGCCAGCCTTCAAACCCAGCTTTTTTCCATTCCGATGACAGACTGGCAGAGCTTCAGCGAGAGTCAGGGAAATGATGGAAAGGGCCAGCCGCTCATTTTTTTACCTGAATCAAGGCTGGCATTTATTGACAGACAGGGGAACTATTCCATATTGTCATCTGGACCTGGAGATACTGAGCCTCCACGACTGGACATGCAGATTTATCTGGAGGCAATGAATGAAATACCCGGTTTTATAGGAGACCCAGGCCATCCAAATGAGCTGGGGCAGAAGTTCCAGCCGGGAAATAGAATTGAACCGGGGCAGAAGTTCCAGCCGGGAGATCGAATTGAACCGGGAGAGCGGGGGGAGCCAAATAAGCCTGGTTCCAGATACCGCATAATCAGCAGCGGGGAAGAGGAACAACTGGTGGTTTTACAACCGGTTTTTTCCCTGACAGGAAATGTTTTGGGCGTAGTGCAAATTAGTTCACCGACCCGCCCGTTAAAGGAGTTTCTCGTTCGGCAAATGCTAATTTTTTTACTCCTATCCTTAGTAGCTTTATTATTTGGATTGCTGGCTTATTTGCCGGTCTTAAAAAAATCCCTGGTGCCATTGTCCAATATGGTAGAAACCGCCGAACAAATCGATTCCGGCAACCTGGATCGACGCTTCCCAACTCAACAAGGGCAGATGGAAATCGACCGTTTATCTGAATCCTTCAACGGTATGCTGGAACGATTGGAGGCTTCATTTGAAGCGGAGCAGAAAACCAAGGAGCAGATGCGCCGTTTTATAGCCGATGCTTCTCATGAACTACGCACACCCCTGACGTCCATCCGTGGTTTTTTGGAGGTGCTGCTCCGAGGGGCTGTCAATCAACCGGATCAACTGGATAAAGCCCTGCGAAGCATGAATAGCGAATCAGGGCGCCTTACCAAACTGGTGCAAGATTTGCTGCTGTTGAACAAGCTTGATCGTAAGGCTAAGGTTGAGTTTATGGAAACCTGCCTGGATTCCGTTATCCTGGAGATGGAGCCCCAGTTTCATATTTTGGCGGGCAAACGCAAGCTCGACCTTTTTATCGAACCTAATCTGAAATGCAGGTTCGATGTAGATCAAATGAAACAAGTAGTTTTAAACCTTTTTCATAATGCGGTTCAGCATACCGACCCCGATAAAGGGAATATTCAGATACGTTTATCCAGAAAAGATAAGGGAGTGCAGCTGTCTATCCAGGACAACGGGCCGGGAATTAGCGATACCCATCTTCCCCATGTCTTTGACCGTTTTTACCGCAGCGATTCCTCGCGGACGCGCAAATACGGCGGATCCGGTCTGGGATTGTCGATAACCCAGTCAATTGTGAATGCTCATGGGGGACGTATAAGCGTGGTAAGTAAAGAGGGTGAGGGCAGCACATTCTATGTGTGGCTTCCGGAGTAAAATTATTTAAGGACCATCTATAAATTCCGTTAAGCAGTATCATATCATAACAACAAATATCAGCAATTTTCATATCATCAGTCCTTCCTGCGACGGTTTTACACATTTGATTGTGTAGAAATGTAGTTTTTTCTTCACATAAAACCCACATTTTTTTAAGCAAACATTCAGCTACTCTTCAATATAAGTTCAGTTGCAACCGGGTATAATATTTAACAAAAAGTCCTAAATGTTGCCGGGCCGCTTATGGTGGTTATCCCCGAAGACAACTGACGGAGGAAAACATAGCGCATGCGAAGGCGAGACAACGTTTCGATATAGTTGTGATGGACATTTCGGTTTTATCCGCCTTGAGTTATTAAACCCGAACTGCAACTGCAATTACCGAAAGGAGTAAACGTGATGATAAGAAAGGTAGAATATTCCATTATTATTCCCGCCTATAATGAAGAGGCAGTTATCCGTGAAAGCTATCGGCGCTTAAGCGCGGTTATGGAATCTGTCGGCGAACCCTATGAACTGCTTTTTATCAATGATGGCAGCAGCGATGGTACGGGAACCATATTAAATCAATTGACCAAAACTGACGAGCACGTTAGATTGCTGGAGTTCTCACGCAACTTCGGGCATCAGATAGCCATCACAGCGGGCATGGATTATGCCTACGGCCAGGCCATGGTTATAATCGATGCCGACTTGCAGGATCCGCCCGAGCTTATCCCGCAAATGATCGCCAAATGGCATGAAGGATATGAAGTTGTGTATGGTAAACGTATAAAACGGGAAGGGGAAAGCCTGTTTAAGAAATGGAGCGCTTCTCTGTTTTATCGAATACTGCGCTCCCTGACTGACATAGACATCCCCGTGGATACCGGTGATTTTCGCCTGATCGACCGGAAAGTGTGCAACGCCATGCAAGGTGTCCGGGAAAAGAATCGCTTTGTGCGCGGCCTGATTAGCTGGATAGGCTTCAAACAAACCGCTCTCGATTATGTAAGGGAAGAGCGTTTTGCCGGGGAGACCAAATACCCCTTAAGGAAGATGCTGAAATTTTCAGTAGACGCTATAACTTCGTTTTCGTCCAAACCTTTAAAATTAGCTACTTATTTAGGTATTCTGATTACTGCGGTGAGTTTAATATATCTGGGTATTTCTGTAGGGCAATTCTTATTCGCTGGCAGCCAGGCAGGCGGATGGTCGTTACTTATAGCCGGATTGATTTTCTTGGATGGTTTGATATTAATTATTCTGGGAATTATTGGTGAATATACCGGCAGAATATTTGATGAAAGCAGAAATCGACCGCTGTATGTTATGCGCAGTCAATCCGTACAGGCAAAAGCAAGGCCCAAAGAGGTGAAATGGAATGTTTGATAAAGATCGGATAATGCAATTCCTGCGTTTTTGCACCGTAGGATTAAGCAATACGGCCGTAGACTTTACAGCTTTTTTTATACTGACCTGGGGTGGTACGCCCTATCTTTTGGCTCAAGTTGTTTCTTACTCGGCCGGTATAATAAATAGCTTTTTCTTTAACCGCAAGTGGACGTTTCGGATAAGGGGCCGCATTAACGCCGGGGAAGCCGCCAGATTTATAGCTGTAAACGGATTTTCTCTGCTAACATCAGCCGCGATTCTTTTTATATTGCAGGATTTGCATCATGGCAATTTGTGGTTAAGCAAGGTAATCGCGACCGGGGGCGGCTTGGCGGTGAATTTCGTGGGCAGCAGACTTTGGGTATTTTCAGAAAAACCGCTTATTGACGGCGGCGTGTAAGATAATTAGACCGAATTGGGGGACTTCAAATGAACCCGGTCTTGGTTACTGGCGGTGCAGGATATATCGGCAGCCATACGGTTCAGGAATTTGTTAAACGGGGAATACCGGTGGTTGTACTGGACAATTTAAGCTCCGGGCATATTCAGGCAGTTCGGACCAGTCAATTTTATGAGGGTGATATTGCCGACGCGCTTCTGGTGGAACATATAATCAAAGAGCATAAGATTCAGTCGGTCATTCATTTTGCGGCCAAAAGTCAAGTGGGAGAATCTTTGGCAAAACCGGAAATGTATTTTAATGAAAACACAGTTAAGTCTTTTTTATTCCTGCAAAGAGTTGTGGAAGCGGGGGTAAAAAATCTGGTCTTTTCATCAACGGCCGCCGTATACGGGATTCCGGAGGAGATTCCCATTCGTGAGAGCGCTGTGCTGGCTCCTATCAATCCGTACGGGGCCTCGAAACGAATGATTGAAGAATACCTGAATTGGGTGGGCAGGGTTCATGGTATAGGCTGGGTAGCGTTGCGTTATTTCAATGCGGCGGGCGCATCGCTGGATGGCAGCATGGGCGAAGATCACCGTCCCGAGACCCACCTGGTTCCGATTGTTATGCAGAACGCGCTGGGATTACGGAATAATTTGGCGGTGTTCGGTACGAACTATGCAACCCCTGACGGCTCATGCATTCGCGATTATATACACGTGACAGATCTGGCCGAGGCTCATATTGCAGCCCTTCAAGCCCTGCAAGAGGGTCTGCCCAGTCAGGTTTTTAATGTTGGTACGGGCCAGGGGTTTTCGGTTATAGATGTGGTATCCGAATCCCAAATAATTACCGGGCAGGCTTTGGCGGTTAAATACGAGGAACGCAGAGAGGGAGATCCGCCCATCCTGGTAGCCGACAGTTCATACATAAGGAATGTACTGGGCTGGAAGCCCAAATACAGCGATCTGGATACCATTCTAGCCAGTGCATGGGAATGGCACAGCAAGCATCCCGGTGGTTATCAGCAGCAGTGATAAGGCAGTTGTTGAAAGGAGCCGTATATGGAGTTTCTTAAACACAATATCACGCGGATAATTTTGCTTCTCGCCTTCTTATCAGCTGGAATATTTGGTTTCTATTCATTGAGTGATTATAACAATAATTCCGCCTCCGCAGCGACTCAGATTGAATCTCGCAGCAGTATTGGCGATGAAATGAACAGAGGGCCGGGGACATCCAATCACAACAGACCCGAGGGGCAATTCAACCGGCAGAATTCAGATCAGCATATGCCTCCTTCAGGCACAGGAGGGCCAAGAGGAAGCAGCAGTGAGGATGCTCAGTATGCTCCCTTATCAGCAGCCTACGCGCTTGGTTTCCTGTTGCTCGCAACTCTTGTCTGCTATCTTTTCAGAAAGAAAAAGATTCAGGTTAGTTTTAAATATTCCCGAGTATTGATATTTGCCCTATTCGGCACCGGACTGCTGCTGCGGTATTATCTGGCCATTTCGGTGACCGGGCATCCCTTTGATCTCAACCTCTTTAAAAATTGGGCCAGTTCGGCTTCTAATAATCTTCTTCAGTTTTACTCCCATACCCGCTGCGATTATCCGCCGCTGTATATCTACGTTTTGGCTTTGATCGGCAAAATTGCCGCATTACCTTCCTTGAATTCTTATTATATATTAATATTAAAACTTCCCTCCATGCTGGCGGATCTGGCTACATCCTATCTGATTTACAGACTGGCCAGAAAGCGTCTTTCTCTGGAGATCAGTTTGCTGCTGGGAGCGTTTTATATGTTTAATCCGGCAGTTCTTATTAACTCAAGTATGTGGGGACAGGTAGACTCATTTTTTACCCTTATTATTGTTTCTTCTTTGTATCTATTGTCGGAAGAAAAAATCGGCTGGTCATCGGTATTATTTGCGGCTGCAGTACTGATGAAGCCCCAGGGAATTGTTTTCCTTCCGGTGTTATTTTTTGAACTGCTAAGACAGAAGAACATAAAAAAGATCATAATGGCGGCTGTCTGCGGTCTAGGTGCAGCCCTGGTCATCATAATGCCGTTTTCCTGGCATGAAGGGGCTTTATGGATATTCAAGCTATTTTCCGGCACTCTGGCCGAGTATCCCTATGCCTCGGTAAATGCTTTCAACCTTTTCGGCCTGCTGGGCGCCAATTACAAAAATGACGCCTCCACCCTGTTATTATTCAGTTATCATAGCTGGGGGATGATTTTCATTGTCTTGATAACGGCTTTGGCGGGGTTAATTTATTTAAAAGGGAAGAGTCCCAGATTTGCCTACGCAACGGCGCTGTTACTGATTGCAGGGGTATTTGTTTTTTCAGCCCGCATGCATGAAAGATATTTGTTCCCGGCAGCTGCCCTATCCATACTGGCTTTTATTTATCTGCAAGATAAGAGGCTGCTGTGGCTATCCGCCGGTTTTAGCTCAACTATTTTTATAAACACCCATTCAGTGTTCTTTGCAACTGTTGCCGGCAATAATAACTTGTCTTCCAGTCCTGCTCTTATATTTACTGCGATTCTCAACCTCATCTTGTTTATATATCTGGTCAAGGTTCTATATGATATTGCGAAGTCCAAGGATGGACTAGTGCAGTGATGCCACGGACGGCAAAGAACTGCCGAAGTCCAAGGATGGACTAGTGCAGTGATGCCACGGACGGCAAAGAACTGCCGAAGTCCAAGGATGGACTAGTGCAGTGATGCCACGGACGGCAAAGAACTGCCGACGTCCATGGATGGACTAGTGCAGTGATGCCACGGATGGCAGAGAACTGCCGAAGTCCAAGGATGGACTAGTGCAGTGATGCCATCCGACGATAACATACTGACTTAAGGTAGTCAGGGCTCCAGTTGTTGGTCTACCCAGCGGGCTACCTTGCGGGAGAAAAGCAGTTCCAGGTGATTGTAGTGCATTTCAGTCTTGGAAAGCAATTTGGCTCCTTTGGATACCATGGCATCGGTATTGAAAACACTGTCTAAGAATACTATGCCGTCGCTGGGGCCGGTGCTTTCTCCGGGTATCAGGCCGAACATATTATTATTACCGGCCAGAACCGATAATTCTATCCCCGGTTCAATGCCCCCGCTTTCCAGCTTTTTGATCAAGTCTCCTCCGTCCTTGATGGCGGCCTCAATACCCCGCGAATGACTTAAAAATCCCATGCCGCCATAATAGGTTGTCCACCAGTCCGGTTGGCTCATATCCAAAGCAAATTGATCATCCCAGCGGTGAAGCATTTGGTTTTGACCTGGAAAAGTGCCATCATAATAGATAGCGCGCTCCGAGGTGTCGATGATGGCTCCCAGGTAGTTTATTTTATTCCAGGCTATAACCCCGTTGCTGTCGGATATATAAATGGGGTAGGAGATGGCGGGATTGCGAAAGGCAAAATCAAGTCCCAGGTTGGGGGTGCCCAGCATAACATATTTACGTACATCTCCCCGATAAGGGGCGCCACTCATATTGGATAGATATATTCGAGCCGCGATACCGCTTTTACTATGCGCAACTAAATCCAACTGCTCAACTTCACACAGAGATTTTACTTGTAAAATGGCGTCTGCCAATTGTTCGGATTGATAGAAATTATCCCCATGGGAATGAGAATAAGTCAGGGAGAAAACGCGATGCCCCATAGATACCAATTGTTGTTGAATTCCTTCATAGCCCATATCGTAAAGATTGGTAAATGAAGAGGCATCCAGCCCGGCTCCATGAAGTAGAATCAGGGGGGTCTTTTTAGGGTTGCTGTTCCAACCGGGAGCCATATGCAGCAGGTATTGATCAGCGGAAGGCCGGTTAGTGCCGAAAGCACTTATCGTGTCCAGATCGTGTTGCTCATTAACTTCGCAGAACTTTTCCTGCTTGTTCTTAAGGCCTTTGACCCGGCAGGATATGGTTTTTTCCCAATATTTAAAACTGTTGTCTATCTGCACGCGCGGATTGAAAAATAGGCTGTTGATCAGATCGTCGTATTTACTCATTTATTAAATTCCCTTTCCTGGTTAGTGAATTTAATTCGTCGAGCTCAATATGGAACAGTTCCTCATCAGAAAGTTCTGTAAAGGTTTCCTGGTTCAGAATACGTAGGGCAGTTATTCTGAGGCTGCGTCCGGGTTGCTCCCATACACTGGCGGTAAGCGTGGCGCTGTCATGGAAGGACAATCGAGGGGGATTGGCCAACCGGGCGCGGCTCAGTCCCTGCAAGGTGTCGGCCAGGCAGGCAGAGCCGGTAACAGTCAGTTTGAGATCGGGGCGGTTCAGGTGCCCCATATACTCATCCGCCACCAAGGCCATTCGCACCGCCATAAATAGATCCGGACATTCTTCCTGATGGTGGGCCAGGGCTTCCTTCATAAATATCGCCCGGCGCATCACCGGATTCAGGGGACGAATATAAGGCGTTTTAGGTGAAAAAACTATATCCTGTTCGTAATAGGATTTGATATCTAATACCGGGGTCCCATCAATAGCATCTAAACCGTGCACATTAAGGATATTGCCGTCAACTGAATCCAGATGTACCAGGCATAAGGCTATAGGGTTGGGGCGATTGGGCGATCTAAGGCCGAAAACTCCGTACTCCGGCAAATTAGGATTTACCCGGCGAGGTACGGTGCTTAGGCAACTGCGATCCGATTTGTGAAACCACAGTTGAAGCCATATATGGGAATTCTCCTCAATCCTGAACAGTCCCCGGCTGTATTGCGGAAAAATTTCCACCTGACCGGGCTGTCCGGGAATGGGAACATCTTCCGGATTCTTCATCGAAGTTCTCACGACTCCTATAGGATTAATAACTATGTTCAGATTTTCGGTCATAGGCAACCCAATCCTTTCTGTACCAAATAGCATTTTTTAAGGCCGTTTTGCCGCTATTGATATTTTTGTTTCCAATCAAGGCCTTAATAAGTTATTTCTTGGGTTATAGGGCTAAATCCTGCCTGGTTTTTAAAAAGGAGTCTGTCATAAAAACTGAGCCGCGGATATAATCCGCGGCTCAGTTTTTGTCGATAAAGGCAGTGTTATAGGTTCCATGGTTATTTTATGTTTACTGATTCAAGGACTTTATCAAAGTCCTGCGCCTGGCTGACATCTGGAACATCGAAGGCAAGACCATAATCGGATATGGTGTAGATGCCGGTAATATCCATGTCCATGTTAATATGCCCGGGGTTCTCAGTATCAGGACTATCCATATTCATATTTATTTTACTGGCGAGATCCATATAATCGGTCTGATAGCTGACTCTGTTGATCCAGGTAGTATAGCTAATATCGGCGCCCATACCATCAAATACCTTTTGCATATCAGGTGATTGCGGTATACCTGATGTTTTAAGGAATTTCTGGACGTAATCGCTTTTGAAAACGTCGTCTCCCATGGCTGCCTCGATAACCCAATACTGTTGGCCGTTTCTTTCCCGGTCGTTGGCAAAGGAGACGGACATACCCATATCTTTCATCCGTTTCATGGTGCTAGCCGCATCCTGGGTCATGGATTCTTCCATCAGTTCCTGCAGGTTAATCCCTGGAAGACTCATTTTCATCCATCCCATTACAGGCATGCTCATATACATTCCATTATCATTGACGAGCACTTCCGTCTGCAGATTCTGTGAACCTGCTTGGGGTAACGTATTCTCTGGAGTTTTAATAACGGCGTTTTGTTTCATGTACATAAGAATGGGCTTGGTTTGCATCCAGGCATCGATATGGCTATCCATCTTCATCTTCATTTTCTCAGGTTGCTGGCCAGTTTCCTGGGAGGTCATATCCATGTCCATCTTAAGATCAACCGCCATTTTATAGCGATTGGCTTCTATCATCTTATCTGATACTTTGGATAGTAACTCTTCTGCGGTCATCCCGTCACGGCTTTCAGCATAAGCGACGGAAATGGTATTTTGAGCATCGTTCCAAACAACAGAGGCGCCAAGATTCTCATAAACGAAGCGCATGGGGACATATACCTGGCCATCAATACGCTGGGGTATACCGGGCATTTGCAATTCCTCGCCGTTTAATAAAGCCGTACTGCTGCCCACGGTCATCTTCAAGATGTTCTGATTCTCCTGCACGGTAATTAGATAGCCCTCGGAGACAACCGTACAACCCAATGTATGGGTCAAAACATCAGCCGGTACGAGGGTTATGCCCTCCTGAATGTTAAGCTTGTCGGCGGCATCATATGCTCTCCCGTTTACGTCCAGCTGAACTGCGGCGCAAGCTGGAGCAACCATTACGAGGATAAACAGAAAAACGAGGGGAAGGGTAAATTTTCGCTTCATGTCGTAAACTCCTTTCAGCCGAATAGTTCTATATAAGGCAATATTAGGTTACTAACATAATGATATCATTACCTCCTTTCAAAATCACTAACTTTCCAGTTATTAAAAATCCCTGGCGGTATACACTCTGGTTGTGAGCCAATAGGAGAAAACTACAGGCAGAGAGGCCAGCGTAATTCCAATTAAGGGTAAGATCCAAGGAGTATGCATATTGATCTGCAGCAACTGCTGTACCCAGGCTTCACTCATATGTCCCTGCATATAGTCGCTTATATAACTAGGCATAAAGAATAAAACCTGAAAAAGGACTACGTTAACTAATATTATTACTATCTGGTTATAAAAACGGTAAAAAAACGGGTAGTAAATCGAAACCAGGACGCTGATAGAAATCAAGGCAATCGCTATATTTTGCCAGTTTAAGCATGGCAAATGGTAAGGTAGGGGACTAATATTTATTAATAGGCCAGCAAATGCTACCAGTAAGAGACCGAAAATGGCATATACATATGCCGATATATATTTAGCCAGGATAATTTCCGAGCGTAGAACTGGAAGGCTATTGATGATAATTTCACTATGGTTTTTAGCTTCAAAAGAGGAAGCTATAAGAGTAGACATCCAAGCAATGGCAAATGCTCCCATGGCATATCCAAAACTAGGATATCTCGGCGTGAATAAAATAACCATGATAATACCAATCGGTATAGAAATAACAAATTGATTAATTAGCAGTTTAATATCCTTGAAAATCAGCTTATACATTTTTATCCTCCCTCACTGTATAAAGCATTATATCGTCCAAACTGGCCCTATCTATTACTACCCGTTCATCCATTAAGCGCCTGACTTCAGGTATATCGCGGCTCATGGCCTCAAATCCGTAGGAGTGTTCTCTGATTCCACTAAACAGGCGACGGGTTTCTTCATTTAAAAGTTCATTTGGCCCCTTGACCACGATGTAATTATTGAGAACAGTATCGATATCCTGGTAAAATACGATTTTACCCTGATGAATGAAACATATATAGTCGGCAATTCTCTGTAGATCAGATGTGATATGAGTTGAGAAAAGGATGGATTTAGTCTCATCCTGCATCAAATTTGCCAGTATATCCAATAGTTCATGGCGGAACACCGGATCCAGCCCGGCGGTAGGTTCATCCATAATAATAAATTCAGCGTTATGAGATAGAGCCAGAGCCAGAGAGAACTTGGTCTTTTCTCCCCGGGACAGATCTTTGAATTTAGGCTTTAAAGGGATTTGAAACTTATTTATATAATATTTAAATGCTTTTTCATCCCAGAGACTATAGAATGGGGCTATAATCTGCTTAATGAGTACCGGATCAAGATGCTCATAGAAATAACCCTCATCATACACAAAGCCAATTCTGTCCCGGATTTGTTTCTGAAAGCGGATGTGATCCTGGCCGAAGACCTTTATCTGACCGCTATCTTTATTGATCAGATTCATTATTAATTTGATGGTAGTGGTTTTACCGGCGCCGTTAGGGCCTATAAATCCGAGGATATAACCCTTCGGCAGGTTCAATGATTTCAGATCCAGGGTGAACCCCGGCCATGATTTGATCAGGTTATCGATTTCCAAAATGTACTCCACTACTGTCCCTCCTCGTATAACAGATCCAGAATCTCATGCAGGGTAGCAAGATTTATGTTTAGCAATTTGCCCTCTAATACAACATCGCTGAGTTTTTCCTCAATAATCTGCATTCTTTTTTCTTTCAACAGCTCGGTGTTATGAAGGGATACAAATGTTCCCTTGCCGCCTACCGTTTCTATATATCCTTCTCGCTCCAATTCTTCATAGGCCCTTTTGGTGGTAATAACGCTAATGCGCAGTTCACGGGCCAGGTTGCGGATAGATGGGAGCAACTCGCCACCTTGCAGTTCACCTTTAATAATGGCGTTCCTGATCTGCCGGCCTATCTGTTCGTATATGGGGTCGGGGGAGGAGTTTGCGATTACAATATTCATATTTAACCCCCAAATTCGTGATAACAATATACTGTATATATCGTATATATACAGTATATTGAGTTGCGGTGCCAAGGTCAACAAAAATAATCTTATGAAAATGACTTGATTTTATTATTAAAAATGGTTAACATATAGTTATTAAAGTGTATCATTATTATCCAGTTTAAGATATGGAGTTGTGGTCTATGCAGATAACCCGTCAAAGCGAATATGCTATTAAAACCTTGATCGAACTCGCCGGAATCCCATTCGGGGAGTTGATTTCCAGCAAGAAGATATCGGGGCGTCATGGGATACCCGAGGAGTTTCTTCATAAAACCGTACAATTGCTGTCACGGGCAGGTCTGGTGGTTACGCAGCGAGGCGTGCAGGGTGGGGTTAGACTGGGACGTCCACTGGAGGATATAACCATTGCTGATGTGATTGAAGCCATGGAGGGCCCCCTGGCGCTCAACGTTTGCTTGAGTCCCGGTTATCAATGTGAGAATATGAAAAGCTGTCAGGTGCGCAAGGTACTGGCTAACGCTCAGTCGGCGATGCTGCAAGAATTGAAGAAAAAAAGCCTGGCCGATATTGTAGCCGCAGGAAAGGAGGTAGAACTATAAAGGAGGAGTTTTTTTGTTCTAATAATAGATAAATATTATCTACTTTATCCCTAATGGCGATATACAATTAATGGAATGAACATCAGATGGGTCATCTGCTGGAAAAGACAAATTATATAAGGAGGAATTATTAATGTTTTGTAATCAATGCGAACAATCGTCTAAAGGAACCGGATGTGTAACTGTGGGGGTATGCGGCAAAAAACCGGAAGTGGCAGCATTATTGGATTTGCTTAGCTATTCGGTCAGTAAATTGTCAGTGCTTGCTCTTAAAGCCCGTGAAAAGGGTCGGAACAATGTAGAAACAGATCACTTAATCTGCGAAGCCTTGTTTGCGACCCTGACCAACGTTAATTTTGATCCCGATGCCATTCGAAAATATATATACAGCACCAGCAATAAGACGGAAGAGCTTAGAGAAAAATTGGCGTTGGATATTGACCTGGACTTTAAACCGGTCGCCGACCTGGAGGGACTCATAAAGCAGGGGGAGGTATACGGTTATCCGGGCAGCAAAGAACCGAATGCGGATCTTCGTTCCCTGCAGGAAATTCTTTTATACGGTGTCAGAGGCGTTGCAGCCTACGCTCATCATGCGGCCATTCTGGGCCAGGAAGATGATAGGATCTATGTTTTTATTGAGGAGGCCATGGCCAGTTTGATAGGAGATGCCAGACCGTTGGAGGGATGGCTGGCTATGGTAATGAAATGCGGAGAGATCAACCTGCGGGTCATGGAGATTCTGGATGCAGGCAACACCACCAAGTTTGGGCATCCCGAACCAAGCGAAGTAAAACTGGGGCATGTGAAGGGTAAATGTATTCTTATATCAGGGCATGATATGGAGGATATGAAAAACCTTCTGGAACAGACCGAGGGCAAAGGGATAAACGTTTATACTCATGGAGAAATGCTGCCCGCTCACGGTTACCCGGAATTAAAGAAATATGCGCATCTGGCAGGACATTATGGGACTGCCTGGCAAAACCAGAAGAAAGAATTTGCTGCCTTTCCGGGATCGATTTTAATGACTACCAATTGCATTCAAGAGCCGGGCGTGAGCTATGCTGGAAGCATCTTCACTACCGGCTCGGTAGGTTGGCCGGGTGTTACTCACCTCACTAACGGTGATTTTAGTCAATTGATTGCTAGGGCGCTCGATATGCCGGGCTTTAACGATGATGAGGATAAAGGCGCAGTGCTGACTGGTTTTGCCCGCAATGCTGTTTTGGGCGTAGCCGATAAGGTTATTGAAGCCGTCAAAAGCGGGGCGATAAAGAGATTCGTGCTGGTGGGCGGTTGCGATGGGGCCAAAGCCGGACGCAGTTATTTTACCGATCTGGTTGATCGGTTGCCCAATGACACAGTAATCCTGACCCTGGCCTGTGGAAAATTCCGCTTCTTTGATCACAAATTAGGTGACATTGGAGGTATTCCACGCCTGTTGGATATTGGCCAGTGCAACGATGCCTATTCGGCCATTCAGATAGCTGTGGCTCTTGCCAATGCATTTGAATGCGAAGTAAACGAACTGCCGCTTTCCATGGTAATATCCTGGTATGAACAAAAGGCAGTTTCCATACTGCTAACCCTGCTGTACCTGGGTATTAAGAATATCCGCCTGGGACCAAGCCTGCCGGCTTTTGTCAGCCCCAATGTGCTGCAGGTTCTGGTTGATATGTTTGCGATCAAGCCTATTGCTACAGTAGAAGAGGACCTGGCGGCCATTACCGCCTAAAACCTAAGGGGGAGGTTAGTATATGACTAATACGACCAAGATCGTTTTGGATGAATATCCGGGTCAGATCATTAGTCCAGCCACTTTTATTGATTACCAGGAAGGTGCAGTGGTTAGTAAGACTCTAATGCAGCAACCGGCTGGAACTGCTACCATATTTGCTTTCGCTAAAGATCAGGGATTAAGCGAGCACAGTGCACCGTATGACGCTATGGTGGTTGTACTTGAGGGTAGGGCGGAAATTATCATATCGGGCAAGGCGAATACACTGGCTGCAGGGGAAATGATAATTATGCCCGCTAATCAGCCGCATGCCGTAAATGCTGTTGACAGCTTCAAAATGCTGTTAATAATGATTAAATCGTAAGGCTGTATGTAGTAAGGGAGCAACTGATTATTATGAGTAATCTGCAATGGAGAGAAGAAGCGCTGGATGAAATGAAGAAGGTTCCCGGTTTTGTGCGGGTGATGGCCAGAAGGGCGGTCGAGAGTTATGTGAAGAGCAACGGACGCGATGAAGTTACTCTGGAAGATGTAAGAGCTGCCCGTGATAAGCACATCAAATTTGCCGAAGATGATGGGGCGGCCAACGGGAAGAAAAAGACCCGCATAGCGGTGGTCAGATGTGAGACTGTATCTGAGGTCTGTCCCGGAGTGGCGTGTTTCAAGGCCTTCAACAACCGCCACGGGCATTTTATGGATTACGGTGAAGATTGCGAAATGATCGGCTACTTCACCTGTGGTGGTTGTTCCGGTCGCAGGGTCTCCCGTTTGGTTGACAAATTACTTGATCATGGCCTCGACATTGTCCACCTCTCATCCTGCATGATGCTGGAAGGGGAATATCCCAAGTGCCCCTTCCGGCAGCAGATAAAATCTAATATCGAAACCAAAGGGATAAAGGTAGTTGAAGGCACCCACCACTGATCAGCAAGAGATAAATAATCAGCCGGTAAAATAAGGTGATATTGGGGACATGTCAAATACCCATCAAATCAAATAACCTCAGACCTGAAAGGTGGTGCTCAGTTATGGCAATGAGAAGCATTGTGAAGATCAACGAAGAGTTATGCAATGGATGCGGCATGTGTATTTCCCCATGTGCGGAAGGTGCGTTGGAACTGGTAGACGGCAAAGCGAGAGTTATTAAAGAAGAGCTTTGCGATGGAGCAGGATTTTGCCTGGGAGTATGCCCGGTGGGAGCCCTGTCACTGGCCATAAAAGACGTGGACTTGTTCTCGGAAGACGCGGTTAAAGAAATAAAAAGCAAGACCGCCGGTCAATATATACCGCAGGCATGCAGTTTCTGCCCCAACACCGAGGCTGATGCCTACCTCTTGCCAATTAAGCATAAGGGCAAGGCGCTTTGGTCCTGTACGCGTTGTCTGCCCCGGTTGATCCACCAATAGTCCTTTTTAATTTAAATTTGTGAATAGAAAACTTATTGTAAATTGATCCACCTCTATATGATAATTGTAAATAGTCTATAGAGGTGGTGTTTTTTTCTTGGAATCAGGAGCTTTGTTTGCCACGTCCTTTGTTGTTGCCTTGTCAGGGGCCATGGCCCCGGGGCCTTTACTGACAGCTACCATAGCCGAAAGCATCAAACGCGGTTTCCGGGCAGGTCCCTTAATCATTCTTGGGCATGCTATACTGGAGCTTGCTCTGCTGATGGCTTTATTGGGGGGACTGGCCGCATATTTAACCCGGGCTGATGTTACCCGGGTGATTGAAGTTATGGGCGGTATATTTCTGTTATTCATGGGATTTACCATGCTGCGGGATGCCCTGGGAGGGCGCACCTCCCTGGATGCTCTACAGTCGGAGACAAAAAGTAAGATGCGTATGCACCCGGTACTTCTGGGAATAACCATTAGCCTGGCAACCCCTTTCTGGATTTTGTGGTGGGCAACCGTTGGCTTAAGTTATATAGGCTTGGCGATGAAAAGCGGACTGGTGGGGCTGGCGTATTTTTACAGCGGGCATGTGATGGCGGATTTAAGCTGGTACTCTTTGGTAGCTCTGGCTGTCACCGGTGGGCGCAGGTTTATTACCCCAGGTACATATAATTTGATTATGGCGACCTGTAGTATTTTTCTATTGGGTCTGGGTCTCTATTTTATTTATACTGGCTGGCACTAAAAATGACTATCATTGATCCGCTGGCTTAAGCATAGATACCGGTAAAATATCGATTATTTTAAAGAGCAGGCAGTTCCGAAGGGGAAAATTACTGTAATTACTGACATCCATGCGCCGGCGTATCCGGTCATAATACTCTCCGCTTACCAGGTCGTCCTGCATTTCCACATATACCCGGATGCCGTCTTTGCTCCGTTCATTATCGGTTAGAAGCACCATAAAAACGCCCTTGCCGGTTTCCTTAAGATTGGCATAGGTCTTGTCAGCCCCGAAACGGGCACAAAGAATGGTGGTATCATTAATCATCTCGATAACAGAAATAACTGCGATATTTACGTTGTAGCCCCGATCTACAGTACTAAGCGTGGTGGAAATATAATTAGCGTTTAACAAGTCCCGGGCTTTATCGATAAGGCCCTGATCCATTCTGATACCCTCTTTCCTTCTATAATTATTTTTCTTCCAGGATAGCGCTTTTGCGTTTTCTACTGCGTAGTATTATGGGTTATTATCTAACAATATGCTGATAATTATGTCAAACGGTTCCAGTGGCGCGGAAAACGCCGGGCCAGGATATCTTTGACCATTATAGCTTCCTCCATGCCCAGAACCAGGCTGCCCGCTGCATAAAACAATACCCCCAGAATTACAGCGCTAAGAACCGCGATAAGTTCATCCACACGGGGACTAAAGGTGAGTATGTTCTGTAGCAGGCGGACAGTAGCTACAAGCAGGAAATACATGAAAGTAGAAATCAACAGGGATAAACCCAGGCTGGACAAAATTCTCCGGCCTTCTATATCTCCCAGCCTCAATTTGAGGATTAGAAGTAAAAGCAGCATATTGAAAATCCCGGCCAGTGAATAGGCCAGAGCCAGACCCAGGTGCCCCAGGGGTTGTATTAATATGAAGGATAGAAGGATGTTCAGAGCGATAGTGATTATTCCTACTATCACCGGGGTTTTGGTATCTTTAAGCGCATAATAGACCCGGTTTAGTACCTGCAGAGCCGAATAGGCAAACAAACCCAGAGAGTAATAGATGAGGGCGCTGGCGGTTGCCAGGGTATTTTCCGAGGTAAAACTTTTCCATTCAAACATTAATCGTATAGTGGGCTCACCTATGGCTATCAAACCTATGGTTGAAGGTATGGTGACAAAAAATATACCGCGCAGACCGAGGGAAAGGGTGTGCTTGAAGTCAGTATATTCTCCCCGGACTGCCTGAGCTGTCATGGTAGGGAATACCGCCATGGCGATAGACATGGCGAAGATGCCCAGCGGAAGCTGCATAATTCGTTGGGCTATTTTAAGAGCAGTTATACTTCCCTCGGCAAGACCGGAAGCCAGGTTTTGGCTGATAAAAAGGTTGAACTGGGTTACTGATAGGCCGACCAAAACCGGGATGGTTAAAATAGCTACCTGGTGGAAACCTTCGTTATGAAAATTTAAGGAAGGGTAGTATTTCATTCCGGTACGAATCAGGGCGGGCACCTGGACAAAAAAGTTAAGGATTGCTCCTGCTACTACTCCATAAGCAAAGGCGGTCATACCGATTTTATCCATAAAGGCAACGCCCACCACGATGATACCCAAGTTGTATATGATACCACCCACCGCAGGGGTTGTGAAGTGGTTATAGGAATTCAGCACTCCCAGGGCCAGACCGTTTAGGGCCATGAAAAAGCATTGAATGAACATCAGCCGGGTATAGAAAACGGCCATATGCAAGTAATAAGGGGGTAGTTTGGGAGCCAGCAGGTATACCAGAGGGTCGGCATAAATAAAGGCCAGGATGATCAAGAATACTAAAGCCAGCATGGTATAGTTGAAGACCACGCTGGCCATTTTCCAGGCATCTTCTTCCCGATCAGTCGCCAGATAGGAAGAAAAAACGGGGATAAATGCCGAACTCAGCGCTCCCCCGACCAGCAGCATATAAATAAAGTCAGGCACGGAAAAAGCGGCATTGAAAGCATCGGTAATATAGCTTTCTCCAAAGCGAGTGTAAATGAACCAGTCTCTCACAAAACCGAGCAACCGCGATATAAGGGCTGTCACGGCGATAATTCCTGCCGCCCGGGCGATCTGCTTGTTTTGAGTCTTCAAGAATCCGCCTCCATTACCATTTATGTATGCGGCGATGGTAGAAATAATATAGTATGAGACCTAAAATGGCCAACCCAATGACCAGATCTACGTCGTGGAAATAGCGACTGAGGATTCTCCAATTCTGCCCCAGCACATATCCCAGGTAGGTCAGGAAAATGCTCCAGATTAGTGACCCGGCGAAGGTATATACGATAAAACGGGGCAGATTCATTCTGGCTGCTCCGGCGGGCAGCGAAATAAAGGTCCTGATGCCGGGTAAAAGACGTCCGAAAAATACGGTGCCCTCACCATGCCGATTGAACCAATCAATAAGAAGTTGTTTTTTAGATGCTGAAACCCAAAAAAGAATCCGTGAATCCATGGCATAGGCTCCTAAATAATAGGACAGCAAGGAACCGATGGTACCTCCGATCGTACCCGCCAGAACTACATTTATAAAAGTGAAGCGTCCGGTAAATACCAGAAAACCTCCAAAAGGCTGAATGATCTCACTGGGAAGGGGAATGTTGCAGCTTTCTATGGCCATGCATATCGCTACTCCCCAGTAGCCTAGACTGCTGATTATGGCAACTACGATTTCTCCAAGATAATTGATTATTTGCAGCAAACATGATTCCTCCTGTCTTATTTATGCCGGACAGGTAAAATATATCCGTCCAATCGGACAAAAGCAGTAGCTCGTGTAGCAGGTTGCCTGGTTTTGATGCCGACCATGCCAGGATTCAGAGCGAACATCAAAGAAGCTGTCCATATAACACGTTATCATTAGTAAAAAGCATTTTCAAGTTGCTCGACCCAATCTAGACATTAAGTGGTAAAATCAGGAATCTGCTACAGAAACTACAACTAATAATTTATATAAAACTTGACAATGATATTTATATATTTTATGCTATCACTAAGGATGGTAAAAAAGGGGAATGGAAAAGTGGTCGATGTATCTCGCACCCAACCTGTCTATAACATTAGTGTGGCTGCAGAACTGGTAGGCGTTCATCCACGCACTCTGAGAATCTATGAAGAAACTGGACTAATAGTACCGGCTAGAACCGAAGGGAATACTCGACTTTTCTCCAATGCGGATATTGAACTGTTACAGCGGATCCGTTTTCTTATTCAGGAAAAGGGATTAAATCTAGCCGGAGTCAAACTGATACTGATAATTGAAGAAAAGTTGGAAATTCGCATTGAAGATTGGTGTGACTAGAGTCCGCCAAAAAGAGATTAATCTCAAGTTAAAATTCAGGAGGTGTTTTTGAATGGGTAAAGCAGTAGGAATTGATTTGGGAACGACCAATTCGGCAGTGGCTATCGTAGAAGCGGGTAAACCAGCAATTATTGTTAATGCCGAGGGAGATAGGGTTACGCCTTCGGTAGTCGCTTTTACCAAGGATAATCGTCGCCTGGTGGGTACTCTGGCCAAACGCCAGGCTATTATGAACCCGGAGGCCACTATATTTTCAGCCAAACGGTTTATTGGCCGCAAATATGATGAAGTAAGCGCAGAAATGAAAATAGTACCTTACAAAGTTGACAAGGGCAGCAATGACGCGGTGCGGTTTGAGATACAGGGAAAAGCCCTGGCGCCGGAGGAGATAAGTGCTCAGGTATTACGTAAGCTGGTGGATGATGCATCCAATTATCTGGGAGAAAAAGTGACCGATGCGGTTATAACCGTACCCGCCTATTTTAATGACGCCCAGCGTCAGGCTACCAAAGATGCCGGACAGATAGCAGGGTTAAACGTGCTGCGCATTATTAATGAACCTACTGCGGCAGCACTGGCTTATGGTTTGGAAAACCATAAAAACCAGACGATAATGATCTTCGACCTGGGTGGAGGCACTTTTGATGTCTCTATATTGGACATTGGCGATGGAGTTGTGGAGGTGCGTTCTACCTCGGGAGATACCCATCTGGGTGGGGATGATTTTGACAAGATGGTAGTCGATTGGTTAGCGGAGGAATTCTTTAAAAATGAAGGCATTGACCTGCGCAAGGACAAGCAAGCGCTGCAAAGGCTGTATGAAGCTGCGGAGAAGGCCAAAATCGAGTTGTCGGCCACCACTAGCACTACGGTAACTCTGCCGTTTATTACTGCTGATGCCAGTGGGCCTCGGCATATGGATATTAAGATTACCAGGGCTAAATTTGATGACCTGACCCACCAACTGCGGGAGCGCTGTTTGGTTTCAGTCCAGCAAGCCTTGCAGGATGGCAACCTCAGCGAAAAGGACCTGGACGAAGTTATCCTGGTAGGTGGTTCTACCCGGATACTGGCGGTTCAGGAACTGATTCGTTCCTTCACCGGCAAGGAACCCAATATGTCTGTAAATCCGGACGAGGTGGTGGCTCTGGGGGCAGCTGTTCAGGCAGCTATCATAACCGGAGAAGTCAAGAATGTTTTGCTCCTGGACGTTACCCCCTTGTCACTGGGATTGGAGACCATGGGGGGAGTTATGACCCGTTTGATTGACCGCAACACTACCATACCCTGCCAGCGGACAGAAATATTCAGCACGGCTGAGGACAACCAGCCTTCAGTCGATATCGTAGTGTTACAGGGTGAACGGGAACTGGCTCAGGACAATCGCCAGATCGGGCGCTTTCGCCTGGATGGCATAGCCCCGGCCCCGCGTGGGATGGCACAAATTGAAGTTACTTTTGATATTGATACCAACGGTATTTTAAGTGTAGCAGCACGCGATAAGGGGACCGGCAAGGAGCAGAAGATCACGATCAGCGGTTCCACCAATCTGGATAAGAACGAAATCGACATGATGGTCAAACAGGCGGCTGAACACGCTGCCGAAGACAAGCAGCGGCGGGATATGGTCGATCTCAGAAATGAAGCTGACTCGCTGGCCTATCAAATGACCAGAACATTAAAGGAAATGGGAGAAAGGGTTCCGGTTCATGAAAAGCTTCGCTATGAGCAATTGGTCGCCGGTGTAAAAGCAGCTATTGAGGCGGATACTCCAGCCCAGAAGCTTAGAGAATTAATCAGCGACTTGCAGCAGGCGGTTCATAGTCTGGCCAATGCCGGCTATCAACAGGATGCGTCAGGAAGTGAGAGTGCTCCGGTTCATGACGATACCATAGATGCTGATTTCACCGAGAGTTAAGCTCACCCCGATTTTAAAAGGCAGCGATAATGATAAATTATCCGCGTGCGAACGTAGTGGGCCAGCGTGAATGGTTTCTCTTAATTAAGCCTTATGAAGGGCGGGTGTATAAGTTTGGAATACAAGGATTATTATAAGGCTTTGGGCATAAGCAAAACGGCCACTCAAAAAGAGGTCCAGGCCGCTTACCGCAAGCTGGCCCGCAAGTTGCACCCGGATGTCAACAAAAAACCTGATGCGGAGGAAAGTTTCAAGGCTATAAATGAGGCCTATGAAGTCTTGAAAGATTCCGAAAAGCGTAAGCGCTATGATGAGCTGGGCGCCAACTGGCGTGATGGCGACAAATACAATCCACCTCCCGGATGGGAAAATGTAAGATTTGATTTTGGCGATAATGCATATGAATTCCGTGGCGGGACCGGGCAGTTCAGCGATTTTTTCGAAGACCTTTTTGGTCGGGGAGGCCGCCAACGGTCCAGTCAGGATATACCGGACTGGGCAATGCGCGGGGCTGACCAGGAAACGACGATCGACCTTAGTTTAGAGGAGGTCTATCATGGGGTCCATAAAACCCTGCACCTGCAACAATTGATTCGGGAAGGTTCCTCTTATGTGCCGAAAAATAGGGACATAAATGTAAATATACCCTCCGGGGTAAATGAGGGAACTCGAATACGTTTGAGCGGGCAGGGGGAACCTGGGGCCGGAGGGCCAAATGGTGATCTGTTTCTCCGTGTCCATATTTTGCCCCATTCCCAATTCACCCTTAATGGTACCGATTTGGAAGTTGAAATGCTTATCAGTCCATGGGAAGCAGTTCTGGGAACCAAAGTTGAACTGGCTACCTTGACGGGTCGGGTAAACCTGAATGTTCCAGCCGGAGTTCAATCGGGACAGAGATTGCGTTTGCGAGGCAAGGGGATGCCTTCTGCCAAAGGTAGTTACGGCGATCTTTTTGCGGTTGTTAGAATAGTTGTTCCCAAGACCGTCAGTGAGCGGGAAAGAGAACTATGGGAAGAATTGTCCCGGGAATCAAGCTTTAACCCACGCCCGGCGGGAAGGGAGGCATAGATATGGAATACCGGCGTTATTATTTGATGATCTGCCGCCCTCAGTTCCGCCCCGGTTTATTAACCCTGGCGGAAATCGCCCAACAGACCGGAGTGCATCCGGAACTAGTGGAACGAATGGTAGAAATGGGCCTAATTGAACCTGAGCAATGTCAACCGGAAATGTTGTTTTCGCCAGCAACGGTTGCCTATGTCAGCCGGGCTTTGCGTTTGCGAAACCAGTTGGGGATCAATTGGAACGGAGTGGGTGTGGTTATGGATTTACTGGAACGAATAAGCCAGCTGGAGGATGAACTTCGAAGATTAAGGAATGATTAGATACGTCCCCTTGCTTCCCAAGTCTATTTTATTAATAGGAGGTGTTATGAAATGGACATGAATAGATTAACCGAGAAATCTCAAACAGCTATACATGATGCTGAGACCAGGGCTGCAAGCCTCGGACACCAGGAACTGGATGTGGAGCATCTGTTGCTGGCTTTGATGGAACAGGCCGATGGACTTATCCCCAATCTTTTCAACCGGGCCGGGATAGATCCGACCGCGGTTATCAGTGAAATTAAAAGGAATTTAAGCCAACGTCCAACTGTTTCGGGCGGAGCTAGCGAGGCGGGCAAGGTTTATGTGACGCAGCGTCTAAATCAGTTGCTGGCTCGTTCAGAGAAGGAAGCTGCCCGTCTCAAGGATGATTATATTAGTGTTGAACACCTGGTTCTGGCTATGTTTGAAGAGGGCTCTGCAGGAGCCGCGGCACGCATAATGAAACAAATGGGAATGAACCGGGAAATATTTTTAAACGCCTTGAACTCGGTAAGGGGCAAGCAGCGGGTTACCAGTCCCACTCCGGAGGCCACATATGAAGTCCTGGAGCGTTATGGAAGGGATCTGGTGGCCTTGGTTCGCAGTGGCAAACTGGATCCGGTTATTGGCAGAGATAGCGAGATTCGGGATGTTATTCTGATTTTGTCCCGTAAGCGCAAGAACAACCCCGTCTTGATCGGCGAACCCGGGGTGGGCAAGACCGCCATTGTGGAAGGGCTGGCCCACCGCATTGTACGGAATGACGTACCGGAGGGTTTGAAGAATAAGACCATTTTTGAGCTGGATATGGGGGCGCTGGTGGCCGGGGCCAAATACCGGGGCGAGTTTGAAGAGCGCCTGAAGGCGGTATTGCAGGAAGTAAAAGATAGTGAAGGCCGTATCATCCTGTTTATTGACGAACTGCATAATATAGTTGGCGCGGGCAAAGCTGAAGGCTCCATGGATGCCGGAAATATGCTCAAACCGATGCTGGCTCGGGGAGAACTGCATTGCATCGGAGCTACCACTCTGGACGAGTATCGCAAGCATATAGAAAAGGATGCCGCCCTGGAAAGAAGATTCCAACCGGTGACGGTTGATGAGCCTTCGGTGGAAGATACCATATCAATTCTACGGGGCTTAAAAGAAAGGTTTGAGGTTTTCCACGGGGTTAAGATCCATGATAATGCCCTGGTGGGAGCTGCGGTGCTTTCCAACCGCTACATCTCTGATCGGTTCCTGCCGGACAAGGCCATTGATCTGGTAGATCAGGCCTGTGCCATGGTAAGGACGGAGATAGATTCCATGCCGGCTGATCTGGATGAGATCTCTCGTCGCATCATGCAATTAGAAATTGAGGAAGCCGCTTTAAGCAAAGAAAAAGATCAGGCCAGCCGCGACCGCCTGCAGATTTTGCAGAAAGAGTTGGCCGATCATAAAAATAAAGCCGATTCCATGCGGGCCAAATGGGAGTCGGAAAAGAGTGCCATTCAGAAGGTGACTTCCCTGCGAGAGGAATTGGAGCGCATCCGCCAGGAAATTGACAAGGTGGAACGCGAATATGACCTGAATCGAGCGGCGGAGTTAAAATACGGGCGGCTGCCTGACCTGGAAAGAAGACTTAAGAACGAAGAAGATCAATTGGCCCGCAAGCAGGGTGAAATCAGCCTGCTTAGCGAAGAGGTAACAGAAGATGAGATCGCACGGATAATATCACGCTGGACCGGTATTCCGCTGACCCGCCTGGTGGAAGGAGAACGGGAAAAGCTGCTGCATCTGGATGACATACTGCACGAACGTTTAATTGGGCAGGATGAGGCGGTTAATCTGGTGGCCGATGCTATCATTCGCGCCCGGGCTGGTATCAAAGACCCGCGCCGTCCTATCGGTTCCTTTATATTCCTGGGGCCGACCGGAGTTGGAAAAACCGAATTGGCCAAGACCCTGGCCCAGGCCCTATTCGATTCCGAAAAAAACTTGATTCGTATTGATATGAGCGAGTATATGGAAAAACATACGGTTTCCCGTTTGATTGGCGCCCCTCCGGGCTATATAGGCTATGATGAAGGCGGACAATTGAGCGAGGCGGTGAGGCGGAAGCCGTATGCCGTAATTCTCTTCGATGAAATTGAAAAAGCCCATCATGATGTATTTAACGTATTGCTGCAGGTCCTGGATGATGGCCGTATAACCGATTCACACGGGCGCACGGTTGATTTTAAGAATACCATAATAATTATGACCTCCAATCTAGGTTCGCAATATCTTCTGGATGGAGTAAATGATCAGGGCGAAATCAGCGAGGTGGTTCGTGAACAGGTGATGACAGAGCTTCACAAATGGTTCCGGCCGGAATTTTTGAACCGAGTTGATGAGACGGTGCTTTTCAAACCGTTGACTTTGCCGGAGATTGAACGGATTGTGGAACTGATGGTGGATGATTTGCGCCATCGCCTGCAGGTTCGTCAGATTAAACTGGAACTTAGTGATAGTGCGAGGGTTTTCATTGCCGCTCAGGGATATGATCCGGTCTATGGAGCCCGTCCCCTGAAACGTTTCTTGCAGAGCAAGCTGGAGACCCTGGTGGGCAGGGCGCTGGTAAGCGGTCAGGTTTTAGACGGAGCCAGCATAGGGGTTGACACCGATGATGGAAAGCTGGCAATAGACTGGTCTAACCCGGACTGAATCAGACCATTGAGGTGTCAGGGGGACGGTTCTAAAAGGGTTCAATCGGAAGTTTGGCTTAAAAAAGGCTCAGGCATCTGGTGTTGATAGATGGCTGAGCTTTAAGAAGATACCGCAAAATTTTTGATTGCCCTAGAAGAAGGAAATCGCGGTAGGTAAGGGGAAGCAAGGGGACGTTCTTTTTGCTTCCTTCCAAGTTAACCAAAAAACGAAGCAAAAAGAACGTCCCCTTGCTTCCCCCCTTGTCAACCCTGTTAACCGCTGCAGCCACATCCACATGAGGGGGGTAACTCCATTTTGAGGCATTCAGCCTTGACATCGTCCATATTATTCAGATTATCACAGAGTAATTTAACCCTGGCATCATCACCGCAGAGTTCAAGGAAAATAAACCCTGAGGCACTTCGATCGGTAGTAAGTTCACGGTTGATCCCCAGTCTGGTACGTATGATGTCTCCATTCTCACTTAGAATACCCTGAACTTTAACAGCGCTTTCTACTCGCTTGCCAATAAGAATTACTACTACATCCATGGTCATTCCTCCTTATTTTGAAAATCTATTTATGTGTTTAGGATTTACCAATATTAATTATATATTCATAAGAATTGTAAGGCAACCCTCTTTGAAACAATAACTAAAGGTTATTTTTCATATAAACGGGTATGTGTTATAGTGTTTTTATTGTTAGGGGGGGACTTTTTAATGGATAACATTTATATGGATAATGCCGCCACTTCTTTCCCTAAACCGGAAGCGGTATATAAGGCTGTCGACCATTTCAATCGTTTCCTGGGTGCAAGTCCGGGCCGTGGCAGCCATCGCCAGACACTTCAGGCAGGATCAATTTTGGAGGATGCGAGAGACTCACTGGCCACCCTTTTTAATATTAAGAACAGCTCCCAGATAGCCTTCTGTTTAAATGTGACCGATGCTTTGAACACCGGTATTAAAGGTTTGTTAAAACCAGGTGATCATGTAATTACTACCAGTATGGAACATAACGCGGTAGCCCGCCCGTTGATGGCTTTAAGCCGGAGGGGGATAGAATGGAGCGTGGTTCCTTGTTCTGCTGAAGGTATCCTGGATCCGAATGGAATAGAAAAAGCCGTCAAGGGAAATACCCGGCTTATTTGTATTTTGCATGCCTCCAATCTTTCCGGTACTATTATGCCGATTGCTGAGGTAGGCAAGATCGCCAGGGAACATGGAATAGTTTTTATGATAGATTCTGCCCAAACCGCTGGGATATTGGATTTGGATGTTGAACGACAAAGTATTGACATTCTGGCCTTTACCGGTCATAAAGGCCTGTTTGGTCCCCAGGGAACAGGTGGTATTTATATTCGGCCGGGTCTGCAGATAAGTCCTCTAAAAGAAGGGGGAACCGGTTCATTTTCTGAATCAATGGAGCAGCCTGACTTTATGCCGGATAGGTTTGAAAGCGGAACCCTTAATACTCCTGGGATAGCTGGGCTCCTGGCCGGGGTGAAATTCATTCTGGAGATCGGTCGGGATAATATTTGCCAGCATGAACAGAAGCTAACCAGGATGCTTTTGGATGGGTTACAGGCAATTAAGAAAGTAAAGATATATGGATCAGTATCAGAACGGGAACGTACCGCAGTGGTGGCCTTCAACATCGAAGGGATGGATTGCGGTCTGCTCAGTATGCAGCTGGATTATGAGTATGGTATCATTACTCGCTCCGGTTTGCACTGCACTCCTCTAGCCCATCAGACTATGGGGACTTTGCAGACGGGTAGCTGCCGTTTGAGCCCGGGATACTTTAGCACCGAGAATGATATGGATAACGTTCTGCAAGCTGTCCACAATATAGCCCGCCAGTCATAGAACCAAGCCCAATGATTTAGTGAAATAATCCTTCCGGATTTATTAAGAAGAAGTACGTTGGAATAAATATAGTGGTTCTGCTTTTGGCAGTTCTTCTGATTAATTCACTATGACACTGTCTGCTACTAGCAACTGTCAAAAAATATGGTATATAATAATTATCATGGGGTGTTTGGAATAGTAATTTAAAGGGGGGAGCGACCGCAACAAAGTATTGCATGCGGTGGCGTAACTATGAAAAAAGTCCTGGTAATCAATGATTCCGATTTTGAAAGAAGTATCTTGAGGGATTTACTCGTTAATCTGGGGTATGAGGTAAAAACTTCGGATGAATTTATAGCTTTAGGACTAAATGAAACCTATAAGCCTGATATTGTAGTTGCTAATATGAATATGGCAACCATTACCGGCGATAAGATATTGCAGAAAATAAAGGAAAGAAAAGCGCAGACTAAATGCTATCTTTCATCCTGTAGCGAGCTAAATGCCCAGTATAGTAACTGCCGGTGGGTGGATGGGTTGATCAAGACTCCGATAAGTTTGGGAGATTTGGAGAAAATCCTTAATGATTAAGTTTGAAAAGAAAACGAGGTAAACAAAAATGCTTAATGCGGGTTTCAGACGAGTCATGGCAAGATTCAAGGATCCCTTCAGCGGTCTGAGTCATTTGGCAGGAGCCTTTTTGTCAATCATTGGCTTGGTGGTATTGCTTAATTATGCATACCGCTACGCATCACTTAAACACATTATTTCTTTTGCCATATTCGGTACGGCATTGATCTTGTTGTACAGTGCCAGTGCCCTGTACCATCTTCTAAACATTTCCGAGAGGATTAATGCAGTGCTGCGACGCATCGACCATATTATGATCTATGTGTTGATTGCCGGTACCTACACACCTATTTGTGTTATAGGGCTGACTGGGGCATGGGGATGGAGCCTTTTAATCGGCGTCTGGGTGCTGGCGGCAGCCGGAACAATTATGACCGTATGGTGGTTTGGAGCCCCACGCTGGTTGACCACGGCTGTATATTTGTTAATGGGATGGCTGGTGATAATTGCCTTTTATCCGCTTGTTCATTCCATACCGGTGGGGGGAATAACCTGGCTAATAATAGGAGGGCTGTTGTACACCATCGGCGCGGTTATATATGGGTGCAAGTGGCCGCGCATAACTTCGCAGTGGTTCGGGTTTCACGAAATATTTCACCTGTTTGTAATCGGAGGAAGCCTGGGACACTTCTGGATGATGTTCAGGTACCTGATGTATGTTTAAATGGAGAATATATTATGCCGCCTGCAGTTTCTCCAGGATTAGAATGCCGGTATAGGATAATAATCCGGGAGGGATAAAGGGGCGATACAGATATAATATATTTGATATAAGGGGGAGGCTGATTATGGAGGTAAGACTATTGTTATGGGGTGGGCGAACAGTTCACCAGCAGGAAGCATGGGTGGAGAAGTTCTTTGCACTCGTAAAAAGCTCTATTGCCAGTTATGGTGATGCTAATATTTCTACCTGCGGTTCTCTTTGCGCTACCACACTAAAAAACTCCTACGCCAGAGGTCGGGTTTTTCCTTTTGTCAATATTCCCATTCGCTACCGGGAAAAAGAATTACTGGGTTTGTACGAATATTGCGATGAACTGCCACTTTCCGACCAGTATATCTACTGTGATTTTGTGGTTCATTCTATATATTATGCTGAAAGCAAAGAGCCTGCAATTATCAAAAGCATGGAAGATCAGGCCATGCAGATTTTTCAGACTAAGGGCTATGATATTGTGCAGTTTTTAGACGGGATGGCTACCATTACTATTGAACGCAAGCTTTTAGAAAATGAAGAGGAATTTATTAAGCTTCTCCACGCACTACTGGATGAGGTGGTAAATATACAGGCGGCTTTGGTATAAAAGTCTGGTCAGATAGCGGAGGTTAAGGATATTTATTATTTATCGCGCAACGACTCGTGCTGGTGTGGGAGCGGCAAGAAATACAAGAAATGCCACCTGGAACAGGATATCAGGCTGGAGGAAATGGAACGCGCCGGCTGCCCAATTCCTGATAGAAAGCTGATCAAGACGGGAGAACAAATAGAAGGAATCCGCAGGGCTTGCCAGTTTAGTAAAGAAATACTCGATATGGTTGCAGGCAGAATCGGAGTGGGAATAAGCACCGACCAGATAGACCGGTGGGTGCATGAATATACCATTACCCACGGCGCGATTCCGGCTTGCCTTAACTACGAGGGTTTTCCCCGCAGCGTTTGTACTTCTCTTAATAATGTAATTTGCCACGGTATACCAGATGATACTCTGTTAAAAGACGGAGACATTCTCAATGTGGATGTGACCTCCATTGTAGATGGATATTATGGTGATGTGAGCCGGATGTATCTGATTGGTGATCCCACCCGGGAAGCCCGTGAACTGGTGCGAGTAGCCCGGGAATGCTGTTATCTGGGTATAAAGCAGGTGAAACCCTTCAACCGCATCGGGGATATTGCTTATGCCATTGAGCAGTATGCCAATCACCATGGTTTTTCGGTGGTTCAGGATTACGGGGGACACGGGGTAGGGCTTGAATTCCATGAGGAACCTTTTGTTCAGCACTATGGAGATAAGGATGCCGGCATGGTGCTGGTTCCCAACATGGTCTTTACTATCGAGCCGATGATTAACGGCGGCAGTTACAAATGTTTGCGGCTGGCGGATGGCTGGACGACTACAACCGTCGACGGTTCTTTATCCGCGCAATGGGAGCACACCGTCCGGGTGACCGAAACCGGCGTAGAAATCCTTAGCGAGTAATGATAATAGAGTAACGACAGACGCGGATAAACGCTGCAACATTATTGGTGCCGTTTACGGCACATCGGGAGTTGTTGCTCGGATGTTCGCGGATTTATTTATTGGATGAAAATGTGATTCCTTTGAATCCATCGTTTCCCTGTGTCCATTGGATTGAGAAAATTGCGCGAACTTGCTACAATGTAGGGCAGGTACGTTTTATACATGTCAAATAAGATTTTGGAGGGTTATAAAAGTGCATAAGAAGTTATTTATTCCCGGACCTACTGAGGTTAAAGCGGATATTTTAGAAAGAATGGCTACGCCTATGATCGGGCATCGCGGCAAAGAAGCCACTGAGCTACAAAGGAACATCAGCGATAAGATAAGAAAACTTTTTTATACCGATGAGGCCATTTTGTTGTCAACCTCATCCGGCAGCGGGTTGATGGAAGGGGCGGTGCGCTCCTGCACCCTGAAAAAGGCGGCGGTTTTTTCCGTAGGTGCCTTTGGATCAAGATGGTTTGAGATGGCTCAGGCCAACAATGTTCCGGCCGATCTTTTTGAGGTGGAGTGGGGCTCGGCAACCGGTCCAGCCAAGGTGGATGAAGTATTGTCAACCGGCCTTTATGACCTGATAACCATAACCCACAATGAGACCTCCAGTGGTTTGATGAACCCGGTAGAGGATATAGCCGAGGTTATGGCTAAATATCCACAGGTTGTATATTGCTTGGATACGGTCAGTTCAATGGGGGGCACCAAAATCGAGGTCGATAAGCTGGGGGTGGATATCTGTATAACTTCAACCCAGAAGGCTCTGGGTCTGCCGCCGGGAATGGCCATATGTTCATTCTCGCGCAAGGCCATCGCAAGAGCCCAAGAGGTTCCTTACCGCGGGTATTATCTGGATCTGCTGGCTCTGTATGATTATGTTCAGAAAAAGGACCACCAGTATCCTTCTACACCTTCACTATCGCACATGTTTGCCCTGGACTACCAGTTGGATAGAATTTTGGACGAGGGATTGGAGCAGCGCTTTCAGCGGCATATCGAGATGGCAGAGGAAGTGCGGGGTTGGGCTCGCCGGAATTTTGCGTTATTTGCGGACGAGAGGTATCTGTCCAACACGCTGACCACTATAAGCAACACTCAGGGGATCGATGTGGGAGCCTTAAACAAGGAGCTTGGTGTGAGAGGCTACCAGATATCTAACGGTTATGGCAAAATGAAGGATAAGACCTTTCGAATCGCACATATGGGCGACTGCACCCTGGAGGAGATAAAAGATTTGCTGGCCAATATTGACGATATAATCAAATAGCATAAACGCACAGGGAACGCACAGGGGGACGGTTCTCTTGTGCGTCCTTTGCCACCCTTGCTGCGCATAATATGTCAACTATGAAACTTGATTTATATTCTGGGGAGGATTTTGGAATGGCAGTTATTAGACCTTTTCGGGCGGTCAGGCCGGTGGGTGAACTGGCCGGCAGAGTGGCAGCCCTGCCGTATGACGTTATGAGCAGTGAAGAAGCGAGGGATTTGGTGAAAGACAATCCCCATTCTTTCCTGCATGTAGATAAGGCTGAGATTGACCTGGATAATGACATAGATCTTTACGACCAGCGTGTATATGAAAAGGCCCGCGCTAATCTGCAGGCCATGTTGGATAACGGGGTATTACAGGAGGAAAACCAGTCCTGCCTGTACATTTACCGACTGGTTATGGATGGGCGTGCGCAAACCGGGATAGTTGTCTGCGCGTCCATCGATGACTATCTGAATAATGATATAAAAAAACATGAGCTTACCAGGGCCGATAAGGAATTGGATCGTACTCGGCATGTTGATTATTGCGATGCCAATACCGGCCCGATATTTCTTACTTATAAGGCGCAAGCCCGAATTAGTGAGATCGTAGCCAATTGGACGGAAAAGGAGCCTGTTTATGATATCAAATTTGAAGATGAAATCAGGCATATAGTTTGGGTGGTTGATGAAAAAAAAGATATTGATGGGCTGGTTGAATTATTCAAGCAGGTGGAGTGTCTATATATCGCGGACGGACATCATCGATGCGCATCCGGAGTTCGGGTGGGACAGATGCGCAGGCAGGCCCAATCGGATTATAGCGGAGAAGAAGAATACAACTATTTTCTGGCGGTGATATTTCCCGATCAGGATCTGTACATCATGGACTATAACCGGGTGGTCAGAGATTTGCACGGTTTATCGGTCGATGAATTTTTTAACCGCATGGATGAGTGCTTTTCTATAAAGGAACATACCGCAACCGGCGTCTTTAAACCCTCCCGCAAACACAGCTTTGGTATGTACCTGGAAGGGAAGTGGTACGAACTGGAGGCCAGAGAAGGCAGTTTCGATGCAACTGATCCGGTGGGCCGACTGGATGTATCCATACTGCAGAATAACGTATTGAGACCTCTGCTGGGGATAGAGGATCCACGCACCGATAAACGAATTGATTTTGTGGGTGGTATCCGGGGTTTGGAAGAACTGGAAAGAAGGGTGGATGAGGGAATGAAAGTGGCTTTTTCCCTATATCCAACTACGATTCAAGACCTGATGGATATAGCCGATGCAGGTCAGATTATGCCTCCCAAGTCAACTTGGTTTGAACCCAAGCTTAGAAGCGGCCTGTTTATTCATAGGCTGTCATAAAGCTGTACATAATTAATAGCAGTCTCTATTCGACCACAATACTTATGACAATTAGAAATTACGCAATAACCTGTCGAGTCCTGATTGTGCTGGAACCCGGATTCTCGTTCTGGTTTCTTATGATTTGTTCTGCCAGAATGAAGTTTTGGATTTCCATAATCAACTGATTGATCCCGCTCTCAAGAGTAGCTGCTTTGGTTATATACTGGTTACAGCCTGGATTTTCTTTCAAGTTGGATGACGCTCTCTGATGGGCATTGCTTTTAATGCTCACCAGTCGGTCAAGTATCTGCATATTATCCAATTTGCTTACCTCCTATCACTGATTAGCAGTGAGAGCTACCTGTTTTTCGGCGGACAAATGAAAGTTGTGGGTGGTGGTTTGTGACCACCACCCACAATAATTTATGATTTTATCTCAGTCCTTTAAGCAGGTTGGCGGCTACCACCATTCGCTGCACCTGGCTGGTTCCCTCGTAGATCTGCAGGATCTTGGCATCCCGCATGTATTTCTCCACCGGGTAGTCTTTGGTATACCCATACCCGCCGAATACCTGCACCATATCCGTGGTTACCCGCATGGCCATATCGCCGCAGTATCCTTTGGCGATTGACGATGACTGGGAGAAAGGCTGACCGCTCATCTTTAACCAGCAGGCTTTCTGATACAGCAAGCGGCCGGCTTCGATTTCCATGCAAGCATCAGCCAACATAAATTGAACAGCCTGGAAGCTGGAAATCGGCTTGCCAAACTGCACTCTCATTTTGGAATATTCCACTGCATGGTCATACGCTCCCTGGGCACAGCCTACGGCTAGGGCGGCAATCATGGGACGAGAATAATCGAGAGTTTTCATACAGGTCATCCATCCGGTTCCTTCTTCTCCCAGCCGGTTTTCGGTCGGGACAAAAACATTGTCGAACACTACTTCGGCGGTGTTGGATAGACGAATCCCCAGCTTGTTCTCAGTTTTTCCGACTGAAAGCCCTTCACTTTCTCTATCTACCATGAAACAGCAGATGCCTTTAATACCCATTTTCTTGTCTAGAGTAGCAAAAACCGTATATTGATTAGCAATACCACCATTGGTGATGAAGCACTTGGTTCCGTTAAGTATATAGCCGCCGTCAACCTTTTTACAGGATGTGGACATGCCGCCAACATCAGAACCTGCTCCTGGTTCAGTTAAACAGAAAGCTGCAAGTTTTCCACTTTCAAGCATTTTGGTAAACCAGCGTTGTTTTTGTTCATCATTAGCGGCGATATGGATGGGGTCAGTAGCGAGCAGCGTGCTGGCCACAACACCAGTGGCGATACCCAGGTCGCCGCGAGCCAGTTCTTCGGTTATGAGAGCCTGACCCAGAAAGTCGATGCCTGCTCCGCCATATTCAGCCGGAACACCGATACAGTCCAGACCAGTCTCGTTTAATTTTTTATAAATATCTTCCGGCCAGATATGCTTGTCATCATATTCGCCCACTACCGGCCACATTTCTGTCTCAGAAAACTTTCTGGCCATGTCCTTCATCATAATTTGCTCTTCAGAAAAGTTAAAATCCATTAAATTCAACCTCCTTTGGCATCCGAAACAATTTCCTTCATAAATAACGCCATGTAAGATGGATTATACAATCCGTCCCCATAGGTCTCTAGTTATTAGTGTATCTTTCCAATGTGCCGGGTACATCCTTGACAAAAATTTCCTTCATAAATATCACCATGAAACGCAGGTTATATAATCTACCTGATTTTATTGGTTTTAACCCAAATATTATTTTTTTCGGCCTCTTTGATCAGTTCATCGCGCAGGTCAGGATGGGCAATATTAACCAAAGCCTCCGCTCTTTCCCAAGTACTCTTGCCCTTTAACATCGCTAAGCCATACTCGGTGACTACGCTGAAATTGATGCTGCGGGGTACAGTCACAGTCGCTCCCGGGGTCAAGATAGGCATGATCCGGGATTTTAAGTTGCCTTCTTTGTCCTTGAAGGTGGAGGTTAGGCAGATCAGTCCCTTTGCACCTTTGGATTTGTAGGAGCCATAAATGAAATCCAGCTGCCCGCCGGTTCCGGAGATATGCCTTACTCCCGAGGATTCCGAAGCCACCTGGCCATAGAGATCGACCTCTACCGCATTATTGATACAGACCATATTGTCCTGCTGGCAGATGATATCGGGATCATTAGTGTAATCCACCGGGTAACTGGCACAGACCGGATTGCTGTCCAGGAAATCATAAAGTTTCTTGGTGCCCATGGCAAAGGTATAAACCAGTTTGCCTTTTTCGTTTTGTTTGCGCAACCCGGTTAGTTTCCCCGCGTTGTACATGTCCACAAAAGAGTCTACCAGCATCTCGGTGTGGACCCCCAGGTCTTTCAGGTCGGATTGGGCGATCATGGCCCCCACCGCATTCGGCATGCCGCCTATCCCCAACTGCAGGCAGTCCCCGTCCTTGATCTGATCCAAGATTATGCTGGCAATTTTTTTATCGGTATCGGATATAGGCAGTTCGGGCAGGTTTATCAGCGGTTTGTTGTCGCCCTCGACGAAATAGTTTATCTCCGACACGTGCAGGGTCTCGCGCAGTCCTCCCAAGCACCGCGGTACAGATTCATTTACTTCAGCTATGACTATTTTCGCGGCATCGCAAAAAGCATGAGTAAATGAATTGGAGGTGCCCAGGTTTACGAAGCCGTGCTTATCCGGGGGCGTTACTTTGATAAGGGCTACGTCAGGCTGAACATAACCACGATAATAGAAGTATGGCACTTCATGATAGGTTATAGGGATATAATTGCACAGACCCTTGTCATGCAGTTTACGGCTGGCGCCGCTGAAATGATAGTCGTTAAGGATGAAATGTTTTCTTTCCGGATCGTTTACTACTGTTTGGGGTGGAAAAGGACAGGTGGTGGTTCTTATGTTTACTCCCTCTAGTTCGTCCGACCTTTTGGCCAGGGCCGCATCTAAAACATGGGAGTTCATCACGAATTCACCATAATTGACCAGATCACCTGATTTGACCACCTTGACTGCTTCGTCGGCCGTGACTAGTTTGCCCTTATATTCATCCATATAACTCATATTTTTTCGCTCCTTTAATATTTTATTTTTGGAGTGCTGTCTATGGGTTAAATATCTCTGGTCCACAGGGAAGCCATTGCCGGGCCGCCGCCCACACATAGGGATGCTCCACCTAATGTCAATCCCAGGCGTTCCATCTCATAATACATGGATACAATTATACGCAGGGCCGTGGCTCCCACCGGATGCCCCAGGCCAATGCCGGAACCGTTGTGGTTAACCTTCGAAAGATCCATTTCGATACCGAAGTCTTCTTTTAACATTCTGCCTACCCCGATAAATTGAGCGGCAAATGCTTCGTTGATTTCCCAGTACTCAATATCTTCATAATTTAAGCCGGCAAGTTTTAGCGCCTTGGGAATTGCTACCGCAGGACCGACTCCCATTATGGTTGGATCAACGCCCTCGGCCACAATATTTATCATTTTCAGCAATGGCTTGATTCCTAGTTCTAAAGCCTTTTCCTTGGACATAACTATGACTGCCGCCGCAGCATCATTAATGCCGGAAGCATTGGCAGCAGTAACCACCCCGTCTTTTTTGAAAGCCGGGGGTAATTTGGCCATAGATTCAACACTGGCATCGGGAATCATATGTTCGTCATTTTCAAAAAGTTTTATGCCCTTCTTGGATTTAAGCTCCACCGGAACGATTTCCCGTTTGAATATGCCATTTTGCATAGCTGCAGTAGCCTTTTGGTGGCTAGCCAGGGCTAAGGCATCGCATTCTTCGCGGGTAATTCCATACTTGGCCGCTACATTTTCAGCAGTGATGCCCATATGGCCAGGGACCAGCTTGTCAACCAGTCCATCATAAAGCATGGCATCTTCAATACTTCCCGGTCCCATTCGATAGCCCATGCGGGCTTTATTCATCATGTAAGGTGCATTAGTCATGCTTTCGGCACCTATAACAAGACCGACGTCAATTTTACCCAGTGCAACGTGGTCGCATACTATTTCTAGTGCTCTCATACCGGACGCACAGTTCTGATTAACGTTGCAGGCATTACTTCTAACCGGAAGCCCTAAGGCCATAGCAATCTGCCGGGAAGGCAGCGACCCTTGAAAATGCGGGTAAATCTGACCCAGGACCAGTTCATCAACGGCATCTGCAGAGATACCGGCTCTTTTAATAGCCTCCGCGCCTGCGGTTATGGCCAGTTCTTTGGCTGATACGTCTTTCAAGGTTCCCATAAACCTGGCTATAGGGGTTCTACATCCACTTACAATTACTACTTCTTTGGTTTCCACTAGATAATACCTCCTCATATATTTGTATTATTTACATCTGAACTCGGCTTTCCGTTTTTCAACGAAGGCAGCCATACCTTCCTTCTGATCTTCAGTCGCAAAGCACAGCCCAAATAAATCAGCTTCAATAGCCATGGCGGTGTCAATATCAGCTTGCATACCGCGGTTTACCTGATTCTTGCTTAAGCGAACAGCGATAGGTGCCTTGCCGGCAATTTTTTTGGCCAGCTTTTTGGCTTCATCCATCAGGGTTTCAGCCGGATATACATGGTTTACCAGACCAACCCGATAGGCTTCTTCGGCATTAATGTTATTGGCACTATAGATCAATTCTTTGGCTCTACCTTCGCCAATAAGCCTGGGTAAACGCTGGGTTCCGCCGTACCCGGGGGTTATTCCCAACCCTACCTCGGGCTGCCCAAATAAAGCCTTATCGGAAGCCAATCTTATGTCGCAGGCCATGGAAAGTTCACAACCGCCCCCAAGAGCAAAGCCATTTACAGCTGCTATAACAGGTTTGTCCATGGTTTCAATAAGCCTAAAGACTTCCTGGCCCAGAATAGCAAAGGCACGAGCCTCCATGGCAGGCAAATTTTGCATGAAGGCAATATCAGCACCAGCCACAAAAGCTTTATCACCGACACCAGTAATAATTAAAACAATAATATTAGGATCAGCGGAAACCTCTAATACTGCATTTTTAATATCCAATAATGTATCAGCATTTAGAGCGTTTAGCGCTTTGGGCCTATTAACGGATAGTATCGCAATCTGCTTCTCCTTTTCCAGTAGCACATTTTCATAAGCCATAATCTCTTCTTAAACCTCCTCCCACTCGATTAGTATACTAGCTTTGGAACGAGTATCACCTCCTTATAATCGTTGTCTGAGAACGATATTACAATATATGTAAATCGTTTATAATATAGCATCAGTGTCAAAAATATTTAGGTGCAAATTTCGTGCCAACCACACTGATTGCTTAAATGATTAGCGAAAAAGGCGGTATGGAGGCGTTTGCAGGGTATAACTTAAAGACGAATCGGTTTTGAATAATATACATTTTTGGCAAAAAAAAAAGAACCCGTTATGGGTAAAGGGCTGGCTATGCAATAGAAATGCATGATTGCAGTGCCTTCCTAAAATAGGAGGAGTTTAACGCAAAAACGGAGAGATAAAAAATTAATCTAAATCGTACTTACTGAGTTTCCGATATAAGGCAGAGCAATGAATGCCCAGTATCTTAGCCGTCTGGGCTCTGTTGCCACCGGATTTAATCAGGGCTTCGCTAATAAGTTGCTTTTCCAGGTTTTCAATAGCTTCGGGCAGATTAACAGCATCTTCCTGAAATGCATTATAATTGGAATTGGCCGATTCTAAAAGTGAGGGAAAATGATTAAGGCTCAGATGATCGTCACGTTTCATATCTGCCAAATTAACGGCCATCTCCAGCAGGTTTTCCAATTCGCGGACATTGCCCGGCCACGAGTAATTCTGCAGCAATTCGCGAGCCGGATCGGAGATACCGAGTATGTTTGTTTTTAAATCACGGTTTATCCTATCAATAAGGTCGCGGGCAATAAGCAATACATCTTCTGGCCTCTTCCTCAATGGGGGAATACTCAGTCTTACAACATTCAAACGGTAATACAGATCCTGACGAAACTCCTGTTTAGTTACCATATCCTCCAAATGCCGGTTGGTGGCGGCTATGACCCTCACGTTGACGGGTATGGGCCTGGTCCCGCCTACCCTTTCCACGGTTCTCTCCTGCAATACGGTGAGCATTTTGGTTTGCATGGCCAGTGGCATATCCCCTATTTCATCCAGAAAAACAGTACCTCCCCATGCCAATTCAAACTTACCCTGTTTACCACCCTTTCTGGCTCCGGTAAAGGCACCCTCTTCATAGCCGAACAGCTCGGATTCCAACAGGTTGTCCGGCAAGGCGGCGCAGTTTATTCTGATAAAGGGGCCGCTTCTTCTGGGACTGGCATTATGAATCGCCTGGGCGAAAAGCTCTTTGCCGGTGCCGCTTTCCCCGGTTATAAGCAAAGTACTGCTGGCATGGGCCACATATTCAGCCATTGATTTTACGGTTAAAAAGTCACTGTTTTGACCGATCAGGTCGGGAAACTCCCATTTGGCTCTATAAAATTTACGAACTTCTTCTTTATAAACAATTAGCTCATTTTCCGTGTCCTGGAGTTTTTTCACTAAAATCTTAGCCCCGGACATATCCAGAAAAAGGCTTTTGCCGATGGCTCCCACGATTTCACCGTCTTTGATTATAGGCAGACGGGTTACTATGGTTTCCCGGCCCTTAATCATATAAATATCAGCCTTGTCGATGCGTCCGGTTTTCAAAACCTCCGGAAGCTCGGAAGTAGGGGTTATATCAAGTATGTATTTGCCCAGCACATCCTCCTTTTTCATTCCCAGTATATCCAGGTAGGTCTGGTTCATGGTAGTTATATAACCGTCTTTATCCACAATAACATAAACCATATAGGGACTCTCGATCAAGCCTTCCAATATGGAAGCGAACTCCTTTTCGGTTTCCTGGATCTTTTTCGCCAGAATCTTGGCTCCGGACATATCCATAAACAGGCTTTTACCAATAGCCCCCACAATTTCACCATCTTTAATAATTGGGAGACGAGTCACGATGGTTTCCCTTCCGGCAATCATAAAAATATCCGCGTTATCAATACGTCCGGTTTTCAAAACCTCGGGAAGCTCGGAAGTGGGGGTAATATCAAGAATGTATTTACCTATGACATCTTCTTTCTTAAGACCCAAATTATCAAGATAGGTCTGGTTCATATGAGTGATATAACCGTCTTTATCAACTATTACGTAAACCATATAAGGACTTTCAATCAGACCTTCGAGCATGGTTTCAAAATCCTGTTCAGTTTCCTGGATTTTCTGCATTAAAACCCGGGCTGCCGTTTTATCCAAAAAAAGGCTTTTGGCAACAGCTCCTACTATTTGGCCATTTTTAATAATGGGAAGACGGGTGACTATGGTCTCGTGGCCTTTTATACACCAAATTTCCGCCTTATCCTCCCGGCCTGTTTTCAGCACTTCCATAAGACCTGAATTAGGTGTAATATCCAGAACCTGACGGCCTATTACATCTTCCTTTTTCATTTCAAGGATATCCAGGTAGGTCTGATTTATGGCGGTAATAACCCCTTTTTTATCAACTGCTACATAGAGCATATAGGGACTTTCAACCAGAGCATCGAAAAGGGTGGCAAATTCTTTTTCTTTTTCCCGCATGATATTCATGAAAATCTTAGCGCCGGACATATCCAGGGAAAGACTCTGGCCGATTGCACCAATGATTTCACCATCTTTAATAATTGGTACTCTGGTTACTATCGTATCCTGATCCTTTATAGGCCAGATATCTGCGTTATCAGTTCTGCCGGTGGCTAAAACCTCGGGGAGTTTGGAATGGGGTAGTATTTCGAGAACATGCTTGCCTATAACATCGTCCAGTTTTAAACCAAGTTCATCCAAGAAGGTCTGGTTCATTAGGGTTATATTGCCTTCTTTATCAACGATAACCAGAGCCATATAAGGGCTTTCAATCAGCGCCTCAAAAGTTGCTTGAAACTCATAAGTAGAAATCATAAAACTCGATAAACCTCCTTTGGTGAAAGAAAAGTTACGACATTAAAACCAGTAAAACACATTTAATCTAAATATGCTTGAGATAATTTTAACATTCTAGTACTCTGTTAACCCTAATTCTGTGTATAAACACCATAAATCAGCTAAGATTATTGTATTTAATTAACAGGGTATGAGAAAATAAGGTTAGTTAGCCGGGGAGGTATATTATGAAAAGAATAATTGAGATCTGTCCACAGGTATACCAGGTAGGAGGGAGTAACTTATCTTCTCCCCAGGATTGTTGCGTGTATCTGGTAACAGGAGATACGGAATCGGTATTAATTGATGCCGGAGCTGGCAAGAGTGCTTCCACAATCGTCGATAATATGATTCAAAGTGGAATAGAAATAGCTGCCATAAAATATATCATTGCTACCCATGGACATATTGACCACATCGGCGGCTTGAAAGCGCTGCAAGAACGCCTCCAGGCCCAGGTAATCGCGCATCAACTGGAACTGCCGGCGATTCAGGATGGTCTGCCCCACTTGACCGCAGCAAGTTGGTATGGGGTGGATTACCAAAAGGTAAGCGTGGACAAGGTGTTAGAAGGTTCGCAGGATAGTGTTGCTGTGGGAGATTTGGAATTGAAATGCCTGCATACTCCGGGACATACCCGGGGGGGAATATCCGTATATTTAGATATAGGCGGCTTGCGGGTACTATTTGGACAGGATATTCACGGGCCTTTTAACCGTGAATGGGGGTCAGATATTAAACAGTGGCGGACGTCCATGCAGTGTATATTGGATTTAGAAGCAGATATCCTGTGCGAGGGACATTTTGGGATTTATCAACCTGCCGAAGCGGTGAGAGACTACATTGAAGGTTACTTGCGGCGCTATTAAGCGAATAAGGGGACGGTCTTCTTGCTTCCTTATTTCAGTTGCCTGGAAAGGACGCAAAAAGACAGTCCCCCTGTTTCCTCTACCAGAGGTCATCAAGGGTCTGCCGCTTGCGGATTAAACGGACGTTGCCATTTTTCTCGATAAGTACTTCGGCCGGCAGAGGACGCGAGTTATAAGTGCTGGCCATGACGAAGCCGTAAGCCCCGGCATCATGTACGATGAGGGCATCTCCCTCCCGGCAGCAGGGAATAGTACGATCATGAGCCAGGATATCTCCGCTTTCGCAGATCTGCCCCACTATATAGACCGGTTTATCATACTCCTCATAAGGCCGCTCTTCTTGAGGAATAATACCTATTTCATGATAGCTGTCATACATCACCGGACGTATCAGGGTATTAAAACCAACATCTGTTCCCACAAAAAAAGTATTATAATTCTCTTTAACGGCAGTGACTGTACCTAGAATAACACCACATTCAGCCACTATATAACGCCCCGGTTCGGTGCGGACAGTGATAGGACGGTGAGCAGCTACCCAATCTTGTATCAGACAATCCAATTCGCTGCCCAGTTTCGCCAGATCAAGACGTGCTTCAGTATTGTGGCGATATGGTATACCAAAACCGCCTCCCAGATCTACCATTTCCACTGTGGGTATGGTGGCGGCAACTTCCAGAATAAAGGCTGCTGCGGCAACATAGGCCTGTGTATCCAGGAACAGGGAGCCTATATGCTGGTTTAAGCCGGTTATCGTCATATCATATCCGGCGGCAATATCCTGAGCTATATGTAAGTCTTCTACGGCGACTCCGAACTTGGCTTTTTTCCCTCCGGTTACGACTTTATCATGATGCCCAGCGCCAATACCGGGATTGATGCGTACACACACCCGGCCTCCCCGGTTAATTTCTCCCAGTAATCGAAGCTGGGAAAGGGAATCGACGCTGACCAATATGTCGCGATCCACTGCGTATTGAAGTTCCTGCTGAGAAACATTATTACCTATGAAAGTGATGCGGTCAGTGGCGAACCCCGCTTTTATTTCCAGATGCATCTCTCCTGGAGACATCCCGTCCACATCCAGGTTTTCACTGGCAACGATTTTTAACAGTTCCACATTGGTATTGGCTTTGGCGGAATAATTAACTCGAAAATTAGGGTATTTCAACAGGTTTTTCATTTCCCGGCAGCGTTCTCTAAGAATTTCCTCATCGTAAACGTACAAGGGACTGCCGTATTTTCTCAATAAATCATGGGCGTCAATTTTACCAAAGACCAGCTTTTCAAATCCCACTCCACTCACTCCTTAAATAAACTAATGCAGACCCGGGAGCACAAGTGTCTATATTTTAATCCAGTCTATAAGACTTTGACAATACTCGGGAGGCAAGTATACAAGAGTTAAGAACTGGGAGTATTAGCCACATGAACCTGACGGGAGGGGATGAAGGCAGACAGGATAAGATTAAGAAAGGCGATAATACCTGCGACAACGAAAACCGGAACATAACCATAATGAACCCACAGCAATCCTCCTCCCATAGGAATGAGCATCGATACGGCGTGATCCAGGGTTATTCCCATGGATATTGTAGGGGCCAGGTCTTCTGCTGAATCCACAATACGATTAAGAAAAGTAGTTCGGGCAATTCTTACGGCGAAGAGCAACTGGTCGGAAACAAAGCAGGCCATGGTGATGCTCAAAGCCATCCGGTAGGAAAACCACTGCGGGGAGAAAGCGTAAAGGATACATAGGGTCATCAGCAACAGGGATTCGACGGCGATTATGGGCCGCTCTCCCCACGCATCGATAGCCCGTCCCAAAAGAGGGCGGAAGGCCAGGCTTAATACGGTGCCAACAAAACCCAGCAGGGCAAAAACTTCGATTCCGCAGTTGAATACCCTGATGAGTACCCAAGGGGCAAAAGTAAGAAAAACCTGCTTGCGAGCCCCAAAGACGATATTAAGGGCATAGTACAACCAGTATTTATGTTTATATACTAAACGACGATTAACTTTTATCAAGGGTTGGGGTTTGATAAGAAAGAGGCTGATGGCCGCCAGCAGGGCAAAGCTGCCGGAGATACCGAATATTACTCCGAAAGATAAATTCCAGCGAGAGGCTCCCCCGTATACCACCAACATTCCCACCAGAGAACCCAAGGATTCCAGGAAGCCGAGTTGTCCCAGTCGACGCCCTTCCTGACCTTCTTTAGCCAGCCGCAGGCCTATGGAAGGGGATACAGCCATAAATAGATGCGCTCCGGTACTCCATATGATCATCCAAAATACTATTATTGCCAGATTGGGAGCTAGAAAACCCTGTCCCCACAAAGCTGCCCCCACTAGAAGAGCTGACACAGCAGCAATTTTGGTATCAGGCAGGAAGGTAAGGGCAGCAAATATAAAGACCACCAAAAATCCGGGCAATTCCCGCGGGAATTCCAACGCCCCACGAGCCAGAGGGCTTACATTATGTATTTGGGCTATGTAGTTGTTGAAGGATGGGTCGTATAGACCGGAATAAAGTCCCATCATGAGGCTGGCGGCAGCAAATAGCATCAGCGGCGAGCCGAGGGTCTTTTTAATAACCGGCATGATAAATCCATCTCCTATCCGTACCATTCTTAGCTGGATGAAGAGTAGTAACACTTTGCATCGAGTGAGAAAGCTTCCTTAATATGTGGATGCCAGTATATTCTATACCTTTGCAGGCGGCTTGGGAAGGACTGGCAAGGTATGCGAGAGGCGATAATTGCTTGTATAAGAAGTATAAACATAGTAAAATTCATTAAGTTGGAATTATAACCATAAAATATAATGTATTAGGTATTCAGGGGAGCGAAGCTACGTGGGGAGAATTTTGCTTTACGCCGATAATGGCTGCGATTTGGATAAAGATATTACAGAAAAATATGGAATTAATTTGTTCTATATGTCCGTAATGATTAAGGGCACGACTTATCTTGATCGTTTTAACATCAGCCCTCCCGAATTCTATAACCGTTTAGAAGAGCCCGGGGTAGTTCCCAGCACTTCCCAGGTAAACATTGCCAGTATACAGGCGGAGTTTGAAAAGGTGATGCTGGAAAGTGATGTTGAGATCATCTATATCGCTTTTTCATCGGGATTAAGCGGTACTTATCAGTCGGCTTGCATAGCTCGGGACACGGTTAATCGTGAAAGAATAACTGTGGTTGATTCTCGCAGTGCTTCGGTGGGTTATGGTCTGACTGTAGTCCGGGCGGCCAAGGCGATAGCCCTTGGCAAGGGTAAAGAAGATATCCTGGCAGAAGTTCAGGATAATATAAACCGGATGCAACATATTTTTATCGTGGGAAATTTTGAAATGCTTAAGCGAGGCGGGCGAGTGAATGCTGCGGCGGCAGTAATTGGCGATTTTCTCAATATTAAAATGATCCTGCATTTGGTTGACGGCAAAATTGTGCCTCTGGAAAAAGCTCACGGCCTTAAGAAGGCTAAAAAGCGACTGCTAGATGTGATGGAACAGAGAGGTTATGATCTGCCACATCAGACCATAGGTATCTGTTATTCTCAGGATCTTGAAGGGGCGCTGGAAATAAGATATCTAGTGGAAGAAAGATTTGGCTGTAAGGATTTTATTGTATCGGAAATAGGAGCACTAATCGGTTCACATGTAGGCGCCGGAACATTTGCCCTTTTTTTCCTGACTCCCTGAACCCTGTCGGGATTGAACGTTTTTTTATTCGGGATGGTCTTCATGCGCACTTGTGGTGGAATTATGTTATACTTAATCGGGGATAAGACATTTATGATTAAATAAATTTACCGGTTGGTCACATTCTAAGGAGGAACAAATATTTGCAATCCCAAACATTTACCCAAATGGGGCTAAAGCCCCAACTTCTGCAGATGATAAAAGCAAAAGGTTTTGAGACGCCTACCCCAATACAAATTGAAGCTATTCCGCCCGGATTAGATGGGCGGGACATTATGGGACAGGCTAAAACAGGTACCGGCAAGACGGCTGCTTTTGGCATACCCATGTTGAATAGAATTGTACCTCATCAGGGTTTGCAGGCTATGGTGCTATGTCCCACCCGCGAACTGGCCGTACAGGTTTCGGAGGAAATTTCATATCTCGGAAATGCTCTAAAAATTGGTGCGCTGCCTGTTTATGGCGGGCAATCGATAGAAATCCAGCTGCGTGCCCTTAAGAGGAGACCGGAGATTATAGTGGGAACGCCCGGACGGATGATAGACCATCTAAACCGGGGAACAATAGATCTATCCAGCCTGAGCTTTGTGGTTTTGGATGAAGCCGATGAAATGTTGGACATGGGGTTTTTTCCGGACATTGAAAGAATCCTAAAACAATGCCCTGAGAAAAGACAAACCTTTTTGTTCTCCGCTACCTTGGTGCCTGAAATAAGGGAACTGGGGCGGACGTTTATGTGTAATCCGAAATTGATAATTATTGCCTCCCCTGAACTTACCGTATCTCTTACGGAGCAGTATTATTATGAAGTAAACCCCCGGCAGAAGGTAGAGACCATCTGCCGGGTTATCGATGTTGATCAGCCTCCGGTCAGCCTGGTGTTTTGTCGTACCAAAAAGGGCGCCGATGAGTTGAATCGGGTTTTAAACAGTCGCGGGTATACAGCCGATTCCTTGCATGGGGATATGTCTCAGCGGGAACGGGATCATGTCATGGAGCGATTCCGCAATGGTAATGTAGAGATTCTGGTGGCTACAGATTTAGCTGCCCGTGGTTTGGATGTGGAGATGGTAACTCATGTTTTTAATTATGATATTCCCGAGGATCCGGATGGATATGTTCACCGTATCGGCAGAACCGGTAGAGCGGGAAGAGACGGAGTTGCCATCACTTTGGTTGAACCCCGACAGATTCGGCAGTTAAAAATTATCGAAAAACACATTGGCAGGAAAATCAATCGGCAGGTTCTGCCTTCTTTAAAAGATGCCATTGAAAGACGGCAGGAAATGCTGGTGAGCAGGCTTATCGAGGCAGCCGACCGGGAACAAGGGATTTATCGGGACATGGCCGGGGAACTGCTGGCACGATATGATGCCCAATATCTTTTAGCAGCGGCATTGAATCTGATAGCCTGCGAAGCACCACAGCTGGAAACCGCCAATGTCGAAGATATTCATCCAGTTACCGCTCATGTAGAGCTGCCCATGGGGAGATTACAGGGAGTTCACCCCCGCCGACTGGTGGAGTTCCTTACCGAACACACCGCAATTAAACCGCGCCAGGTCGGAGATATTGAGATACATGGAAATAGCACCCTGGTCGAGATTCCACTGGTTTATGTTGATCAGGTGTACGATGCTTTTAATCTATACGAGAGCATGTTACGGAATAATAAGCGGAAAAAGTTTTCATCACAACGTCATTCCGCCAGCCAGCAAGCTAATTAAAGATCTATCTATAAGGAAAATAAAGATTAGAAAAATTAAGACGGATGGATTGAAAATGAAGTCAGGAAGGCCAGACGCTTTCCTGACTTCAGTATTCTTCAGAGTTATTGACTGACCTGAGACTTGACGGTTTGAATGTCGGTTTGATGAGCCTGGGAAGCAGGTTTGTAGAAACCCTTTTGCTCAGCTATCTGATAAAGCTGGTATTGGAATTGTTCATCGGCATTTCTGATTTGCTGTATGGTCTGTCTGAATTGCTGGTTGGAAGCCTGGCTGATTACACTGGCATAACCGCTCAGACTGCCGTTTATCATAGCCAGAACATCATTAACCATTTCTTTTTCCTGTAACTGCGAAGTATTCATTAGTTATATTACACTCCTTTACCCTAAAAATGACATTAATTTTTTGCGTGTGTCGCAGGCAGATTGAGCGGACTGCTCAAACATCTGCCTTACTTGGGCATCCTGACACTGCCCGGCATAGAATTTCAGCTTTTTCTCAGCAGTAGCATGCGAGCCTATGAGATGTCTGAGATTTTGCAGTTCTAATTGACTTAAATTCACCATTCAAACTCCTTCCATAAATTATTTTAGTGACATTTATAGAATGGCAAAAAGAAGGTAAATTATACGGCAGGAATTGAATAATTAATAATACACCTTTGAATATCAAAATTTAGCCTATCATGATTTTTCCACGTGGATAATGTACTTCCGGCTGTTTTTGGTTATAGGCCAGGGCAAAGCCAAGGGTTAGCGGGCCGACTCGCCCCAGAAACATGGTGATGATGATTATAAGCTGTTCGATAGGATTAAGTTCGGGAGTGAACCCCAGGGAGAGACCTACGGTTCCCAGCGCTGACGCCACCTCGAAGATGACTTTTATCAGATCAGACTGATGAGTCAGAGTGATAAAGAAAGACATGGTAAGAAGGGTGAAGCCCGATAATAAAACTATGGTTAAAGCCTGGTAGATATCGGTGGCGGGTATTTGCCGTTGGAAGATTTCATTGTCCTTTTTCCCCTTAAGTTGGCTGATGATGGCAATCCATAGCAGGGCGAAGGTGGAGGTTTTTATTCCCCCGGCGGTGGAACCTGGTGATCCGCCGATGAACATTAAGAGAATAATCACTAATTGAGACGATAAAAACAACGAATTTAGGTCAATAGTATTAAAGCCCGCCGTACGGGGACTTACCGATTGAAAATACGATGCCAGCAGTTTGCCTCCCAAAGGCAAATCCTTAAGAGCATGGTGATATTCACTGGCAAAGAGAATGATCGTACCCGCTACGATGAGGATTGCGGTAGTTATTAATACAACCCGCGAATGCAATGATATCTTGCGGTTATTTCGGTAATTGAATACTTCGTATATAACGATGAAGCCTATTCCACCTAAAATAATTAGACTGGAAATAATCATATTTACCGTGACATCGGTGGTAAAACCGGTCAAACTGAGAAAATTGCCGAACAAATCAAAACCGGCATTATTAAAAGCAGATATAGAGTGGAAAAGTCCCATCCAGAGAGCCTTCTTGAAACCAAATAACGGTATCCAGTGAATGGCCAGTATTAGAGCAGCAATGGCTTCAATTGAAAAAGTAGCAATCAGGAGATGTCGGAAGATCTTAACAATACCGCCTACAGAAGATTGGTTCATGGCCTGCTGCATTATGAGTCTCTGTCGCAGCTGAATTTTCAAGCCAAATAATAAGGCAAAGAAAGTGGCGAAGGACATTACCCCCAGACCGCCAATCTGAATCAGGGAAATGATTACCACTTGTCCGAAGAGAGTCCAGTGGGTGGCGGTATCAACTACTACCAGACCGGTTACGCATACCGCCGAAGTAGCCGTAAAAAGAGAGGTCAGGTAATTGACCTGACCGTTTTGCACGGCCCAGGGGGTAGATAATAACAGGCTGCCGATGATAATTGTCCCCAAAAAACTTAAGACTAGCAGTTGGGGCGGGGTAATAGGATTTTTCTTCATTGTGATGACCTCATTATCATAAGCATTAATCTAGATTGCTCAATCCTTCCAAATCCTCGTTGCGTCCGAGGACTACCAGAACGTCTCCCTGTTTCATATTTTCGTCCGGACCGGGAGCCACAATTATTTCGTCCCCACGCCTTATAGCCAAAACAGTCACCCGCAGCTTTTTACGCAGGCCGATTTCGTGAAGGTTTTTATTTACAAATAATTTAGGGGTAAAAAGCTCAATTATACTGAAATCTGAAGAAAGGTTTATCTGCTCCAGGAAATTTTGCGAAACCAGCGAACGCGCTAGTTTAATGGCCATATCGCGCTCCGGATATATTACGATATCTGCGCCGATTTTCTCCAAAACCTTACCGTGCATGGAATTCTTGGCTTTTGAAATAACTTTTTCCACCCCCAGTTCCTTTAGAACAATGGTGGTTAGGATATTAGACTGGATATTTTCACCGATCGCTACGATGACGGCATCGAAGTTACGGATGCCCAAGGTCTTTAAAACCTGAGTGTCCATGGTATCGGCCTGTACAGCATGGGTGGCAAAATCAACCGCCTCGTTGACCCGATCCTCGTCCATATCAATGGCCAGTACTTCGTGTCCCATACGGGTCAATTCCTTGGTTAGGTTTTCCCCAAAACGTCCTATGCCTATCACTGCAAATTGTTTAGTGCTCATAGCATCCTCCCCACAAAATATAAAAGCTGATCGCTGTTCTGATCATAATCGTTACAGGTATTTAATTTCAGATTTATTTCAATTGCATCTATTATGAGCCATTTATAATTATTTGCAAGCATAAAAATAAGAAACCTGTCTTCAGCAAAACAGGTTCCTTAAAGACCAAGGAATTATACTGTAAAATAAGCAATGGCTTTCTTCAAATCCTCAATAACAAGAGTTAAACGGTCAATTGACGCACCGGTTTCCTGCAATCCGGCCAACTGTTCAGCTGCCAGATGACCGATCTTATTGGCGACAGTCGCATTTTTCTGGGCATCGCTAGCAGATTGCTCTATAGCATTCATAGCGGTCTCAGCCCCGGCTGCCATCTCCTGGCTGGCTGCACTCACTTCTTGAATCTGCTGATTTACGGCGTTAATGGCTACAATAATATGTTCAAAGGATTTTCCGGCATCACCGACCACCTGTGTGCCCATCGCCACTTCGCGGGTGCCATTTTGCATGGCTGATACGGCGCTGTTGGCTTCGTGCTGAACTTCTTTCACTAAGCCGGCTATCTGTTTGGCTGCTTCACCGGATTCTTCCGCCAATTTTCGGACTTCTTCGGCTACTACTGCAAAGCCGCGTCCCTGTTCACCAGCCCGAGCCGCTTCAATAGCTGCATTTAAAGCCAGCAGATTAGTCTGGTCAGCGATATTGGTGATTAAATCAACCATTTGTCCAATTTCCTGCGATTTCCTCCCCAACCCTTCAATAATACCAGCAGTGGAGTTAACCGTGTCACTTATAATGCCTATCTGATTTATTGCTTTTTCAACCTGGGTTTCTCCTTCTTCCGCCTTAGATGCTGCAGTCATAGCGGAGGTGGTGACAACCTGGGCATTTTCTGCCAACTGCTGAACAGCTACTGCAATCTCGCCGACAACTGTTTTTGACCGGCCTGTCAGTTCAACCTGACTGGCGGCGTTACTGGTCATCTGTCCAGATTGCGTGGTCATGTCCCGCATTAATGAGGCACTGCTTTCGGAACGTTCCAGTAATTCCGCACTGGCTTCGCTCACATTTTTAATCAGATTCTTAGTGTTGCCTATCAATTCTGCCATGCGGGTTATCATAATGTTGATCATAGCAGCCAGGCGGCCTATTTCATCCCCGGCAAGCTGGGGAACCATTTGGGTTAAGTCGCCTTCGCTGCAGTGCTGAATGGAGCCGGTAATCCTTCCTAGAGGTTTATGCACCGTATAAGCCAGCGCAAAGGCAGCCAAACAACCTATCAATATCCCAAAAAATGAGTATAGGTACATACTTTTGCGGAAATGACTCACCATGTTGTCATACGGGGTAGCCGGTACGCCGACATACCAGATGCCAATGACCTGACCATTGGCATCTTTGATGGGCTCGTAAGCGGTTTCGTTCCATGTACCTACCACATTGGCACGACCGATATAAGTTTGACTGTCCTTCAGGACGGTTTGTATTACCTGAGCCGAGGCCTGGGTTCCGATCTGACGGGCGTTATCTTTTTTAACATTGGTTGACACCCGCGTGTCACCCTTAAAAATAGTAACAGTATCACCGGTCAGATTACCGATCAGGTCAACCAGGTCATTATTGTTTTCCATAGCTGTCTTGCCTTTATACAGAACCCCTCCCACCAGTTGCCAGTCGCCGGGATAATTTTGATCAAGCAGCTGTCGACCCATGGACAGATCTGATTTTAATTTTTCTTGAGCCGAATCTATGATATGGGCAGACATAACAGAAGTCGCGTAAATACCCATTACGCCAGTTACTGTAGCGAGCAGCAGTGTAAAAGTTATTACCAAACGCGTACGGATATCGATCTTTCGTGCCATTCTCTCCAACGATGTTGCCAGATCCATATTTCACCAATCCCATCTTAATTAGATAAATCTATTACTAAAGTCCTAATACGACTTATCCATAATACAATTCTATGAATAATACGGTTTTCCTGCCAATCGAAGAAAAAAATTTTCATTATAGTATATATTTCTTGGTATATGTGAAAATAATGGCAATAATCATAGAAATATAAGCAAGAGTTTATTTTAAACGGTTAATTAACCTGTCTTTAGTGAAAATGCCCGCCAAAAAAAAGATAAGAGCTATAACGCATGCTACTGCAACTTTAATCAAGTGCCGGTCACCTATGTTGGCACCGATATACGAAGAGATTAGGACGCCGGGAAACCTGGCCATGGTGGTAATTATGATAAAATTAAACGGTTTCATCGGGGTGAAACCAGCCAGATAGGTTAGGATGTCTTTAGGTATGCCCGGGATTAAAAAGAGTATAAAGGTAGCCAGTTCTCCCTGCGAGCCGTTAATAAAAAAGGCAAAACGATCAATCTGAGATTTCGGAATAAAGGTTTTAAGAATCGGATAACCGAGCGTACGAGCAATCAGGAAGGCTATTATGCTGCCCACCGAGATGCCCAGCAGAGAATATAGGGTTCCCATCCAACTTCCATATATGTAACCTCCCGCTACCTGGATCAATTCCCCTGGTATGGCCGCGATAACCACCTGCATTACCTGTATCACCATGAAGACCAAAATGCTTTTAGGGCCAAAAGAGAGAAGAAACGATTTGAAATCTTCGGGTTTGCTGGCCAAGCGGGTAATGGCTGGAACATACTTGATGCTTATGTAGGTGATAATGATAATAAATACTGCCAGTAGAATAAAATCTATTAATACAGATAATTGGGGCTTTTTCATTTGATCCGAGCACTCCTAAAGCTATAATTTATTAAAGATTGCTTTTCATTATACCCGACTTTCCCCGTCTTTATATTAATGAATAGGGAGTTTCCTCCTTTGCACCCTGTATCCGGCGATTGATCATATTATAAACTAACTTTCACTGCAGTCCCATTGATATTGCTATTTAATTATTAAACGATAAAAGGTGCCTGTGTATAAAGGTGCTTTTCACGAATGTATCAGGAGTTTCCTTAAGTCACTAAGGTAAGTTTTAATAACAGGATCTGGAAGTTGTTCTTCAAAGGCCTAATACTGCCCAGTTATCTTTAGGTGTTTCTTTGTTTTTTAAAATTGGGCTATTACACCAAAAATAAATTTATTGATATAATTTTATTGCAACGTGTAGTTTTGACAAACGTAAGTCCAGTTGTCAAAGCTACACGTTTTTAATTTTCAGATCTTTTTGAAAGTGCGGAAAACTAAGGGGTGATAAATATGTCCTTTTATCGGTTTTCAAACTTAAATTGGCTTGATCTGCCAAACTGCACAAACTTATCGAAAAACGGACACTGCCTGATACTGAATATTTCTCGTTGTCAGGGCGATACCTGCCCTTTCAAACTCACGCAAGAAGAGAAAGATGCCGCAGCATGTAAAGTCGGAGAAAGATTATCGAGCCTTAACGAGGCGACGCAGGAGAAAATAGCGCGCAAGTATTACAAAGGCAGGCGTCCATGGCAGGAATGAGAACGCTTAAATATCGCTTGTAAAACAAAGAAAACCCGGAAGAAGGAGAATGTGATGTATTATGTATCAAATTGGTGATGTGATTGTATACGGAGGCGAAGGCGTTTGCCGTGTTGATGCGATTGGCGTTCCGGATATTCCTTCCATTAGCAAGGAGCGACTATATTATACCCTTTCCCCGTTCTACCGTGACGGCATAATATTTTCACCGGTTGATACTACCGTATTTATGCGTCCGGTCATTACATATGAGGAAGTACAGCATTTAATAATGCAAATTCCTGAAATAAGAACGAACATGTTATGTGAAAACCACCGCAGCATAAGAATGCTGTCTGACCATTATGCGGCTTTGCTGCAAACTCATGACTGCGCAGCTTTGCTTCAATTGATCAAAACTGTATATAAAAAACGGCAAGTCGTTACGGAAAATGGGAAAAAACTTGGTACGACAGATGAACGCTATTTGAAACGGGCGGAGGAAATGCTTTATAGTGAGTTTGCCGTTGCATTGGGCATTCCAAAGGATGATGTCAAAAGCTACATTGAGGATACTGTTAAAAAGCTTGAAAGCGCCGGCCGCAAACAGGCATTAATAAGCGAGGAGAGTGACCAATCATGGATTTAACAAATGAACTGGTTGTGCATCCTGCGTTTGGAACAGGAAGAGTCACCAATCACGACGACAGGAGGATAACTATTCAATTTTTCGAGGAATCAGGGGAAAAGCGTTTTATTTACCCGGATGCATTTGAGAAATACTTGAATATGTGTAATACCGCAGCTGCACAGAAGGTACTGGCGGACTTAATAGCTAAAACAGAACAAATTGCAGAGCGGCAGCAAAAGCAGGAAGAAGCTGCACAAAAAGCGATTGAACATTTAGCCCTTGCAGCTCAAAAAAGAAAAAATACGCCAAAGGCAAAACCGCCAAAGACCAAGGCATCAGATCATTCGGAACCAACAGATAATCACGAGGTGAGCGACAGATGATGCAAGTTCACCATACGCGAAGGTTCAAATGAGCCTTTATAACCAAGGACATCTATAGAGGAACATCTCCCCTGGATTCTCCTTTTCAAATCTTAAATTGCATGCCAGTCCCTGTATATTGGGTTCAAGGGCCATTAATCCGTTTTACGCTTGGCATCATTGTATTGTCCGGTTTCACACACATATGTAGTATTGTTCGTACATATTACTGCAAAGCAATCCTAATCATTCCACCGCTGTATATCCCGTTATTTCTATATGTTCCCAAAGATTGTTAGCATGGCATGGTAATTGCATACTTTAATGACTGGGATTGATGTAAAAGAATGTAAAAATTGTCCGTGGTATTGGTTGTGTGTTTATCCGTACAATTAGCAAAAAATGCGTAGGAGGGTAAAAATGTGAAATTTACGCAGAGTCTAAGGTTTAAGCTTTTGGTTTGGATTCTAATCGCTTGTTTTATTGCATTAGCTGGACAAAGTGTAGTTTCCTACTTTAACAGCAGGAGCATTGTCGAAGCTCAGATCCAGAATCAGTGCCAGAGGCTGGTGGTGTCAACGGGCAGTGAAATAGACAGTTGGATCCAGAGTTATTACAATCAGTTCGAAGCCATCGCCAAAGTTGATCAAATTATGAATATGGATGCAACTGCGATTCCAGGAGTGATGTCGCGTTATATCACCTCTGAACAAGAGAATTTCTTTGTCATCTGGCCCGATGGCACGCCCCTGGGTGCCGGTGGAGAAAAAAGAGACTTCAAGTTAAATGACCGCGACTATTTTAAGGCGGCCATGGCAGGAAAGTCCAACGTAGGTTCGCCGGTATTATCCAAAGTAACTGGTAATGTAGTCTTGCCGATTGCCGTTCCTATATATAAAGATCAAAAAGTTGCCGGGGTTGTTGCGGCAACCATAAAGGCCGATAAGCTGGCTGATATGGTTAAGTCGGTGAAGGTTGGGCAGACCGGTTATGCCATGATAACAGACCAAAACGGGATGTTTGTATGCCACCCGGATAAGGAGTTTATCCTCAAAAAGAGCCTAAAGGATCTGGGCAGCAGTTATGCCGGCATAGCGGAGAAAGTGCATAACAAGGAGCCAGGATTTACGACAGTATCGGTCGATGGTATCGATAAAATTGTGGCCTATTCACCTGTCTCATATACCGGTTGGTCGGTTTCGGTGTCCGTTCCCCAGAGAGAAATAAACCAGCCCCTAAATAAGATGCTTATGAACACTATATTAGTTTCTATTTTTACCTTGCTGGCTTTATTTGCCCTGCTCTGGTTCATTAGCGGCAAGTTAACCCGACCATTTGCTGAGATGATCGGTGTTACCCTTCGCCTTTCCCAGGGAGATTTAACACAAACGATTGAGAGTAGAGACAAATCTGAAGTCGGTTTATTGGCCAACTCATTAGGGGAAATGAACGAAAGCCTAAAGCAATCTTTTAAGAGAATTGCAGACAGCGCTAACATTTTGTCCAATGCCTCACGGAATCTGATATCGTCGGCTGAACAAACAGGAAGAGCGTCAGAGCAGGTCAGCGCCAGCGCCGGAGAAGTGGCCAAAGCCGCCGTCTCACAGGCAGAAGATGCGGGAAGAACCAGCGAATTGGCCCAGCAGGTTGGCTGTGCTATGCAGTCCATAGGAGAAAGCACGGAGAAGATTTCTCAAGAGTCGGTTAATTTTAAAACGATCGTAGAAAAGGTAACAATGTTGATAAAACGCCAAAGAGATGATATGATACTCACCGTAGAACGGACCAATAAGGTGTCTGTTGTCATCGGGGATCTGGATTCCAAAACTCAGCAAATAGGTGAAATCATTACGGTCATCGCTGATATCGCCAGCCAAACCAACCTATTGGCACTTAACGCTGCCATAGAAGCCGCCCGGGCTGGTGAATTGGGTAGGGGCTTTGCCGTTGTAGCTGAAGAGGTCAAGAAACTGGCCGCAGGAACTAACCAGGCGACTATGCGTATTGCATCCATAATAAATGAGGTCCAGGGTCAGGTTCGACAGGTTGTTGAGGAAGTAAACCAAGTGGATACTTTGATCCAAGAGCAGGGGCAATCCCTGGGTGACAACATTGCTGTTTTTGGAGAACTCGAGCATGGGGCCATCGAAATCGACAATTCTATTCAAGACATATCGGCCACTTTTGAAGAATTGTTGGCTTCTGTAGACGAAATAGTACAAGCTATAGAAAACATATCCGCGGTAACCGAAGAATCTGCGGCCGCCGCTGAGCAAGTGACTGCAGTAACCCAAGACCAGCTGGCCGTAGTTCACAATATCGTTGATACCAGCCGCGATCTGGATAACATGGCCCAGCAGTTAAAGAAAATCACCGACGGTTTTATAATCAATTAATCCCGTTTAGGACGAGGCTGTCCCAAATCCAAAATTGGATCGGGGTGCAGCCTCTTTCTCATGAGCTAATAAACAAGAAACATAAGACTCTCCATTCGGCCTTTACCTTTTCCAGACCATGAAGAAGGAATCGTTTGAAATCTCGATTCCATTTAAATTGGCCCAATACCGGCTCTACCTCAATCTTTCGCCGTCCATAGCTTTCTTTGCCAGTTTCAAAAAGCAGTTTCTAGCATCTTCCCGGAACTGCTCCATACGAATATTCCGCTCTAATCGCCGATCACCACTGGATTTAGGGCATAAGCTTTTACGGGACATGACCGCAAAATATTGTTGACATTCATTGAAAAAACTTATATAAATATAATTATAATTATATAAGCAAATGGGGAGTTAAAATTGGAGAATATGAATACAAAAATGGTAACCAGTATCTTAGATGCACTTGAATGTGCTAAGGAAGCACTTGCTTTGTTGCCGGAGTTGCCACCTAATATAAAACCGGTCTATTTTCGCATTCTAAAAACAATAAAAAAAATCGGTGATGATACCGGCAGTTCACGCATTTCAGATATCAGCAAGGTATCTGGATTATTGCTTCCCAATACGACAAAGTTTATTAATGAAATGGTTGAATTAAATATCGTTGAAAAAACCACTTTGGCTTCTGACAAACGTGTTGTATTAGTGAGGGCGACCGAGGTGGGAGAGCAGTTTATTCAGAAATATATTCTCCACTTAAACGAAGATTTAGAGGAGGAATTATTAAAAATTGATGAAGCCAAATGCATGATAATGATTGAAACTATTCATAGAGTCTATCAATCGATAAAAACAGTTTATAACGAATAGTTGACTGCGATTGCTAAACCAATTCCTTTTGTAATCAACTCCAATTTCGTGAATATGCCGACTGAACAGCATTTAATACATCCAGCTGCTTAAATCCCCAAGCAGACATAATTATTTATTTTTATTATAAAGACCGCAAATTAATTAAATGGAGTTGATATTGTTTTGAGGAAAAATACTGCCCTAGAAAGAACCGACCGAATGGATCCGGGCTTAATAGCCTTATTATTGGCCGCTTTTTTTGCTGTCCTAAATGAGACATCAATAAATATTGCTTTATCCAACTTTAGCGGGATATTTCATGTTTCAGTATCAACGATTCAATGGCTGACATCCGGTTTTCTGCTGGTAATGACGGTTATTCTGCCTACAACCGCATTTATTATTCAGAGCTTTACTACGCGACAAATATTTTTTGCTTCTATGAGCCTGGTAGGTTTAGGTGCTATAATCGCGGGAGCAGCTCCTGCTTTTTGGGTATTGTTGTTAGGACGTTTGATACAAGCTGCAGGCACCTGTGTCCTGATTGCTCTGTTGAATAATGTTATACTAGTCCTTACTCCACCGCATAAACATGGGAGTGCATTAGGATTATCCGGCTTGGTAGTCCTATTTGCCCCTGCAATTGCACCAACCCTGTCCGGTTTTGTAATGCAGCAGTTAAGCTGGAGATTTCTGTTTTGGTGGTTAATACCCTTATATATTTTAGTAGCGGTTTTAGCATACATTAACCTAAAAAACGTTTCAGAAACAAGCATGGGAAAACTCGATTGGCTGTCATTGCTTTTATCAATTGTTGCCTTTGGCGGCATTCTCCGTGGAATAAGCAGTATTGGCGTTACCGGATTTAATATATATGCTTTAATGCCATTGCTGATAGGTATGGCAGGATTGGCTTTGTTTGCTTGGCGCCAAACGCGTATTGAAAAACCGTTACTTGATTTGCAGGTATTTAAATATCCCATGTTTACGCTTGGTACTCTTATGATTGCTTTTTGCCTAATGACGCTATTTGGCGTTGTAGTGCTTGTTCCGATGTTTTTGCAGGGTGCTTATGGATTATCAATTTTTGTTACAGGGTTGGCAATGTTGCCGGGTGGTTTATTAAATGGACTGGCTGCGCCGATTTCCGGACGTATCTTTGATAAAGTTGGGCCGAAACCGCTTATCATCCCCGGCATTATACTCATGATGGGAGTTTCATGGCTGTTATCTATGGTTTCAAATTCCACTAATATCGGATTGTTTATCGCTATGCACTGCTGCATGTTAATTTCTATCGCCTTCGTTATAACACCGGCTCAAACGAATGGGCTCAAACAACTGTCACCACCTCTTTATCCCCACGGTATAGCGATAATGTCTACCGTAATGCAACTGGCTGGTGCACTTGGCACAGCAACTTATGTCAGCATAATGTCTGTAAACCAGCAGTATTACATGCAACATACTCAGGCCGCGGCAGTAAATCTGCAACGAAGTGCATTAATATATGGAATCAACCATGCATTTCAATTTTGCACTTTACTGCTCATTGTTGGCCTGGTTATTGCTCTATTTATTAAACGGCCCCTATCGGCGGAAAATTGCAGTAAAGACAGTATAAGTTCTTGATTATGACGTATACAGTATGGGGATGGGGTAACAAGCACTGACGAAACCAACAAGATAGAGGCAAAACTTGTATCAATACTTCCATTAAATAAAAAGTATCGCAGAGCCGTTGGTGATTATCTTACTGGCTTCGAGCGAAATTTCATTAAGCGAATTATTTATTTCACCTCTAAACCACACCTGATACAGATTCATAATGCCCCCGGCAACAAAATGGGCGCGAATAAGAAATATCGGTGAATTTTTTATATGTTCCGGAATGTTGCTATCAGTTTTCATATGATTTACAAAAATGTCCTTTAGACGGATCAGAAACTGTTCCGCTCCGTCTGCGTTAATGAGGATCCGGTAAAATTCCAAATCCTCATTCAGGTAGCTTGAAGTTTTTAAAAGAACCGGCAATGGATTTTGAAAAAAATTCTCATAGCTAATTTCACCCAAAGATTCCAGCATCATTTCAATTACCTCATTTTCCAACTCTTTATTGACCGCGTTTATGTCCTGATAATGTGCATAAAAGGTTCCGCGGTTAATGTCGGCTCGTTTAACGATGTCGGTAACCGTGATTTTTTCCAGCTTCTTTTCCTTCATTAAATCAGCGAAAGCCTGCCGTATTAATCGCCTTGAACGAATGGCGCTTTTGTATTCCGCTTTTTTGCCCATGAAGAGACTCCTTAATAGAGATTTCAAAAAAAAATATTTAAAATCCAATAATTATGTTTCCAATTGTTTAATTTTGCACATATAATGCAAATCTGCTGATTGTAGGGATAATCTAGACTAATTATTATATATTTACGGGCAAAGTTCAACACTTGTATCATTTTAGACATCAGTACGATTTTGAAAGGATGGTCATATTGAAGAATAAAAAAATCTATATATCTTTCTTAGTCATTTTAGCTATAGCCGGCTTATGTTATATGCTGCGGGCTTCCCATAACTCTAAAAAGGTGGATGAAGAACCCCTGTTGGTACGTTCTATGACGGTCCTGAAAGATGATGGCGGGCAAAGCTTTAAATATTCGGGTGAGGTTCACGGGCGTTATGAAAGCCAGTTGGCGTTTCGAGTCAATGGCAAAATACTGACTCGAAATGTGGATGCAGGCAGCATTGTAAAACCGGGCGATATCCTGATGCAGATGGACTCTTCGGACAGCCAATTAAGTGTTCAGGTTGGTGAAGCTGCGATTAATTCAACAGAATCCAAAATGAAACTGGCTAAAGATAATCTGGGCCGCAGTCAAAGCCTATATGAAGGGGGAGCCTTAAGTAAAGCGGAATATGATGCGTCCGTTGATACTTATAACTCTGCCCAGGCGGCATACAATCAAGCTCAGGCCCAGTTGCAGCAAATTGAAAACCAGCTGCAGTATTGCAGTTTGAAAGCGGATTCCACCGGCACCATATCTGCTATTAATGTTGAAGCCGGGCAGTTTGTGGCAGCGGGTACGCCTATATTGACACTGGTGCAGGATGGGGAGCGGGAAGTGGAGATAAATGTTCCTGAAAACCGGACTGATAATTTAAGTAAAGCTGCCAACATCGAAGTAACTTTTTGGGCACTTCCCGGGATTATTGTAGACGGGCGGGTGCGTGAGGTTTCCCCTGTAGCAAACTCAGTCGCCCGGACCTACAAAGTGCGAATTAGTCTGATAAATCCGCCCGCGGATTTAAAGCTGGGTATGACCTCCTCTGTTCAAGTAAACACGTCCGGCAATGAGCAGGCATCTTTTGCAGCCGTTCCTTTGTCGGCCATATACCAAACCGGTGATTCGCCTGCAGTTTGGGTCATAGAAAATGAAACCGCACATCTCAGGGAAATTAAAATTGCCGCTTATAATCAGAACCAGGTAAAGGTAAGTGAGGGTCTTAAAAACGGTGAAGTTATAGTCACTGCAGGATTAAATAAATTACTGGAAGGACAAAAAGTAAGACTAATGGATGCATCTCAATAAAACCGTTTACAATCCAATCTTTTTTGTATACCCATAAATTCATTGGGAGGACTGAGGTCAGTGAAGATGATAAACCTTGCTGAATGGGCACTCAAACACAAATCATTGATATACTTCTTTATAATCTTAGTATTCGGTATGGGCGCTTACTCCTACCAGAGTCTGGGCAGGATGGAGGATCCGGACTTCGTAATACGGCAAATGGTAGTAACGGTGGCCTGGCCGGGAGCCAGCGCCCAGCAGGTGGAAGAACAGGTTACGGATAAAATTGAAAAAAAGCTTTTGGATACTCCCGGGCTGGATTATTTAAACAGCTACTCCAGCCCCGGGCAGTCATACATATTCGTTAATTTGGACTTTTCGGTTGATCACGAAAAAATCCAGTCCACCTGGCAGGACGTCCGCAATATGGTCAACGATATTAAAGATACTTTGCCCGAAGGAGTGGTTGGGCCCTATTTCAATGACAAGTTCAGCGATGTATACGGTTCGCTTTATGCTATAACCGGAGACGGATACAGCTATGAAGATATGAGGACTGAGGCGGAGAAAATACGGCGCATTTTGCGGGATATCGATAATGTTAAAAAGGTTGAATTAGTTGGGGTTCAGCCTGAAAGAATTTATATTGAAATGGAAAGCAGTAAACTGGCCAGGCTGGGTATAAGCCCCAATACTATAATATCAACATTACGGAGCCAAAACGCCATGACGCCGGCCGGAATGATTGAAACCTCGTCGGATAATGTTTACCTGCGTGTTTCCGGAATGTTTGACAATATTGAAGATATTCGCGATTTGCCCATACGAACCAGCAGCGGAACCGTTTGCCTGGGTGATATTGCATCATTGCATAGGAGCTATGCCGAACCCATAGAGCCCAAAATGTATTATAACGGTCAGCCCGCGGTCGGCCTGGCTCTATCCATGGAGGAGGGGGGCAACGTCCTGACTTTGGGCAAAAACCTGAGCCAGGCTATTAGCAAGATTCAAAAAGACCTGCCGGCGGGCCTGGAGATTCATCAGGTAGCCGACCAGCCCAAAGTGGTTAAGGAATCAATCAATGAATTCGTTATAACCTTATTGATAGCCATTGCTATTATCCTGATTGTTTGTCTCTTTACCCTGGGGCTCAATACCGGGACGGTGGTTGCCATAGTTATACCCCTGGTAATTTTTGCTACCTTTACGGTTATGCAAGGCAGCAGCATTGCACTGCAAAGGGTATCGCTGGGAGCATTAATAGTTGCTATCGGTCTGCTGGTCGACGATGCCATTATCATTTTGGAGAGCATGACGGTTAAAATCGAAGAGGGCTGGGACCGGACCGAAGCTGCTGGATTTGCCTATCTAAACTCAGCCGGACCGAGGTTGACCGGCACTCTGGTTACCTGCGCCGGTTTTATTCCGTTGGGATTTTCCCAGGGGAGTGCGGCTGAATATTTAGGCAGCCTTTTTTGGGTGGTCACTATTACCCTGATCCTATCCTGGATAGCAGCTGTAACAGTAACTCCCGTTCTGGGTTATAAGATGATCAAAATAAAGCCATCCCATCAAGAGCCAGGTTTCGATTTATATGACACCATGTTTTATCGTTTATTCAAGAAGACATTGAACTGGTGCCTGGAGAATCACAGAGTGGTTCTGATATGTACTGTATTAATTTTTATAGCTTCAATTTTATTGCTCCGCTTTGTAAAACAGGATTTCTTCCCAAATTCAACCCGCCCGGAGCTTATCCTTGACCTCCGGCTGCCTTCTGGTTCTTCCATCCAGGCCACCGATGAGACCAGCAAACAATTTGCCAAGCGTCTGCAGAATGATCCTGATATTGTGGATTATTCCTATTATGTGGGTCAGGGGGCGCCACGCTTTATCTTGTCCCACGAGCCCGTTCTCCCCAGTAATGATTTCGCCCAATTTGTTATAGTGGCTAAAAACCATAAAGCCCGGGAAAGAGTGGTCAAAAAGGTCGATAACATTCTTACGGGGTTTCCATCGGTGGAAGGGCATTATAGACCCATACCACTAGGCATCCCGGCCAAATACCCGGTAATGCTGCGGGTGTCCGGATACGACCATGACCAGATTAGAAATATAGCAGAGCAGGTTCGAACCATTATGGCCTCAGAAACCTATCTGCATGACGTTAACATGGATTGGAATCAGAAAAGCAAAGTGGTGCATTTGACCATCGATCAGGATAAAGCCCGCATGTTGGGAGTCAATAGCGAATCCCTGGCCTCCACACTGCAAGCACAGCTTTCGGGAGTGTCAATTGACGAATTCCGTGAAAAAGATAAAACAGTCGGTTTAGTATTCCGCTTGGATTTGGGCAACCGAAATGACCTGGCCAACATTAAGGATCTAAATATACCGCTCAGCAGTGGTCAATACGTCCCTCTTGATCAGATTGCGCGGATTTCGTACGATGTCGAAGATGGTGTGATATGGCGCTACGATCTTAAACCAACCATAACCCTGCAAGCCGATATAACAGATGGCATTACGGGAACTGACGCTACTAAAAAAGTTTATCAAAAGCTTGAAAACCTTCGCCAGAACTTGCCTTCCGGTTATAGTATTGAAATGGCCGGGGCGACAGAATCATCGGTTACTGCTATATCCAATTTGCTTAAAGTCGTTCCCTTAATGGCTATAGTGATTATTATATTACTAATGCTGCAGATGGAAAGCATGCCCAAAATGATGTTAACCTTGTTGACTGCACCCCTGGGTATGATAGGGGTAACCCCGGCCCTTTTAATCACCAATCAGCCCCTGGCCTTTGCAACTTATTGCGGAATCCTGGCTCTGGCGGGCATAATTATCCGCAATTCAATTATATTAATCGACCAGATTGACAAACAGCTGGAACAAGGTGAATCCACCTGGAATGCCATAGTAAACGCGGCTGTATTAAGATTTCGGCCTATTATGCTGACCGCCGTGGCAGCAATCCTGGGAATGATTCCGTTAACGACCAGTATCCTTTGGGGTTCCATGGCGGTTGCCATAGCCGGGGGGCTTTTGGTGGCGACTATTCTAACCCTTCTGGTGCTTCCGGCTATGTACGCCGCCTGGTATAAAGTGACCCCGATGGTCGATATGCCTGATACAGCCCCAATTGGAGTTGACGGGTAAATTCCCAATCATTTGAGAATAATCCAGGCGACATTACTGATAGAAGAAAACATTAAGGAGCTTTATTTATGAAGTATTACAACAATAAAGTTGATTTTCATTCTCACTTCCTGCCTGCGTCATATTACGAATACCTGAAAAATTATGAAGATGAATGCCCTGACAATTTCAATACCCCCGAATGGAGCGAGGAGAAGCATATTAAGACCATGGACAGTCTGGGAGTAGCTTATTCGCTTATCAGCATCTCATCGCCCAATCTTTCAGGTGCGGATGATACGACGGAAAAAGATTATGCAAGAAGGATCAATAATGAGGGGGCTTCATTTGTAGCTAAATATCCCAATCGTTTGGGATTAATTGCCGAGCTCCCACTGCCCAATGTAGCAAATTCCCTGGAGGAAGCAAAATACGCTCTCAATGTTCTTAAAGCCAAAGGGGTTGGCCTGGCAACGCATTATCGTGGTAAATATCTGGGATGTGCCGATTTTGAACCGCTTATGGAGCTTATTAATGATCGAAAGTCTATGGTCATAGTCCATCCCATGAAACCATACGGGCTTTATGGAGGAGCTAACGAAGAACTACCAATTCCAGCTTTTGAATTTTTCGTTGATACGACCAGAACCTTTGTTAATATGGTACTAAAAGATACTTTTAACCGCTACCCGGAGATCAAGTGGGTGTTTCCACACGCAGGAGCATTTATTCCGCTTCTGTCTGATAGATTAAATTCTTTCGCGATGATAATGAAACTCAAGAATCCTGATTTTCATGCAGATATTTTTAATGCAATGAAGCATGTCTATTTCGATTTGGCGGGTTTCCCTCTGCCAAAACAGCTTCAGATCCTGAAACAGAATGTTCCCAGCAGCAATATTGTTTATGGGAGCGACGGCCCCTATACGCCAAAAACAGCTGCGATTGGCCTGGCCGGTGCTCTTGAAAATACTGATCAGTTGACTGATGAAGATAAGGAAAAAATCTTCACCCTGAACGCAATTGATATTGTACCAGGGCTGAGCGAAATCCTTGGAGTGTCCGCTAAGACAAACGAAGAATCAACAGAAAAAAGGCGGTTTAAAAGAAGCCATCTATGGATGCGCAGACTTATCTCAGCCTGTTATATTAAAATCGCTAATAGAAAAAATAACTAAAGATTTTCTTTTCTATCGATTGCTTTTGCGCCAGATGTTCATTTGCTGAGCTTCTTTGATTAATTCGTCTCTCATATCGGGATGCGCTATATTAATCAAGGCCTCAGCCCGCTGCCATGTTGAACGGCCGGCCAGGTCGGCTACGCCGTATTCAGTTACAATACAATGGGCCTGGGACCTGGGAACCGTCACTATGGACCCTGGCGGCAGCGTGGGAACGATGCGAGATTGGAGATTGCCTTCTTTGTCCTTGTAAGAAGCGTTGCAGCAGATGAAAGAAATTCCGCCCTCGGACATATAGGCTCCGGTTGCAAAGTCAAGCTGGCCGCCGGTTCCGCTGATATGGCGGGTTCCGGACGACTCTGAGGAAATCTGTCCGAACAGGTCGACTTCCACGCAAGCATTTATGGATATGGTATTGGGATTTTGAGCGATTATCCAGGGGTTATTGGTATATGACGCCGGGTAGGTAACCAATGAAGGATTATAATTAAGCCAGTCATAAAGGAATTGACTCCCCGCCGCGAAGGCAAAGGCGGATTTGCCTTTGTCCACGCCCTTCCGTTTGTTGGTCAGTTTTCCCGTACAATTTGAACGCTGCATGGTATACAACGCTTTCCCGCACTTCACAAATTCGAGCCGACTCATAGAGTGCCTTGCGGGCAAACTTATATCAGGCGGAAGGCTGACCATTGCTCATGGAATGAGCCGCACTGAGATTAATAATCATCATTCAAGCAACGCCAGCAAGGTGTCCATAGGATTGATCGATGAAAATGAACTTACTTTGCTTTTCCAACCGTATTTTAATGTAGATGTCGTCATATCAAATAATGATATGTTTGTCGTATCAGGTATAAAGAAATATTATACCTGAGAAAAATTTAGGTGGCCGTGGTGTGATGAAGCCTTTGCGCAAGCAAAAGCCGAGGATAAGCCGATATTTCTTTCTATTGGTAATCTTAGTGTGGTACAAATTCTTGTTGCCACTGGCTGTCATTAGTGGCATTCCGTTTACTGAAACCAAGGTTTAATAGATAAAGTGATATGATACCACTATGCATAAATTGTTAGAAATATATAAATAAAATATTTTTTTGTTTTCGCTTTACTTTTTAATAAAGTACGACATAATATAAAAGTAAAGGAAAGTTTTAAAGGAGTTGATTGCGATGTCGCTTGCTAAGATATCGGAAAAGGGCCAGCTTACTTTACCTAGAGAGATAAGGCAGAAATATAATATTAACAAAGCAAGTTATGTGCGGATTATTCCACTGGAAGACGGCGTTAAACTGGTTCCCACTAATCAGAGGGGAATATCCTCTTTGCGGGGAGTTGTAAAGGTTAATAGGGAACAAGACTTTAAGGCTATACGCCGTCAAGTAATGGAGGATCGTCATCGTGAGAACCATTGATGCCAACGTTATCCTGAGATATTTGACCAATGATGTTGCGGAACAGGCAAAACAGGCCGAGGAATTACTCAAAAGGGTTGAAACAGGAGATGAAGATGTCTTTTTGCCTGATATAATTCTGGCGGATATCATATGGATTCTTGAAGGGTATTATAAACAAGCAAGAGAAGATATTCGGGAATGGATTACTGCCATATTAAGTTTACAGGGATTGATATTTTCTAATAAAGATACGGCATTGAACGCTTTGGATATTTATGTGGATAAAAAAATAGATTGGTCAGATGCGTTTACAACCAGTCAAATGCTACAACAGGAGATAACCGAGATATACTCATTTGATAAACATTTTGACAGGATTGATGGTATTGTCAGAATAGAGTCATGAGATCCTGTATTCCAGGAAATATGTAGGCTTGAGGTTGAGGACGGGATTGTTTATTTGGCAGATACTATTGAAACCCTACGAATAAAAGAGGATGCCGATTATGACGGTGACTATGTTAAAAAGTGAATATAATAGGCTTAAGCTTGCAGAGCAAGGGTTAGTAAGAGAGGCATATTTGCCTTAGTTTTAGGGGCCATAGTTTATGTCGCCGAATTTCTTCGACAATGTTACATCCGTAACAGACAATCAGCAGAGAAACGATTTGTATAAGACAATTATTGAGAGTATTATTTATCAGCGTGACGGGGAAAATATCAGCGTTAATATTGTCTTTAAGTAAGGGAGGTGATGCCGCATGTTATCAGATAAGAAAATACCCAATAGATTGGTGAACGAGAAGTCGCCTTATCTGCTCCAGCACGCATACAATCCTGTGGATTGGTGGCCGTGGTGTGATGAAGCCTTTGCGCAAGCAAAAGCCGAGGATAAGCCGGTTTTCCTTTCTATTGGGTATAGCTGACTAACATGATTTTATGAACCTGCCATTGGTGCCATGTAATGGAACGGGAGTCTTTTGAGTCTTCTGAGATTGCCGTTTTATTAAATGCGGATTTTGTTTGTATTAAAGTTGACCGGGAGGAGCGTCCGGATATTGACCATATCTATATGCAGGTCTGCCAGACCCTGACCGGCAGTGGCGGATGGCCGCTGACTATCGTCATGACCCCTGAGCGACAGCCTTTCTATGCGGCTACCTATCTGCCCCCCTATGACCGGGGAGGGCTAAACGGTTTGGATAGTCTTTTGCCTCGGATAGCCACGCTTTGGAAAAGTGATCGTCAGGCTGCTGTGACTGCCGGTCGGGAAATAAGCAGTTGGATAAAGAAAACAACTGCGCCCAGGTCGGGTATGCAACTGTCACCAGATATTTTCAACCTTGCTTATAAGCATTTTCAGCAATTATATGACCGCGATTACGGAGGCTTTGGAAGATCGCCCAAGTTCCCAACCCCTCATAATCTACTCTTTTTGTTAAAATATTATGAAATTAACCACAATGACAAGGCGTTGGAAATGGTAGAAAATACCCTGATCCATATGTACCGGGGCGGCATTTATGATCATATCGGCTTTGGTCTTGCCCGTTATTCAACTGACAGGGAATGGCTGGTGCCTCATTTTGAGAAGATGCTCTATGATAATGCCCTGCTAGCGATGAGCTACCTAGAGGCTTATAAGCTTACCGGGAATGATTTATACCGGCGAGTAGCCGAAGAGATATTTGCATATGTCCTGCGCGATATGACATCCCCTGAAGGCGGGTTCTACTCGGCGGAAGATGCTGATTCCGAGGGAGAGGAAGGAAGATTTTATACCTGGACTCCCGCTGAGGTAAAGGAGATATTGGGTTCTGCAGGGATTAGCTATTGTAAGAATTATGATATAAGCGAGACTGGCAATTTTGAAGGTCGTAATATTCCCAACCTTATCAGCAACCCTGACGGTATAAACCTCAGAATGGATTCTGAAACAGAGCGTCAGGCTCTTTTTGCCAGCCGGGAGAAAAGGGTTAAACCATTAAAAGATGATAAGATCTTAACCGCCTGGAACGGTTTAATGATTGCGGCAATGGCTTTGGGCTACCAGGTTTTAAAAGACCAGAAATATTTGCAGGCCGCCGAACAGGCTGCGAATTTTATTTTACAGAAACTGCGTCGGGAGGATGGTCGCCTTCTGGCCCGATATAGGGATGGCGAGGCTATGCATCTGGCTTATGCTGTCGATTATGCATATTTTATCTGGAGTTTGCTGGAGTTATATGAAGCTGGAGCACAGGGAAAGTATTTGCAGGCAGCCAAGGATTTAAACAATGATTTATTGAAATTATTCTGGGATGAAGAAAATGGCGGGCTGTATTTTTATGGCGAAGACAGTGAAGAACTGTTGATCCGTCCCAAGGAATTTTATGATGGGGCGATGCCGTCAGATAACGCGGTGGCCAGCATGAATTTTTTGCGCTTGGCGCGAAAATGCGGTCAGACTGAAATGGAAGGCAGGGCCGAGGAACAATTTAAGCTTACCGCCGCTGCCATTAATGAAAATCCCACCGCTCATTCATTTTGGCTTCTCTCAGCTTTGTACCAAAGGTATGAGGTTCACAAGATTGTCTTATAATATATTTAGGGGAGAAATTGTTATATGCCAATTTCCCCCCTTTTTTCCTGATTGGTCTGCTATTCTTTACATTTCTTTGGCCATCTTGTCCAATTCACCTGCCATGCTGGTTATTTCTTCAACAGATGCGGTCATTTCCTGCGTAGCTGCGGCCTGTTCTTCGCTAGCCCGCAGAGTGGTTTCACTATTCTGGGTGGTTTCTTTTATTTTATTTTTGATATTTTCTGTCAACTGGCGTATTTTAACCACCGTTCCTTTTGATTCGTCCGAAAGCTTTCTTATTTCTCCGGCCACTACTCCAAAACCGCGCCCGGCTTCACCGGCCCGGGCCGCTTCTATAGCGGCGTTCAGTCCCAGCATTTTGGTTTCATCTGCAATCTGCTGGATAAATCCCAGCACTGCATTTATGTCTTCAGATAACTGATATACATCGTTTACATTTTGGTGGAGATGGTGTTCATTGGCACTTATCTCTGTAGCCGATGAAGCAAGCTCTTCCAGCACCAAGGCGATTTCTGTCAGTCCCTTTTCCATGTTGCCGGCCATTTGTTTTAGTTGTATCGCTTTCATACGCGGCACGGCTATTCCAAAAGTTGCTACTATCTGAGTGGGATCATCATCGTCAAACATAGGGTAGTTCACCTCGGATATAGGATAGCCATAAAGACTGGCATCCACCTCACGGGCAGTCATCTTTTTGTTTTGGATAACTCCATAGGCAATAGCTTTTTCATCTAGTGGCATGCCTTGTTTCATTTCGGGCAAATCAAACTTGTCCGATCCCTGACGGTAAACAAGCTTTTCTAAATCAGTCATATATAGACAGGAGCCGTCCATAAACATATTAGTTACCATGGGAGCGAAATGATTAAAGGCCTTGGCAACGGCAATGAGCCGGGGGACAAGGATGGTGAGTGTGCCTACAACCCTATCTTCTTCGAATACAGGGAAAGCGGTCATAACCAGACGCATGCCATAGACGGATCGAGGGACTTTCTCTGAAATAGTATTCCGTTCTTGTATGGCCCGATAGGGAGCTCCATTTGTTCTAAGTTGAAGTCCCACATTAAGAGCGGACACATCAAAAACATTGGAAGCAACTTTCCAGGTAACTTTTTCCTTGTCTGTGGTTGCGAAGATAACACCGTCAGGAAATAGATTGACAATTAGCGGAGCAAGCTCCTTAAAGTATTCTACCGTGGTGGTTGTTATCATGGCCAAGCCCTCCTTAAAATCATGTAAATCTAAAATTAGTATAGTACTCTGCCCTAATGACGGGGGAGGGTTAATAGAATAACTGAGAGTCCACAGCACCAGTATACATTTCCATGATACGATTTGAGATGCAAGTCTTTGCCTGGAATTGTTTACATGAAAATAACATTATTTTTATTATATTATACAATAAGAATAATTACCTCAAAAAACGTTAGGTTTCTGTTTGTTTTCGACAATTAATGCATGCCTGTAAAAGAAACACTGACTAAGAAAATCGAACCGGTTGACAAAGAGACTTAAAATATAATCTGTTTTCAAGCTGTGGTTTATATCAATCCTGTCTTTAATCAAAGCAAATGGAGGAATTACCGGGCTAATTCCTCCATTTGCTTTGTACGATCAGGCCAATATTTTACATATCCTGAGCTACTTTGGCTAATTCACCTGCCATGCTGGTTATTTCCTCAATGCTGGCAGTCATTTCCTGCGTGGCGGCGGCTTGTTCTTCGCTAGCCCGTAATGTGGTTTCACTATTCTGAGTGGTTTCTTTTATTTTGATTTTGATATTTTCCGTCAACTTACGGATTTTTATCACCGTTCCTTTTGATTCATCTGAAAGTTTTCTAATTTCTTCAGCTACAACTCCAAAGCCTCGTCCGGTCTCACCTGCCCGGGCAGCTTCTATGGCGGCATTGAGACCCAGCATTTTGGTCTCATCGGCAATCTGCTGGATAAATCCCAGTACTGTATTGATATCTTCAGATAATTGATAAACTTCTCTAACATTCTGGTTGAGATGTTGTTCATTGGCAGTTATTTCGGTGGCCGATGAGGCGAGTTCTTCCAACGCCGAGCCTATTTCCACCAGTCCCCTGTCCATATTATTGGCCATTTCCTTTAATTGCACGGCTTTAGCCCGGGGTATGGCCACGCCAAAGGTGGCTACAACTTTACTGGGATCATCTTCGTCGAACTGCGGATAAGTCTTCACAGCCACCGGAACGCCATATATATTCGCATCCAATTCTCTGCCAATAACCTTCTTGGTTCGAATAACTTCAGTGGCAATACTTTTATCGGTAAGCAATTTTCCTTTTTGAATATCCGGTAAATCGAATTTCTCCGAGCCCTGGTGGTAAGCGAATTTTTCCAGATCGGTCATGTAAAGGGCGCCACCCTCTGGAAACATGTTGGCAACCATGGGGGCAAAATTGTTGAAGGCTTTGGCAATGGCATTAAGACGGGGTGTTATTATTCCAATTGTGGCTACCACCTTATCTTCATCAAATATTGGAATAGCGGTTATTATCAGTCTCATACCATAAATTGCGCGGGGAACTTTTTCAGTGAAGGTACTTCTTTGCTGTATTGCATTGTGGGACGCTCCGTCTATTCTTAGTGGGAGTCCCACCGTATAAACGGGAACATCGAAAACATCTGAAGCGATTTTCCAGTCCACCTTTTCTCGGTCTGTGGTTACGAAAATAACTCCTTCAGGAAACAGGTTGACCATAAACGGCGTTATTTGCTTGAAAGATTCCAGTTCGGTTACAGTTAGCATTTACCAGTCCTCCTCACATAAAACTAATACAATCCTGCCAAAAATTAAAAATCGAAGAATATTAGTGCAATATTACAATTATTCTACATCATAATTATGTGATTTAGCTATATTGATGTCTCATGAAATGATTAATGTGCTCTGTTTTTATTTCGAACTTTTAGGACAAAATATTTAGTGCCGGAAATTTAAAAGGAGGTAGTTATGTGAATCGAGTAGGATTATTTCTGATCTCACTTGTAATGATATTATCTGTCGCTGCCTTTTATCCTGGATCGGCCAGGGCGAGCCAGGATAATAATCTGTCGCCTAATCGTACTTCGCTGGAACGGGTGGATAGAATCGATTTTCCCTCCCTGTATCTGACCAGCCCGCAGTTGCAGGGAGATGCCGTATGGATGGTTCAGGCGCGGCTTAAGGAACTGGGCTATGAAATTGAACCGGATGGGATATTTAGCCAGGCCACCAGCGAGTTGGTACGGTTGTTCCAACTTGCCAACAATTTGGAGGCAAATGGTCAAGTTAGCCAGGAGGTATGGGAAAGTCTTATGAGCGATGAAGCTGAGGAGACTTGCCTGACCCAGTCTGAGGGAGGGGCCAAGATCCGTATAGAGATAGATGTGGTTAAACATAGACTGACTGTTTTTTCCGACGAGCAAGAGATAAAGAAGTTCCCGGTGGGCGTGGGAAAGGGCAGTACCCCTAGCCCCCTGGGGGAATGGAAAGTAGTACGGAAGTCATTAAATACAGGCGGTCCTTTTGGAAGTCGGTTTATGGGACTCAACGTACCCTGGGGCGTATATGGTATTCATGGAACCAATCAGCCAGGTTCAGTCGGTCAGTCTTTATCGCATGGCTGCATTCGCATGAGGAATAAGGATGTGGAAGCTTTATACCCGCTAATACCGGTTGGGACTACGGTTAAGATTGTTGCCAATGGAAAAATAATTCCTTCTTATATTAAGGGGCGTAGTCTGCAACGGAAGGCCTACGGGCAGGACGTGGTATATCTTCAATGCCGCTTGAAACAGAAGGGTATAATCTTGGATAATGCTGACGGCAGATATGGAATGATGACCGAACTGGCGGTTAAATATTATCAGCTATGGCATGGCTTGAATATGACCGGCAAAGCGGATAAAGAGCTATACAAAAGTCTGGGTATGATTAAGTAATGAATTATACCCCTTTTATTTCCCCAAAGGAGCAGAGAATATATTAAAATAGATAAAACAAATCTGTCATTATAACGCTGCAATGGGGAAAGGTGATAATAGAAGATGAAAATTTTAGTTTTCGGTCTGGGAGCATTGGGAACGGTATACTCATGCCTGTTAAAAGAGCAAGGGCATCAGGTCAGTGGTTTAGATAGAGAAACCATCTTGAACAAGGTCAGGGATAGGGGAGTATGTGTAAATGGGATCTGGGGTGAACACGCTGAAATTCTGGATGAACTGCTAGCCAGTGTCAACGAGATAGACGGAAAAGATTATGATCTGCTCATTCTAACGGTCAAATCGTACGAAACCGAAGAGGTGGCCCGGCAAATAGCTAAGGTCATCTCTCCCCATACATATGTGCTGCTGGCCCAAAACGGCTACGGTAATTTTGAAGCTGCGGCTCAGTTCATACCTGCCAGCAAATTGATTTTAGGCCGGGTTATATTTGGGGCGGAGACCACCGAACTGGGGATGTCTAAGGTTACTGTCATTGCAGATGACGTAGTTCTTGGCTCGCCTGCTAATCTGATTGACAATCAGATTTTAGAGAGTTTTGCTCGCTTGTTTAATGAGGCGGGCATACCTACCCGCGCATCCGATCAGGTCATGAAATACGTATGGGGTAAGATAATATATAATTCAGCCTTGAATCCACTGGGCGCGATTTTAGAAGTCCCTTACGGAAAGCTTGCGGAAAACCCACATAGCCGGGCTTTAATGAATAGGATAATTGAAGAGATTTTTGAGGTCTTGGCTGTCATAGGCCAGGAGACGTTATGGCCAGATGCTTCAGCCTATAGACAGGCTTTTTATGAGCAGATGGTTCCTACTACGGCTCTGCACCATGCTTCTATGCTGCAGGACATTCAGAGGGGACGTAAAACGGAAATTGATGCTTTAAATGGGGCGGTGATCAAGCTGGGTAAAAGTTACGGGGTGAATACACCTACAAATGAATTCATTACCGCTATTTTACAGGCTAAAGAGGAAACGAGGGGTTAATAACCACTTTTTCAATATTATTTATATGCAACAGCATTCGAGTCCGAGCTTCATCGGGATTTTTCCCCTTTATAGCTGTATATATAGCTTGGTGCTCATCTAAGACTTGGTTGCGCTGATCCTCGTTTGCATAAATATTCTCCCGGGCTTGACGAAGACTATGATGCATAATGTCTGCCACGGTATTCATAATGCGTAATAGAATCGTGTTTTTGGTGGCTTCGGCAATGGCAAAATGAAAACGCAGGTCGGCTTCTACCGCTTCCTTTATGGAGCCGGCGGACCTCATGATTTGCAGGCTTTCTCCAATCTTGTGAAGATCCTGTTCGCTGGCACGCATGGCGGCCAGGGCAGCCAGTTCCGTTTCCAGTACCCGTCTTACCTCCATCATCTGGGCTTCGGGGTTTTGTTCAACTGCCAGCAAGACAGAAAGAGACTCAAAAGTTTCAGCGTCACTGGTTTGTCGTACAAAAGTACCCTCTCCGGGACGGATATCCAGGATGCCCATAACTGCCAGGGCAGCCAATGCCTCACGTACAGAGGCCCTGCTTACCTCCAGGGATTCCGCCATATCCCGCTCCGAAGGCAGTTTATCGCCCGGTTGAAGTTCTCCTCGGGTGATCATTCCTTTCAATTGTTCCATAATTTCCTGATATATTTTCTTGGTTTTGATGGGTTTAAAAGCCAATAAAACCCCTCGCTCTCTAAGCAATATGGAGGTCTTTCTTCTGTGATATTGTCTTTATATACCTTACCCACTTTTATTGTAGACATATTGATGGGCATTTTGTCCATATACTAAATCGTAATCTTCGCCCTTTCCCGCATAAAAGCGATCTCGCGATCGATGTCGCTTTGAATTTCGGCGATGCGCTGCGCAGTGTCAGGGCCTTTAAGCAGGCGGTTGAAGCGACCCTGCTTCATTACGTATTCATCCACCGGGAGAGCGTCCTTTTTGCCGCTGATGATATTCGAGCTGGGACTATTAAAGCTGATCTTGCCATTTTCCGCTTCCCATAACAGCCAGGCGCCGCTGCGCACTGCCATGCGGCTCATTTGCACGGTTTCAGCCATATCGAACTGCCAGCCTAAATAGCAAGGGGCCATAATTTCGATGTATTTCATTCCCTGTATGTTTTTGGCTTTTACCACCTTGTCGTACAGGTCGCCGGGGTAAGCTACGGTGGCTGTAGCCACGTAGGGAATATTATGCTCCAGCATCAGCAAGGCCATGTTTTTCTTGGGCTGGCGCTTGCCGGTGGGGGTGGTGGTGGTCCAGGTGCCGCGCGGAGTGGCGCCGCTGCGTTGCACGCCGGTGTTGCTGTAGGCTTCGTTGTTATAGCAAAAGTGAATAATATTTTCGTTGCGCTCGGCTGCGGCTGAAAGCGCCTGGAAGCCAATGTCATAGGTGCCGCCATCGCCCACCCAACTGAATACGGTGGGCAGCTCGCCTTGCAGGCGGCCCTTTTCTTTCATTATTTCAAGCGCGTGGGTAATACCGGAGGCCGAAGAGCCAGCGGATGCAAATGTAATATTAATGCCGGGCCAGTTGTAGCCCAGCTTGGGAGTCATGCCCATGCTGGCTACCGAGCAGGAGGGGGTCAGCAGCATGATGGCGTTTGAACCCAAAGCTTTGCCCACGATGCGCAAGGCCATTGTGGCGGGGCAGCCGCCACAGGCCCCGTTGCCGCTTAAAACTTGCTCAATATCCGGTAATTTTTTAATACTGGTTGCCATATCTCATCCATTCCTTTCATGATCTATGCTTTCTATTCATCCATCATAGCGCGAATCTCGGCAGCCATGAAGCGGCGGGTCAGATCGATGCCACCAATGCCCATTACCCGGTTTTTAACCGTGATGTCGTTGCGTCGGCCAAAGAGCACACTTTTCAACTCTGAAGCCAAAATGCCGCCGGGGTGGCCGTAGTTATAGTTGCGATCCAGCACCATCACCTGTGCATTTTGCGGCAGTGCGTTGATTATGTCCTCAGTAGGGAAGGGCAGATACAGGCGCGGTCTAAGCAGGCCGGCTTTGATGCCCTGCTCGCGAAGGATATCGATGGAAAGCTTTAATTCTGCCGCCATACTGTTGACCGCAAAGGCTACCACTTCGGCGTCTTCCAGCCGATAGGTGTCGATGGTGTCACCATCCCACATGCCGGTGATATCCTTATATTCCTGCGCCGCCTGCTTTACCAGCGGGATGGACGCCATAATATCGTCGGACAGCATCTGGCGGAAGGATGCGTATTCGGCCGCCATGGTCACATTGCTGAAGGAAGAGGGATTAGCCGGGTCGAGCCGCCATTCCGGTTCATGCGGGGGCAGGAACTGGTCGATATCCTCCTGTGGTGGCAGGGTGAGGGGCATCAGACAGTGGGAAATGGCAAAGCCGTCAAAGTTGACCATCACAGGGATATTGATCTGTTCGGCTACGCGGAAGGCCTGCAAAATGGTGTTGAACACCTCCTGATTGGAGGAGCAGTGATATTGGATCCAGCCGGTATCGCGCTGAGCAAATGAGTCCTGATGATCGGCCCACAGGGTCCAAGGGGCAAAAACACCGCGATTGACGTTGCACATTACGACCGGCAAACGTCCACCGGAAGCCATATGTAAAACTTCGTGCATATACAGCAGGCCGTTGGCCGAGGTGGCTGTGAAAACCCGGGCGCCGGCAGCGGCAGCGGCCACGGCAGCGGCCAGAACACTGTGTTCGCCTTCCACCGGAATGAAGCGGGCGTTCAGCTCGCCATTTTCGACCATGGCGGCCACCGCTTCCATAATGCTGGTTTGGGGGGTGATGGGGTAGCCAGGTACTACGTCCACCCGGGCGCTTTTTACGGCCAGCGCGGCGGCATAGGCACCGGTTTCCATTCTAACTTGCGCTGCTTTCATACTGCTACTCCTCCTTTTCCATGCTGATGGCGCCGGTAGGGCATTCTATGGCGCACACGCCGCAACCCTTGCAGTAGCGATAATCAATAGTAATTTCCTTGCGATCAATGACCGCTTCCGGACAATATACCCAGCAAAATTGGCATTTGTTGCATATCTGTGTGTCAACGACCGGACGGTGCGCTCGCCAGGAACCAGTATCACCTCCGGCTCCCATCATCGGCCAGGAAATGGGCCGGTAAGCTTTCGTAACTGATTTCATTTATTTCCATTCCTTTCGTTAATTCAAATACAAAGCGTGTTATCTGCCAGACCGTATAAAAAGGTGAAGATCAAGGCGTTTAAAAATGCCGCGAATGAAGCGAGTAAGGTGTGGGGACACACCCCTTGCGGGGAATGTCCCCACAACAAGTACGTTGACTGAGCGAAATTTTTATAACAACGCAGAGATTCACCTTTTTTGACGGTCTGAAGTGTGCTATACGCTAATCTGCGTTACTGTGTTATAGGCCTTGCCAGCGGCGCCCAGATTGCGCTCGCCGTTATTGCCCGGCCATTTATTCAGGATGGTTTGTTCCATAATATGCTGCGGGATGTCTAGCACCCGGCACACCGCGCCAAACAGTGGAATATTGATATTGGGTCCGTCGGCCGAAAATAATCCGGCTTCGCGGGCCATGGCGTCGGCGTCCAAATGCCAGGTAGGGTGCTTATCCACGGCTACGGCTTCTGGAGCATTGATGATCACGGTGCCGATCTCAGTAATGCCTTCACTGACTGCCGCTTCGATGAGCTTTTCGCTCATAACTACCACATAATCCGGCAGCTCGCATTGACTGTGCGCGTGGATAGTGGTGGGGGACATGCGCACTGCGGCCCGCACCGGCGCTCCGCGGCGTTCCACCCCGAAGAAAGGCAAGGCCTGTCCCTGCTCACCATTTTCCAGCGCAGCCTGCGCTAACAAGTGGGCCAGGGTAACGGAGCCCTGCCCGCCAAACCCGTTGATTCGTAGTTCTAACATATTGTTCCCCCATTCTTCCATGGTGCTGCCAGAGGCACATGTTATCTGAAGCACCAAATAAGCAAAAATTAGTTCACTTTTTCCGCTGCAAACTTTCCGATTATAATCCAGACTCGACCATAAGGGCTATTTTGCATATTTTGTTCCCCTTTAACCATCCGGTGTCCTGGTGGTCAGACCACCAATATCATCAATTATATTCTATTAGAAAGGCGGAATTCCAGGATAAAGTTTTCACAAGGTCTTGTACAGTGGACAGACTGGTGTTAGCTACTGGGGCTGTGATAGAATATGCGTAATAATAAGAGTAAAGGAGATGAAAAATGGAAATGAAGAAGATAGTCGATGCACGTGGTTTGTCTTGCCCTGAGCCGGTGCTAAGAACCAAGAAGGCGTTGGACAGCCAGGAAATAAGTGAAGTTTTAACCATAGTGGACAATAAAACGGCTGTGGAGAATGTATCCCGGCTGGTAAAAAAGCTTAATCTGGAGAGTGTTATTGATGAACAGGAGGGTTCATATTATATAAACATCGTAAAAGATGATTTTATTTCGGAAAAAGAGGCCCTGGGGGGCAGTACGGTGGTGCTGGTTAAGAGCAATGTGCTGGGTCAGGGAAATGACCAACTAGGCGGAATACTAATGAAAAGCTTCATGTATACTTTGACTCAGATAGAGGGTGAGATTAAAACCCTGATATTTTTAAATAGTGGGGTTTTATTAACTACAGCCGGCTCGGAATTGATTGACCACATCAAACTTTTGGAGAGCCACGGTGTAGAAATAATTTCCTGCGGAACGTGTCTGGATTTTTATGGTTTGGTGGATAAGTTGCAGGTGGGAGCGGTAGGAAACATGTACAGTATTGCGGAGGAAATGTTTCATGCCAGCAAGGTTATAGTTCTTTAATTATCAGAATAGGGATTAAACATAGTATGGATTTACTAAAACATGCTAAAATAGAGCAGGAAATAGTATTTTGAAATAGAATAGAATCAGCAGGATCATGTGTTTTGAAAAAATATATAATAATTGTGAACTCGGGGAGGGTATAAGATGGCTGAAGAAATGCAACTGGTGGTGTTCAAATTGAGAACCGGCAACCTCGAATGCGAATATGGAGTTCCGATTACACAAGTACAGGAGATCATCCCGATTGTGACTCCTACTAAATTGCCACAGGCTCCAAATTTCGTGGAGGGAATTATCAATCTTCGAGGCAGAATAATACCAATTATAGATCTTAAGAAAATATTTAAGATGGACAGTGCCGAAATAAGTCGAGAAAGTCGCAGCGTGGTAGTGGAAGTAGAAGGCCAGACAGTGGGAATCATTGTTGATGAGGTCAGCGAGGTTTTGCGTTTGCCTTTTAGCAGCGTCGAACCACCGCCATCTATAGCAGGAGGTGTTCACTCCGAGTTTCTAACCGGGGTGGGTAAAATGGGAGAACGGCTGTTGATTCTGCTGGATATGAACAAGATACTGAATGACCGGGAGAAGTCGGAATTATCAAGGGTCGGAGCAGAGGCTAGTTAGAGTCAGGTGGCCCTGGAATCTTACAAGGTTCCAGGGCTTCATTATATTCGGATTTTGTGAACGGCATGGCTGAGTGCAGGTCGGGGGGATAATATGCTGATTGGAATTGATATGGTTGATATTGCCAGGATTAGAAGCGTGGCTTCCAGAACCCCCCGCTTTTTAAAAAGAGTGTTTACCGATCAAGAATTGGCTTACTGTTTTGGTAAAAAAGATCCTTACCCTTCCCTGGCAGCCAGATTTGCGGTTCGGGAAGCTTTTCGTAAGCTTGATGCGATATTTATAGAAGGGATAGGCTTTCATGACACGGAAATTTTAGCCGATTCCAAAGGCAAGCCTTATCTTATCCTGCATAACGCCGCTTTACACCGGGCGGGTGAAGCTGGCATCAGTGATTGGTCAATAAGCCTTTCACATAGCCGTGAGCAGGCAATTGCAGTCATAATTGCGAAAAGGGGTAGTTGAATGAAACTGTTAAATGCCGGACAGATGAAAGAAATTGATAAAAGGGCCACCGAGGAGTATTTGATACCCGGTCTGCTACTCATGGAAAATGCAGGCCTGCGGGTTTTGGAGACTATAGAAGGTCTGGTGGCTGACTTGCGAACTGCCAGAATAATAATTCTCGCGGGTAAGGGGAATAATGGCGGAGATGGACTGGTTGTAGCCAGGCATCTCGTCAATGCCGGAGCAAGGGTGGATATTTTCCTGCTGGGCGAACCCCAAAACCTGAGTGACGATGCCTACGTGAATTACAGGATTTTATCAAAAATGGCCAGAATTTCTTCTTTAAGGGACGATGAGGATTTAAATTGCTTAATGGTTGCCCTCTTATCGGTGGATATAATTGTTGATGCCATTTATGGTATAGGTTTTCGGGGCAGTTTGGATGATTTCGAGACCCGGGTGGCCAAGATGGTTAATTGGAGCCAGGCTACGGTAGTGGCGGTTGACATTCCTTCGGGCCTGGAGGCTGACACCGGCAAAGTGCATGGTACGGCTATAAAGGCTGATTACACCGTAACTTTCGCCCTTCCCAAGCTGGGCCTGATATTGGAATCCGGCCGGAATTACGTGGGGACCTTAAGCGTTGCTGACATATCTATTCCCCATGCCCTTTTGGAAAGCGAGGAGTACAAGCTCAATCTGATCGATGCGGCTATGATCAAAAAAGTAATCAAGCCCCGCCGGGCTGAATCCCATAAGGGTACCTACGGCCATGTCCTGGTAACAGGAGGGTCGTCAGGAATGACCGGAGCGGTCATAATGACTTCCTGTGCGGCTTTGCGCAGTGGTGCGGGATTGGTTACCGCGGCCCTGCCCGAATCACTGCTGCCCATCCTGGGAGCATCACAAATGGAGGTAATGGGCCAAGCCCTGGCCGAAACCAGTGAAGCCTTCATTTCCCTGGAAGCGCTTCCCGCGTTGGAAAATTTGCTGGGTATTGTCTCGGTCGTGACCATAGGTCCGGGGATGTCACGCTACCGGGAAGCCAACGCGATCCTGCGCTTTGTTCTAGAGAAATCCGGGATTCCAATATTAATTGATGCCGATGGTCTCAATGCGCTGGAGGGGGATGCGGCGATATTGAAAAACCGCCAGGTGCCTATCGTTATAACTCCTCATCCTGGCGAGATGGCAAGGTTGACCGGTTTGTCCATCGATGAAATCCAGCTCAATCGACTGGATATAGCACGTAGATACGCTATTGACTGGGGAGTTACTGTAGTATTGAAGGGCAACAAGACCGTGGTGGCAAGTCCAGGCGGTGATGCCTTTATCAATATAACCGGGAATGCGGGCATGGCAACCGCCGGTAGTGGTGATATTCTAAGCGGCATCATCTCTGGCTTCATAGCTCAGGGAATGAGACCGCAAAGTGCTGCCGTGGCCGGTGTATATGTTCATGGCAAGGCAGGTGACCGGGCGGCCGAAACAACGGGACAAAGGGGTCTGGTAGCTGGTGATCTGCTGGACAATCTGCCGCATATATTACGAGAATTAGAGACAAGTTAAGCATACAAATGGAAGGGGGAAGGTAAATGTTGGCCAAAGATATTATGACCAAAGAAGTCATTTCGGTCAGACCGGACGAAAAGGTAGAGAAGGCGGCCCGTATTTTAATTGAAAATAAAATCAGCGGGATACCGGTGGTGGATGATAACCATCATGTCGTGGGAATTATTACTGAAAAAGACTTGATGATAAAAGCCAGTGAGCTAAAAGTTCCCTTTTATCTTACATTATTTGACAGTATTATTTTTTTGGAGAATCCCATACGTTTTAACAATAATATCAAAAAATATACCGCCTCCCATGTGAAAGAAGCCATGACCGCGAAGGTGTTCTCGGTTGAGGAAGATGCCTCGGTGAGCGAGGTTGTTGATACCATGCAGAGGCATGAAATCAACCGTGTGCCGGTACTGAGGCACGGCAAGCTGATTGGTATCATTACCCGCAATGATATTCTTAAATCGCTGGTAAAAATCAATGGATAATACGCTTATAAGCTGGGCAGAAATAGACCTGAGAGCAATCCGAAGCAACTTGGCCGGGATCAAGCGTTTGCTGGCCCCAAAAACCCGGCTGATGGCGGCAGTGAAAGCCAATGCTTATGGGCACGGTATTATTGAGGTAGCCCAAGTTTGCCTGCAGGAAGGGGTCAGCTATCTGGCGGTGGCCTCACCCCAGGAAGCCCTGGCCTTGCGGGAGGCGGGCATAAATGCCCAGATATTGGTTCTGGGATACATGCCCGACGATTATGCTAAGCTAATGGCAGAAAACGGCATTGAAGTGTCGGTGTTCGATTTGGATACGGCACATGTCTTATCGAAGGCCGCATACGAACTTGATGGAGAAGCCCGCCTGCACATTAAGATCGATACGGGGATGGGAAGAATAGGTTTCCCGCCGGATAGCAACACTATTGACTTGATCGGGCAAATAAGTCGATTTCCCGGAATCGTGCTGCAGGGCATATTCAGCCATCTGGCCACAGCGGATCATGCTGACAAAAGTTATGCCAATCAGCAGATCGAAACTTTCCGGCGATTTGTTTCCGACTTGGAGCAGTCCGGAGTTTCCATCCCGCTCAAACACCTGGCCAATAGCGCTGCCATTATGGATATGCCGGAAGCTCAGTTTAATATGGTTAGAGCCGGGATAAGTATTTATGGGTTATATCCATCTCCTCAAATTGATAAAAGCAAACTTGAACTTATACCAGCTATGAGTTTGAAAAGCAGGGTAAGCCAGGTTAAGGATATTCCTGCCGGACAGTCAGTAAGTTATGGGAGGACTTTTATAAGTCAACAGCCAATTAGAGTGGCCACCGTTTCCATCGGTTATGGCGACGGCTACAGCCGATTGCTCTCCAACCGGGCATGGGCTGTAATCCATGGAAAGAAAGCCCCCTTAATAGGGACTGTCTGTATGGATCAATGTATGTTTGATGTGACTGCAATTGAGAATGTGCATATAGGGGATGAGGTGATCCTTTTTGGCAGGCCGGAAGATGGTATAAGCGCCGATGATCTGGCTGAAATCATAGGGACTATTAATTATGAAATCGTATGCGCCCCCAGTGACCGGGTAGCCAGAGTCTTTATTGAGTAATCATACTCAATTAAGGTTAAGTAATTTATTGGATTTGCGAGCGCGGAGTCTTGTCTATATAATAGTACTATGACTTTCATAAATATTTGGGGGTGCTCGTATTGCCTGCCTCTAAGAGAATTATTATAACCGTTTCCGAAATCCTCCTGTCGGAAGTTGATCATTTTACGACTTTAGATAATAGAAACCGTAGTGAAATAATTCGGGAAGCCATAAGGTTTTACCTGGGCGAACGTAAAAGAGAATTGATGATTGAACAAATGAAAAAAGGGTATCTGGAGATGGCCCCTATTAACCTGACTATTGCCAGCGAGGGTTCTGTTGAAGAGGAGATATTTATTTATGAATACAGTCTGCTGGAGTGATTATGATATATGATAAAACGAGGTGAAATCTATTTTGCCCAGCTTAACCCGGTGGTCGGATCAGAACAGGGAGGCATCAGACCTGTTCTGGTGGTGCAGAATGATATCGGCAACCAGTACAGTCCTACCACGATAGTGCTGGCTATAACTTCTCAGATTAATAAGGCTAAACTTCCTACTCACGTGGAATTAAAAGCTGATACATATGGAATGGAAAGAGACTCGGTAATTCTAACCGAACAGATAAGAACCATAGATAAGACTCGTCTGAAACAAAGGATAGCCGTTCTGAAAGATGAGACCATGGTTAAGGTAAATCAGGCTTTGGCCATAAGTCTGGAGCTAAGTCAGATCTAAGTACATAATGGCATTTATTCGCGAGCAAAACGCAGCAGCAGGTTCTAAACGGAACCTGCTTTTTTTAGTAAGGAGGGGATTTATGAGGCCATTTATTGGCGTTGCTGGTAATTACAACCTGGAAAAACACTGCTTTTATTTACAGGAATATTATGTATCCTCAATTAACCGTGCCGGGGGAGCGGCAGTAATATTACCCCCAACTTTGAATGAAGACTTAATTGAAGATTATTTGAGACTCTGCCATGGATTACTGCTATCGGGAGGGGGAGACCTGGACCCCCGTTATTGGGGAGAATTACCTGATCCTCGAACAGGGGAAATTAACCCTTTAAGGGACGGCTTCGAGTTAATACTGGCCCGCAAAGCATTTCTGTATCGCAAGGCGTTGCTGGGAATATGCCGAGGCTGCCAGGTGATGAACGTGGCAGCGGGCGGAAGCCTGGTTCAGGATATAGCAAGTCCTATGGCTCATATGCAAAAGGCCCCCCGCTCCTATCCTTTTCATGATATATTTATAGCGTCGGGTAGTAGGCTTCACAGAATCATGGGTAAAAAGATGATTCGGGTGAATAGTTTTCATCATCAGGCCGTAAAACAGGAAGGTGATGGATTGATTATTGCTGCGATGTCTGCCGAGGGCACGATAGAAGCTATAGAAAGCAAGGAACATCCTTTTTATCTAGGTGTGCAGTGGCATCCCGAATGCTTGCAGAATAGACTGTCCGTACGATTGTTCGCAGCCCTGAACAAAGCCGCTCAGACCGTCAAAAAAGCCGAATAACTTCGTTGTTAGTGAGCAAAGCGAACACTGTTGTGCCCGGAGGGTGCTTCGTTGTTCAAGGAATTCCGTTCAATCAACGTACTTTATGTACGCCTCAATCACGGAATTCTTGAACGCCTCGTTCTTCAGCTTCATTAGTGGTGAGCAAAGCGAACATCAATGTGATCGCAGAGTGCTTTTTTGTTCGGTCTGACTTAAACTGGGGCTTATGCATGCAAATTTATAACTCTTATTAGCAGGGTAGATAATGGCAGTACCTGAGTCGAACAGTATGTTTTAAGGATTCATAATATGTAGAGTAAGGAGAGGAACTGGTTAATGATAGCTGTAAAAGGCGGTCGGATTATTACCATGGATGAGGCGGGAGTTATTGACGATGGATTTATTCTCGTCGAGGGAGACCGGATTTGGCAGGTGGGCAAGGACCTTAGCATCCCGGAAGGGAGCACGATTATCGATGCTTCGGGCAGATACATCTGCCCAGGTTTTATTGATTCACATACCCATATTGGTTTGGAGGAAGAGATTTATCGCATAGAGGGGGATGATGTCAACGAGACTACTGATCCCATTACCCCTCAACTGCAAGCAGTAGATGGAATAAACTTTATGGATTTGGCTTTCACAGATGCACTGCGGGGGGGAGTAACCAGAACCATGTGTATGCCGGGCAGTGCTAACGTTATTGGCGGCCAGGCCGTTTTTCTCAAGACCTTGGCTTCCAGTCCGGCAGAAATGATATATCGTAACCCCTGGGGTTTAAAAGCTGCCCTGGGCGAGAACCCAAAAAGGGTTTACGGTGCTCAGAAGAAAACCCCGCAAACTCGCATGGCGAGTGCCAGCCTATTACGAGAAGCCTTAACTTGTGCCCGTAGTATGTTGGATAAGGATGATCTTAAAGCCCGGGAAATTTATAAAAATCTATCCATATTTAAGGTTCTACGCCAGGAAATGCCGCTGCTGCTGCATGTACACCGTGCCGATGACATCCTGACTGCGTTGCGTATCAAAGATGAATTTAATATCGATATGCTGCTTCAGCACGGCACCGAAGCGGTGCTGGTAGCGGAGGAGTTAATAAAAAGAGATGTGGCTGTGTTTTTAGGACCATTGCTGGTTAATAGAGCCAAGGTGGAGATGAAGGAAGTAGCTTTCAAAAATGCCGCTCTGCTGGCTGAGAGAGGAGTAAGCTTCAGCTTTATAACCGATCATCCGGTAATACCCATTGAACATCTAAGAGTGTGTGCGGCCTTGGCGGTACGCGAAGGTTTGGGTGAAGACATAGCTTTAAAGGCCATTACCAGCATACCGGCACGACTCTTGAAGGTCGACCAGGAGCTGGGATCTATAAAAGAGGGAAAACGTGCCGATCTGGTAATATTTAATGGACACCCGTTCGACTTTCGTTCCCGAGTGGAAAAAGTCCTGGTGGACGGCAAGCTATGGGGGGATAGCGTTGAATAAAGGCGATTTGTTTACAGTTTACCTGGACGGAAACGTAATGACTATCTGTGTTGTGGGATCTTACATGGAAGAATATAGTGGGGAGGAAATGCTAATCCTGGCTGTGGTTAGCCAGGATAATATGGTGCATGTTCCTGCCGATGATTTAGATATTCTTTTCCCACAAAAAAAATATCTTAATTAAACCGGTATGGGGACGATCCCCAAGACACGTAAACAGGGGGACGTTCTTTTTGTCTGCCGATTATAAATCACCCGGCGGCAAACAAAAAGAACGTCCTCCTGTTTGCTATTGTTTAAAATATAATGTGCGTATTGGGAAAGGAATCTCTATTCCTGATTCATCGAAACGCCTGTTTAAGCGTTTAACGAATTCATGCTTGATTATATACTGATCAGGAAACGATTTTACTCGGAGATAAACTGTAAAATCAATAGTTGAGTCTGCAAAGGTGTGAAATCGAATAAATGGCTCATATTCAGGAACCCCGCCGGGCACTTCTCGCATAACCTCTCTAGCTACATCACAAACAGTGCTTTCTACCTTTTCAAGATCACTCGAATAGCTTACACCAACATTTACAGGCACTGTCATTTCATGGTCAGGTAATTCATAATTGGTCACTATAGCACTGGAAAGCTTTAAATTGGGAATTAGCACCATATTATTGGACATCATGCGAATGCTGGTGTTTCTCCAGCTTATATCCGTAACAAAGCCTTCCTCGCCTGAATTCAGTTTGATGTAGTTTCCCGGTTTAATCTGTCTTGACAGCAATATGTGAATACCCGCAAAGGTATTGGAAAGCGTATCTTGCAACGCCAGAGCAACAGCGATCCCTCCTACCCCCAGAGCAGTAAGTATTGGAGTTATGGATATGCCCAGGTATTGCAGCATTACCAGTACACCTATAATTAGTATCAGTATCCTGATCAAATTTTCAAAGATTGAAATTGAAGGAAGAACCCCTTCGGAAGTTTGGCTATAATTGTTGATCAGCCCGGTGGTAATTCTCATCGCCACAATAGTAACGGATATTATTGCAATAGATACCAATATCTTTATAACCTGGCCCATCCAAGCGGCGTTGCCGAACGCCCAAAGCAATGAAGCATATATACCGAATACTGTTAACCATAAAAAGATCATGCCCTTGAGTGAACCAACCATGATATCATCTGTTTTAAAGCGGCTTTTTTCAGTTATTTTGGCCAATTTTAACATGAAGAATTTCTCGATGGTCAATCCCGCTATAATACTGAAGATCAAAATAGCAGCAGGAATTAACAGTGTGTATGACATCTATTTACCTCTTTCAATGGAATTAATCAATCGGTTCACCACCAGCTTTAGAGCAGCATCACCAAGGCGCTGTATGGTAAATAAGTATTACTATATAGTACCGTCATAATATGAATACTTGCAAGCATTGTTAAACAATTTCCCGATCTTGTGGAGAACTTATAACGTTCTGATCGATGTTTATTTCCTCTCCAAGCCCCAGCCAGCACTAGTGTATTGCTACTATTTACCTCAAGGACTTTTCTGACTTTAAAAGAATTATAGAATTATTCTGTTAATACGAGGGGTTGTAGAAATGAAAAAGGGTCTTATGCTATTAATTGCATTAATGTTCATGTTTTTTCCAATTTCAAAAACTTCTGCTGATTGGTATCCCGCTATCAGCATCGACGGGCAGACGCGCAGCTTCAATCCCCCCTGCCAAATAATAAACCAGCGGACCATGGTGCCGCTGCGTTTCGTTGTGGAAGATGCGGCCTTGCAAGGAAACATTACCTGGGATGCCGGCAGTGGCAAGGTTAGCGTGGTTTGTCGGGGGAAGAACTTCGAATTTACTATTGGCGATACCAGGGCGGTGGTGAACGGGGAGGTTACTTATATGGATGTGGCTCCATATACTTATCAAAACCGCACGTACCTTCCTCTGAGGTATCTAGCCGAAAATATGGGAGGTACGGTAAACTGGAACGGCAGTCGAAGCGAGATACGAATCCGCTTTGACGGTGTCGTAGAAGAAAATCAAACAGCGGTGTTTGCTTACTATTATTACGGTGGTTTTTCAGAACTGCAGGCTAATGCGAACCTATTCACCGATGTAGCCTTGCGCTGGTTTGAAACCGATGCGGACGGAGACCTATTCTACGAATACCAGGACAATTATCAGCAGGTCTTGAAATATCTGCGCGACCAGGGGATAAAGACCCATGCCAGCGTAGTCTTGATGGATAAAGCTGCTTTACATACCCTGTTGTCAAATTCGCAGCGACGCGCTAACTTAATCAATCAGCTCAGCAATGAAGTAAAGAAGAATAACTATGATGGAATCAATATAGATTTTGAGTTTATTCCTTCGGGAGACACCAACAATTTTACAATATTTTTACAGGAACTGCGCAATCGCCTGGAGCCAGACAAGACACTGTCAGCAGCGGTTTTTGCCCGCACTGCCAGCGATAATTGGGCCACCGGTTATGATTACCGGGCCATCGGTGATATCGTAGATAAGCTGGTGTTGATGACCTACGATTACAGCTATAAAACCAGTTCGCCAGGTCCGGTGGCTCCCCTATGGTGGGTGGATGAGGTAGTGGATTATATGACCGGGAAAGCCCATATTCCTGCAGAAAAGTTGCTTCTGGGTATGGCTACCTATGGCTATAATTGGGGTTCGGGCTCGAATGCCACTACGGTTACCTGGAGTAAACTCAATAGTATTAAGAATAGCTATGCCGTGAGCGAGCATTTTGATAATGCCAGTATGAGTCCCTATTATACGTATACAGATAGCCAGGGCATATATCATCAGATCTGGTTGGAAAATGAACGGAGCCTGGGCGAGAAATGGAATCTAGCCCGGGAGAATAATCTGGGGGGTATAAGTTTCTGGAGGATTGGCAACGGCTTCCAGGATCTATATGACCTGCTGCGAGATAATCAGACTTAAGATCCCGCGTAAGCTACGCCGTCCCCTTAATACGCCTTTACTGCGCATAATCCATGGAATGCAACAGTAGTATTTATAAAATTACCGCCCTTAGAGGCGGTTTTATATTGTAACCGTAATATCAAAACGATTAAAATGAAGCGGGAGGGGAGAGAATGTCAAATGAGCAACCCGGCTTGTTTGCCGAAATAAAAGAGCCTGAAATGCGTAAAATACCGGAAGAACCTGTGTCAAAAAAAACACTTGCTCCTTTTCTGCCTGGCGTCAAGGAGGAGGAAAGCTACCCGGAAATAGGGGACTACGGGAAGTTGTGCGAGCTAGCCCGGGACTGTCAGCGGTGCCGCCTTAGAGCGGGCTGTGCGCAGGTTGTCTTCGGGACCGGAAATATCCATGCCCGCATACTATTTATTGGCGAGGGGCCTGGGCAGGACGAGGATCTGCAGGGTATACCATTTGTGGGCCGGGCTGGAAAATTATTAAACAAGATACTGGAAGCAGCCGATTTTAACCGGGAGGAAGTTTATATTGCCAATGTAGTTAAATGCCGGCCACCAGGGAATCGCCTTCCCAACCCGGATGAGGTCAAAGAATGCCGCAATTATTTGGAAGCCCAGATTAGAATAATTAATCCAAGTATTATAGTATGCCTGGGAGCCTTGGCCTGCCAGACGGTGATTGACTCCAAGGCCAAAATAGGTCAGACCAGGGGGAAGTGGTTCTTGCGCAATGGTATTAAGATAATGGCCACCTACCACCCGGCTGCGCTTTTGCGCAATGAAAACTATAAACGTCCAACTTGGGATGATTTTAAACTCATACGGGATGAATATAAAAACCTGACCGCTAAGAATGCCTGAGGTGCTTTGATGGAAATGACGATCCACAATGAGGATGAAATGCATAAGCTGGGTCATGATCTGGCAGATGTTCTCGCTGAAGATGATGTGGTATATTTGCTGGGTGAGCTGGGAGTAGGCAAAACCGTTCTGGTGAGAGGACTGGCCCGGGCTTTGGGCTACGAGGGGCGTGTAACCAGCCCTACCTTTACTATAATGAACGTATATGCCAGCACCCCGCCTATCTTTCATTACGATTTTTATCGCCTGGAAAGTCCCGATCTGGAGGATCTGGGATTGGATGATTACTTGGAAAACGGAGGGATTTCTCTAGTGGAATGGCCCCAGGTTGGGGAAGACATACTGCCCCGGCAAGCCCTGCAATTGTCCATAACCTTGCGGGATGATGATTATGATGGGGCCCGAAGGGTGCGTATCTCCGCTCAGGGGGAAAAATACCGCGAGAAATTGGAGAGGTTGACGCAGATTGTTGATATTAGCGATAGATAGCGCCACTCCGGTGGCGGGAATTGCTCTAATAGATGAAAAACAACTCATCCGGGAGGAATTTGTTAATTACAAGAAGACCCATTCGGAAACACTTATGCCCATGGTAGATCAAATCCTGCATGACTGCGACCGGTCACTGCAGGACTTGACCGCTTTGGCGGTTACCATTGGGCCGGGCTCTTTTACCGGACTGCGGATAGGACTGGGAGCGGTAAAGGGTCTGAGCCTGGCCGTAGGGATACCTGTGGTGGGAATTTCCACCCTGGAGGTGCTCGCCCATAATATAGTCTTTAGCGATACCCTGGTATGTCCTCTTTTAAATGCTCGCAAACAAGAAGTATATACCGGCTTTTATGATAACCATGGTGTATATCCGATTAAGCTTGGTGGGGAAAGAGCCTGTTCTCCACAAGTATTTGTGGATCTGGCCCGGGAAAAAGCCGAAGAAATAGGGTGCTCCGGGATTACGTTGCTGGGCGACGGCTTTCATCCTTACGAAGAGTTCTTCCGCGATAGTCTGGGGGACAGACTATGTGCAGTTCCTGCACATTTAATGTTAATACGGGCAGCGGCGCTGGCCAGTCTGGCTATGGAGAGGGTAAAGCGGGACGATTACGATGAAATTAATCAAATGCGTCCCAGCTATGTGCGGCTGTCCGAAGCCGAAAGCAAACTGGGCAAAGGAGAGTTATAGTTGCTGAACAGGGGATATTTGATCAGGAAATTGACCGAATCAGACCTGGATGAGATTATGATTATCGAGAAAGAATCTTTCACTATGCCCTGGTCCCGGCAATCCTATGAGGCTGAGCTGAAAAACCAGTATGCCACTTATCTGGTCTGTGATTTTGAAGGGGAGGTAGCGGCTTACGCCGGTATGTGGACGCTTTTTGAAGAGGCGCACATTACCAATGTGGCGGTCGGCATGAAGTATCGCGGTCTGGGAATGGGCCGGATTTTGATGCTGGAAGAGGAAAAGTTGGCCCGAGCCAAAAAGGCTGAACTGATATTACTGGAGGTCCGGCCATCCAATACGGTTGCGGTGGAGATGTACACGAATCTCGGATATGTACCTACCGGACTTAGGAAAGAGTATTATACCGACAACCAGGAAGATGCTTTGGTTATGACAAAGTTCTTGGTCTAGAGAGGGAGCAGGTGGGATATGGAAGATGTATTAGTACTGGGGATTGAAACCTCCTGTGATGAAACGGCAGCCTCAATTGTTAAGAACGGCCGTGAAATACTTTCAAATATAGTAAATTCTCAGGTCAGGATTCACCAGTTATTCGGAGGGGTTGTACCCGAAGTAGCGTCGCGCAAACATATTGAGAATATTGCTCCGGTTGTTAATAGTGCCTTTGCCGAAGCAGGACTGTCCTATCAGCATATACATGCGGTGGCGGTTACTACCATGCCTGGTCTGGTTGGGTCGTTGCTGGTTGGCCTTTCTTTTGCCAAGGCCTTTGCTTATGGTTTGAACTTGCCTCTGATCGCGGTGAATCATCTCCATGGGCACATTTATGCGAATTTTTTGGAACATGATGATATAGTCTTTCCCGCAGTATGCCTGGTAGTATCCGGAGGTCATACCAGCCTATTATATATGAAAGGAATAAATGATTTTGACATTATAGGTTCAACCAAGGACGACGCGGCGGGAGAGGCTTTTGATAAGGTAGCGCGGTTTTTGGGTTTAGGTTACCCCGGTGGTCCGGCGATTGAAAAGGCTGCCCATCAGGGACAAGCGGGCCGTTACCATCTGCCGCGTGTTTACCTTGACCGTACGGATTTCGAATTCAGCTTCAGCGGTCTCAAAACTGCTGTTATGAATCTAAGTAAGAAAATGGAAAAAAGTGGGGATTATCGGGTTGAGGATTTGGCTGCCGAGTTTCAGGCCGCCCTGGTGGAGGTATTGGTAGAAAAAACCATACGGGCTGCTGAAAGGTATAATGTGAATACGATTCTTCTGGCTGGTGGGGTAGCAGCAAATCAGGACCTTCGGACCATGCTGAAGGTGAGTGCCAAAAAAAGCCAAATAAATTTGTTTTTTCCTTCTCTGTCGCTGTGTACCGACAATGCTGCGATGATTGCCGGAAATGCCTACCATGCTTACATAAATGGGAACTTTGCGCCTTTAAATACTAATACACACCCCAGCCTGTATTCCCTATAAGCACGGCTGTGGATAATGTGTATAAGTCTGTTGATAATTAATATTACTGCATTTCCGAGCTCGAAAAATGACCAGCTTCTTTATGGATCAGAAAGAACTGCCGGAAAATAGAGCCGGTGGTCTTGTGGATAAAACGCCAAGGAAGGATTGATAAGGGTGCATCCAGTTTTGCTCGACTACGGGCGTATAAAAGTCTATTCTTGGGGATTTATGTTGTCTTTAGGGGTAATTGCTGCCATTATCGGAATTACTCGAATATTTAAACAAGAAGGCTATGATCCGGAAAAAGCTTTGGATATGGTCATCATATTGGTACTAACGGGCTTGTTTGGTTCCCGCCTAGCCTATATCGTTATGTTTGAATGGCAGGACTTTCTGGCCCACCCGGCCATGTTCTTTAGCCTAAGCGAAGGGGCGTTTAGCGGTCTGGTATGGTACGGAGGTTTCACGGCCAGCGTGCTGGCGGCTCTAATATATATCCGTCGGCAGGGATTGTCTTTCTGGAAAATGGCCGACATCCTGTCGCCTTTTCTGGCCCTGGCCTATGCTATCGTACGGATCGGATGTTTTCTAAACGGCTGTTGTTATGGAAAAATCAGCGACTCAGCCTTTACGGTAGTATTCCCCTATGTAGATGACTTGAGCAGGTATCCCACCCAGCTTTTTAGTTCGGGTATCAATTTCCTGCTATTTGCCTTTCTGCTATGGTATTATCCCCGCCGCAAATTTTCCGGGCAGATATTTGCACTCTACCTCATGGTCTATGGGATTTACCGTTTCTTTATCGAATTCTTCCGGGAAAACTGGGTTTTCTTTGGCCCCTTTTCGATATCCCAGGCCTATTCGTTGCCAATCTTCGCGCTGGGAATAGTCCTGTACGTGTGGCGCCGGAATGTCAGCGCCAAAAGACTGGAATAGCTGTATATAAGGGTGGATGATATACACGCATGAGTACTCTGGAGAATTACAGGCAGACTTTGAGAAAAGATATGCGTAAGCTCAGGGACAGTTTATCCCCTGCAGAGGCTGAAGCATATAGCAGCTTAATTGCAGTCAAATTAGGTGAATTGCGCCCCTTTAACGATGCCCGCACTATAATGGCTTATGCCAGCATCGGCAATGAGGTGCAACTGAGTCATTATTTGGATGAGCAGGCAGCCCGGGGCAAACGGATTTTGCTGCCACGGATAGAAACAAGCGGGGAGATGAGTGCGGTGGAGTTCAAAGGATGGCAGGGCACTACCCCGGGAGCCTTTGGGATACCGGAACCAGACGGGTTATCGTATTCTCCCGAGGATATCGATGCCATCCTGGTGCCAGGCTTGGTTTTTGACGCTAACGGTTATAGACTGGGTTACGGTAAGGGTTATTATGATCGTTTCCTTATGCGTTTATCGGAAACTACTTTTATCTGCGGAGTCTGTTACGAATTTCAGGTGGTTGACAGCATAAGTCCCCATGCCGGGGATCAGTCAGTGCATTGGATTGTAACCGAAAGATCGGAATTGGTTATCAATTGGGACTTTTTTTGAAAGCAGCCATATGCAGATAATGGGGGAAATATCTTCTTTGTTGTTATGGGACGGGCTTTATTGTATAATTGTAACCGAACAGAATATGCTCCGATTCAGTTTGCCTAAGGCATCAAGCTATGGTGGCTGAATGATAGGGTGTAATGGGAAACAGTTGCACCTTCCATTGAAAAGGAGTGCGAATATATAGGTCAGCTTGCGCCCTTCCAGGGGGCGTTTTAATTTTTGGGAGGTGTTTTCCAGTGGACGAAAAGGAACTTATCGAAGAGTTAAAAAAGTTAGCCACGCAAGGAAGAATATGCTGCAGTGATGCACGCCAACTAGCAGAAAAACTGAACATCCATCCCAGTGAAATTGGCAAAGCATGTGATGAAGCCAAAATTAAGATAAGTGCTTGCGAACTGGGCTGTTTTTAGAAAGAAAAATCCTATTCAGTTACTATAATTCTGAATGGGACAGGGAGGGCAAGAACCTTGCTTGACACTATGGGTCGAAACATTAACTATTTACGGATTTCGATAACTGACCGATGCAACCTGCGTTGCCGCTACTGCATGCCTCTGGAGGGAGTAGAGAAGCTGGAGCATGAACGTATACTATCCCTGGAAGAAATTGCCCGTCTGGTAAGAGTAGCTGCCGGAGTGGGCATACGAAAGGTAAGGCTCACCGGGGGAGAACCGCTGATAAGAAAAAATTTACCCCAGCTAATCCGCTATATTCGGGAAATTCCGGAGATTGATGATCTTGCCCTTACTACCAACGGTATTTTGTTTGCCGATGTGGCCAAAGAACTACAGGCTGCCGGTCTGGATCGGATTAATTTTAGCCTGGATACTCTCGTGGCAGAAAAGTACGATTATATAACCCGGGGTGGCAAGCTTGACGCTGCCATTCGGGCTATATACAAGGCCTTGGAGCTCCAGATGGAACCGGTGAAGATAAACACTGTCATTATAAAGGGTTTTAATGATGATGAGGTGCTGGATTTTGCAGATCTGGCTTATAATAATCCTTTGCATATCAGGTTTATTGAGTTCATGCCTATCGGCGATCTGCAGTTCTGGAAAAAGGACAGCATTGTAAGCAGCAATGAGGCCAGAAATATGATAAAACAGAGATACGAACTGGTGGAGGGTAGGAAGATTACCGGTAACGGCCCGGCTAAATATTATCATCTGGATGGCGGAATGGGAACGGTAGGTTTTATCAGCCCCATGAGCAATCATTTCTGTGCAGAATGCAACCGGATTCGAATGACTGCTGAGGGGAAACTGCGTGCCTGTCTCTATGACAAGAACGAAACTGATCTAAGAATAGCCATGAAAGGCGGCGGTAGTGACGAAGAGCTCCGCCGACTCTTCCTTAATACCATTTATTACAAGCCGGATAAGCATAGTATGAATTCCGGTTGGGGGGAAGAAAACGAGCGCAAAATGTATCAAATAGGAGGCTGATATTATGGGGCTCAGCCATATCAACGACCAGGGCTATGCCCGGATGGTGGATGTAAGTGAAAAAGAGGATACCACGCGCCTGGCACGGGCTCGCGCAGTAGTGCGCATGCAGCCTCACACCCTGCAGAAGATTCGGGAGGGTGGCATAAAAAAGGGCGATGTACTGGCAGTGGCTCAGGTAGCCGGCATCATGGGAGCCAAACAGACCCCCGGCCTTATTCCTATGTGCCACCCGCTTATGCTGACCGGGGTGGACATAAATTTTGATTTTGATGACAGTAACTCGACCTTGATTATTCAATCTGAGGTTAAAACAAAGGGACCAACAGGAGTAGAAATGGAAGCCATCACTGCAGTTACGGTTGCGGCTTTAACCGTTTACGATATGTGTAAAGCGATAGACCGGTGGATGGAAATAGGCCAGGTCCAGCTTCTGGAAAAATACGGGGGGAAGAGCGGCCATTTGCATAGGGCAGACCGCCAGGAGGTAGAATAGGTGGAGAAGGGCAGACTGTATTCAATTTGCATCAGTTCCGAACGGGGACAGTTGAAGCAGGAGGTAGAACAAGCCATAGTAATTACTGCGTTGGGCATTGAAAACGATGGACATGCCGGTGACTGGGGACGGCAGGTAACTTGCTTAAGCTGGGAAAGCGTGGTCAAAGTCAACCGGGAGAAAAATCTCGACATGAGACCTGGACAATATGCCGAGAACCTGCTTATAGAGGGTATTGACCTGGCTATGGTGGGCGTGGGCGGCAGGCTAAAAATAGGTGACGATACAATTCTGGAAGTGAGCCAGGTGGGTAAGGAAGATCACCCCAGCGTGGTGACCCGAACCTTCGGGGTGACCCTACTGCCGTATGAGGGCCTATTCTGCCGGGTGATAAACGGTGGCCAGATAAAAAAAGGCGATCCGGTTGAGGTGATGATTTAATGTATAAAGCGGGTATTTTAATAATGAGTGACAAAGGTTCCCGGGGAGAACGCGAGGACGGCAGCGGTCAGGAAATACGCAAGATGCTGGCTGACAAGGGGTTCCAGTTTGATTATTATGAAATAATCCCCGATGAAGAGGAAATAATAAAAGAGAAGCTGATCTGTGCTTGTGATAAACAAAAACTGAATGTCATTTTTACATCGGGCGGAACAGGCTTTTCCACCCGTGATGTCACCCCGGAGGCAACGCTTAAGGTGATACAGCGCTTAACCCCTGGTATACCTGAAGCCATCCGTTTTTACGGTCTGCAGCATACCCCTAAGGCTATGTTGTCCCGGGCCGTAGCGGGTATAAGGGGAAGGACCTTGATAATCAATCTGCCTGGCAGCGTAAAAGGAGTAAGGGAGTCCCTGGAGGCCATTTTACCGGCGCTGGACCATGGGCTGGATATTATAATTGGCTCCAGTACCGAGTGCGGGCAAGGGTGATTACTGCATTATTATGAAATAGTAAGCTATTTAGAGGTATAAAAGGAAAATGACAGGAGAATAATACTAAACGGAAATATTGGGCGGATTCGGTGGGTATTGTGATTTGAATACTCGGCTGGTCTTGCCTAATATTATAAATGTATATTAGCACTCGCAACAGATGAGTGCTAACAACAAAAAATAAAGGAGGCATCCCTGTGAAGATTAAACCATTAGGCGACCGTGTGGTAGTGAAGGTAAATGAAGTAACTGAAGAGAAGACCAAGAGCGGGCTGTTTGTTCCCGACACCGCCAAGGAAAAACCCCAGGAAGCTGAAGTTTTGGCAGTAGGGCCCGGTCCCTTAAATGACAAGGGCGAGAGAGTCGCCATGGACGTTGTGGCCGGGGATAAAATTATCTTTTCCAAATATGGCGGCATGGAAATCAAAATGGATGGCGAAACGTATCTTATATTAAACGAAAGAGACATTCTCGCAAAAATAATTTAATTAAAAATAAGGAGGTTACATAGATGTTTGCCAAAGAAATTAAATTTGGAGAAGATGCCAGAAGGTCACTGGAAAAAGGAGTCGACACCCTGGCTAATGCGGTTAAAGTTACCTTGGGCCCCAAAGGAAGAAATGTTGTCCTGGATAGAAAATTTGGTTCTCCTACGATTACCAATGACGGTGTAACCATCGCCCGCGATATTGATCTGGATGATCCCTGGGAAAACCTGGGCTGTCAACTGGTAAAAGAGGTTGCTATTAAAACCAACGATGTGGCCGGGGATGGAACCACCACCGCTACCGTTTTAGCTCAAGCTATGATTAAAGAGGGTTTGAAAAACGTCGCCGCCGGAGCCAATCCCATGATTATGAGAAGAGGCATTGAAAAGGCAGTCAAGGCGGCCGTGGACGAAATACAATCAATCAGCAAGCCGGTGGAATCAAAAGCAGCCATTTCCCAGGTAGCAGCCATCAGTGCCAGCGATCCTGAAATTGGTGAACTGATTGCCGATGCTATGGAGAAAGTCGGCCGGGATGGAGTTATAACCGTAGAAGAGTCCAATTCAATGGGAACATCCCTGGAGGTTGTCGAAGGTATGAACTTTGACCGGGGATATATTTCTCATTATATGATAACCGATACCGAGAAGATGGAAGCCGTTCTCGATAATCCCTATATTTTAATCAGTGATAAAAAGATTTCAGCAATCAGCGAGATCTTACCAGTTCTGGAGAAGGTTGTGCAGAGCGGCAAGCCTATGCTTTTAATAGCCGAAGATATTGAAGGGGAGGCACTGGCCACCCTGGTAGTAAACAAACTTAGAGGAACCTTCAACTGTGTAGCGGTTAAAGCACCGGCATTTGGTGAAAGAAGAAAGGCCATGCTGGAGGATATTGCCGTTTTGACCAAAGGTCAGGTAGCCACCGAAGATATGGGCATTAAGATGGAGAATGTCACTCTGGATATGCTAGGCCGGGCAAATAAGATCGTGGTTAAGAAAGATGAAACCATCATCGTTGATGGAGCCGGTTCGGAGGATGAAGTAAAGGCTCGTATTGCCAACATCAAGATGCAATTCGAGGAAAGCGAATCCGAATATGATAAAGAAAAACTACAGGAAAGAATGGCGAAACTTTCTGGAGGCGTAGCAATTATAAAGGTTGGCGCCGCAACCGAAACCGAACTTAAAGAGAAGAAGCACCGCATTGAAGACGCGCTGGCTGCAACCAAAGCGGCTGTAGAAGAGGGCATTGTCTCCGGTGGCGGAGTGGCTCTTATCAATGCTATGGCAGCCGTCGACAAAGTAGTGGCTGAAGGCGATGAAATGACCGGAGTCAAGCTGGTCAAGAAAGCTCTGGAAGAACCTCTTCGTCAAATAGCCAATAATGCTGGTATAGAAGGTTCCGTAGTAGTTGAAAAGGTGAAAGAAGCTCAGGCAGCCCAACCTGGAATGGGATTCAATGCTTTGTCCAACAACTATGAGGACATGATTGCCGCAGGGATTATCGACCCTGCCAAGGTTACCCGCTCTGCGGTACAGAATGCAGCCAGTATTGCGGCTATGGTTCTTACCACCGAAGCCATTGTATCCGAGAAGCCCGGCGAAGATAAAGCAGGCATGGGCGGCATGGGCGGCGGCATGGGCGGTATGGGAGGCGGCATGGGCGGCATGATGTAGTCGCTCCCCCGTTCTCAGAAACTTCAAATAACAACTAACAGCTGGTGCAGTTTCTTTGCTGCACCAGCTGTTTTTCATATTGATGCCTGCCCCTGCTTTATGGAATAATATTCTGCTGCTCGTTTCGGTATAAATTAGGAAACGTCCTAATAGAATATATTACTATTCGAGCAGGCGGCTTACCCGGTCATATCATATAATGCGGTAGGCCCCAAATTAAGGGGTGAGGAGTAATTAATAAAACCAGATGGATCATACTGATAATTTCGCTCCTGGTACTTTCTCTCTTGACCGGTGCCCGAACCATCAATAACTACTATGAAAAGTCGCGCCTTAATCCGGACCTGGAATTGCAGGGAGCCCTCAACAACACCGTAGGAAGCGATAATTTTAGATTCAAACTGCATTCGGGATTTACCGTCAATGATCGAAAGGAGGTGATAAGCGAGGTAGAAGGTGAAAAGTACCAAGGCAATACACATATAAAGGGGGAGATGGTTAACACAGCCGTAGATATCTATTATGTCGACCGAACCATCTATAATTATGATTCTTCTTCAAAGAAATGGCTGGTAATAGACAGTGGCACCAGTAATTCGGAGGAGCTTCTTATGGCGGAATTAAATCCCCTATCAAACTTTAGATTTAAGAATATTAATCAAGTTGAGAAAGTTAAGTTTGAAGAAATAGATGGTGAGGAATGTCTGGTAGTGAAATGTAGGCCATCGGTCGAAAGCCAGTTAATGGAGGACCTTTGGAAGGACTTTGAATATCAAATTTGGATAGACTACGATAACGATATTATTAGGAAGGCAGTGCTGACTGCCACCAACAAACGCAACGCCCAGACCTATCTGCAAGTAACGGTGGAGTTCTCCGGTTTTGGTAAAATTACTGAGATAAAAGCTCCCCAGCGGAGTTCGGGCAGTAATAAATAAAGAATCAACAATGAAGCGAAGGCCTTAACGGGCCTTCGCTATTTTTTTCTATGGTGCGGATGAAGGGACTCGAACCCCCACGCCGTGAAGCGCCAGATCCTAAGTTTGGTGCGTCTGCCAATTCCGCCCTCTAAATCATTACGAATGCCCTAAAAATTCAAATTCATAGTTCTGCATTTATCTTTAATATGGAAATAATATTGCACTTTCCAAAAACTTTTGCACTTTCTTTGCACTTACTTTTCCTGAATTAGCTTCATTTAAAAATATGCTCTTGCCCCTGCGCTTCGCCCTATTTTTTAGTAGTGGTTTTGTGTTTAGTTTTGAATATAGTACGTATTTGTTTGCCCGTTTCAGTGGTATCATAGCACGCCAGTGCAAGAACATTGTTTTCATATAGGCCCATATTATCTGAACGGGAAGGTCAGAAGTCTTATAATGTGGCCGCGTGAAAAAATCACCATTGACACTCCTATAGGAAAAATACCGGTTCGAATAGGACTAAAACTTTTTGACGACGGCAATATTGAATCTATTGAACCGGCGGAACCGTTTATAGTTGAAACCCCAATTGGCCCGATTAATGCGTTTGATATGAATGCCTTAGGCGTTGATGCGGATAAAAATTCCCTGCGATTTGATAAGGCGGGCAGATTAACTTCCCTCGTTACCTCCGACGACATCGTTATAGTAAGCAAAAGCACTGGCAAAAGTAAAATCATTTCCCCGCAGCTAAGGCCAGGCCTGATCGAACGGGAGTGCCTTATAATTTCAGACTGCACTTTTATCGTATCACTACAGAATCAGATAAAAGCGGCTGGAGAATCAGAGTGAAGGAACAATGGCGGAACGAAGAGGAAAAGCAGTCTGTTGGCGGCTACTTTGGTGGGAAAACATCATCATGGGTTCCGATGATGTATAGAGTGTTTATTAGGTCGTTTTCCTTTGAGGTTACTTCAATGATAATCCGGACCGACATATTGACACTGATTTCAAAGAAGTTATCTGTCCCTTGAATCTTCTTATATCGCAGGGAGGGGTGACTTGGGTCTGAGATGAATAGTTCGATAGCTTTTTCTGCTTGTTTCGAATTTTTTGAGTCAAGTCGTTTAAATTGCTTATCGAATTTTCGAGTGGATCTAAAGATTCTGGTCATTTTTTGATACCTTCAAGAAATTCGCCAACGTTATTAAACTCGCGAACATTGCCGGAATCAACATCCTTTTTGGCTTCAAGCATATCATTCTGGATTTTTTCAGACCAAAAATATGCCTGGCTAGATGGAATAAGTTTCATGGGTTCAATGATAATTTTATTATTATCCAACCTAACATCGAGGATATCACCTTCGTTAATATTAAGTTGGTCTCTAATATCTCTGGGAAGGCTTATGAGATTTCGTTTTTGAACGAAAATCTTATGGGAGGTAATTGACATGACTGTCACTCCTTATAGTTATTACAATAACAGTATATACGTAATAACGTAATAATGCAAATGCAAGAAGAGTATTTTAATTTGGTATTTCTCTGGGGCGCTGACTATCATATAACAATAGATATTTGGATAATTTTCATTAGTATCGTTTTATGGAATGATTCCCACGACAAATGCTATTAAGACAAATTGGCAGTGAAAACGGAAGTAAATTTAGCTGGAAAGTAGGTAGACAAAAATATGCCCCTTAGGATTCCTGAAAAACCTCTTTGGAAAAGGATTTTCTACGGAAAAATAATGACAAAATAAAGCCAATTATCGCCAACGCGTACCGATCTTCAAAATTGTCATAATCCAGGATGCCTCTGTTGCATCATGGGAAAGAATATTACTCGGGTTCAAAGGATGTCCTCTTTTCTAATGAATTACTGGAGCATTTCGTTAACAAATTGACACTGACGGAAAGATGGTCATACAGCTCGGTTTTTTCTTTCTCAGACAAATATGTCAGGATATCTTCAAAATACTTGCGCATGATCTCTTCAATCTTCTGCGCAAGAATCAAGCCATTTTCGGTAAGCGTAAGGGTAATCTTTCTCCTGTCCTGAATCCCATAAGTTCTGACCACCAGTCCTTCATATATCAGCGAGTCAACAGTGCGGGTCAACGAGCTTTTTTCCAAACCCATTTGCTGGCTTAAATCCGTCATGTTGTTTTCGGGCGTCTTTAGAATCGCCATTAAAACATGTTCCTGCGTTTTGTTTATGGTTAAATGCAGCGCGCCGGTGTCAAGAGAACGAATTAGCTTTTTTCGGTAATTTGCTAATTCATCAAGTTTGCCCAGGATATCCAAACTATCCATCATGTCCCTCCTGTAGTTGATTATTCAAATATTGCAAATACAACTAAATACATGATATCATATATATATGGATCTGTGAAACAACAATTTGAGGCAAATGAAAGAGGTGAAAAAATGATTATCGAGGTTGTCACATTTATTGTACCCTTGGAGAGCAAAGAACAATTTCGAGAGAAATTTGACAGAAATGCTGCCGCCGGACTTCCCCCTGGCTGTATCAGTCAGGAAATTTGGGTCGACGAAAAAAATGAAGAGATCGAGTATGTTTTCGTCAGCAAATGGAATGACAAAAAGGATTTTCAGAATTGGATGGCACGGCCCGAGCATGACCAGGGACATCGGGAAAAAGTTCAATATTATAAAGACCACCCGGAAATCGAACGCCCTAAAATAGTGAAAAAGGCCAAAAGTTATAAATCATATAAATAACTCATTATGACACAAGGGATAAATGAGTTTTAATCCACTGATTAAACGATTACAATCTCCGAATCTGTGGTAATCAATTGGATACCGGTACCGCATGATTGGAGTCGCAAAATTGTCCAAGGTAAAACCTATGATACATGTTTATCTGGGTTAGCTTGAAAGCAAAGATTAACATTTAACATTCCCTCCCAATCTTTCAACGATTACCTGTTGACGATGCACACCCTTTCTAACTTTCAACTATTGCTTTTACCAACACCATAAAAAATGCCATGAGTTTGCTCCATATCACCACCAAAATGGCCATATAAAACGAAAAAAGCCGCTCCCGCTAAAAACAGGAACGGCTTTATTACTGGCTTTTCATGCAAAACAAAAACGACCCATCGATAAAATTCTTTTTATCAATAGATGTAGTTAACATGGTGCGGATGAAGGGACTCGAACCCCCACGCCGTGAAGCGCCAGATCCTAAGTCTGGTGCGTCTGCCAATTCCGCCGCCCGAAAATACTACAAACGTCCGAAAAATCCAGATTTACTGTTTTGCATTTATCATTAATATTGGAAATAATATTGCACTTTCCAAAAACTTTTGCACTTTCTTTGCACTTATTTTTCCTGGATCAGCTCATCGAACTTGTCGGCCAGCTTCTTTTGCTGCTTGGGTATAACGTGGCCATAAACCCTTAGCGTGGTATCTATACTGGAATGTCCCAACCTCTTGGAAACATCGTTGGGATACCAGCCTTCGGAAAGCAGTATTGTCGCATGGGTATGCCGCAGTCCTTTAAAGGTAAATTCATAATGCTTGCAATTATCGGCCAGATTCCTGAAGCGCTGGGCCAGGGTCTTTCTGTTCATATAACTTCCGTTGGGATCAATAAAGACCAGATTGCCTTTGTTGCGTATACTGGAGGCGGCCAGATATTTCAGCTGAGCTTTCTTATGCGCTTTCAACACACTTATCAGGCGCTTGCTTATATCGATGTTGCGGGTTGATGAAGCATTCTTGGTTCGCCCATCGTCAAATTCGCCGTTCTCCAGCAAATTGACCGCCCTTTCAATTCTGATGGTCTGGCTTTTCATAAAAACATTGTCCCAGGTAAGCGCCAGAAGTTCTGACTGCCTCATACCGGTATAGGCGGCAGTGTATATCAGCGCATAATCGCGATGATCCTTGCTGGCCGTCAGGAACTTGGCCAGCTGCTCCCGGTCTAGGTAAACAATTTTCTCCTCCGGCCGTTTCTTATTTTTCGGTGGCTTAATTTTATTGCAGGGATTGCGGTCTATCATTTCTAAATCAACCGCCTTCTCCAGTGCCTGGTGCAGGATCGAGTGCAAATACTGAACCACGCGGCTGGAAAGCCCGCCCTTTTTATCAATCCGGCCATGCTCAATTTTTCCGGTATAGAATTCCTGAATATAGAGCGGGGTTAACGCTGACAAAGGTATATGCCCCAGCACAGGCGATATGTGCGTATCGATTTCCCATTTATAACTCTCGTAGGTATTGCGCTCCAGGTCTGGCTTTTTAATATCCAGCCATTTCTCCAGATAGTTTTTTAAAGGTATATCGGAGGGTGAAAAGCAGGCTGCCAGGGCTAGCTCTTCCTCAATTTCGCTTATATATTCTCTAAGAAGTTTGGTTGCTTTTTTAGGATTGTTGCATTCTGCTTCTTTGGTGCGGCGGCGGTATATACCGTTACTATCCTTGCCCAAATATACCGTCATTTTAATCAGGTTATCATCGATCTGCCTCCACTTGCCGTTCAGACCCATTATACCCCTCCTAACCTCTTTGAAGCGCGCGCTTATAAATCGGGTAAAGCAGATAAAACAATAATTATTTGACATCCCCGATCTTTTTCAGTACCTTGCCGATAATCCGGCAATCGGATGCATTATAAATTATGGGTTGATAGGATTTATTATCGGAGCTGAGAATTATTTTATCTCCCGATACCACTATCCGCTTGACGGTTGCATCCTCATTGTTGCACATTACGGCGGCTATCTCGTTATTCTCAACCGTGGGCTGCCTGCGTATCAGCACCAGATCGGTGTCACCTATGGTCGGTTCCATGCTGTGTCCTTTAATACGAAGAAAAAAGAAATCGTCTTTGGTGTATCCGTCCATGTTAAAAAATCTCGTATCCATTGACACATACTCCTCAACATCTTCAATAGCTTTGATGGGATTGCCAGCCGCGATTCTGCCGTAAATCGGGAACATTGCCATAGTATCCTCGTCTATGGGTATGGCGTTGGACGGTCGACTGAGCAGAGCTGCCGAGGGTAAATAACCAGCTGCCACTAACAATTCTTCATAGGACACTTTAAGAACGGGCGCCAGCTTTTTTAAAATGTCCGGCGACGGTATACCCCGCTGGCCGTTCTCAAGCTGCGAAAGATAGGAATTGGAAACCCCGCAAAGCTTTTCTACCTCCCGCTGTTTCAAGTTGCATGCTGCTCGTAAATCTTTTATATATTTGCCGAATATTGCCTCTTGCATTTGCAAACACCACCTTAAGGACATTCTATACGAACTGAATTATTTTTTCACTACTATTTATAAAAAAATGATTGCAAAATTTTACAATCTATCTTAATATATCCACAAATAGAAATTTGCAATAGCAAGCAAGGAAGGTTGAGGACATGAAAATTAATCTCAAGGACATTGAAAAATTCCACGAGCTTCTGCTCCGCAAGGGCTTTACCAGGCGTGAATTGGGGCGTCAGGCAGGAATCAGCGAAGTTTACGCCCAGCAAATTTCCAACGGGGATCGTAATCCTGGCGCAAAAGTGGCCAGAAGAATTTGCGAATCCCTCGAGGTTGAATTTGACGATATTTTTTTTATCGTCGATGCTCGCAATAGCAAGCAGGTTAATGGAGATGCAGCGGCTGGATAAAGCGCTTCCTGACTTTTATGCTTATTCCCTGGTTTCATACTTTATTATCCGAGACTCAGGAGGTGAGACAAATAAAACCGCAGTTAACCCCTTACGACCTGGCGGATGTGTTAAATATCTCCTGCAGCGCTGCCTACTCTCTATGCCGTGATCCAACTTTCCCGGCCTATAAACTTGGCGAAGGGAAAAACAGCAGCTGGAGAATCGATCCGGATGATTTGCAGGAATGGATTGAATCAAAAAAGGCAAGCAATGTTCGCCCGCTCATAACCCCGCGAACCCGGCATCATACAACTAAACCCAGGGTAATCAGCGGATTTGCCCTTAAATGGGATTAAGAAATTATCTGGAGGTACAAATGGTTAAATGTGATCTTAACGGTATCGAACTGGAGGACATGCGCCAGTTGTTCGGCAGAATTAATCAAGCCCGGGCTGAAATCGAAGCGGGCATAAGCGCCCAGGAGGCTTATGCCGAAATGATCAATGAAATAAACTACCTGTCAGCCGATGAAAGCGAATATGGTGAAGAACTCTGCCGTAAAGCCCTGGAACAGCTGGGCAAAATCAGGGCGGCGGAGCTTGCGCAGATAAGTATTCGTGACTGCCAGGCTGAACTGGAGGCCAAGTATCAAATACCCCGCGGCGACTCCGAAGGGGGGCGCAGATCCAAATGATAAATAACATTCACAATTGCATCCGGGCCGGGAGGACGTGGACCATACAAAACCAGGCGGATCGCCTGGAGGATGACTGCATTCTCCAGGCAGACAACGGCTCCGGGCCTGCACCTGCCAAATCCTGCAAACACAGCGGAATGTGGTGGATTGACCGGATTTTGATTATTCTGGCGGCAGTATTGTTTATTATGACGGTTACGGCCCAGCTCTGTATTTATCTAAAAAAACTATAGGGAGTGATATGAAGTGGGGATTGATTCTTTGCCGGCCGGTAAAATAATCAGCTACAAAGGCGATGTTTTGACTGGCGCTGCTGAGGTGGACGGATACGAGCAGCTGGATGCCGATCAAAAGATTCTGTTTGAAAATTTTCTGCGTAATTTTTATGGGGCGTGGGAATTTCCTGAAAACCACCAGCCGGTGAAAATCCAATATGTCGAGGATGAAATCCCTTATTTAAGGGTTGATTTCGCAAAAGGAGGATGGCTGCATATCCAATCACCGACAATATGGTATTAAATGCAGAATATCAAATATGTCCAGCAGACAGTTGCGCTCTACAAGTTGATATAGGGGGTGATAATGCAGTGGGCAAAAACACAATGAACGGGGCGGAACCTCCCGGTAAAAAAACCAACAGCGGGAAAAAGACTTCCCGATCCAAATCCAAACCAATAGTCATAAAAGGCAGCGGAACCAGGTTCGATGGGATTTATGATGTTGACGAACTCTTTTTCAAACTAATGGCATTTGTAGCTGTGGTCTGTATATTGGCGCTCATCTTCTTATAAACATCCCAGGAGCAAGGGGGAGGGCAGTGACTACTGATAAAATCCAGCGCTGTTGCGGGACATGTTTCCACTGGCAGTCAGAAGGTTTTGGTGATTTTAGAGAGCGATGCAAACACCGCTTTCGGGAACCTTATTGCGGCCTCGACCACAAACCCCGGCTGGATACTTCAGGGCGGGGTTGTTTGGGATGGAAGTCCAAGGTATAGCGCCGGTCATTTTGAAGATTTACGAGCGAAAGCCCGGCGAGCAGAAAACGCAGAATGATTATCTTGAGCGGGGGAGGTACTTGTGATGGAATGGGAGATTTGCAGTGTTAACCATAAATTTGTGGTGGGAGCAAAGAATCTCCGAAGCGGGGAATTTGACCCGATATGCAGTTGTGAATCCTATGATAAGGCTGAAATTATTTGCGCGGCTCTCAAACATTATATTTATGCGAAAAATTATGCCGGAAAGGGGATGAATGGATGCCCAGGGGCGACCGCGAAATATTTAAGGCCGACTGCGAGGACGGGTTTACCCGGATAGCAAACCTGATTCTGGAGGCGCTGTCGATGGTCAAATTAAACGGTACCCAAACGGGCATCTGCCTCTTCCTGCTGCGGCGCACCTACGGCTGGAACCGCAAAGGCGATGCTATTTCCCTGGGGGATTTTGCGGCCGCCTGCGGCACGAGCAAAACCTATGTGTCCCGCCAGCTGGCAGATCTGCTGCAAAAAAATATTATCCGCCGCTTGTCCTATGAACCGGGCAAGACGCCGGTCTACGCTTTCAGCACCAGCATTGCAGATTGGGATCCGGACTGCATCAATCTGCAAGCCTTATCGGACAATGACCGGCGGGGCTTATATGAATGTTCTCCGGAAGGCTTGCCTGACCAACCAAAGGATGTAGGTTATGGGTTATCCGATCAGACAACGGTAAAAGGTCGGGGGTTATCCGATCAGATAAGTTATGGGTTATCTAATCGGATAAGGGTAGGGTTATCCGATCAGACAACCCCTAACCAGGCGCAAACCCTCGCAGAATCAGTGGCTGCGCCAGCGCTAAAGACAATAAGAAAGACAATGAAAGAAAAAGAAGTTTATTCTACCGACACACAGCAGTATCAGCTTGCGGAACTACTGCTGCTTAAAATAATGGATCACCTGCCCGGCTTTAAAAAGCCTGACCTGCAAAAATGGGCAAAAAGTATGGATGCCCTCATGCGCCTGGATAAACGGCCTCTGGAGGAAGTGAGGGCAGTCATCCTCTTTGCCCAAAGTGATAATTTCTGGCAGGCCAATATACAAAGCGTAGATAAACTGCGCAAGCATTATGACCGGCTGAACTCGCGGCGCCTGCAGGCGCGCGCTTCACCGTCGGACAAAGGAGCGGCGGGCCAGGCCATGATCGGAGAGGAAGATGATGAATACAAAGGATTTTTCCGGTGAAGAGTTACGATTCCAGGTGCTGTGGTCATCTTACGGTATTCCTCCCCGCCTAGCCGGCGCATCGTTTGAAAACTATATGCCCACCTGCCCGGAGCAGGAGCGGGCGCTGGAAAAGTGCCGGGCTTTTGCCGCGGATGGCTTGGACAACATTGCCCAGGGCAGGGGATTATTTTTCAAAGGATCGGTCGGGACGGGGAAATCACACCTGAGTGTGTCCACCCTCCGGGCTGTGATGGAAAATAATATCGACCGGTTCGGAAAGCCTGACAGTGAAAATTGTTTTGTGGGCGAACCGGTTTACGATGGACTATATTGCTCAATGGTTTCGGTGGTAGATCTCCTGGAATTACTGCGTGAATCCTTTAGCGCCGATCATCTCCGGGCTCCGGCCCGCCGCCTCCTGCACCGCTGCCGCACTGATGCTGTGGTCATCCTGGATGATATCGGCGCAGAAAAGCCCTCGGATTGGGTTGAAGAGCAGCTCTATGCCCTTATAGATGTGCGCTATCGCATGCAGCGCAGCACTATTTTCAGTACTAACCGAACAATGAAGCAGCTCGAGTCGCAGATCGGTTGCCGGTCGGTGTCCCGGATTATGGAAATGTGCGAAGGGGTGAAGGTTGGTGGGGAGGACTGGAGGAAACGAGTACTTATTTGAGTATTAAAGGTTAAATATACATTATATTTAAATTAGTTCCTGTTTAATAGCCTTTCCTAATAAATTATCTTTGTTGTGGTTAAATATCATTCTATCAAATTCTATACCTTTAATATCAAGTGGTTTACATACTTTATTTAATAATGATTGTTCGATATCCAAATAGATTTTTGTATTATTTTTATATTTCTCGGAAATCTGTAGACCTACGGCGGATAATAAATTAACAACCCGAACGTCTAATGCAATTGCGTCTTCAATAATTCCATATTCCATAAGAAAATCCCGAGCAGATTTATCTCCAAAACCGCTAAATTGCTTCATTGTATCAATCGCTTTATCAATCTTACCTTGTTCTGCAAGATCTGTTACATAATGCAACAGCCCAATTAAACCGGTTTTGCTGTTTTTTATAATTAATAGATTTTCATAAAGACAATTTGTCTTCCAGCACTTAGCTATCTCTGAACTAGCCATTCTTGTCCCTATTTTTCTTAAGGCTTTATTAATAGTTTCTTTAGCTTCAATTTCATTCATTATAGCCAGCTTTTCGTATTCAACGGTATCTTGAACAAGCATATTATTATTAAATCTTATACCGCTATCAGCGCCTTGAATTATAATAATTTGTGTCATTATTCTAAGCCAGATATCATTAGCAGATAATGACCGCCAATTATTTGGTTTCGGTATGATAGTCTTCTTCAAGAATAAATTTTTAATTTTTTTAAACGTCTGTAAATGTTTTTCGGAAATTTCCATTATCTATTTCCCTCAAATCTTTATACTTCGATATTAAAGTTATTAAATATTGCCTAATGCTATACAAATGTGAAAACAATATATAATGGCAATAATTTGACATTAATGTTGAGTTTCCTCTATATCAATTCATTAATATATTTATTTTATAGTCTATCCTCACTTAATAAGTATATTGCTATTTGCTTGTATTTAATCTACAACCGGGGCAAGCCCCTCCGCCCTAGGCTTCGCCCGCGCTCCGGGACTTACCCCTATCCCGCTCCGGCATAGGGCTCCGGGCTACCCGGTCGGCGCTCACCTGCGAGCGCTACGCGATTATAAGTCGCAGATGTTCGCGGCCCTCCGCCCTAAGCCTGCCGCTCGGTGGTCGAGGAACATCATGCCGGCTGCGCTTGTGCTCCGCTCTCGGCATCATGTTCCCGAAAATAGTCTTTCCGATCACCAGCTCTTTCTGAGTCTCACGGAGTGATTATGGCCCTCGCCGGGCAGGCATAATAGTCTTGCCAGACAGGCTTATTATAGTCCTCCCGGACAAAGGAACATCCGTTCCATGCTATCCCGGCTGCGCACTATCCCTTGCCAGGCTCCGCATTTAAAGTGGCCAGGGAAACTGCTCCGCCTCGGTGGCCGCCCGCTCGAACCGGCTGCGCTTCCGCTCCGCACTCGGTACCAGCTCCCCGGTGATAGACTGGTGGGTTAAGCAATCAAACCCCACCGGTGCAAGCCCCTCCGCCCTAGGCTTCGCCCGCGCTCCGGGACTTACCCCTATACCGCTCCGGCATAGGGCTCCGGGCTGCCCGATCGGCACTCACCCGCGCGCTGCGCGATTTTGTGCGCGGATGTTCGTGGCCCTGCACCCTAAGCCTGCCGCTCGGTGGTCGAGGAACATCATGCCGGCTGCGCTTATGCTCCGCTCTCGGCATCATGTTCCCGAAGGTAGTCTTTCCGATCGCCCGCTCGTTCTGAGTCTCACGGAGTGATTGTGGCCCTCGCCGGGCAGGCATAATCGTCTTGCCAGACGGGCTTATTATAGTCTTTCGGACAAAAGAACGTCCGTTTTATAATTCCCGGCTTCGCACTATCCCTGGCCAGGCTCCGCATTTAAAGTGGCCAGGGATAGTGCTTCGCCTCGGTGGCCGCCCGCTCGTACCGGTTGCGCTTACGCTCCGCACTCGGTACCAGCTCCCCGACAATAGCCTTGTGGTTGGGGAACGCTGACGATAGCCCACCGCCCCACCATCCGATAAAAGAGAGTTATGTAACCCTAAAGGGACGCTTGCGCTCTACATAACTTCGTTTTATCGTAAGTTGGGGCTATCCCGGCTCCGCACGTCCCTCCAGGCTGCCCGATCGGCGCACTCCTGTGAGCGCTGCGCGATATGAGTCGCAGATGAGTGCGGCCCTCCGGGACCTGCTCCGCCTCGTTGGCCGCCCGCTCATACCGGCTGCGCTAACCGCTCCGCTCTCGGTATCAGCTCCCCGATACTGGTCTTTTTTAACACCGATTCTTTCTGAATCTGGACGGGGTAATTATAGCCCTCACCGGACGGACATCCCTGCACTCGATCCTACTACGTCGGAACCAGCTCCAGGATAGAAACAGAGCGGCTCGGTCTTCTCTTAATAGCCAGTTTGATATAACCAAATCAATATATCTTCAGTCATTCTCAATCCCAAATATGCGTCAAACATATCAGTATCTTCACTGTCAAGAGATCCATCTACTAAATTAGCCTCGTTAATATGTGCTCCCAAATCACACGTATAAATATACAACTGATAAATGGTATTAAACCTTGGATAGCGGTATTTTTTCTTTATATCTGTACTATGAGAATCATATTTAAAACTAGGAATATTCTTAGGTGCGCCTATAAATTGTATATTTTTATCCTTAGAACATCCCTTTTGTAATCCTTTTACCCATTCTGTCTGATCGTCTTTTTTGTAGGAGAAAATACCTGTTATAATATTTCTGCAATGGGTAAGGCATCCTACAGGGTCGCCAGTACCATATGCTTTTTTAGCATTCTCATAACTTTCAGCAACAATAGGATATTTTGATACCAACCATTGATATACTATATTAATATCAAGATTCATGTCTTCAATTGGAGCAGTAAAGGGAATTACAGACAGAATATCTTCGTTAAAAGCAAAATCTAATCCCAGCATATTTATATTGGTTCTTAATGCTCGAAAATCTTTGCTTGGATACTCTTTTAATAAAATATTTTTTTCATCTTTATTTATTGTGTTTATATACTGATCAATATATATATCCTTGATGAATGGTTTTTTCTTCTTGATAAGATGTCCAACATTCTCAATAAAAATATTATCTATCGACAATTTATCAGCTATGCTATTTAATAGTCGGGTGAAACTTCTAAAATCATAATATAGTTCTGAAAAGCTTTCCCATAAGCCATTATAACAGCGGTCATTATGGTATAAATATCTCTCATCTTCCCTATATCCATAGGTTTCTATTCTCGTTGTAAATTGTGATTTGCGTTCCTCAAATAAATCGTTTAGCCCGGCATTATTAAATATTTTTTTCCAAATATCAACTTGCGGAACAATAAGTTTGGTATTTGATAAAATGTCAGCTATTTTAGATATTGCAATTTCTTGTATACTATCCATAATGTAAACATCTCCCCAACACCATATAATTTGTGATAAAACTCTTTAATCTTTCAAAGTTGACAAAGTGTTGTTAATGTCATGTAAATCATACAATCCATTATTCGTTATCTTTCGGACATATTTATTTATAGAAAAAACAACACAGCAATCATCTTCAATATTCCACCATGCACAATCTGTTGTCGTACATTTTCTGAGACATTCTTCTTCAGCAGTCTTCGAAGAAATTATTGGACACCAACCATTCATATTCATACCCTTTCCCCTTTCTACTCACATAACTTTAATAGAACACTTGTTTTACTTGACAGACATTTAATTTGTATTCGACTAAGTACATTTATATGGAAATTATAACATGTTTTACATATTATCATCTTAAGTGTAGATATGCTTTATAATTAAATTAGCCCATCCTGACTTGCCTAAGCAGCAATGGGATGGGCTGTCTATTTAATATGATTATTTTAAATTTCCAGCCGCTCTATCTGAGCTGTCCTATCCGTCAGATACTGCTCGCCCACCCATTCCGTATAAAACCGGGGAGGATGAGCTGGGCTGCTCTCATCCTGGAGAGCCTGCCAGGCAGCCGCTTCGCTGGCGAAGCTGTCCGCCAACTCTACCACCAGTAAACCGGTGGATGAATCAATCGCATATAAAGCAGCAAACCTGCCGGCTTCGATGTGGTCGATATTGATTACGCAGTCTGTCCGGCCAGCTTCCAGCCGGCACTTAGCTCCAGCCTGTTCCTCTATCCATAATCCAAACTGTTTAGCGCTCATCTTATTGTTTTTCGCCACGGTTTCCTACCTCCTGTAATATTTTCAAGGCAACTGCCAGGACAAACCACTTGGGAGCTGGTTCATCCGGATCATGTTCCTGGGTGATCAGTTTTTTATCCATAGCCTGGGCTATAAGCTCATTTTTCCAGGGTTCCATAGTATTACCTCCCGCATTATCGTCGCTTGTTGGGTCAAATAGAAGCCAGTTTTTTTCAGGCCAGGGGAATAAATCCCCCGGACACTCGGTAGAAGCCACATTCTTATGCTGCAAGACCTCCAGTTTATCCTGGTAGAGCTCCCGCAGGTAGCTCACCAGTTGAATCAGTGATTGGATCTGCTGGACGGCCGGTACATATTCCATGAAGTTTCCGGCCAGGCATATTCCGATACTGTCGCCGTTGACCTCGGGACCGGCATGGGCACCTATCATATCCACCGGGCGGCCGGTTTCAATGCTGCCGTCCTGCCGGATTACAAAATGATAGCCGATTCCGCTCCAGCCTCGTTGTAAATGCCAGCCGTGGATGGTATCAGCTGATACATCCGGGCTGGCCGAGTGATGGATTATAATTCGCCGGGTTACCCGGCGCGCAGTTAACGGACCGAAGGTAAGATTGGTGGGAATGATCGTGATCATACGCCGTCCCTCGCCGGTATCCGGGCAGTCGGGTAAGCGACCTGGGCCGGCTCGCGCGGCATGGTTAGTATTGCTTCGCGCAGTTCGGTGATCGCCGTAGTTAAACAGGTTAGTTTGCTCTCAATCCTCACCAGTAAAAAAACGGCTACCGCAATGGGGAAGCCAACATTTCCAATAAGGTTTAAAATATCATCCACACTGCGCCCTCCTTTCTAAGTGCCAGCGCCGGGAGGCGCGTCCCGGCGCTTTGCATATAGATTAGACCAGGCTCACATCGGCAGTGCTGGTAGTTATCACCTGGGCTTTAACCTTTCCGGTCAGCTCGCCGCCGGTACCGGAAAATATGTTCTTAGCAATAATATTATCCATAGCTGCTGCAACATCAGCACCGGTTAAAGCCGCTTTGGCCTCATAAACCCGGAGGGTGCGGGTTTTGCCCAGTTCAGTGGAGAAGCTCATTTCCAATATCCTCATGGTTTATCCTCCTTTCGCAAATTATTGGATAGAGAGATTAGGCATTTTCAAGTTCGTTGGTATTCCGGCGCTGCACTGATATCAAGGTCAGATCCTGCAGGCTGGCAATACCGTGAGTACCGTTGGCCACATCATAAACATCAGCATCAGTAGCCGCGATTTTTACATCAGCGTACCGGCGGGTAACGCTTTTTCCGGCATTATCAAATACAACAGCCAGGTCGGACAATACCGTGGTAGAAGTTACTGCCATCAGGTTACCTCCTTCCTATTGTTAAGTAATCAGCGCCTGGCGCTGATCCTGGTCTTATCGTATAACTGCCGGTTTCTCCGGGCGAATCGCTCAAAATCCATAAAAACAAATTGCCAGCCGCTATTTGTGAACTAAATAGCGGCTGGTAGCCGGTAATTATTCATTTCTGCCGCCGGAGCGCGGCAATAATTTATTTAGTGGGTAAAAACTTTACGCGGAATCGCCGGGCGGGTTCCCGCCCCGGCTGGGGCTCGCCTGCAAATACTTTGCGCAGAATCGCCAGAGCGTTTATCAAATCCATATCGGCATTTTCATGGGGGTTTACACAATCGGCCATAATCTCCAAACCCATAAAATAGGCCAGGCGCGCCGTAGTTATGTTGCTGAAAAGCGGCAGCCGGTTTCCGGTCTTTAGTATTACATGAGGTTCATTCCCTGGTACCAGGCGGGCCACCCGGTCAATATCAATATATCCATAAGAAGCATCGCCGCTGATCCTGCTTTCCCGCAGCTTAAAAGGTACGAACACCCGACTGTCAGTCAAATAAAAATGCAGGAGTATCCGGCGCTGATATTTTTCTCGCAGAATATTTGCCTGGGCCTGGAGATCCACTGCGTAGCAGCGCGCCAGGGCGCGCTTAACACTTTCGACCTGGCGGAAATCCATGAAACTGAAAGCGCCGACGGCTCCCGGTTCCTGATATATTATCCGGGTCACATTTCCCTGGTCGGCATATACCGGGTAAAAGGCGATGAGCTGGCCATGTACTTCCTCAATTTTTTGAGGGTAGAGCGGTTCAACCTGCACGATCAATCTCCTTTTCAAAAATCCTTTCCTTATATTGTAACACATGCAGGAACAGTTGTTCTGCGATGGAGAGGAGTATGATTGATATTAGACTGTGAGTGAAGGAACGGATGGATCGGAAGGGCGGGGGCAGGGATACTGCTCTGGCGAGGACTATAATAAGCCTGTCTGGCAAGACTATTATGCCTGCCCGGCGAGGGCCATAATCACTCCGTGAGACTCAGAAAGAGCTGGTGATTTCGGGAACATGATGCCGAGAGCGGAGCACAAGCGCAGCCGGCATGATGTTCCTCGACCACCGAGCGGCAGGCTTAGGGCGGAGGGCCGCGAACATCTGCGACTTATAATCGCGCAGCGCTCGCAGGTGAGCGCCGACCGGGCAGCCCGGAGCCCTATGCCGGAGCGGGATAGGGGTAAGTCCCGGAGTGCGGCCGAAGCCCAGGGCGGAGGGGCTTGCCCCGGTGGGGTTTGATTGCTCAACCCACAAAGATATCATCGGGGAGCTGGTACCGAGTGCGGAGCGGGAGCGCAGCCGGTTCGAGCGGGCGGCCACCGAGGCGGAGCAGGTCCCGCAAGGCCGCGAACATCTGCGACTCATAATCGCGCAGCGCTCGCAGGTGAGCGCCGACCGGGCAGCCTGGAGGGACGGGCGGAGCCGGGATAGCCACCTTCGGATAATACGAGATTATGTAAAGCGCAAGCGGCCCGGAGGGTTACATAATCCTCTATTATCGGATGGTGGCGGTGGGATTAAAAGCGTTTACGTAAATTTTGATTCTGCAGCTGCATTTTTGTGTAATTTGTTCTAGAATATTATAAACATCATGCAAAATATAAGATTTATTAAAATAAGATGGAGTGGGTTCTTATTTTTAGACTTGGAGAACTGTTCTGCGGTCCAGGTGGTTTAGCTTTGGGAGCGGAAATGGCTGAAGCTGAAATGCCTAATGGTGAATTATATAGAATAGAACCTATTTGGGCCAATGACATTGATCAGTGGACCTGTAGAACTTACCGCAATAATATTGCACATAATAAAGACTGTATTGTTGTTGAAGGCGATGTAGCGCAGCTTGATATTGCGTCACTTCCTGTATGCAATGCCTTTGCTTTTGGATTTCCCTGCAATGATTTCAGTGTAGTTGGCGAGCAGAAAGGCGTTCATGGAAGATATGGTGAACTATACAACTATGGAGTGAATGTTATTGAACAGCATAATCCGCTTTGGTTTGTTGCTGAAAATGTTTCGGGCCTGCTGAGCGCAAATTCCGGAACTACATTTTTAAGAATACTTGAGGCATTAAAGAATGCGGGCAGAGGATATCAACTTACAACAAACCTTTATAAATTTGAACAGTACGGTGTACCCCAGGCACGGCACCGTATTATAATTGTTGGTATTAGAAGTGATCTCAATCTCCAGTTCCGAGTACCTGCACCAACCACATCAGCAAACTATGTTTCAGTCCGTGAAGCACTCGAAAACCCACCCATACCTCAGGATGCTGCAAATAATGAGCATACGCGCCATACCAGGAGAGTAATTGAAATGCTTAATTATATACCACCTGGGGAGAATGCATGGTCAGAAGCGATTCCTGAAGAACTTAGATTAAATGTACAGAGTGCCCGAATGAGCCAAATATACAAACGTCTCGATCCGGATAAGCCGGCATACACTGTTACCGGCAGCGGTGGGGGAGGAACTCATATGTACCATTGGGAAGAACCCCGAGCTTTAACCAACCGTGAACGTGCAAGAATACAGACCTTTCCTGACAAATTTATTTTTGAAGGACCAAAGGAAAACGTCCGAAAGCAGATCGGTATGGCAGTACCTCCAGCAGGAGCGCGGGTTATCTTTCAAGCAATTCTTAATACATTTGCTGGTATTGAGTATGATTGGGTATCTCCTTCATGGGAGGAGTAGGCTGACCATGATAGAATCCATAATTTTCTCATAATTTTAGGGTCTGGAAAAGTCCATATAAAATGTTTCATCATCAATTCTGTAGAAAATCACGTCTGTTCTACCATAATTCTGCAAAGCTTCCAGCGTTACTGGTACCCCCGGAGATAAGCCTAATCTATTTCTAAAATATAAACCTAAAATGCTGTTGTTTTCGTAGCTGTGAATAGCTTTGCCGTGTCTACCATAAATTGTCTCTTGGGCAGTTGCACAGTTCAACTGGTTGCCATCATCGGTATATATAACAAAACGCTCTTCTCTATCAGGGAAGAAGTCTGTGCGGTATACATCCGCAGGTATTCTAATATATGCCTGATTTGGTTCGCGTCCAGGGCGCTGTCCCCAATTTAAACCTGATATTTCGGGTAATTTACCGTTTCTATCAAGCAAGCTTATACTTACGCTATTAAGCGCATTTGCGGGATGCTCAACCACTGCAGTTAAATCAATAGATTCGGGATTTGCCTTACCAACTGTTTGATGTTTTAATCGTATTTCATCAAATAGATATATATAATCCTCAACATGTGGATTAAGGCAGTTTATAGATGATGATATGATTTGATTATAATAATTCAAAATATCTACAGGGTTATCTACCACCACGGCTTCCTCTTGATAACCTCTGAATGCTTGATTTGTATAGTTTGCGGAACCAGTAAATCCAACAATGGGAATACCATTCTGGCTGAACCAAGCATAAGATTTTATATGTACAGAACGCGGGGGAAATACATAACTACATTCGAACTTATTTCTATATTTTACTGAGGAAAGGTATCGAAATCCCTCATGTGATCTTCTGCCTAATCCTTCTTTTCCTGTCATTCCAACTAACAAATGGAGATTTATTCGCTCATGCCAGCTGCTTAAATAATAATTTGTAAATGAAGGGGACGCAAAGCCCGAGACAATAAAAAGCTCGCTTCCTCCAACAAGTATTGGATCGATAAGAATGGTTTTATATAATTCATTTGTTATCATAACTACGCCCCTTTTACTTATTCTCATGGAATGATGAAAATTCCATTTCCCTGATCATTTTTTCAACCGAGTTATATCCGCAGTTATTTATAGACTTTAGAAAAAGTGCTGCACGTTTATCAGGTGGAATTTGATTTTCAATACATATGTCTAAAAATCCCAACAAGGTATTAGCATTAAGCATTATCCCTTTAATTACCCTCGTTGGTATGTGTATTTTGGCTCGACTGCTGATTTTTTCAAGGTTCCGTTCTCCTCCAAAATCAGAAGCTGTTATATAAGCAAAAAATGTCAGCTCACGCCCTTCATATCCTTCATAATTAGGAATGTATTCTCCAAACATATGTGAAGCCAATGAACTGGAAAGGATAAATTTTTGTTTATAGTTCTTACAGTCTATAATTCCGCACTTGTCATCGCCGTATTTGGCTATTATTTCAATTTCTGTGGAACATCCTGCAACCCTTGGCCTCATCTCAACATCAAAGCCCAGCATCTTGATTATCTCACCGGTTTTATCTTCGAATACTCTATTATCCTTTTCGGTAAGATAACCCTCAACAAAATCATCGTTTAAACTAAATATTGAGTTGGCCGATTTAATTTCCAATGCAATTTCCTCAGCTTCCTGAGGAGGCAGTTCCCTGCTGAGGATTGCAGCAAGATTTTCAAATGTTAGATCTCCTGGGTTTGGTACACTGCTGAGAAGCTGTTTCACCTTCATTTGAGTTTTAATTTTATTTCCTGCAGGTTTAACACTTCCTAATCTGTTGGCTTTATAGCTGTCAACATCCAGACCGCTGTTTTCTGCCATCCTCTGCAGGGATATTAAATATCTCTTATTAAAGGGGTATCTTTCATCCAGAATAGTTAATTCGCTTAAGACATCCGATACCTTAGAAGGATCAATACGCAGGGCTCTGCCGCGGGCATACTCAGCCAACCCCGTATAATCGGCAATCAGCATAAACGTATGGGCAACATCTGAATTTGCGGCTTCAAAACTTCGGGCTCCGCTGTCCAATCTTTCTCGATGCTCCAATTCAGATGCAATATCGCATTTAACTTCATTCTGCAGTTGAGCTGAAAGCAGTCGAAACTGTTTAATACTATCAGCTGCTCGGTCAAGGTCGCTGTCTTTTTTGGCAGGAAGGGCGAAAAACGTGATTTCCTCTTTGGTTAGATGGTAATCCAGCTCAGGTCTACAGCATAGTTTTAATAGAAATCTGACGGGACGCACTGCAAAATCCGAAGAGAATTTTGGGCGAAAACCGGCTTCAAGAAAGTATGCATTAGGAATCTGCAGATTTAAAACCTGCTTTCTTATATTTTCATATACGTTTACACCATTAATAATCTGGATGCCTGCTTTAGTCGGCACTATATAACCGTCATCATTAATATAGCAGTAGCTGAATGTTTTCATCAGCGCTGCCCAGGTGCGGCCTCCAGATCCATCACTGCTGATGTTAGCTCTTTTTACTCCGTGTTCAACTAACTTCTTTTCATATAATTTATGTAATTCACGATTACCTGTCCATTCCATTGTAAAATTATTTGTAGCATCCGCTAAAGCAATTAATCCATCGCGATGAAAACGGGGGTCTCTTTCTGGACGGGTAATAAACCATACTTCTCTTTCACTCATCATCGGCACTTCCTTTTGTGAGTTCAAGGCTGTATTGATCATAAAGGAGCTTGTATAATTCAAATGCCCCATCTGATATACTTTTCTTTTCATAAAGGGTTTTAATATCATTATGAAGCGAGACCAAAAGCTTCATTTCGCTAACTGATAATGCATTAAGATCTGCCGCTGAAACCTGACCGGCAAGATCAGCTATTCTCTGAACATTTTCCGGCATAATGACGGAAGTTTCATTTAAAGTGAATTTTTGTCCGCGGTCTTTTGCGATTCGTGCCATTGTACACCAATAATTAATAAATCTAGACAGACTTATATCTTCCATTTCGCTGAGATTTTTAGAAAACGCATTGTCCTTTAAGCCAGCTTCCCGGCTGAGATCGATCTGAGTTATTGATAATTCCGAGCGTTTTCTATCTAAAGATTCCATAGTCCTCTTAACTGCAACCAGCATCAGCGTTTTCTGCAGATCCATTGTAGCCATCAATAATCATCCTATTCTGTAAAGAGCTGCTGATTCCTATTTTATGTCTAATATTGTAAACAAACATACCTTATAAGGTATAAAGTTCGGCAGAAAAACCATTAGGATAATATTTATAAGACTGTTCGTTATTGCCAAATATATTTTACTCTGTCTAAGGTGCTGAGATTAATATTAATACAAGAGTTCAAGACGTAGAAAAAATTTTTTGGGAATGTATTTTGGATTGGTACAGACTTAATAAAAGATATTATCCGTGGCGGATAAGCAGTAATCCATTCCACATTCTAACAGCTGAATTTATGCTGCAGCAGACGCATGTAAGGGCAGTGCCAAATGTATACATCGAATTCATTAGAAATTATCCTGAAGCGAAAACTCTGGCTGATGCAGATCTCGTAGAAGTGGAGCAGTATTTTCTGCCGCTGGGGCTGTCTTATCGGGCTGAGCGGTTAAAACGCTGCGCTATAAATATTTGCCATGTTTTTAATGGATTCGTGCCCAGCAACCGTTCGGAATTATTGAGTCTGCCAGGTGTAGGTGAATATATGGCCGATGCTGTATTGTGCTATGGATTTGGAAAGCCTGCTGTACCAATTGACACAAATGTTATTAGGCTTTTCTGCAGGTTCTTCGGATTCACCAGTAATAAGCCGAGGCCGCGAACCGACAAGGTTCTTGCAGAAGAGATTAGAAGCCGGTATAAGAAGTTTGATAATACACGAGAAGCTAATCTAGCTGTATTAGATTTTGCTTCAATTGTATGTTCAGCAAAAAAACCGCAGTGCATAAAATGCCCTCTAAAGAAAAAGTGCATAAATCTCGTGGGAAATGAGATTAAAACATAAAAAAATTGAAAGGTGGAAAACAAAATGCCAAAGGCAGGAGATACTTTTGAAGTTGAACTGAAGCCAGCACACATTCAGTGGGGCACTCGTGGTCAGTCCCGAATTGGGCAGGGTAGGAGTAATAAGGAAGCTTATATTCCTATAAGTATAAGAAATGCTCGCAGATATAACATTCTGCAGGCTACAGTTTTTCACGCAAAATCAGCAGATGGTTATTTTGATCATGATGTGTTGGCAAGTGGATCCCAAGGTGACAATTATGAATATTCTAAGCAGTTTCATGGATATGGTAATCTCAAATTGATAGGTTATTGGCTGAAAGACTACTGCAATGCCAAACCTGGTGATCGTGTACGTGTTGAGTTTACTTCTCCAGATGATATTCTGTTTACATTTATACGAATTTAAACAGACTTAATAAGTCCTGAAAGGAAGGAAAGTAATAAGTGGATATCTAGCATTCAGGATGATCCACCTTAATTGCCACAAGGTAAAAAATGCTAGACTGGGGTTGTTAAATTTGAAAATTCAAGAAAGTGATTTATTCCATGGAGCTGTTTTGACACAGATTACAGAATATGCAGGTTCGGTTACTATCGCTAAGGATAACGAAAAGTTTGGATCTTTTATTATAGATGATGAAGTGCTGATATTATTAAAATATAGAACCGGGAATAAATCCCCATGGACATTCAACTTATCCAGTCAGGACAAAACGGTATTTAGAGAAACGTCTTCTGATAATAGAATATTTCTGATTCTTGTTTGCGGCAGTCAGACAATATGCGTACTTTCACATGAAGAAGTTTCATTTCTAGTCTCTTATTGCGATGATGGGGACTGCTGGATAAGTATTAGTGCTAAACACTCCTCCAGCTTATGGGTTAAGGGAAGTCAGGGATCCCTTAATTATAGTATACGCCACTCGGATTTTCCGAAGAAGATTTTTAATAATTTGAATAATTAAAATATTAGAACATTTATACGAGGAGGAACGTATGAAGGAAGTTAATAAGGTGGGTAAAGTAATTTCTAAAAATAAGAGGGATGTTATTGTTGATGGTATTCATGTCCAGTATTTTAGGAAGTCGATAGAGTCTTCCATAGGTAAAAAGGGAACCTTGGAAATAATTCAAGCAGGTGCAGCAGTAGTTGAAAACCTAAACGATCCAAGTGAGATCAAAGCTGATGAACGCATTGGCTTAATGTTTGGCAGAATTCAAAGTGGAAAAACAAATTCATATACAGGGTCTATAGCCGTTGCAGCGGATAATAAGTACAAGTGTTTTATAGTTCTTACATCCGACAATTTGTGGCTATACAACCAAACACTCAGCCGCTTAAAAAGGGGTCTTCCGGGCTTGTCGATCTTGGGAAAAGAGGATTGGGAAAACAATACTTCAATCATCCCTTCAAAGCTGAAGATGAATGGGGTAGTTTTAGTATCTACAAAAAATGGTACTATTTTAGAAAAGCTGATTGAAGCAATTAAGCTAACCAAGGCATCCAGCTATGCCGCACTTATAATTGATGATGAGGCTGATCAAGCAAGTCTTAATACCCATGCTGCGAAAAAAAATGATGATGCAAGTCCGGTAAACGCGCAGATCAGCGGAATTAGAGAACAGTTTCCCAATAAAACATTTATACAAGTTACTGCTACTCCGCAGGCGTTATTCCTTCAGGGATTGGAACATCCATACCGTCCTGGATTTACAATATTAACTGAGGCTGGGGAGGGTTATGTTGGCGGTGAGACATTTTTTGGCAGTGATGAGTACCGATACCTATCTTGCCCAATAGAAGAAGATGAGATTAACAGTTTAATATCAACCAAGGTAAAGTCGGCAAGCAAAACAATTCCGAAAGGGCTTAAAGAGGCAATTTGCACTTTTTATATCGGGGCAACTATCAAGTTGATTAGAGAAGAAGGTGAACATTTCTCATTTTTATGTCATGTAAGCTTACAAAAAGCTGATCATGAACATATAAGAAATATAATTCAAAGGTTCACCAACAAACTTGCCATGGATCTAAACGAGGGTAATGATGGGAATACTGTGACTCACAAACTATTAAAGGCATCATACAATGATTTGATCCCCTTCGTTTTAGCCCCCCCAGATTTTGATGAAGTTATTAAGCAGTTGGCATTTTTTGCGGCAAGTACGGATATTCAGGTATTGAATACAGACGCTAAAACTGGTTCTGAACCCCGCTATGATAGCTGCTATAATATTTTGATCGGAGGGACAAAGCTGGGACGTGGGGTTACCATTGAACGCTTGCTAGTAACCTATTACGGCCGTCAGGCAAAAAATCCCCAGATGGATACGGTTCTTCAACATGCACGTATGTACGGCTACCGCCAAAGTGATTTGGACGTTAGCCGTATATATCTACCCAAACATCTTGCAGAACGTTTCCGCCTTATTTATGAATCTGAAGAGGCATTAAGGGACATTATCAGCCGGTATAAAGACGAGGGTTATCGTGGTATTTGGCTTTCTAAGAAAATCAAAGCTACTCGATCTAATGTCCTCGATCCCAACGAGTTAGGTACCTTTGTGGCTGGAAAGACATATTTCCCACATAAGCCTCTCTATAAGAAAGCACAAATTTCTGCTTCAACAACAGCTCTTGATGAACTGCTTCGTGGGAAATTCCCATCTGAGCCAAAAGCAAAAGCAGTAAAAGTTCCAATAACTTTTATTATGGAGCTTTTAGAATATACCAAATGTGAAAACGATTCCTCTGGGTTATGGAGCGATGAGCGTATAATAATGGCGCTGGAGAGACTCAAGAATGATTATCAGGAGGCATATCTTATCGTTAGGGAAGATAGAAAGCTTTCACGAAAAGATACCCCCACAGGCCTGGGCGCTGTATATCAAAGCTCGGAGTTGAAACTAGCAGGTACTGATCTTCCGACTCTATTAATGTTGCGGCAGAACGGGAAAAAGTCACCACAAGGATGGGATGATCAAGAGTTCTGGATTCCCGCTCTTCGTTTTCCTGAAGGAAACTATGCACTGATGTTTAATTTATCGTAATCTTTATGGAGCGCAACTATGAATGCAAGTGAAATAAATGAAAAATTTTCTTTAATAACACAGCCTGAATTTGACAATGAATACAACATGTACATGTTGCATGGAGATGTTCTGTATTTAGGCAGATCGTATTTTGGCTACAGTAGTATCCTTATTAAATACCCATCAGCAGAAATGCTTCCTGGAGGGAGAAAAACTAAAGGACTAGAGCTGCATTATTACAGGAATGATGAGTTTACTGTTAATGGGCAAAATACAGGTTTTTCATGGGCAGTAATCAAGTGTATTGAAGAATCTAACCGATATATTTTTTCGGTACTGGCTGAAGGAATTTTAGGAGCCCTAAAAAAAAGCCAGATGTCTGACCCAAAAGATCTGCTCAATTATGTTTCTGAATGGCAGGAATTATTAGCTTCAGCTGGATCAATGAACATTCAACAGCTTATCGGTTTGTGGGGAGAACTTTTCTTTATTCTCAATGCAGTCAATGTTCAGAAAGTAGTGCAGTGCTGGTATGGGCCGGAGGCAAAAAAATTTGATTTTAGTGGAAAAGGAATTGACATTGAAGTTAAAACGGCACTCAGGGGACATTACCATATATTTTCACACGAACAGCTAATTGATTCAACATCAGGAAGTGATCGCTATATTTTTTCTATTTATGCTGAAGAAGATTTATCAGGAGGGCTTACGGTTGCCGATTTAGTGAACAGTATAAGAAAGCATCTGACAAAAAACGAGGAATTTGAAAAAAAGCTTTTGTCAATTGGATATACTGGTCAATCAGAATCTGAGATTAAGCTTCATCCTCGTAGTATTAAGCTGGTTGATATTAAAGATGTTCCAAAAGTGAGAAATGCAGATATTGGGGTTCATAAGATAAAATATGAAGTTGATCTAGGATTTTGTAATAAGGTGGACAATCCTAAAAAGGTGATCGAACGGTTGGAGCAGAAATGAGGAATCTTTATTTATATCTAGTAAACAGATTTTTGCCTTGCCACCTAATTAATAAAAATCAGTATTTAATGCTTGAAACAATAAACCCGCCTTGCTAGGCGGGTTATACTTTTTAAAATAATGAGCCTCCACGACTCGAATGCGTGACGCCCTGATTAAAAGTTAGATGGATTAATCGCTATATCACCATGAATAATTTTGCACTTTTTTTGCACTTAGCCGGAAGATTTGACTGCCTATATAAAGCAGGGCAAAAATAAAGAGGCTCGAAAGCCCCAATATTTCCTTATGGTGCGGATGAAGGGACTCGAACCCCCACGCCTCGCAGCGCCAGATCCTAAGTCTGGTGCGTCTGCCAATTCCGCCACATCCGCATTATGAATAATACAAGATGTATTATAACCTGAGCATAGGATTATTACAACCATATTAAAACGGTTTGGGGACTATGTTGCCTAACAGTTATTAAACAGTCATATTTTATCCAAGTCAACTTAAGGTTTCCTTAAAATTATGCATTATTTAGAGGAAATAACTTAGATAGCTAGAATAGAGAGGTGAGGAGTTGCAAAGGAGGTTGTGTCCTATTGACTAATATCGTAATAGTTGGAGCGGGTGTAGGCGGAAGTTCAATTTTAAAGGCTTTACAAGGTATTGATACAGTAAAGATAATAGGTATGTGCGATGTGAATGATTTGGCCGAGGGGATGGTTCTAGCCAGGAAGTTGGGGATTTCCACCAGCACTAACCTGATGGACATATTAAAAAAGCCGAATCTGGATTTGGTAATTGAAGCTACTGGTAACCAAAAGGTTCAACAGATGATTGAGGAAAATAAGGGCAATAATGTTTATTTGGTTGATTCCCATGGAGCTGATTTAATGATGACTCTGGTTGAGTCCAGAGAGGGAATGATCCGTGGCCTGCATATAGAAGCTGAAAGGCTGGCCAGCATGTCCCAGGAGCTAACATCTACCATGCAGACGGTGAGTCGGGCGGTGGAAGAGTTGGCCGTGTCGTCTGAGGCAGTGGCAGTCAAAGGTAATAATTTGATGAAGTCAGCCAATGAAGCGGTTTTACAATTAGGGGAGACGGAAGAAGTTCTCAACCTGATAAAGACCATTGCCAAGCAGACCAAGCTTTTGGGTCTTAATGCAGCGATAGAAGCAGCCCGTAGCGGCGAACATGGGCGGGGTTTTGCCGTGGTTGCGGATGAGGTCAGGAAATTAGCCGAGAACAGTACTGCTTCGGTTGAAAGAATCTCGGGCATAATGAGCAGTATCGAGGAATCGGTGCAAGTTATTACCGGAGGGGTAAAGGACTCGGGAGACGTTGCCCAATCTCAAGCCCGGCTTACCCAATCAGTCGCCTCCAACATTCAACAGTTGGAAGCCATGTCACAGGAGTTATCGGCTTTGGCTCAACACCTCACCAGTCTGGCCTAGCAAATAATTAAGGCGGGAACATGGTGCTCCCGCTCTTATTATTTTTCAGATAATTAATATAAACTTTCCCACTCAGGCCAGGCGGTCAACTGATTTCATAATCTTATTGACATAAGCCATAGTCTCCTTATAGGGAGGAATCCCACCGTATTTGCGTACTGTACCGCTGCCAGCATTATAGGCCGCCAGGGCTAAAGGCAGGTTGCCATCAAACTCATCCAGTTTCTCTTTCAGATAAGAAGTGCCCCCCATGATATTTTGCTCCGCATTAAAAGCGTTATCAACCCCTAGACTTTCGGCCGTGCCTGGCATAAGCTGCATAAGCCCCATAGCCCCGCAGGAAGAAACCGCATTGGGATTGAAAGAGGATTCTTGCTGTATCACTGCGTTGATAATATCTTCAGATACTCCATATTTTTCACTGGCTTCCTTGATTATCTCGCTGAAGGGTCGTTTATCGGCAGAAGCACCGGTTGTATCAGCGGCCTTTTGATCCAGTGCCGTTGATGGGGCTGATTTATTTCTATTTGCTGATTTTACGGCCGAAGTACCCGATGACATGGCTTCCAGAAGCCTAATCAGGTTTACCTGTTTGAGCAAATCTACCAGCAGGTTGTTCATAAGATAACTCTCCTTCTTGTCTTGAACACCATGTTTAAAACAAAAGTCGATTGCCTAAAGGCTAACTCATTCAATTAGTATTATACAAAAACCAACCCTGTTCATGCAAATGAGTCGGGGGAAAGGGTTCGCTCAGGAAGAAGCCCGTTTGGCTTTATATAACTGTCTGGATAAAAAAGCTATAACAACCAATGCCACAATTAATAAGGTCAGGACTCCCATTTGATTAATAAGCGTGGCGATTTGTTCCACAGAATCACCGAACCAATAGCCTATTCCCAAATTGAAACTCACCCATAAGAACTCTCCCAGAAACGCATATACTAAAAAAACTTTATAATTGAACTTGCTGGTTCCGGCTGAAATATTTACCAGTGGTCCTAGGGCAGATAAAGGAAAGCGGGTAAAAAACACAGTTATCTTGCCATACTTATCGAAATAAGCATCTGCTTTACTTACTCCGGAGTCAATTCGGGAACCTAAACGAGGATATTTAGATTTAAGATATCCGCCTCCTTTTCTCCACAGCCAATAAGATAGGCTGTCACCCAACAAAGTAAAAAACCACACCTGTCCCAATAAAATAGCTATATTAAATTCTCCCCCGTAGGCAAAAGCCCCGGAAACGATGACCAAAAAATTTGCCCCTACCGGTATGCCATTATTCTGCAGGAGGATTAATCCTGCCAGGAACAGGACATTATAATGGCGAAACAACTCCACCAGCAGAATAAAAAGATCACTCATGGGGTTTTTCCGGCCTTCCTTTATGGTCTGTGATGAGCCGATCCAAATTAGACTGCATCTCCTCCGAAGTCTTCTGGTATTTATCCTTAAGCGCGCGGAGAGTGAGATTCTCATCACCTGGTTGGGCAACAATTTTCAAGTAGTTAAAAACTTCATCCACAGACATACCATAATTATGGGCTACCTCCGCTACCGTATTCCAGTGATGAACCCCCAGTTTGCCATCCTGCCGGCTGTGAGGCGCTGGCCGATGGACTTGTTCAATACCCCGCCAAATATGGATAGACTGCCAGGCTATTAAAAACAACAGAACCGCCATCAGTCCTGCGAGTATCAGCATTTTCCAGCGTTGCCTCATATAGCCATTCTCCTTAACAGTCTTTATATATTGGTATTATATGAGAAAATAAAGACCCGATGCAAATCTGGGGAACCTTTCTGAACGGAATCATCGTCTGCTCACGCCGAACATACAGCCTCGCCCCTATTTGGACAGGAATCTTTTGTCGCTTTAGAGGATAACACGAAGATATAGCGAAGAATGTCATAATATATGGAATTGAGGAAGTGTTCCGATGACGAATGAAAAGCTTGCTAATGAGAGATCTATGATAAAAGCTGTCGCACAGCTATCCAGACTGTTTATTTCTTCAGGCGACGTAAATATTGACGAAGTCTTGAAGATAATGGGCGAAGCTATTTCTGTCAATCGGATTTTTATTTATCATTTTCTCAATCCTGGACAAAAGATACAGAATACCTTCGAATGGTGTGACCGGCAAAAAGAGTGGCAGCAGGGCGGCATTGAGAGCCTGGATATATCATTATTGTCACTGTGGCTTAAGGACATTAAGAATGGTCAAATACTTTCGATATCTGATGTTAAAGATATCCCTCGGGAAGCAGCTAGCGAAAGGAATATATTGGAGTCCATGGGTATACGTGCTTTGTTAAGTATCCCGATTAAAGACCCTAATGGCATGCCCATAGGATGCATGGTATTTATTGATTATAAGCAAATACGGGAATGGCAAAGCGAACATTCCTTGGCATTGCAGGTAGTAGCAGAAATGCTGGGAGTTTACTGGGAACGCAAAAAAGTCGAGGCGTTATTACAACGTTATAAGCTCATATTTGAAAATGCTAGGGATATCATCTTATATATGCACCCCAACGGGCAAATCATTGATGCAAATTCTAAAGCCTGCCAGGTATATGGTTACGATCGCGATGAATTATTGTCCCTTAGTGTTCTTGACCTACGTGCACCTGAAATGCGCTCGACCGCCATTCCTCAATTGGATGAAGCCAACTTTGGCGGGATATTGTTCGAAACACTACATTGCTGTAAAGACGGTAGCATTTTTCCGGTGGAAGTAAGTTCTGAAGGCATAACTATCGATAATTCCCGTTATATTTTAAGTATCGTGCGTGATATTTCCCAGCGCAAAAAGACGGAAGAATCACTAATTCGCATTAGCAGAGCATTAGACAGCGCCAGCAACGCTATAGTACTGAGCGACCCCAAAGGCAATCAGATGATTTACCAAAACAGGGCTTTTAACAACCTATTTGGCTACACCCCTGAAGAATTGAATAGTGCGGGGGGGTTGCCGGTCCTTTTTGTTGACCCCCATGTTGCTCGAGAGGTTTATAAAAGATTGCATGACGGCAACATTTGGCAGGGTGAGTTGGAACTTTGTACGAAGAACAAACATATCGTACAAGTTCTTCTTTATGCCGATAGAATTATAAATGATTTCGGTATGGTATTGGGGCTGTTCGGTGTTTATACCGACATAACTGAACGCAAGACAGCCGAGTCTGCTTTGGCAACAGAGAAAGAACGTCTGGCGGTCACACTTCATAGCATCGGGGATGGGGTAATTGCCACGGATACAGACGGGCAATTACTTCTTATTAACCCGGTAGCTGAAGAGATTATAGGGTGGAAACAGGAAGAAGTAATCGGTAGAGCTCTGGTTGATTTTTTGGAGCTTTCCGATAGTAGCAGTTACCAGGCTACGCATCAGGTTGATAATGATATAGAACTAATTCTAAGTAGTAGCAATCAAACGGAATGCCTGGTTCAAGATGCAGTACTGGTTGACAGAAGTGGCACCACCAAGACCGTATACATTAATAGCGCACCAATCCTGAGTAAAGAGCGCAAGGCAATCGGACACGTCTTAGTAATTAGGGATGTTACCGACCTGATAAAATCTCAGATGAAGATGGCCTTATCTCAGAAATTAGAGTCAATCGGTGCTTTAGCTGCCGGCATAGCGCATGAAATAAATTCTCCTCTGCAATATATAAGTGATAATTCGATATTTTTTAGAGAATCAATAAGTTCTTTTATAAAACTAACTAAATGCTACCAGGAATTTTTGGTTGCAGCGCAAAGCATGACTGAGTTTTCCGATTTTACCTCCCGGATTAGGACAATTGAAGAGGAGATTGAAGTTGAATACTTGATCAAGGAAGTTCCAGCTGCTGTTGAAGAATCAATATTTGGAATTCAACGCGTAAGACAGCTCGTTCTAGCCATGAAAGAGTTTTCACATCCAGGAACCAAGGTGAAGAAACCGTCCGATTTGAACAAAGGGATTGAAGCTACAATTACGATTTCCAGGACTGAGTGGAAATATGCTGCCGAACTTCATGCTGATCTCGATCCAAATTTGCCTCTGATTAATTGTGAGATTGACGAAATCAATCAAGTAATTTTAAATATAATTGTGAATGCCGCCCAGGCAATTAGCCAGGCTATCGAAAGAGGGAAGTATTCAAAGGGAGCCATCCGTATTTCTTCCAGATTCCAGGAACAATACGCTGAAATAAAAATTACTGATAACGGTATAGGTATTCCCCACTCATTGATATCCATGATATATGATCCGTTTTTTACCACTAAACCAGTGGGTAAGGGCACCGGGCAGGGACTAGCCATAGCTCATGACATAATAGTAAATAAACACCAGGGCCATATTGATGTTTTCTCAGAAGAAGGTCAGGGAACTACTTTTATTATTCGTTTGCCCGTGAATGGTCCGAAGACTGATCAGGAGGATATGCTATGAAAAAGAGAATTATCTTTGTGGATGATGAAATTTCCGTAATTATGGGATTGCAGCGGACGCTGCATAGTATGCGGAATGAATGGGAAATGTTTTTCACTACCAGCGGAGTTGAAGCACTGGCGATTTTGGCTGACAACCCTGTGGATGTGGTAATCTCTGACATGCGCATGCCCGGAATGGATGGAGCCGAATTATTGGGAAAGGTTATGGAAATATGTCCGGGCGCGGTTCGAATTATTCTATCAGGGTATTCAGATGAACAAATGGTTTTGCGCACGGTCAAGTCTGCCCATCAGTTTATATCTAAGCCCAGTGACGTAAATGTAATAAAGCAGACCATAGATCGAGCCTGCATGCTGCGTGAAATGTTTAACGATGAGAACCTGCTAAAAGTGGTGACCGGTATTAAAGATTTACCCAGCCTACCTTCATTGTACCAGCGACTGATAAATGAAATGGAATCGCCAGATCCTTCGCTGAAGAGGATTGCTGACATCATTGCCCAGGATCTTACTATGACTGCCAGAGTTTTACAGCTGGTCAATTCCGCTTTTTTTGGGTTGCCTTCCAAGGTCACCCGTCCCCAGCAGGCCATATCTTTACTGGGAATAAATACCTTGAAGGCTCTGGTGTTAAACATTCACTTTTTTTCTGTCTTTCTTCCTAATTCATCCGCAAATATTTTTATTAATCACTTATGGAAGCATAGTATGAAGGTTAGTAATTTAGCTCGTTTAATAGTACACAGGGAATCACCTGATCCCAAATTGGAAGAATGGGCTATGATTGCAGGTATTCTCCATGATATCGGCAAACTTCCGCTACTGGAGATAACTGGTCACTATAATCGTTTGAAGGCCATCTGCAGCGATCAAAAGTATAGTGCATTCGAGGCAGAGTATCAACTCCTGGGTACTTCACACGCAGAAGTAGGCGCTTACCTGCTGGGGCTTTGGGGCATCCCCGATCAAATCCTTGAACCCATACTATTTCATCATCGGCCCTCAAAACTCGGGGAAACCAAATTTTCAGTATTAACAGCTATACATGTTGCCAATGCTCTGCTTGATCAGGAAAGTGATCCGGCCCACGTTAATAGACTAAAAACCATAGATATCGGTTATCTGTCCAAAATAAACATGCTTAATAGATTAGAGGATTGGGAAGGTTTGTTGCATCACATGATGAAGGAGGATATTCATGAAAAGAAAGATATTACTAGTTGATGATGATCCGCATATTCTTAGTTCCTATCATAGGGTGTTACACAACAAATATGCCTTGGTTACCGCGGAAAGCGCCAGAGATGGTATTATGGCGGTTAGTAAGGAAGGACCCTTTGCCGTAGTTATATCTGATTTCCGAATGCCGGAAATGGATGGGGTACACTTCCTGGCTGTAGTCAGGAAAATATCACCGGATACGGTGCGCATTATGCTCAGCGGACAGGCAGACATGGACGCAGCCATTGGGGCGGTAAATGAAGGTAATATTTTTCGTTTTCTAAATAAACCTTGTCCGGTCGAAACGTTGATGACCAATATAAACGCGGCTATAGAGCAGTATGAATTGCTGATGGCAGAACGAGAACTTTTAGATAATACCTTAAAAGGGAGTGTCCGCGTTCTCATCGATATACTTTCAATTGTCAGTCCTCTGGCCTTTAAGCAGGCATCCCGTCTACCGCAAATGGCCAAGAAGGTGGCAGCTCGTTTAAAAATTGAGCGTTTGTGGGAAATAGAACTGGCAGCCATGCTTTCCCAGATCGGCTGTGTTACAATTCCGGGTGAAATTTTAGAAAAAAGAGAAAGAGGGGAAGTTCTGACTCCATCTGAAACCCAGATGTTAATGACTCATCCTCAGCAGGGGAAGGCTTTATTATCCAAAATACCCCGTCTTGATAATATCTGTGATGCTATAGGCGATCAGTTAAAAAATTTTAATGAGAACCATAATTCTGTGATTCAGACCGGAAACAGCATTTCCATGCTGGGGCGCATACTTAAGGCCGTACTTGATCTGGATGGTTTTTTGCAGGCTGGCAAATATCATTTGGGCGAGTATGTTGAAATGCAACAAGCAGTGGGGGGGACTCCCGGTTCAAAGAATTACCTGGGGGCGTTGGAGAAAATGCGCAAACATATCGAGTGGTATGACCCCAATGTATTCGCGGCGCTTGAAGCCGAATTGATGAATGTTCAGGAAGGTTATGTAGTTAAATCGATATCATTAAAAGAAATCACTCCCGGTATGGTAACTGCTGAAAATATTGACAACGATAAAGGTGTGGCTTTAATTCCCGCAGGTTCTGAAATTAGTGAAGCCTTACATATGCGTTTATTAAACTTTGCCAAATTTACGGTCATCAAAGAGCCCATAAAAATATTGCATACTATGAAACTCGAGGACCCTGCCAGCTAGAACCGGGTAACTTGAAGCCGGTTTTCTAGAGCAAACAAAAACCCCGCCATTACTGGCGGGTTCTGTTTTTTTACTGGTGAGCCATCCGTGACTCGAACACGGGACGCCCTGATTAAAAGTCAGGTGCTCTACCAACTGAGCTAATGGCCCTTAAAACTAAATGGTAATGGCTGGGGTGGCTGGATTCGAACCAACGAGTGACGGAGTCAAAGTCCGTTGCCTTACCGCTTGGCGACACCCCAACGCTACTGAGTATACTAGGATACTCGGGTGGCTGTCAAGGTTATTATGGGGTGGATGATGGGACTCGAACCCACGGCCCCCAGAGCCACAATCTGGTGCTCTAACCAGCTGAGCTACACCCACCATGCGCCTAACAATTATAAATGGCGTCCCCGGAGGGATTCGAACCCCCGACCTACGGATTAGAAGTCCGTTGCTCTATCCAGCTGAGCCACAGGGACATAAAAATGGAGCGGGTAGCGGGAATCGAACCCGCGCAACCAGCTTGGAAGGCTGGGGCTCTACCATTGAGCTACACCCGCTGGCAAAAAACATTATACTTCTTTTAAATTAGCATTACAAGAACAAATTAGATTAAATGCAGTCCGAATGAGTATGGCGCATCTTATAATATATGTCAAAACACTGCATATTATGCCACTCAGACTTGTATTGATAGTAGATGAAAAAGGTAACCTTCTTTATACAAGAGTCATATGATAAAGGGAATATGTGTAAAGGAGGTTATAATATTGGCTTATAATTACTTCGGAGGTCGTTTGCTGAAACTCGGTGTGTCTGGAGACGATGTGACAGTGCTGCAGACTCTTCTGAATAAGTTGCCGTCTTCTATAGCATCGCCAGTTACAGTAGACGGAGTATTCGGCTCGTCAACCGAAGCTTCGGTAAAGAAATTTCAAACCTATTTCGGCCTGACGGCTGATGGTGTCGTGGGTAAGAACACCTTCCTTTATTTTGGACAAAGAACCAGCGCTTATCTTCCTTCCGGATCAAGTCCTTTCGGCTCACGTACTCTTAAGAAGGGTATGTCAGGGACTGATGTTTGGGTGCTGCAAAACCGTCTTAACGGTGATCTGAAAAAATATGCTGCGGCTCTGGGGATGCCGGCTGACAGCCAGTTTGGCTCCAAAACTCAGGCGGGTGTGAAACTGTTCCAGGCTGACAATGGTTTATCGCAGGATGGTGTAGTAGGTCCGCTTACTTTCAACAAGCTATTTATGAAGACAAATTATGGAGGACGCTTGCTGCAAAAGGATCGTACTGATCGCAACCAAGGATATGATGTGTTCTTCCTGCAGGAACGTTTAACAACTCTGGGGTACTATTCGGGAGCTCTGGATGGCCAATTTGGACCGGTGACCGAATCAGCCGTTAAAGCCCTGCAGACTGCTGCGAAAATCAGCGCTGATGGCGTGGTTGGGCCGGCTACCTATTACCACCTGGGTGTCTAGGAAGACAGCAACGGGGAGAATGTCATACAGATAAATGGCCGGGGTTAAATAATTCCCGGCTATTTTTTTGACTTAAAATGCTGCTAAGGTAAAGATAGGGCATTGAAGCCTTGGATCAGGTGTGCTAATATGAAACTGTAGTATGGTAGGTCTTTTAGGTAAGATGGTTTTATCAAGAGGGTAGGGCGGAAGGATGGGAGGGAGTAATATGGCTTTCTCTAACACCGTGAGCTTTGCTCGTGGTGTTTTCTGTTTTTGCTTACCCTACAAAAAAGAGGAGGTTAGCAGGATGGTAGTAGTAATGAAAAAGGGAGCCAGTCAGGATCAGATCAATGTAGTCAACCAGCGGCTCCTGGCGGCAGGTTTCAATGTGCATCTGTCGGAAGGGGTAAACCGAACCATTTTGGGGGCAGTGGGTGATCGCCAGCGTATCGAAGCTTGCTCACTTGAAGCGCTGCCGGGGGTGGAAAATGTTGTAACCATTATGAAGCCTTTTAAGATGGCTTCGCGCGAGTTTAAGGTAAACAATACTGTGGTTAAGGTTGGTAATGCCAGTTTTGGAGACGGGAACGTGCCGGTCATTGCCGGACCCTGCGCTGTAGAAGGGCGGGAGCTGTTTATCGAAACTGCGCTGGCTGTCAAAGAGAAGGGAGCCGACCTTTTGCGCGGGGGAGCATTCAAGCCTCGCACTTCCCCTTATTCCTTTCAGGGATTGGGCGAAGAAGGACTGAAGATCATGGCCGAAGCCCGGGAAATCACCGGCCTTCCTGTCGTTACCGAGGTAATGGATCAAAAATCGGTGGCTCTGGTGGCTGAATATGTGGATATAATCCAAGTCGGAGCTCGCAATATGCAGAACTTTTTCCTGCTGAAAGAGGTAGGTAAGATAAACAAGCCGGTGCTGTTGAAAAGAGGACTGGCTGCGACCATAGAAGAATGGCTGATGGCCGCCGAGTACATTCTGGATGGTGGCAACGATCAGGTGATTTTGTGTGAAAGGGGCATACGCACCTTTGAGACCTACACTCGCAATACCCTGGATCTCAGTGCAGTCTCGCTGGTGAAGCAGCTTTCTCATCTGCCGGTAATTGTTGACCCCAGTCATGGAACCGGGAAAAGGGAGCTGATTAAGCCGATGTCACTGGCGGCAGTTGCCTGCGGATGCGACGGGCTTATTATTGAGGTGCATACCAATCCGGCCGAAGCCTGGTCTGATGGTCCGCAATCATTGATGCCGGATGATTTCGGAATCCTGATGGGGCAAATTAAGGCAGTGAAGAACGCTATCAGTGACGCTGATGAGGTTCTGTAGTCATGAAAAGAATAGCTATTATTGGACTGGGGGTCATCGGGGCATCGCTGGGCATGGCGTTACGGGATGCCAGGCCTGATATGGAAATACTGGGGAACGATACTGACGCGTCGACCCTGAGCAAAGCATTCGAAATGGGGGCCATAAGCCGTCCATTGCTAAACGAGGATATAGGCATTTGTGATGTAATTTTTATTGCCACCCCACTGCGTGCCATACCCGGAGTTTTGTTGCAGATACGGGATATGCTCAGCTTGGGCACGGTTGTGACCGATGTTGGCAGCGTTAAATCATGGGTGATGCAACAGTACGGGGAATACCTGCCCTCCGGAATCAACGCAATAGGGGGTCACCCTCTGGCCGGTTCGGATCGTAGTGGGGTGACCGGGGCTGACAAATACCTCCTGCAGAATGCCGTATATGTTTTGACACCCCCGCCCGTTACCGATCATGCCAGGGTGGAAGAACTGAAGCTATTGCTAAGCGCGACCGGAGCACAGGTGGAGATTTTGACCGCTGACGAGCATGATAGGATGGTGAGTAAGGTTAGTCATCTGCCTCATATCGTGGCCGCAAGTCTGATGAATAATTTGGAGCAGGATCGCAGCGCTTTACGCCTGGCGGCAGGTGGATTGCGTGATACAACTCGCATAGCTGCCTCCAATCCGGAATTGTGGGAGGATATTTTGCTTCTTAACCAAATGCCGGCTGTTGCTGAGATAGGTTCTCTTATAGAGCATCTTCAGTATTACCAGCATGCTCTGGAAAACAATGACGGGAACAGCCTGCGCAAGCATTTGGAAATCGCCCGGCAAATGCGCTCAAATCTGCCCGCTGTTCGTTCGAGCTTGCTCACATCGTCTGATTTAATAGCCATCATACCGGATAAGCCTGGAATAATCGGCATTATGGGGACATTACTGGGTGATGCAGGAATCAATATTAATGATATTCAAATTATGGGGGTTAGAGATGAAAATGAGGGCTCGATTCGTATAGGAGTACCTCAATCTCAGGTTCAGACAGCACTGCAATTGCTGGGAGAAAACGGCATAAGGGCCTGGATAAGAGAATGAACCGGTTGTGTTGCTTAGAACGTTGAATATTTATGTTGGGCAGTATAAATTAACACAATTGATAAAAAACTACTACTGTATTAAACTGATAGTAAGAAATCGAAAGGAGGGGATAATATGGAAGACATTAAAGAGCTGGTTCTTAATAAGAGTGTCAAGGTCGACTATCATGGTGAAACCAAAGATGGTAAACCCCATGGTTGGGGCAAGGCGTATTTTCATAATGGCAGTATATATGAAGGCGATTGGCTGGATGGCCAACAACATGGAGCAGCTAAAGAATACTATTCCGACGGTACTCTCCAATATGAAGGTGAATATAAGAACGGGCATAGAGATGGTTTCGGTAAATCCTACCTGCGTGATGGCAGTTTGAGTTTCGAGGGAGAATGGCAAAAGGGTGAGAAAGTTGGCGGCCCTAAGACCCAGACAAACTGGGGATAAAAATTTGGGAATTATCGAGCCTGGCAGAGTCCAGGCTCTTTTTATTTTGTTACCTGGGTTCGGTTATCTGCCGTAGGATGAGCACCAGCGGGATAACTCCGAGAGATGCGGTCTTGTCAGGGATAAAATCGATGTGTACAATACTTACAGGTCCTTAATATATGACGGGAGATCACGATGAAGGCGTTTAAATATGTAATATTGTATTTGCTTTTGATCCAACTGGCACTTCCATATGCCCTGCCGTTTGATCTTTTTTTTAAGGAGCGCATGGATTACAACCTGGTCAAGGATAACCTTTATGATATTGATGTGATTTTGGACCAGATTGCCCTGCAGATAAGAAGAGAGAAGTTAAAGGATTATATAATAATATTGGGGGATTCGGTAGCCTACAGTGGTCCAGGCAATAGCGGCCAATCCATCGGTCATTACCTGCAGCAACTGGCGGATGAAGCTTTTCCAGATCATGCATACAGGATATATAACCTATCCATGCCGGCGATGCAGTCCGGGGATATATATGCTATGCTCTTGAAACTGGATCAGCGCCAAATTTCTACGGATAATATAATCATCAACATTGAATACAAAGGCTTTTTAAAACGAAACCCTGATCCGGCCATAGTATTCTGGTTGAAGGATGAACTTAAGGCTTTGGATAGAGAAAGTTTTAACCGGGCTTTGCCCAGTCTTAAGGCCAATGACTATAAAGAGAAGAAGGATCTGCAAACTACGTTACACCGGTGGATATGGAATAATGTAGAGATGTTCAGGTACAGCCCGTTTATAAGAAAAGGCCTGAAGCACGTTTATCTAATAGCTGAAGGCGGAACAATCGCTGACGATTCGATTGGCGATCCCCGTCCCTGGTATGAAAAAGATGGACTGCGGGATGTTCTGAGCCAGTATGAATATGTGATTGAATTCTCCGCCAAGCCTTTTGATATGAGTATAAACAACCCCCAAATCTATTTCATAGACAAAATAATAGCCCACCAGAAGGATAAACATACCTTGATGTTCCTGACTGCCGTAAATGACAGACTCATGTATGATAAGGTAAGCGTACCGGGCTATGTGCAAAATGTTGAAGAAATAGACAAGTATTTTAAATCGCAACCCGTGAGTTATCTGAATCTAAAGGGGAAAATCAGCACTGATCTATATTCCGACCACCTGCATCTGACTTCGGCCGGATACCAGGAATTGGCCCGGTTGCTATGGAATAATTTTGAAATGGGAGCAAAATCCTGATGCTTTTTCATACACCTGAATTTTTAATATTAATGGCAATAACCCTGGGATTGTATAATTTCTTGCCTGCCTGGAGGCTATACATCCTGGCGGTGGCCGACATACTGTTTTACTGGGTCGGCGGAACCGCTTACCTGCTTCTATTTCTCCTTGTTTCCACCGGCAGCTATTTTCTGGCACGGGGATTACAGGGGAAGCAGCGCCGGTTCTATCTGTGGCTGGGGATTGCCTTGAACGCCGGCAACCTTATATTCTTCAAGTACACTTTTTTCCTGATGACCAACCTGGAGAAACTGTTCTCCATTAGTCTGCTGAACCACCACCCTTTCATTCAAAACCTGCTACTGCCTATCGGTATCTCCTTCTATTCCTTCGAATTGATAGCCTATCTGGTCGATGTTTATCAGGCGAAGATACCGGCGACCCGTTCTTGGACGGTTTTCTGGGTGTTTATATCCTTCTTCCCCCATCGGGTCGCCGGTCCGATTATGCGAGGAAAAGATCTTATTCCCCGTGTAAGCAGTTTGCGGAACCTGAATCTTTCCTCCACCTTTCAAACGGGATTGGCCTATTTGGCCATGGGATTGGTTAAAAAGATAGTGATAGCCGATTATTTAGCTGCCACTGCCAACAATTTTTTCAATCAAGGAGTAGGTCTAAATACGGCGGGAGCTTGGATAGCAGCCTATCTGTATACCTTCCAGATCTATTATGATTTTTCTGCCTACAGTGAAATAGCCGTGGGTATTGGTTATCTATTCGGTATTAAGCTTGATTTAAACTTCAAAACCCCTTATCTGAGTGCCAGTCCCACCGAGTTCTGGAAAAGGTGGCATATAACCCTGTCCAACTGGATCAGGGATTATCTGTACATACCGCTGGGAGGCTCCCGCCTAGGCCCAGCGCGCAAGTATCTGAATCTTTTCATAGCCATGGCCATTTCCGGTCTCTGGCACGGTGCTGCGTGGACCTTTGTAATCTGGGGAATGTATCATGGGATACTATTGATAGTGCATAATGTCTATGCGAGGTGGAAAAAACCGCAGATGTTGCAGGGTTTTGCCGACACCCGTCTTTATCGAATTTTGGCAGTAGTAGTATCTTTCCACCTGGTCTGCATAGGCTGGGTATTCTTCCGGGTGGAGGGAATTCACAACGCCGCCCGTATGGTCATGAAGATGTTCACCTTTAGTCAATTGCATTTGAGTCATGGAAATATACGCTATTTTATAGTGATTGTGCTGCTGTTTTTAATGCATCCGGCTGAACGCTGGGCGCGTAAGAATCATGAACAGCTATCCGTCTGCTGGACCAAATATCTACCGGCCCCGCTCCGCGCCCTGGTCTATACTGCGTTAATACTATTACTAATTATTTTTACCCAGGTTCAGCAGAGCAACTTTATTTACTTCAAGTTCTGAGGCCGGTCATACCCGTTTTAAAGTCCGCTTTTTAAGGATAATGCGCACTAAGGGCGTGTTAAGGGGACCATCCCCTTAACACGCCTTCAAGAGAGCAGGAATAGCATGAAAATAGAAATTTTGTCTGAATGACGATCAGTCAGGTCAGTCAGGGGAGGTAACCATATGAGTCCAGCTATCGTAGATCGGTTTGAGGGTGAATACGCGGTCATGGAGATTGATGGGGAAATGAAAACGATAAGGTGCTGCGACCTTCCTGCTGAAACCCGCGAAGGAGATGTTTGCGTCTGGAAAATAACCGTTGGATGATTGACCGGGATGAAACGCAAAAACGGAAAAAAGAAATTCAGGTCCTGGCCTGATAAGTTGTGGGAGTAATTTTCCGCCTTCATACATTCTTCACACAAATAGCTTACAATAAAGCCAGTACAAGTATATTTGTATTGGTGTCTGGATCTACCTTCAAGTAAACTACTCCAATAGATGCGGAAGGGGTGGCCTATGAGCAAAAATATACTGATTGCCGATGACGAAGAACGGATGAGAAAGCTGGTAGGAGATTTCCTGCGCAAGGAGGGCTATTCTACCTTCGAGGCAGCCGATGGTAAAAAGGCTCTGGAAATATTTTCGACCCAGGAAATAGACCTCATTATATTGGATGTTATGATGCCTGAATACGATGGCTGGGCGGTGTGCCGGGAAGTTCGGAAATTATCCATGGTGCCTGTTATTATGCTGACAGCCAGGGGTGAGGAATCCGATGAACTGTTTGGATTCAACTTGGGAGCCGATGAATACGTTGCCAAACCGTTTAGCCCGCTGATACTGATGGCCAGAGTTCAGGCTCTGCTTAGAAGAGCCGGCCAGATATCTGCTTCTTCGCGTGTACTGGGCGGCCTGGAAATCGATGAAAATGCCCACTATGTCTACGTTGATAAGCAAGCAGTTGATTTGACCCCGAAAGAGTTTGAATTGTTGCTTTACATGGCAGATCATGCGGGCCGTGCGCTCAGCCGTGAGCAAATGTTGAATGCGGTATGGAACTATGACTATTATGGAGATATTAGAACCGTTGACGCCCATATCAAAAACCTGCGATTGAAGCTGGGCGGCAAAGGTGAATATATTCAGACTGTAAGGGGAGTCGGATACAGATTTGAGGTGCCGTCATGAAAATGTCTATACGAACTCGACTATTTATTACAGTCAATCTGTTGATCGTATTCTTCGTAGCTTTTTCCTGGTTGATGAATTCGAGTTACCTGGAAAAATACTATGTATACCAGAATAAACGTGAATTGTTGTCTACTTCGGAAAGGATAGCCCAACTTTATAAGGGCAATGTGGAAGATCTGGCACTGGAGATTGAAAAACTGGAGCGCGTATCAGGACTAAATATCCTTATACTAAATCACAACCTGGAGATGAAATATCATTCGCGCGGAATAGACATTGATAAACCCCCCGGGCCTAACTCTATGCCGGATGACCGTGCGCCCAGGCCCGATTTCCGCATATCACTCGTTAGTAAGCATCTGTCAGCACTTCAATCCGGGGAACAAATGGTGGCGGTGGGTCAAGATCCAGCTTTACAGAACGGTTTTTTGAATGTGGCCTCCATGCTGAATAACGGTGATTACCTGCTGCTTAGTACTCCCCTGGTTTCGCTGCAAGAAAGCGCGGCCATTGCCAACCAATTTTTCCTGTTTACCGGCCTAATTACCATTGTCTTGGGCTGTATTGCGGTTTACATTTTTACCCGGCGCTTTACCCGGCCCATTTTAGAATTAAACGCGATTGCCCAAAAAATGTCCGAGCTTGATTTCTCGCAAAAATTCACTGCCCAGACCGAAGATGAAGTGGGAGAACTGGGTGACAGCATAAATTCCCTTTCGGACCAGTTGGACAAATCCATCTCCGAGCTGCAGGCCGCCAACCAGAAACTGCTGGCTGACATTGAACACGAACGCAGGATTGATGAGATGCGCAAGCAGTTTGTTTCCAACGTATCGCATGAATTAAAAACACCCATTGCCTTAATTCAAGGTTATGCGGAGGGTCTTAAGGTAAACGTAGTCGAAGACGAAGAAAGCAAAAATTACTACTGTGATGTCATTAATGACGAGGCTGGCAAAATGAATAAAATGGTGCGTGAACTCCTGGATTTATCTCAGATCGAAGCCGGATATTTTCCGTTGGAAAAAGAGGTTTTTGAGATTGGTTTGCTGATCGAGCAGGTAATAGCCAAGTATGATTTAATATTAAAGGAAGAAGAGATCCTCCTGTTGGAAGAAAAAGCCGACGCATTGCTGGTCAACGGTGACAGATCCAGAATTGAGCAAGTACTGGTTAACTATTTGAATAACGCCATGAATCATGTAGATGAGCATAAACAATTACGGGTGAAGGTTCACACCATTGGTGATAAGGTGCGCATCGCGGTTTTTAATACCGGTTGTCCTATTCCGGAAGAATCACTGGATAAAATTTTCACTAGTTTCTATAAAGTTGATAAAGCCAGAACCAGAGCCTACGGCGGAACCGGTCTGGGACTATCCATTGTGCGCGCCCTTATGGAACTACATCAGAATGATTATGGTGTCCTCAACGTGACAGGCGGGGTGGAATTCTGGTTTGAACTGGATAAGATCGATCCTCAATAAACCCACAAAATTTCCCTCAAACTTTCATCCTAGCTTCATTGAACCTTCATAATTGAATCCTATACTAAGCACATGAACAAAATATTGGATTTCAAAAAAAGAAAGGAAGGATTCAAATGAAAATGCAAAAGACGATGAGAACATATCTGGGAGGACTATTGATTGGAGGTTTGCTCCTGGGCGGTGGCGGTCTGGCCTTCGCAGCCAATACCGATACGACCGCAAGCAGTCAGGCTAACCATGGCCCCTCCATACACGGTCCCCAGATGCCGGGAATGAGTAAATGTAGTACTGAAAACATCGAGACTGTACTGGATTCTTTGGTGACTGCGGGTACTTTGACCCAGACCCAGGCCGATGCGATCCTGGCAGCACAAGAACAAGCAGAGACAGACCGCCAGGCCGAAATGGAGGCTACCAAAGATATGACCCAGGAGGAAAGGGAAGCCTATTTCCAGGAGAACAAGCCGGAAAGAGTTGATGTATTCAGTGAATTGGTCGCAGATGGCACCTTAACCCAGGAACAGGTTGACGCTATCCAGGCAGGTATCCAGGCTCAAAGGGAAGAACAGCGGCAGGAGCAGTATACATCCGCCCTGAGTGCTCTGGTAGATGAAGATGTTATCACCAGCGAACAATCAACCGCTATTCTGGAAAAGATAGCTGAAATAGATGCCGAGCGCCAGGCTGAAATGGAGGCTACCAAAGACATGACCCAGGAAGAAAGGGAAGCCTATCGCCAGGAGAACCAATCCGAAAAGACTGATGCTTTGACTGAACTTGTGGCTGATGGGACACTTACCCAGGATCAGGCGGATGCAGTAGCCAAGGTTCTGCCAGGTTTCCATGGTGACAAAGGGAATCGTCCGGAAGGTGGCCATGGCCCGGGAGGCATGGGAAATGGTTCCCAGACTACAACCCAGGCTGAGTAAACAAGGATAGTTTACCGTTTGCGAACCATGGTTTAATAATAAAGCTTTACCTGACCCCATCCCCTTAATATATGAGCCCATCCAGGCCTGCCGAGGCTTATGGATGGGCTCTTTAGCTTAAAGAATACTGATGTTGAGAAGGAAGTAATCATTCCAGGCTTATTGCAAACAAATGTTCCATTTTCTTGATGACAAATGGGCTAATATGGAATAAAATGATAAAAAAGGGTTGGCAAAAGCTTAACGGAGGAGGATTATAAAATGGCTGATATTAAATTTGCGGTTACAAAATCTTTGGGGGTGTTATCAGAAGGCTCTAAAGGCTGGCAGAAGGAAATTAACCTGGTTAGCTGGAACGAGCGCAAGCCGAAGTTCGATATCCGCGACTGGGGGCCGGAGCACGAGCGTATGGGCAAGGGAATAACCCTTAGCACCGAGGAGCTGATGAAATTAAAGGAATTGTTGAATGAGATTGACCTGGAGACCCTGGAGCTTGAATAAGCCCCGAAACAAATTAACCCGCCCTTCAGGCGGGTTAATTTGTTTCGGGGCTTATTCAAGGTTATGATTTTCGTGCCTTAATGCTTTTTATAATAAGTTATGTTGCTTGTGTGGGGAAATATCAACTAAATGAACTGTTTTATTTTTGAACGATTTACCCTGAGTTGTGATAATCAATGTGACAGGTGTCAGAATATTGAACAATATAGGTGTCAGTTAATTGGACATTATTTCCTGAAATCCTAGATAGTTTATTATTTTGTATGGAATTTACACAAGATGTATACCTAATATATAGCACTTTTGGAAAAAGAACAAGAATTATCTATAACCTGGCATAAATATTGCTTGTAAAGATATTATAATTCACTTTAGAAAGAAGGAACTGTCATTGCAAAAGCTTTTTGTGAAAATCACTATATTCTCCATAATTCTAGCGCTGATACCCCTGGGGATAATTGGGTGGGCTGGTACTTATCGATTTTCTCGTACCTTGAATAGTAAACAGGTTGATACGATGGGGAGTCTGGCCGGACAGCGCGCAATGGTTTTAAACGAAAAAATCAATGGTTTGCAGATGAAAATGAAGACAATGGCCCAAAACCCAGCGCTCATAGAGCGTATGGGTAGCGCGGCTGCCTCTGATAACGATGATTTTAACCGGATTATAAAACAGGATATAGTGGACGGGAAGGGTCTGTTTACTGATTATCTGATGGTCGGATCCGATGGAACCGTGTATTACGATGCCACAGGTAATCTTCAAATATCCAACTTTAATAAAGAATATTACTTTAAAGATATGATGAAAAACGATAAGCAGGTGCTCAGTATAGTATTTCCCTCATCTGCAAAAGGAAAAGCAGTTACGGTTCTGGCAACTCCTGTGCACGACAGTCAGGGGCATATACTTGGAGGACTGCTTGGAGTAATTGACTACGAACTGCTTACCGCCACCACCATAAGCCATGATCCCCTGCATCAGGAGCTTATCTTCGGTATTATCTCCAATGATGGCCTGGTGATTTCTCATGATAAAAAAGACTACATACTTACATACGATTATAAGGTGCAGACCAACGGGCTGGAAAAAGTATTTGAACAAATGAAACAGAATAAAGCGGATCATGCCTTCTATTCACTGGATGGAGTGGATAAACTGATGGCATTTCAGCCTTATACTTTTAATGCTGATCTCGGCCAAAACTGGTATATCTGGTGCGGTACAACCGTTGAATTATATATGGTGCCGGTAAAGACAACCTCCACATTTATATATCTAATGATCATGATTGCGGTTGTGATCGTTGCTGGACTTGCATACTTTTTCGGCAGAAAGATATCTGATCCCCTCAAGCAATTAAGCAAAGTAACCATGGAGATAGCCCAGGGTAATCTTGGGGTTGATATTAAGAGTAATTCCAGCCGTGATGAAATAGGCCAGTTAAGCAGGCATTCTGCAGAAATGGTGAACAGCCTCCAGAGTATTGTACAGGGTGTTTTGACGGAAAGCGAGGAATTACAAAGAAATGCCAGCAGTGCCGGGAAAAGTTTTGAACAACTGAAGAGCTCAGTACGGGAAATATCCCGGAGGGTCGAGGAAATATCTGCCGGCATGGAGGAATCAGCTGCCTCAACCCAGGAGGTCAATGCATCTGCACACGACATTTCCGATGCGCTTGATACATCCACTGAAAACGCAGAAAATGGTGCCGCTCAGGCTCGTAAGATGCTGGAAAGAGCAACAGGATTAAAGGCTACTGCTCTGCGGTCTCAGGCTAATACGGCAGCTATACTGGAAAACGCACGGAACAAACTTGCACAGGCAGTGGAAGAATCACAAGTTGTAGGTAAAATAAACACACTTACGGATGAGATATTAGCTATTGCGTCTCAGACCAATTTGTTGGCATTAAATGCAGCTATTGAGGCCGCCCGGGCCGGGGATGCGGGGCGTGGATTCGCGGTGGTTGCAGAAGAGGTGAGGAAACTGGCGGAACAGTCATCAGCTACTGCAGGCAATATTCAGATGATTACTACGCAGGTTTTCAAGTCTGTTCAACACCTGGTAGACAGTTCTAATGGACTAGTTAGTTTTATCGATAATAATGTGTCCGGTGATTACAAGATACTGATTGAAACAGGGGAGAAGTATTACGATGATGCAGAAAATGTGGCCAGACTCATGGACGGTTTCAGTGAAACTTCTAAGATGCTGACAGACATTATTTCTCAGGTAGTGCAATCAGTTGACGAGATTGCTCAAGCAGTAAGCAACAGTGCGGTAGAAACCGGAGTCATTAACGATCATGTAATTACAATTGTAGAACAGACAGACAAGATGGCACAATTGATGGATAATAATAGCAACAGCGCAGTCCATCTTATGGAAACGGTTAATCGTTTCAAATTATAAAGTTTACAATTTTGTACCGGGCTGGTGGATACCGGGAAGATTACCGTGGGTCAGGAAAGGGCAGCCAGTAGATGGACGCAGTCCTGAAAAGAGGGTAAGTGGGAACAAAATATCTCCTGTTGCAGCAGCGTTGCAGCAAAACCCCTAAAAACGGAATTGAACAGAAAATAAATAACCGTGGGATACCCCACGGTTATTTGCTTTAATGGCTAACCTACTATCAAATGATACAAATGCACACCCCCGATCAATCTTTCAACGATTCTAGGGAAGGGTGTGCATTTTCGTCAGGGGGGTGTGCAAAGCAATATGTGTTTCTGATATTGTCAAATAATCCGTTACTTGGTTGTGAACTCCTTGTTAAAATGACGGAGCGGCGAGCATCGAATACAGGCCATAAACTATGGCTATCACTCTTATGTCGGATTACAAACGGCAATGCAATGCTTTTATATTTACATATCATCCCACCCTTTAAGGAGCTTCGTTTTATCCTTTTTCTGTTTTGGCTCTACCGGAAGCTGATCACTATTACTTTCTTCCTCCCTAGCTATCCTCTGTTGCGTTTTCAATTCTGCGGTGCCCTTAAGCTTGCTCGGATAAACGTCCAGTTCCTCGAGATTCTCAGTAGCATCCTCAACCCACCTGTTAAGGACCTTCTTTTTATCCTTTTTCTGTTTTGGCTCTGCCGGAAGCTGATCACTATTACTTTCTTCCTCCCTAGCTATCCTCTGTTGCGTTTTCAATTCTGCGGTGCCCTTAAGCTTGCTCGGATAAACGATCGGTTCCTCGAGATTCTCAGTAGCATCCTCAACCCACCTGTTAAGGACCTTCGTTTTATCCTTTTTCTGTTTTGGCTCTACCGGAAGCTGAGCATTTATTGATTGGTTTCTTTTGCTCTTTATAGGTATACTTTCTTCCTCTTCCTCCTCGCCATTGTCCATTTTCTGAATTATATTAAATCCGCCTGCTGCTTTATAACTATCTTGGGCGATACTGCCAAGCCCTGCGATTTCTCCATTTTCGCCCGCTTTAAGGGATTGCCTTCCCTTCTCGTCAGCCTCTCTTTCCAGGCCCAATTCATCGTTCACCGCCGCACCTTTCATCTGAACCGTAGGCTGAACCCGCTGCTGGGACTGCTGAACTACATGCCAGGCCTCGTGCGGCAGGTGCCTTTCCTGCCCGGCTGCCACATGTATATCCCTACCCTGGGTATAGGCCAGAGCACCCAGGTGTGCTGGTTTATCCGAATTGTAATGCACCCTCACCTCGCTCATATCAATTCCGGATAATTGCTCGACACCCGCTTTCAAGGCGTCCGGCAATCCGGTGTTATTCTCCATTTTCATCTGAACCGGCTCTGCTCCGGGAGTCTGTATGCCTTGTCCGGCAGGCGGCAGATAGCCGCCTTGCTTACTTTCCTGTTTCACTGCCGCATGGGAATGCATCGAGCTTAGATCCTGCATGAGCTGGCAGACTGCCCGATTGCCGATGGTACTCTGAAGCTGCATTATATCGGAGCTTGTTAAAGAGCCGGGTAATATTCCTGCTCTTTGGATTATTTGAGCCGTATGATCATCTTGGATCAAGGGACTCTGCCGGGCTTGATTTGTATTCGTTGCGAAGCTGGTATCTAGGGATTGCTCCCCTATTTTTTCATATTCCGACATAAAGCACCTCCTATGTTATGATGTGTTATATTATAATATATTTGCTACAATCGAAAATAAAATTCTACAGCAGGCAAGGGGACGGTTCTCTTGCCTGTCTTTATATAATTATTTTTTACTATAGGCCGACAAAAGGATCGTTAAATTGTTAGTCCTGACCTACTCTGGTCTTGTCGTAATGATAGGCAATGGTTTGCCGGGGAATTAGAGATGTTGGTATCTTACCAGCATTATAAACTGGTCGGTGAATCAACAGGCAACAGAACCGTCCCCCTGCCTGGATCCATAAAAAAGAAAACCGCACAAACGTGTGCGGTTACTTGTTTTCAACTGGTGCGAGTGGTGATACAGCACTTACTGCAGAAACCCAGTAAAATCAATGTTTGAGGGCAATCAAATTGCAGTATTTACCTCTAAAAAGTGTAAAATATCTGGTTAAATATCGGTCACTCTCAGAGCGTCCCATAGATGATCAGCCCCAAGAAAACGAACAATTGAAACGAAAAAGCAACGAATACTGCCTTGCGTTTTGTACATGATAATGCTATAATTATGTGCAAGAGAGGAGGTGCCGTTATGCCGCAGATTAGACCGATTACGGATTTGAGAAATACTAACGAAATCTCCGACATCTGCCACGCCAAGAAAGAACCGATTTTCATTACAAAAAACGGCTATGGTGATCTGGTAGTTATGAGTATTGAAACTTACGAAGCCATGCTGGAAGAAAGGGAGCTTGACGCCGCCATCGCGGAAGCCGAGGCCGAATATGCATCTGACAGCCAGCTGTTGGATGCGAGGAAAGCCCTCTCCACATTAAGGAGGCGGCACTTTGGATAAATATGCCGTAAAATTGCTTTCCCGCGCCTATCGTGATTTGGAAGGCATCTATGCCTACATTGCTGAAACACTGCTGGAGTCAAGTACGGCGCAAAAGCTGCTGGACGCGCTAGAAGAAGCAATCTTCAGTTTGGAGGAACTGCCCCAGCGTGGCGCTCCAAGAAAAAACGGTGCATATGCCAATAAAGGCTATCGTCAGCTTTTCATTAAGAACTTCACCGCGATCTACCGTGTGGACGTGGCTAAGAAACAGGTCGTCATCGTGACGGTGCGATATTCCCAAAGCCAATTCTGATAAAATTAAATATCATGCTCAAGGCAGTCCATTATGGGCTGCTTTTTTGGATACGCAAAAGGTGAAATAATCAGGAGGACGGTCGATTTCATATTTCAGCAACGGAGAATCCTTTTAGAATGCAATTATACGCGGGTGTTATTACAGAAATTAAATCAAGAAAAACCAAGTAAAATCAAGGCATAAAGAAACCAGAATGGTCAAATTCGACTGTTCTAGTAGTGGCTACCCTGATACAAAATGATACAAATGCACACCCCTGGTCAATCTTTCAACGATTTCAAGGTAGGGGTGTGCATTTTCGTCAGGGGGTGTGCAAAAATCGATTGTTCAAGCGAAAACTGCAACATAGTGCTCCAGTTTTGCCGACATCTTGTATATTATTTTGTTGGATGCTGTTCAATCAGTTTCCATTGTTGGTCGGCTGAATTTAGTTTTGGCATTAGAATAATGTCGGAGTTGCTTTTGTCAGATGAAACCGTAACATACAGTTCCGTACCTTTTAATCGCATCAGATATGTTTCATCCGGCTGATTCAAGAATTCCCAATATTGAAGGTTGTTGGCCTCAATCGGTTGTTGAATAAGAGCAACACCGAGTTCGGGTGTTGATGGCGGTTGAAAGGTTTTATTATTCCACAGGTTTCTTAGTAGGTATGAACCATCCTCTAGTTTCATAAACTGCCAGGTCATACATTCCCAGTTATTGTTCTCATACTGGATTATTCTCGTGCCGTTATCAATTCCGGCATTATACGGCCTGATATTCATTCCTGTTTTTACATTATTGATTGCAAACGTATTTGTACTCCCAAGATTCAATTTATAGGTTAGGTAGGCTCTAGGCCCAGCCAAAACCAAAATCGCCAAGAGTACAAGTGCCAAGACCGCTATAACGGATATTAAAAAATAAAACGTACGCATTTCCATAAATATCTCTCCCTTAAGACCCTTTCATTTCCTTATCAACCAAGTCTAAACACTGGGTAAAAGCCGCAGCAGATTGATCTCATTTGATGTACCTAAACGAACGCGCAGCATATAGCTGCCAGCACCTTGCGAGACAAACACTTTTGTTGTGTCCTGCTGATGATGCCCCCGGTTAAACGAAAAAGCAATCTCATTAAACAATGTAAAAGGAAAAACCTGGCCAGCATGCGTGTGGCCCGACAACATCAGGTCAATTCCCTTTGCTGCGACATACTGGGCACCAACCGGACTGTGGTGCATGAGCACTGATGGAATCCCTATCACCAATGGAAGACTGGATAAAACTGATTTGATGGTACGCGTGTCATCGGACGGATGCATATCAAAAGTGGTCTCGTCAGCATTCATATAATCGAGACCGACTAGCTGGAGACCGTGGGTCTCAACGACCTCATTGTGCAGAACGCGGATGCCGTGATCTGTTACCAGTCTGAGCACTCGCTCGGTGTCGATATACTTCTCGTGATTGCCACCCACGAAGTAGGCGGGTGCAGTGAAGTCGGAGAGCGGACCAAGGACGCCTGGTGTGAGGGCCACATTAGAGTCGGCTAGATCCCCGGTGATGAGCACGAGATCCGGATTTCGGAGGTTAGTTTCCTCGACAATCCTGGCCAGATAATCACGCCCGCGATGATAACCGAGATGCACATCAGAGATGAGCATAACATTGACTTCTTTTTCAAGCCCTGAAATCCTGATGTCACTCTCATTAATGGCGAACGAGTTAGCCCACAGTGCACCTGCCACGGTTGCCGCAAAAGCAACAGCCAGGGCTACTGTTCCGCTCAGCGCCATGGGCGGGTTCCATATATATTGAATGGCGTGGAGACAGATGAGCGCGAGCAGCAAGAAAATATAAAAAGTGAAGACATAACCGCCGAGAACGTTCAGGATCCCGACTACCACGCTAGATGATCTCACCGCTGCAATTATGGCGACCATAGCTCCAATGACCGCTGCGGCAACAGCAATTTGTATTGGCCAGCGACTCTGCAGCCCAAATAGCATTTGCAGCCGGGACCCGACATACCCTATGGACAAGGCTAGCAAAACGAAAATCATCACCGTAAACAGGGCCGAAAACAGCTTGTTCATATTTTATCGTTTCCTCTATTATTTATTTTGCTTGCTCGTTAAACTATCGGGTGTTGTTCAATCAATTTCCACTGCTGGTTAATCTCATTTTGCATTGGTTTCAAAACGATATCGGCATTTTGCTCCTCAGAGGCTGCTGTAAGATATAAATCTGTTCCTTTAAGGCGTATATAATATGCGCCATCGTCTTGCTTCAAAAATTCCCAATACTGCAGGGCTGATCCACCAAGAGGTTTCTGCCACATTGTTACCCCTGCTGATGGATTAACCATTGGCTGAAACGTTTTTTCAGTATATAGATTTTTTAGTAAAAAAGTATCCTTTTCAATCTCAACAAATTGCCATGTTATGCATTCCCAATTATTGTGGTTATACAGAATAACTTTGTTATTATCTTTAAAGCCTGCATTGTATGGTCGAATACACTTTGATGTTGCTACATTTTGAATTGCATAAGTTTTTACTTTATCTTGTTTCAGTTGAATTCCTTTATAAATCCTCGGACCAAACACCAGTAAGGCAATTGCAATAATCCCCAGTAGTATAAAAAATAATATTTTAAAATTTATCATTTAGATTTTCCTTTCACAATTCAATTCATATACGGTTCACATATTTTCGTGCATTAGTCCCAAATGATATCTTCGTTCCTTTCGCTATTAACGGCGATCTTTCTCCCTTAAAATTCCAATGTCTTTGAAATACGGCTTACATATATGCCTTGCAGACCTTCAGGCAGTAATCCCAAAGCTTCTGCTCATTTTCCAGGGTGTAATACTTCTCGTTAATCTTGTCTTCCTGGCATTTCGGGCCGATGAAGAGTCCGTTCTTGCCTTCCACTTCCGGTGAATCTGCAAGATAGATCTCAGACTTAGCTCCTTCTGCAGGCGTGATCATGAACTTCAGAGCCACCTTATATATAATATCTATCAGGAAACCCTTCTTCTCATCCTGTCCGAACTTCGTTGCGGAGGCACCCGGATGAGCTATGTTGTAAGTCACATTTGTGATATTATTTTCCTTCATATATTTAATGAAGTGTCTTGCCATCCAGATTGCATAGAGCTTGGACAGGGAATAGTTGCCCTGTGCCGCGTATGTTTTCTCTGACTTCATATCCGTCAGATCAGGCTTTCTGGCCGCGCGGTGTGCAGCGGAAGCCTCAATGATAATCCTGCCGGAGTTGCTCTTCTGTACTGCAGGAAGGAGCAGGTGGGAAAGCAGGAACGGCGAAAACACATTCAGCTGGAAGGTTCTCTCCTCGCCATCCTCTGTCAGCAGTCTTTCTGTAGAAAAAACAGCGCCTGCATTATTTATCAGGACATCCAAATGGTCATATTTCTGATAAAACTCATCTGCCATCCGCTTCACGTCCTTAAAGCTGAGCATATCGCAGATCAACATACCCAGATCAGCATTCTTTGTCTCCGCTTTGATTTCCTCAATGACCGCTTTCGCCTTCTTTTCATTGCGGCCATGAACAATAACCCTAAAATTTTGCTTGGCCAGCGCTTTTGCTGTCTCCTTACCGATACCGTCTGTGGCCCCTGTAATCAATACGATTTTCTTATCCATGGTAACCCTCCTCTGAAAAAAGGATTCACATCCATCCAGATGCGCCTCATTCAACATTTCACATTCATTCGTTATTTGTGTTTCTATATTTTTCAGTAATTTTCATGCAATAGTTCCAGAGAATGTCTTCGTTTTTTTCGCTATAATATTTTTCATTTACTTTTTCATAGCCTTTCGGTCCAATGTATTTATCATTAACGCCTTTCATTTCATTTGCGGTAGCTGCAAAAATTGTTGGTTCTGCTCCTTTTTCTACCGATGTCATAAGCGGCTGCCATAAGAAGAATAGTATTTTGTAAGCAAGGGGCCTATTCCCTGTGTTTCCCAGATTCGTTTTTGCCGATCCTGGATGCACACAGTTGAACGTAATATTTTTTATATTGTGTTTCCTACAGTATTTCGGAAAATGACGCATAATCCAGATGACATATAACTTTGATACACCATAGGCCTTCCCATAGGAGTAATGTTCTTTTAGCTCGATGTCATCAAGATATGGCTGACCTCCCTGTGAGTGAGAAGCAGAAGAAACGGTTACAACACGTCCCTCGCCACTATTACTAAGTGGCTCGAGCAACAGATAGGTAAGAAGAAAAGGCGCAAAGGTATTTACTGTCATTGTCTTTTCGTGTCCTTCCAAAGTCACTTCTCTAGTCCCGCTGTACTGATTGCCAGCATTATTAATCAGTACATCAAGATGATCATATTTTTCCTTGAATTCATCTGCCATTCTTCTTACACCGGCCAATGACTCAAGATCTGCAATCAGTGTATCAAGCCTCGCGTTTTCTACTTCTTTCTTGATTTCCCGAAGGGTTTCTTCTGTTTTAGTCTTGCTGCGGCCATGAATGACCACCTTATATCCGCTTTTAGCAAGCACTTTTGCAGTTTCTTTTCCAAGTCCACTTGTAGCTCCCGTAATTAGTACAATTTTTCCGTTCATGACATTGTCCTTTCTCTTTTACATGTTGGGGACAAAACGCTCTGCCAGGATCCGAGTACGGTGTTCAAGCAGTTCGACTGTGGGTTCATCGGCCAGGAGACCATCCAGTGCGAGAAGGAATACCTCCGATATTTCCTCATCACCCAGGATTGCCGCCACACACTGGAGCGCCACCTTGCGGTGCATCTCCGAAATGCCAGGGTCTAGTCTCTCGCATACGTCATAAAACTCACTTCCCATAGCCGTTCCGACCATGTCTGACCATGGCTCAAGCACCATAAGCCTGCAAACATTCATCAATCGCTCGTACGGACTGCCCGGAGCGGTCGCAGCTTGTTGCGCCTCTGGGTGTCGCTTTATCAACCAGTGCGCAAAGACGGCTGTGAAGATGTCTTCCTTATTCTTAAAGATTCGGTAGATCAAGGTACGAGATAGATTAGCGCGCTTAGCGATGTCCTCCAATGAAGTCTTAGAGAAGCCAAAATTAAGAAAACACCACCGCGCAGCCTCCAGAATCCTTGTACGACGTTCCATTTCTTTTTCCCCATTCATCTTATTTGGAATCATGCGTTCAGTTTGACAAAAGTAACACCATTTGTCAAACTGTTTTTCGTGGGCGGAATATTATAGTGGAGAAAATATGAACGCCCCCGCAAAATACGAAAAGCCGCTCCCCCAAATTCGGGAACGGCTTTGCTTTAAGGCAACCTAAAAACCACCTGTAGATATATCTTTTGTTACTTAACTCATAAAGATTACCTGGAGATCAAATTGCTGAATAGGCGTTTAAAAGAATATAAAGACATAATACCAGCCCCTATCATCGACCTACCTGTTTGTAAACAATCGACTCACCAATACCCCCAGCGCTTTTTAAGAGCCTTCTGGTCCTCGTTTTCTCCGTGCTCACGTGCACCAAACAATTCGTCATCCCTAGCTACGGTGGGATCGAACCAATCAGCCTTTTTCTCTGCCCAGTCAATCCAAGCCACTGTTTCCTCATCTAATCCATCCTGATTGCAAGCCGTCTCCACAACTCTAATATAGGCTCGGATTCTGCATGCCTTCTCAAAATCCAGCGCCTCATTTCCCAGCGCTATTGTTCGCTCAACTTCTTGATTATATCGGTTACGCCTTTCTTCACGCTGTCTTTCCTCTTCTTTTCGCTTACGATCGGCTTCCTCCCTCGCTTCGCGCTCAACTCTAATTAACTCAGATTCTTCCCACATCTCAATCAATATCTCGCCAAGCCTAGTTTCGACTTTGTTCTTTTCTGTGTCCCTAAAATATTTGCGCTGCCGAATATTTATTCTTATTTTTCCATTAAAGACATAATCATATCTACGGATATTGGGTGCAGATGCCCACGAATTGCGGCGTTTAGCATCTTCATACACGATCATCTGCTGCGCTTCCTGTCTTGTCATTACATGTTCAACTTCATCTTGAGATTCAATTACATCCAGATTAATTAGCTCGTTTCTAATCGTGAGCGAAAGATCGTCATTGACTATGCCACCCAGCCTTTCTACCTGACGGTATAGAGCATCTAAGATACGGTAAACTCGTGGGAGAGTATCGTTTGAAACAACACCGGCAAGGAAAGGTGGGCGATTCGAGTAGTTTTTCAGACTCTTTTGGGCATATTCGTCTCTGCCGTCCTTCTTAATCTTTTAACGATTACTCCAATCTTTCAACGATTACCTATTGGTGATGCACACCACCTACTAACTTTCAACGATTAGCCCCGCCAATTCTACAGAAAAATGCCAGGGTTATACCTTATCATTTCTCAGATAGCCGCCCAGAAAATGATAAAAGCCATCACACGCCAACATGGAACCGGCTTTATTACTGGGCTTTCAGGGCAAAATAAAACCATCCATCGATAAAATTCTTTTTATCAATAGATGGTAGATAATCTGGTCGGGGTGACAGGATTTGAACCTGCGACTTTCTGGTCCCAAACCAGACGCGCTACCAAGCTGCGCCACACCCCGAACTTCTAAATGATAACATTCACAGAGGAAAAATGTCAATTTCATAGGTTCTCTTCTTATCAATTCTTACCTTACAGAGTTTACATCTTCGCATAATATATAGAGATTGCCGGGTTTAGGGATTGGTATCGTCCATAGCCAGATCATATGCTATCTGCAAGGCCTGAAGGGTTTTCTTCCCGGCGATTCCGTCTGCTGCCAGACCCGCGTCTTTCTGAAAGGCTATCACCGCCTGGCGGGTTTTTTTTCCGTAATAGCCATCCGGTGTATAGGAATAGTAGCCCAGACCTGAAAGCATGGATTGGACATTTCTGACGTCCTCACCCCGGTAACCCAGCTTCAGGCTGCGGATTTTTCTAACCGTGCCGGTAATACTTACCGGGGTTCCAACCCAAACCCGGTCATACAGGGCAATAACGTCTTCATTGTACAATCGTACGCATCCATGGCTGACGGCCTTGCCAATTGAACTCGGGTTGTTGGTGCCATGGATGCCATAGCTGCCAAAGGGTACACTCAATCTCATCCAGCGTACTCCAAACGGCCCGCCCGGATCGACCGCCTTGGCAACAATAGTCCACTCACCTACCGGCGTAGGAGTGGAAGGCTTACCGACGGCTACCGGATAGGTAGTGATAGTGCCCGATGAGGTCAAAGTGAGAATGCGGGTGTCTACATGAACATGAATTCTGGGATTGCCTTCCCGATAGAAAAATGATTTGTTTTTAATAGAGCGAGCTACCCGCTTCTTATTCAGTTCCTTCCAGGTGGCTGGTCCTACCAGGCCGTCAGCTTTCAGTCCGCGGAATTCCTGGAAGCGGCGCACGTTCTGGGCCGTACTTTCGTCATATATACCGTTGACAGCTTCCGGCTTATAGCCCAGCAGAGCCAGCTTCTCCTGCAAATCCAGCACATCCGGGCCCTGCATCAAAGGGCTGGTTATTCTAATAAATCTACTTGCATACAGCATGGAAAGCCCTACCTTTCATGGTTAATTATCTTGCTAATATAATATTTATTGCTGTTCAAAGGGTGACGTTGATAAGATGCATATATATTCCTGGACAGACATAAGCAGTACTTTATGCACTAAAAAATACGTCAATGGTTTATAATATAAATAATCCAGACTATCCTTGAAAATGATATACTTCCCCATAATTATTGGGTTTGTTCAGTCAACTCCGTTTCGGCAACGGGAAAATTGCCCGTAAAGTAATGATAAGGAGGAGTCATGATGGATAAAAATGATGAAGGCATAAACCGCATAAATTTGGTTGAAGATTGGATGCATGCCCGGGGGCCGAGGTCCAATGCCTTGGCAACCCTGGTTTTTACTCTGTTGGCTGCTTTGGCAGCCTATGTATACTGGATTAGCGGCTCTATACTCTTTGCTGCCTGCCTGGGGCTAATAGCCATTATATTGGCCTGGTCTTTGCGGATTGCCAAACAATGGGAGCGGGTTGTAGTTCTGAGGTTGGGCAAATTTCATAGTCTAGCGGGGCCGGGAATATTTTTTATAATCCCGATCATTGACGAAGTGCCGATTTGGATTGATTTGCGTATTCGTACCACCTACTTTGCCGCAGAGAAAACACTGACCCGTGACAATGTACCGGTGAACGTGGATGCGGTTATGTTTTGGGTGGTAACCGAGCCTATTAAGGCGGCTCTGGAAGTGGAGGAATATCAGAAGGCGGTTTTCTGGGCGGCGCAGACCACTCTTAGGGATGTCATCGGTAAAACCGAATTGTCAGAAATGCTGACCGGCAGGGAACACCTGGATGAAGAGCTAAAGGTAATGATAGATGCCCGCACTGAATCATGGGGGGTTTCGGTACACTCGGTAGAAATTCGCGATGTTATGATACCAATAGAACTGCAGGATGCCATGTCCCGCGAAGCGCAGGCGGAGAGGGAACGCCGGGCCCGGGTCATTTTGGCTACAGCCGAAGTGGAGATCGCCGACAAGTTTTCGGAGGCGGCCAAGAGTTACCAGAAAAACCCTGAAGCTTTCAGTTTGCGAGCTATGAATATACTGTACGAAGGAATCAAGGAAAAGACCGCTCTGGTTATTGTGCCCAGTAATATGGTGGATTCTCTCAATCCGGGAGGCGTACTCGGTTATTACAACCAGATGAAAAAGACTATGGAGAATAAAGAGGAAAGCAGTAGTTAAGCTGAATGGGGTGGGGGATGAATGTTGAAGAAGATACCATTGATCCTGTTTTTTCTTGGTTTAATGATAATTATGGGGGGGTGTCTGTCCAGCAAGGAAACAGGCATCGAACAGCCTATGGTGACGATCGATCCGGCAGTCGATAAACCGCTGGAAAATTTTAACCAACTGACCGAGGAGGAACGCAAAGCTGCTTCCGGAGGCGGAGAAAAAAGAGATTTTAACGCTGTTGCTAACCCTAATAATGAGGATCTGGCCATGAAGCACTGGAAATACAACCGGGATTCGGAACAGCAATCGACCAGTACGGCTAATAAATCCCAGAACGCCTCCGGGAATAAAAATACTACCAAGCAGACCACCTCGACCGGGCGAAATTATTCCAGCGATAACGGCGATTATAATCCTGCCGTGATTCAGCTTCTAACCGAAGATGAATTGCAATTCGCCGTTCATCAACTGGTGAAGCTGGGCTATCTAGCCGGAACAAAGGTTACTGAGAATGACTTTAGAGCAGCCCTGACCAAATTTCAAACTGCCCAAAATCTGAAACCTTCAGGATTATTGGATAAGGATACCTTGGCCCAGATGAAGAATCCAACCACCGCATTGGCGGAAAAATAGTAAAAAATATTATTTTATCTAAGCATTTACTTGACTTCAATGGTTAATTTTATTTATCATTTTATGGTAGGACAAGATAAGTGCGGAAGTGGCTCAGTGGTAGAGCATCGCCTTGCCAAGGCGAGGGCCGCGAGTTCGAATCTCGTCTTCCGCTCCATAGTATTCCATACCTCGGCTTAGGCCGGGGTGTTGTGTTTTTGGTGTTTCCCTAATAGAGTAAAGTTTTTGTTAGGGCAGTTACGCAATAAGTACTTAAATTAAGTTAGGAGGAGCATAAATGAATGCCAGGTTAGAGAAAATAGAGAAGAGTGAGGCTTATCTGGAAATCGAAGTGGATGCTGCAACCATCGAAGAGGGATTGGAGAAGGCCTACCGGAAAGTGGTCAAGCAGGTAAATGTGCCCGGATTCCGCAAGGGCAGAGTGCCCCGGGAACTCCTGGAGGCCCATTTTGGCAAAGAAGTACTGTATGAAGATGCCCTCGAGTTTGTCGTTCCCGAAGCCTATGAAAAAGCTATTCAAGAATTAAAGATAGAGGTTTTGGCTCAGCCTGAATTCGATATCGGTGAAATTAAAAGCGGCGAGGCATTGCAGTTTAAGGTTAAGGTAGCTGTGAAACCTGAAGTTATACTAGGCCAACTGGAAGGCCTGGAAGTAAGCGTTCCCACCTATACGGTCAATGAAACTGATGTGGATAAACAGCTGGAGACAATGCGTTCCCGCTATGCCCTGCTGGTTGATAAGGAAGATGGAGCAGCGGAAATGGGTGACACGGTCCAAATAGACTTTCTTGGCCTCATAAATGGTATACCATTTGACGGGGGGCAAGGAGAAGACTACCAGCTTGAACTCGGTTCCAACACCTTTATTCCCGGTTTTGAAGAGCAACTGGTAGGCATGAAGGTGGGAGAAAGCAAAGATGTGGAGGTCAGTTTCCCGGCTGAGTATCATGCGGAGGACCTGGCGGGGCAAGACGCGGTTTTCCAAACCATGGTCAATAAAATTCAGCACCGCGAACTGCGCACCTTGGACGATGAGTTTGCCCAGGAAATAAGTGATTTTGAGACTATGGAAGAGCTACGCGACGATGTAAGAGCAAATTTGATCAAGTCCAATGAATATCGCCAGAAAGGTGTAGTACGAAAGGAAATTTTGACCCGGGCTATGGAACAATGCAGCATCGATGTGGCTCCGGCAGTAGTTGAAATGCAATTTCAGACCTTGCTGAGCCAGTTTGAAGAGCGAATCGGTTCTCAGGGTATTTCGCTGGAGCAGTATTTCCAGTTGACCAACAGTAATCTGCATGAATTCAGGCTGGATATGATGCCTGAAGCAGAACGCAATGCTAAGACCAATTTTATGCTGGAAAAAATTATTGAAGAAAAAGGTTTTGAAATTACCGATGACGAACTAGATAAGCAAGTGGAAGAAATTGCCCAGCAGATGGGAGTCAGCTCTGAACAGGCCCAACAGAATCTGGCCGGTGTCATGGACAAGGTAAGGTATAACATGAAGGTTGACAAAGCCATTGACTATCTGGTTAGTAATGCGGTGATTTCTGAGAAGGATTCCACGGAAGAACCGACTGCGGCGGGAGAAAATGACGACTAAAAAGAATACTATAATATAATCCTGGATTTTGAATAGTCTAAGATGAGGAGGGATTACCATGTCTTATCTTGTGCCCATGGTAGTAGAGCAGACCAACCGCGGTGAAAGATCCTATGATATTTATTCGCGCTTGTTGAAGGATCGTATTATTTTTCTGGGCAGCGCTATCGATGATAACGTAGCAAATTTGGTAATTGCCCAGTTATTGTTCCTGGAAGCCGATAATCCCGATAAAGACATTAACCTGTATATTAATAGCCCCGGGGGTTCAATAACTGCCGGTATGGCGGTTTATGATACCATGCAGTATATTAGACCTAACGTATCGACCATTTGTGTGGGTTTGGCAGCCAGCATGGGCGCTTTTCTGCTCTGTGCCGGTGAAAAAGGCAAGCGTTTTGCTCTCCCCAACGCTGAAATCTTGATTCATCAACCATCGGGGGGAGCCCAGGGGCAGGCCACTGATATTGAGATCCACGCCAAGAGGATAATGCAAATGAAGCAGAGCCTGAACCGAATCCTGGCGGAGAGATCCGGGCAGAGCGTTGAAAAAATCCAGAAAGATACAGAACGGGATTATTTTATGTCTGCTACGGAAGCCAAAGAATATGGTATTATTGATGAAGTACTTAACCAGATTAAGACACCGAATAATAAATAGCCTTCTAAAAGAGAGGTGAAAGCATGCATAAATATGGGGACGAAAAAGGCCAGTTGAAATGTTCTTTTTGCGGAAAAACTCAGGACCAGGTCAAAAAATTAGTAGCCGGTCCGGGGGTTTATATCTGTGATGAATGCATTGAGTTATGTAATGAAATTATTGAAGAAGAACTGGCTGACGATATCGGGTTTGATCTGGGTGATATACCCAAGCCGCAGGAAATACGTGAGATTCTGGACGAATATGTAATTGGCCAGGATATAGCTAAGAAATCCTTGGCGGTTGCGGTCTACAATCATTATAAACGCATTAATCTGGGTGTGAAGCTGGATGATGTCGAACTGCAAAAAAGCAATATCATGATGCTGGGACCGACCGGCAGCGGTAAGACTCTACTGGCTCAGACACTGGCGCGAATTTTGAATGTTCCCTTTGCTATTGCGGATGCCACTTCCTTGACTGAAGCTGGATATGTGGGCGAAGATGTAGAGAACATTTTGCTGAAGCTTATTCAGGCTGCCGATTATGATATTGAAAAAGCGGAAAAGGGAATCGTTTACATTGATGAGATAGACAAAATAGCTCGCAAAACTGACAACCCCAGCATAACCCGTGATGTATCCGGCGAAGGGGTGCAGCAGGCTCTGTTAAAGATCCTTGAAGGTACAGTGGCCAGTGTTCCTCCCCAGGGCGGGAGAAAGCATCCTCACCAGGAGTTTATACAGATAGACACCAGCAATATACTGTTTATCTGTGGAGGCGCCTTCGAAGGTATCGATAAGATTATTCAAAGCCGGGTAGGGGAAAAGGTGATGGGTTTTGGCGCTGATATTAAAAGCCGGGAAGAAAAGAAAATTGGGGATATTTTGAATATGATTCTGCCCCAGGATTTGCTTCGTTATGGATTAATCCCTGAGTTTGTCGGCCGAGTACCTATTATCGTTACCCTTGATTCATTGGACAAAGAGTCTTTAGTGAAGATTTTAACCGAACCCAAAAATGCTCTGGTTCGCCAGTATAAAAAATTGTTTGAACTGGACGGGGTGGATCTGGAATTCATGCCGGATTCGTTGTTGGCTATTGCCGAGGAGGCTCTGCATCGCAACACCGGAGCCCGGGGTTTAAGAGCCATTATTGAGGACGTGATGCTGGATGTCATGTATGAGGTTCCTTCACGCATTGACATAACCAAGGTATTAATTACCAAGGATGTTATCAGTAAGAAAGAAAAACCTCTGCTGGTCACAGTAGATGCCAAACGAAGGGTAAATTAACTCAATCGCAGAGTGATTTAAATGGGAAAAGGTAGCGCAAGCTACCTTTTTTTACTGGGTATTTTCTTCATTCAAAACCTGGTCAACGGGAATAATAAGACCGATAAGCCAGGAAAGGATAAGAGCAATTAATGAATGATTTTTTTATGCAATATGGAGGCTTTCTATATCTTGTGCAGTTGTTCTTCGGCATCGTAATCGGTGTGTACTTCTGGAACCTGCTCAAAGGTCAACACGGGAAAAAAGTTGTGCAGGTAAAGGCATCTGAAAAGGAAAGCAGCAAATTGCGGCAGATGCGCAACGTCAAATTAACCGAACCCCTGGCGAGCCTTAGCCGCCCCGGGTCATTCAGTGATATCGTGGGTCAAGAGGAAGGCATAGCAATACTAAGGTCGGCTTTATGCGGCCCGAATCCCCAGCATGTAATAATCTATGGGCCCCCCGGGGTTGGGAAGACCGCTGCTGCGCGCTTGGTGCTGCAGGAAGCCTGTACCAGCAATTATTCACCCTTTAAAGAAAGTGCAAGATTTGTAGAAGTGGACGCTACTATCTGTCGATTTGATGAACGTAATATAGCCGATCCTCTCTTGGGATCGGTGCATGATCCCATCTATCAAGGAGCCGGTTCAATGGGTGCAGCGGGAATTCCTCAACCTAAACCTGGAGCCTGTACCCGTGCTCATGGGGGTATTCTTTTCATAGACGAGATTGGGGAACTGCACCCGCTGCAAATGAATAAACTGCTTAAAGTGCTGGAGGATCGCAAAGTAATGCTCGATAGTGCCTATTATGTCGAGACTGATAAAAACATTCCCGAGCACATCCACGACATTTTTCAAAACGGTCTGCCGGCTGATTTTCGCCTGGTGGGAGCCACCACCCGGATGCCATCCGAGCTTCCTCCGGCTTTGAGATCCAGATGTATGGAGATATTTTTTAAGCCTCTTAGCCATAATGCCATTAAGGATATAACCCGCAGTGCGGCCCATAAAATATTGGTGAGGCTGGATGAGGAAGCTTTGGAGGAGATCAGCCATCACGCTAATAACGGCCGGGAAGCTGTAAATATAGTGCAACTGGCGGCAGGGATTGCTCAGATGGAAAAAGCAGGCATAATCGGAACTGAGATCGTTCAAAAGGTAATAAACAATGGTCGTTTTTCGCCCCGCCCTGAACCTAAAGCCAAAGATATGCCTATGGTCGGAGTAGTGAACGGCCTGGCAGTCTATGGGGCCAATGTGGGAACCTTGATTGAAGTGGAAGCGGCGGTCATCCGAGCCGATGAAGGCCGGGGGGATTGGACGGTTACCGGGGTGGTGGAAGAAGAGGAATTAGGCACGGGCGGTAGAAAACTGCGTCGCAAGAGTATGGCCTATGGGGCGGTGGAAAATGTCATGACTGTTCTCAAATCCGATTTCGGATTAAAGATTCACGACTATGATATTCATATAAATTTTCCCGGAGGAACGCCGGTAGATGGTCCTTCGGCCGGCGTTACCATGGCTACGGCTATATATTCAGCGCTGAATAACGTAAAAATCAATAATCTGATTGCCATGACCGGGGAGATTTCAGTTCATGGAGATGTCAAGCCGGTAGGCGGGGTTATGAGCAAAATAGAAGCCGCGCGGGGGGCCGGAATTGAAAAGGTACTAATTCCCCAGGAAAACTGGCTGAATATTTTCAGCAGCTTCAGTGATATTGAAGTAGCCCCTGTACGTCATCTGAACGAAGTGTTACAATTTGCTTTAGTGAAGGAATAATTACCACCATTTTTGGTCTTTAGATATAATAGGGTAGCTGGAGCCTATTATATCTTTTCATTTATGGGCTTGTCAGCAGTTAATCCTCAGGTTGCGCGGCATCAAGCCTTATAGTAGAATTAATTTGCTTAGGAGGTGTTTTTCTTGATGTTGGAAAACGAAGCTAACTACCGGACAATACCTATATTACCTCTAAGAGGATTGCTGGTTTTTCCATATACAGTCATTCATTTGGATGTTGGTCGTAAGAAGTCTATTAATGCAATAGAAGAAGCGATGCTCGGATCCAAGGAGATATTCCTGGCTACTCAGAAGGAAGCCCAAACTGATGATCCTGATGAAGAAGATATCTATGAAGTAGGCACGGTTGCAGAAATAAGGCAAATATTAAAAATGCCCGGTGGAACAATGCGAGTATTGGTTGAAGGTCTTTACCGGGCCTGCATAAAAACATATATTCCTCACGACGCATATATGAAGGTGGGCATCGAGGAATACAAGAATGAATCGGGGCCAAAGGATGCGGAGTTGGAAGCCTTGATGCGCACTCTGGTTTACCAGTTTGAGCAATACGTACGCATGAGCAAGAAGATCCCCCCGGAAACCGTAGTCTCGGTGGTAGCGATAGAAGAACCGGGGCGTCTGGCCGATGTGATAGCTTCACATTTGAACCTGCGCATACCTGATAAACAAAAGGTTTTAGAAGCCCGGGATCTTAATAAGAGGCTGAACTTCGTATGTGACATACTGGCTAAAGAGATGGAAGTTCTCGAACTGGAACGAAAAATCAATATCAGGGTCCGCAAACAAATGGAAAAGACCCAAAAAGAATACTATCTGCGCGAGCAGATGAAGGCCATTCAGAAGGAACTGGGCGAAAAAGACGAAAGATCCAGTGAAGTTGAAGAGTTAAGGGAGCGCATTCAGAAAGCCGGACTGCCTAAGGAAGCCCTGGAAAAGATCAACAAAGAGGTTGAAAGACTTGAAAAGATGCCCAGCTCTGCTGCTGAAGCGGTGGTGGTACGCAATTACCTGGATTGGGCTTTATCTTTGCCATGGTCGGTAGAGTCTCGCGATCGCCTGGATCTGGATTTAGCCGAGAAAATATTGAATGAAGATCACTACGGTCTGGAAAAACCCAAGGAAAGGATACTTGAATACCTGGCCATCAGGAAGCTGGCCAAGAAAATGAAAGGCCCTATACTATGTTTGGTAGGACCGCCGGGAGTTGGCAAGACCTCCTTGGGGAAATCGGTGGCCAGGTCCCTGGGGCGCAAGTTTGTTCGTATGTCGCTGGGCGGGGTTCGGGATGAAGCTGAGATTCGAGGACATAGAAGGACCTATGTAGGTTCGATGCCGGGAAGGGTTTTAAATAGTATTAAGCAAGCCGGGTCGAGAAATCCGGTATTCCTGCTGGATGAGATTGATAAGATGACTACCGATTTCAGGGGCGACCCGGCATCGGCACTTCTGGAAGTCCTGGATCCGGAGCAGAACAGTACTTTCAGCGATCATTATCTGGAAATACCTTTTGATCTTTCCAAGGTCATGTTTATAACTACGGCCAATTCGGCCTATAATATACCCCGTCCCCTTCTGGATCGGATGGAGGTTATAGAGATATCAGGGTACACTGAAGAAGACAAGCTGAACATTGCTTTGGGACATCTGGTTCCCAAACAGATAAAGGAACACGGGCTTAAGGAGAGTAATATAAGCTTTTCCGAAGCTGCCTTGCGCAAGATTATTCGCGAATATACCCGGGAAGCCGGGGTTCGTAATATGGAGCGGCAAATAGCTTCGATATGCCGTAAGGTAGCCCGCCAAGTAGTCAAGGATAAAAATACCGTCATCAGTATAACCGTAAATAGTATCGTTAAGTATTTGGGTACTCCCAAATACCGCTTTGGAACGGCCGAAAAAGAGAGCCAGGTGGGGGTCACTACCGGCTTGGCCTGGACGGAAACGGGTGGGGATATTTTGTCCATCGAGGTAGCGTTGATTAGAGGCAAAGGCCGGTTGACCCTGACCGGCAAGCTGGGGGATGTCATGAAGGAGTCGGCCCAGGCAGGCTTAACCTATGTAAGATCGAAAGCGGAGGAACTGGGAATTAGCCGAGCGACCCTGGAGGAATATGATATTCACATTCATGTTCCTGAGGGAGCGATACCTAAAGATGGCCCTTCGGCGGGTATTACTATGGCGACTTCTCTGGCCTCAGCCATGTCGGACCGCGCCGTTAGAAACGATATAGCCATGACCGGAGAAATAACTCTACGGGGCAATGTCCTGCCTATCGGCGGCTTGAAAGAAAAGTCTCTGGCAGCGCACCGGGCAGGGATTGATACTATAATTCTTCCTCTGGAAAATAAAAAAGACCTGGATGATATACCTGCCAATGTGAAGCGCAAGATGAAATTCATACTTGTCAGTCATATGGATGAGGTACTCCTGGCCGCGCTGCAAGAACCGATTAAGAAAACCAGATCGAAGGCCAAAAAAGATGCTGCAGATAAAACAAGCTCAATATAGCGGTACTTTTGTTGATTTAAAACATTTACCGGAAGGGGATTTGCCTGAAATAGCCTTGGTAGGGCGCTCCAATGTGGGCAAGTCATCCCTGATAAATAAATTGGTCAACCGCCGGAATCTGGCCAAATCCAGCTCTACTCCGGGCAAAACGCGTACTATAAATTACTATCTTATTAATGAGCAATGGTATTTGGTAGACTTGCCCGGCTATGGTTTTGCCAAGGTGGCCAAGACGGAACGTGAAAAATGGGGACGAATGATAGAGAATTACCTGCGGGAGCGCTCTCAATTGCAGGGAGTGGTACAGTTGCTGGATATCCGGCATGAACCCAGCGACAAGGACGTCCTGATGAAGAACTGGCTTGAGCAGTGCCAGATTCCTATACTGATAGTAGCTACCAAGGCGGACAAGGTTTCCCGGGGAGGCAGGCAGAAGAATCTGCAGGTAATAAAAAAAACTTTGGCTTTAGCGGAAACGCCGCTTTGTTTTTCGGCCGAAACTGGTGAGGGACTTGCGGGATTGACCGGAGCTCTGGCAGAAATAATGAATGGGGCTGACGAAAGGGCCTGATTGGCTTACTGTATTCTTTGCCGCATATAATCCAATAAGTCGTTGCTATACTCATTCCCATTGGCTTGGGACGCAAATGAATCCAACATGGAGAAGATGCGCTCCCGGCCGTTTTTTTCTTCCTTAACTTCCAGCGGGGTTTTATCGTCCAGTTCCCTATGAACAGTATGCAGCCAGCGCTCTGTTTCCTGGTCTTTCAGAACGCTGTACCAGATATGATTAAGCTCAGGCGGAGGAGGCTGGAAAAGGAACAGGCTATGAACAATTTCCCAGCTTTGTTCGGAGAATAAGTCCTTGGTACAAGTTTCGATACGCAGTATATCATCCAATAAATCAGTGTAGCTGACCAGGTATTCGCTGCTTAGTCCAATGCGAGCCTTCCCCTGGCTGTCGCAAAGATCATACCAGCGTATACCGCCGGTCTCATGAGCCAATCTTAAAGAAGGCATCTGATCCAAGGCTGAGGCGAGGGCAGAGATATTTTCCGGCTGGCGCACCACCCGGATATCATTTAATGCCGGCACGGATTTGTGGCTGGCACGGTCAAACAGTCCAAAGAGCGTTTCCCCCTGATTTTTCAACAAATCAACCAGAGCTTCTTCCTCTTTTAAGTTCTTCCAATAATTAATATGCTTGGAGATAAAACTTCCCTGGCCATCATCGTTAGGGAGCAGCAGCACCATCCCGGAAAAGACTTTACCTAAAGGTAAAGATACCAGGCGTCCTAAAAGCAAGGGGAGTTGATTGTCGGTATCAATGTCCAGTGGTTCTTTTAACAGGATATGCTCTTCGCAGCCAAGCAGGAAGTCCTTTACTCGCAGGGTGTCGCCTTCCATTCCGACCGGCTCGTAGACTGACAGATATGATTTATCCAACGCAGTCAGGCAATCTCGCAGCGGCTCTTCCATAAATGGACCGTTTTTGTGCAGATATTCATGGCTGAAGGTCTCTCCTTCGCTGTCGGTCACATCAAACCACAACCAGTCGGAAAAAAAAGATTCCTGTTCACGGGGAAGTTGAGGAGTGGTGCATAAGCGAATAAAACGATCTTGAAATGACCTACGCAGTTTCCTTATCTGCGCCTCATATTGCTGGTCAAGCTTGACTTTGATAGAAGCAATTAATTGGCTATAGCGATCAAAAGGCTTTTCGTTCCTTTCCACCGTACCCTCCAGGGCCAGACAGCAGTTCTTGTATTTTTTTCCGCTGCCGCATGAGCAAGGTTCATTTCTTCCCAACTTGGACTTCTTCATATTAACCCCCATGACTTAATTGCGGGAAATAAGAATGGGTGTTGCCTGCCCATTTATGATGATATCCTTCAGCCGGTTTCCCCGGCACATATTCTCCTTGGCTACTCCTTGCGCATAATCGAAGTAAGCAATGCCCGCTTCCCGATTTTCATTACAGTTATTATATTCCAGATCCGGTTGGGCTCTATCTCTGACCAGAATACCGTGTAAATCATTGTTATTGCAGGTATTGTTGTTAGCCAAGCCGGTAGATAAATCAAAGAATGCTATGCCCATCAGTTTATTGCGGGTGCACTGGTTGCCTTCCAGAGTAGGCTGAGCTTTAAAACTGACCTGAATACCGTGGGTTCTGTTGCGGGTCGATATATTGCCGGTGGCACATCCCCCCGTATGACCATTATATAATATACCAGCTTCCCGGTTTCCGCTGCATTCATTGCTTTCCAATGAAGGCTGGCCGTGTTCGCAAACTAAAATACCATTAATATTTTTCCCGCATATATTTTTTATAGCCTTACCGGCGCTATTTTTCTGATATGTAATACCTGTAGTCTTATTACTACTGCAGTCATTCTCTTCCAAAACAGGGCAAGCGCTGTCAGATACTATAATCCCAGTCACGTTATTTTTACACTCGTTTCTTACTGCTTTTCCCCGGGACTCACTAATAAACATGATTCCGCAATTACTATTACTACAATTGTTCTCGCTTATAAAAGGAGAGGCATTCTCATCCACTACTATCCCGGTAAGACCGCGTTCTATCTGATTGGTATGAATAATCGGGCTGCCGCCGGTTATCAGAATACCTATTTCGCCACCATAAACACGACAATCTTTTAATGTGACTGAGGATTTTATATGACAGACCGCATTGCCGCCTTTATAACCGGTTCGAGTAAATGAAATCCCGCTTATCTCACTGCCGGCGGCATCGTTAACTTCCAGAACACTGCCGGAATCATAAGATAATTTTACCTTATCCATACCTTCACCGATAAGCTGTATGGATTTGCCGGTCAGTATAAGTTGCTCTTTGTAAGTGCCGGTTTTAATAAATATTTTCTGATTGGGTTGAGATGCATCTATAGCCTCATTTATTCTTCGATAGGTACCGGAACCAAGACAGTCCACAATCAACATATCTTTGTCCGGATCCGTTTTTTTGCCCACAACTTGAGGAATCGAGACAGGTGCGTGGTTTATATTTACTTTTGCAGTTGGGCTTGTGTTTTCTTTTGCTTGGGGGTTTATATTGTGCATGGACGAATAAACTTTATTATTGGCTGGGGGTTCTGGAACAGCAGTATTCCGGTTATTAAGTTCTATCAACAGTTTTTCAGCTATCACCGCCAGGTTATGGATATGTTTGGCCAAAGGCGGACTGGTAGCATCCAACCAGTGATCGGTGGATAAATAATATTCCATGGATTTGGAAAGTGATACCTCTTCAATAAAAAAAGACAGTATGGGTATTCCACGGCTGGCCGCCTTGTTGAGTTCTCTCAAAACATGGGGCGAGGCCGCCGAATGTGTTGATAAAATCAACACAAAAACCCGGCTGCTTTCAATGCCATCAATAATTTCAGCGGCAAAATCTTTGCCGGGCAAAATATTTCTGGGGGCGATCCAGCAGGCTATCTTATTGGATTCCAGTGTAGCGCAAACAGTATTAGCGATAACGCTGTCAACCGATGCGTAACTGATAAATACTTCATGGGCCACGATGATTACCCTCCTAAAACGACAGCAAGTCTTTTAAACAGCATTAATTGGCTATATTATTTTTTAATAAATCTTAACGTGCTTGATCGGCCTGGCAGGCAAATGTTCGCATATATGCAAGCAACAGGTTGATAATATAGTATGGAAGCGTCAACAGATCCTAGCGTTTTTTCATTATGCTGTAGCCAAGGGCCATTATGGTTTTAAGGGTCTCCATAGCGGTTTTACGATCATATTCCTTCTCCGCCTCCGGCAGATCCTCATATGGAACCAGCACCGGGGTTTCTTTGCGCTCGTCATTTCTTTGCGCTCCATAAGTCCAACCTTCCGCCAAACGCCTTAAAGCCCAGTTTTCATGGACATTCTCGGCCAGCAACTCGGTCAACTCAAGGATATCTTCACTTAACTCAATTGAGGAAGTGTCAATGGCTTTTGCCTGGTAGGACATTACCGGTTATGCCTCCTTATTCATTGGTTTCCTTATAAAGGCATAAAATTAAGCTGCTTATTCTGCTAAAAAACCCAAATTGATATACAATTCTGGTCGTAAGCTACTTAATTTTCACATAGCTTAGCTAGAGATTTCAAGTCCTATTATTATATTAACTAAAAAATTGTTAAAAAAATTAAAAAATTAGCGTTAATGATAAAACGATAGATCTAAGATAGCGCCTGAATTACTTGTGCTAGTACCCTGTTAAATCTAATTGTGTATTTTATTCATCGAGTAAAATTCATGTATGACAAGGCGGAGGATTGAGCAATACCGGGCGTATTGTGATTGACGACAACACAGTCATACGTGAATTTGACCGATGAGAAGATAAAGAATTAGGTTTAACAGGGTACTAGAACATCTTCTTCATAAGACAAGCTCAGGGTTTTAACCATTTTGCGATAAGAGATCTATAATGCCTTCCAATTCCTTTTCTTTGCCCAGTAAGGTTGCATAGGTGCTTATCTGGGCAATAACAGATGAACGCTCAAAGGAATCGGGATGATGGCGCTCCAAGGCCCTTGCGAAGGTCTCGCTGGCTTCATCCAGGCAATCCTGCAAGATCTGGGATTCAGCCAAAGTGCTGTCCAACCACCAGTTTTCACCTTCCTGGCCATGCCAGGAATTCATGACATAACGGGCTAACTTTATGCCGGTTTCACTCTCGCTTCCTCCCAGAAATCTATAAAGATAGGCAGCGTTAATAGCGGGATAATAGTCCTCAATGTTGCGGCGAAAGGCTTCCAGATATAGATCTTTCGCTCTATGCAATAATTCTTTGTTTACCGTGCCTACCAATATGGAATCATCCTGATCTACCAGCGCTCTTCGTTTATATTGGGCCGCCAACATAGAAAGCGTATCCGAGTCTTTCATTCCCTGCTGCCAGAGGCTGTACACAATATCGGCAGCCATTTCGTAGTGCCCCAGCCGGGTCAGACAATTGGCTTTAAGCTTTAGGACATCCTGACGGTGTTTAAATGGATACATCTTAATTCCAGCAGTTATGATGAAGGTTTTCTCCAGTCTACATATTAAACTGATCGCCTCATCATACAGACCAAAGTTCTTGCATATCACAGCCACTCGATAGTAAAACTCTCCGCTTCTATTCTCCAGTTTATCATCGACCAGGAAAGCCCGGAATGCATCATCATTGGAACAGCAGTACAGCTCCAACAACGACTTTTCTTCCCGGTTGACAGGGGGAGGAGAGGGAAAGGCACCGGAAAGATCCATAGCGTAAATTTTATCGATAACCTGAGGATTCTCAGAATTATAACGCAGTCGGAACAGTTCTCTTTCACCAAAACTTTTGGCCAGTTCAACAATTCCCAATTCGTCAAAACATATATAGTCAAGTTTTTGCGGCATTTGTTTAATAGCCTCTTTAAATTGTCTGGTTACGAATATTTCCCCGGCACGGGTGACCGGTTCGATACGAGCTGCAGTATTGATATTGCTGCCGTACATGTTGATCCTATCCAGGAGCTGATCGGGAAAGGTGTGCAACTCACCATAATGGCCACCCAAGCGCGGCATCAAACAAGTCATACCCAGATTCCCAAAGTCGAAATCGCTAAAAAAATCCCGGTAATCAAGCATCAAATCGACCGCATCCTTACCATCCGCAAAAGCGGCCACCACCGAATCTCCCCAGGTATTGAAGGCTTCAGCCCGATCAAGATATTGCTTTATCTTGACGGAAAGAGCAGGGTTAATTTGATTAAAAAAAAGATCCGCTTCATTTTCACTAAGTTTGGAATATCCCTTTAAGTCGGTGAAGACGATAAAACAGTTCATATATATATATATCAAGCCTTCCTGACAAAATCATACATGTATCTAATATTTTAAGCTATTGTGAGAAATAATTTCAACAAAAAGCTTTATCCCTTTGTTATTAAATGATGCTAAAGTCATAAATGGCTGAACGGGGCCTAGAAAATAATTGGGGCAGAAGTGACTATAACCAAACGATTTACAATTCCATTTTATGCTTATTTGGCTATCACTTGCGTTGCACTACCTTTATTAAGTAGAATTTATCTAATGTGATAGTAATAGGATCGGAATACGGATATCTTTGTTATATATTTGTTTGAGGAGGAAAGAGGATGTCAACAGTGAAAAACTTAGCCAGCGTTTATGAGCCTGAAATGGTAGAGGGCAAATGGTATGATTATTGGAAGAGCATGAACTATTTCGCTCCCCGCCTTGACGATAGCCCCAAACACTTTTCCATTGTTATGCCCCCACCCAATGTAACCGGGCAATTACATTTAGGCCATGCTTTGGATTGTGCGTTACAGGATATTTTGACCCGTTGGCGCAGGATGCAGGGCTATAATGCCCTGTGGCTTCCAGGCACAGATCATGCAGGGATTGCCACCCAGGCCAGGGTGGAAGAAACACTGGCGGCAGAAGGTTTAAGCAGGGATGATCTAGGCCGGGAAAAATTCCTTGAACGGGTTTGGGAATGGAAACATTTGTATGGTGGTCGTATAACCCAGCAGCTTAGCCTCTTAGGTTCTTCCTGCGATTGGAGCCGGGAGCGGTTTACTATGGACGAGGGCTGTTCCCGGGCAGTGCGGGAAGTCTTTGTCAATCTTTATGAGAAGGGGCTGATTTACCAGGGTGACTATATAATTAACTGGTGCCCCAAATGTATGACCGCAATATCTGATATTGAGGTGGAGCACGCTGATAGTGACGGTCACCTCTGGCATATAAAATATCCCATTGAAAACTCGGATGAGTATTTAGTGGTTGCGACCACCCGACCGGAAACAATGTTGGGAGATACCGGAGTGGCAGTTCACCCGGGAGATGAAAGATATTATCACCTGCTGGGTAAGAATGTGCTGCTTCCGCTGATGGGGCGCAGGATACCGATCTTTGAGGATCAGTATGTAGACAAGGAATTTGGAACCGGGGCGGTAAAGGTCACTCCTGCTCACGACCCCAACGATTTTGAGATGGGACTGCGCCATAACCTGGAGCAAATCGTGGTGATGAGCGATGATGCTTGTATGAACGAAAATGCCGGAGCTTACACGGGGTTGGACCGTCTGGAATGCCGCCGGCGAGTAGTTGCGGATTTGGAAGCCGGAGGCTATCTGGTTAAGGTGGAGGATCACCTGCATGCGGTGGGGCATTGCCAACGCTGCGACACCATAATCGAACCTATGGTTTCCAAGCAGTGGTTCGTGAAAATGAAGCCTCTGGCAGAACCGGCCATTCAAAAAGTGAAGGACGGAGAAATTCGCTTTATTCCAGAGCGCTTTACCAAGATATATATCAACTGGATGGAAAATATTCGGGATTGGTGTATTTCCCGGCAGCTATGGTGGGGTCACCGTATTCCGGTATGGTACTGCCCGGATTGCGGGGAAGTCATTTGCAGCCGCGAAGATCCTTCTGCCTGTACGGCTTGTGGGTCAAGTGAATTAAAGCGGGATGAAGATGTTTTGGATACCTGGTTCTCCAGTGCCCTGTGGCCTTTCTCCACTTTGGGATGGCCGGACGACAGCCCCGACATGAGAAATTTTTATCCTACCAGCGTGCTGGTTACGGGGCGGGATATTATCTTTTTCTGGGTGGCGCGCATGATCTTTTCCGGTATAGAGCAAACCGGCCAGGTGCCCTTTCACGAAGTTAACATCCACGGTCTGATCTTGGACGGGCAGGGGCGGAAGATGAGCAAGTCCCTGGGGAATGGGATTGATCCTATAGACGTTATAGAAAAATACGGTGCCGATACCCTGCGGTTTTCTATGATTACTGGGGTAACGCCCGGTAATGATGTGCGTTTTCAGTGGGATAAGGTGGAGAACACGCGTAATTTTGCCAATAAGATCTGGAATGCGGCTCGTTTTGTACTTATGAATCTGGAAGACTTTGAGGCTGTGGAGGTAAACGAGGACGAACTTAGCCTGGCAGATCGCTGGATACTTTCCCGCCTGACTCTGAAGACGGCTGAAATAACCGGTCTTTTGGAGGGCTATGAACTGGGTGAAGCAGCCCGGGGAATGTATGAGTTTATCTGGGACGAGTTCTGTGACTGGTATATAGAACTGGCTAAACCTCGCCTTTTCCGTCCTGCCAGTGGGAGGGAGAAAGCGGTGGTGCAGAATGTGTTGCAGGCAGTGTTGATGGATATACTAAAGCTGCTGCATCCTTTTATGCCGTTCATTACAGAAGAAATTTATCAAAACCTGCCCGGACACGCTGAAACGATAATGCTGGAATCCTGGCCGCTGGCGCAGGAGAGTCGGGTGAAGCCTGAAGCCATGGAGCAGATGCAGGCTATTATGGAGACGATTCGTTCCGTACGCAATATCCGGGCGGAATTTAATTTAAACTACGGATCAGCGCTTAAAGTGATTATGCTGATTAAGGATAAAAAGTGGATAAAGCTGTTTGAGGACTACGGCAGCTATATGCGGGGATTGGCCCATGTTAACGAACTACAGGTCGTATCGGTTATGGTTGATAAACCCCGCCAGGCAGTAACTGCCTTGCTTCCCTGGGCAGAGCTTTATGTGCCGTTGGAAGGGGTCATCGATATCGACAAGGAGACCGGCCGTCTGGAAAAAGAACTCCGTATTAACGAAACAGACATTGGTAAAGCTGAGGCCAAGCTAAGCAATGAAAAATTCCTGGAGAAGGCTCCCCCGGAGGTAATTGAAAAAGAAAAAGACAAGCTGGAAGAGGCCAGGATGAGGAAAGAGGGTCTACTACAACGATTAATGATATTAAAGAGCGAATAGAATACCGCCTGCGAGAATTAAGCGCCCTGGCCATACGTCCGGGGTTAGAGCGGATAAGCAGTCTTCTGTATGAGATGGGTAATCCCCAGCAGGGCATGACATTTGTCCATGTGGCCGGAACCAACGGTAAGGGTTCTACATCTCTAATTATTGCAGATGTTTTATGCCGAGCGGGTTATAGAGTGGGGCGATTCTCATCGCCCCACCTGCATTCTTATTTTGAAAGATTCACCGTTGATGGCAGGGAGATTGGAGAAGAAGCCTTTCAGTCAATTCTGGATGGGGTAGAACAACATATCCGGATGATGCTGGAAAGAGGCGAGTCCCACCCTACGGAGTTTGAAATCCTCACTGCCGTGGCCTTTCAATATTTCAAGAATGAGAAAGTGGATCTGGCCGTTTTGGAAGTGGGCATGGGGGGCAGCTTTGATTCTACCAATGTTATTATTCCCCTGGTTTCAGTTATCACCGGGGTGGATTATGATCATACCGCTTTTCTGGGCAGCAGCTTAGAAGAGATCGCAGCCAATAAGGCCGGTATTATTAAAAATAGAGTACCTGTAGTGGTAGGCCCTATGGATAAGGCAGCCTCAAGGGTCATTGCCCTGCGCGCCCGGGAATTGGAGGCGGAAGTGCACTTCAGTTCGGAAGTCCGGATTAGCCGTGTCGGTGTCCCTACACTGACAAAACAGATTCTTAATATAGAAAGCGCAGAAATGAAGCTCACAGGGTTGAAATTTTCACTGCTGGGAAATTATCAGCTAAGCAATCTGGCCACAGCCTTTACTGCCCTCAATTTAATAAATAAACAGGGATATCGGGTGGATGAATCCAGCATTAGAGATTCATTAGCCTCATTGAAGATTCCGGCCAGGATGGAGGTTATTAGGCACGATCCCTTAATAATAGCGGATGCCGCTCACAATCCCCAGGCGGCCCGAGCCCTGGCGGATTCATTTGACGCCCTGCTGCCTGGCCAGCGCAAGGTGCTGGTTCTGGGGCTGGTGGATGATAAAGATCGGGATGGAATACTGGCGGCTCTGGGAGCAAATACTAGGGCTACAGTTGTGTGCAGACCGGCAGGGCCAAGAGGAGAGACCTGGCAGGATGTAACGAAGCAGTGGCGGCTGATATTTCCGGATATACCAGTAGAGGAGCGAGAAATTATTGGCATGGCAGTAAATAGGGGGATGGAATTGATGGAAAAGGACGATTATTTACTTATTACCGGCTCATTTTATGTCCTTGATGAGGCGTGCCGTATTTTTAACCATAATTAACATTATCTTAACAATACCATCATTAAACTATTGATATAATTAACAATATAATGGTGTATACAATTAATTGGGAGGTATAAATGTGGCTTTTAGTCTAAAGCCCCAGGATGATCGATTCTACGAATACTTTGAACATGCCGCCGAGGCCATCAGTGAGGCCACCCAGATACTAAAAGGATATTTTGCGGATCGCAGTGATCCTGCTGCCAACTTAGAACGAATCAACGAGGTTGAACACCGGGGGGACCAAATTTTCTCCGATGTTATGGAACAGATCAATCATTCCTTTGTGACTCCCTTTGATCGAGAAGATATTCTTTGGCTGGCCCAATCCCTGAACCAGGTGCTGGATCACGTTCAGGGAACTATGGAGAAAATGGTAATTTATAAATGTGACCAACCTAAGGAGAAGTATATACCGGCTTTGGTAAACGTTTTGGAAGAAGCTTCGGAAGAGATAAAAAGGGCCGTTCTGAATTTACGGGATGTTAAGGCCAACCACAACAAGATAATTGAATCCTGTGAAAAAATTCGCGCCCATGAGCATGAAGGCGACAATCTGTACCGGGCCGGGATTGCAAGATTGTTTGAACAAACCGACGATGCCATCTATATGATTAAATGGAAAGAGATATACGAGCATCTGGAGACGACTCTTGACTATTGTGAAGATGTTGCCAACGTGTTAAAGGGAGTAGCGGTTAAATATGTTTGAACTAGGCTGGGTAATTGCTGTTGTATTATTTGCCCTGGTTTTTGACTACATTAACGGATTTCACGATACGGCCAACGCCATTGCTACTTCGGTTTCTACCAAAGCCCTCTCACCCCGGGCTGCTATTGGAGTTGCTGCGGTTTTCAATTTTCTGGGAGCCCTTAGCGGTACGGCGGTAGCTGTTACCATAGGTAAAAACATAGTATCCCCTCACGATGTCATTCCGCAGGTAATAATTGCCGCCTTAATTGGGGCTATATTGTGGAACCTTATAACCTGGTATTTTGGTATTCCCAGCAGCTCTTCCCACGCTTTGATCGGGGGACTGATAGGTGCAGTTATGGCTAAGAGCAGCTTTCAGGGAGTTATTTGGCCCGGGTTTTTCAAAATTCTAGCCGGACTGATAGGGTCCCCCATCGTTGGACTGATTGCTGGCAGCATGGTTATGACGTTGCTTTTTTGGCTATTTAAAGGTTCATCGCCGGTAAAAACCAATCTCAAGTTTAGACGCTTACAAATTATATCCGCTTGCATGGCTTCCTTTGCGCACGGATCCAATGATGCCCAGAAATCAATGGGAATTATAAGCCTGAGTCTTTTTAGCGCCGGTATATACAGCAATTTCCATGTTCCCCTCTGGGTTAAAATAGCCTGTGCTTTGGCGATGTCTGCCGGTACTGCTTTCGGAGGGTGGAGGATAATCAGAACCATGGGAGGAAAGATATTCCGGATCGAGCCTATAAATGGCTTTGCAGCTGATTTTACTTCTTCAGTGGTCATTTATACTGCCAGTTTACTGGGGGCACCAGTTAGCACCACCCATGTAGTCTCCTCATCAATCATGGGTGTGGGGGCCGCTAAGAGGCTGAAAGGAGTACGATGGAATATTGCTCGCCAGATCATTATTGCCTGGTTCGTTACTATTCCTTCGGCCGCCCTGGTATCGTATTTTACATTCAAGGTTTTAGAGATGTTTATCTAAATACTTGTTGATAGGTTTTCTTCCTTGGTTCAGGAAGAATTTTTTTATGGGATTGTCTTAATCAAATTTGCAAAATCGGCCAGAAAATTACATAATATATAAGTGATTATTAATCAAAGGGGTTGGGAGTTTGAAGGTCTTTAAAATTCCGGAAGCAACAGTTATGCGCCTGTCAATCTACTCCCGGCATCTTCATCATCTGCAGGATGAAGGCGTTGAGACAGTTTCTTCCGAAGAAATTGCCAATGGTGTGGGAGTGAGTTCAGCGCAGGTGCGTAAAGACCTGGCTTACTTCGGTGAATTTGGTACGCGCGGAGTAGGTTACAAAGTTGAGGAACTGTTGGGGCATTTGATGAAAATTCTGGGACTTAACCAGAAATGGAATGTTATCATAATTGGGGCGGGGAAATTGGGTTCAGCCCTGGCTCTTTACCAGGGATTCAAGGATAGAGGTTTTACCATCAGCGCCATCTTGGATGGTAATAAAGAAAAAGTTGGCGAGGTGCTGTCTCAAGTTACTATTGAACCCATGGATATATTAGCCACCCGGGTTAAGGAACATAATATCAATATCGGCATCGTAACCGTACCCGCTGCTGCAGCTCAAGACGTTACCGACCGGCTGATTGCAGCTGGGGTTAAGGCTATACTGAACTTTTCCCCCCGGGTCATTAAGGTGCCTGCCGGGATTATTCTCAGGAACGTAGATCTTTCGGTAAACCTGGAAGTATTGAGTTTTAACCTATCTTTCAACCGCTAAGGGTTGGATTGGGGAGACGATCCTTGAATTGAAGGGACACAAGGGGACGGTTCTCCTGTGTCGTTCTCCCTAAAATGATTGGGGGACACAGGAGAACCGTCCCCTTGTGTCCCTTCTTGGCTTCCCATATAATCGACCTTGTTTTTGCCCATTAGTAATGCTACACTTGAAAAAATGTATGCTGGAGGTCGTTTGGTGACTAGTAGGACTCGCACTTATCCAGGCTGGCAATTGTTATTGTTGATGCTGGCTCTGGGGGGGATTGTTGGTGGCTGGATCGGGGACGCGTTACTTAAAATATGGCCCGGCTTAGGCTTATTAGGAAACGTCCAGAGCGTGGGTCTGCCTACCTTTACCATGGATTTACACGTATTCTCCGTGAGTTTTGGCTTCATGCTGCATTTAAGTATCTTTAGTATACTAGGTTTTGCACTGGCATGGGTTTTTTATAAGCGACTATAACTTGAGGAACACGACTTGAAAAACATTGTACTGGCCTCCGGTTCGCCCCGGAGGAAGCTGTTGCTGCAGCAGATAGGACTTGATTTTACCTGCTGGCCAGCTAATATTCGGGAAGAATGGTCAAGTACTGAATCGCCGGAGAGCCTTGCCCAGGATCTTGCTTTTCAGAAGGCGGGAGAAGTTGCGGGGAGGCTGAAGGAGGGCATAGTCGTTGCTGCCGATACACTGGTAGTGGCGGATACCACGATTATGGGAAAACCGGCGAACCGCGAAGAGGCCTTCTTAATGTTATCTCGCTTGAATGGCCGACGTCATCAGGTGATTACCGGTATCTGCGTTATGGATGTACGGGATAAGCTTCCAGACAAAGCCGCGGAGCTTACTGATGTAATTTTTCGTTCTCTTACCCCCGTAGAAATTAACAACTATTTAAATAGCGGAGAATGGATGGATAAAGCCGGATCTTATGCCATCCAGGGTCGCGGCGCTTTACTGGTGTCACGTATAGAAGGTTGTTATTTCAATGTGGTAGGTCTGCCCCTGAGTCGTCTTAATTTGATGTTGAGGAAAAAGGGCGTAGATCTGTTGGGGGTAAATTGAAATATGCAATATACTACTCTTATAAAGGACATGCCCGAAAATATGCGTCCCCGTGAAAAGTTGTTAAGTCACGGGGAAAGCACTCTTAATGATCACGAGCTGCTGGCTATTATTTTGGGCAATGGAACCAGAAGCACTAGTGTGCTGGAACTGGCAAATCGTTTACTTGATACTTACAAAAGCTTGAGACGACTGCAAGATGCCAGCCAGGAAGAGCTTACCCAAGTAAAAGGAATAGGCCCGGCCAAGGCGGCCAGTATGAAAGCCGCTTTTGAAATAGGCCGGCGTGTGGCCGGGGACGTTGAAAGGCGGGAATCAATCAGATCCCCGGAAGATGTTAAACAAATCGCCCAGCAGGTGCTGGTGCCAGAAATGAGGAATCATGACCGCGAGCATTTCCTGGTTTTGTACCTGGACAGGAAGGGCGGTCTCATTGTCAAGGAACTGGTGTCGGTGGGAGGACTGCACAGTTCCATAGTACATCCGCGCGAGGTCTTTAAAACGGCTATTAAACGGAGTGCTGCTTCGGTGATACTGGCGCATAATCATCCCAGTGGCGATCCCACCCCCAGCCAGGACGACATCAGCATAACCCGTCGCCTGGTGGAAGCGGGAAGTATTATAGGTATTGAAGTTCTGGATCACGTAGTCGTTGGTGAATCTAATTACTGCAGTCTCAAAGAAAAGGGCTTGATATAAGCATAAGGAGGATTCGATACAGTGGTTTTCAGTTTTGGTAAAGATATGGGTATTGATTTGGGAACAGCCAACACCCTGGTTCATTTAAAAGGTCGGGGGGTTATTCTAACTGAACCTTCGGTGGTTGCCATACAGAGTAATAGCGGTAAGGTTTTGGCAGTGGGTGAAGAGGCCAAACAAATGATAGGAAGAACTCCGGGGAACATAGTGGCCATTCGTCCCATGAAAGATGGAGTAATAGCGGATTTTGATGTAACCCAGACTATGATCAAGTATTTCATCAATAAAGCCCTTGATAAAAAGACCTCGTTTATCAAACCGCGGGTGGTCATTAGCATACCAACCGGGTGTACCACGGTAGAAGAGCGTGCGGTTAGGGAGGCGGCTCTGGCAGGCGGGGCCAAAGAAGCATATTTGCTGGAGGAACCGATGGCGGCTGCCATTGGCGCCGGACTGCCGGTTCATGAACCTACCGGCAATATGATCGTCGATATTGGTGGTGGAACCACCGAAGTGGCGGTCATATCCCTGGGGGGAATAGTTACCGCCAAGTCAGTGCGGGTGGCCGGAGATAAAATGGATGAAGCCATTGTTGGGCACTTGAAGAAGAACTACAACCTACTCATCGGGGAGCGAACTTCCGAGAATATTAAAATTAGTATTGGAGCGGCACTGTGGGAAGGCCCAGAGGATTATTACGAGGTTAAGGGCCGCGATTTGGTAAGCGGGCTGCCCAAAACCATAAAGATATCCTCATTAGAGGTGCAGCAGGCCTTGAAAGAGACGGTTGATCAAATAATCGATGGAATCAAAGTATGTCTGGAGAAGACGCCACCGGAACTAGCCTCGGATATAATGGATCGGGGAATTGTGATGGCCGGCGGGGGATCGTTGCTGCGAGGTCTGGACAAGTTAATTAGCCGGGAAACTGAAATGCCGGTCTATGTTTGTGAAGAGCCTTTATTGGCGGTTGCCCGCGGAACTGGTAAGGTTCTGGAGAATATTGAAGACCTGAAACGCCTTTTACTCGATCCTCGAAGCAATAGATAGACGGGTGAAGATCTTTGTTTAGATTTATATACAAAAAGAGCTTTTGGACAGTTTTCCTTACCATATTACTCTTATTGGTAGTGGTGAAATTGAGCTTTAATAACCGCCAGGAGATAACTTTCCTGGAAAAGATCATCCATGAAAGCTATGCACCCTTGCAAAGTGGAGTTGACAAACTCAAACACAGCGTAAACAGTATGAGCGCCGGACTGGCCGCGAAAAAAGGTCTGGAAGAGCGCATCAGAATTCTACAGAATGATAACAACCGCCTAAACCTGGAAAACCAGGAACTCAGGGAGAATAGAGCGGAGGTTGAGCGTCTGCGGATTCTGCTGACCTTTAAGGAGATTAATCAGGGGCAATATGTTACGGAAGCGGCTCGGGTTATTGCCCGCAGCCCCAATAACTGGTATAAGACCATCACTATAGACAAGGGTATGGACAGTGGTATAACACGGGATATGCCGGTAATCAGCCCGGATGGACTAGTTGGTAAAGTGATTAGTGCCAGTGCAAACTCGGCTCAGGTGTGTCTGCTCACTGACCGCGAAATGGCAGTGGGAGCGATCTTGCAGCAAACCCGTGAAACCCGTGGTATTGTTGAGGGTATGGGTGACAGCGATACGTTAAGGATGATTAATATTCCTTATTATTCTCAGGTGAAAATCGGGGAAAATGTGGTCACTTCGGGATTATCGACCATATATCCTCCCGGAATTCAAATTGGCGTTATCAAAGATATCAAGCGAGAAAGCAATGGTCTGGTCTTATCGGCTACCGTAACCCCAGCAGTCGACTTTAACCGTATGGAGGAAGTCTTGGTGATCAAGAAATTCCAGGCGGTAGAAGCAAAAGTGAATAAAGGGGTTTAGATTCATGCGTTATTTCATGCAAATAATCCTTCCCTTGCTGGCTATTTTCTTACAAACGACCCTCTTTAGATCCTATACGCTGCAGGGAGAGATACCGGACATGGTATTGATCCTGGTAATTTTCTACGCACTTTTTAACGGTGCCCGCAAAGGCACAATATATGGCGTTTTCTGCGGACTTCTGGAAGATATCTATGTAGGGCGTTTCATCGGCATAAACGCCATCGGTAAAGGTATTACCGCTTACGTGATTGGCAGGCTGCAGGGAAATGTATTTAAAGAAAATCCAGCGGTGGGCATAATTGGTGTTGTGGGTGGAACCATATTGAATTCTACAGTGCTGTTAATTATTTTTTTTATCGGTACAAAAGGAATAGATGAGTCCATATTACTGAGCACTTTGTACCAGACAATATATAATACACTAATATCTATTCCAATGTATGTATGGTATTATCGCTCTTCGAACCATGGATTACTCCGGGAGATAGTGGAGAGATAAATGAAAAAGGAAGATATGCAAACCAAACTAAGAATTTACACTTTCGTAGTGGTGGGACTGCTGATCGTATTATGCGTGAGATTGGCCGTCGTTCAATTGTTTTTTAGTGATTTGTACCAGACTAAAGCTAAGGAAAATCGAATTAGGCTGGTTTCAATAAAGGCCCCCCGGGGTGAGATCTATGACCGCAACGGAGAAATCCTGGCGGCTAACCAGTTGGTCTATACCCTGACTCTAAGTTATCCAGGCATTAACGACAAGGAGCAGTTGGCAGAGCGACTGGTTGCCATGCTCCAGGGATATTATCCGGAAGTCACTGCTGATTATATAAAAGAAAAGATAGACACGCAGAGATTTCGTTTATTTGAGCCAGTGATAATAATACGAGACATACCCTGGGATTTGGTGGTTAAACTGGAAGAGAACCGCCAGACTCTCCCAGGGGTTGCTGTAACAATTGAACCGTTGCGCATATATCCGCAAGAAGCCCTGGCAGGTCATGTGCTTGGTTATATTCATTCCATTAACCCGGAAGAATTGGCAACCGCCAGTGACAAGTATAATATGAACAGTCTGATTGGCAAGTCGGGCCTGGAAAAACAGTATGAACAGGATCTAAGGGGGATCGATGGAGCACGCCGGGTTGAGGTAGATGCCCAGGGAAGACCGGTGGGAGAACTGGTTACCCTCGATCCTGTTCCCGGCAATAACCTTAGTCTTTCCCTGGATGTGAAGCTGCAAACCGTAATGGAGCAATCGATGGAAACCAATCTTACCCGCTTGCAGAGCAAATTTCCCAAAGCGCGGGTAGGATCGGCAGTGCTAATGGATGTTAAGACCGGTGAAATCCTGGCCATGTGCAGTTCGCCGGCCATGCGTCCGGATGATTGGAAGGGCAACATTAGCAACAAGCTGGCCAGTTATTATTTCCCGCAGGGCGCGGCATATAATCCCCTGGATCCCGGAGCGGCAATGAACCGTGCCATTCAAGTGACCTATCCGCCCGGCTCAACATTTAAACCCATAACCGGAATGGCAGGCTTGGAGACTGGCTCAATGGACCCCCTGGAGGACTATGTAAACTGTAGGGGTGCTTACTGGATTGCTCCATACATACCTTGTACGGGCGTTCATGGCAACGTAAATTATTACAGTGGCATGGCTAACTCATGTAACACCTATTTTCAGGAAATAAGCCGCCGGGCCGGCAAAGACGCCATAGTGAGAATAGCTCAGGATTTCGGTCTCAGCAGCAAAACCGGAATTGATTTGCCCTTTGAAGCCCAGGGTCTGGTTCCTACCCCTGCCTGGAAAAATGAATTAAATTCAGTGCTCATAAATCGCAAATATGACAACCTAAGGAAGGCGCTGGATGAAAAATACCGGCCTCTGATTGAAGAAGCTAACGGCGCAGAATCGATTAAGAGCCTGGAAGCAAAGAAAAAGCAGGAAAAGGATCGCCTGGAGGAACAATACCGAATTGAATACAATTTTGAGACTGCCTGGCAGCCATTCGATACTTTCAACATGTCTATCGGGCAGGGCTCCAACAACTATACCATAATGGAAATGGTTGATTATATTGCCACAATTGCCAACGGAGGCGCGCTTATGCGCCCGCATATTGTAACCAAGGTTTCCTCATCAGATAAAAAGGTTCTCAGGGAAATCAAAGCCGAGACAATACACCAGGTGGCGGTATCAGCCCAAACCCTGGCACAAACCAGGCGGGCGATGCTTCAGGTAACTCAGCCGGGAGGCACGGCTTCTTTCCTTTTCAGTGATTTTCCCGCCAATATTCAGGTGGGAGCTAAAACCGGGACCGCTCAGACCAACCGTGTCGGAGACAATCCTCTGGAAGAGTTTCACGGGGTCTTTGTTGCTTTTGCACCCGTCGACAATCCGGTCATAGCCTTTGCCGGTGTTATAGAATATGGGCAGCATGGCAGTGAATCAGTGGGATGGGTAGCCAAATCAGTTTTTGAACAGTATTTCGGGCTTAAAGACCATTATGCCGAGATTATGGCGCAGAAAAATCCCCCCCCGGCAACTGATACTAATGTTATAAACCCGGGCAGTACACGGCCAAAAATCTAAAATGTTATCATCAATGGTTATCCCTGATTGAAGGCATTGTCGGATAATTAAATAATTTTGTGGAAGACAAACGACTGTAATAGAGGAAATTAGCGTTGATTTCCTCTATTATTTTATTTTTCTATAGAGGAAAAAAATGTTAATAATAGAAGGAATTAGACATGTATAAATTTAGATTTAATTATTTTGTGCGGGGACGGGAGGCCATTCAATGTCTATGGAACTAATGACAGCAGGAAACTCGGAATTGGTCATAGATCTGAGTGCCTATGACAGTTTGGAGGAAATGAAATCAGAGCTGGAAAAGAGTCTCGCTATGATGGAGATGTATGGAGATGATGACCTGGTTTGTATTGATACCGGTGGCAAAAGACTAACTGAGCGGCAGTTGCGGGAATTAGAAGAGGTTTTAGGGAAACACCGGCTGCAGTTAAAGGAATTAAGAAACTCAAATAAGCTGTCCAGTAACGGGTTTTCAAACGCCAACTACGCCCATGAGACTGTCCCGAATCTGTTGGATTCTGGTGAAACGGTGATGATTTGCCGGCATTTAAGATCGGGACAGAAGTTTTTTACCCGCGGAAATGTGGTAATTCTTGGAGATATTAATCCGGGAGCGGAGATTATTGCCGGAGGCAACATTTTGGTGATGGGAGCATTGCGAGGAATGGCCCATGCCGGTGCTATGGGTGATGAAAAATCAGTTATTGCTGCCTATCGTTTGAACCCGACCCAGATCAGGATTGCTAAACATATTACCCGTCCACCAGATGGGGAGAGAATTGTAATTAATAATCCTGAAATAGCTAGAATCAAGGCAGGAAAAGTAGTAATTGAAAAGTTAAAAATATAATTAGGGGGCTTGAGGATGAATAGTAGGGTTTTAGTTATCACCTCCGGTAAAGGCGGGGTGGGAAAAACGACCACTACCGCTAATCTGGGAACAGCACTGGCCATGATGGATAAGAGAGTGGTGCTGGTTGATACGGATATTGGCTTGAGAAACTTGGATGTAGTTATGGGCCTGGAAAACAGGATCGTCTTTGATATTGTGGATGTGGTTAACGGCAACTGCAAATTAAAACAGGCCTTGATAAAAGACAAGCGTTTCGAAGGACTGTGCCTTTTACCGGCAGCGCAAACTAAAGATAAGACTGCTGTAACCCCTCATCAGATGAAAAACCTCACCAATGACCTGCGTCAAGATTTCGATTATATCCTGGTGGATTGCCCAGCCGGTATTGAGCAGGGATTCAAAAACGCCATTGCCGGAGCAGACGCAGCTATCGTGGTAGCCACGCCGGAAGTATCCTCTGTTCGGGATGCCGATCGAATCGTGGGTCTCCTGGAGGCCGCCGGTTTGAACGAATCCCGCCTGATAGTAAATCGTATCCGTCCCAAAATGGTTAAGAGAGGCGATATGATGGATATTAGAGATATTATTGATATTTTATCCATAGAATTGCTGGGCGTAGTTCCCGAGGATGAATGCATTGTAATTTCAACCAATCGCGGAGAACCAGCCGTGTTGGGTAATGTATCGCAGGCCGGTGAAGCTTACCGGAGAATAGCCCGAAGAATTACCGGGATAGACGTACCGATATATTCGTTGGATGAATCATCAAATATCATGGCTCGATTTAAAAGGATGCTCAAATTGGCCCGGTAAGGGAGGAGGGAATGATATTGTTAGATATATTGGCCAGATTTTTTGGCAAAGAATCGACAGGTAGTAAAGATGTGGCACGGGAAAGGCTGCGTTTGGTGCTAATCCACGATCGCAGTATTATATCACCTGAATTGATAAATTCCTTGAAGGAGGATCTCATAAAAACAATTCAGCAATATATGGATATTGATGTGGAAAGCCTGCTGGTTAACCTGGAAAATGACGATGATTCCGTGGCCTTGGTAGCCAACATACCCATAAAAGGCTTGAAGAGAGTGGTAAATATTTGAACGAAAGGAGTTGAAGGCACCCCAAAATTATAATTAAGACATTGAAAGGCAGCCTGCGATAGCGATGCGGGGCTGTCTTTTAGTTTGCTTCCCGTTAAATGTACCGTTTTTTGACTACTGGACATAGTAAAAATTTTGCCCTTATAATTAACCAGGGGGGCTGGAACTTGAACATTAAAAGACTGAAACTGGTTGACAAATACTTCTTGCTAGTACTTACGGCCATATTAATATTAGGATTGGTAACCCTGTCTAGTGCCAGTCGAGGCATTGGCAGCGATGCTTTTTTTTACTTGAAGAAGCAGGCGGTTTTTTTAAGTATGGGAATCATATTGGCGGTTTTGATTATCAGATTTGATTATACCCAACTGGAGAAATACAGCCGCTTCTTATATATCATCTCTTTATCGATCCTGGTTGTGGTTCTAGTTTTTGGACAGCAGGTGCGAGGAACTACGGGGTGGATCGGATTTGGAAATTTACCGGCTCTCCAGCCGGCCGAATTTACCAAGGTACTATTAATTATTACATTTGCTGATTTCTTAAGCCGACGCAAAGGTGAATTGAATACCTTGAGTCAAATTATTCCCTGTTTTGTGTATATGGGGATGCCCTTTGCACTTATTATGATGCAGCCGGATCTGGGCACCGCCCTGGTTTATATAGCGGTGACAGTTATTATGATGTATATTGCCGGAGCTAATCCGCGCCTGCTGACCCGGATCATCTTAGGCAGTGTCTTCTTGGTGGCTGTTATGCTTTTCATGCATTTTAAATTTAATATGTGGCTGCCGCTGGGCGATTATCAGATTCAGCGCCTGACTGTATTTGTTGACCCCTATCTGGACGGACAGGGCGGTCGGGGAGCAGGGTGGAACACCATCCAATCTTTGGTGGCCATCGGGTCGGGAGGTTGGACGGGTAAAGGGCTGCATAATGGCAGCCAGGTACAGTTGAATTTCCTGCCCGAACACCACACTGATTTCATCTATGCGGTTATAGGTGAAGAACTTGGCTTTATCGGTGCGGCTTTGGTAATAATTTTGTATGGGATATTGCTGCTGAGGGCGGTTTTCATCAGTTATGAAGCCCGAGAATTAAACGGTACGCTCATTGTCATAGGGATTACTGCTATGTGGCTGTTTCACATCTTTGAAAATATTGGCATGTCCATAGGCATAATGCCCATTACCGGAATTCCCTTACCTTTTTTAAGTTATGGAGGAAGTTCGATGATAACCAATCTTTTGGGAGTAGGATTGATTTTAAGTGTGAATATTAGAGGGAAGAAGATAGTTTTTTAAGGAGGATACCTATGGACTCGGAAAAAAATTACCGGGAGACGGCTAAGGAAAAAGCCAAACAATTGCTTATGCTCTTGCCCAATCTTGTGAAAATGCTTTATCGGATGGTAGGAGACAATACAGTTGCGTTCCGGGAGAAGGCTATATTGCTGGGTACGGTTGCCTATATCATCTCGCCCCTGGATTTTTTGCCTGATGCGATTCCCTTCCTGGGACAGATAGATGATTTACTCCTGGTTGCTTTGATATTAAAGAGGTTTATGAACAGTATTGACCGATCCCTGATGTATAAATATTGGGATGGGGAGGACACATTACTGTTAACAGTTGAGAAAATTCTGGAATATGCACGGATTTTATTGCCGCAGGGGGTATATGAAAAAATCGTGAAAAAAGCTCGTGAGGATACAATTGATTTAGACTACGAAGTTAAGTAACCCTGGAGTCAAGCTTTACCCTATCATACACAGTCATAATTCCCTCCTGATTACTATATATTTAGTAAAAATCAGGGGTGGTGAACTTGAAATGCTGCGTAGATTTAAGTTGAAACTGCTGCTAGTAATTGTGTTGGTGACTGCGGTGGGGTTGGCGATGCAATCCGGGAACAGCAGTAAGCAGGTACTGGAACCGGTTTTGAAATATATGATGGAAAACCGTTACGATGTGGGTAGCCTGATCTCCCGCTATGTAAATATACCCGGATCTACTAATATCTACAATACCCTGCCGGTTTCCGGGGGAAACGTTCTGCGCCAACCCTGCGAGTTCTTGAGTGTTGAACACAACTATGGATGGCACTGGAACCAAGAGGAGCACAAGCAAAAATTCTGCCCCGGAATTTATCTGCGAGTTAAAGACAAGACTGCAGTAAAGCCCATCTTGAGTGGCCAGGTGGTGGAAGTGAACCGTACGGCTGGTCTGGGTGATGTGTTGATAAGCCATGACAACAATTTTTTCTCCCTCTACGGCGGTCTTAAGGAAATCCTGGTGGAAAGCGGCAGCAAAGTAGGGGAGGATAGATTAATAGGCCGCACCGGCGAAAGCTTTTATTTTGAAGCAAGAGGCAAGGATGGACCCGTCAATCCCCAGAGCATTTTTCAATAACGATGCGCCTGGGAAGGATAGCCGGGGTAGATATTCGCCTCAATTTCATCTTCATGCTTTTGTGTATAGCCTATGGCGCACTGGGTTTGGGCAGAGAGATTCTTAATATATTCGGGGCGGTATTGATTCATGAGGTTGCCCACGTTGTGATGGGCCTCACTCTGGGTGTAAGAGTAGCTGCGATTGAACTTCTGCCTTTTGGGGGGCAGGCTAAAATTGAAGATTTCACCGGACTCGAACCGGAGCGGGAAATATATGTTGCCTTGGCCGGCCCGGCGGTCAGTCTATCCCTGGCAGGGATTTTTTATTTTTTACAACCCTTCATGACTTCCTCCTACCTGAGCCTGTTTATTAACGTGAACCTGTTCTTAGGCCTGTTTAATCTCTGTCCGGCATTACCCCTGGATGGTGGTCATATTTTAAGAGCCCTTTTATCTGGAGTCATAGGATATAAGAAGGCCACCGCCCGAGCCGCGTTTTTGGGAAAAGTGATCGGCACCGGTATATGTATGTATGGATTGTACGATATTTATTACCATAATAGCGGCGCCAATTATCTGATCATAGGGTTGCTGCTTTTCTGGGCGGCACGGCGCGAAGGCCAATTGCTAGGGTATACCTTCATGCGCTACCTGATAAACAAAAAGAGCGATCTGGTCAAACATGGGGCGTTACCCTCCCAGCAGCTTATAAGTCGGCAAGATACCCTGCTGAAAAAAATCCTGGAGTCCACCCGGCCCGCCTATTATATGATAGTGATGGAGCTGGACGAAGCCGATCGCTTGGTGGGAATGCATACCGAGACTCAGGTTATCGAATGTTTCCTGGAAAAAGGCCCTTCAGCCCGCCTGCGGGATTGTTAAAATAGGCCGATGAAAATATCACAGCCATTTTCGTATGCATATCCATTTTGTGATAAGATAGTAACAATGATTTTATAGGGGCTATCAAAGAATAAACAAGGCAGAGTACTCCGTGGATTTTTTGTGCCGGACAAGGCATCAAAGCGCAGTCATACCGGAAGTATTTAAAGCTTTGATAACGAAGTATAGTGCGAAAAAGGCCGGAGTAAATGACTGGATTATTTTTTGATAGTCCCTTAATTGGAGGCAGGATATGAAGGACAGGTTGTTCAAAGATATATTGCCGCGGGTTGCCAAACCGGCACGCTATGCGGGCGGCGAGCTTAACATGATTAAGAAGGACTGGGAGGAAAGCCAAATCAAGATGGTGTTTGCGTTTCCCGATGTCTACGAGATAGGAATGTCCCATCTGGGCGGTAAAATACTGTACGGTCTGGTAAATGAGATGAGCGCGCATTTAATGGAACGGGCCTTTGCGCCCTGGCCTGACATGGAGGCCTTGATGCGCGAGGAAGGGATCCTCCTGTATTCCCTGGAATCCTTTGTTCCGCTGAACGAGTTTGATGTGGTGGGATTCTCCCTGCAATATGAGTTGTCCATCACCAATGTTTTGAATATGCTGGATTTGAGCGCTATCCCGCTCTGGGCTAGGGAACGGCAGCAGAGCGATCCTGTGGTGATTGCCGGAGGGCCGGTTGCTTTCAATCCGGAACCCTTTGCGGAGTTTTTCGACGTCTTCCTTATCGGGGACGGGGAGGAACTGCTCCTGGAGTTTCTGGATTGCTTGGAACAGAACCGGGGACTGGACAGGAAAACCCGGCTCATAAAAGCGGCTGCCATTCCGGGGGTATATGTACCGTCTCTGTATGATGTTGATTATAAGCCGGACGGAACCATCCAGGCTATGCGTCCCCTTTATCCGGGAGTTCCGGATAGGGTGTGCAAACGCCTGGTGCAGGATCTGGACAGCGCTTACTTCCCGGAAAAACCTATCGTCCCCTATATGGAAGTAGTACATGACCGGGCCGTGCTGGAGATAATGAGGGGCTGCCAGCGGGCCTGCAGGTTCTGCCATGCCGGAATCGTTTACCGGCCGGTGAGGGAGAAAAGCCTGGCAACGCTGCTTAAGCAAGCGGAAAGCCTTCTAAAAAACACCGGTTATGATGAAATATCCCTGGCTTCCTTGAGTACCCTCGATTATTCGGGCGTGAATAAGCTGGTGCACGAACTGGTAGAGAGATACCAGGATCAAGGCATAGGTGTTTCTCTGCCCTCTTTACGGGTGGATGCCTTCTCTATTGACCTGGCCAACGAGGTGCAGAAGGTCCGCAAGACCACGCTGACCCTGGCGCCCGAGGCCGGGACGCAGCGCCTGCGGGATGTGATAAATAAAAATATCAGCCAGGAAGATTTATTCCGGGCTGTCGAGGCGGCTTTCTCTTCCGGGTGGAATTCGGTCAAACTTTACTTCATGCTGGGACTACCTACCGAAGAGATGGCTGATCTGGACGGAATACTGGAACTTGCGGAGCAGGTCAAATCCATTGGCAAACGTCATTCCCGGCGACCGGTGGAGGTGCGGGCCAGCCTGGCCTGTTTTGTGCCCAAAGCCCACACTCCCTTTCAGTGGAAAGCGCAAAACAGTATAAATGAGCTGGAGGAGAAGCGCCATTATTTATTAAAACGTAAAATCAGAAATGTGAAGCTCAGTTTTCATGACAGTAGAACCAGCCGGATGGAAGGGATACTCGCCCGTGGAGACAGAAAGCTGGCCGATGTTATCCATAAAGCCTGGCAGCGGGGATGCAAATTCGATGGCTGGTCGGAATACTTCTTATATGACGAGTGGCTGGCCGCTTTCACGGAATGCGGAATAGACCCCGCTTTCTATGTGGAAAGACCACGCCCCTATAACGAACTTTTCCCCTGGGATTTCATAGATACCGGAGTCAGCAAGGCATATCTGTATGATGAAAATGAATTGGCCACGATCGGGATGAGCACTGCGGATTGCCGCCAATTAGGGTGTGTGGAATGTGGGATCTGCGGTAGTTTCGGAGTATGGGTTGACCTGAAGGAGGGATTTTGATATGCGACTGCGGGCCGAGTACCGGGTGGGGCCGGATCTGAAATTTCTGGCCAATCTGGATATGATGCACCTTATGGAACGGACGCTGCGCCGGGCTAAAATTCCCTGCCTTTTGAGTGAAGGCTTCAACCCTCATATTCGCCTGTCTATGGGTACGGTATTACCGGTGGGGCTATGGGGAGAGAAAGAATACTTCGACCTGGAGCTTAATCCTATGCCGGTGCAGGAATTTGTGAATGCGATGAACAAGACCTTGCCGCCGGGGATGCATATTAGCTTGTGCCGGGAGTTGGCAAGTGGGGAAGATTCATTGATGAAGATAATCAATGCAGCTGACTATGCATTTCAAATTAAGGCCAAAGGATTGGATTTGGAGAAACTGGCGGCTGATATTATGGGTCAGGAGCAGATTGTAGTTCAGAGCCGTGGTAAAAAAAAGAATTTGCAGAAAGACCTGCGCCCGGGGATATACGCTATGAATGTCGAGAAGAGTGGCGCAGCGGAGGTATTATCAGTGCGGGTAAGCGTTAACGAACCGGTCAACATAAGGTTTGACGAGCTCCTGGATGTTTTTGCCCGGAATGGCATCGACCGGAATATAATGCTGGATTTTTGGCGTCAGGGGAATTATATTAAACAGGGAGATAACTTTTATCCGCCTATGCAAGGAGCGATGAAATAATCCACCGGTGACAGGCTTCGGAAGCGGTCAGGTATGCAAACTAAGAGAAGGTGCGGTAGTGGTAAGAGACATAATTGCCGAGGTATATCCTTGGGAAGCACGGGTGGCTATCGTCGAAGAAGACCGCCTGGTGGAGGTATTCTGGGCCGATCAAGAAGAGAATGTAGGCAACATATACAAAGGCCGGGTAAAGGATGTGATCCCGGGTCTTTCCTGCGCCTTTATTGATGTCGGACTGGCTAAGAATGCCTTTTTATATTCGGGAGACGTTGCCCGCATGGCTGCCATCAAGGGAGCCGGCATTACTGATGTATTGAAGAGCGGGCAGGATATCATGGTACAGGTAAAAAAGGAAGCCTTTGCCGAAAAAGGCGCGCGGGTTACCGGCGACCTCACTATTCCCGGACATTTCCTGGTCTTGCTGCCCTTCCAGAATGATGTGTCCATATCTCGCAAGATAGTGGATGACCAGCGCCGAGATTGTCTGCGTACTCTAATCGAAAAAAATAAGCCTGACCGGGTGGGGATTATCCTGCGTACCGCCTGCCTGGAAGCGGAAGATCATGAGATCATGGGTGAATTACGCCGCCTGCTGGAGGTTTGGAACGATATAAAAAAACGCTATGATAGAAGCAAGGCCCCCAGCCTGATTTATGAAGATATGGATGTGGTGGAAAGAGCCCTGCGAGACTATTTGGATTGTGATATTCGCCGTATCATAATAAATAACCTGAAGCTGAAAGAAAAAATAGAACAGTATATAAAAAACCAGGATGCCTGTTATTCCAGCCGCATACAGTACGCAGAGGGAGACCTGTTCGAAAAGTACGGTCTGGAAAAAGACATCCGCAAAGCCCTGCGACGCAAGGTATGGCTGAAAAGCGGGGGCTACTTGATTTTTGACGCTACCGAAGCAATGACGGTAATAGATGTAAATAGCGGCAAATATACGGGCAAGAGTGATTTTGAAGATACCGTACATAAACTGAACATGGAGGCTGCGTTAGAAATACCGCGTCAGCTACGCCTGCGCAGCATAGGCGGAATAATACTAATAGATTTTATTGATATGAAATATAAGCAAAACCAGGTTGATGTGCTGGCTGTACTGCGCAGGGAATTAGCAAAGGACAAGGCTCATTCCCGGATTATTGGTTTAACCGGCCTGGGCTTTTTGGAAATGACCCGCAAGAAATCGCGTTACGGCATGGCGCAGGTTTTCAACGACGAGTGTGCTAATTGTCATGGACGGGGACATACCATTAACATCCTGTCTCTGGCTTGCCAGGTCAAGCGGAAACTGGCCAACATGGCTTACCTGGAAAGCGACGAGATAGTATGCGAACTGCACCCGCACCTGATGGAATTCATAAGCGATGATGAGAAAAATATGGCTTATATCCGCGAGGTAACCGGCAAGAAGATCCGCTTGATACCTAACAACAGCTTGAATCTTAACGACTACAACATACACTCAGGTTAGCAAATGAAGGCTAATCCTTGACGTGAAGATATTAATGTGTTAATTTGATAAATGGTTGCACGTTTTTGCAACCGCACGGTTCAGGTTTTAAAATGGATCTGGTAACAGGTTACCAACCTACCTGGCAACCGGCGAGTCTAAGAAATGTGGAGGTGTTTTAATGTACGCAGTTATCCAAACGGGCGGCAAACAATACAAAGTTGCCGAAGGGGAATTGTTGAAGATCGAAAAGCTGGCGGGCGAAGCCGGAGACAAATTAACTCTGGATCAAGTGCTGATGGTTGTGAATGAAAATGGAACCAGGATAGGCACTCCGACAGTCAAGGATGCCAAGGTCACTGTTGAAGTGATAGAACAGGGCCGGGAAAAGAAAATCGTAGTTTACAAGTATAAGAAAAGAAAGAACTATCGCAGAAAACAGGGCCATCGTCAATCCTATACCAAAATTAAGATTGAAAAGATTGAGGGTTAATGGTCGAAATAAAAATTATATATGATGGAGACAGCATCAAAGGTTTCAAGGCGCAGGGTCACGCCGGGTATAGCTCCTCCGGTACGGATATTTATTGTGCGGGGGTATCAGCCATAACCGGAACAGCCTTAATCGGGTTACAGAAGCATCTTTCCCGACCTCCTGTCTATGAGGTTAGAGATGGATGGTTGGATTGCAGGCTTCCCGATAGCCTGAACCGGGGAGATATAGAAAAGGCGCAGTTGATACTTACGACTATGGAAGCAGGACTGCTTTCTTTACAAGAAAATTACCCGCAATATATAAAAGTACTTACTGGGAGGTAATAACATGTTTAAAATTGATCTGCAGCTATTCGCACATAAAAAAGGTGTGGGCAGCAGTAGGAATGGAAGAGATAGCAATTCCAAACGTCTAGGGGTTAAAAGGGGTGATGGGCAGTTCGTTCTAGCCGGCAACATACTTGTAAGGCAGAGAGGCACCAAAATCCATGCTGGCAAAAATGTAATGGTGGGCGGAGACGACACTTTATTCTGCACCGTTGATGGAACTGTTAAGTTTGAAAGAAAAGGCAGAGATAAAAAACAGGTGAGCGTATATCCGGTCGAGGAAAGCGTCAGCCAGTAAAAAGCTTGACAACTACATTGAATTCCAACCCCTGGATACAAATTCAGGGGTTCAGTTTGTTGAAAGCAGTCGGCAAGCTGCCGGAGGGATGTCCGAACCCCTGGAATGTTTCAGGGGTTTTTGTTATGATAAGGGGTACAACATGATTCCTGGAGGAGATAGTATGGAAGCCGGGCAGACAGTGGATCTATTGAAACGAGTCAGGCATGACTTTGCCAATCACCTGCAGGTTATTGGCGGTTACCTGGACATGGGGCGACCGGACAGGGCCAAGGAATACCTGGCGGGGGTAATGGAGGAGATCATTGCTGAAAGGCTTATTTTTGAGTCTCAGGAAGGAGAGGCGGCCCTATATTTCTATGAGCAATTATCTCAGGCGCGAGATCTGGGGATAATACTTCGTTATGAGGATTTAGACATGAAATCATGGGAAATATTAAAAGCAAAGGGTGAGCCCCGCAAGAGTTTGAACGAAATGGACCGGGAAGAGGCCAAAAACGAAGAAGAAGTGCCGGTCTATCTGTCATTGTGTGAAGATGAGCAGGGCATCGATTTACTTTTTTCCTGCGCCGATTGGGTGCAAAGTTCGAAGAGGGTCAGAGTTAACAAGGAGTGAAGACAGGATATGTTTATAGATCATGCCAAGATATATGTAAAGGGCGGAGACGGCGGCAACGGCTGCGTGGCCTTCCGGCGCGAGAAGTATGTACCCATGGGCGGACCTTACGGTGGGGACGGTGGCCGGGGTGGAAATGTCATTTTTGTGGCGGATGAAGGCATGAATACCCTGATGGATTTCCAGTACCGCAAACATTTTAAGGCTGAGCGGGGTGTTCACGGCATAGGCAAGAACCAGCATGGAGCCTGGGGGGAAAACCTGGTAGTGAAGGTTCCGGTTGGAACGATCATAATTGATGACGACAGCGGTGAAGTAATAGCCGATTTAGCGACGGTTGACCAGGAGGCAGTAGTGGCCCGTGGCGGACGGGGAGGCAAGGGCAACAGCCGCTTTGCCAACGCCATTCATAAGGCGCCTTCTATGGCTGAAAATGGCGAGCCGGGAGAAGAAAAATGGATTCGTTTGGAGTTGAAATTATTAGCGGATGTGGGCCTGGTAGGGTTCCCCAATGCGGGCAAATCGACCTTGATTTCCCGCGTGTCGGCAGCCCGTCCTAAAATAGCTGATTACCCGTTTACTACCCTGGTTCCCAATCTGGGGGTGGTTTCGACCAGGGATAAGGAGACCTTTGTTATAGCTGATATACCCGGCTTAATTGAAGGTGCTCACGAGGGCACCGGTCTGGGCCATGACTTTTTACGTCACATTGAGAGGAATAAGATTCTGTTGTTCATTCTTGACGCTGCCCAGGCGGATGGTCGAGACGTAATGGAGGATTTTACCAACCTGCGCAATGAATTGGAATTTTACAACCCCGAACTACTGGAAAGACCCTATCTGATTGTGGCCAATAAGCTGGATATACCTGAGGCGGAGGATAATTTCCACGCCTTGCAGGAACAGTACGGCGACCTGGTTTTGGGTATCTCTGCGGTAAGCGGCAGGGGTATAGATGAACTTATTGAAAAGACCTATGCTTTACTGCAAAGTATACCGGCGACCGAGCACGTCGGTGAAACCAGGGTTGTGCGACGTTTTGAAGAAGAGGTACCCTTTATAATCGACGTTGTTAACGGGGTTTATGAGGTAACCGGTAAACGCATCGAGAACCTGGCCAGTATGACCAATTTCAACCAGGACGAATCCTTGCAACGGTTCCAAAGAACCATTAACAGGATGGGACTGGAGGAAGCTTTACGAGCGAAAGGCATCCAGCCCGGCGATACGGTTAGAATTAAAGAGCTGGAATTCGATTACAGCGAATAGTTAACCAGGCAGAATTAGTTGTTGAAAGTGAAGTGGGGAGAGAATGCGGGAGAGTTTTAAGGATTGCCGAAGGGTTGTGGTGAAGGTAGGAACCAGCACCTTGACCCATCCCAACGGTCAGCTGAACCTTGGCCGGATGGAGAGGATTGTAAGGGAACTGGCCGATCTGCACAACCAGGACATTGAAGTTTTGCTGGTCAGTTCAGGCGCTATTGGTACTGGAGCGAACCGGATGGGGCTAAAGAAAGTGCCGCGTACTCTGCCTGAGAAACAGGCCCTGGCTGCCATTGGCCAGGGTGCCCTTTTACATATGTATGAAAAGTTCTTTGCGGAATACGGCAAAACAGTGGCTCAGGTTCTGCTTACCCGCGAGGATCTGGACGAGCGGATGCGCTATCTGAATGCGACCAATACTTTATTGGCCATTCTCAATATGAAGGTCATCCCCATCATTAATGAAAATGACACTGTGGTGGTGGAGGAGATAAGATTTGGTGACAATGACATGCTTTCCACCGTAATAGCAGGTATAGTCGATGCCGACCTGTTGATTATCCTCTCGGATGTGGACGGATTTTACGATCAGGACCCGCGCATAAATAAGGAAGCCTGTCTGCAGACCGAGGTCTATGAGATTACTGGGGATATGGAGGAAAACTCAACGAATCGGGGTATCGCGTTTTCCAGCGGCGGGATGTTGACCAAATTAAGGGGCGCACGGGTTTGTATGGCAGCCGGAATACCCATGATAATTGCCAACAGCAGCGAGCATAATGTAATACGTCGGATTATGGCCGGTGAAAAACTGGGTACGCTATTCCACCCCCGGGAAGAGAAAATGCATGCCCGCAAAAAGTGGATCGCTTTTGGCACCGTATTGCATGGTAAGTTGATAATAGATGCCGGAGCGGCCACGGCCCTTTTGAAAAAAGGCAAGAGTCTGCTGGCCTCAGGGATAGTGAAAGTGGAGGGTGATTTTGAGCGCGGGGCGGTAGTGGCAGTTCTGGATGGTGATGGCCGGGAAGTCGCCCGGGGCATGGCTAATTATAGTGCCGATGAAACCAGGCGCATCGCCGGTAAGAAATCTGCCGATATTGAAAAGATCTTGGGCGAAAAGGACTACGATGAAGTGATTCACAGAAACAATCTGTGGATAAAATGCTAGTTATACATTGAGGAGGGAGTTTAATGGATAGTATACAGGAAATACTGATGAATCAGGGTATAAAGGCTAAGAAAGCGGCCCGCTTTTTGGCCAATGCACCGTCCAATATAAAAAACGAAGCATTACATGCCATGGCGGACAGCCTGGAAGCCGGCCAGGCAGAAATACTGTCTGCCAATGCGCTGGATCTCGAACAGGGTGCCCGCCAGGGCTTAACGTCGGCCTTGCTGGAACGGCTTACCCTGAATGAAAGCCGGATTAAAGATATGGCCCAGGGATTAAGAGATATAGCCGCCCTGCCCGATCCGGTAGGGGAACTGATTGATGCTTCCCGTCGGCCCAATGGCCTGGATGTGAGCCGGATAAGAACTCCCATAGGGGTAATTGGCATTATATATGAATCCCGTCCCAACGTTACCGCGGATGCCGCAGCGCTCTGCTTGAAATCCGGCAACGCCATTCTATTGCGGGGCGGAGAAGAAGCCCTGAACTCCAACCGGGTTATCGCCCGCCTGATCTCCGCTGCCGCCGTTAAATGCGGAATCCCGGAGGGGGCTATACAACTGGTGGACAGCGAAGATAGGGCGGCGGCCGTTTTCATGATGAGGATGCATGATTACCTCGACGTCCTAATACCCCGGGGCGGTAAAGGCCTCAAGCAGGTGGTGCTGGAAAATGCCATCGTGCCGATAATCATGACCGGCATGGGCAATTGCCATGTGTATATCGATAAAGATGGCGACTACGAGAAAGCCTTCAGGATTGTGCATAACGCCAAGGTACAAAGGCCTTCGGTATGCAATGCTGCCGAATCTTTACTGGTGCATAAAGATGTGGCCGAGCAGTTTCTGCCCGGGATTATCAAGGACTTGCAGGATTCCGGCGTAGAAATCAGGGGATGTGAAGAAACCCAGAAGATAGTTCCCGGCATCAAAGCCGCCACTGAGGGAGATTGGGCTGAGGAGTATCTGGACTTGGTTATGGCCGTGAAGGTTGTGGATAGCCTGGATGAAGCCATCAACCATATCAATCAATACGGCACAGGCCACAGTGAAGCTATCGTCAGCGAAGACTACGGCAGCGTACGCCGCTTCCTGGCCGAGGTGGATGCCGCCGCCGTCTATGCCAATGCCTCCACCCGCTTTACCGACGGAGGTGTATTCGGATTTGGGGCCGAAATGGGCATCAGCACTCAGAAACTTCATGCCCGCGGTCCCATGGGCTTAAAAGAACTAACCACCACCAAATTTATTATCTATGGTGATGGACAGGTTAGGTAACAATTACGAATATAAGAAATGCAAGAGCCGGGCTATTTTGTCCGGCTTCTTTATCTGGGTTTTAATGTAGTTCTACCTATTATAAGGCTAATAAAAGGGGCTAATGGCATATCCCTTGGTCCTACTTCGTGATTGCTATTCTTTTTTAAATATATTCAGATTATTTCGTACCGGCCGTCTTTTCTCTTTGGAGCTTTTGGTATATGTGCAGGATAGCCGAAAGTTACAGCTGCAATAAACTCACCATACCCGGGTGCATATTTAAGACGCAGTTCTTCATCCATTCCCGCGCGCATGGGCGCAGTCATCCAGCAGGAACCGATGCCCTTGTCATGCGCACTTAAGAGCATATTCTGGATAGCGGCGCTTACACCTTGAATAACCCCTTTATTGTCAGGATAATCAGGTTTTAACATAAACGCGAGAATACAACACTGCGTGCCGCCAAGGCTTTTCAGAAATATCTTTGTTTCAGCTATAGCGGCGGGATGGTTGGCAAAACGCTCAAGCAACACCGGTTCGAATTCATCATATACATCGCTCATAAATTCTCGCAATTCTTTAAGCTTCTCCGCGCTTTTAATTACTACAAAGTACCATGGTTGGAGATCTATGGCCGAGGGTGCATATAATCCGGCCTTAAGTATGTCCTGAACATCCGCATCACTTAGAGGTTGATCCGTATATTTTCTAACACTTCTTCTGCCGATAATTGCATCTTTTGTTTCCATAATAACCCTCCTCGAATTTGGTGATAGATTTTACCCGAAACTAACAAATGTATATTTGGTTTAGTATTATAGAAAGTTGTAGGCTCCTGATTGATACTTTTTGACAGTTTTGATGTAATCGGGGCTTCCCCAAACAGACATCCCCTTCCTAAAATAAATTAATTCTATCTCCAGGTGAACGTACGTACGTTCATATCGGAAGACAAACAATCCTTTCTTCATCTTATTCAGAAATCTTCTAACTTTTTAATAAACCTTTAGCCAATGTTTCATGGAAAGATACGACCATCTCAATCATTTCTTGCTTCGATATGGCTCTTAGAACGATCCATTTGTATAATAGGAATTTCTCCGTGGCCAGAATAGCATGGGCAATGGGGGGAACCGAAACGTTGTTGAAAATACCTTTCTGAATCCCATACTCGATATTTTTTGAATAAAAGTCAATTAGCTTATCTTCAAATTGCTTTATACACTGATCAATTGTTTCACTTGCTCCCGCAACTCTGCAATATATTTCCGACAGATTTTCGTTTTCGGCAAATAATTCCATGGTAAGTCGTTTGGTCTCAATAAATCTTTTATAAAGATCCCTTTCTATTGTCCAGTACTCAGAAAAACTTTCAATAATTTGCTCGGTGAAGCCTTCAAGAAGCGCCTTTAACACATCTTCCTTATCAATAAAGTAATTATAGAAAGTGCCTGTACCAAAACCTGATCTAACAATTATGTCGCGAATAGCAGTGTTAAAATACCCCTTCTCAATAAACAGATCTATTGAGCATTCCATAAGTTTGTTGCGTCTTTCTATGTTTTGTTTTAATTCAGGTATTGGCACCTGCAGCCCCCCCCTCCGAGTGTACGTACGTTCACTTATAATATATTCTAATTATTCCAGGATGTCAATGCAACGAATGCGATTTTGTTTATCAACCGTTAGCTTCCAAAATAAAGGCCGACAGCTATCCAGGCTGCGGTTAGCTGCCGGCACTTGATCGATCGCATGTTTACCTAGTACTTTCAGGGCACTAGCTGCACCTAACTGACTTTGCGATTAAATGCATATCCTATAGGCCCTGTCGCCTTTGCGGGGTTATTTTCCACTATAAGGATATTTTGAAGTTCCATGATCAATTGTTCAATTCCGTTTTGAAGAATATAGGCTTTAATTTCTTGCCGCAGTACTGGATTCACCTTGGATTCCCGGTCGGCTCTTGCTAAAGCATTATTTTTTATGCTTATTAGTCTATCCAGCATTTCCATAACATCCACTCGAATTCCCCTCCTTCGAACAGGCTTTACCTTAAAGTATTTTGTTACTTTTCACCCAGATATGCATACGCTCTGCTTCTTTGATCAGATTATCGCGCAAATTAGGATGAGCAATGTTAATCAAGGCCTCGGCTCTTTCCCAAGTGCTCTTGGCCTTGAGCATGGCCATGCCATATTCAGTGATAACATAAAAATTCATGCTCCTGGGAACAGTAACTGTCGCCCCTGGTGTAAGGATCGGCTTAATGCGCGATTGAAGGTTGCCTTCATTATCTTGGAATGTCGAAGTAAGGCAGATGAGACCCTTTCCTCCCTTGGATTTGTATGAACCATAAATAAAGTCTAACTGTCCACCAGTTCCGGAAATTTGCCTTACTCCCGATGACTCCGAGGCAACCTGACCGTAAAGATCAACTTCGATGGCATTATTAATACCCAGCACATTGTCATTTTGACAAATTATATCGGGGTCGTTAGAGTAATCGACTGGATAGCTGGCGCAAATTGGATTGTTATCCAGGAAATCATAAAGTTTCTTGGTTCCCATGGCGAAGGTGTAAACCATCTTGCCCCTATCCAGTTGCTTGCGCAGACCCGTAATTCGTCCTGCTTCGTACATATCGACAAATGAATCCACCAGCATTTCGGTATGAACGCCCAAGTCTTTTAAGTCTGATTGGGCAATCATAGCACCTACCGCATTGGGCATTGCTCCTATCCCCAACTGCAGGCAGGCCCCGTCTTCTATTTGTTCCATTACAAGGTTCGCAATTTTCTTGTCGGTATCAGATAGGGGCAGTTCAGGCAGCTGGATCAATGGCTTATTATCGCCCTGGACAAAATAATCAATTTCCGAGACATGCAAGGTCTCCCGGGAACCGCCCAGACATCTGGGGACAGATTCATTTATTTCCGCAATTACTATTTTGGCAGCATCACAGAAAGCATGGGAAATGGAGTTGGATGTCCCGAAGTTGACATAACCGTGCTTATCGGGTGGAGTAACTTTGATCAAGGCCACATCAACAGGTACGTAGCCGCGATCATAAAAGCTAGGACCTTCATGATAGGTAAGCGGGATATAGTTGCAGAGATTCTTGTCATGCAATTTCCTGCTGGCTCCACTGAAGTGCCAGTCATTATAAATGAAATGTTTTCTTTCCGGATCACTTAAAACTGTCTGCGCCGGAAAAGGGCAACAAACTGTTCTAATAATTACACCTTCCAATTCCTCTTTTCTTTTGGCTAAAGCGGCATCCAGAACGTGAGAATTCATCATAAATTCACCATAGTGAACGAGATCTCCCGACTTAACAAGTTTTACCGCTTCATAAGCGCTAACCAGTTTGCGATTAAATTCTTCTATAAAAGTGTTTGGTGTAAAAACCATTCATTTAACCCCCTTATAAGTTCCACAATAAATAATATGCTCGCTTCTTAAAACCTTCCCAAATTCGAATTAAATCTTAAAATGAAAAACGATTATTGTTCCACCTCCTCAATGGGCTATAGAAAAAGCCAGACCAAAATACATGATGCTAATCTTGAACACGCAATAAGTATGCCAAATCTAGTCGTGGAAGGTGGGGAATGCCCTTTTTGGCCAGAATTACCAGCCAAACAATATGGTATGCAGATGGCTTCGGGGCATTACGACATCTTGAATATTAGGCTGGTAGTTACCCCAAGGGAGATTATTTTCTCGAGCTTGGAAACTTTCAAAGATAAGGGGCACTTGATGAAAAAGGACAAGCCATATAGAATTAGGTTAAACGATAATAATTAACACGCAAACAAATAAAGCCATACAAATAGCGGGGGAGTGTATTATGGAAATTATCATCGACAAGCAAAAGATTGAGGCCACCCCGGGGGAGACTATCTTGCAGACAGCGGAAAGGGCTGGCATCCGTATTCCCAACCTGTGCGGCCAACAGGAAGCCTGCGGCGGAAAGGGCTTGTGCCGCATCTGTATTGTGGAAGTTAAAACCGGCAACGGCACCCGTCTGGTCGAATCCTGCACTTTTCCTGTAACGGAAGAAATAAATGTTAGAACTTCTTCTCCGCTCATTGACGATATCCGGCGTAGTATTGTAAGCCTATTGGTAGGCAGGGGTGATCTTCCCCCAGGCAGCGTTGGGAAACTAATAACAGTCGCTCAACAAAATGGGTATGGAAATATGTCTGGTAATATCGTCTTTGATCCCCAGGCACAAGAGAATCTAGCGAATATTGTTCAAAATGGAATGGAGGAGAATCCTCACCTGGCTTACATCATCATCAATAAGGAAGGATATATTAGAGCCATTAATCATAGCTATCTGGATATCATGGGAATAGAAATCCATGATGCTTTAGGTAGGCCTATTCTCGATGTAGTACCCAATTCCGAACTTCTCGAAATACTTGAAACTGGGCGTACAGACCAGGCGGAATTCTGGACCATCAATGGCCAGGACACAATTGTCAATCGGGTGCCCATCATCAAGGACGGAGAAATTACTGGGGCCATCGGGTACAGCTTATTTTTGGACATGTCCGCAGCCCGGATATTCATTAATAAGATGCAGGAGCGGGAAAAGGAATTTAATAGCTTCCTGGAAGGTTTGCTGGAGAACCCTTACCTGGCATATGTCATCGTGGATCAGGAAGGTAACATTACAGCTATTAACCATGCCTGCCTGGAATTACTTGAGATAGATAAAAAGGATGCGCTGGGTAGATATGTTGCAGAAATTCTTACCAATACCGAGCTTCCTCAAATATTAAAAACGGGAAGAATAGATCGAGCCGAGTTTTTCCTGGTAAACGGGCATGAGACTGTTGTTAACCGTATGCCCATAACTCAGGAGGAAGAAATCATCGGAGCCATTGGCTACAGCCTTTTCCTGGATATGTCTGGAGCCAAGCTTCTTTCTCGGAAACTCCAGGAAATGGAGAAACAGCTAAAACATTATAAAGAGGAGATTCGTGAAATATATCAGGCCAAATGGACAATCGACGACTTGATTGGCAGCAGTCCATCCTTTTCCTGGGTTAGAAGAGTAGTGGAGCGCATGTCCTTCACAACCTCTACAGTGCTTATTACCGGGGAAAGCGGTACCGGCAAGGAACTGGTAGCCCAGGCCATTCATAACTCCAGCCATCGGAAGTATGGTCCTTTTATCCGCATTAATTGCGTGGCTTTGCCGGAAAATCTCCTGGAATCGGAACTGTTCGGCTACGAGGAGGGATCCTTCACCGGAGCCAAGAAGGGCGGCAAGCCGGGTAAGTTCGAACTGGCCAGCGGAGGGACCATTTTCCTCGATGAAATCGGGGACATGCCCCTGCCCATGCAGATCAAGCTGCTGAGTGTTTTGCAGGAAAAGGTCATCGAGCGGGTGGGGGGAACAAAGCCTATTCCCGTCGATGTCCGGGTCATCGCTGCAACCAACCGGGCTTTAGAGAAAATGGTTGATGAAAATCAGTTCCGTGGAGACCTCTATTACCGGCTGAATGTGGTCAGGCTGGATATACCTTCTTTGTGCGATCGTATGGAGGACCTGCCTTTACTGGTAGAAAACCTGATAAATCGTATCAATCAAAAGCTGGGAACCAACGTGAGCCGACTCTCGCCTCAGGCCTTCGAGCTACTCCAAAACTACAGCTGGCCGGGGAATGTTAGAGAATTGGAGAATTTGCTGGAAAGGGCCATTAATTTGGCCTTTATGAACCAGGAAAACTGTTTAGGGATGCCTCATTTTCCTTCTCTCATGAAATCCTCCCTGGTGGAAAGACTCCAAATGGAGTTCAGACAAGAGGGGATGACAACGACTCTGCAAAACCTGGAAAAAGAGATGATCATCCAGGCCCTGTCTAAAACTGGCGGAAACAAGAATCGATCCGCCAAAAGCCTGGGCATTCATATATCGGCATTGTACCGCAAGCTTGATAAATATGGGCTGAGATAGTGCCTTGAGCACGACTTTTAGCATCCGCTTTTAACAGAAAACCTCCGCTATAGCGAAAAACACTCAGACGCCCTTAATTCGTGCCATTCCAATTCTTATTCCCCCTAAACCCCATTAAATCTTTCCGGTTTTGCGAGGATTATTTTTGTTTAATAGTCTAATTTTGTTGAACCTCTTAATAGATCCGACAAAACCGGATGCCCTTTTACAGAAATCCTTCACTTTTGGGAAAGAAGGGGCTCTTCTACACTATTCCTGCGTCATTGACACCTTTTCGGTCTTGTAAACATTCGCTTCCGAAGAAAACCTCCGCTTTTGCAAAAGGTGATGTACTTCGGCATAAAGACCGCTTTTTTTATGCCCATCGACTGTCTAAATGAGGGATAGGCCCTCCGTTTTTGCTAATAGATCGAGTTCTCCCTTAATACTTTGGCAATACATAAAAAATGGGCTTGCTGATTTTTAAAAGGGAGAAAGGTGCTGCTTGGTACAATACTTGCAAATTAACTTAACAGAGCATTTAGCTTAAAAATGTTTGGGGGGTGGTTCTAACAGTTATAAATCGATAAACATGGTTATTGGAGAATTCAAAAATAAATCTTAGGAGGTCTAAAATTTATGGATATTAACAAGATCGGATTACTGGGGGCTGGGACCATGGGGCAGGGTATTGCCTGGGCTCTAGCTATTGCAGGGAAAGAAGTCATTCTTTACGATATCAAAGAAGATTTCTGCACCAGAGCAGTGAACAACATCGCCAAAAGTCTGTCCAAGGCGGAAGAGAAAGGATCCGTGGCGGCCGGGACCAAGGAAGCCGTTGTAGGGAAAATTAAACCTACCGCAAAATTTGATGACTTGGCCGGGGTGGATCTGATAGTTGAATGCGTTTTTGAAAACATAGACATCAAAAAGGACCTCTACACCAAGCTGGATGCCCTGTTAAAACCTGAAGTGATCATTGCTACCAATACTTCATCTCTCTCCCTGACAGAAATTGCTGCCATCACCAAAAGAGCAGACAAGGTCATTGGCATGCACTTCTTTAATCCCGCCAATGTTATGAAGCTGATAGAGGTTATTCCTGCCATTCAGACTTCACAGGAAACTGTGGATACGGTTATAGAACTGGCCAAGGCTATTGGCAAAAAACCAATTCAGGTAAAAGAAGGACCGGGCTTCGTGGTCAACCGCATTCTCATCCCCGGCATCAATGAAGCTGCCTATATCCTATACGAAGGATTGGCATCGGGCGCAGATATCGATACCGCTATGAAACTGGGTGCCGGCTGGCCTATGGGTCCACTCGCTTTGGCCGATCTGGTGGGTGTGGATATTGCCCTGGCCGTCTGCAACACTTTGTATGCTGAGACCGGAGATCCCAAGTATCGTCCTGCTCCTCCTTTAAAACAACTGGTGCGGGCCGGATGGTTGGGCATGAAGAGTAAAAAGGGATTCTTTGACTACAATAAATAACTTGGGCTACAAGCCTTAATACCGGTGCCAAGATGGAAGAGGGGTCAATAAGATGGATTACGACAATGTAATTTTAGAAAAAGAGGGAAACCTGGGCATTCTCTATATCAACCGGCCCAAAGCTATGAATGCACTGAATACCGCAACGATTCATGATATAGGCCGGGCAATTGATGAAGTCAAAGCGGATGAAGAGATCAAAGTCCTAATAATTACCGGGTCTGGAGACAAGGCCTTCGTGGCCGGGGCTGATATTTTAGGTTTCATGGGTATGTCACCGGCTCAGGCCCGTTTTTGCAGCGACGAAGGAGAACAAACCTTTCGTAAGCTGGACGTACTGGAAAAACCGGTTATTGCAGCAGTCAACGGTTTTGCCCTGGGCGGCGGATGTGAACTGGCCCTGGCCTGCGATATTCGCCTGGCTTCCGAAACGGCCGTATTCGGGCTGCCCGAGGTGAGTCTGGGAGTCATACCCGGTTATGGCGGTACCCAGAGGCTGCCCCGCCTGATTGGAGAAGGGCTGGCCAAGGAATTGACTTTTACGGCTGGGGTTATCAACGCTGCGGAAGCCTATCGGGTGGGGCTGGTCAACCATGTCTATCCGTTGGGAGAATTAATGGACCAGGCTCGCAAGCTGGCCAAGAAAATGATGAACAATGCCCCCCTGTCGGTAGCTTATGCGAAACTGGCTATCGGGCAGGGATTGCAGGGGGATATGGACAGCGGTTTGAGGATCGAATCGGACTTCTTTGGCCTGTGTGTGGCCACTGAAGATATGAAAGAAGGCACCCAGGCCTTTGTGGAAAAAAGAAAACCACAGTTCAAGGGCCAATAAATCATCCTAACTTCGATCTCTGATTAAGGTGGAAAACCATCAAATCCAGGGAGTAAACCGGGTCCATATTCTGATAGAAAATTGCTTGAACATATACTTTAAAAATTAAGGAGGAATTAGTTAATGAGCATAAATGAAGAAGTTGTAATGGTCAGCGCTTGCAGAACCCCCATTGGTGACTATGGTGGATCTCTGAAATCTATGCGGGCTGTGGACCTCTCGAAAATAGCCGCTGCTGAAGCTGTTAAGAGGGCTGGTTTGCAGCCTTCCCAGGTGGATGAACTGGTTATGGGGATGGGCCTCATGCAGGGCAATGGCTCACTGCCGTCCCGTATCGTGGCCATGGGAATCGGTATGGAGCAGAGTTCTGCCGCCTGTACGGTGCAGCAGAACTGCGCCTCCGCCATGCGCGCTACTGATATTGCCGCCGCCAACTTGATGCTGGGCAGAAGCGAAATCGCTCTGGTAGTGGGAACCGAAAGCATGAGCAATGTTCCTTATCTCGTTCAGAACGCCCGTTGGGGCTATCGCATGGGTGACGGCAAAATCCAGGATGCCATGCTTTCCGATGGTCTGGTTTGTCAACTAGCCGGCAGCCACATGGGCGGCACCGCTGACAATATAGCCAAGAAATACGGCATCACCCGCGAACAATGCGATATGCTTGCCCTCATTAGCCACACCCGGGCTGTAACAGCTATTGATGAAGGGCGTTTCAAACGGGAGATCGTACCGGTGGAAATCCCGGGTAAGAAAGGAAAAGTCACTATCTTCGATACCGACGAGCATCCCATCCGGGGAGCCAGCATGGAAAGCATGGGCAAGCTGTCTCCCGCTTTTAATAAGGACGGTGTTACCACTGCAGCTAATGCTTCCGGCCTAAACGACGCTTCGTGCGCAGCTGTGTTAATGACTAAAAAGAAAGCCCTTGAATTAGGACTCAAGCCCTTAATGAAACTGATCGGGATCTGCTCCGCAGGGGTAGACCCTTATTATATGGGTATAGGCCCGGCTAAAGCCATTCCCAAAGTTCTCAAACAAGCGGGTATGAAATATGGCGATGTTGATTACTGGGAAGTCAACGAGGCCTTTGCCGCCCAGGTTATCGGTGTCAAGATGTTGATGAAAGAGGAGCAGGGCATTGACATGAACATGGGCGACCTTCAGAACGAGGGCAACATCAACCACAACGGTTCCGGAATAGCCCTGGGCCATCCGGTAGGATGCACCGGCTTGCGCATCCAGGTAAGCCTCTATTATGAAATGGAAAGAATCGGAGCCACGGTAGGCGGCGCTTCCCTTTGCGTAGGCGGCGGACCAGCTATGGCTTGCTTGTGGACAAGAGATATATAGAGCCTCCTCTATAATCTATATAACGGGTGATGGTCTGCACAGCCATCACCCGCCTTTTCGAAAATCAGAGAAAGCCACCCAAAAAAATAAATGGGAAATTATAGAAAGCGGAGGGAATCAAAAATGGCTTCTAATTTTGCTTACCAGAATACCCGGGACTTTGAATTCATTCTCCAGGAATGGCTTCCTACAGAACAAATTTTTAATTATCCGAAATTTGCCGATTATTACTCCAAAGAAGATGTCAAATCTGTTCTCACTCCCATCTTAAAAATGTGTAAAGAAGTGGTTGAAGCAACCAATGAAGACTGCGATAGTCATCCGGTCAAATTGGAGAACGGAAAGGTGACCTTGCCGCCCAGCGTTGGGCCTCTTTTTAAACAATTGCAAAGTGAAGGATGGGGAACCAGTAATATTGATGAATCGGAAGATGCCATGATCCTGCCCCATATTCTTCATTCCATGGTGTGGGAACTACTTGCAGCCGCCAACCCCACTTTTGCTCCCTATATTGTTCTGACCAGTGGTGCTGCCGACCTTGTTCAGAGCTTTGGAACCGAAGAGGTAAAAGCCATGTTCCTGCCCAAGATGATGGACGGAACTTGGACCGGCACCATGTGCTTGACGGAAGCAACCGCCGGATCGGATGTTGGAGACATTCTTTCCAAAGCCTATCCCACTGATAACCCCCGGATTTTTAAGATCAAGGGCAGCAAGATATTTATCACCGGTGGAGATAATGACTTTACCGATAATATCATCCATCTGTACCTGGCCCGGGTGGAAGGTGCTGCAGCGGGAACCAGAGGCATCTCTCTTTTTGTGGTACCCAAGTACTGGATTAACGAAGACGGCAGTTTTGAAGATAATGATGTCAGCACCACCGCTGTAGAACATAAACTGGGGCAGCATGGCTCCTGCACCGCCGCCCTGGCTATGGGTGAAAATAACAATTGCCGCGGTTGGCTCCTGGGGAAAAATCCTCTGGAAAATGATGGTACCGGAGAAGGAATGGCCCAGATGTTCCAGATGATGAATACAGCGCGTATGGAAACTGGTCATATGGCCCTTTCTTGCCTGGCCAACGCTTATTACAATGCTCGCGACTATACCAAGGAAAGAATCCAGGGAAGGCTGATGACTAATCCCAAGGCTGGCCGCACTACCATTATTAACCACGAAGACATCAGAAGGACTCTTTTAATGGGAAAAGCCCATGTGGAAGCGATGCGTGCCCTGCTATATAAGACCTATTTTGCTTTTGATGTTCGCCATCATGACACTGACCCGGAAAAACGACAAAAAGCCAATGATCTTGTCGAGATGACCACTCCCCTGTGTAAGGCTTATCCCACCGACGAAGCCTGGTGGCTTATCGGTGAAGCGATTCAGGCTTATGGCGGCTACGGGTATTGTGAAGAGTATCCGGTGGCCCAGATCGCCCGGGATGTCAAAATTTATTCCATCTGGGAAGGAACCAACTTCATTCAGTCCATGGACCTTGTCGGGCGGAAAATGACCATGAAGAAAGGTGCGGTTTTTGACCAATTTATGAAAGATATTCAGGATTTTTATGAAGGTAATAAGGAAAATCAGGAATTTAGCAAGGAATTCGCCAGCCTGGGGAAAGCCCTGGTTGCTTTTGGCAAAATTCAAAAATCTCTGATGGAGTTTACCACCAATAAAGCCTTTAGTATGATGCCTCTTTACTCCCGCCGTATCCTGACAGCCTTATCCCAGCTTTACAGTGGCAGCTTGCTTCTTGATCAGGCCTTACTGGCTGACAGAAGAGCCAAGGAAGTTGGGCCGGAACATTTTGATTACAAGTTCTATACCGGAAAAGTAGAAGCGGCCCGTTTTTATCTGCGCAATGTCGTCCCCAATGTAAATACTGTTGCAGACATTATTGTCGATGGGGACACATCGGCTCTGGATATTTCCCTAGAGGCTTTTGCATACTAATCTAGAAACCGTATGGCTTATAAAAAGGCCATTCAAAAAAATGACTGTTTTTAACCTTTACTGCCCGTGACTTACCCTGCGGGCAGTGAAGGCTTGGTTTGAAAAAGAAATATTCGGAAATTCCTCAGCAATTGTGGAGACTTTTACAAAACCGAAGTAAGCTACTGTTCCGGCAGCCAGGTCTCAGACAGTAGAAGCTCTAACCTTATCATAAGTTGATCAAATAAGCAGGGAGGTTTATACATGGCAAGAAAATTGGAGAGACCGGCCAGTTTAGAATTTAGCGAAAAGACTGGCATTACCATGAAGAAAGAGAACGATGATGAGGTGGTTCGCAAGAGAGAATTGGCTCGCAAGATGGCTCTGGAAAAAACCAAAGCGCGTACCATAGCCAAGCAGCAGGCCATGGCCGAGCGAATTGCTTCTGCCTCGGAGCAACTGCTGGCAGGTATTCAAGAATCCAACGCTGCTTCCCAGGAATTTTCACAGCTTATGAAAAACCTTACTGAGGATGGAAAGCAGGTAGGCAGCAGCAGCGAACATATGCGGGTATCGGCTATCCAGCTGAATAGTGCAAGCGGGGAACTGGGCAATAGTTATTCAATACTCAATCAGAATGCCCAAAACGGGACCCTGGGTGCGCGTGATTCAATTGCGGCCATGAGCACCATGATTGCCATGCTTAAAGAAGCCGGCGACAAGAATATGCAATCGGGGAAACGCATTGGAGAATTGGAAGTGCAATCCCGCCAGATAGGCGAGATCGTTCAAGCGGTGGTAATGATCGCCGATCAAACCAATCTACTGGCTTTGAATGCCGCCATTGAAGCGGCGCGGGCCGGAGAACACGGGCGCGGCTTTGCGGTAGTGGCCGATGAGGTCCGGAACCTGGCTGAGATATCGGAACGATCGGCTCGTGATATCCGTGGGGTGGTAGATGAAATACGCATCGGAGTCGAAGAAATTGTCAAGGATATTAATACTGTGGTTCAGGAATTTGAAAATATGCAATCAGAACTTGCGGAAAGCAACCAGGGTTTTGAACAAATGGGGAACTTATTTGAACAATATGCGCAGATTATCGCTAAAGGCACAGATATCACCGGGTCATTACAGGATAATTCCAACACCTTTCTGTCAATATGTGAAGAGATTGCATCTGCATCCCAACAGGTGGTTGCAAATACGGAAGAATCTGCCAAGGCAGTAGTAGAACAGAGTAAAGCCATGGCCGAGGTTAACATCGCCACTCAAGAATTGACCGAGATGGCTGAGGAACTAAAAACTTCCACAAATATTAATAAATCAGCCGAAGAGGTTGCAGCTACCGCCGAAGAGTTGTCAGCCAATATCGAAGAGCTGAGTACTTCCGCCGGCGAGGTAGCCACTGCACTGCTGGAAATGGCCGAGGCCATAAAAATGGTGCAGGAAAAATCCCACAATGCAACCAATATGACCGGAGAGGGTTTATCCGGTATCGAAGAATTGGCGGGTTTAACCAAACAAGGCGGCGAGGCCATCGAACAAGTAGTATCCTTATTGGCATGTTCACGTGACGGCGCTAAAGCAGTATGGTTAAAGATACAGGAAGCGATTAAATCCTATGCAAGTACCAATGTAGCCATAGAGACCCTGCAGGATAAAATCCGCCGCATTGAAAAAATAGTTGACACCATAGAAAACGTATCCATTCAAACTAATATGTTAGCAGTAAACGGTTTTGTGGAGGCCGCTACAGCCGGTGAACATGGCCGCGGTTTCTCGGTGGTGGCAGGAGATATAAGAAACCTGGCTACCGAGTCGGCGGAAAATGCCGATAAGATTAAAGACCTGATACGGGATATTCAGATGCAAATGGTCAAGGTGGCAACAGAAATTGCCCAGTCCGAAACAGCAACTCTCAAAGCCAATGAACAGGCGGGGGTGACAGCTCAAAAGAATATGATAGTCGCCACCCGTCTGGAAAATATAGCCACAGTCAGAGGAGAGGCTCGAACTTATTTCCAAAAAAGCCAGCAGGCTTTAGAGGAAGATGGACGAGAAGCCCAAAGAGCATTGGAGATTATCAAAAAGGCTGACGAAAATGTAACCATGGCATCGCGGGTGGCGCAAGAGCAGGCCAAGGCTACGGACGAATTGGCCAACGCCATCGAGGAAATTGCTTCCATAGCCGACGAGATGCAGGTTAATTAGGAAAGAGGAGAGGTTGAGGAGGGATTGAAATGGCTAATAATGGATTCTCCTCGGATGAAATGCAGCTGGTAACCTTCGTTCTGGGGCAGGAGAGCTTTGGTCTGGATATTATGAATGTCCAGGAAATTATCCGGGCTCCTGCAATAACAATCATTCCCCAGGCCCCTACTTATGTTGAAGGCATAACC